>Ga0082335_1000039_pt1 | contig 402492 bp, 398 predicted proteins | sample Subgrocontami58m_FD_72375 | JGI IMG/M metagenome (GOLD analysis project Ga0082335, IMG submission 72375) | Subsurface groundwater microbial communities from S. Glens Falls, New York, USA - GMW37 contaminated, 5.8 m (SPADES assembly) (version 2) ... | reverse complement strand
CGTTCGCGAGCGGCACGGTCTGGTCGAGCTCGCCGTGGATGACGATGCTGTCCGCGGGCACGGCTTCCGCAGTGTAGCTGCGCCCGCCGCTGACGAAACCCGCCGCCACGCCCACCAGCGCCATGCGCGCAGGCGCAACGCGCCGCGCCACCAGGGTCTGCACGTAGGCGCCGAAAGAGAAGCCCGCCAGCACCGGCGCATCCGCATGAAAACGCGCGCGCGCGTATTCCAGGATCGCGAGCATGTCGTCGGCCTCGCCGCGCCCCTCGTCGTGTTCGCCCGCGCTCGCGCCCACGCCGCGGAAATTCGGCCGCAGCGCGACGTAACCCAGCTCGACGAAGGTCTTGGCCAGGGTCTGTGCCACCTTGTTATCGAGGCTGCCGCCGAACAGCGGGTGCGGGTGGGCGACCAGGGCCACGCCGCGAGCGGCGTCGTAAAGCCTGCCGCGAGCGGCGTCGTAAAGTCTGCCGCGAGCGGCGTCGTAAAGCCTGCCGCGATCGGCGTCGTGAAGCCTGTCGCGACTGCTGCCGCCCGCCGGCAGGTCGATCACGCATTCGATCTTGCCCGCTGCGCCGTCGAGCAGCAGGTGCTCTTTCGCCGCCCGCGTCATAGCTTCAGTCGTTCGACCACGCGCCCGTGCCGCAGGTGCTCTTCGACGATCTCGTCGATGTCGTGCTCGTCGATATAGGTGTACCAGGTTTCCTCCGGGTACACCACGATGCACGGGCCTTCCTCGCAGCGATCGAGGCACCCCGCCTGATTGATGCGCACCTTGCCACGGCCTGCGAGATTGAGTTCCTTCACGCGTTGCTTGGCGTAGTCGCGCAGCTTGCTCGCGCCTTTGTCGTTGCAGCAGACGCGACCGCCCTCGCGCTGGTTGCAGCAGAAGAAAACGTGGTGGGCATAATAACTCATGGGGAACAGGCTCGAAAGATAGACGTCGTTGAGGGACATGCCGCTCGTCGGCATGTCCGCTCCAACGAAAGCAAATTATAGCTCGTCGGAACGCTTCGGACCTTCGCTGCCCGAGCGCGGCGCCAGCAGCATCAGATAAAACAGCGCGACGAACGGCCAGGCGAGCGACGCCAGGTGCGTCACGCCGTTGAAGTTGAGATAGTATCCCTGCGGCCATTGCTGCAGCGCGCTGGCGAAATAGGGATTCTCCGGCGCCAGGTTGACCAGCACGGTCGCGGCCATCAGCAGCAAGCCCGCCAGCGCGCGGCGCGCGGCGCGCGGCAACGCCACCGCCAGCATCAGGATGCCGGCGCCGCCGGCCAGACCGAGTTGCGCGCCCGGCGTGACCCAGGCGAACACGTCCTGCGCCTTCAGCAGCACGCCTATCGCGACCGTCTTCAGCGCCAGCGCGCCCGCGAGCAGCGAGAGCAACAGGCGCCGCAGCGGCCGCCCGTCCTGCGTCAGGAAGGACGCGAACAGACCGACCGCGACGAGGTTGCAGGCGGAGACCAGCGCTTCTGCCTGGATGAACACCACGGCCGGATGCAGGGCCGCCGGCGCGGGCTCGATCAGCCCGCGCAGATCGCCGTTGCCGAACAGCAGGGTCACCGGGTTGAGCTGGGTGAACAGCCACAGCCCGAGCAATACCAGCCCGAGGTCGTACTGGTGGCCGTCGAGAAACCAGCGATGGCGCAACGCGCGCATCTGGCCGCGGCCGAGCAAGCCGACGCCGAAGCGCAGCGCCAGGCCGGCGCCGGCGAAAGCACCCAGGCCATTGGTAGCGAGATCGAGGTTGGACGGGATGCGGCTGGGCAGGTAGGTTTGCAGCGCTTCCAGCGCGAGGCTTAAGCAGCAGCCGGCCAGGCCGGCCGCCGTGAGCGCGGGCACGCCGCGTACATGCGGGTGCAGCGCCAGCAGCGCAAAAAATCCCAGCGGCAGATAGGCGGCGAAATTGGTCACCAGGTCGAAGCTGGTGATATAGCGCGGCAAGCCGCCGGCGAGAAAAACGAACGCGCCCACGCCCTGGTCGCGCCAGCCGGAGAAGGGGTGCAGGCTGGCGTAAATGATCAGCAGCACGTAAGCGAGCAGCAGATAGCGCGCCAGCGGCGAGGGCCGGGCATCGATGACGGGCACGACGCGCGCCATGCTAAAGCCTGGCGAGTTTCGCGCGGTACAGGGCCAGCATCTGCGCGCTGAAACAGGCGAACGCGATTTTTTCGATTTTCGGTTCGGCCGCGGCGAACTGCGCGCATTCGCGCACCGCGATGCGCGTCGCCTGCTCGGGCGGGTAGCCGTAGACGCCGCAGCTGATCGCGGGGAAGGCGATGCTCCCCGCGCCGTGCGCGCGCGCCAGCGCCAGGCTCTCGCGGTAGCAGGAGGCGAGCAGCTCGGGCTCGCCCTGCGCGCCGCCCTGCCATACCGGCCCGACGGTGTGGATCACGTATCTCGCCGGCAGGCGGTAGCCGCGCGTGAGTTTCGCCTGCCCGGTGGCGCAGCCATTCAGCGTGCGGCATTCGGCGAGCAGCTCCGGTCCGGCGGCGCGGTGGATCGCGCCATCCACGCCGCCGCCGCCGAGCAGCGAATTGTTGGCGGCGTTGACGATGGCGTCCACCGGCAGGGTGGTGATGTCGGCCTCGACCGCGATGAGTCTATCGTCCATGGCGGGATTCTACCGCGTCCGTTCTGACGTATCGGTTCTTTGCCAGGCATTTGCGCAGCGGGTGGACTTGGCGTCGCTTCAAATGGGGATTTTCCGGACCAGCGACAAACCCCGGCGCCAGGTTGTTCGTGGTCGACCGTCCGCGCCGCCGGGCGTTCGTGGTCACAGGCGCGCTAGAATACGCGTTGCGAGGCATTTTTCAAGAACAGTTTTCCAAGGTTGCCCGGCGCATCGATGCTCCCATCGCTCGCCCGAGCTGCCGTCAGTAAGGAACGCAACATGATCGAAGACAGAATCGAGGTCAACATCGCGGGGGGGCTCGACATTCCGCTGCCGCCGATGGCCAGCGTGCGGCAGAAGTTCACCACCACCCGGGTCGATGACATCGCGGCGGCCGTGGCGCGCGAGTTCGAGCGGCCGGAGATACGCGCGAGCATTAAGAAAGGAGCGCGCATCGCCGTCGGCTGCGGCAGCCGCGGCGTGGCCAATTATGCGCTGATCGCGCGTGCCGTCATCGCAGAGATCAAGGCCCTCGGCGGCGAGCCTTTCGTGTTCCCCGCCATGGGCAGCCACGGCGCCGCCACCGCCGAAGGACAGCGCCAGGTGCTCGAAGGCGCCGGCATCACCGAGGACTTCGTCGGCGCGCCGATACGCGCCTCCATGGACACGATCGAGGCCGGGCGCATGGCCGACGGCACGCCCGTTTATGCGGACGCGATCGCCGCGGCCGCGGACGGCATCGTGCTCATCAACCGCATCAAGCCGCACACGACGTTTCGCGGCGCGATCGAAAGCGGCATCACCAAGATGCTGACCATAGGCATGGGCAAGATCAAGGGCGCGGCGCAACTGCACACGCATGGCATGGACCGCTTTCCCGTGGTGCTGCCGGAGGCGGCAGACGTGGTGATGGGGCGCCTGCCGTTCCTGTTCGGCGTCGCCGCGGTGGAGAACGCCCACGACGATACGGCGCTCGTCGAATGCGTCCCCGCCGCGCGCCTGCACGCGCGCGAGCCGGAGTTGCTCGCGATGGCCAAGGAAAAGATGGCGCGGCTTTTTTTCGACGAGATCGACGTGCTGGTGATCGACGAAATGGGCAAGGAGATCAGCGGCACCGGCTTCGACCCCAACGTCACCGGGCGCAACAAGCGCTTCGTCGACTGGCCCGGCGGGCCGGTCATCAAGAAGATCGCGGTGCTCAGTCTGACCGAGCGCACCCATGGCAACGCCACGGGGGTCGGCTCGGCCGACATCATCACCATGCGCCTGTTCCGTGCCATCGACCTCGGCCCGACCTACGCCAACTGCATCACCTCGACCTTCCTCGACAGCGCCGCCATTCCGATGATCATGAACACCGACCGCAAGGCGGTGCAGCTCGCGGTGAAGACGGTCCTGCGCGTGAAACCGGCCGACGCCCGCGTCGTGCACATCCGCAACACGCTCGAACTGCAGCGCATCCGCGTCTCCGCGCCGCTGCTCGCCGAGGTGCGCCGCCAGCCGGAGCGTTTCGAAATTTTGAGCGAGCCCCAGCCGTGGGTGTTCGGGGCGGATGGCGGTTTGGCGAAGGTGGATTCGGGGACTTGAGGCGACCTGCTGCCACACATGACCGAATATCGCTTCACCGAGTATTTCGAGAACGAGGTTCTCCGCAAACGACCCTATCTCAAGAAGGAGTGGTGTATTCGCATTGTCAAGAACGCGATCCGCGAGGAGCCACAGGAGAACAACCGTTTCCGCTTCTGGGGTGCCTGTCCCGAACTCGACGGACGGCACTTGCGAGTCGTCACGCTACAGGATAAGGTGACTATCCATAATGCTTTTCTGGACCGAGGGTTCAAGCCATGAAGCTGAATTATTACGCCGCGACCGATTCGCTGTATATCGACCTTTCGGAACAACCAAGCGTGGAAAGCCGGGAGATTTCCGAGGGGATCGTGCTCGATTACGATTCGAAGGGAAACCTTGTAGGGATCGATATCGACAGCGCGAGCCGGAAGGTGCAACTTGAACACCTGCTTGTCAACAAGCTGCCATCGGAAGTAACGACCGTCGCCGCATAACGGCACAGTGCACGCGTTCGAGAGCGGACGCGCCTATAAGCAGCGCGCCTGTTGTTTGCATCCGTGGCGGCGCGCCGCGCAACGCGGGCGTTCCCGATTCCGCCTCGGTGTCGGCACCGCTAGACAATACCCGTATATATTGCTAGCATGCAATATATGAAGGCAATCATTGAGGTAGCGAAGAGAGGGGCTGCAATTCGCTCGGCAAGGTTGCAGGTTGCCGCAGCGCGTCGAGGACGAAATCCGGACTATCGGCTGAGCTTCGAATCGGCTCGAATGCTTTTTTCCGAATTTACACCGGCGCGCCTGGAGCTTCTCGACACGCTGCGCCGCGTAGGGCCATGCAGCGTTTATGCGTTGGCTAAGGCCGCAGAACGCAACTACTCAAACGTCCATACCGATGTTACGCGTCTCGAGGAACTGGGGTTGATCGAGCGCGGGGAGGACGCGGAGATCCTCGTGCCCTACGAATCAGTTGAGATTCTTATGCCTCTAGCGCAGGTAGCGTGAGGTCGGGGCGGGACACGCGTTCGCGAACGGATGCTCCGGAGCGCTATACGGCTCTTGCTAGCTTCGGGTGCAGCACGGGACGAACGCGCTTTTGCGTAGAGTTCCTGCTCTTGGACGCGACCGCCACACGCGTGCTCTTGGCGACCACAGCCAGGCGCAAACCCGACACCCCGAGTATCTTGCTCAGGCTGCGCAGTTCCGGATTTCCGTTTTCCGAAAGCGTGCGATAGAGCTGCTGCCGGTTCAGCCCGGTAAGATCGGCGATCCTCGCTACTCCGCCACGCGCTTCCGTGACATTGCGCAGCGCCTGCAGAAACGCCCCGGGATCGTCGTCCGCAACCGCCGCGTTCAGATAGGCCGCGGCTGTCGCCGGGTCCTGCAGCCGTTCCAGCAGGTAGTCTTTAGCGGGTACGGCCGCTGGCACGTTTTCTTTCTTCATGGTCTTTCCAGTACTCCTTGGCTCGCTTTATGTCCGCCTTCTGCGTCCGCTTGTCGCCGCCGCACAGCAGCAACACCATTTTGCTTCCCCGAGAGTCCGTAATACACCCGGTATCCCGCTCCTGTGTCGATGCGCAATTCCCACACGCCTTCGCCAACGGGCGCACAATCCCCGAACAATCCCCGCTCCAGCCGATCGACCCGCAACTGGACGGCCGCAAAGGCGACCGGATTTCTGACGGTGTCCAGCCATTCCCGATACGGAACGCGCTTGTCGCTCGTCTGGTAATGAAAAACCACGAGGACGGTGTTCATGGTTTATTGTCGTTTATAGACGACATTACGTCAAGTTTTTTCCGCAGCGCTGGGCGTGTCGACCGCCTTGCTCCGAAGAATGCCCTGGACCGCCGTCCGGACCCTCGGCATCGGCCATCGTGTGGTCACCGGGTGATGACAAACTGGCCCCCAGGGCTATCTAGCGGCATATGGCGCCATATACGGGTAGATGATTGCATATGCAGCTAGATGGACTTACGATGCCGCGGATGGTGACTATTATTGGATAGGCTCGCTTCAAAACCAGAAATGTGCGGAGTCAGAGGATAGAACATGAATGCGAAAGAAGAGAGCAGCGACCGCCATAGCTTTAAGTTTCTTCCGTTGACAGTCAGCCTAGAGACATTAGGCGGCATAGCCACGCCTCTGGTACTCCGCGGGACACCCTTGCCAACCAAGCGAAGACAAGTCTTCTCAACAGCAGAGGACAACCAGAAGGCAGTAGATATCAGGATCTACATGGGAGAACGACCTCTCGCTAGTAAGAACCAGCTCTTGACAAAGCTATCTTTGACGGGTTTTCCAGCTGCGCCGCGGGGCGTTCCGCAGCTGACAGTGGAGCTGGAAGTCGACCAATTCTGCTCCGTGAAGGCAACCGCATTTGAGGGAGCTTCCGGATCGAACGTGAAGGTCGAGTCTCTTAGTTCCGACTTTACTATCACGCCTGAAGGTGTAAGGAATGCGTTGAAAGTTGCGGAACAAAGCAAGGCACAAGATGATGAGGAGCTACGCCTTGTCGAGGAAAAACTTCAGAGAGACAATCTTATGTCAAGGGCCGAGGATTTACTGCGAGCACCGGACAAGCAAACTATATATGACGCCAAAGCATTAGAGAGAACCCTGGCGGCGCTGGGATTGGCTATTCAAGATAACAACACTGAATTGACGCGAAAGCTGACATCAGAACTCGAGAACACCATTGGGTCGCCTAAGACGTTCGACTTTGGAGACATATTTCGAGATATCTTTCCGACTCCCGGTGTGCGAAAAGGGGTAATGAAGAAGGATGGGCCCATGACAAAGGCGAGCCAGCAACCGCCAAGCCATGACCAGCCTTCAACAGGTCCTGCCAAATATCGCCTTGGCAACATATTCGGGGGCGCTGAATTCACGCCCGATCCAAACCTGTGTTTCGTCCTAATGCCTTTCAGCAATACGATGGGCCCAATCTACTCAGATCATATCAAGTTGGTAGTTGAGTCTGCCGGAGTGGTTTGCCAACGCGCAGATGAACTGGTTGGGACAGAACTAATAACTCACGAAATTTGGGAAAAGGTAAGCAGGGCCAGATTTATTATTGCGGATTTGACCGGTAGGAACTCGAACGTATTTTATGAGCTCGGACTGGCGCATGCGTTAGGCAAAGAAGTAATCATGCTTACGCAAGCTATGGACGACGTGCCTTTTGATCTAAAGGCAATAAGGTGCATTGTGTACGAATTTACGCCGCGAGGCACTAAAGAACTGGAAGGAAAGCTCAAAGAGACTATTCAAAAAATCATGCAATCTGGGTAACCCAGTCACCCTTAGTATAGGAGCCTATCAAGGGCATGGTTCGGATGGCCCACAGCCTTCGGCTTGCGGCCACCGCACATGCCCCCCTTAGAACTCATAATGGCTGAAGAACTTCAAATTGAACCGCAACAACCGAGATCCTTTCAACCGCCGTCGAAGGGAGAGTCAGTTCTTGTAGACGGCAAGTATTATTTCCTCGGTGAACAGATAGGGACTGGTTCCTTTGGAGCAGTATTTGAATGCACCGATGAGTGGAGTAATCCGCTGGTAGCAAAAATTCTCTTTCCGAGAGACCGCCCGTATGACGAGATAAAGGAAAACTGGCTGAGCGAATTGAATAAGCTGCTTGAGCTTAGGCATCCAAATATTACCTACATACATCAGGCATTCGAGTATCGCGACACGTTCTATCTAATAATCGAAAAGTGTAGCTTCACGCTCGACACAATTATTACTGCTGAAAAATTGGATCCAGAGTGGTGGATACCACATGTCGCGCGTGACGTTCTTCAGGGTCTCGAGTACGTGCACATGCGAGGTTATGTTCACAAAGACATTCATCCGGGAAATGTTTTCGTGTCGCAGACATTTGACCGCATGCTTCCAAATAAAGATCCAGTCTGGTCGTTCAAGATCGGAGACTTAGGCATCTCAAGACTGGAAACGGACATCAATCACTTCAATACGTTGCTGGCTCAATGGATGCTTCCTCCCGAAGCAATCGATGCGGGACAATTTGGCGCCATTGGACGCCAGGTCGACATCTACCACACTGCGCTATTGCTGCTAGCAATTCTGCTACGGAAGGTCCCGATGTTCACGAAAGAAGAGATATTGGCAGGACTTCCGCGCCAAATTGCCGAGCAACATCCGTCCAAGTATGGCCGCGCAATAGCCCAAGCGTTACGAAGGCATGTGGGGATGCGAACGCCCACGGCGGTTCAGTTTTGGCGAGAACTGGCGAGTGTTGCGCCATGAGTTCTAACCTCAAGCTGCATGCGACTGCCTTCGGCAGCGCATGAGCGCGGCGTTGGACTGTGTCGAATCGCCCTGAGAGTACGCAACCATACGTAACCTTACGGGTTGCAGTGTGTGACCGATTCGGTTACACTGCTCGTTGTGATCAAATCCTTCGCTCACAAAGGGCTGGAGAAATATTTCCTTGTTGGAAATGCTGCGGGAATCCAGGCGATTCACGCCAATAAGCTCCGCTTGATTCTCGCGCAACTTGACAAAGCAAAGGTCATTGACGACATGGACATTCCAGCACTGCGTCTGCACGAGCTTAAGGGGACGAGGAAAGGGATTTGGTCTGTGACGGTTCAAGCGAACTGGCGCGTTACTTTTCGCTTTGTCGATGGTGATGCCGAGGTCGTTAACTACGAGGACTACCATTGAGAGGTTTTCATGCAAATGCATAATCCACCGCACCCCGGTGAAGTTCTCCAGGGCCTGTGGCTGGAGCCAATGGGGATCAGCATTACTGAGGCCGCGCAAGCTTTGGGGGTAAGCCGGAAGACGTTGTCGAAGATTGTAAATGGCCGCGGCGCGCTCACCCCCGAAATGGCAGTGCGCCTCGGACGGGCCTTTGACACCTCGCCAGAAAGCTGGCTTGCGCATCAAGCTGCGTATGACTTGTGGCAACTGCGGCAGGTAAAGATTCGGGTGCAGAAGCTGGCTGCTTGATGAATTGGCACAGCCCGACTTTAGGTACAGCTGACGCCTGCCGGCGCCGCACAATTCTAAAGTTAATGCCCGGAACTCCGCGCCAGTAGCCGTTCTACAGCCGTCTCACCTCACCTTTATCTCAATCCACATCCGGTTCAGCAACCGCCGCTCCGCCCGCGTGAGTTCGCGCAACTGCTGCAGCCTCGCCAACTGCTCGGGACCGGGAAAGATCGCAGGGTTGCTCGCGATCTCCGGCCGTATCAGCGCCATCGCCGCAGCGTTCGGACTCCCCGCGCCGATGGCGTTGGAAAGCGCGGCTGAGCTCACCGGCTCGAGCAGAAAGTCGATGAACCGGTAGGCGAGATCGGGACGCCGCCCGCCTTTGTGCATGACCAGGTTGTCCACCGCGAACACCGCGCCCTCCTTCGGCGTCGAGTAGCCGATGCTGAATTTGCGCCCGGCCCTGAGCGCGTCCTGGCGCGCGGTGTGCATGTCGTTCGAATAGCCGTGGGCGAGCCAGATGTTGCCCACGGTCAGTTCCTTGATGTAGCTCGCGGCGTTGAACGCGGCCCGGTAGGGTTTGGCGCGCAGGATCAGCTCGCGCGCCTGCCGCCAGTGCGCGGGGTTGGTATCGTAGGCCGCAAAGCCGAGGTAGATCAGCGCCGCGGCCATGAGTTCGCGCTGGCTGTCGAGCACCGTGACCTTGCCGCGCAGGCGCTCCAGGTATTGCGGCTCGAAGATCGCGGCCCAGGTGTCGGTGGGGATGCCCAGTTCGCGCATCTTCTGCTCGTTGTAACCCAGCAGCGTGACCGAATAGGCGTAGGGCACGGAGTAGCGGTTGCCGGGGTCGAACCAGAGGTTGAGGAATTCGGGCTTGAGATTCGCAACGTTAGTCAGGCGCGCCGGCTCGATCGGCCGCAGCGCGCCCTGCCGGATCAGCGCCGCGACCGCATCGCCGGTGGGCACCAGGATATCGTAGCCCGTGGCCCCGGCGGCGAGCTTGGCCAGCATTTCCTCGTTGTCGGCGTAGTAGTCCTGCACCAGGCGGCGGGTGACGTTGCGGATTTCGAGCAGCGGCATGTCTGAGCCCGGGGAAATAGCCAGACCGGCATGGGAAAAACCGGCCAGGCTGCTGTTGAGATTCCTCAATGCCGGCGCAGATTGCCGGCCGGCGGGGTACGCACGCGCCGCGCATTCGGCGATAATGGCGCCGAACGGGGAGTACGCGCGATGAGATTCGATTTCACGGTGACTGGCGACTGCTGGCATGGCGACGCATTTGGGACCGCCCCAAACCGGCCGGCCGGAAGCGACAGCAGGAGGACGTTCACCGGCAGCAACAGCCATGGCGGTGGCACGACCTTTGATATTCGGGGCGACCGGTGAAGGGCCGCCCGATGGGCCTTGCGCCCGGGAAATTCGCAGCCATTGCCGCGTTTCTGCTTCTGGCGTTTTGCGCCAGCCCCGCGTCCCTTGCGGACGAGCGGCCGCCGGTGCGCATAGGCATGATCGAGGGCATGTCGGGCCAGTTCGCCAACGCGGGCGAAGCGGTGCAGCGCAATCTGCAATGGTCGGTCGAACGCGTGAATGCGCGCGGGGGCGTCAAGCTGCCGGGCGGCGCGCGCAGGCTCGAACTGCTCGCCTACGACAGCAAAGGCAATACCGAAGACGCGTTGACGATGTTGCGCAGTCTTACCGACGACGGCGTGCCGTTCGTGGCGCAAGGCAACAGTTCGGCTGTGGCCGGCGGGCTGATCGCGGCGATTGAAAAGCACAACGCGCGCATGCCCAAACGCCGCGTGCTGTACCTGAATTATTCGGCCGTCGACCCGGTGCTGACCAACGAGCAATGCAGCTTTTGGCATTTCCGCTTCGACGCGCATGCCGGCATGCGGATGAACGCATTGACCGACGCGATGAAGACCGACAGGCGGATTCGGCGCGTCTACATCATCGGCCAGGATTACAGCTTCGGCCGCGAGGTCTCCAGACTCGGGCGCCAGATGCTGGCCGCCAAGCGGCCGGATATCGAGATCGTCGGCGATGAGCTGCATCCGATTGGCCGGGTCAAGGATTTTGCGCCCTACGTCACCAAGATCATAGCCAGTTCCGCCGACGCGGTGCTGACGGGGAACTGGGGCAACGATCTCACCTTGCTGGTCAAGGCCGCGCGCGATGCGGGGCTGGCGGCACGCTTCTACACGTTCTACGGCAACGGACTCGGTGCGCCGGCGGCCATGGGGCTGGCCGGCGTGGACCGGGTGCTGGCCGTCGCCGAATGGCATCCGAACGTCGGTGGCGCCGAATCGGACGCTTTCGTCGAAGCGTTTCGCCGCCGTTTTCCGGAGCCCAGGCACGACTACCAGCACCTGCGCATGAACGTCATGGTCGAGATGCTGGTGGCCGCCATCGAGAAAGCGGGAACCACGGAGGCCGCCGCCGTGGCGAAGGCGCTGGAAGGCATGCGCTTTCGCAACAGCTTCCACGAAGCGACGATGCGCGCCGAAGATCACCAGCTGATTCAACCGCTATACGTGTCGGTGATGCAAAAGGCCGGCAACGGCGACGCCGGCGTGCGTTTCGATAACGAGGGCAGCGGCTACGGCTTTCGCACGATACTGCGCATCAACCCTGAAGAAACGGCGTTGCCCAGCAGTTGCCGCATGACCCGCAGCCCGGCCGAGCCGCTACGCTAGCGCGGTATAGGCGGACGAAAGCATTTTTTTTAATCGCCGCGAAACGGCGCATCACGCGCCCGGCCTTCTGTAAAATGCAACCATGCTGATCGCTTTCGTCGTCCTGTATCTTGCGCTGACCATCACCATCGGTCTGGTCGCCGCGCGTCGCGTCAAGAATTCGACCGACTACCTGGTCGCCGGTCGCAGTCTGCCGCTGTACATGAACGTCGCCACCGTCTTCGCGACCTGGTTCGGCGCCGAGACGGTGCTGTCGGTGTCCGCCACTTTTGCCAAGGACGGCCTGCACGGCATCCCGGGCGATCCGTTCGGCGCTTCGGTATGCCTGGTGCTGGCCGCGCTGCTGTTCGCCAGGCTGTTCTACCGCATGAACCTGCTGACCATCGGCGACTTCTACAAGCAGCGCTATGGCAAGCCGGTGGAGGTGCTGACCAGCCTGTCGATCACGCTGAGCTATCTGGGCTGGACCTCGGCGCAGATGACCGCGCTGGGCCTGGTGATCTTCACGCTGTCGGGCGGCGCGCTGGAGCTGAACCAGGCCATCGTCCTCGGCGCCGGCGTGGTCGTCGTCTACACCATTTTCGGCGGCATGTGGTCGGTGGCCTTCACCGACCTGTTCCAGACGGTGGTCATCCTGATCGGCCTGACACTGGTCGCGCTGCTCGTCGGCGACCTCGCCGGGGGCGTCGAGAAGGTCGTGCGCCAGGCCGCGGCCGACGGCAAGCTGGTCATGTTCCCGGCCGGCATGGACGCCGCCGCCTGGTGGGCGATGGCCGGTGCCTTCTTCGCCTTCGCCTTCGGCTCGATTCCGCAGCAGGACGTGTTCCAGCGCATGACCAGCGCCAAGAACGAGAAGACCGCGGTGCGCGGCACTGTCATCGGTGGGCTGATCTACTTTTGTTTCGCCTTCGTGCCGATCTACATCGCCTATGCGGCGCTGGTGGCCGACCCGTCGCTCGCCGCGTTGTTCGCCGACGAGGACGCCCGCGTGATTCAGCGTATCCTGCCCGATCTGGTGCTGGGCAAGATGCCGCTGTGGGCGCAGGTGATGTTCTTCGGTGCGCTGCTGTCGGCCATCCTGTCCACCGCCAGCGGCGCCTTGCTCGCGCCGACGGCGCTGTTCACCGAGAACGTGCTGCGCCCGTTCGTGCCCCACATGGGCGACCGTCAGATGCTGCTGACCCTGCGCATTGTCCTGGTCACGTTCTCCGCCTCGGCCCTGGTTTTCGCCGTCAACAGCAGCAGCACGATGTACGAGATGGTGCAAAACGCGTACAACGTGACGCTGACCGGGGCCTTCGTGCCGCTGGCGGCGGGCGCGTTCTGGAAACGCGCCAATACGCAGGGGGCCTTGTTTTCCATCGTGCTCGGCGTCGGCACCTGGCTGGCGGCCAGCAACGTCGCCGCCGATGCCATGGTGCCGCCGAACCTGGTGGGTTTCTTCGCTTCTCTGATCGGGATGGTGTTGGGAACGCTGGCGCTGCCCATCATCCGCAACGACGGCCAGTCGATAGAAGCTTCGCTGGCGCATCGCAAGCCCCTGCCCGGGCAGCACGCTCACCACTGAACCCGCGTCGATTGATTCGTGCGTTCCCGCGCCGGGCGCAGCGCGCGGCGCTCAAAGCGTGAGGTAAATCTGCCAGCCGAGCAGGGCGGCAAGCAGCAGGCCCAGAGTGACGAGGCTGCGGTGGCGCCGCCTTTGCTCGATCGCGAGCTGCTCCAGCGCACGCTCGATCCCGGCGCCGTGGTCGGCGTCGAGGGCGCGGTGCAGCAGCCGCGGCATTTGCGGCAGCATGCTGGCCCAGCGTGGCGCCTCGGTCAGCACATTGCGCACGAAGCCGCGCCATCCCAGCTGCTCGCTCATCCAGCGTTCGAGGAAGGGTTTGGCGGTTTTCCACAGGTCGAGTTCCGGGTCGAGCTGCCGTCCGAGGCCCTCGATGTTGAGCAGGGTTTTTTGCAGCATCACCAGCTGCGGCTGGATTTCGACATGGAAGCGGCGCGAGGTCTGGAACAGGCGCAGCAGCACCCGGCCGAAAGAGATGTCCTTCAGCGGCCGGTCGAACACCGGCTCGCACACGGCGCGGATCGCGTTCTCGAACTCGTCCACGCGCGTGTCCGGCGGCACCCAGCCCGCTTCCAGGTGCGCCTGCGCCACGCGCTTGTAATCGCGCTGGAAGAATGCGAGAAAATTCTGCGCGAGGTAGTTCTTGTCGACGTCGGTGAGCGTGCCCATGATGCCGAAATCGACGGCGACGTACTGGCCGCGCGGGTCGGTGTCGGTCGAAACGAAAATATTGCCCGGGTGCATGTCGGCGTGGAAAAAGCCGTCGCGGAACACCTGGGTGAAAAAAATCTCCACCCCGGCGCGCGCGAGGCGCGGTACGTCCACGCCGGCGGCGTGCAGTTCCTTCACGTGGCTGATCGGCGTGCCGCTGATGCGTTGCATCACCATCACCGAGGACGAGCAGTAGTCCCAATAGATCTCCGGAATGACCAGCAGCTGCGAGCCGGCGAAGTTGCGCCGCAGCTGGCTCGCGTTCGACGCCTCGCGCATCAGGTCGAGTTCGTCGTTGAGATGCATGGCGAACTCCGCCACCACCTCGCGCGGTTTCAGCCGCCGGCCGTCCACCCACAGCGCCTCGATCAGCCCGGCCGCGCTGTCGAGCAGGGCCACGTCTTTTTCGATCGCTTCGGCCATGTTGGGGCGCAGGATCTTGACCGCGCATTCGCGCCCGCCGGGCAGCACCGCGAAATGCACTTGCGCGATGGAGGCGCTCGCCACCGGCAGCGGGTTGAACTGCTCGAATACCTGCGCCACCGGCCGGCCGAACGCGCGTTCGAGCTGGGCGTGGGCGAGCGCGGTCGAAAACGGCGGCACCTGGTCCTGCAGCCGCGCCAGCTCGTCGGCGATGTCCATGGGCAGCAGGTCGCGCCGGGTGGAGAGCACCTGGCCGAATTTGACGAACAGCGGTCCCAGGGCCTCCAGCGCCAGGCGCAGGCGCACCGCGCGCGGCTCGGTGAGCCGGCGCCAGAACAGCACGCGTTGCACCGCCACCAGCAGGAAGCGCGTGCGCGCGTGGGCGAGCACGAACTCATCCAGGCCGAAGCGGATGCCGACAAAGATGATACGGGCGAGGCGCAGTAGGCGCTGCAATTGATCAGCCTGCAGTAATCGGAAAGCGAATTTTAACCGCTACGGACGCCAAGGGCATCGGGGAAAAGCAGCGGCGCCTGCATTTGCGTCCCCGGTGTGTTCGGCGGTTCAGGCTTTCCTGGTTAGAGTTTCGACGCGCTTGTCCAGCCGCGCCAGGTCGTCGCGCAGCTGGTCCACGTCGGCCAGGAATTGGCGCACATCGGCGGGACGGGCCAGCAGGGGCTGCTCCTCGGTCCAATATTCGGCAAAGTTTTGCGCCAGCTTCTGCGCCGCCTCGCGGTTCCAGGCGGCGAAGCGCCGGCCTTCGCTCACCATGCGCTGGGCGATGACGTCGCCGAACACCCTGGACAGGTCTTCGGCGATGTCCCAGCGCAAGTGGCGGAACAGGTACTGCACCGTGCCGGCCAGGTCGGCGTTGCCTTCTATGCCGATTTCGCGCAGCAGCGCGTCCTCGCCGCGCAGCGCCGCCGGCAAGGCAGCCGCGCCGATGTTGACCACGAGGTTCGGCGCGGCGTCCTCGGCCGCGGCGAGCAGCAGGCCGGTGTCGAGTATGTCCAGGCGCAGCGCGGGCAGCGGCGGGGAGCGGAATTCCACGCACTGCCCGGCATAGGGCTTGAGCTTGTCGCGCGCCCAGGCTTCCGCGTTCAGCAGATGGTTGAGGGCGAAAATCCCGGGGTGCTGTAACACTGAACGGCTTCCTTGGATGTACTGCAACGACACGGGGGGATGTCTTCCCCCGTGCCCCCCCTAAGCCTAGGACGACACCGGGGTCGTTGCGGCGTCCGCCGATGGGAGCGCCCGCCGCTACTGGATCTGCTGGATGCCCGCCAGCACCCAGCCGGTGGCGCCGGACACGGGTTTCGCCAGATTCCAGATTTCCTCGAACGATTCCGGTTGCGCATTGGCGCTTTCGCGGATCATGCCGGAGAAGCGCACGCTGGCCCAGTGGGTGTCGCCTTCGGTGAGCGCTTCCAGCAATTCCGCGTTGAGCGTTACCACGTCGGTCTGTTGCCCGACGGCGCCGTGCTGCAGCAGATCCTGCTTGATCGACTCGAACATGGCGTCGGTGGTGAATTCGTGCAATTCACCCAGCTTGCCGCTGTCATGCACCGCCTGCAGCTTGACGAAATTGAGCTTGGCCTGGCGCAGGAAGCCCTCGGTGTCGAATCCGACGGGGATGTTCGGCCGCGGCTGCCCACCGAAGGCCGGCTCTGCGCCGATGCCGGGCGCGAGCGAGGGCGGCGGCGCGGAGGCGGGTTGGTTGCCCGCGCCGGCAAACTGCAAATTGCCTTCGGTCTTGGGCCGGGTGAGCATGCGTAAGACAAAGACCAGGGCAAAGCCGACCAGGGCCATTATCAGCAGACTGCCCATCATGCCGCCGAAGCCGCCCTGGCCGATGAGCCAGCCCAGGCCCAGGCCGGCGGCCAGCCCGGCGATCGGGCCGAGCCAGCGGTTGCCTGCGGGTTTGGCCGCGGCGGCCGGGTTGGCTGCCGCAGCGGGAGCGGCCGCTTGCGACGGCGGGGTCTGTTGCACGCTCTTGCTCGGGGCCACGCTTTGGCGCTGCGCGCCAAAGCTGCGGCCGCCGCCCAGGCGTCTCGCCTCGGCGTCCTCCACCGCGAATGCGAGTGTGAGCAATGCAACGATCGAAATCGATAACAGGCGTTTCATTATGTCTCCTTCCAGCGTGAACCGGGCATTATGCGCCCATATCCTCAGACTTTGTAACCTCGATGCAGCGCGACCACGCCGGCGCTCAGGTTGAAGTATTCGACCCGCGCAAAGCCCGCTTGTTCCATCAGCGCTTTCAATTGTTCCTGGTCGGGGTGCATGCGTATGGATTCGGCCAGATAGCGGTAGCTGTCGGCATCCCCCGCAATCTTGGACCCCAGCCAGGGCAGCACCTTGAACGAGTACCAATCGTAGGCGCGGGCCAAAGGCTGCCACACGCGCGAGAATTCGAGCACCAGCAGGCGTCCGCCCGGCCTGAGCACGCGGCGCATTTCGGCCAGGGCCGCGTCCTTGTGCGTCATGTTGCGCAGGCCGAAAGCGACACTGACGCAGTCGAAATAATCGGAGGGAAAAGGCAGGTGCTCGGCGTCGCACTGGGCCAGCGGCAACGCGCGCCCCGCGTCGAGCAGCCGGTCGCGCCCGCGCGCGAGCATGGCGCCATTGATGTCGGTGAGCCAGACCTCGCCCGCGGGACCGACGCGGCGCGCGAAGGCGCTGGCCAGGTCGCCGCTGCCGGAGGCGACGTCGAGCACGCGCTCGCCCGGCCGCAGGCCGGCGAGCGCGACGGTGAAAGCCTTCCAGGCGCGATGCATCCCGGCCGACATCAGGTCGTTCATCAGGTCGTACTTGGACGCGACCGAGTCGAACACGCCCGCTACCTTGCGCGCCTTTTCGGTCTCGTCTACCTGTTCGTAGCCGAAGTGGGTCTTGCCGTTCATCGCTGGTTCCGCTTAAGCCAGACTAGCCGGAACCAGGCAAAGTGCCTCCGGCTGGGGAAAAGCCCTTGTCCCACGAACAAGGGGGGGTGCACCCCCCCTTGTAAATCCCCCTGCGCATGCGTGCTCGCCACTTATCGAAACCTTCGTCATTTCTGTCTACCCTTGACTCATAAGAGATTGATGTCGGACCGGGTCCGGGGTCGTACACGGCGGATGAGGCTGTCTATGATACCGCGGCCGGCCCTTTTTTGGCTGTAACCAAAATGTCATGCCGGCGACATACTATTGCGCCCACAGACCATGCCGCTCAATGTTTTAATTGTAGAAGACGAACCCGCTATCCAGGAACTGATTGCCGTCAACCTGGAGGGCGCCGGTCACCATGCCCTGTGCGCTGCCGATGCGGAGCAGGCGCTCGCCATCATGCGGCAAACCCTGCCCGATCTGGTGCTGCTCGACTGGATGCTGCCGGGGCAGTCGGGCCTGGCGATCGCGCGCCATCTGCGCGCCAGCGCGCGCACCCGCGCCATCCCGATCATCATGCTCACCGCCAAATCTGCCGAGCAGGACAAGGTTCTCGGGCTGGAGGCAGGCGCGGACGACTACGTCACCAAGCCGTTTTCGCCGCGCGAACTGTTGGCGCGCATCAAGGCGGTGCTGCGCCGGCGCGCGCCGCAGATGACGGACGACGTGGTCGAGGTCAAGGGTCTGCGGCTGGATCCGGCCGCGCACCGGGTCAGCGGCAACGGCATGAGCCTGGACCTGGGGCCGACCGAGTTCCGCCTGCTGCATTTCTTCATGACCCACGCCGAGCGCGTCCATAGCCGCGTGCAATTGCTCGACCAGGTATGGGGCGACCACGTGTACGTCGAGGAGCGCACCGTGGATGTGCACATTCGCCGGCTGCGCCAGGCGCTCGAGGCGAGCGGCCACGATGCGCTGATCGAGACCGTGCGCGGCACCGGCTATCGCTTCACCGCTGCGGCCTGAAACGCCCCGGCCGCGGCGGCATGCGATAATTGGCGGCCCAAAAAACAGGCCCATCGTCCATCAATTGAATTCCATCTGGTTGCGCAGCGCCTGGGCGCTTGCCGGAATAAGCGTCGCCGGCCTGATCGTCTGGCCGTTCGCCGGCCCGGTCTGGGCGCTTGCGGCCGTCTGCCTTGGCCTGCTGCTTCTGCTCACGCGCCATGCGGCCAATCTGGCCGCTTTGGCCGACTGGCTGCGCGACCCCATGGCCGAGCCCGTACCGCAGGGCGGCGGCGCCTGGGAGCAGGTGCTGGTCGCGCTTTACCGTTTCGTGCGCGCCCGCATCAAACAGGAGCGGCAACTCGCGGATGACCTTGCACGCTTTCGTAACGCGGGGCTGGCCCTGCCCGACGGCGTCGTCCTGCTCGACGCCCACGATCGCATCGAGTGGTGCAACCCCATCGCCAGCCAGTACCTGGGGCTGGACGAGCAGCGCGACCTGGGCCAACCGCTGGTCAACCTGGTGCGACATCCCGATCTTGCCGCCTATCTCGAGCAAGGCGAATATGCCGAGCCGCTCACCCTGCGCCTGGCGCGCGGCGAGGGCCGCCTGCTGTCGCTCGCCATCATTGCCTACGGCGAGGCGCAAAAGCTCCTGCTCGCGAGCGACATCACGCTGGCGGAGAAAGTCGAAACCATGCGGCGCGATTTCGTCGCCAACGTCTCGCATGAACTGAAAAGCCCGCTCACCGTGGTGGCCGGATTTCTGGAGACGCTCACCGACGGCGAGGTCAAACTGGACGAGCAGCGCCGGCAGGGCTATCTGCAGATGATGCGCGAGCATACGCGGCGCATGCAGCGGCTGGTGGAAGACCTGCTCACGCTATCCGCCCTGGAAAGCGGCCCGGGCCCGGGCGACGAGAACTTGGTCGATGTTGCGGCGCTGCTCGCCGGCGTGCGCGATGAAGCTCTGGCCCTCAGCGCCGGGCGCCATCGCATCGAGCTTACAATCGACGACCCGCTTGCACTGCTCGCCAACGCGCAGGAGCTGCGCAGCGCATTCGGCAATCTGGTCAGCAACGCGGTGCACTACACGCCCGCAGGCGGGGATATACGTCTCAACTGGAGGCGGAACGGCGCGCAAGCGGTGTTCAGCGTCAGCGATACCGGCCCGGGCATCGAGCCGCGCCATATCCCTCGTCTGACCGAGCGCTTCTACCGCGTCGACCACAGCCGTTCGCGCGAGACCGGCGGCACCGGGCTCGGCCTGGCCATAGTCAAACACGTGCTGGCGCGCCACCAGGCGACACTGGAAATCGAGAGCGAACCGGGCAAGGGCAGCCGTTTTTCCGCGGTGTTCCCGGCGCGGCGCGTCAGGTCCGCGGCCGATGCAGCGCAGGCCGCGGGCTAGGCCGGCGTCGATCGACGTGGGACGGCACTTCGAGCTGCAGTGATTGAACTTGCGCGGACGGCGTCCCGTCCGCGCGGATCGCCGATAACGCACGGATGAAAAGCGCATCCGTGCGCCAGCGGCGATCTCGTATAAAACCCGCACACTCGCGCCGGGTCTTGAGCGTTCGCGGCAGGCGACGAAACGGGGACGCCTTGGATTGGAAGACAGTCTAGGGCGCGGGCTCGATCGCGACGCGATCGAAATCGCTGCCGTGCTCGATCAGGCCGCTGAGCAGCAGCAGTTCGGATTTATCGCTGTAGATTTCCAGCACGCGCTTGGGCCGGTACCAGCCGGGGGGCAGGATCAGGGAGGCCGGCACGGACAGCGCGGCGAGCGCGGGGCAATACAGCGCGGGTGCGAATCTTTCCGCCTTCGCGTTGATCCCGGTGGGACGCGCGGCCACCGCTTGCGGCACGCCCGGTACGATGCGAACGCCGAGGTGAAGGTCGTCCTTCCCGTCGGTCATGAACCAGCGCACGATACCGACGAGGAAATTCTTTGCGTCGGCCGGGCGCACTGCGATCAGCTGAGTGTGGGCATAGCGTCCGCCGCCAGCGCCGGCCGGGCGCACGATGCGCAGGCCGGACAGGCTTTCCTCCAGCAGCAGCCAGTCCTCGATGGCATAGCCCCCGGCTTCGACATACGCGTCCTCCTGGCGCGTGCTGGCGTGGCCGAAGGTGGCGATCTCGTCGCGCTGCTGCCGCGTCAGTGTGGTTGCATGCCCGGGCTGGCGGAACGTTTTGCCCGAGACATGATAATGCACGGAGACGAGGGTGTTGCATACCTGCGCCTTTGCACTGACGCTGCGCCGTGCCTGCGCCCGTCCGTTCTTGCCCTCGCACCAGAGGCGGAACAGCAGTACCAGCAATTGTTCGACGCCGGGCATGGCGCAATCCTCGCCCAGCCCGAGGCTGGCGGGTGGCTCGCCCTTGCGCAGCAGCACGACGCATTGTTTCAGGGTGCGCGCAAGCTCGCTGGTATCGAGCCAGGCCGAGGCGTTGCGCCCGCCGGCGTCGGCTTCACGGTAGACGCCCGCGGCGGCGGAAAAATCCAGCAGCAGCGGCGGCAGGCTCTTGTCCTCGGGCGCAGTGCGCCGGACGGGGGCGTGCTGCGCCCAGCGCTCCAGCCAGCGCTGGATCTGCACCAGTTGCTTTTGCTGTTGCTCGTTGGGGTTGGCCAGGACGAACAGCAGCGCGCGCACATACACCTCGGCGCAGCTCACATCCGTCTTTTTCACTGAATCGGCGACCGCCGTGGCGGTCTCCCCCGACGCGTCGGCCTTGCGGTAGAGCTGGTGCAGAGCCAGCCAGCAGGCATCGGGGAAGGCGTGATAGACGCGGCAGTGATCGAACATGTTCGATGCCACGCAGTCCAGCCCGCGTTGGCAAATGAGCGCGGCCTGGCTTTCGCGTTTGCCCTCGCCTGCTTCGACCAGGCAGCGCTGGTAGCCGATCAGCAGCTCCTGCCATAAGTCCACCACCTGCCCGAAAATGCCGCGTTCCACCTGCGTGAGCGGCAGCGGTTTGTTGGCCAGCTTCTTGATCTGATGCTCTTGCAGGAAATAGACCGGTTCGCGCAAGGTCTCCAACACCTCGAGCCGCTCGGCGGAAGGCAGTTCGAAGCGGTTCAGTGCCCGCAACTGGTCCAGCAGCCGGATTTGCGCAGGCGCCACGTTGGCCAGGGGCAACTCGGCCAGCCACGCAACACAGGCGGCGCCGTCGGTGAATTCCGGGTGTGCGTCGGCGGAGAATTCGGGCAGATTGAATTCAGACATGTGGTCAGTGGGCCGGAATGCCGCTCATTCTGCCACCGCTTGCAGCAACATGTGCAATGCTCGCTGCAGGGCGGCGCGGTCGACCGGACGCGGGACGCCGGCGCGCCTTGCCTCGCTCCAGATGGAACCGGGAAAGTGCCTGTCGTCGGCAAAGCGCGCGATCACATGCCAGTGCAGGTGTGCCACCATATTGCCCAGGCTGGCCAGGTTGATTTTCGCCGGCTGCATCAGCTGCCGCAAAGCCTGCTCGGCGGCAAACACCACGCGCATCAGTCTTTGCCTTGTCGCGGCATCGAGGTCGGTCATTTCGCTCACATGCCGGTTGAGGATTACGCGGCAGAAGCCGGGGTAGTCGCGGTCTTCGACCAGTACCACGCGGCACAGTTCGTCCTGCCATAGCGTCTCTCCGCCGGCAGAATCGCACAACTCACAGGAGGCGGTTGTCAATTTGTTCACGGCTGGAGCGGATTAAGGGCTGAATCTGAGGTTATTCGCGCGGCGCGGCGGCTCAGAGGAGCACGCGCTCGATCCCGCCCTGGTTCGCCTTGGCCACGTAGTCGGCCATCCAGTCGGGGCCGAGCAGGTGCCTGGCGATCTCGACCACGATGTAGTCGGCGTCGGTGCCGGCATCGTCGTTGAAGCGTGCCAGGCCCTGCAGGCAGGACGGGCAGGAGGTGAGGATCTTGACTTCGCCCTCGAATCTTTCACCGCCGGCGCCGGCGCGGGCCGCCGCCGTGCCTTTCCTCATTTCCTCCTCCTTGCGGAAGCGCACCTGGGTCGAGACATCGGGCCGGGTCAGGGCAAGCGTGCCCGATTCGCCGCAGCAGCGTTCGTTGAGCGCGACCTCGCTGCCCATGAGCTGGTTGACGACCTTGAGCGGCTGGTAGGTTTTCATCGGCGTGTGGCAGGGGTCGTGGTAGAGATAGCGCACGCCGGCGACGCCGTCGAGCTTCACCCCCTGTTCCAGCAGATATTCGTGGATGTCGAGCAGGCGGCAGCCGGGGAAGATCTTGTCGAATTCGTATTTCTGCAGCTGGTCCATGCAGGTGCCGCAGGACACGATCACGGTCTTGATGTCGAGGTAATTGAGGGTGTTGGCGACGCGGTGAAACAGCACGCGATTGTCGGTGATGATGCGCCTGCCCGCTTCCTCCTCGCCGGCGGCGGTCTGCGGGTAGCCGCAGCACAGGTAGCCCGGCGGCAGCACGCACTGCGCGCCGATCGCGTACAGCATCGCCTGCGTCGCCAGCCCCACCTGGCTGAACAGCCGCTCGGAGCCGCAGCCGGGAAAGTAGAACACCGCGTCGGAGTCCTCGGTCACCTTGGCCGGATCGCGGATGATGGGCACGATGTGGCGGTCCTCGACATCGAGCAGCGCGCGCGCGGTGCGCTTGGGCAGCTTGCCCGGCATCGGCTTGTTGATGAAATGCACCACTTGCGCGCGCACAGCGGGCCGCCCGACGGTCGCCGGCGGCCGCCGCGTCTGGCGCTGCGCCAGGCCCAGCAGTTTCGCGCCGCGGTGGGCGAGCCGCTGCGCGCGGTAGCCCCATTCGATCATCGCGGTGCGCGCGATCTTGATGGTGTTCGGGTTGGTCGCGTTCAGAAACAGCATCGAGGCCGCGGTGCCGGGATTGAACTTCTTCTTGCCCTGCTTGCGCAGCATGTTCCTCATCGCGATCGAGACGTCGCCGAAATCGATATCCACCGGGCACGGGTTGGCGCACTTATGGCACACGGTGCAGTGATCGGCGACGTCGCCGAATTCGTCGAAATGCTTGAGGGATATTCCGCGCCGCGTCTGCTCCTCGTACAGGAACGCCTCGATCAGGAGCGAAGTGGCGAGGATCTTGTTGCGCGGGCTGTAGAGCAGGTTGGCGCGCGGCACATGGGTCGAGCACACCGGCTTGCACTTGCCGCAGCGCAGGCAATCCTTGATCGAAGCGGCGATGCTGCCTGTTTCCGACTGCTCCATGATCAGCGATTCCGCGCCGAGCAGGCTGAAGCTGGGCGTGTAGGCGTTGCGCAGGTCGCCGCCCGCGAGCAGCTTGCCGGCGTTGAAACGCCCGTGCGGGTCGGCCTTCTCCTTGTAGCTGCGGAACGCCTCGATTTCATGCGGGTCGAGATACTCGAGCTTGGTGATGCCGATGCCGTGCTCGCCCGAGATCACCCCGTCCAGGGATTTCGCCAGGCGCATGATGCGCGCCACCGCCGCATTGGCCTGGCGCAGCATGTCGTAGTTGTCGGAGTTGACCGGGATGTTGGTGTGCACATTGCCGTCGCCGGCATGCATGTGCAGCGCCACGAACACGCGCGCCTTGAGCACGCGCTGGTGAATCGCGTGGCAACCCTCGAGGATGCGCTGGAATACCAGGCCGTCGAACAGCTGCTGCAATTCGGCGCGCACTTCGTCCTTCCAGGACACGCGCACGCTATGGTCCTGCAGCACGGAGAACACGGTCTGCCCGGCGTGGGTCACGGCGGCAAGCCCCGGCACCGCGTCGGCGCGCGCTTGCGCCGCCGGCAGGTCGAGGTTATCGAGCAGGTACTGCCAGCGCGCGCGCGTCCGGGCGACGAGTTCGCGCGCGGCCTCGCGCCGGTCGCCCAGGAATTCGGGCGCGGGCAGCGCCTCGCCGTGCTGGGCGAGCGGCAGTTCCCCCTGGAAATATTCGTCCAGCGCGTCGAGCAGGGCGAGCTTGTTGGTGATCGAGAGTTCGATGTTGATGCGTTCGATGCCGTCGGAGTAATCGCCCAGGCGCGCGAGCGGAATCACCACGTCCTCGTTGATCTTGAACGCGTTGGTGTGCTTGGCGATGGCCGCGGTGCGGGCGCGGTCGAGCCAGAAGGTGCGCCGCGTCTCGGCCGAAACCGCGATGAAGCCCTCGCCGCCGCGGGCATTGGCGATGCGCACCACCTGCGATGCGGCCGCCGCCACCGCATTGTCGTCGTCGCCGACGATGTCGCCGATCAACACCATTTTGGGCCGGCTCGCGCCCCCCATCTTGCGCTTGGCCTTGGTCGCATAGCCCACCGCTTTCAGATAGCGCTCGTCCATGTGTTCGAGCCCGGCGAGCATGACGGCGGGCGCGCCGGGCGCGGCGGCGTCGCCGCGGGCGTCAAGGTATTGCGTGATCTCGACGATGGCCGGCACCGAGTCGCGCACCTGGCCGAAAAATTCCAGGCACACGGTGCGGATGGCGGCAGGCATCCTGTGCAAAATGAAGCGCGCCGAGGTGATGATGCCGTCGCAGCCTTCTTTCTGGATGCCGGGCAGGCCGGCGAGGAACTTGTCGGTTACGTCCTTGCCCAGGCCCGCCTTGCGGAAATGCGAGCCCGGGATTTCCAGGATTTCGGGCTCGTCCCGGGGGGTGCTGCCGTCGCGGCGGTAGCGCTGCACCTGGAAGCGCGTCATGCGCGCATCGTGGATCTTGCCCAGATTGTGCGCGAGTCGCGTGACTTCGAGGAAATAGCCGTTGGCATCGACCATGCGCCAGGAGGCGAGGTTGTCCAGGGCGGTGCCCCACAGCACCGCCTTCTTGCCGCCGGCGTTCATGGCGACATTGCCGCCGATGCACGAGGCGTCGGCCGAGGTCGGGTCGACCGCGAACACATGGCCCGCCGCCTCCGCCGTCTCCATCACGCGCTTGGTCACCACGCCCGCGCCGCAGCGTATGGTCGCGACCGGCTGCGCCACGCCCGGCAGCCAGTGCTCTTCGACTTCGCCCAGCGCATCGAGCTTCTCGGTATTGATGACCGCCGCGAGGCGGGTGAGTGGCACCGCGCCGCCGGTGTAGCCGGTGCCGCCGCCGCGCGGGATGATGGTGAGCCCGAGTTCGATGCAGTCGCGCACCAGCGCGGCCACTTCGTCTTCGCTGTCGGGGTGGATGACCACGAACGGGTATTCGACGCGCCAGTCGGTCGCGTCGGTGACATGGGACACGCGCGCCAGGCCGTCGAACTGGATGTTGTCGCGGCGCGTGCTGCGGCAGAGTTTCTTCAGCGCGGCGCGCCGCAGTGTCGCCACCGCGGCGAAGCCGGCGCCGAAAGCGTCGACCGCGTCGCGCGCGCGCTCGAGCAGAAACGTAACCTTCTGCGCGCGCGCCGCCTGCTGTGCTTTGGCCTCGATATCCGCGCCCGCCCCGGCGAGATTTTGCAGGCGGCGCTTTTCGATCTCGTCCAGGCGGTGGTGCATGGCCTCGATCAGCGCCGCGCGCCGGCCCGGGTTGTCCTGCAAGTCGTCCTGCAGGTACGGGTTGCGCGACACCACCCAGATGTCGCCCAGCACTTCATAGAGCATGCGCGCCGAGCGGCCGGTTACGCGTTCCAGGCGCAGTTCGCGCAGCGCCTCCCAGGCGGTTTCGCCGAGCAGGCGCAGCACGATCTCGCGGTCGGAGAACGAGGTGTAGTTGTAGGGTATTTCGCGCAGCCGGGCGCTCATGCGCATCCCCCTGCCATCACTGCGGCTCCGCGGCGGTTTCGGCCGCGGCCGCGGGCTCGGCGAAGACATCGCGATAGCTGGCGTAGAAGCTCGCGAACAGCGTTGGAATGTAGGTGAGCATAACCGGCAGCATCACCAGCAGAAACGCGCCCTGCGATTTGTCGCCGAGCAGTCCCCGCGCCAGCAGCGCGAGCATGAACAGGGCGAAGCTGCAGATCAGGCTCAGCAGCGCCAGTGCGAAGCCATAGGCGAGAAACGCACGCCAATTGCGCACGGCGGCAAAAAAACTGTAGAACAGCGCCTGCAAGGCGGGCAGATCGCGCCACGCCGACAGCGCGGGCGCGAACCAGAATGCGGCCAGCACCGGCAGGTAAAGGGCGCCGGCCAGCAGCGCTGCCCCGGCGAGGCTGCCGTCCTCGAACGCCGCGGCGGGCGGCTTGGTTCCCAGCACCATCAGCTGCAGCAAGTCGCCGCCGTCGATGAGGGCCGACAAGCCGAGGATGGCGAGCGCGCTGGCGCAGTAGAAGCCGCCCTGTCTCAGCAGCGCCGGCAGATTCGCCTTGAATCCGGAGAACAGCAGGTCGACGCGCAGCGTGCGGCCCTGATCGAGTTCCCGGCTCACGACCATGAAGCTTGCCGAGAAAACGGGGATCAGCACGGTTGCCGCGAACCATCCGGCTACCGGGATCATGCCGAGCAGTTGCATCAGCATGATGTAGGACAGCGTCATGAACGCCCACATGGCCGGGCTCTTGCGAAACAGCGCAAATCCGGTCAGCACCCAGTTCCAGCCATTGGCTGCGGGGACGGTGTTCATGTTCGGAGTACCGGTGTGGGGGGCATCAGATCCAGGGCGCATCGCCGGCATGGGCGATGCGCAGCTCGAGAATGCGGCGGAAGTGTTCGGGGTCGTGCGCGTGCACCAGTTCGCCCGGCCGCGGCAGGTAAAAATCGTACAGACGCGACAGCCAGAAGCGCAGCGCCGCGGCGCGCAACATCGCCGGCCAGGCGGCGCGCTCCGCCGCCGTGAACGGCCGCTTCGCATGGCAGGCGGCGAGCAGCGCATGCGCGCGCGGCGCGTCGATCTCGCCTTGCGCATGCACGCACCAGTCGTTGAGCGTTACCGCCACGTCGAACAGCAGGCAATCGATACCGGCGAAGTAAAAATCGATCACGCCGCCGATGCGCTCGCCCACGAACAGCACGTTGTCGCGGAACATGTCGGCGTGGATAGCACCGCGCGGCAGGTCGTCGCGGCTTTGCCGTGCCTGAAATTCGAGCTCCGCGCGCAACAGCGCGGCGCGCGCCGCATCGAGGAAAGGGCTCACGTGGGGAGCGGCCTCGCGCCACCAGCGCGGCCCGCGCGGATTGGCCAGCCGGCCCTGATAGGACTGGCCGGCGAGATGCATCCCGGCGAGCGTGTTGCCGACTTCGGCGCAGTGCGCCGGCGTGGGTGCGGTGACGGGTTCTCCCGGCAGCCGCGACATCAGCGCCGCCGGCTTGCCGTTCAGGTCCGAAAACAGCCGGCCATGGCGGTCGGTCGCCGGGGCCGGGCTGGGTATTGCGTGCTGCGCCAGATGCCCCATCAGTCCAAGATAGAACGGCAGTTCCATCGGGGTGAGCTTTTCGAACAAGGTCAGCACGTAGCTTCCGTCAGTGGTGGTCACGAAGTAGTTGGTGTTCTCGATGCCGGCGGCGATGCCCTGCATCTGCACCAGTGTGCCCAAGCGGTAATGCTTTAGCCAGGCGGATAACTGCTCGGGCGTGACCGGTGTGAAGACAGACATGCGGGCAATGGGCGATGAACCAGGGGTGAGGGGGCTGCGCGGGCCTAACCCTCCCCCGTTACCTTTGACCCGACGCCTGGTTCAGAAAGAATGAATCACCCACTGCGGCACACGCAGACCGGAGTCGAGCGAATCGCGGCGACTCATCGTTCCGCTGCCGCTGTCGTCTACCAAGAAGTAAGGCACGCCATGCGGCGGCGTGACCTTTATTGCGTAGAGCTTGCCGTTGACGCGGTACTCCTCCACCTTGTCTTCGCCGCGCTTGGTGATCGTCACCTGCGGCTCGAGCGCCGGATCGGGCGCGAGGCCGGGCGGAGGCGGGGGCGGCTCGGGCAAAGGCTCGAGCTTGGGCAGCGGTTGCGCGGCGAGCGGAAGCGCAATTCCGAGTAGTGCTATTGCTAACAAGCGGCGCATGATGGGCTTCCGGTTGGATGTAAGTGTTGAATGTCAGTTAAGGTGAAACTTGATCAATTTTAGCAGATTCGGACGCTGCCTCAGAGATTGAGCAGATTCTCGCGCTCTTCCGGCAGCGGCGCGAACCCCCGCTTTTGGCTACGGCATAACCTGGCGCTGCGCGCCAGGTGAGCCTGCGCCGAAAGCGGGGGCCTGTTTCCGGCATGGCTCACAGGTTCAACAGGTTTTCCCGCTCTTCCGGCAATGGCGCGAACCCCCGCTTTTCGTAATACTTGAATATCGCTTCCACGATCGCCGCCGGATCGTCGATTACCTGCACCAGATCCAGGTCTTGCGGCTCGATCATGTGCTCCGTCTGCATCCGGTCACGGAACCAGTCCAGGAGCCCCTGCCAGAACGGCGAGTGCACCAGAATGATCGGCATTTTGCGCGTCTTGCCGGTCTGCACCAGGGTGAGCGCCTCCGACAGCTCGTCCAGCGTGCCGAAGCCCCCCGGCAGCACCACATAGGCGGTGGCGAACTTTACGAAGTTGACCTTGCGCGCGAAAAAATGGTGGAAGGTGAGGCTGATGTCCTGGAAGCGGTTGCTCAGTTGCTCGTTCGGCAGCTGGATATTGAGGCCCACCGACGGCGATTTGCCGAAGTAGGCGCCCTTGTTGGCCGCTTCCATGATGCCGGGGCCGCCGCCGGAGACGACCGAGAAGCCGGCGTCGGAGAGGAGTCGGGCGATGTTCTCCGCCAACAGGTAGTAGGGCGAGTCGGCCGGCGCGCGCGCGCTGCCGAATATGCTCACCGCCGGGCGGATCTGCGCCAGGCGTTCGGTGGCTTCGAAGAATTCTGACATAATCCCGAATATCCGCCAGGACTCGCGCGCGTTGTGGGCCATGTCTGCTGCGCCGGCGTCGACCGGCCGCGGAAGCTTTACGTTCATACCCGACCCTCTATGAAAACCCTGCTGTTGGTGGATGGTTCGTCCTACCTGTACCGCGCGTTTCACGCGCTGCCGGACTTGCGCAACGCGCAGGGCGAGCCCACGGGCGCGATCTACGGTGTGCTCAACATGCTACGACGGCTCGCCGCGGACTACAAGCCGGACTATCTCGCCTGCGTGTTCGATGCCAAGGGCAGGACATTCCGCGACGAATGGTATGCCGAGTACAAGGCGCACCGCCCGCCCATGCCCGAGGATCTCGTGCGCCAAATCGAGCCGCTGCACCAGGCAGTCGTTGCACTGGGCTGGCCGCTGTTGATGGTCGATGGCGTCGAGGCCGACGATGTCATCGGCACGCTCGCGCGCCAATCCGCCGAAGCGGGCATGCGTTGCGTCATCTCCACCGGCGACAAGGACCTGACGCAGCTCGTGAATCCCAGTGTCACCCTGATCAACACCATGAACAACGAGCGCCTCGACGAAACCGGCGTCGAGGCCAAGTTCGGCGTGCCGCCGCGGCGGATGCTCGATTACCTCACCCTGGTCGGCGACAGCGTGGACAACGTCCCCGGCGTGGAAAAGGTCGGCCCCAAGACCGCGGTCAAGTGGCTCTCCCAATACGGCTCGCTCGATGCAGTGGTCGCACACGCGCAGGAAATCGGCGGTGTGGTCGGGGAGAATCTGCGCCGCGCGCTGCCCTGGCTGCCGCAGGCGAAAAAACTCCTTACCGTCTACTGCGATGTGCCGCTGCCGGTCAAACCCGAGGATCTGGTGGCGCAACCGCGCGGCGAAGCCGAGCTGGCCGGGCTGTTCCAGCGCTTCGGCTTCAAAAGCTGGCTGAAAGATGCGGAGCCGGCGCCCGCCGCGGCGTCCGCGCCGCCGCCGATGCAGGCGCAAACTGCGCCCGCGCCGATAGCGCGCAGCTACGAAACCATACTCGACGAACAGAAAATGGCCGAGTGGCTGAAACTGCTCGATAGCGCCGCCCTGGTCGCCTTCGACACCGAAACCACCGGCCTCGACCCGTTGACCGCCCAGCTGGTGGGCATGTCGTTTTGCGCCGAGCCGGGGCGGGCCGCGTATCTGCCGCTGGCGCACAACTATGCGGGAGCGCCACAGCAACTGGGCGTGGCGCGCGCGCTGGTGTTGCTGCGGCCCTGGCTCGAGGACGCGGCCAAGCCCAAACTCGGCCAGAACCTCAAGTACGATGAACACGTGCTCGCCAATCACGGCGTTCGGCTTCGCGGCGTGGCGCATGACACGCTGCTCGAGTCCTATGTGCTCGAATCGCATTTGCGCCACGACCTGGGCACGCTCGCGGAACGCCATCTAAACCTGCCCACCATCAGCTATGACGATGTCACCGGCAAGGGCGCGCAGCGCATCGGGTTCGAACAGGTAAGCGTGGAGCGCGCCACCGAGTACTCGGCCGAGGACGCCGACGTGACGCTGCGCCTGCACCAGTGCCTGTATCCCAAGGTGCAGGCCGAGGCCGGGCTGGAGTACGTGTACCGGCAAATCGAGCTGCCCGCGCGCGAAGTGCTGTTCCGCATGGAGCGCAACGGCGTGCTCATCGATGCCGCCCTGCTCGAGGCGCAAAGCCGCGAGCTGGGGCAGAAGATGATGGAACTGGAACACAAGGCCTACCGCGAAGCCGGCCAGCCGTTCAACCTGAATTCGCCCAAGCAGATCGGCGAAATCTTCTTCGAGCGCCTGCAGCTGCCGGTGCTGAAAAAGACCCCCAGCGGCGCACCATCCACCGACGAGGAAGTGCTGGAGCGGCTGGCGGCGGATTATCCGCTGCCGAAAACCCTGCTCGAGTACCGCGCGCTGACCAAGCTGAAATCGACCTACACCGACAAGCTGCCGCGCATGGTCAACCCCGCGACCGGGCGCGTGCATACCAACTACGCCCAGGCCACGGCGGTGACTGGGCGCCTTGCGAGCACCGATCCCAACCTGCAGAACATTCCGGTGCGCACGCCTGAGGGGCGGCGCATCCGCGAGGCGTTCATCGCCCCGGCCGGATGCGTCATCGTCTCGGCCGACTATTCGCAGATCGAATTGCGCATCATGGCGCACATCTCGCGCGACGAGAATCTGCTGCGCGCGTTCGCGGCGGGCGAGGACGTGCACCGCGCCACCGCAGCGGAGATTTTCAACCGGGACTTGCATGAAGTCACGGCGGAAGAACGCCGCTACGCCAAGGTGATCAACTTCGGCCTGATCTACGGCATGTCGGCCTTCGGCGTGGCGCAGGCCCTGGGGCTGGAGCGCGCTACCGCCCAGGCCTATATCGACAGCTACTTCACGCGCTACCCCGGGGTCGCGCGCTACATGCAGCAGACGCGCGAGCAGGCGCGCGAGCGTGGTTATGTCGAAACGGTGTTCGGCCGCCGCCTGTGGCTGGCGGAGATCCGCGCCGCCAACAGCGGCCGGCGCCAGGGCGCCGAGCGCGCCGCGATCAACGCGCCCATGCAGGGGACCGCCGCGGATCTGATCAAGTTGTCGATGATCGCGGTGCAGAACTGGCTGGAGCGGGACCGGCTGGCGGCGAAGCTGGTAATGCAGGTGCACGACGAACTGGTGCTGGAAGTGCCGGACGCGGAGCTCTCGCAGGTGCGCGAGGCGTTGCCGGGGTTGATGACCGGCGTGGCCGAGCTGGCGGTGCCCCTTGTCGTGGACGTGGGCGTTGGTGCAAACTGGGAGCAGGCGCATTGACCGCAAGCCCAAGCGAGATGAGCGAGCCCACCAGCCAGAATCCGTCTACGCCGTCCGCGGCGGAGCCGGCGCTATTCCGGCATGTAGTGCTGCTCGGCGATGTGCTGCTCGAGGCTTACAGCAGTATCGACAAAACGCCAGGCGAGTTTGAACGCGCCGTCCTGCCGGGGTCGCGCCATTTGTGGAAACTCAGCGTGGTCTCGGCGGCCGAGGTCGAGCGCGCAGGGCCGGCGCTCGCGCTGCCCCGCGACGCCACCCACGCGATGATTTTCATCGAGGGCAATCACGCGATCGAGCAGAGCGGGCTGCTCGACAGCCGGCCGGGGGCGTACGGGCAGACGCTGGAACAGCTCGCGCTCGCCGCCGACGAGTTCGAACGCAAGCTGGAGCGGCTGATACACGTGGCGCAGGCGGCACGGCTGGTGATCATGGTGTGCACCATGTTTCCACCCAATTACAAGGATCCGCTGCGCCAGCGCATCGCCTGCACCGCGCTGGCGGTATTCAACGACCGCGTCACCAAGCGCGCCGCCGCGGCGCGGGTCGCCCTGATCGATTTGCGCCTGGTCTGCAACGAGCCGGAGGATTACGACAAGCCGACGCTGTTGTCCAAGAGCGGCGTGCAAAAAGTGGCCAACGTCATCCGCTTCGCCATGTACGAACTCGATATCGGCGCGCGCCGCAGCGAGGTGTTTTTCTAGAGCGACCCGCGCGCTACCTGCCGATCGCGCCGAATACCTTGCCGATGAGATTGCTCGCGCTGCCTGGCGAATCGCGGCGAATTTTCTTTTCTTCCTCGGCGATCATCAGGAACAGATCGTCGAGCGCCCAGGAATGCCATCTGATTTCAAGATCGTCCGGCGCCCGCTCCGAATGGACTGACCTCGCCAACTGCTCGCTTTCGGCCGGGTCGATTTCCTGCCCAAGACACGGCTGCGCAGATGCCGTATGCCTGAGCCGCCGACGCGTCAGCGCCGCGCGTTCCCCGCCGCTTCGGCCTGCCGGTCGGCGTGATAGCTCGAGCGCACCATCGGTCCGATCGCGGCGTGCAGAAACCCCATTTCCCGCGCCGCCTGTTCGAACACGGCGAAACCGTCCGGATGGACGTAGCGCAGCACCGGCAGGTGGTGCACGGTGGGCTGCAGGTACTGGCCTATGGTGAGCATGTCTACGCCGTGCGCGCGCAGGTCGCGCATGACTTCGATGATTTCCTCGTCAGTCTCGCCCAGGCCCAGCATCAGGCCCGATTTGGTCGGGATGCCGGGCCGGCGCGCCTTGAATTCCTGCAGCAGCCGCAACGAATGGGCGTAGTCCGAGCCGGGGCGGGCCTGGCGGTATAGCCGCGGCACGGTTTCGAGGTTGTGGTTCATCACGTCGGGCGGAGCGGCAGCGAGTATTTCGAGGGCGATATCGAGCCTGCCGCGGAAATCGGGCACCAGCACTTCGATCCGCGTTCGCGGTGAAAGCTCCCGCACCGCGCGTACGCAGTCGGCGAAGTGCCGCGCGCCGCCGTCGCGCAGGTCGTCGCGGTCGACGCTGGTGATGACCACGTAATCGAGCGCCAGCGCGGCGATGGTTTGCGCCAAATGCGCGGGTTCGCCCGCGTCCGGCGCCGACGGGCGCCCGTGGGCGACGTCGCAGAAGGGGCAGCGCCGCGTGCACAAATCGCCCAGGATCATGAAGGTCGCGGTGCCCTTGCCGAAGCACTCGCCGATATTGGGGCAGGAGGCTTCCTCGCACACCGTATGCAGCTTGTTCTCGCGCAGGCGCTGTTTGATTTCGTCGAAGCGGGTGTTGCCGGAGCCCGCCTTGACCCGGATCCAGTCGGGTTTTTTCAGGCGCTCCTGCGGCACGATTTTGACCGGAATGCGCGCCGTCTTGGCGCGGCCTTTTTCAGCGCCCGCGCTCATGCTGCGCCAGAAGTTGCGTCAGTTGGGCCGCGAGGCGGTCGCCCAGTTCGTCGGCCGAAGCGTTGATGCCCAGATCGCGCGTCTGCGTCACCGCCAGGCCGGGGTAGCCGCAGGGGTCGATCGCCGAAAATGGAGTGAGGTCCATGTCCACGTTGAGCGCGACGCCGTGATAGCAGCCTGCGCTGCGCACGCGCAGGCCCAGCGCCGCGATTTTTGCACCGTCCACATAGATGCCCGGCGCGCCGTCCTTGCGCTGCGCCGCAACATGGTACTGCGCCAGCGTGTCGATTACCGTTTGCTCGAGCAGGCCGACAAACGTGCGGATTTGCAGATTGCGCCGCGTCAGATCGAGCAGCGTGTACATCACCGCCTGTCCCGGTCCGTGATAGGTGATCTGCCCGCCCCGATCGATGCGCGCGAGCGGTATGCCGGGGCCGCGTGGCAGGTGTTCCGGGCGGCAAGCGAGGCCGGCGGTGTACACCGGCGGGTGCTGCAGTAGCCACAACTCGTCCGGCGTATCCCGCCGGCGCGAGGCGGTGAACTGGCGCATCGCCGCATAGACGGGCTGGAATTCGGCCAGGCCCAGACGCCTTACGCGCAGCGCCGGATGCGGGCCGCGGGGGGCAGGGCCGGTCGCGGGCTTCGTTGCCCGCGCACTGCCTGCCGACGGTAGACGCTGCTCGCTTTGCATTTTGCGTGCTCCGCCTACAGCACCATCTTGACTGCCGGGTGGTCGCACAGTTCGCGATACAGATCATCCAGTTGTACGCGCGACGTGGCGCGCACGGTCACCGTCAGCGACAGGTACTTGCCCAGGCGGCTCTTGCGCATCTCCATGGTGGACGCGTCGAAATCCGGCGCGTGGCGCAGGACCACGTCCATCACCGCCTGCGCAAACCCGGGCCGGGTCTCACCCATGACCTTGATCGGGAAGTCGCAGGGGAAGGCGAGCAGCGACTCGGGCTCAGGTTGGGAGTTCATTGCAAAATGAGGGGATATCCCCTGCGGGTAGGAGACCGAAGGTCGGGACCACCCGAAGAGGTGGGACTTTCCCCTCGACGGGGATCGAGACCGTTGGGGTGCCTCCCCTCATGCTCTCCTATGTTTGCCGTCGCGAAATGCATTTTGCACCGGGTTCTCAAACGTTGGCCGGCGCACGCATCACCGTGCGCTTGTAGTCCTGGTAGAGCTGATGCATGCGCGTGGCCACCGGTCCGGGTTTGCCCGCGGCGTCCCCGCGGCCCACGGGTTTGCCGTCCAGCGTCGAGATCGGCAGCACTTCCTTGGTCGAGGAGGTGAGCCAGAGTTCGTCCGCGTCGCGCACCTCGGCTTCGCTCACCTGGCGGATTTCCAGCGGCAGCCGGTGGGCGCGCGCGAGTTCGATGACTACGTCGTAGGTGATGCCGGGCAGAATGAAATTCGACTTGGGCGGGGTGATGATGACGCCGTTCTTGACCAGGAAAATGTTGCTCGCCGAGCCTTCGGTGAGGAGCCCATCGCGCAGCAGCACCGATTCGGCCGCGCCCGCGTCGACGGCGCTCTGGCGCAACAGGCAATTCGCGAGCAGCGACACCGACTTGATGTCGCAGCGCAGCCAGCGGTTGTCGGCGACGGTGACCGCGGCCACCCCGCGTTCGCGCTGCTCCTGCGGCGGAGTGGTGAGCGGATTGGACATCATGAACACGGTCGGCTTCACGCCCTTCGGGAAAGCATGGTCGCGCGGCGCCACGCCGCGCGTCACCTGCAGGTACACCCCCTGATCCTGCCACGGATTCTTCGCCACGATCTCGCGCACCAGTTCATCCCAGCGCTCGAGGCTGTAGGGGTTGGCTATGCGCACGCCATCGAGGCTGGATTGCAGGCGCACGAGATGCTCGCGCAGGCGGAACGGATGGCCGGAATAGGAAGGAATTACTTCATACACGCCGTCGCCGAAAATGAAACCGCGGTCGAGCACCGGAATCCTGGCTTGCTCGATCGGCATCCATTCGCCATTGAGGTAGATCATTTCCGTCTCCTGCTATGTGTTCCGTCGGCCCTTTGGCTACGATCAGGGCGGCGCTTAGAACGAGGGCCGCCTGGCGGCCCTCACTTGAACCAAAGCCGCATGCTGTCCCAGGCGCGGCCGAAAAATCCGGCGATCGCCACATTCTCCAGCGCCACCACCGGGTATTCGCCCAGCAGCTTGTTCTGCAGCGTAACCTTGACCGTGCCGACTTTTTGTCCGACGCCGATCGGCGCGACCAGCGGCTGCAGGCTCACCAGATCCGCTTTCAACTGATCGGCGAGGCCGCGCGGTACGCTGACATAGAAGTCCGACGGGAACCCGGCCTTGAGGCGTCTCTCGGTCCCCTTCCACACTTCCAGGGTGCTTACCGCCTGGTCCTTGCCGTACAGCTTGACCGAATCGTAGAACTGGAAGCCGTAGTTCAGCAGTTTCAGGCTTTCCTGCGCCCGCCCGTTGTCGGAGTTCGCGCCCAGCACCACCGACAGCAGGCGGCGCGGTCCGCGCTTGGCCGATGCAACCATGCAGAAACCGGCATTTTCAGTATAGCCCGTCTTCAAGCCGTCCACATTCGGGTCGAGCCAGAGCAGCCGGTTGCGGTTCGGCTGGGTAATGTTGTTATAGCGGTACTCGCGCAGCGAATACAGCGGGTAGTATTCCGGGAAATCGCGGATCAGCGCCGCAGCGAGCAGGGCGAGGTCGTAGGCGGTCGAGTAGTGCTTGGGGTCGGGCAGGCCGCTCGCATTGGTGAAGCTCGAGTCCTTCATGCCGAGGCGCTGCGCCTCGCGGTTCATCATCTGCACGAACCCGTCCTCGGATCCGGCGACGGCTTCGGCGAGCGCGATGCAGGCGTCATTGCCCGACTGTGTGATCACGCCATGCAACAGTTCCTCCACCTTCACCGGTTTCCCCGGCTCGATGAACATGCGCGAGCCGGGCGCTTTCCAGGCGCGCTCGGACACCGGCACGATCTGTTCCGGCGTGATGGTCTTCTGCTTCAGCGCCGCGAACGCGAGGTAGGCGGTCATAAGCTTGGTCAGCGAGGCGGGCTCGACCCGCTCATGCTGGTTCGCGCTGGCAATGGCCTGGGCGCTGGTGAAATCGTACAACAGCCATGCCTTGGCGGCAATCGGTGGCGGGGGAGGGGCGTCCGCGAATGCGAGAGCGGGCAGCAGCAGCAGGGAGAACAGCAGACGTTTCAGTGTCATGTAGCAGGGCGCAAAAGCGTGAATTATACCAGCCGCGTATTGCATTAAGAATCGGCAATAAAAGCCATTTCTGTCAACCTTTGAGTGATAAGAAAGAGACTAAATTTGCCCGTTGCGAATTTCATTTTGCAACTGCTTCTAACGCACGACGACTATCGGTTTGAATTGCAGCGCGGCGTCGATTTTTTCGGCCATGCCGGCGGCTTCGTCGCGGTCGCGGTAGGGGCCCAGATCCAGGCGGTACATGCCGTCGCGCGCGAAAATCCGGATCGCGTCATTGAGCCAGGCGAGCTGCTGGTAGACGCGGACGCGGAAACTCTCGGCGTTGTCGCGCGCCGAAAACGCGCCGAGCTGCAGGTAAATGCCGCCCGCCTCTGCGTCGAGCGGAATCGGTTGCGCCGGCTCGGCCGGCAACGGGCTGACTGCGGCCAGAATCACCGGCGCAATCGGTCGCGTATCCGCAACCGGCGGCCCCACTTGCGGTTGCTCGGCGGCGGTCACGGCCTGCTGCGCTGGCCGGCGCTGCGCGGCGACCAGCGGCATTTCTTCCGCCGTGATGGATTCGACTTCCACGGTTGCGCTGCCGGCGCCGACGTAGCCGAGTTTGTATGCGGCGGTGTAGGACAAATCGATGAGGCGTCCAGAATGAAACGGCCCGCGGTCGTTGATGCGCACGATCACGCTGCGGCCATTGGCGACGTTGGTCACGCGCGCGTAGCTCGGAATCGGCAGCGTCGTGTGCGCGGCGCTCATGGCGTACATGTCGTAGGGTTCGCCGCTGGAAGTGCGCTGGCCGTGGAACTTGCGTCCGTACCAGCTGCCGATGCCGCGCTTGCGGTAAGGCGTGAGCGTCCTGTAGGGCAGGTACTGTTGCCCGAACACCGTATAAGGATTGTTGGCGGCGCGCGCGAGCGGCTCCAGCCTGGGCTCGGCATCTGCAATTTGATCCAGGTTCGCCGGCGGATTGTCTCCCGGACCGTCGTCCTGATAATAGCCGCCGCGCGGCGCTGCTGCGCCGGGCGCGGGCTTCGGCGCGGCAACGCCGGCGTCGCGCTCTACCGCGCCGCGCTTGGGCGCGTTGCCGCAGCCGCCGAGAATCAGCGCCGCGGCCAAAGCGCAGGTCCATCCAGCCGCGGAAAACGGTGCGCCCGGGTTCCTCTGCGCCAGCTGCGTTTTCCACTGCCAACCGGCTCCTCCCCAATGCGCCATCGCGTTCACGTCAAGTCTGTACCAGTTTGCGGTGCCGGTGGATGCTCATCAGTATGCCGATACCGAGAAACAGTGTCACCAGCGCGGTGCCGCCGAAAGATATCAGCGGCAGGGGCACGCCAACCACCGGCAAGATGCCGCTTACCATGCCCATGTTGACGAAGGCGTAGGTAAAAAATGTCAGCGTGACGGCACCGGCGAGCAGGCGCGTGAAAAAAGTGGGCGCGTTGGCGGCGATCGCCAGGCCGCGGCCGATCAGCAGCAGATAAAGCAACAGCAGCACGCAATTGCCGATCAGCCCGAATTCTTCGGAGAAAACGGCGAAAATGAAGTCCGTGGACCGCTCCGGGATGAACTCCAGGTGCGCCTGTGTGCCGCGCAGCCAGCCCTTGCCGGCGAGCCCGCCCGAACCCACGGCGATGACCGACTGGATGATGTGATAGCCCGCACCCAGCGGGTCGGAGGTGGGGTCGAGCAGGGTCAAGATGCGGCGGCGCTGGTAGTCATGCAGCAGCGACCACAGGAACGGCAGGCTGGCGCCGCCCGCGAGTACCAGGCCGACCAGGATCTTCCAGGACAGGCCGGCGAGGAAGATCACGTAGAAACCTGCCGCCGTCACCAGCAGCGCGGTTCCCAGGTCGGGCTGGCGCGCGATCAGCAATACCGGCAGCAGCAGCAGCAGGCTGGCGACGAAGTACTGGCGCAGCCGCAACGTCGCCTCGTGCTTGTGGAAATACCAGGCCAGCATCAGCGGCATGGCGATTTTCATGGTTTCCGAAGGCTGGATGCGGATGACGCCCAGGTTGAGCCAGCGGCGCGCGCCGTTGACGACATCGCCGAACAGCGCCACCGCGACCAGCAGCGCGAGCCCGAGCGCATAGGCGGGAAGCGCGAAGCGCATCAGCGTCTGCGGCTGGAATTGCGCCACCGTCCACATCACCGCGAGCGCCACCAGGATGCTGGCCGACTGGCCGCTGATGCGCGCCGGCGTTTCGTGCGCGGCGCTGGCCAGGGTGACCAGGCCGAGCAGCAGCAGGGCGAAAGCGAGCGCGAACAGCGGCGGATCGATTTTGTCGGTGAAGCGCAGCCATACGTTCTTGAACAGCGGTTGCAGAGGCCCTCGCATCAGCGATTCCCCTTATCGGCGCCGTATCGCAACAGATTCAATGTCCGTCGAATCGGCGCATGCAAGACGGACCGGGAAAGGGGTGGGTACCCTTGCGTTCCCGACCCGGCCCCTTTCTTCAACGCACGCCTAATCATCGGCTTCGCCTCCGGCGATCTCGGCGGCAGGCCGGTCGACGCGCTTGCCGAGCAGGTAGTAGTCCAATACCTGGCGCGCGATCGGCGCCGCCGCGCGCGCGCCGAAACCGGCGTTTTCCACCACTACCGCGAGCGCGATCCTGGGGCTTTCCAGCGGTGCGAAGGCAATGAACAGGGCGTGATCGCGGTGGCGTTCGGCCATGCGTTTCTCGTCGTATTTCTCGTTTTGCTTAAGCGCCACCACCTGCGAAGTGCCGGTCTTCCCGGCATTGGTATATTCGGCCTTGGCGAAGGCGCGCGCACCCGTGCCTTCGGTATTCACGCCCCCCAAGGCGCGCTTGATGAACTCGATGTTCTCCGGCTTCAGCGTTATCGCGCGCGCGATCTTGGGCTCGACCGGGGCGCGCTCGCCGCTCTTGATGTTCTCGATGTAGTTGACCAGGTGCGGACGGTACATGACGCCGTTGTTGGCGAGCGTGGCCATCGCCTGCGCCATCTGCAGCGGCGTATACGCGTTGTAGCCCTGGCCGATGGCAACGCTGATGGTTTCTCCGGCATACCATTTCTGCTGCTCGGGCTTCTTGAAGCGCTTGCGCTTCCACTCCTGCGAGGGCAACACGCCGGTGGTTTCGCCCTCGACGTCGATGCCGGTTTTCGCGCCGAAACCGAACTGGCCGATGAAACGCGCGATATTGTCGATGCCGAGGTCGTTGCCGAGCACGTAATAATAGGTGTCGCAGGACATGACGATCGACTTGTACATGTCGACCACGCCATGGCCGCCGGGCTTGTCGTCGCGAAAGCGGTGATTTCCAAACTGGAAGAAACCGGGATCGTTGATCGCCTGTTGCGGCGTGCGCTTGCCCAGTTCGAGCGCGGCCAGCGCCATGTAGGGCTTGAAGGTCGAGCCGGGCGGATAGGTGCCGGCGAGCGCGCGGTTTACCATCGGGCGGTCCAGCGAGGTGTTGAGCAGATCCCAGCTGGCCGTGTCTATGCCATCGATGAACAGGTTCGGATCGAAGCCCGGCTTGGAGACGAAGGCGAGGATGCCGCCGGTGGCCGGCTCGATCGCCACCAGCGCGCCGCGGTTATCGCCGAACGCCTGCTCGGCCACCTGCTGCAGCGTGATGTCCAGCGTCAACACCAGGTTGTTGCCCGGGGTAGGGGGGGTGCGCGAGAGCGTTCTCACGCCGCGGCCGGCGGAATCCACTTCGACCTGTTCATAGCCGGTGATGCCGTGCAATTCGTTCTCGTAGCTTTGCTCCAGCCCGGTCTTGCCGATGTGGTCCGTGCCCTTGTAGTTGGCAGAGAGGCCGGCTTCCTCTATGCGACCCACGTCACGCTCGTTGATGCGGCCGATGTACCCGGTCACGTGCGAGGCCAGCTCGGTCAAGGGGTACTGGCGGAACAGGCGCGCCTGGATGTCGACGCCGGGAAAGCGGTAACGATTTGCGGCGAACCGGGCCACCTCTTCGTCGGTCAGGCGCGTGCGGATCGGCAGGCTGTCCGCGCCCTTGGCTTCGATCATCAGGCGCTTGAAGCGGGTGCGATCGCTCGCGCGGATTTCGACAACGGTCTCCAGATCGTTGATCGCTTTCTCCAGGTCGGTGACCTTGCCCGGGGATATCTCCAGCGTGTAGGCCGAATAGTTGCGCGCGAGCACGGTGCCGCTACGGTCGAGAATGAGCCCGCGGTTGGGGATGATAGGGACGACGGAGATGCGGTTATCCTCTGCCTTGGTGCGGTAATAGTCGTACTGCACTATCTGCAGGTATACGAAGCGCACCAGCAGCAGCGAAAACGCGGCGAGCACGAACACGCCGGCGATGCCGATGCGCATGTGAAAGTAATGCAGCTCGCGCTGGTGGTCCTTGAATTCGGTTAGACGCATGGGGCGGGGGTGAAACTCAAAGGCCGAACGTTCGTGGTCCGCTCCGTGCACGAGGCGACAGGCCCCCTCGTTTTGCGCGGCAGTCTAAGCTCGAGATCCGGCCCATGGTTTGTCACCGTCTGCGTCCCGTAGAGTCCATTTCAAAATGAGGGGACACGTCCCCTCATGCTCCCCTATATCAGCCGCTGCAAAATTCATTTTGCAGCGGATTCTTAGCGCTAGATTGGCCGGTTCTCGTCCATCATTTCCGCCTGCCGCTGCGGCAGCAGCAGCAGGAAACTCAACACCGGCCACAGCGCCGCGCAAACGAAACTGCCGGCGAAATAGGACCAGCCGGGAAAGTCGGCGCCGGCGGCGATCCGTATCACCAGCGTCAGCAGCTGCGTCAACAACAGCAGCAGCAGCAAGTGCAAAGCCTGCTGCCACGACGGGAACCAGAGGATACGCCGATGGACCGCAAAGGCGAGGAACGCGAGCACCGAGTAGCCAAGCGCGTGCTGGCCGAGCAGCGCGCCGTTGCCGACGTCGAGCACCAGGCCGAGGGTCCAGGCGATGCCGATGCCTATCCTGCGCGGCTGGTGGATGCACCAGAAGGCGAGCACCGCCGCGGTGAGGTCCGGCACGCCCACGATCTTGCCCCAGGGCAGCAGGTCGAACAGCAGCGCGAGCGCCAGGGTCAGCGCGATGAAGCTGATTTTGGCCGGCAGCAGGATGCGCTGCGGATGCTGTTGCAGTTGCATGTTACTCGGTTCTCCGCGGGCGCTTGGATCTGGGCGGCTTGCGCGCCGGTTGCTCGGCTTGCGGCGGCGGCGGCGGGCTTGCATCGTTCGACAGCACCAGCACCTGGCGATAGCGCTCGGTGCCCGCAGTCGGCGCGAGGGTGATCCGGGCAAACGCATAGGCCGAATCACGCTCGATGCGCGCCACCGTTGCCACCGGCAGTCCCGGCGGGTAGGTGCCGTCGATGCCGGAAGTGACCAGGGTGTCTCCGTTCTGGATGTCGGCGTTCGCGGCCATGAAGCGCAGATCGAGCAGGCCGCCCTCGGCGCCCCCGTAACCGACCGCGCGCAATCCGTTTCTGAGCACCTGCAGCGGGATCGCCTGGTCCTTGTCCGAGAGCAGAGTCACTTCGCTCATGAGCAGATACACGCGCGTCACCTGGCCGATCACGCCGACATCGTCGATCACCGGCGCACCGGCGAGAATGCCGTTTTGCGAGCCTTTGTCGATCACCACCTTGCGCGAGAACGGGTCGCGCGCGGCGTACAGGATCTCGGCAAACACCGATTTGCGCGGCAGCCGCTCCTGCGCCTCGAGCAGGCGGCGCAACTGATTGTTTTCCTCTTGCAGGGCCGCCAGTTGCAGCAGTTCCTGCGCCGCGCGCAACTGCTTCGTCCTGAGCGTGGCGTTCTCCTCGCGCAACGCCGCGGTGCTGCCGAAGTAATCGGCCACGCCATGCAACAGGTCCACCGGCGCCATGGCGACGCGCTGTATCGGATAGGCGGCGAGCGCCACCACCTGGCGCACGCTCTCGGCATAGCGAAAGCGCGCGTCGAGCACCATCAGCAGGATCGCGAGCGATACGAAGAAGGCGAGGCGGACCAGGGGTGCCGGACCACGATTGAAGAACGGTGGCGGCAGGTGTTCCATGCGGGCTCTAGCGGGCGAGGAACGCCGGGCGATGAGTCGGGTGGCTCAGCGCGCCTTTGCTCATCGCCCCTCACCCATTGCCGGGTTCAGTCATCGGTGAAGATCGAGGCGAGCTTGTCCATTTTTTCCAGCGCCATGCCCGATCCACGCACCACGCAGGTGAGCGGATCGTCAGCCACAATCACCGGCAGCCCGGTTTCCTCCATCAGCAAGCGGTCGATGTCGCGCAACAGCGCGCCGCCGCCGGTGAGGACCATGCCCTTCTCGGCGATGTCGGCGCCCAGTTCCGGCGGCGTATATTCGAGGGCGGATTTCACCGCGCTGACGATGCTGTTCAGCGGTTCGGTGAGCGCTTCCAGGATCTCGTTCGAGGAAATGGTGAAACTGCGCGGAATGCCTTCGGCGAGGTTGCGGCCCTTCACTTCCATTTCGCGCACTTCCGAACCGGGGAAGGCGGAGCCGATTTCCTTTTTGATTTTTTCGGCGGTGGCCTCTCCGATCAGCATGCCGTAGTTGCGGCGGATGTAGTTGATGATGGCCTCGTCGAACTTGTCGCCGCCCACGCGCACGCTGCCCGCGTACACCATGCCGCCGAGCGAGATCACGCCGACTTCCGAGGTGCCGCCGCCGATGTCCACCACCATCGAGCCGGTCGCGTCGGCCACGGGAAGATCGGCGCCGATCGCCGCGGCCATCGGTTCCTCGATCAGGAACACCTGCGATGCCCCGGCGCCGATCGCCGACTCGCGGATCGCGCGCCGCTCGACCTGGGTCGAGCCGCAGGGCACGCAGATGATAATGCGGGGGCTGGGCAACAGCAGGCGCGAAACGTGCACCTTCTTGATGAACAGCTTCAGCATCTGCTCGGTCACGGTGAAGTCGGCGATCACGCCGTCCTTCATCGGACGGATGGCGACGATGTTGCCGGGCGTCTTGCCGAGCATCTGCTTGGCTTCCTTGCCCACCGCCTGTATCGTCTTCTTGCCGCTGGGGCCGCCTTCCTGACGGATGGCGACGACCGAAGGTTCGTCGAGCACGATGCCTTTGCCGCGCACGTAGATCAAAGTGTTGGCGGTGCCGAGGTCGATCGCCAAGTCATCGGAAAAATAACCGCGTAGAAATCCGAACATTTGCTAGTGTTCCAATCCAAATGGGGCTGGTAAATACGTTATAATACCGCACTTTAACGCACCATTTAAGCCCAAATTCCATGTCCTTGTCCTTGCCGGAGGTTAAACGGGTCGCCTGGCTCGCCCGCATCGAAATTACTGATGCCGAGGCGGCCGTCGCACAAGGCCAGTTGAACGACATTTTCAAGCTGATCGAGCAGATGCAGTCGGTCGATACCGAGGGGGTTGTGCCGATGGCCCACGGTCAGGACGTGGTGCAGCGGCTGCGTGAGGACCGGGTTACCGAAACCGACCAGCACGCACTCTACCAGTCGATCGCGCCGCAGGTGGAGAACGGGCTGTACCTGGTGCCGAAAGTGATCGAATAAGACCCCGGACGCGGGACCCGTACTGCATGCGCAGCGGGTCGCGCACCTCGCGCCCAAATGCTCAACGCCACCCTCAAACAGCTTTCCTGCCTGCTCGCGCGGAAGAAACTGTCCAGCGTCGAATTGACGCAGTTTCATCTGGATCGCGTTGCGCGGCTCAATCCCGGGCTCAACGCATTTCTGAGCGTCGATCCCGACCGCAGCCTGGCGCAGGCGCGCGCGGCCGACGCGCGCATCGCGGCGGGCGAGGCGCAGCCGCTTACCGGCATACCCCTGGCGCACAAGGACATTTTCTGCGCCGAAGGTTGGCGCACAACCTGCGGCTCGAAAATGCTGGCCAACTTCGTCAGCCCCTACGACGCGCATGTGGTGGAGCAGCTCAACGCGGCCGGGGCGGTGATCCTGGGCAAGACCAACATGGACGAGTTCGCGATGGGCTCGTCCAGCGAAACCGGCTTCTGGGGTGCGGTGAAAAATCCCTGGGACCGGGCCCGGGTAGCCGGCGGCTCCAGCGGCGGTTCGGCCGCGGCCGTGGCCGCGCGCATGGCGCCGGCGGCGACCGGCACCGATACCGGCGGCTCCATCCGCCAGCCCGCGGCGTTGACCGGCATCTGCGGCCTCAAGCCCACCTATGGCGTGGTCTCGCGCTACGGCATGATCGCGTTTGCCTCCAGCCTGGACCAGGGCGGGCCGATCGCGAAAAGCGCCGAGGACCTCGCGCTGATGCTGAACGTGATGGCGGGTTTCGATGCACGCGACTCCACCAGCCTCGAGCGGCCGGCCGAGGACTACGCGCGTGCGCTTCATGCCGCCCCCACGGGAGATTGCGCCAAGCCGCTGGCCGGCTTGCGCATCGGCGTGCCCAAGGAGTATTTCGGCGACGGCCTCGGCAGCGACGTCGCGGCTGCGGTGGAGGCGGCGCTGGCACAGTTCGAGAAACTGGGCGCCACGCGCGTCGCCATCAGCCTGCCCAACTCCGGCTTGTCCGTTCCCGCCTATTACGTGATCGCCCCGGCCGAGGCATCAAGCAACCTGTCGCGTTTCGACGGCGTGCGCTACGGCTATCGCGCCCCCGCATACGGCGACCTCGCCGACATGTACCGCAAGACCCGGGCGCAGGGCTTCGGCGCCGAAGTGAAACGGCGCATCCTCATCGGCACCTACGTGCTGTCGCACGGCTATTACGACGCCTACTATCTCAAGGCGCAGAAAATACGCCGCCTGATCGCGCGCGATTTCACCGAAGCATACCGGCAATGCGACCTGATCATGGGGCCGACCTCGCCCAGCGTGGCCTTCGGGCTGGATTCAATGTTGTCGGATCCGGTGCAGATGTACCTCCTCGACATCTACACCACCGCCGCCAATCTCGCCGGCCTGCCGGCGATGTCAATCCCCTGCGGCTTCGGCGCAGGCGGCCTGCCGGTGGGGCTGCAGCTGATCGGCGACTATTTCGCCGAGGCGCGCATGCTGCAGGCCGCGCACCAGTATCAGCTTGCCACCGACTGGCATCTGCGCCAGCCGGCGGGGACGGAGTAGACGATGGACTGGGAAACCGTCATTGGCCTTGAGACCCACGCGCAGCTCTCGACCGCGTCGAAAATTTTTTCCGGCGCCGCGACGCAATTCGGCGCGGCGCCCAACGCGCAGGCCTGCGCGGTCGACATCGCGCTGCCGGGCGTGCTGCCGGTGCTGAACAAGGGGGCGGTGGAAAGAGCCGTTCGCTTTGGCCTCGCCGTAGGCGCGGACATCAACCGCCGTTCGGTGTTCGCACGCAAGAATTATTTCTATCCCGACCTGCCCAAGGGCTACCAGATCAGCCAGTACGAGTTGCCGGTGGTGCAGGGCGGGTCGCTGTCCGTGCTGCTCAAGGACGGCGAGAAGACCGTGCGGCTCACGCGCGCCCACCTGGAGGAGGACGCGGGCAAATCGCTGCACGAGGATTTTCACGGCATGAGCGGCATCGACCTCAACCGCGCCGGCACGCCGCTGTTGGAAATCGTGACCGAGCCCGACATGAGGAGCGCCGAGGAGGCCGTGGCCTATGCCAAGGCGCTGCACGCGCTGGTGCGCTGGATCGGCATCTGCGACGGCAACATGCAGGAGGGGTCGTTCCGCTGCGACGCCAATGTCTCGGTGCGGCCGAAGGGCGCGCAGGTGCTCGGCACGCGCAGCGAGATCAAGAACCTCAATTCGTTCCGCTTCCTGGAAGAAGCGATCAACTACGAAGTGCGCCGCCAGATCGAATTGCTCCAAGACGGCGGGACCGTAGTGCAGGAAACCCGGCTCTACGATCCGGACCGAAAAGAAACGCGCTCGATGCGCTCGAAAGAGGACGCGCACGACTATCGCTATTTTCCCGATCCCGACCTGCTGCCGCTGGCCATAAGCGCCGAAACGATCGAACGAATTCGGTCCGAACTGCCGGAGTTGCCGCAGGCGAAGCGCGAGCGCTATATCCGCGATCATCAACTTTCCGCCTACGATGCGGGCGTGCTGACTTCGTCGCGGGAAGTGGCCGACTTCTACGAAGATCTGGTCAGTGCGCTCGGAGGCGGCTACAAGCTCGCCGCAAGCTGGATTACGGGCGAGCTTTTTGGCGCGCTCAAGCGCGCCGGGCTGGAGATTTCCCAATCGCCGCTCGGCAGCCGGCAGCTTGCCGGTCTGCTGCAGCAACTCCAGGACAAGGTCATTAACGGCAAGGGCGCCAAGGAGGTGTTCGATGCCATGTGGAACGGCGAAGGCGAAGCCGCGGCCATCATTGCCGCCAAAGGCCTGAAACAGATCTCCGACGCAGGCGCGCTGGAGCAGGTCATAGACGGCGTGCTCGCGGCCAATCCGAAGTCGGTCGAGGAATACCGGGCGGGCAAGGAGAAGGCATTCAACGCACTCGTCGGCCAGGCGATGAAAGCGACCAAGGGCAAGGGCAACCCGGCCCAGATCAACGAGATCCTGAAGAAAAAGCTGGCGCGCTGATTATTTCTTCGGCGCGGCCGCGGCCTTGGGTTTTGCGCCGGTCAGCTCCAGATAGCGGCGCCTATCTTCATCGTACTTGGCGTTGATTTCGCCGAGTTCTTTCTGCTTCGCCGCCAGCGCGTCTTGCTGCACCTTGAAGTCGATCTCGTTGTTCCTGATGTCGTCCTTCAGTTTTTCCGGCAGCGGCTTCTTGACGTAGAATTCCTTCTCGGCCGCCAGCTTCGTGGCGCGCTGTTGCGCCCCTGCAATGCGCTTCTCTATCGCCTTCGTCGCCTCTTCGGCCTGCTTCAGCGCACGCTGCCGGCCGTCCTCGATATCCTTTTCGCTCGAATAGGTGTTGAGCAGCGCCTGGTTCTTGCGTTTTTCCTCCTTGGCCAGCGCCGCCGCCTCGTTCTTGCGCTGTTCCTCGGCTTCGCGCGCCGCGATCTGCTCCGGCGTCAGCGCGGCCCCCCGTTTTTTCAGCACCGTACCCTGCCCGGACAACTCCTCCATTTCCTTGCCCAGGCATTCGGCAGGTGGCGTCTGCGTATAGTAGGTCGTTCCCTTGCTGTCCTTGCACTTGTATGTCTTTGCGAATGCCGGCGTGAGCGCGAGCGCTAGCAGGGTCGCGAGAAGCAGGATTGGCGGCTTAAGCATGTGCGTCCGCTCCATAGAGTTGGCGGTAAAGCTCGATCTCGACCAGCGGTTGCGCCAGATCGGATTGGGCGCCGAGAAACTGCACCAGGTCGTCGAGGTCGGCGATGGCGATCACCGGCAGGCCGAAATTCTCGCGCACTTCCTGCACCGCCGAGCGCGCGCCCGTGCCGCGCTCCAGCCGGTCCAGCGCGATGGCCACGCCGCAGGGCGTGGCGCCCTCGGTGCGGATCAGTTCGACCGATTCGCGCACCGAGGTGCCGGCGGAGATCACGTCGTCCACGATCAACACCCGTCCGGCGAGCGGCGCGCCTATGGTGCGCCCGCCCTCGCCGTGGTTCTTGGCTTCCTTGCGGTTGAAGCCATAGGGAACATTGTGCCCGGCCTGTGCCAGCGCGATGGCCACGCTCGCGGCCAGCGCAATCCCCTTGTACGCGGGGCCGAACAGCATGTCGAACGGTTGGCCCGCGGCGAGAATGGCTTTCGCGTAAAATTGGCCGAGACGCCCGAGCATGGCACCGTCGTTGAACAGGCCGGCGTTAAAAAAATAGGGTGACATGCGCCCGGCCTTGGTCTTGAACCGGCCGAAGCGCAGCACGCCGCATTCGATGCAGAAGGCGATGAACTCTTTGCGAAAATCCGACATTTGCCGATTCTGGCTCGCGCAGCCAAGTGCTTGAAACCCAGTCATGTTACGCATTATCACACTCAATCTCAACGGCATACGCTCGGCGGTGAGCAAAGGCCTGCTCGACTGGCTCGCGGCGCAGAAGGCGGATGTGGTATGCCTGCAGGAGGTGAAGGCGCAGTTGCCCGACCTCGCGCCGGCGATACTCAACCCGCATCCGTATATGGGCCATTTCAGTTGCGCCGAAAAAAAAGGCTATAGCGGCGTTGGCCTGTATACCCTCAGGCGGCCGGACAAGATCGTCAGCGGCTTTGGTTCCACGGAGTTCGACGCCGAGGGCCGTTATCTGCGCGCCGATTACGGCAAGCTGAGCGTGATCTCGGCCTATCTGCCATCCGGTTCGAGCTCAGAGGAGCGCCAACAGGCGAAGTTCCGCTTCATGCGCGAGTTCATGCCGCACCTGGCCGAGCTGAAGGCCGACGGCCGCGAAATCGTGTTCTGCGGCGACTGGAACATCGCGCACAAGGAAATCGACCTGAAGAACTGGCGCGGCAATCAGAAAAATTCCGGTTTCCTGCCGGAGGAGCGCGCCTGGCTGAGCGAGGTGTTCGACCGCCTCGGCTGGGTCGACGTGTTCCGGCAGCTGGATCCGCGGCCGGAGCAGTACACGTGGTGGTCGAATCGCGGCCAGGCCTGGGCCAAGAACGTGGGTTGGCGCATCGACTATCACATCGCCACCCCGGGGATCGCAGCCAAGGCGAGGAATGCCGCGATCTACAAGGCGCAGCGCTTCAGCGATCACGCGCCGCTGACCATCGATTACGACTTCCAAGAGCTTCTTGCGAAATGAGGGGATGTTTTCCCCCATTTTGTTGCCAAGAACTGCCATAGCGGCAGCCGGCGGTTGACAGGAGCGCCGGCGTCGGGCGAAACTGACGGCTTATTGCGGCGCGATATCCTATTGAAACACACTCGAAGGAGGAACCAATCTTGAACATCGGACCGGGCTACAAGCTCGCGGTATCCGCAGCGGCTATTGCGGCAGTTTTCGTTTTTTCGGCGATCGAGCCGGCCCACGCGCAGGAGCGCAAGTCGATCCGCTGGGCCACCTCCAGCGTCGATTCCTACGGCTACAAGGTTGCGGCCTCGATGGTGAAAATCGCCGAGGACGCGCTCGGCGGGCAATACACCATCACCGTCAACCCTTACCCTTCGACCACCGGCGCGATGAAGGCGACGATGGATGGCGACGGAGAGATCGGCTACACGGCCGATGTCGGCATGACGCAGATCTATAACGGCGAGGGCGGGTTCAAGAACTACACGCCGGCAAAGGGAAAGCTGGTGCACGGTTGGTATTCCTACCCGATGGAGTCGTTCATGGCCGTCTCCGCCAAGGACGCGGGCAAGTACAAATGCTGGGGCGACTTCAGTGGCAAACCGGTGTTCTTCACCACCGCCGGCTTCATGAACTGGCTGAACTTCCAGCGCATCTACAAGGTGCTCGGCTACCAGTTCAAGCACGTCCAGATCGACGCCAAGAGCAATAGCGATGCAATGCAGGCCGGCACCATCGCCGGCTCGGTCGCCTACACCACCGCCGGCCGCTCGCTCGCGAGCTACTGGAAGGAGACCGACGTGCGCATGGACGTGAAAGTGATCAATCCGTGCCCGGAAGAGATCGCCAAGCTGAAAGCCGCCGGCCTTGCGGTCGTCGACGTCGATCCGAAGGAAGCGTTCAGCAAGGACGTCGGCGTCAAGACGATCCACGGCGTGCCCATCCTGTTCGCCTACAACATGCGCGCGGACATGCCCGAGGATGTCGTCTACAAGCTGGTGAGCGCGTTCTACAAGAACCGCGAAAGCCTGGCCAAGTCCGATCCGGGCTTCACGCCCATGGCCACGGATTTCGTCGGCATGCAGGTGCAGGGGATCGCCGCCAATCCGGATATTCCGGTGCACGCGGGACTGGTCAAGTTCCTGAAGGAACAAAAGGCCTGGAACGACAAGTGGAAGATCGCGAAGTAACGGCGTAAAGCGGGCGCTTGGGGGCGGGGGCTGCGATGGTGCAGGCTCCCGCGCCGCCACGCGCTTCGATTTCACCTACTAGAAAATGCCATAGCCTGTGCGCTGGCGTCATCGGACGATGGGAGAACCCGGTATTCTGCCGGGTGCCGGCCCATATGCCGGGCGTCACGAGCAGCCGCACTGCGCCCGTTCGCAGGGCGCGTGCCACCTTCCATGAATAGGGGAACATCCATGCCGACCGACTGGCTGAAGCGGTACGTCAATCTCAAGAACCTGACCTTTGCGCTGTCAGTGACCCTGTTCGTCTGGGTGATCTGGTTCTGCTTCACCGGCCTCGGCGGCGGGCAGGAACTGGTGTCCCGATTGTTGCCGATCGCGCTGATGCTGCAGATCCTGTTCATGTCGCAGAATGAATTTCTGTACAAGCGTCTGCCCGCGGCTGCGAATTACGCGCTGGTGATCCTTTACATCGGCATTTGCGTCTATGCCTTCGTCTACTTCCTGTTTGAATACGAAGAGATCTCGATCTACCGGCAGGGGTCGTATACGCGGCAGGATTTCGTCGTCGGCCTGCTCATGTTCCTGCTGGTGATGGAGTTGTCGCGTCTCGCCCATGCCACGCTGTTCTGGGTCAACTTCGTGCTTATTATCTACACGATGTACGGCTATCTGAGTCCGCTCGACTTCTTCTGGCATCCGGGCACGAGTTTTTACCGCATCGTCACTTCCAGCACAGTCGAAATGTCGAACGGCATCTACGGCATCTACGGCCAGATTGCATTGACCCTGATCGCGGCCTTTCTGCTGCTGGCTTCCATCGCCAACGGCTTCGGTGCGCAGGGCGCGATGATCCGTTTCATGCAGAAGCTTGCCGGCAAGAACCGGCAGATGGTGCCGCAGGCGGCGGTGCTCGGGTCGCTGTCGATCGGCATGGTGAGCGGCAGCGGATCGGCCAACGCGGTGGTGGTCGGCAGCATCACCATTCCGCTGATGAAGCGCTACGGCGTGCCCGGATATTTCGCCGCAGCGACCGAAACCGCGGCGTCGATGGGCGGCCTGATCATGCCGCCGATGATGGGGGTGGGCGCCTTCCTCATGTCCGAATTCCTCGGCGTGCCCTACTGGGACGTGGTGATGCGCGGCTTCGCGCTCGCGTTCATCTACTACTCGTCGCTGGCTTTTGCCGTCTATCTCATTTGCGTGCGCCTGTTGCCGCGCGACCCGATCGTGGCGCCCGGCGTATCGCCTTACGAGCAGGTCAAGACCTCGATTTTCTTCCTCGGCGTCGTGTTTCTCATGACGATGATGGGCGCGGTCGGCATGGGCGAACTGCTCGCCGCGCTCGCAACCACAGCGTTCATGTTCGTGCTCCTGCTGTTGAACTTCCTCTACTTCAAGTTCGTGCTGAAAGACCCGGCGGCCGCGCAGGAGACTTTCCTCGGCAACGTGCGCCTCTCGATCGAGACCCACGCCGACATGACCTCCTACCTGACGCTGCTGCTCGCGACCCTCGGGATCATGATCGGCCTTTTCACCGTGACCGGCTTCATCAACCGCATGGGAGGCATGCTGCTCGAGCTCGGCTCATGGAATATCATGGCCATGATCGGCATGTCCTTCATTTTCGGCTGGCTGGTAGGCATGGGCCTGCCGCCGACGGCGACCTACATCATCGGCGCGGTGGTCATCGTCGGGCCCATGACCAAGCTCGGCGTCAATCCCTGGGTGGCGCATTTCTTCGTCTTCCTGCTGTCGGTCTGGGGCGAACTGTCGCCGCCGACTTCGCTCACCGCCGCCATCTCCGCGAAGATCGCCGAGGCCAATTTCATGAAAACCATGTGGGAGGCGCTGCGTATCTGCCTGCCGATCACGCTCATGACCTTTGCCATATTTTCGCGCTCCGAAATCGTGGTGAACCCCGGCTGGACGCAGATCGGCAGCACGCTGGTCGTGACCGTGGGCACTTTCGGGACCGCCCTCGCAATGTTCGGGCGGCTGATCGACAACAAGGCGGGCGACATCATGCTGCGAACTGTGCTTATGCTCCTGGCCTTTGTTGCCATGTTCCACCCGGACGACACGATCTCGGCGGCGACCGCCGGGTTCGTACTCGTGGCGATCGTCTTCGGCGTCATGCGCCACCGGCGCATTGCGCCCAAGGGTCTGCAGGCGCAGCCGGTGGGCTAGTCAGCCGCGCCGCGTTCCTGCCCGATGCGACACAGGAAGGGGAAACCAGAGCGGAGCGTCGCCTAGCTTCTCCTGCCGGAACAACTTCGCGACGGACTGACCGTACTCTATAATCGTCGCCATCTCGACGAAATCCTGGCGCGCGGACCCGCCAAACCATGACCAATATTGAGGCCACTGCGGCGCAGCCGTTGGTGTTCATGTCCGATCGGCAGAAATGATCATGCGCGCCGCATTGCGTGCGTTGCCGAACGGCTACGACTACCTGGTGCTGTATCTCGGCCTGGCCTGGCTGGGGGTACTGTGCCTGGCCTGGACGCCGATTGCGATGATCATGTACCCGCTGCTGTCCGAACGCCGGGGACGGGCGCTGGGGCGTTACGCCATCATGGTGGTGTTTCGCCTTTACCTTGCCAGTCTTGGCGCGTCGCGCCGGTGCAGCTTTGACCTGAAGGCGCTGGATGTCCTGCGCGATGAACGGTCACTGATTATTGCGCCCAACCATCCATGCTTGCTGGATGCCGTGATGGTGATTTCGCGCTTGCCGAATGTCGCCTGCGTGCTCAAAGCCGATCTGATGAGCAATATTTTTCTCGGCGCGGGCAGCCGACTGGCGCGCTACATCCGCAATGAACCGGTGCGGCGCATGGTGCAGCTGGCAACCCGGGATTTTGAATGCGGCAGCCACCTGTTGCTTTTTCCAGAAGGGACCCGCACCACCTCGAACCCGATCAATCCGCTCAAGGGCAGTATCGGCCTGATCTCGAATCATGCACAGGTGCCGGTGCAGACGATACTGATAGAAACCGATTCGGCGTATCTGCGCAAAGGCTGGCCGCTGTTCCGCAAACCGCCGATGCCGATCCATTATCGGGTGCGCCTGGGGCGGCGCTTTGACCCACCGCAGCACACGCGGCGCTTCATGGCCGAGCTGGAACACTACTTTGCGCATGAGCTGGTACAGGGTTCGGCGTTTTGCCCGGCCGGTTCTCTGCCCACGCAGGCTGAGCGTACGCCAGAAGTCGTTTCCCGTTCGTCGTCATGAACGCAGTCTCGACCACGCATCTCGTCCTCATCCCCAGCTATAACCCGGGCGCCAAAGTCTATGAAACCGTGCGTGCAGCACGCCAATGCTGGACCCCGGTGTGGGTGGTGGTCGATGGCAGCACCGACGGCAGCGCCGAGGGTTTGCTGGCGATGGCGGCGCAGGACGCCGGCCTGCGCGTGATCGTGTCGCCGCGCAACCAGGGCAAGGGCGCGGCAGTGCTGCACGGCCTGGAGGCGGCCGCCGCGGCGGGATTCAGTCACGCACTAATCATGGATTCGGATGGCCAGCATCCAGCCGAACGCATCCCGGCGTTCATGGCGGAATCCTCCAGGCAGCCGGCGGCAATGATATTGGGCGTGCCGGTATTCGATGCCAGTGCGCCGGGCTTGCGCGTGAAAGGGCGGCGCATATCCAACTGGTGGGCCAATCTGGAAACGCTGTGGGCGGGCATCGGCGACTCCCTGTTCGGGTTCCGCGTCTATCCGGTGGAAGCGTTGCGGCGGGTGATGCGCCATCAGCCGTGGATGCGCCATTTCGATTTCGACCCGGAGGCCGTGGTGCGCCTGTGCTGGCGCGGGGTCAGGCCGGTCAACCTGCCGGCCCCGGTGCGCTACTACAGCGCGGCGGAGGGCGGCGTGTCGCATTTCCGCTACCTGCGCGACAACGTGCTATTGACCTGGATGCACGCGCGCCTGTTTGCCGGATTTGCATTGCGTTTGCCCGTTTTGCTGGTAAGGCGTGCGCGGGGGCAATTTTAGGTCCGTGCAGATTCGGCCTTGACCGCTTGATATTCTGAAAACACGCCGAGTTCCAGGTGCCGCTTGACCCGCGTCAGTCCCGCAGCGCTCAGCGTCGCCAGCACTTGTTCGGGGGGCACACAGGCTTCAATGCTGTCCCAGTGATAGCGCCAGATCGTCGCGGTATCTTTTTGCCGGGAAACGAATCGCGTCAGGAACGGTAGCGCGCCGCGCATATACGCTTTAAGCAGCCATCGCCCAAAACGGTTTTGCGCCGGGGTAATTTCAAGCATGCATAGTCGTCCACCGGGCTTCAACACCCGTTCAAACTCCGCAAAGGCCACGCCCAGATCGCTGATATGGCGCAGGGCATAACCCATGCTCAAGAAATCGAAATCATTGTCTGGAAAAGGCAAAGCCTCGGCGCGACCTTCGATCAACACCATCGCGTCTGGCAGCTTGCTCGCGGCCATCATGCCGCGGCTGGGATCGACCCCGGTGACCAGGGCGGCATCGCCGGCCAAGATGCAGGCCTGCGCTGCAACCAGGCCGGTGCCCACGCCGACGTCCAGCACCTTCATGCCGGACTTCAACCCGGCGCGAACGAGCGCCTCGCGCCGATAGCGGGAACCGGATCCCCAGGCAAATATCGCCTCGATATGGTCGTAATCCGCCGCAGTGTCGTCAAACATCTGGCGCAAATAAGCCTGCCGATCCTGCTCTGTTTGGTAGTAATCGGTCAGCGGGCGGTGCGGTGCATGCACCGGAGTCGGTCTCGATGGGGTCATGTTGTCGCTCACCGTTAAATGATGCCGCCGTTGATGGAGATAATCTGCCCGGTGATATAGGCCGCCTGCGTCGAGGCCAGGAACCCGATCAGGTCGGCAACTTCGGCGGGGGTGCCGGCGCGTTTCATCGGCACCAGGCGCGCGATTTCCTGGGCATCGAACGTGGATTTGCTCATCGGGGTGTCGATGATTCCGGGCGCAACGGCGTTGACGGTGATGCCGCGGCTGGCGACTTCCTGCGCCAGTGACCTGGTGGCCGAATTGAGTGCGCCCTTGGCAGCGGAATAATTGACCTGACCGCGATTGCCGGTCAGGGCGGCGATGGAAGACACATTGATGATACGCCCCCAGCGGCTGCGTATCATCGGCAGCATCAGCGGCTGGGTGACGTTGAAAAAGCCGTTAACCGATACGTCCAGCACCCGGTGCCACTGTTCAGCGCGCATGCCCGGGAACACGGCGTCGTCATGGATGCCGGCATTGTTGACCAAAATCTGGATCGGCTGGTGTTCGACGAGGGGCATCAGCACGTCGGCTGCCGCCTTGCCGTCGGTCACATCGAATGCCAGCACCTGCGCGCTGCCGCCGCCTGCGCAAATGGCATCGGCCAGCGTCTGTGCGGCGTGCAGGCCGCGATGGGCATGAATGTAGACATGGCAGCCATCGGCGGCAAGACGGCTGCAGACGGCTGCGCCAATGCCGCCGCTACCGCCGGTAACCAGGGCATTTTTCATGGCGTCTCTCCTGAAGCGGGTGTGAGTGCGCCGGCATCGAGCACGACTGCGGCGCGCCCATCCAGCAGCAGGCGGCCGGCTGCGCTGACGCTGAACTGATAAAGAATATTGTTTTCGCTGCGCGCGATGCAGGTTGCTTCCACCAGCAAATCGGCCGCGATGTCGTCCAGCCGCAACACCTGCAACCGGGTTTCGCGCACGCTGACCAGAAAACCGGCGCGGGCGTTGCTACAGTCTGGTGGCGCCAGCAAGGCGCCGTGCACGGCCATGGCCTGCGCCGCGTATTCTATACCGCAGGCGGCGCCAAGCCGGCCGTAAGCGCGCAACGGGTTGTCGGCGGCGCGGTGGCTGTCGGCGCGGCACTGGATGCGCTGCCGATCCCACGCCTCGACCTGATCCAGCAGGCACATACTGCCCTGATGCGGGATGTGGCGGGCGATCCAGGCGTGGTCCAGTCCGGCTTGATTCAGCACAGGGCGATCGCCACGGTGAGACGCGTGCTGTCGAGGTAATCCAGCACCACGTGTTGGTCCTGCCGCAATGCGATAGCGCGCAACAGCGGCAAGCCGCGCGCGGCGGGGATGGCTAGTCGCAGGTGTTCAAGCGCGGCATCGTCGAGCCGGTCTGCGCCGGCGTCAGTCAGGCTGACGCTGATTTGCGCCAGCGCCCGTGCGCTGCGTTGCGGCGCCAGCACCAGTGCAATGCCAAACGCATCAGGGATGGGGCGGGCACTGTATAGCGGCTCCGGGTAGGTAGTGTCGCACGCCAGCAAAACGGTGCGTGTGTTATCCACCACAACCTGGGTCAGCGCTTCCAGCAGACCTGCGCCGAAGCTGGCGTCAAAGGCACTCAGCACCGATGAGCTGGTCATTGCGCCGGTGGCGATGCTCCAGTACCCGGCGGCCACGTTGTGCACGGAATTGTGAAAGCGGGTCGGGGAGATTTGGCGGTCATCCGAGGCGAGCATTGCACAAATGATGTGACAGTTTTCCCCATCGCCGCCGGACGCGGAAAACACGCTGGGCAAGCTGGCCGCGTCGAGTCCGGCCGCTGCGATGGCTTCCAGCCCGGTCGCCAGGGTGAGTTTGACAATCGCGCAACTGCGCCGGCGTTCTGCCGCGGGCAGCAACGCCGGCGGCGGCAGGACGGTCTTGTGTGGCTGATACGGCTCGCGCCCGCCAAGGACAGCCTGACCGGTCGGCCAGTCGGTCAAACCGGGGCCGAGCAGGCCGATGCCCTCGATGTATGCGGTGAGGGGGTGCATGGGTCTAGTGCGCGCGCGCAAAAACCAGGCTGCAATTGGTGCCGCCGAATCCGAACGCATTGCTGAGCATGCGCGCCACCGGCCGCTCGCGATTCTGCAGCAGATAGTCGAGGCCTAGCGTCGGGTCGAGTTGCTCGGTGTTCAGCCCCGCGGGCAGCAAGCCGTGTTGCAGCCCCAGCGCGCAAATCACGGCTCCCACGCCACCCGCTGCGCCGAGAGTGTGTCCGGTCGCGCCTTTGGTGGAGCTGCACGGCGTGTCCGCACCGAAGACACACCGAACTGCCTTGGCTTCCGCGGCGTCGTTGCTTTGGGTAGCCGTGCCGTGCAGGTGGATATAGTCGATATCAGATGACTTCAATCCCGCCATTTTCAGCGCATCCTGCATCGCCATGCGCGCACCCAGACCATCCGGATGCGGCGATGACATGTGATAGGCATCGCTCGATTCGCCTATGCCGAGCAGCAGCACGGCGTCGGCATCGAGGTGTTCCGGGGTGCGTTGCAGCAGCGCGAAGGCAGCCGCTTCGCCGATCGAGATGCCATTGCGCTGTGCGTCGAATGGGCGGCATGCGCGTTCGGAAATCAGGCCGAGGGAGTTGAAGCCATACAGTGTCGTCAGACACAGCGAATCCACGCCGCCCACCACGGCCGCGTCCATCAGTCCCGCCGCCATCATGCGTCGCGCAGAACCAAATACCTTGGCGCTGGACGAACACGCCGATGACACCACGACCGCCGGACCCGTCAGTCCAAAATAGCGGCGCGTGAAATCCGCGACAGAGAACGTATTGTGCGTGGTGCGGTAAATAAAGTCCGCGGGGAGCGCGCCCGTCACCGGGTCGCGTCGCCGGTAGGCCAGCTCGGTTTGCAGAATGCCTGACGTGCTGGTGCCGAGAATCACGCCAATGCGCTGCGCACCGTACTTTGCGATGGCAGCGCGCACCGCCTCGGCAAAACCGTCCTGGGTCAATCCCAGCAACGCGAGCCGGTTGTTGCGGCAATCATAATCGGCCAGATGCGCAGGCAACTGCACCGCATCCACCCCTGCCACCTCGCCAATGAAAGTCGCCAGATCCACCGTATCAAACGCGCACGGCGCGAGCCCGCCGCGACGCTGGCGCAGCGCCGCCAGGGTCTGGTCGAGGCCGCGGCCGATGCTGCTGGTCGCAGTGAAATGGGAGAGCCAGAGCGGGTTCAAGGAAAAGTAAGCCTAGCGCAAGTAAAACAAGCCGTTACCAAAGAGAGTCGAAGGTGAAAACCCGGGACGTTGAGGGGTAATAACCTTCGCTCGGACGACGGATTGTAACCTCTTGCGAACGAAGTCCGGCATGACGAATTCGCTCCAATACCCTTTTCATTACCCTTACCAAAAGGGAATTGCCCCTGCTTCTTCCACCGAGTTGCAGGCCCACGGCCTTGGCGTTCAATGACACTTGCGTTTTGCTGTTGTCTCAATACACGGCGCACCATGTTCCGGCTTGCAGCTGGCGATAAATTGTCCTGAATGGCCGGTCACGTCGCGAAGCAGGCTCCTCCATTACGAAAAGCGCGTCAGTCCTTCAGCGAGTCGATCAAATCCACATACTGCCGCATCGCTTGCTCCTTGGATGTGCCCGCTATCCTGGACCACGCATCGTGCTTGGCGCGCCCTACCAGGTCACCAACGCCCGGACGTGCACCTCCTGCATCGCCGCTCGTGCCTTGCTTGTACAACGCGTAGAGGTTCAGCAGGGTGTTGTTATCTGGACGCCGGGGGAGCTGCTTGGACTCCGCGACCGCATCGTCGAATTGTTTCTGCAGGTCTGACATGGTTACTCCTATCGGTACCGGTGGCAGGACACCGCAAAGAACTGATTAAGAAACCGGCAGGGGTGCGGAACCGGGGAAAGCCCGATTTGGCCGGTTGTTCACCGTGACGTCCGCGGCCTACCGCAATTCCGGCCAGCGTCAGCCTTCAGGAAGCGCGAATCGTCACTTGCGACCCTCAGCGGCCTCATGACGTTCGGAAGTAATCTGGCCGTTTCCGACCCATCGCAGGCGTTGGAGCTAACGAGGGAATGATGTCCGTTTAGTAGCCCAAAGCGGAGACTATTTCTCTGTCTTTCCGTGCATGACCATAATGGTCTGCTGCATGAGAGCACAAAGGGTTTCCTTGCCATCTTTGAGGGCAAATACCTCTGCCTTGGTCACAATCAGCGTCCTACCGGGGCGGACAACCTGTCCTCGGGCAATAAGCTTCTCGCCGTCCGCAGGTGCAACAAGGTTCATCTTGTATTCGACGGTCAATACCGAAGCACTGGCAGCCACCATAGTCATTGCCGCATAACCGCCGGCTGAATCAGCAATCATCCCCACCACACCTCCATGCACGAAGCCATGCTGCTGCTCTATGTCTTCCCAGTGCGGCACATGGATTTCGGTGCGCCCGTGTTCGACGACAGGCAACGTGGCCCGAATCAGATGCATCGCGGTTTGTTTGTCGAAACTGGCAGTGACACATTCGGCGAAATCGGGATTAGCAATGCGGGTCATGACACCTCTGGGCTGTTTATGTATTAGGCAATGCAGTTACTCATTGTGACACAACAGAACCCGAAGACGATTCGCCTGGATGCAACCGCTTTGGTTTATGCATAACGTCCGGTTCTGGGCCGGCTGGAGACAATCAGGGGCATTAATAACGCCAAGTGAGGCCGCGAGACGTTGAGCAGGTCAGCCGCCTCCCGGGTTGTCATGGCTTGATCGTCCTCGATGACGCGGACCTGTTTGCCGGCGAGGAGCAATTCCGTTGTCCGCTCGATAACGCCGGTCAATGAATCGACCAGGTCGGTCACGACTTCGGGAGATGTTGTTCCCGGTGTCGACCGACGAATAACTGAGATGACGGCGCGCGCGGATTTCGCGCAAGCTCCGCGGAGCGCGGGTGCGCGCTTGGCACGCGGCTGCGTGGTGGTAGTTGAACGCATGGGGGGGCTCCTTCAGTTTCTGATGTTTCGATTACATACGCTTATTCGAAACGCTACCGATTCGCCCCGCTTATGCCTGTGGGCACGCGATGTCGCAACGACAGAGTGGCAGCCAGCACCCCCAGCACCAGACCGGCCAACACATCCACCGCTACATGCTGGCGTGTTGCCAGGGCGGAATAGACAATGCCGCTGCACCACACCCAATTGAGGATGAGTATCCACGGCGGCGCGCCAAAGCGGCGCAGCAAGTGATGAAACCAGATACCCGAAAAAGCGGCTGTGGCGACGTGAAGCGACGGGAAGGCATTGCCCGATGCATCCATGCTTTTGAGGAAAGCCACGTCGGGATACTGGGCCCAGTCGATATCGGCTGCGGGTACTGCCGTGGGCCAGAAGTAAAAGACGGTCAGCCCTGCAAGGCAGGTTCCGGCCATGGCCAACGCATAGCCATACAACTCGCGCCGTGTCGCCAGTAATGCCGGGGGAAGGGAAACATAGACCCACAGTGATAGGTAAATGGGCAAGGCCAGAGGCTGAAACCCGATCAGGCGATCCAGCGCGGTGATGGGCATCACCGTTGTCGGGTAAGCCGGTTGTTTGAGCAAATAGAAGTAAGCGCCGAAAAACATGCCGATGAAAAGCGCCGTGCCGATACTTTTTAGATGTATATGCATGGGTATCACGGCTGCAGCTTGACGGTACCAAGGCGTCTGCTGACTATTTTCGTTCAAGTCGGACAGGCGGTTGGTCATGAAAGCGCCAGCCGCAAGGTGACAAAACGCAGATTAGCTGCTTTAGCTGCGGCCAGAACAGCGGGGAGCACTTCGAGAATAACGGGAATGCCATCGAGCGAGCGAGCAGCGTTGCCGTCGTGCAACAGCAAAATGGCACCCGCCCGCAGGCCGCGCAACAGCCTGCCTTTAACCCGTTCGACGTCGCCGATGCGGGTGTCGAAGCCGCGCGCTGACCAGCTCGCAAGCCGCAGCCCGAGTCGAGCCAGTACCGGGTCGAGAAAAGGGTTGCGCAAGCCGGCAGGGGCGCGAAAGAACAAGGGACGCTGGCCGGTAATCGCAGCGAGCGTGTCCTGGGCGGCCTGCAATTCAAGCATGAAACCGGAATATCCCATCAACGCAAAATGATGGCGGTGATGCTGGCTGTGGTTTTCCACGGCATGGCCACGGCGCACGATTTCCCGGCATAAGTCCGGGTAACGCGCGGCTTTTTCACCAATGCAGAAAAAGGTGGCTCGGGCAGCGTGACGATCGAGCATATCCAGTACCTGCGGAGTGACGCTCGGGTCGGGGCCGTCGTCGATGGTCAGGGCGATTTCGTTTCTGGCAGTAGCCGCGGCGGGCAGCCGCGTCCAGTTCGGTCCGAGCCAGCGGCTGCGCGGCCACAGCCCGACCAGCGTGAACAGGGCATGATTGGCGAGCACGGCGCCCAGCGCCCAGCGCCACTGCCCAGGTTCAGCGATGACAGCAATCAGGGCCAGCAGATGCAGCACGATGGATGCGCGGATCAACAGCGTGGGTCGCCAGCGTGAATTACGCATCGGGTTGTCTGGCGAAAATGGCTGCATAAATCAGCGCAAGGATGACGCCCGGTGCCACGGTTACGCCCAGTGCCTGCAATATCGACAGGTTGGAAAAGGAAAGTACGCCAAAACCGGCGACGGTAGTGAGGTTGGCAAACAGCATCGACGCAAGCGTGCGCGGCGAAATGATGCGGGCTATCGGTTTGGGCTCTGCCATCGCCCCACCTCCTGTCGGGAGCGGGCGATCGGCCCGGTCAAAAAACAGGGCGTAATTGGAGCCCACCGCGACCACCAACAGCAAACCCACCAGATGCAGAATAATCAATTGCTGGCCGAACACGGCCAATCCCGCCGTGACGGTGATGACCGCGGCCGCGAGCGGCGCGATGATTCGCACCACGCGCATGGGCGAGCGAAAAACCAATAGCAGCAATCCGACAATGGCAACCAGTCCGCCCAGCGACAACAGGATGGCCTCGTGCAGGTAGCCGGAATACAGGCGATCGGACTCGGCTTTCATATCCACAAACAGCACATCGGGCAAACCCGTGGCGCCCAGCGCAGCGCGAATCCGGCTTGCGTCGATGCCGGCACCCTTGGGTGCGGTAAGCGGCAGCAAGGCGCTCCAATGGTCGCCTTGCTGGACGAGCAGCGCAGCCAGCGCCATGGCCATCGAGGTCTGTTCGAGATCCTCAGCTTGCAGCAAGGGCTGGCTGCGCGCGGCCGCGACATCGGCGAGAAACGGCGCAAACAGTTGCGCACGCAGCGGCAAACCCTGGACCGCTTGCGCCAGCCGCGTTTCCATCACGGCGGCGGCGGGCAAGCTGCCCTGGCGGGCGCGCTGCGTCGCTGCGCTGGGAAGATAACGGCTGGGACTTTCAAATCCGGCGAGTTCGCCTTGATCGACTTGCGTTTGCAGTACCGCGGAAACCTGTTCGGAAGAGCTCAATACGGATTCCCGGCTCGCGCCGGATACCACCACCAGATAGCGCACATCAGGCGCCCCCATGTCGGCGCGCAGACTCGCATCGAGCGCCACGTCGGCCTGCGCTACCGGGCTCAATGAGGATATCTTGTCATTCCACAAGCTGGCGCGGTGCAAGACGAGGATGGCGCAGGCCGCCAGCAGCAGTATCGCGGCCGCCCATCGCAGTGCGGCGGCGCGCTGTACCAGGCGGGACAGGACGAGGCCGACAGCCGATACATCATGAATGCGAAGGTCCAACGGCAGCAGATGCGGCAAGACGAAGCGGGTCACCGTCGCGGCGGCGATGAGGCCGGCAATCGAATACAGGCCGAGTTGCGCCAGACCCGGAAAGCCGGACAGCAGCAGCGAAGCAAAGCCGCAGATCGAGGTCAGCACACCGAGACGGATGGTCGGCCAGAAGCGCTTGATCCAGTTCTGCTGGTCGGAACCGCCCTGTTCCGACTGCACGAACAAGTAGATCGAATAATCCACCGCCTCGCCGATCAGTGCGGTGCCAAATCCCAGGGTGATGCCATGTACTGCCCCAAAGCCCAGGCTGACTGCCGCGACGCCGGCCAGCGCGCCGCTGACAACGGGCAAGAAACCCAATGCCAGCGCAATGAAGGAACGATAAACCAGCAATAACAGCGCAGCGATGAGCGTGACGCCGACGATGGCCAGGCGGCTGACCTGACTTTCGATGGTGTCGCGTGAAGTCACCGAGAACACACCGGGACCGGTCATCACCAATCTGGCGGACGGGGTTGCGCCGGATGCCGCGTCAAACGCCTGGCGGATGGCGGCCATGGCGCGTTTCTGGGCATCGATATCGGAGCCCGAAGCGCGCGTCTGCATCAGCATCAAGGCGCGCGCGCCGTCGCGTGATGCCCACGCGCCGTCGACCATCCGCGGGCGGGAGCCGCTGTTGAGCTGGTCGAGCAATTGCATCATTTCGCCGGTCGGGTCGCGCGGCAGCAGCGACTTGACCAGCAGCCCGGCGGGCGAGGCGAGCAGGTCGATGCTGTCGCTCAAGGCGGCATGCAGGCCGTCTGCGCTGAAGCGCGCAGGCATCACCGCGGGGCTGAGCAGGTAGCGATTGTTGAACAGAAAAGCACGGTCGCGCCCGGCGCTGACGGGTTCGCCATTGTTGACGCTGACAAAAGCAGGATCGGCGCGCAGGCGCGCGGCGATTTGTCTGGAAAGTCCGGCACGGGTGGACGCATCGGCGCCTTCAATGCCCACCAGTATCAGGCGCGAGGCCAGGCCGTCACGTATCTGCTCCAGCAGCACCTGCTGCGCTGGCGTCGGGCTGCGTGGCAAGAAAGCCGACAGATCGGTGGTGTACTGGCTGCGGCTGATGATAATGCCGCAGCCGAGGATGAACGCCAGCCATAGGACGATCGCAATGCGGGCTATCGCTATCCGGCCGCGCCGCGCCGGGGCTGGGGCTGGCCTCACGGTGTGGCCAGCCTTTCGATGAGCATGAGCGAGCTGTCACCGTCGGCCTGGGTGATTTCGACGCTGCGCACTGCGTCGCGCACTCCCGCAATACGGATGCGCCTGATCACTGCCTGAATTTTTTCATCCAGCGGCAGCAGTTGCAGTGTCCAGCGCTCGGCTGTGCCCTCCAGGCTCAGCCGGTAATTGCGTTCCAGCGCCCTGCGGTCACCCGCCAGGGTGCCGCGAATGCTGTCGATGAAAGCCGCCAGCTCCGGGTAATCCTGCAATTGCAGGCCATGCTTTTGGCGCCCGCGCTCGATCACCAGGGTGCCGTGGTCCAGGATCATGGATTCGGGTTTGGGTTTGATGGTGCGCTTTTCCAGATGGTCAGGTGCGCTGTAGAACAACTCGCCGGAGGATTCCACCGGTTTGTCGAGCATGGCGATGAATTTTTTCTCGACAAAGCTGGCGTGGTCCGAGCGGATTTGCGCCAGGCCGCGCATGAGCCGGTCGATATCCCACTCGACGGCGTGACCGATGACGGGCGCCAGCATCAGCGCCAATGCAACTAGCGCGTGCCGCATTGCGCGCAGCGAAAGGACGGGGAAGGAGGGCAATGTGATCATGATTTAGGAGGCGTAGCAGTGGGTGCGGGCTGCCAGAAATCGAAAAAATTAAACCAGTTGTAGGGCGCCTTGCGGCAGTAGTGATCCAGCAGCGCGGCGTAACGGGTGATGGCCGCTGCCACGGCGGCATCGCGCCCGCCGCGCGCAACCGCGGAAAAATCCGCCAGCGGATCGAAATGGATGGCGTAGCGGTTACCGCCCAGATACAGCCCGGTCATGAATACCACCGGACGCCGCAGCAACGCGGCTGTGCGCAACGGCCCGCTGGGCAAGTTCGCGTTGCTGCCGAGGATCTGCACCGGGTACAGGGTGTCGTTGCTCAGGGTGCGATCGGCCAACATGCCGACGGCACCGCCTTCATCCAGGCGCTGCCGCAGTTTGAGCATGGAGTCGATCTGTCCCAAGCCGATGATATCCTGCACCGCCTCCGGATTAATGGCAGCCAGCATGGCGTTGATCTTTTGTGCGTTATCCCGGTGCATGGCCATGGCGACGCGCAAATCCGTGTCTTTCCGGCCAATCGCGCGGATCACCTCAAAGCTGCCCAGGTGCGCGCCCATCAGGAACAAGCCGTTGCCGCCGGCAAGCAGGCGGCGCAGCATATCCTCGCCGTGCACTTCAAAATCGAACAGTTCGAAGCGGCGGTTGACCAGATAGACACGGTCATGGACGGTGGCGGCAAAAGTGAAAAAATGCCGGTACAGATCGCGCCAGCGGGGAGGATGACCTAACGCACGCCCGAGATAATTCCTTGAAGCACGACGACCGGCAGGCGCAAACAGCAGAAAATAAGCGGCGATCGGGTGCAGCACGACGCGCCCTGCGCGCCGTCCCAGACGCAGTGAAATCCATGTCATGACGCGCAACATGAACATGTTGCCGCGCTCCGGGGCAAGCGCCCACGCGGCTGGTCTGGCTGTCGGGCGCGGTGTCAGACAGGCGGCCCCGGCACGATGCTGCCGCTGGCAATTTTGCGCGTGCCAGCCACGACGTCGAATCGTATCCTGCCGCCGGCCGAGAGGCTGTGCCGGATCACCAGTTCGTCGCCCGGACTTGCCGGGCTCAGAAACTTGACCGAGCTGATCTCGCAGGTATCCAACGCGATTCCGGTGGCAGCGGCGATCGAATGCAGCACGGTGTCCAGCAGCACCACACCGGGGAGTATGGGGGTGCCGGGAAAATGCCCGGCAAAGGCGGGATGATCCAGCGGAACAGTCCAGTGTGTGGCGTCATTCACGCGGACTTCCGCGCTGCGCGTCTGAAACAGGGCTTGCAGCACTGCGCGCGGCAGTTTTCCTGTACGGTTGCGTGGCAGCGCATCGACAAACAACAGCGGGCGCGGCAGGAAAACCGGGTCGATGTATTCACGCAGTGCCGCCAGGAGATGTGGCGCATCCAGCCCCGGAGCCACCACACACGCGGCAAGCCGCGCGACGTGAGCATCGCCGGCTTCGTCCGGCATGTAAAAAGCGCCGTCCACCACGCCGGGAATGCTATTGAGCAGGTGGTCAAGACTCGCCAGTGAATGCCGTTTGCCGGCGATATTGACCAGATCGGCGATGCGCCCGTGCAGCAAAAAACGCTCGGCCGTAACAGGTTCGATTATGTCGTTCATGGTGATCGATGTCTCGACGTGACCGCCGCAAGCGCGCACGCAATCACCGTCGACGCTCAATCGTATCCCGGGAAACAGCCGCCATTCTGCGGTTTGCGTGGAGCGCCGGGAAGCAATCTGGCCGGTTTCGGTGCTGCCATAGATTTCAATCAGCGGAGCATGGCAGCGTGCCTCGACTTCCTGCGCGAGCTGGGCCGACAGCGGCGCCGTGGCGGATACCACCCGCGCGATCTGCGGCAGCGCCAGACCCGCATCCAGCAAGGCGCGCAGATGCACCGGCGAGGACACCAACACGCGCGGCGTGGGCACAGCCGCCAGTGCCGCGCAAATGTCGGCCGGGTAAAACGGCTGCGCATGGCTGAGCGCGTTGCCGCTGCGCCATGGCATCAGTACCGTGGATTCAAACCCGTACATATGTTGCGGCGGTACCGTGCCAACGATGGTGCAGGGGGTGTCGTGCGGCAGCCCCAGGTGCAATGCTTCAGCCTGCACGCTGCTGACCAGCGCACCCCAGGTCTTGGGATGCGGTTGCGGGGCGCCGGTCGAGCCTGAAGTAAATACCACCGCGATGCGCTGCCTGTCGTCAATTTGCGGAACGGCAAATGCGTCCGCCCGGCCGATGGCCATGACCGGGTAGCGCAGTTGCGGCAGATCCACCGCGCACAGGTCGCTATCAGTCAAACAAAATACATCCGGCGCAAAGACCTTGATCTGGCGCACCACTTCCGCCGTGGGCGTAGGCGGCAGCAGGCTGACTTTGCCGGAGACAATGGCGGCCGCCAGACCCACGCTGAAACGGTAACGATCGCTGCACATGTTGAGCAGATGACTGCCTGCGGGAAACAGGGCGGCAAGCTGGCTGACCTCGGCCAGGAACTGGCGCCGCGTGACGGCGCCGTCGGCGCGCCAGGCGATGATGCCGTCCGGGGAGGCGTGTGCTACCAGCGGCAGTGAAGACATGGTTCAGGGCCTATTACAAAATGAGGGGACATCCCCCGGGGGGACTTCCTGCGGGCGCATCCCCTCATACTCCCCTATATCAGCCGCTGCAAAATTCATGTTGCAACGGATTCCAAGGCTACAACAGCTAGCGTGGACGCGCCGGGGTGTTCCTGAACGCCCGCACCGCATCGAGGATATGCGTATGCCGCATATCGGGCAGTACCCACCTGCGTACCCAGTATTCGCCAACAAACATCAACGCGACCAGAGGCAGCGTCAGAAAATTGGCAAATACCGACCATGTGGCCAAGGGTGCCAGAAAAAAGAGCAAGGTGGAGGCCAGCGCCATCGCGACAAAAAACAGGGTCCAGGCAATCGTGACCTGGCGTGCGTAAATTTCATGCTGCGGCGTCACCACTGCATGCACCGCCTGGGCGAAGCGGGTGCACAGCGGTTGCCGCCCTGCGATCAAGGTACGGCCAAAAGTCAGGAACAGGACCAGTTGCATGCCCACATGTTGCAGCCAGTACACCAGCCCGAAATGGTTCTCGAGCGCCGACCATCCAGCCCACAGCGCAATACACAACAGCACCAGCACACCCAGCATGGTCAGGCGCCGGGGTGATCGCCAGGCCAGCACCAGCGCAATCAAGACTATGGGCGCAATGGCCACCAAAGCGCCCAAGCTGCCAGCGTGCGCGGATTCATTGGTGTAGTGCGCCAGCAGCGGATAGCCGACCAGCAGCGCAGCAATGCCCAGCCAGGGCACGATGCGACGTGTCATTAGCGGGTTCTCTGTGCTGCGATGGTGTCGGAGAGGCTGCGCAGCGAGCTGAAAATCTTCTTGTTGTCTTCGTCGTCGCTGCGCAGCTGCAGACCATAACGCTTGGACACCTCCAGGGCGACTTCCAGCACATCGATCGAGTCCAGACCCAGGCCTTCGCCATACAATGGGGCGTCCGGAGTTATTTGATCTGCCGTGACCTCGAGATTCAGACACTCGATCATCAATTCAGCCACTTCACGCTGCAAATCTGCAGTACTGGAGGCAGTGGGTTTCTGATTTTCTTGCATGGTGTTTATTGAGACGCTCTGAACAGGTGAGTGATAAATGCAGGTTGAGGCTCTGAGGCGGTGAATTGGGTCGGTAGATCCGGTTTTGGTCTGCCCCCGAAGGGACTTTCCCCTCTTCCGTCAAGCGGGACCGAGGAAGGGGGATCGAAACCTTCGGGGCGCATCCCCTCATGCTCTCCTAAATCAGGGGCCATTTCGGTAATTCTGAAATGGCCTCTAAGCAGTGCTGCCCGTAGGCGGGTTTTTACGCAGGTTGTTCTGCCGGCGCCGGTCCAGCCACCAGGCGAGCGCCGGCAGTACGACGAAGGAACCGGGCATCACCATCACTGCGAGATAGGGACTGACCATGGATAGCCGGCGCAGATGGAGGACGATCTGGCGCTTGTCCTCCGGCGTCCATTTCTGCTTGTTGCGCGGCTTCATCAACAATGGCATCAAACCCGTTACCTGAACGACTTCGCCGAGGACGTATTTTCGCTCCCGGTCCATTATTTCCATCACGGTCCGGACGATGACTGGCTTGCGCATGCGCTAGACCGCGATCTTCCTGGTCAGCCAGCGATAACCCTGCCACAGGCCGAAGGCGCGTTGCGCCCACTTGAATGCGCGGCGCGGGCGCAGCAGCGCCAATGCGAACGCGGCGCCGGCGAGCAGGGGCGGGCGCGCAATGACAAAGTGCACGGCTTCGACGCAGCGGTCGATGAAGCTCAACGGTTGCGCCCAGGACTGCAGCGTCTGCGCCACGTCCTCGCGCTCGTACGCGGCACGCACAAGCAGGCGCGCGCGCCTGGCTTCGATCGCGGCGAGGCGCCGGTTCATGCGCGCGGCTCCCGCAGCATGGCGCCATCCTTGGACAGTTCGCCGCGCGTGACCGCGAACGGCTTGGGCCGCGTCTTCACCCTGGCGCGCACGATCCAGACCAGCGCCGCGGCCATGGCCATGAACGCCGCGGCGAGCAGGCCAACCGTGAGCAGCCGGTGCGTATCCCAAAAATAAATCAGCACGAAAGTGACGCACAACACCAGCGCCATTCCCAGGCAGAATGCCGCGGCCAGCGTGATCAGCAGCAGCTGTTCCAGCCGCAGCCGCTCTTCCTCGATCTCGGTGGCGAGAATTTCCAGGCGCGTATGCGCCGCGCCGAGCACGGTGCTTGCCAGATGCCTGATCGAATGCAGAAGGCCGCCGCGCGCGGCGGCGCCTTCCGTTTCCGCCATGACTAGCGGCGGCTGATCAGCATGCCGATGACCAGGCCGACGGCGCCTGCGATGCCCACCGCCCCCCAGGGATGATCGTGCACGTAATCGTCGGTGGCGCGCGCGGCGGCCTTGGTCCGGTCGATCATGAGTTCTTCGGCGCGGGCGAGCTTGTCCTTGGCGACGCGCAGGCTTTCCTGAATGCGCTCGCGCGCGACGACCGCTTTTTCACCCATCTGACCGGCGGTTGCGCGCAGCAACTCCTCCGCGTCGGCAATGACGACCCTGAGGTCGGACGAGAGTTTTTCCCGGGATACATCGATGTTGTTGCTCATGATTGCTGCCTCTCTAACTGAAAAATCCCGCTCCGGCGAACGCGCTGGCGGACGATCCCCAAGGCTACCGGCTTTCGCTCTGCAAATCAACCTTAACCGCCTGTAACACAGGTAGAATCGGCTGCATGCCGTCACCCTACCTGGAGATACTGCGCAGCCCGCGCATCGCCGCCGTCCTGCTGCTCGGGTTTTCCTCCGGCCTGCCGCTGGCGCTGACCGGGGGCACGCTGCAAGCCTGGCTCACCGTGTCCGGCGCCGACATCATGACCATCGCCTGGTTTTCCTGGATCGGCATTCCGTATCTGCTCAAGTTCCTCTGGTCGCCGTTGATGGACCGCTACGTGCCGCCGTTCCTCGGCCGCCGCCGCGGCTGGATGCTGCTCACGCAACTGGCGCTGGTTGCGGGTATCGCCGGCATGGCAATCTCGCCGCCGAACGCGAACCTGTGGCTGCTCGGCTGCCTCGCGTTATGGGTGGCGTTTGCCTCGGCTTCGCAGGACATCGTCATCGATGCCTATCGCGCCGACCTGCTGCCGGCGGCCGAGCGCGGCATGGGCGCGGCAGTGAGCGTGCTCGGCTACCGCATTGCGATGCTGGCCTCGGGCGGGCTGGCGCTGATACTTGCCGACCAGATCGGCTGGCGTCAGACTTTTTTCGCGATGGCTGCGCTGATGGGCGTCGGCCTTGCGACCAGCCTCGCCGCGCCCGAACCCGCGCTGCGCGGAACGCCGCCGCGCAGCCTGCGCGCGGCGGTGGTCGAACCGCTCAGGGACCTTATGTCGCGGCCCGGGGCGCTGCAACTGCTCGCCTTGATCGCGCTGTACAAATTCGGCGACGCGCTCGCCGGCACCTTGACCACGGCATTTCTGCTGCGCGGCGCCGGCTTTTCGCTCACCGACGTCGGCACCATCAACAAGGCCCTGGGACTGGCTTCGCTGCTGCTCGGGGGTCTCGCCGGCGGCCTGCTGCTGGTGCGCATGAGCCTGACGCGCGCGCTGCTGTTGTTCGGTGTGCTGCAGGCGATATCCAACCTGTCGTTCGCGCTGCTCGCCTGGGCCGGCAAGAGCTACCCGCTGCTGGTGTTCGCGGTCGGCTTCGAAAACCTCGCCAGCGGCATGGGCACCGCGGCTTTCGTCGCCTTCGCCATGGCGCTATGCAACCACAGCTTTTCCGCCACCCAGTACGCACTCCTGTCGGCGCTGGCCTCGCTCGGGCGCATCCTGTTCGGCCCGGTAACGGGCACCCTGGTCGAGGCCGCGGGATGGGCCAATTTCTTCGTGCTCACCTTCGTCGCCGCGCTGCCCGGCCTGTGGCTGGTGTGGCGGATGCGCGCGCAGATCGCCGCGGTGGAGCGTGGCCAGCCGCAGGCGGGCTGAAGCGAGCGGAGGTTAATACCCCAAAACCGCTTATTGCTTTTATCCAGAACCGTGTTTCCTGGGCGGATACGCTTTTCATCCGTCCAGGAAACACGGTTGGCGCGCGGAGCGCGCAATGGCCGCCAGGTCCGCATCGATCAAGCCGGGACGCTACTTTGAGCGGCAGTGATCAAGCTTGCGCGGACGGCGACCCGTCCGCGCGGATCGTCGATAACGCACGGATAAAAAGCACATCCGTGCGTTATCGACGATCTTGTCTAAAACCCGCGCTCCTGGCCATGCGACGGTATTCAGGCTGCCGCAAATAGAGCTCAGGCCTTCTCGAACCGGTACACCGCCACGCTGCCGCGCAGGTTCGGCGCGAAGCTGATGCGGCGCTCGCCTTGCATGACGATGCGCTCGATGATGCGCACGCCGTGGGTCGCGCAGAATTCCTCGAAGTCCGTCAGCGTGCACAGGTGTATGTTGGGCGTGTCGTACCACAGATAGGGCAGCACATCGGACACCGGCATGCGCCCGCGCATGATCTGCAGGCGCTGCGGCCAGTAGCCGAAATTGGGGAAGGAGACGATGCCCTGGCGCCCGACGCGCAGCATCTCCATGATGATTTCCTCGGTGTGGCGCATGGCCTGCAGCGTCTGCGACAGGATTACGTAGTCGAACGATCCGGCATCGAAGCCCGCCAGACCCGTCTCCAGGTCGCTCTGGATCACGTTGACCGAGTTTTTCACGCAGCCGAGCACATTGGCGTCGCTGATTTCGATGCCGTAGCCGCGCACGTCGCGGCCCTGCTGCAGGTATTTGAGCAGCAACCCTTCGCCGCAACCCAGGTCGAGCACGCTCGCGCCCGGCGCCACCCAGGCGGCGATGGCGTCGAGATCGGCGCGGCCGGCGATCGCCGGTACGGGAAGCGTGGCGTTCATGCCGGTTTGCTTTGTTCGAGGCCGGCGTCGAGCGCACCGCACTCGCCGGCAACGTTGTCGAAATACGCCCGCACCAGCGCATGGTAGCGCGCATCGTCGAGCAGGAAGGCGTCGTGCCCGTGCGGGGCATCGATTTCCGCGTAGCAGACGCCGGCGCGGTTATCGAGCAGCGCTTTGACGATTTCGCGCGAGCGCTCCGGCGCGAAGCGCCAGTCCGAAGTGAACGACGCCACGAGGAAACGCGCCTTCGCCGGCGCGAGCGCGCGGGTGAGATCGCCGTCACAGGCGCCGGCCGGGTCGAAATAGTCCAGCGCGCGCGTGATCAGCAGATAGGTGTTGGCGTCGAAGTATTCGGCGAATTTGTCGCCCTGGTGGCGCAGATAGGACTCGACCTCGAAGTCGACGTCGAAATGAAAGTTGATCGCGCCCGAGCGCAGGCTGCGGCCGAACTTCTCCATCATCGCGTCGTCGGACAGGTAAGTGATGTGGCCGATCATGCGCGCCAGGCGCAAGCCGCGGCGCGGCAGCACGTTGTAGGCGTAGTAATCGCCGCCATGAAAATCCGGGTCGGTGGTGATCGCCTGGCGCGCCACCTCGTTGAAGGCGATGTTCTGCGCCGATAACTTGGGCGCGGCGGCGATGACGATGGCGTTCGCGATCCGCTCCGGATGGGCGATCGCCCAATGCAGCGCCTGCATCGCGCCGAGGCTGCCGCCCATTACTGCGGCAAACCGCGCTATGCCGAGGCGGTCGGCGAGCCGCGCCTGCGCCTCGACCCAGTCCTCGACCGTGACCATCGGGAAGCCGGAGCCGTAGGCCTTGCCGCTCTTGGGATCGATCGAAGCCGGGCCGGTGGAACCGAAGCAGCCGCCGAGGTTGTTTACCCCGATGACGAAGAATTTGTCGGTGTCCAGCGGTTTGCCCGGGCCGATCATGTTGTCCCACCAGCCGATGTTCCGCGGGTCTTCGGCGTAGAAGCCGGCGACGTGGTGCGAAGCGTTGAGCGCGTGGCATACCAGCACCGCGTTGGACTTCGCTGTGTTCAGCGTGCCATAGGTTTCGTACATCAGGTCGTAGGCGTCAAGCTGCGCGCCGCTCCTGCATGCGAGCGGCGTGTCGAAGTGCATGATCTGCGGCCGGACTGGGCCGACCGAGCACGGTTCGCTCATTGCTCAAACCCCAAAAAAGCTTGTAACAAGACCGGGGGATCCAAAGGGGGTGTGCCCCTTTTTCGTTACAGGCTGCAAAAACAAAAACCCGTTCAGCTTGCTCGCTAAACGGGTTTCCCGCGCTTTAGCCGTATTTGTTTTTCGCCCGGTCGTGTGCAAGACCGGCGGCGCCCGCAAGCTGACCATCAAATCGGCGCTGGGATGAAAGATACCCGCGAAGCACGGGCGCTGTCAAATGGCAGCCGTGCGCACCCTGGCCGCTGCGGCCGCGCCTGCCTCAGGCGTTGAGCTTCTCCAGCAGCCGCTTTGCATTTTCGGGGTCGTCGGCGCGCAGGATCCTGTTGGCGAGCCGGAGCAGGTCGCCGAGGTCGCTCTTGAGCACCTGCTGCTTGATCGCGAGCAGGTTCGCCGGATGCATGGAAAACTGGCGCAGCCCGAAGCCGAGCAGCAGCCGCGTCAGCGTCACGTCGCCCGCCATTTCGCCGCACACCGCCACCGGCACGTTCATGCGATTGCCGGTCCTGATGGTGCCGGCGATCAGATGCAGCACCGCCGGGTGCAGCGGGTTGTACAGGTGCGACACGCTGTCGTCGGTGCGGTCTATGGCGAGTGTGTACTGGATCAGGTCGTTGGTGCCGATCGACAGGAAATCGAGCTTGCGCACGAACACCCCGAGGGAGAGCGCCGCTGCCGGCACTTCGATCATGCCGCCGATCTGGATGCCGCGGTCGTAGGGCAGGTTCAGCTCGTCCAGCAACGCCTTGGACTGCGCGATCATGATCAGTGCCTGTTCGATCTCGTGCGCGTGCGCGAGCATCGGAATCAGCAGGCGGATCTTGCCGTAGTGCGAAGCGCGCAGGATCGCGCGCAGCTGTGTCAGGAACATCTGCGGCTCCGCCAGGCAAAGCCGGATCGCGCGCAAGCCCATCGCCGGGTTGGGTCCGCTGCGTGCGCTGCTGTTCACGGTCTTGTCCGCGCCCAGGTCGAGCGTGCGTATGGTCACCGGCATGCCGCGCATCGCCTGCGCCACCTGCCGGTAGGCCTCGAACTGCTCGTCCTCGCTCGGCAGATCGTCGCGATTGAGGAACAGGAACTCGCTGCGAAACAGCCCCACGCCGGTGGCGCCGGATTCGCGCACCTGCTCGATGTCCTGCGGCAGCTCGATGTTGGCGTGCAGGTCCACGGTAGTGCCGTCCCGCGTCGTCGCGGGCGTGGCGCGGATGCGCTTCAGCTTCTGCCGGCCCAGCTCGAGCTCGTGCTGGCGCCGCCGGTATTGCGCGAGCACCAGCTCGTCGGGAGCGACGATCAGCACGCCGTGCACGCCGTCGACGATCACCAGCTCGCCTTCGCGCACCATCTGCCGCGCCGTATGTGCGCCGACGATGGCCGGGATGTTGAGGCTGCGCGCGAGAATGGCGGTGTGCGAGGTTACGCCGCCCAGGTCGGTGACGAAACCGGCGTACTGGTGCTGCTTGAACTGGATCATGTCCGCCGGCGACAGGTCATGCGCCACCACGATCAGGCTCTCCTCGCGCGCGGGCGCGCCGCCGGCGCGGCCGGGCTGCCCCTGCATCGCCTTGAGCACGCGCTCCACCACCTGCACCACGTCGGCCTTTCTTTCGCGCAGGTAGGGGTCTTCGATTTTCTCGAATTGCGCCACCAGCCGATCCATCTGCAGCACCAGCGCCCACTCGGCGTTGCAATTGAGGCTGCGGACCAACTCGCGCGGCGCACGCGACAGGGTCGCGTCGTCGAGTATCATCAGGTGCAAATTGAGGAAGGCATCGAGCTCGGCCGGCGCGCCGGCGGGCACGCTGCGGCGCAGCCCCTGCAGCTCGGCGCGCACCGTTTCCACCGCCGCCGAGAAGCGCATCACCTCCTGTTCGACCTGCGCCGGCGCGATCGAATAGTGCGCCACCTCCAGCCGCGCACTGGAAATCAGGTGCGCCTGGCCGATCGCGATGCCGCCGCCTGCGCCTGCGCCGTGGAGGGTGAAGCTCACTCGTTTTCCCCGAATTTTTCGACGATCAGCTTGAGCAGGGCCTGCAACGCCGCGTCGGCGTCGCTGCCGTCGGTTTCTATGCCTATCGTCGCGCCCCTGCCGGCGGCGAGCATCATCACGCCCATGATGCTCTTGGCATTGACGCGGCGGCCGTTGCGCGTGAGCCAGATCTCGCTCTGAAATCGGCTCGCGAGCTGGGTCAGCTTGGCCGCCGCGCGCGCGTGCAGCCCGAGTTTGTTGACGATCTCAGCCTCGGTTTGCAGCATTGCAGGCATCGGTATTCAGATGGATCACTCCAGCCACGCCGCCGCTGATGGCTTTTTCGGCCACGGTGGCGAGCGGCTCTTCGCGATAGGTCAGCGCGCGGATCAGCATCGGCAGGTTGACACCGGAAATGCCTTCGACCCGATCCGGCGCGAGCAGGCGCGTGGCGATATTGGAGGGCGTGGCGCCGAGGATGTCGCTGAACACCAGCACGCCGTTGCCCTGGTCGAGCTGTTTCACCAGTTCCTCGGCCTGCGGCAGGATGGCCTCCGGATCGTCGTGGATGGTGACGCCGAGCTGCAGTACCTGCGGCGGGCGCTTGCCCAGTACGTGGCTCGCGCAATGGATCAGGGCTTCGCCGAATGCCCCGTGGGCAATTATCAGGATTCCGACCATGGCATTTACTCTCAAAAATTTTAAGTGATTGGCGCGGCCTGCCGTCGCCTCGGCGGAGCAACAAAACGAGGGGATCCAGGTGGGAACGGAAGGGTCCCAACCCTTCCTCGGCCCCTCGTGCTCCTCCCAGGCTGGACCGCGGCAAAATGGCTTCTGCTGCGGGTTCTCAGGCGGCGCACGCTTGCTCCAGCGCGTCGATGAACAGCGCGGCGACGTTGCAGCCGGTCTGCTCGCGGATTTCCTGAAAGCAGGTCGGGCTGGTGACATTGACTTCGGTGAGGTAATCGCCGATCACGTCCAGGCCCACCAGCAGCAGGCCGCGCCGCGCCAGTTCCGGGCCAAGCGCGACGGCAATCTCCAGGTCGCGCGCCGACAGCGGCTGCGCCACGCCGCTGCCGCCGGCGGCCAGGTTGCCGCGCGTCTCGCCCGCCTTGGGGATGCGCGCGAGGCTGTAGGGCACCGGCTCGCCCGCGATCAGCAGGATGCGTTTGTCGCCCGCGCGTATTTCCGGGATGTAGCGCTGCGCCATGATCGAGCGCTTGCCGTGGTGGGTGAGCATCTCCACGATCACATTGCGGTTGGGGTCGGCGTCGGTGACGCGAAACACCTGCGCCCCGCCCATGCCGTCCAGGGGCTTCACCACCACGTCGGCGTGGGTGTCGATGAAATCGTGGATCTGCTTTTCCATGCGCGTCACCAGCGTAGGGGCGGTGAAGCGCGGGAACTCCGCGATCGCCAGCTTCTCGCTGTGGTCGCGCAGCGCGCGCGGATCGTTGAACACCTTGGCGCCCTCGCGCCCGGCCAGCTCCAGCAGCCAGGTCGCGGTCACGTACTCCATGTTGAACGGCGGGTCCTTGCGCATCAGCACCGCGTCGAATTCCGCGAGCGCGTCTTCGCGCGGCAGGTCGATGCGGTACCAGCGGTCCTTGTCGCCGGTCAGCTCCAGGCGGCAGGACTCGCCGATCACGCGGCCGTGTTTCCACATCACGCCGTCCTGCATCAGCATGTGCAGCTCGTGGCCGCGCGCGGCCGCCTCCGCCATCATCGCGTAGGTGGTGTCCTTGTAGGTCTTGATGCCGTCCAGCGGATCGAGAATGATCGCAATTTTCATGATGCCGAGCGCAGCGCGTCGAGCCGGTTAAGCCAAGGCTGTGATTCTAACAGGCCGCGGCAGCGGGGACATTGAAGGGGATGTGCCGCCCCGCGTCGCCGCCGCGGGCAAGACGGCAAACAAAAAAGGCGGACCAGCCGCCTTTTGCCTAGAACGAGACGAGGGGAAATCCCCTACGGGGACTTCCTTCGGTCGTCTCCCCTCGTGCTCCCCTAAATCAGATCGTGGCAAAATGGCTTTTTGCCACGGAGTCTTGTTGGCGCGCGGAACCGGCCGCTATTTGGCCAGTTCCGCGAGGTAGTCGACTGCCGCCTTGACCTCGGCGTCGGCGAGCGCTGCATTGCCGCCCTTGGGGGGCATCGCGCCCTTGCCCTTGAGCGCGTTCGCATACAGCGCATTCATGCCGGTCTTCAGGCGCGGCGCCCAGGCGGCTTTGTCGCCCGCCTTGGGTGCGCCGGCCACGCCGGCGGCGTGACAGGCAACGCAGTTGGTGTCGTAGATCTTCTTGCCGTCGGCCTTGCCGGCCGCGGGGGCGGCGGCTGCAGCTTTATCCGGCGCCGCAGCGGCGGCTGCCGTTTTCTCGGGCGCGGGCGCTGCGGTTTCCTTGAACGTGGCACCGGCCTTGTTGGCCATGTAGACTGTCGCGCGCTCCACCTCCAGGTCGCTCAAGTCCGCGCCGCCGCCGCGCGCCGGCATCGCGCCCTTGCCCTTGAGCACCGAAGCCAGCAGCGCCTTCTCGCCTTGTTTGAGGCGCGCCGCCCATTCCCCCTGGTCGCCGAACTTGGGCGCGCCGGCCGCACCGCTCGCATGGCAGGCGCTGCATACCGACTTGTAGACATCCTCGCCGCTTCTGGGTCCGGCCGCGGCGCTGGCGCCGGATTCGGCGAACGCCAGGTCGGCCACGGGTTTCAGGCGCGTGGCCACGGCGTTGGGCGTCATCGCCGAACTGCTCATGTCGACGCTGCGGATGTTGGCCACAAACTGGGAAATCATGACAATGAGCAGGATCGGCACCAGGAACGCGAGTACGACGGTGATAATCAGTTGCTTGGGCGTCTTGATCGGGCTTTCGTGCCCCGCATCCTGCGTGTTCTGGCTCATGAATTTCCTTCGTTGCTAGGAGGGCGTAACAAGACCAGGGGTACCTCCCCATTGCTCGCCTGTTTTCGGGCTATTTCGGCAATTCCGAAACGGTCTCTAAGTCATTGCAAACGCGCGCATTATAGTCGCAAATCCGTTCTGCTTAAAAGCATCGCAGCATGCAGGGACAGGGCAAAAACCGGTATACTTTGGCCCACGCGCCCGTAGCTCAGCTGGATAGAGTGTTGGTTTCCGAAACCAAAGGTCACAGGTTCGACTCCTGTCGGGCGCGCCATTTCCCTAGAATCGAATCAGCAAGTTACGCTCGCTTGAGCGTTTCCTGTGACGCGGGAGTGACATTCAGCCAGGCATTCATCCGGTTTTTTCTCGCTGGACTTGTCCGCGCCGTCGATCCACGTGGCACAGACTTCGTACGCCTGTCGGCACGCATCAATGATATGCCGGCCCGGGACAGGTGTCTAAATTGCCGGCAGCCTCGCCACATTCGGCGATGCAAGCCCGATCTGGCCAGCCTCGCCATTTTTCAACGCTGCGAGATCTCGCGCTTCCGCCGCGAGCTGGCGCTAGTGATAATATGAAAATATTAATAGCCACTGGACCGAACCGCCATGCTTGAAGTGAAGCTTACCCCTGAACTGGATACCGCCCTATCGCGGGAAGCCAGGCGCGCGCGCAAATCCAAGGCTACCCTGGTGCTCGACGCCGTCGCACAGTATCTGCAGGACGCCGACGACTATCAGGCCGTGCTCGCATCGCGCAAGCACCGCGGCCGGACCGCCACGCTTGACCAGGTAAAGCAGCGCCTTGGCCTGGGCGGTTAGGTTCACCGCGGCTGGAAGCGGGCCAGACTTACTCCGCAGACCTTCATCAAGCCAATGACGAAAGGATGCGCGATTTCTCGGCCGGTGCGAGCGTCTTGGCAAATTTCACCGCAGCGCAGATCTGGTCTTTCACGTCGTCCACGACGCTGCCTTTAATTCCGCCCATGTTTGCCATCAGCTCGCGAATCACGTCCGCCCGGTGTAGGTGCAACACCTTATCGCAAGACAGATGCGAGTCGTGTGGCAGAAAGGAGTGATCTGCTGCAGCAATCTTTACTTGGCACTTGAGCAGGTGCGGCCGGGCGGTGACGTACGGATTGATCTCGCTATTGATGATGAAGGTCCAGATCTCCGGATCGTCGTCGGCGACCAGGACAAGGAACTTATGCTTGGTCACTTCGGGAAACTTAACCTCGATCCGAATCACGCAACCGGGAACAAGGCGCTGTTCAATGAAAGCGCGGCGCTTCTCCGGCGGGAATCTGTCCCCGATGGAGGCCACTATCGCGAGCGAAGATAGGCTACAACTTCGTCGGCGTTTGGCAGAGTCCTGGCGATGGCCTCTATGGAGATAGGTTGATCCTCACCAGTCTTCTTCCACGCCGAGTCATGGCTTATATCGGTGAGTTGACCAAACGACTTGTCGCCGTACCTGGCAATGGTTTTCTTCAGGCAATCGATTTCAGATTCTGCAAGCAGCGCGAGGTTCGGCTTCCGCTTCGCTTTGATGGACCGACCCCCGCGAACTTCGATCGCGTCCTTTATGATCTCGTCCCAGTCGCCGTCGATCCGCTCACGCCCATCAGCCACCTTCATCATGTTGTAGATTGCAGACGGAACGGGACCGTATTCCATGGCGATGTACCTATCGCCACAGATCAGCCGTCCGTAATCCTGAAGATGCCGCTTGTCGGCGAGGTAAAGAACCTTCGAAACGCTGTGCAGGGTTGGAGTGGCGAGATTCTTTGCAACAAAAAGAATCGTCTCTAACGCCTTTTCCCGGTCAAACATCCGTGCGTGAACTGCCATGGGCACGATTCCTCTAACTTAGCCGCCTTGCGAGAGAAGGGGGCGACCGGTTTCTTCGAAACTATGGTTACACCGTGCAACCACGTCGCCATTATACCCGGGTCTGGAGGCTGTGGATCGTTTGTGACACGGCCAGTGACACAGAACGCAAAAGGCCTCAAGATCACGCCGTTGTTAGCGCCTGACGCCCTTGGAGCGAATACGAGACTTCGCACCTTTTCGCCGTTGAGCAGGTTCGACTCCTGTCGGGCGCGCCACTTCCATCAGGTATTTACGACGCTGCGCCCGCATTCGCTTTCGCAGAACCGAGCTCGATCGCAGCTACCTCAGCCGGCCTGAATCTGCCGTCCCCCGGCAGCGTGCGCGTTGCGCAGTTCAATCGCGCAGCGCCGCGCTCACGATGTACTGCGCCTCGCGCACAATCTGCGCCAGGTGTCCGGCGCTGGTAAAGCTCTCGGCGTAGAGTTTGTAAATGTCTTCGGTCCCGGAGGGCCGCGCGGCGAACCAGCCCGCGGCCGTGGTCACCTTGAGGCCGCCGATGGGCGCGTCGTTGCCGGGTGCGCGGGTAAGCTTGGCGAGGATGGCGTCGCCGGCCAGTTCGGTGGCCTGGACACTGTCGCCGCTGAGCCGCTTGAACGCGGACTTCTGCGCCGGCGTGGCGGGGGCGTCCACGCGCACGTAATGCGCGCTGCCGTACTGCGCCGCGAGGTCCAGGTAATAGCGCCCCGGGTCCTTGCCGGTGGCGGCCGTGATCTCCGCTGCCAGCAGCCCGAGGATGATGCCATCCTTGTCGGTGGTCCAGGCCGAGCCGTCGCGGCGGAGAAAACTTGCGCCGGCACTCTCCTCGCCACCGAAGCAGAAGCTGCCGTCCAGGAGCCCCGCCGAAAACCACTTGAATCCCACCGGCACCTCGACCAGGAGACGGCCGAGGCCGGCCACCACGCGATCGATCAGCGCGCTCGACACCAGGGTCTTGCCCACCGCGGCCGCCGCCGGCCACTGCGGGCGGTGCGTCAGCAGGTAGTGAATCGCGACCGCCAGATAATGGTTGGGGTTGATCAGCCCCGCCGAAGGCGTGACGATGCCGTGGCGGTCGGCGTCGGCGTCGTTGGCCCAGGCGATATCGAAGCGCTGTTTGAGCCCCACCAGGCCGGCCATGGCGTAAGGACTGGAACAATCCATGCGGATCTTGCCGTCGTGGTCCAGGGTCATGAAGCCGAAGGCGGGATCGACTTTTGGATTGACCACGTCGATGTCCAGGCCGTAATGCGCTGCGATCGGCTTCCAGTAGTTCACCGCCGCGCCGCCCAGGGGGTCGACGCCTATTCTCAGTTTCGCGGCGCGGATCGCCTCCATGTCAATCACGCTGGCGAGGTCCGCGATATAGGGCGCGGAGAAGTCCTCCTCGCGCGTGGTCGCGGCGGCGAGCGCTTGCGCATAGGCCATGCGCTTCACCTCGCGGTTGTCTTGCGCGAGCAGGCCGTTGGCGCGCCGCTCGATCCAGCTCGTGATGTCGGTATCCGCGGGGCCGCCGTTGGGCGGGTTGTATTTGATGCCGCCGTCCGCGGGCGGGTTGTGCGACGGCGTGATCACCAGGCCGTCGGCGCGCGCCGCGCCGCGCTCGCGGTTGTGTACCAGAATCGCGCGCGAGATCACCGGCGTAGGGGTGTAGCCCTGATCGCGCTGGATGCGGGTTTGCACGCCGTTGGCGGCGAGCACTTCCAGCGCGCTGCGCTGCGCCGGGACGGACAGGGCATGCGTGTCCATGCCGAGGTAAAGCGGACCCGAGATCGCGTTCTGCCGCCGGTATTCGCATACCGCCTGCACGATGGCGAGGATATGGGCCTCGTTGAAGCTGCGGTTAAGCGCGCTGCCGCGATGGCCGCTGGTGCCGAAAGCCACGCGCTGCGCCGGATTGTTTGCGTCCGGCGCGTCGTGATAGGCGCCGAGCAGCGCCGCCACGTCCACCAGAACAGAGGCAGGGGCCGGTTTGCCCGCAAGTGGGTGAACCATGATTGCTCCTAAGCCGGGAAAAAGAGTTGAAGGCCACCCTATTGTCGCCATTTGGGCTGCCCGGCGCCAGCGCATCCGCGGGCGCGAGCCGTTCGACGCTATGCACCAGCGCCGTTGATTTGGATCAAACGCGCGGTGGCCGGGCGGGATAGCATTTGCATTGACACACTCGGGGGTGAACCCTTTCGTAGTATTTTGCAACTTTAATCCGGCCGCAATCCCAGGGCCGCTTCTATTCAAGGCCCGCCGCGGTGCACAGGGCATAACCAGGAGCAAAGCATGAGCGCCATCAGCCGTTTCCCCGTACCCAAGCTCGAAGAACTGCCGCAGGACATCCGCGAGCGCATCGTCGCCGTGCAGGAGAAGTCCGGCTTCGTGCCCAATGTGTTTCTCACCCTCGCGCACCGCCCGGACGAATTCCGCGCTTTCTTCGCCTACCACGACGCGCTGATGGAAAAACCAAGCGGCCTGACCAAGGCCGAGCGCGAAATGATCGTAGTCGCCACCTCCGGCGCCAACCAGTGCCAGTACTGCGTGGTCGCGCATGGCGCGATCCTGCGCATCCGCGCCAAGAATCCGCTGATCGCAGACCAGGTGGCGGTCAACTACCGCAAGGCCGACATCACGCCGAAGCAGCGCGCCATGCTCGATTTCGCGATGCAGACCGCGCTCGAGCCCTGGACCATAGGCGACGCCGATTTCGAGGCCCTGCGCGGCCACGGTTTTTCCGACGAGGACATCTGGGACATCGGCGGCGTCGCCGCGTTCTTTGCCCTGTCCAACCGCATGGCCAACCTGATCAGCATGCGGCCCAACGACGAGTTCTACAACCTGGGGCGCGAGAAGCGCTAGCTGCGGAACACTTGAACGCCGTTGCAAACTGAATTTTGCAACGGCCTGATCTAGGGAAGTATGAGGGGAGACGCCCTGCAAGAAGTCCCCGTAGGGGATATCCCCTCATTTCGTAAGAGGCTTCCGATGCGGATCCTGCTCCTCTGGCTGATCAACGCCTTGTCGCTGCTCGCGGTGCCCTATGTGCTGCCATCGGTCAGCGTCGACAGCTTCTACGCCGCGCTGGTGACGGCGCTGCTGCTGGGCCTGATCAATACGCTGATCCGGCCGCTGCTGGTGCTCGTCACCCTGCCGATCACCATCCTCACCCTGGGGTTGTTCACCCTGGTGATCAACGGCCTCTTGTTCTGGTTCGTGTCTTCGTTCGTGGAAGGTTTTCGCGTCGGCGGCTTCTGGTCGGCGTTCTGGGGCGCCATCGTCTACAGCCTGATTTCGTCTGTGGCGAGCTGGCTGCTGATTCCGCGGCCGCGCCTTCCGCCGCCGCCGCCGCCGCGGCAGGAGCCGCCCGGCGACTATATCGATTCGACGGCACGCCGGCTGTAGGAGGCCCGGTCCCGGGCCGACCGGTGGTCAATGCCGGCGCCGGCCGGGGCGGGGGCGCCCCTCCTGCGGCGCGGGCTTACAGGAGCACGATGTCGAACTGCTCCTGGCTGTAGCTCGACTCGGCCTGTATCGACACCGGCTTGCCGATGAAATCCTCGAGCATCGCGAGCGACTGCGACTCGTCTTCCAGGAACAGATCGACCACCACTTGCGCGGCGAGGATGCGGAACTCGCGCGCGCTGAACTGGCGCGATTCGCGCAGGATCTCGCGCAGGATTTCGTAGCACACGGTGCGCGCGGCCTTGACCTCGCCCCTGCCGCCGCAAGTGGGGCAGGCCTCGCACAGCACGTGCGCGAGCGATTCGCGCGTGCGCTTGCGCGTCATCTCCACCAGCCCGAGCTGGGTGAAACCGCTCACCGTCATGCGCGTGCGGTCGCGCGCGAGCGTCTTGTTGAATTCGGCCAGCACCGCGTTGCGGTGTTCCGCGTTGTCCATGTCGATGAAGTCGAGGATGATAATGCCGCCGAGATTGCGCAGGCGCAGCTGGCGCGCGATCACCTGCGCCGCCTCCAGGTTGGTCTTGAAAATGGTGTCGTCGAAATTGCGCAGGCCGACGAAGCCGCCGGTGTTGACGTCGATGGTGGTCATCGCCTCGGTCTGGTCGATGATCAGGTAGCCGCCCGACTTCAGGTCGACGCGGCGCGCCAGCGCGCGCTCGATTTCGTCCTCGACGCCGTACAGGTCGAACAGCGGCCGCTCGCCGGTGTAGTGGTCCAGGCGCGCGAGCACGTTCTGCATGTAGTCGCGCGCGAACGCCTGCAGCCTGAGGAAATTCTCGCGCGAGTCGATCAGGACGCGGCCGGTGTTCTCGTTGACGAAATCGCGCAGCACGCGCTGCGCCAGCGACAGGTCCTGGTACAGCAGCGAGGGCGCCGCCGCCGACAGGCTTTTCTCGCACAGGCTCTGCCACAGCTTGCGCAGGTACTGCAGGTCGTTCGCGAGTTCGGTATCGGTGGCGGTCTCGGCCATGGTGCGAATGATGAACCCGCCCTTTTCGCCGGCGGGCAGGATCTGCTTCACCCGCTCGAGCAGCAGCGCCCGCCCGCTCTCGTCCTCGATGCGCTGCGAGATGCCGATGTGCGCGTCCTGCGGCAGATACACCAGCATCCTGCCGGCGATGCTGATCTGGGTCGACAGGCGCGCGCCCTTGCTGCCGATCGGATCCTTCACCACCTGCACCAGCAGCGGCTGGCCTTCTGCGAGGATTTTTTCGATCGGCTTTTGCGCCGCTTTACCCGGCTCCGCGCCGCCCTGGACGTTCTGGCGCTCCTCCCAGATGTCGGCGACATGCAGGAAGGCGGCGCGCTCCAGGCCGATCTCGACGAACGCCGACTGCATCCCCGGGAGCACGCGCGCCACCTTGCCCATGTAGATATTGCCGAGCAGCCCGCGGCTGGCGGAGCGCTCGATGTGCAGCTCCTGCGCGACGCCGCTGTGCATCACGGCGACCCGCGTTTCCTGCGGCGTCACGTTGATCAGTATGTCTTCGTCCATGCGGCCATTCTACCGGACTGCGCCGCAATCGCATCCGCCGGGATCGACCCGGTTCGCAGCCGATCCTCAGGCCGACGGGCCGAGGCCGAAGCGGCGCAACAGCAGCTCCGTCTCATACAGCGGCAGGCCCATCACGCCGGAATAGCTGCCGCGGATCTCGGCGACGAATGCTCCGGCCCGGCCCTGGATGCCGTAGGCGCCGGCCTTGTCCCTGGGTTCGCCGCTGGCCACGTAACGCGCGATCTCGGCGCGGCTGAGCTCGCGAAAGCGCACCGTAGTCACCGACAGTTCGGTTTCCATGCGCTCGACCAATTTGAACGCAACCGCCGTCAGCACCTCGTGCTCGCGCCCGGACAGGCGCGCCAGAAAATCCGCGGCCTCGACCGCATCGGCCGGAATGCCGAGGATTTCGTCGCCGATGCATACAGTGGTGTCCGCCGCCAGCACGCCGCGCAACGGCAACTTGCGCTGGATCACCCGCAACCAGCCGCTTTCGACCTTGTCGCGGCACACGCGCATGACGTAATCGCGCGGCTTTTCCCCGGGAAGCGGGCTCTCGTTCACGTCGGGGCTGCGCTCCGCCGTGATGCGCCGGGTCAGCACCTCGTGCGCGACGCCGATCTGGTTCAGCAGTTCGCGCCGGCGCGGGCTGCGCGAGGCGAGATAGATGGAGGAATTGCCGGCCAAAGTGTTTACTCCCGGTGGTAGGGGTGGCCGCCGCTGATGGAGAGCGCGCGATAGAGCTGCTCCGCCAGCAGTACCCGCGCCAGGCCGTGCGGCAGGGTCATGGCGGACAGCCGCAGCTGCATGCCGCAGGTTTTCTTCAGCGCCGCGTCGAGGCCGTCCGCGCCGCCGATCAGAAACGCCACCGGGCCGCGCTCCTGCATCCAGGCTTCGAGCTGCACCGCCAGGCCGCAGGTGCTCATCTCCTTGCCGCGCTCGTCCAGCGCGACCAGGCGGCCGCCCTTGGGCAGCGCTGCGCGGATGCGCTGCGCCTCGGCAGCGAGCATTTGCTCCACCGTCTTGCCGCTGGTGCGCGCCTCGGGCTTGATCTCGATCAGCTCCAGCGCCGAGCGCGGCGGCATGCGCTTCGCATAAGTGCGGTAGCCGTCGGTCACCCAGGACGGCATGCGCGTTCCGACGGCGATGATCACGAGTTTCATGTTGCGTTCGGGAGTAAGGCGGGCGGGCAATGGATTGCCGCCTTGCGCCTAGTGGGCGGCCGGCTGCGCTTGCGCCGCCTTCTTGTGTGCGCGCGGCCGTTTGGGTTCTGGCCGGTCCCACAGCTCTTCGAGGTTGTAATACTGGCGGATAGCAGGCTGCATCACGTGCACCACGATGGCGCCGATGTCCACCAGGACCCATTCGCCGCTGTCCTCGCCTTCCACCGAGAGCACGGGGTGGCCGAGCGCCTTCAGCTTGTCGCGCACGTTGTCGGCGAGCGCCTTGACCTGGCGCGTCGAGTCGGCGCTGGCGATGATGATGCGCTCGAACAAGGGCGAGAGATGGGCGACTTTGAGCACGACGATGTCGCGGGCCTTGATGTCTTCGAGCGCGGCAACCGCCGCTTTTTCCATTTTGCGGATATCCATCAGTTCTTGCGTTTCTCCTTCGTGTAGAGCTGCTGCGCCCGAATATAAGCGAGAACCGCTGCGGGAAGCAAATCGCGCATATCCTGCCCGGCCGCGAGCCCCGCGCGCACCGCCGAGGCCGAAATGTCCGTCGGCGGCATGGGAAAGCGCGCGACCCTGCCCGCCGCGCTCGCGGCCAACTGTTCCGGCCGCGCCGAGCGGCGCGCGATCTCGGCCGCGAGCTCCGGCTCCGGTCCGCCGTCGCTCGGGACATAGCCGGGGCGGCTGGCGACGGCGATATGCGCGAGCTCGAACAGCTCGCGCCAGCGCAGCCAGGTCGGCAGGCTCAGAAACGAATCGCTGCCCAGCAGCAGCACCAGCGGCTGCGCGCGGCCGACTTGCGCGCGCATGCGCGTGAGCGTGTGCACGGTGTAGGTCGGTTCGCTGCGCTCGAGCTCGCTCGCGTCGATGCGGTAGCGCGGATTGCCTTCGGTCGCGAGGCGCAGCATCGCCAGGCGGTCGCGCGTGCTCGCCACCGGCGGCGCGCGGTGCCCAGGGCTGCCCGAGGGCAGCCACAGCACCTTGGCCAGGGGCAGCCCGGCGAGCGCCGCCTCGGCCAGCGCGACATGGCCCAGGTGTACCGGATCGAACGTGCCGCCGAGAATGCCGATGAGTTGTGGGCTGGGTGAGTTCAAGCCGCTGGCGCTCAGTCCGGTCTTGCTCAAGCTGTGGTACTCAAGCTGACGTACTCAAGATTTGCGCGCGGCGCCGACGGGCAGGGCGGCGATGCGGCGCATCTCCGGCTCGTCGAACACCGCGGGGTCGGCGAGATAATCGAGCAGCATGTCGGTGGCATCGAGCCCCCAGAACAGCTCCTTGCCCGTGTCGAAGGTGGGCACGCCGTAGACGCCGCGATCGACCGCCTGGCGGCCGTTCGCGGCGAGCGCGTCTTTCACGCGCTGCGCGGCGATCATCGCGTCGGCGGCGGCAGGGTCCAGGCCCACACGCGCGACCAGTGCCGGCCACTCGTCCGCCACCGAGCGGCCTTCCTTCCAGATGAATTCGAAGATGACCTTGACCGCGTCATAGCCGCTGTCGAGCGCGATCGCCAGGCGCAGCGCATGGATAGGATTGAACGGGTGCGCCGGCGGATAGCGCATGCTGATGCCGTGCTGGCCCGCCATCCAGTAGGTGTGGCGATAAGTTTGCAGGCGCTTCGCCGGCAGCTCGGCCGGGCCCTTGTTGCCCCAATGGTTGAGGAGGCCGGCGAACAGCACCGGGCGCAGCTCGGCTGCGCGCATCAGCTCCGGGTAAGCCTCGAACTGCAAATAGGAATAGGGCGAAATGAAATCGAAGTACCAGACCAGCCGGGGCGCTTCCTGATGGCTCACGTGCGGATCTGCCCGTCGCCGAGCACGACGTATTTCTGCGAGGTCAGGCCTTCCAGCCCCACCGGCCCGCGCGCGTGCAGCTTGTCGGTGGAAATGCCCACTTCCGCGCCCAGGCCGTACTCGAAGCCGTCGGCGAAGCGGGTCGAGGCGTTGACCATCACCGAGCTCGAATCGACCTCGCGCAGGAACCTTTGCGCCTTTTCCTGATCCTCGGTGACGATGGCGTCGGTGTGCGCCGAGCCGTACTTGGCGATGTGCTCCATCGCCTGGTCCATGTCCTTCACCACGCGCACCGCCAGGATCGGCGCGAGATATTCCGTGTACCAGTCCTGCTCGCTCGCAGGCTTGATCCCGGGCACGATTTTCCTCGATTGCTCGTCGCCGCGCAGCTCCACGCCCTTGTCGAAATAGATGTGCGCGAGCGGCGGCAGCACCTTCTCCGCAATGGCCGCGGCGACGAGCAGGGTTTCCATGGTGTTGCAGGTGCCGTAGCGCTGCGTCTTCGCGTTGTCGGCGATGCGTATCGCCATCTGCAGGTCGGCGCGATCGTCGATATACACGTGGCACACGCCGTCCAGGTGCTTGATCATCGGGATGCGCGACTCCTTCATTACGCGCTCGATCAAACCCTTGCCGCCGCGCGGCACGATGATGTCGACATACTGGTTCATCCTCAGCAGCTCGCCCACCGCGGCGCGGTCGGTGGTCGCGATCACCTGGATCGCCGTGCGCGGCAGCCCGGCCGCGGCGAGGCCCTCGTGCATGCACGCGGCGATGGCGCGGTTGCAGCGCAGCGCCTCGCTGCCGCCGCGCAGGATGGCGGCGTTGCCCGACTTCAGGCACAGCCCCGCGGCGTCGGCGGTGACGTTGGGCCGCGACTCGTAAATGATGCCGACCACGCCCAGCGGCACGCGCATGCGCCCGACGCGGATGCCGCTGGGGCGCTCGCGCAGTTCGGTGATGGCGCCGATCGGGTCGGGCAGGCGCGCGATCTGCTCCAGGCCCTCGGCCATGTCCTCGACGCCGGCGGCGCTGAGCTGCAGGCGGTCGAGCAGCGCCGGGTCGAGGCCGGCCGCGCGTGCCTCGGCCACGTCCTCGGCGTTGGCCGCAAGGAGCAGCGCCGCGTCGCGCCGTATCGCCGCGGCGGCGGCGGCGAGGGCGCGGTCCTTGGTGGCCGTGTCCGCGCGCGCGAGCAGGCGCGCAGCCGTGCGCGCCTGCTCGCCCACCTCGCGCATATAGAGCTTGATGTCCCTGATTTCGGCGGCTGCGTTCATCGCGGCGATTTTACCCCTCCGGACGGCAGAGGGGGTGCGGCTTCTCCGCCGCCGGCCAAACTCGTTCCTGTCGCAACCCGGGACGGGCCTGCCGGATTGCGCTAGTCCCGAAATGGGACTATACTGGGCCATGCGCGTCATTGCCCTGTCGACCCTGAAGGCGTTCTGGCAGCACGGCTCGGCGCATGCGGATGCGCGCGAGCCGGCGCTGGCATGGTACCGACATGCCGTTGCGGCTGATTGGTCGTCCCCTGCCGACGTGAAAGCCGATTTTGGCAACGCCAGCATCCTCAAGGATGGACGCGTGGTATTCAACATCGCGGGCAACAAATACCGGCTGGTGGTGTGGGTCAATTACGCATACCGCGTCGTGTACATCCGCTTCATTGGAACGCACGCTCAATATGACCGGATCGATTCGCAGAAGATTTGATGGAGCCCACACGATGAATATCAAACCAGTCAGGACAAAGGCCGACTACCGGGCGGCGCTCAGGGAGATCGAGTCCTTGATGAACGCGCGCGCCAATACGCCGGAGGGCGAGCGCCTGGATGTCCTCGTTACCCTGGTCGAGGCCTACGAGCGCAAGCACTTTCCGATGGACATGCCCGATCCGGTCGAGGCCATCAAATTCGCCATGGAGCAACGCGGGCTCACGGTCAAGGATCTGGAGTCCATGATCGGCCGCACCAATCGCATTTACGAAATCCTGAACCGCAAACGCCCGCTCACGCTGAAGATGATCTGGCGCCTGCACAGGGGGCTCGGCATCCCCGCTGAATGCTTGATCAAGCCGTCGGGCGAGCGCCAGGCGGCTTGACACGGCGCCGCAGCGCTACGCGCTCTCCGGCACGCCCTGCCACAGCATTTCGTAGCCGAGCTCCCGGGTCTCGGAGCACATCTGCGCCAGCGCCTCGAACTTGGAGGTGAAGATCTTGTCCGCGTGCGATTTTTCGTGCTCCTCGAACGAGCGCCAGTAGGTGACGATGGCGTAATGCTCGTCCGCGCCGGCGCTCTCGCCGAGCGAGCCCTCGGCGGAGACGAAACCGGAGAACTTGAACACCTGGCCGGCGATGAAGCCGCCTTTGTCGCCGCCGTAGGTTTCCTTGACGACGTTGCACATCTCGCCGACGCTGAGCTCGACTTGCTCGAAGCTGACGCCGGGCTTGAGCTTCACCGTGTTGAACAGCATCTTGGCCCCGAAGGGCAGGGTGACGGGATCGAACATGGTTTCTCCTATCGAAAGACTGAATTCCGCGGGCTGTATCCCCGCCGTCAATTTACATCGTCTCGGCCCCGGATGCCTTCCCCGGGCCCCGGCCTGCGGGGATTGCGCCTTACCCCAGCACCGTAACCACCACCCGCCGCAGCTGCGCGCCGGTGCGGTGCTCCCACAGATAAATCCCCTGCCAGGTGCCGAGCAGCAGCGCGCTCTTGCCGACAGGCACGCTCACCGCGCTGCCGGCGAGCAGGCTGCGCGCATGCGCGGCCATGTCGTCGTCGCCCTCGGTGTCGTGCCGATAATCCGGGTCGCCGTCCGGCGCCCAGCGCGCGGCCAGGGTTTCCAGGTCGCGGCGCACCGCCGGGTCGGCGTTCTCGGTGATCATCACCGAGCAGCTCGTGTGCTGCACGAACACCTGCGCGATGCCGGTTGCGATCCCTGCCGCGCGCACCAGGCGCGCGACCTCGGCGGTAATCTCCGTCGTGCCGCGGCCGCGGGTGCGAATCTCGAAGTTCTGCTGGTAGCTCATGTCTGCCCCGGTTCTGCGTTCGAGCAGCATCTTAGTCCAGCTCTGCTGCTAAGATAAGCGTAGCAAACTCAATTCATCCAATGGAGGCCAAATTGACCCAAGCAAGCGCCACCGCCCAAATTGACAACGAACGGGTCACCGTGACCGAATGGAGATTTGCGCCGGGCGCCGAAACCGGCTGGCATCGCCACCAACACGATTACGTCGTGGTGCCGCAGACGACCGGCAAGCTGCTGCTCAAGACCAAGGACGGCGACAGCGTGAGCGAACTGACTTCCGGCAAATCGTATTTCCGCAACGCCGGCGTCGAGCACAACGTCATCAATGCCAGCGAGGGCGAGTTCGTGTTCATCGAAATCGAGATGAAAAGCTGAGCGTCAAAAGCCGCGCCGCTTGCATGGCCCCGGCGCGGGGTTCAGATCGGGGAAGCTGCGGCTGGTCAGGCTGCGCAAAAACGCGACCAGGTCCTCGCTCTCCGCGTCGGACAGGCGCAGCGGCTTGAGCAGTGCCTCGCCGTCCTGGTGCAGGCGGTCTTCGTCCAGTTCGGAGTAATGGCGCACCACCTCGCGCAAGGTCGCGAGGCGCCCGTCGTGCATGTAGGGCGCAGTCAGCTCCACGTTGCGCAGCGACGGCACCTTGAACTGCCCGTAGTTGGCGTGGTTCTCCGCCAGGTGCAGCGTGCGGCTGCCCGAGGCGCGCGTGGCGTCGTCGGAGAACGCGCCGAGCAAATTGTACTTGTCCTCGCGCACGCGGCGGATGCCGCCGTGGCGCCCGGGATCGACGCGCCCGGGCTCGACCAGGTGCGGCATGCCGATGTTGTGAAACTCGCCGTTGGAAAAGTTCGGCCCGAAATGGCATACGCTGCACTGCCCCTTGCCGGCGAACAGCGCGAGGCCGCGGCGCGCTGCCGCGGGGTAGCGCGCCGCCGCAGCCGCGTCGCCGCGCGCGAGCGCATCGCGGAATTCGTCGAACGCGCTCCTCCCCGAGACGAGGGTTTCGAGATAGGCGGCCAGCGCCTTGGCCGCATCGACCAACGCCGTTTCAACCGCGGCCTCGGGCGGCACGGCGCGGCCGAAGGCGTTGCGGTAGCGGCAGGCGAGGTTGGCATCGCCGCGCAGCAGGCGCGCCACATGGGCGGCCGATGCGCCCAGCTCGTCCGGGTGCAGGATCGGGCGCAGCGCGAACGACCACAAGCTGTCGGCGCCGCCGTCCCAGCCGAACCAGTGGCCATGCGCCGTGTTCCACAGCCCCGGTGTGTTGCGGTCCAGGCGCGGCTTCGCCGCGCCTCCACCTTGCCCGCGGTCGCGCCCGTCGGTGAGCGCACGCTCCGGCAGGTGGCAGGTGGCGCAGGCGAGGTCCTCGCGCGGCGACAGCCGCGGGTCGAAAAACAGCGCGCGCCCGAGCGCAATCGCATCGATGTTGCCCGATGCGCGGTTGGAGGGGTCGCGCGGCACCGCCTGCGGCCAGGGGCCGTGCCTCTGGATGTTGCGGATTTCCTCGGGTGTATGGGCCGCGGACGTAGCGGCCGGGGGCACGAGGCCGCCGGTCAGGAGCACGAGGCTTCTGGCCAAGAGCACGAGGCTTCTGGCCAAGAGCACGAGGCCTCTGGCCAGGAGCACGAGGCCTCTGGTCAGGAGCACGAGGCCGCTGGCCAGGCGTACAAGGCCTCTGGCCAGGAGCGCAGCCGCAACGAGGCGCGCCGCCCTCGGCATCACTCGGCCGTGTAATCGACGCGTATGCGTTCGCGCCCTGCGGGCGTTTCCACGTCGAACGTGAATTGCCACTGGCCCGGCATATGGAACATGAGGCCGGTCGCGGTGTACTTCCCCGCGCCGGTGCTGCTCACGCGCGGCTGGTAGTTCATGCCGTGCTTGTGCGCGGGCATGCCGGCGTCGACCTTCAGCCCGGCGACACTGACGCCCTCCTGCGGGCACACTTGCGCTTGCAGCGAAAACAGCTCGCCCACCTTGATCACGGGCGGCGTGGTGCGAAACGCCAGCGCCACCTTGGGCGTCTCGCCGCGCAGCACGCCCGGGCCTGCGTCGCAGGCGGCGTAGGCGGCGGGCGATGCGACGAGGAGGGCGGCCAGCGCGACGCCGCGCAGTGCGCCCGCCGCCGGCATCGCCGTGCGCATCATCGCGCGATCAGATTGCCGAAGATCGCCTCGCCGTTGCGGTAGGCGATTTTTTCGGCGACGGCGGGCGGCAGATCCTGCAGCCAGCGGCGCGACCAGTTGGCGTGCTCGACCACGTAGTGCCAGCGCTCCGGCGCGAACGTGTCGGTGCCGACCATGAAGCGGTCCGGAAACTCCAGGAACGCGGCGCGCCACTCGGGATCGACCTTGCCGCCGCTGCCGTGGTCGCTGCGAAACGCCAGGTCCGCGTACAGGTTCCTGTGCTTGCGCAGCATCTCGCGCACTTTGGCCGGCTGGTCGAATCCCGAATGCGCCCAGAGGATGCGCGCGTTCGGATCCTGCCGGAACAGGCGCTCGATCGCGTCTGCGTCCGAATGCGCGTGCAGGAACAGCTTGTACTCGCGCGCGAGTTCGACCATGCGCCGCGGCACCGGCAGATCGGCGCTGGCGCCGTAGAGATGGAATTCGCCGATGGCCACATACTTGTAGCGCTTGAGCCGGTCCTCCAGGTGCGTGACGACCGTGGGGTCGTTGAACCAGGTGCCGATCTCGCCGCGGCTGCGGTAGGGCCGCAGCTCCGGGATGATGAGCTCCGGTGCCTCGGCGTAGAGCTTCTGCGTGCCGTCGTCGTTCGAACTCGATACCAGCGCGCGCCGCACGCCGCCCTTCTTCAGCAGCGCGATCACGTCCTGCGGCGGCACCACCTCCCAGGCATCGTGGCTGTAGTGCAGATGGGCATCGAATATCGGCAGCGGATCGGCGGCCTGACTCGCCGCGGCCGCCAGCAGCGTTCCCGCAAATAACCATGCGCGCATCGCGGATCCTCCTTCGGCTTGAGCGGGCAACTCTACACCAAGCCGGAACGCGCGTGGGCGGGCACTCCGGTTTGCGTCCGGAGCGCCCGCCCCTGGCTATGCGTGCTTTACTTCCGTTGGGCGAAAGGCGGCACCGGATAGACCGGCTTGGCCGTGGCCACGGGCGGCGGATACACCACTTCCAGTCCGCCCGGCAGGGTCTGGATCACCGCGAACTCGTTCTTGAGCTGCTTGCCGGTTTCGTCGATCTGGTACTCGCCGGTGACGGTGACGATCTTGCCGCTCAGCTTTACCGCCGCATCCTTCAGCTTGGCGGCATCGAGGGACTGTGCGTTCTTGATGATGGCCTCGGTGATCACGCCGGCGCCGTAGGCGAGCGCGGTCTGGAAGTCGGCCGGGAATTTCGCATTGGGGAAGAGCTTGTTGTAGCGCTCGATCATCTGCGCCCGGTTCAATCCCTGCGTCACCTTCCAGTTGATCTTGTCGTGCAGCAAGGTTTCGCTGAAGACGTAATGGCCGTCCTTGCCCGACTGCTGCAGGAACTGCGGCTGCGACGCATAGAACAGGACCACCGCCTTGAAATCGGCGTTGACCTCGCGGATCTGGCGCGCGATCGTCATCTGGTCGCCCTCGTACGCGGTCGGATAGAACGCTTCCGCGCCGCTCGCCTTGGCCTTCTGGATCAGAATGTTGAAGTCCTTGGTGCCCTTGGCGAATTTCTCGTCCATGGTGACTTCCATGCCGAGCTGCTTCGCCAGATCGATCGCGCCCTGGGTGAGCGAGGCCGGGAACGGCTCGTCCAGATAGGCGAAGGCGATCTTCTTCACGCCCATCGCGTGCAGCGCGCGCACCGGGGGCTGGCCGAGCAGCGAGCCCGCGATCTGCGTCGCCGAGACGATGTATTTGTATCCCTGCTTGTAGATCGAGTCGGCCGAGGCGGACCAGATGATCATGAACTTGCCCGCGGTTTCGGTGGCGTTCGCCGCGGTGGCGGTCAGGGTCGAGCCGAACGGCCCGAACAGCAAGTCGACCTTCTCGTCCTTGATCAGGGTTTCGTACACCCTGGGCACCAGCGCCTTGTCGCTGCGGTCGTCGAGCTTGACCAGCTCCACTTTGCGCTTCTTGCCGCCGATCTCTATGCCGCCGCGGCTGTTGACCTCGTCGATCCAGACTTCGACGCCGCGCGAGCCCGACTGCGCCTGGAGCGCGAACGTGCCGGCAGACGAAACGGTCATGCCGATGCGGATCGGCTTGTCCGCTTGCGCCGCGACCGGGCCCGAACCCAATGCGGCGAGCAGTGCCGGCGCGGCCAGCGCCAGCAGGAATGATCTACGTTGCATATCCTTCTCCTTGAAAACAAGTCATGGAAATGTATCGGGGCCGCTTTCACCACCGCCGACGCCGGCCCCTTCAAGCGTCGATCCGGTAATCCACCCATTCGGCGATCAGGCTGCGCAAATCCGCATCCTGGGTAAACGCGCCGACCGAGCCGTCCACCTTGTTGCGCCCGAGCTCGAGCACATACACATGATCCGCGATGCGCACGCACTGGCGCACGTTCTGGTCGACCAGCAGCACGGTGATTCCCCGCCCCGGCAGGCCGTGAATGAACTCGTAGATCTCCGCCGCCAGCTTGGGTGCGATCATAGCAGTCGGCTCGTCGAGCAGGATCACGCGCGGCTGCAGCGCGAGCGCGCGCCCGAGTTCGAGGAAACGCTGCTGGCCGCCGCTCATGGCGCCGGCCGCGTGGTTGCGGCGCTCTTTCAGCATCGGAAATTGCTGGTACGCGCGCGCCAGCGCCTCGGCCACCCGCGCCTTGTCCTTGCGAAACGACCAGCAGGCGAGGCGCAGATTGTCCTCGACGCTAAGCTCGTTGAACAGGCTGCGGCCCTGCGGCACCAGCGCGATGCCGCGCTCGATGAAACGCCAGGGCTTCATCCCGGTGACCACCTCGCCGTCGATCAGCACATCGCCCGCCACCGGTTTCAGCAGCCCGTAGAGCGCGCGCAGCGCCGTCGATTTGCCGGCGCCGTTGGGTCCGATCACGCCGGTGATGCGCCCGGGGCGCACCGCCATGGACACGCCCTGCAGGATGCGAATGTCGCCGTGGTAGGCTACGTCGACCGCGCGCAGCTCCAGCACCGGCCGCTCGCCGTGTTTGCTGCCTTCGGCGTCGCCGCCGATGCGCTCAGGCGCCAAGGTAAGCCTCCACCACCGCGGGATTGCCGCGGATCTCGTCCACGCTGCCCTCGGCGATGACGCGGCCCTGGTTCAGCGCCGCCACGCGGTGGGACAGCCGGTAGATCGAAGTCAGATCGTGGCTGATCAGGAGCACCGTCTTGCCGCCCGCGGCAATCGCCTCGATTCTCTCGATCATGAAACGGCACAGCGTCGGATGCACGCCGGCAAACGGCTCGTCCAGCATCACCACCCTGGGTTCGGGCATGAGCATGCGCGCCATCTCCAGCAGCTTTTGCTGGCCGCCGGAAAGTTCCTCGGCGAAATTGTGGCGCAGCTCGATCAGGCGCATCTGCTCGAGCATGGCCTCGGCGCGCTCGATCAGCGCGCGGTCCGGCTCGGCGCGGTCGAGCACCGGCACCAGCAGATTGTCGATCAGCGACATCTTGCGGAACACGCGCGGAACCTGGAACGTGCGGCCGACCCCGGCGTGCGCGATCTCGTGCGGCGAGAGGCCGGTCATGTCGCGCCCGCCGATCGACACCCGGCCGCGGTCGGCGCGATAGATGCCGCAGATGCAGTTCATCAGCGTGGTCTTGCCGGCCCCGTTCACGCCGATGATGCCCAGCACCTCCCCCGCGCGCGCCTCGAGTTCGATGCCGTCGAGCGCGACCAGGCCGCCGAAGTGCTTGTGCAGTTCATGAACCTCGATCGCTGTCGTTGTCGTTACGGTCATCGCTGCACCCGCCAGCCGAGTATGCCCGTGGGGCGAATCAGGATGGTGCCGACCAGAATACCGAAGCCGACGATCTGCGCCAGCGCCTGCGGCAGGAACACCGTCGCGAGCTGCTCTGCGAGGCCATAGATGACGCCGGCGATCAATGCCCCGACCGGGTTGCCCAGCCCGCCCAGCACCACCACGATGAAGCCGATGATCGAATACTCCGCGCCCGAGAACGCGTTGAACGCCGGGAACACCAGCGCGATCAGCACGCCGGTCACGCCGGCGATGCCGGTGGCGAGCGCGAAGGCGAAGGCGGACAGCTTCTCCACATCGACGCCGACGATCTGGATCGCCTCGCGGTTCATGATGGTGGCGCGCAGCGCCTTGCCCGGGAGGGTGCGATACAGAAACCAGGCCAATGCCGCCGAGATCACGATGGTGACGCCGAAGGCGACGATGCGCGCCGTCGACACATAAATCGGCCCGACTTTCATCGAGATCGGCGTGAAGGCGTAATCGATCGAGCGCGAATCCGCCTCGAACATCAGCAGCATCACCGCGGCGAGCGCGAGCGACAGCCCGTACATCATGAGAAAGGACATGATCTCCGGATCGTCGCTGCGCGCGAGCCTGGGGATCAGCACGTAATAGGCGAGCCAGCCGGCCGCGAAAAACGTAATCGCGGCGACGGGCAGCGCCAGCAGCGGCGCCAGCCCCAAGCTGCTGAACAGCACATAGGCGAGAAACGAGCCGCCGATGACGAACTCCCCGTGCGCGAAATTGACGATGCGCAGCACGCCGTAGAGCAGGGTCAGGCTCAAGCCGATCAGCGCGTACACGCCGCCTACGATCAGACCGTTGACCAAACCGTTGAGGACGAGGAGTTCCATAGCGCGCGCTCAGGAGGCCGTCACGGAATATACCGGCGCCACTGCGGGCGGCGGCGCAGCAGCGTGCCGACTATGCCGCGCGGCAGGAACAGCACCAGCGCAATCGTGGCGATGCCGAGGATGAGCAGGTTCACGCGCGGGAACTGCCGCCAGATCAGCTCGTCCAGCCACACCATGCCGATGGCGCCGACGATGGGCCCGGTGACCGTGCCGAGGCCGCCCGCCACCGCGTAGATCACCGTTTTCGCCGTGGTCAGGGTGTTGAACGCGGTCTCGGTATCGACCACGTTGGTGTACCAGGCCTCGATCCCGCCGCATAGCGCCGGGAAAAACGCCGCGATCAGCCAGCCGTAGAGGCGCACGCGCACCACGTTCACGCCCATCATGTCGGCCGCTTCGGCATCGTCGCGCACCGCGCGCAGCGCCTTGCCCAGGCGCGAGCGTGACAGCCACAGGATGGTGCCGAGCGCGAGCAGCATCACCAACATCATGACGTAGAAGGACAACACCGGCTCCGCCCGGCTGCCCAGTTGCAGGCCGAAAGAGCCGCCGGTGATCTCTTCCGGCATATTGGTGATGATCAGGCGGCAGATGCTCGCCAGCGCCAGGCTGACGATGGCGAAGTAGATTCCCGACAGGCGCAGCGTGGGCGCGAACAGGAGCCCCAGCACCACCCCGGCAATGCCGGAAAAGGGCAGCGCCGCCAGCACCGGAAAGCCGAGTTTTTGCACCAGGATCGCGGTGGTGAACGCGCCCACGCCGTAGAAGGCGACATAGCCGAAGGGCATATAGCCGGAAAAGCCCGATGCGACGTTGAACGCCGACGCCATGGTGATCCACAGCATCAGGTAGAAGTGGAACGCCAGGTTGAGCCCGAATACCGGCACCAGCACGAAGTAGACGCTGACCAGGCCGCCGATGATCGCGGCGAGCGTGAAATAGATGCGCCGGGCGCTGTCGCGCTCGGCAGCGCGCGGCGCTGCTGCGTTTCCCTCCAACTCCATCCTCGACTCCCTGCGCACGGCCTGCATGGTTGCAGACGCGAACAATGTTTTATTTGTATTTCATCACTGCCCTGAACTATACCCCACCCTCGCCCCGGTCATCGAGGGTAACGTCCCGGTGGCAGCGCGCGTGCGCTAAGGTAAAGGGAATCCCGCGGCATCCGGCCGCAGCCGGTTGAATCCGGTCTCGTCCTGGTAGGCCTTGCCGATTTCCAGGATCTGGCGCTCGGCAAACGGCTTGCCGATGATCTGCACGCTCAGCGGCAGGCCCTGGTGCAGTCCCGCCGGCATGGCTAGCGATGTCAGGCCGAGATAATTCTGCGGCCGGGTGAAGTAGGCCGGCACCGGGGAGGCTTCGTCGATCTCCTGCAGCGGCGGCGCCGGCACGGCGACCGTAGGCAGCAGGATTGCATCGAAACGCCGGAACCATTCGCCGAAAGTGCGCCGGCGTTCGGCCATGCTGCGCAGCGTCCCGGCATATTCGCCGGGCGCGAGATTGCGCGCGCCGAGTATGCGCGCGCGCACCGCCTCGCCGATCGGCTGCTGCAGGTCCTCGATATGGTCGCGGTGCAGCGCGAAGGCTTCCGACGCGATGACCACGCCCACCTGCCGCGCCAGATCGAAATACCAATCCGGCAGCCGTACCGGCACGATCTCGGCGCCGAGTTTTTCCAGCACTTTGGCCGCGCCGGCCCAGGCATCGAGCACCGCCGCGTGCATGAAATCCGGGAATTGCGCGCGCTCGGGCAGCGCGATGCGCAAATGTTCAAGCCCACCGGCCGCGAATTGCGCCGGCAAGTCCAGCGGCGGCTGCGTCAGCGTCGCCGCGTCGCGCGCATCCGGGCCGGCAAGCGCGCGCAACAGCTCGGCGCAATCCTCCACCGAACGCGCCAGCGGGCCGATCGAATCCAGCGTCCAGCTGAGCAGGCCGGTGCCGTGCAGGCTGATGCGGCCATAGGTGACCTTGAGGCCGACCAGGCCGTTGAACGCCGAGGGGATGCGCACCGAGCCGCCGGTGTCGCTGCCGATGCCCGCCGGCGCGAGCCCGGCCGCGACCGCGACCGCGGTGCCGCTCGACGACCCGCCGGGCACGCGCTGGCAGGCGCCGTCCCAGGGATTGCGCGGCGCGCCCATCAAGGGGTTGCTGCCCCAGGCGCCGAAAGCGAACTCGACCATGTGCGTCTTCCCCAGCGGGATCATGCCGGCGGCGAGCAGGCGCTCGACCGTGGCCGAAGTCACATCGGCGCGGCGATCCATCCACATGCGCGAGCCGATGGTGCCCTTGCGGCCGGCTATATCGCACAGATCCTTGATGCAGATCGGCAGCCCGTGCAACGGGCCCAGCGGCAGGCGCGTCGCGCGCGCACGGTCGGCGCCGTCCGCGAGCTGCCGCGCCTCGTTTGCATAGACCTCGACGTAGGCGTGCAAGCTTCCGTCCAGGCGCGCGATGCGCGCCAGGTGCGCGTCGACAATTTCGCGGCTCGAGCATTCGCCCCGCCGCAGCAATGCGGCCAGCCCGGAGAGTGTCAGATCGGTGAGGTCCATGATTTCCCTTTGGCAGAAGACGTCCCTGATTCGCGCCGATTCTAGCAGCCGCGCAGCGCGCGCGCCGCGCCGGTGGGAATCCAGCTTGCGCCGGACGCGCGCCGGACCGTCTCGTCTGCATCGATTTATTGCAGCTTGCGCCCGGAATATATTCCGGATTCAGCTGTTCGCATTGTACCGGCCAAAAAAGGAGCTTTCGGCTGGGGAGCCTTCCGACGAGGAGGCTTCCGCTGCAAGCCGCGAGGACGGCGTTTCTGTTTCTTTCGAACGGAGCAATTCATGCCACAGCGTGCGCGCGAAATCGGCGGTAGCGGCCGGCCCCCCGCGGACCCGGCAGAGCCTGCCGCCGTCAACGCCCCCGCCGGCGACCCCGCGCCTTGGGGTAAGATAGGCGCGAACCCCGGATACAAGCACATCCACATCCGCCCGATCTGCCCTGATTGCCCCAAGGGAACGCTCATGCGCGCCGCGCCATTCATTTCAGTTCTGCTGCTGGCTTACGCGGGTGTCAGCCATGCTGTACTCGGCGGACTTCCGCAACAGTTCAATACGGAGGCGACGACGGCCGTGTCCAGTGTCACCTCCGCCGGGACCAACTACGTCACGCGCGACACCACCCTGGCGAGCGGCACCCGCGTGCGCGAATACGTCTCGGCCGGCGGCCTCGTATTTGCCCTCACCTGGGACGGGCCTACCCTGCCGGACCTGAAGGCATTGCTGGGCAAGTACTTCGACACGATGGCGGCCGAATCGGCCAGGATGCCCAGGGCGGGCCGATCGTCCATGGCGATAAGCCTCCCCGAAGTCGTCATCAACTCGGGCGGCCGTATGCGCGCGTTCGAAGGCAGCGCCTGGATCCCGGCGGAATTGCCCGCCGGTTTCACCGCCGCCGACCTGCGCTGACGTGGAGCACAGGCCGCACATGAACGCCCGCTTCCAGCATCCGCGTGCAAGCGGCTTCCTGCGGCTTGCCGCCCTCGCCGCATGTTTCCTGCTGCTCTCTTGCGGCGGCAGCAGTGGAGGAGGCGCGTCTTCTGCGGCCACACTCGCGTCCTCCTCCCCCAACAATCCGGTCATCGTCAGCATCGGCGCCAGCCCGACCTCGCTTACCCTCGGCGAATCGACCACGCTGACCTGGTCGAGCTCCAACGCGACCGGCTGCCAGGCAAGCGGTGACACAACCGGCGCCTGGAGCGGAACGGTGGCGCTTTCGGGCACGCGGCTGGTCACGCCATCCGCCGTAGGCACGCACACCTACAGCCTTACCTGCAATGGCGCCGCCAACAGCGCATCGATTGTCGTTGCGGCCGCCACTCCGATGCCCACCGTCAGCCTGTCCCTGGCGCCGGCGAGCGTGCCGGCGGGGCAGTCTTCCACGCTCACCTGGTCCGCGACCGACGCATCGTCCTGCGTCGCCTCAGGTGCCTGGGCCGGCAGCCGGGGCCCCAGCGGGAGCATTGTTGTGGTGCAGCCGATCGCGGGCACCTACACCTACAGCCTTGGCTGCATCGGCGCGGGCGGCAGCGCGAGCGGGGCGGTGGCGCTAGGCGTAACGGACCTCACCGGCAACATCGCCCCGGTGGTCATCGACAGCGGCCCCGCCGGTGTCAACAACATCGTCAACGTGCCTTTCGTCAGCGTAACCTTGTGCCGTCCCGGCACATCGACCTGCCAGACCATCGATCATGTGCTGCTCGACACCGGGTCCTCCGGACTGCGCATCATCGCCCCGGGCGTGCTCGACCCTGACCTGGCGCTGCCTGCAGTCACCGGCGCCGGCGGCAACGCGATCGGCGAATGCGCCCTGTTCGTCAGCGGCTATCTCTGGGGTTCGGTGCGTCGCGCGGACGTGAAAATCGCCGGCGAGACCGCGCCGTCCCTGCCGGTGCAACTGATCAGCGACACCGGCGCTGCATTCACGCCCATCCCTTCCGGCTGCAGCAACAGCGGATTCAGCAACCTGGGCACGGTGGCCCGGCTGGGGGCCAACGGCATACTCGGCGTCGGCCTGTTCAACCAGGATTGCGGCTCTCGCTGCACGACACAGGCGGCTAACGGGACCTACTACGAATGCACCGACTCGAGTTGCGCCGGCGCCGTGATGCCGCTTGCCGACCAGGTGGCGAACCCGGTCGCCGCGTTCGCCGTCAACAACAACGGCGTGGTCGTGGCGATGCCTGCGGTTGCCGCCGGCGGCGCCACCACGCTCACCGGCGCGCTCATCTTCGGCATCGACACCCAGGCCAACAACCAGATCGGTTCCGCCACGGTGTACGCAACAGACGGCGACGGCCATTTCACCACCACCTACAAAGGCAGGTCGCTGCCCAGGAGCTTCATCGACAGCGGCTCGAACGGTTTGTTTTTTCCCGACGCGAGCATCCCGTCGTGTTCCCTGTCATCCGGTTTCTATTGCCCCGGGACGACGCTTTTCCTGTCCGCCGTGAATACGTCTACTGTCAATGCTGCGTCCGGCACGGTCAATTTCACCGTCGAGAATCTGCAGGCGCTCGACGGCTCGGTCAGGGCGGCCTCCGTCGGCGGCAGCTTCTCGAGCACTCGCTTCGACTGGGGCATGCCGTTCTTTTTCGGGCGCACTGTTTTCGGGGCCATCGAGGGGGCCGGCACCGCGCACGGCACGGGGCCTTACTGGGCTTACTAGGCGGCGCGGGGTCGCCCCGTTTGCGCGAGATCGGCACAGAGGATTTGCTCCCTCGCCCCGCTTGCGACCGAAGCGAGTCCCTGTGGGGCGGGGAGTGGGCCGGGGTGAGGGGAAATCGCGCCCCGCCCCGCCGACCCCCGCGTCAGGATCGCGCCGCCAGTCCGCCGTCGACGGTGATGTAGATGCCGCTGGTGTAGGACGAGCGTTCCGAGGCCGCGAACGCCACCGTCCAGGCGATCTCCTCGGCCGTCGCCGGCCGCTCGAACGCCATGCCCTTGAACAGTTCCTCGTAGCGGTTGGCGTCGCCGAGTTTCGTCGCCGCCATTTGCTTGTACAGCGACAGCAGCCGGTCGGTCGCCACCGGGCCGGGGCTCACGCCGACGACGCGTATGCCGTCCGCGGGCGAGGCGCCGCCGAGCGTGCGCGTGAACGCCATCAGCCCGGCGTTGGCCGTGCTCCCGGCGATATAGGCGGCGTTGAGCTTTTCGCCCGCGTTGCCGAGCACGTTGACGATCACGCCGCTGTTCTTCGCTTTCATCCGCGCATACACCGCGCGCGTGAGGTTGATGTAGCCGAACACCTTCAGGTCCCAGGCGCGGCGCCAGGTGTCTTCGTCCACCTTCTGCAGGTCGCCGCCGGGGATCGCGCCCGCATTGTTGACCAGGATATCCAGTTCGCCCGCGGCGGCAGCGAGCGCTTCGGCCACGCCGCGCTGCGACAGGTCGGCGGCCTGCCACTGCACCTCCACGCCGGTCTTCGCGCGGATGTCTGCGGCCGCGGCCGCGAGCGTTTGCGCGTCGCGCGAGGCGATCGTCACCGCGCATCCTTCCTCCGCCAGCACCTGCGCGCAGGCCCTGCCTATGCCCTTGGAGCCGCCGGTGACGAGCGCGCGCTTCCCCATCAGATTCAGATCCATGACCTTCCTTTCGTAGCGCGGCTGGCCCGGGTTTGCCGCCAGCCGCGCACTTTACCTTAGCTCCGCCGCCGGTAACGAACTGTTACATCTGCGCGGGATACATGCGACTTCCGCGGGCCTAGAATGACACGGAGGATACGACCATGAACATAATCAGACTGAGCTTATTCGTGTCGGCGCTGGCCCTGCTGGGCGGATGCGTGGGGGTGCCGGTGGCTCCGGGCCGCTACACGGGCTCGCTCGACTACTACGGCCCGGCGCCGATGTATTACGCTCCGCCGCCCGTGTATTTCGCCCCGCGGATCGATATTCGGCCGCGCATCGGGGGCGGGGACCACGGCGGCAGGCGCGACTCCGCGCGCGGCCCCGGTCGCGGTCCCGGTAGCGACTCCGTCCGCGGCTCCCATCGCGGCTCCGGTAGCGACTCTGCTCGCGGTCCCGGTCGCGACCCCGATCGCGGCTCCCATCGCGGCTCGGGTAGCGACTCTGCTCGCGGTTCCGATCGCGACGCCGATCGCGACTCCAGTCGCGGCCCCGGTCGCCGTTGAAGCGCTAGCGAAACGCCAAGCGCGGATCGTTTCGGCGCGGGCGTTCGCGAGCCTGCCTATCCCTTCACGCACACCACTTGTTTTAAGGTGTGCAACACCTCGACCAGATCGGCCTGGTTCGCCATCACCGCGTCGATGTCCTTGTAGGCGCCGGGTATCTCGTCGACCACGCCCTTGTCCTTGCGGCAGATCACGCCCTCGGTCTGGCGCGCGAGGTCGGCCGGGGAAAACTGCTTGTTCGCGGCAGTGCGGCTCATCCTGCGCCCCGCGCCATGCGCGCAGGAATCGAAACTCTCCGCATTGCCCTTGCCGCGCACAATGAAGCTCTGCGCTCCCATGCTCCCCGGGATGATGCCCAGGTCGCCGGCGCGCGCGCGGATCGCGCCCTTGCGCGTGAGCCAGACATCCGCGCCGTAGTGATGCTCCTGCGCGACGTAGTTGTGGTGGCAGTTCACCACTTCGCCGGTGACATCGAACGCGGGCAGGTGGCGCTTGAGCGCCGCGAGCACCAGATCGACCATCTCGCGCCGGTTCTGCATCGCGTATTCCTGCGCCCAGCTCACTGCTTCGACGTAGTCGCCGAAATGTTCGCTGCCTTCGGCAAAGTAGGCGAGATCGCGGTCCGGCAGCTGGATCAGCGAGCGTTCCATGTCGCGGCGCGCGAGCCCGATGAAATAGGTCGCGAGCGCATTGCCGATGCCGCGGCTGCCCGAGTGCAGCATCACCCACACCCGGTTCGATTCGTCCAGGCACACCTCGATGAAGTGATTGCCGCCGCCCAGCGTCCCCATCTGATTGACCCAGTTCGAATGCCTGCCGACCGCCTTCAGGAGCTGCGGATGCTTTTGCGTCATCGCCTTCAACCGCGCCGCAAATGGCCGCGCCGCTCCCGTAAGCGCGCGGCTGTCGCCGTGCTGCTCGCGCCCGACCGGCACGTCGCGGCTGATCTGATCGAACACCTTTTTCAGCGCTCGCTCGTCGAGCTGGTTTCCCGTGAGCGACAGCCGGCAGGCGACCATGCCGCAGCCGATATCCACGCCCACCGCGGCCGGGATGATGGCCGCGCGCGTGGCGATCACCGAGCCGATGGTCGCGCCGATGCCCAGATGCACGTCGGGCATGGCGGCGACGTGGTGGTGGATGATGGGCAGGCTGGCGATGTTCTCCAGCTGGCGCTTCGAATTCTCGTCGGCGTCGTCGGTCCAGATCTTGACCGGGACGCGCTGCGAGGTGATTTCTTCTTTGATCGGCATTGCCTGCTCCAAAGGGCGTGCGCGCTCGTGCCGGGCGCTGGCCGCGGTCGGTCTATGCCGCCTGCAACATGAACTCGATCTTCATCGCGTCGAACGGAAATACGGTCCCGCCGCCCTCCGCGCGGTCAAGCATGCCCGCGTTTGGCAACGCCGTCACGTCGTCGCCTTATCCCAGGGCGTTCCTGGCCAATTCGACGCATTCATCGAAGCTCCGCTGATAGTCGAGAACTTCAAGCGCCGCGAAGGTTTCTCTGAGTGCGGACTCTTGCGAGGCAATTCCTGCAAGTATGACGTCCCGGCGGTCGCGCAGGATGGGTTGGATCTGCAACAGCGCCTCCGGCTCCTTCTCCGCTACCATGGCCAAATCGAAGATGTCTCGCGCCGTGAATTGTTCCCCTCTGTGCCAGACCTTCTTTGCGATGATCTCGGAGGACGTCTCCATCTGAACCTCGCGCTCGAACAGGGTCTCGATGACCGTGGCACTTTCCGTCAAGGGCGCCGACGCGACGAAATCGATCTCGCCTTCGGGGAAGTTGAGCTTCAGAAAACCAGCCTGTTCGATGTAATCCGAAGTCAGTGATTCCGCCTGGTCGTTGAGCCTCGGACTCAGGTAAGGCAGACATTGCGGATCGGGAACAAAAATGTCGATGTCCTTGCTGAAACGATGGTGGTGCCGCCGCATGAGCACGGTGCCGCCGCCGAAGCTCCAGTAGTCGAGCGTCGCCCCGTTGTCGCGGGCGGAATCGATCAGCAGCAGAGCGCGCTGAAACAGCGTCTGCCAGAGCTTCAGGCGGTCTTCAGCCAAGTTGCCATCCTTCGGGCGGCGCCGACGTCATGGGCGATTTTCCCCAGGTTCTTCTCCACCCTGCTGGGTTTGGTCCATTTGCCTGCTTCGCCGACCAAGCCCCGCAGCAACTCAGGCGCGGCTTCGTCCAGGAGCGCGCGCAAATGCGGCCGCTTGCCGGCAGGCGTCTTTCCCGTGAGCAGCGCGCGGATAAGTTCGTCCTCGGTCAGTGCGATCTTATAGCTCACATTGGCCGTGGTGCACGCCATGCGAATGAAATCCGGACGGCGGGTTTCGGGGACTGGCTGTACCGCGAGATCGAGCCGCAGCTTTTCGAGTATCGCAAGGACCTTCCTCACGCCGAGATCCGGAAACAAGCCGTTCTCCAACTGGTTGAGCGTAGTGCGGGACAGGCCCGCCGCGTTTGCCAACCGGGCCTGCGTCAGTCCGCGTTCGAGCCGCGCCTGCCGAATCGCGTAGCCAAGCTCCTGTAGCCGCACCGGAGGCCCCAATAATGTTATATATGTTAAACATTATAGCTATTCAAGCGGCTTTTTCAAGCCCCACAATAGCACCGCCCGCCAGATGATGCATAGTGCGAAAACCCAAAGACCCGCGGCGGGATCTTGACGTTATTCCACAAACTATAGTACTATAATACTCCCGAAGCACGTGACCTGACCTGCGAGAACGCCGACCATGAGAACCATCGAAGTAGACTTCGACGTGTACAAGGCTCTGACCCTGCGCCGCCCTTCCGAGGACATCACGGAAAACGATGTCCTGCGCGAGCTGCTCGGCCTGCCCCGGACCGGCAAGTCCGCTCCCGCCGCGAATGTTCCCGCGCCGGGCGACTGGGTCACCAAAGGCGTTCGGCTCCCGGCCGGCACGGAATTCCGGGCGAACTACAAGGGGCAAACGTATCTCGGGCGCGTCGCGGGCGGGGCGCTGGTCCTGAGCGGCGAGCGCTTCGATACGCCTTCCGCGGCGGCAATGTCGATAACGAAAAATCCCGTCAATGGCTGGACCTTCTGGGAATGCAGAGTGCCCGGGCGGGCGTCCTGGCAAATGCTCAAGACGCTGCGCAAGGCCGTCTGAGCGGGGCGCAGGTAGCGGGTCCGCCCGCGGGGGTGATCGGCGTGTGCCGCTACTCCCGCGCCGGCTCCTTGAACACCTCCGCCCGGTGCCACGCCAGAAACTCCGGCTGCGGCAGGCATTCCTTGCCTTGCGGCTGGATCAGGCCGGCGCCGTGGTGGGCGAGCAGCTTCGCCCTGGTGTCGTCGCCGCCCATCAGGTGGCGGCTGAACACGATCTGGTGGTTCTCAGGCAGCACGGTGAACGCGCCGAGGTCGAAAATCTTGTGGTGGAGGGAACAAAGCGCGAGGCCGTTTTGCACCACGTCCGGCCCGCGCGCCTGGAACCACTTGATGTGCGCGGCTTCCAGGCCGATCGCGTGGCCGCCCATGCGCAGGTCGTGCCCGCAGACGCAGCAGCGGTATTCGTAGGCGAGCAGCACCTTTTCCCGAAACGCGGGATCGCGGCGGCGCTGCTGTTGGTCAGGTGTGGCCGCGTTGTCCGCATCGAGGCTGAGGCCGACGGCATCGGCCACGTCCTGGCGGATGCTCTCCGGAAAATGCGCGTTCAGGATGCGGCGGGCGATCTCCGCGACGAGCACGGGATCGTGCGCGAGGGCGAGTCGCACCGGCTCAGCGAATCCGCCTTCGACGTGACCGCGCCGCAACTCGGTGATCGTCGGCGTGGCGCCGGCGGGGCGGGAGGTGATTTCGGCCGGTCCGGCAAGTTGCCAGACGCCGTCGGTGCGCAGATGCCAAAATGGATTGTGCCGGGTCTTTTCGGAGCCGGAGGGGCCGAACTCCTCCAGCAGCTTCCCAAGCTTGTCCTCGATGCCGGCGAATTCCACCAGCGGCGCTTCGCCGCGCAGCAGGCGGCCGAGCGCGAGCAGCACCAGCAGCGGCTTATGCACCGCGCGCCGGTCTCCTTGTTGCCAGACGCGAATGCGGTCGAATGCTGCAAGGATTTCGTCGTGGGTCATGGTGGCATTCTATAGTCTCCAGGGCATCGCGGAAAATGCAAAAAGGGGCACACTGCTCTCATTGCAGCTAGAATCAGTTTCTTGATTTGCGTTTCCTGAATTTAGAGTACTAGGCAAAGTGCGCTACTGGTGGGTCAACCAAAACCAAACCTACCGACACGAAGTGCTGGGTGGATACCTTTGGTCCCCTAAGCGCAAGTCTAACGGGCACGCAAATCCGTTCTACGATTTCATGCGCGAGATTGCTCCTGGCGACGTTGTGTTTTCGTTCGCTGATACCTGGGTTCGCGCGATCGGGATCGTTGCCTCACACGCCTACGAAGCTCCAAAGCCACTCGAATTTGGCCAGGCGGGTGCATATTGGGAAAAAATAGGGTGGCGGGTGGATGTTCGGTTTGCCCAGCTTCAATTGCCGGCAAGACCGTCAGACCATATGACCGTACTAGCGCCGCACTTGCCCAATCAGTACTCGCCCCTTAGAGCCAATGGCCACGGGCTGCAAAGCGTTTACTTAACTTCCCTGCCTGAAAGCTTTGCAGGTGCATTGGTAGATCTTCTTGGTGCCGAGGCTCGTGCAATAGTCTCGCGCCACAGAGTTACTGAAGAAGCACCGATACAACCCGCAATCGGATTGCTCCAATGGGAGCAACATGAAATGGATCGCGTGCGGAAAGACGAACATGTACCAGAGACTGTGCGTGAGGCCGTGGTAATGGCACGCCGCGGGCAGGGTCTTTTCAAGCAGCGTGTAATGTCGCTTGAGCGTTCGTGCCGAATTACGGGTGTAGACCGAGAAGAGCACTTGCGTGCTAGTCACTGCAAACCCTGGCGAGATTCCAATAACGAAGAGCGCCTCGACGGCGAAAACGGACTGTTGCTGACGCCGACGATCGATCACTTGTTCGACCGAGGATTTATTGGATTCGAAAACGACGGTGAACTTATTGTCTCCCCCGTGGCCCATCCGGAATCATTGTTGAAGATGGGTATCGATTGGACAAAGAAGAGAAACGTCGGGAAATTTTCTGATGGCCAACGACACTATCTAGAGTTTCACCGAGACAACGTTCTTCTCCGATCAAAATTCTTGCACGAAACCTAGGGAATTTCCGTCGAACTTGGGCAGAACGCGCAACAAAATGCGGCTCATGAATTGCGCCCCGCGTTCTGAGCGAAGATTCGGGTTTCAACGACTAAAGAAGCTACTGACTTTAGGGTGCGAGGTCTAGTGCAGTTGCCCGTCACCACAACCCTCTTGCTGCGTTATCTGCGCGGACAGGAGACAGTGGGTTTGCCATCTTAAGCTTCTGCCTATTTCCCCCCCGCCGGCTCCCGCACAGCAAACGCCACCAACCCCGCCAACCCAACCAGTACCACGCTCACAGCAACAAACCCCGCTTTAAGCGAAATCGTCGCAAACATCGCCGCCGCCATCGGACCGACCATGAACGCGACCGCCTGCGCGGCGCTGCCGATGCCGAACGCGGTGCCGCGCCGCTCGCGGCTGACGTTGAGCGCGATCATGGTGTTGGTCGCCGGCATCATCGACGCGTTGAGAAACGCGGCCAGCGTAAACGCAAGCACGTACAGCCAGACGGTATCGCTCACCGCGAGCAGCAAATGCCCCAGTGCGGTGAGCACGCAGGTGACGGCGAGGATGTTGCGCAGGCGCAGTTTGCGGAAAGGACGCGTCGACAGCATCCACACGCCCAGGGCGCTGGCGATGCCGCCCAGCGCGAACGCGAGGCCGGTGGCCGCGGTGACGTGGTCGCCGGCGATGTCCTTCAATGCGATCGGCGTGGCGATGGCCCTGAACGTGCCCATGGCGAACAGCGCGAAGTAGAGCAGGATCGCCAGCGCGAATTGCAGCGTCGGCCTGAACGGCGGCAGTGCGATGGCAGCGCCGCTAGTGTCGCGCTCGCGCATGCGGATGGTGTCCGCGGGCACCAGAAAAATGACCGCCGTCGCCACCGCGGCCACCAGCAGGCCGGAGCAGAAGATCGCGCCGCGGTAGCCGAAGGCGATCGCCATGGCCGCGCCGGCCGCCGGGCCGACCGCGTTGCCCAGGTACTGGGCGCCGGAGACCGCATTCAGCGCGTCCCTGACCTTGGCGTCCGGCACGCTGACGCTCATCAGCGCGACCGCCGCGGGGATGAAGCCGGAGAGCAGACCCTGCACCCCGAGCGCGATCGCGATCTGCCAGGGCGCGCTGATCATGCTCAGCAGCAGCGAGGTCAGCGCGGCCGAATACACCGCCCGCACGAACATTTTCTTCCGCCCGAGCCGGTCGGACAGCAGCCCCCACAGCGGCCCGCCGATCAACCGGCCCGCGCCCAGCGCGCTCATCCCCACCGCCACCCAGAACAAGGCCGCGGGTTCGTCTTTGGCGCCGACCTGCAGCAGGTACAGCGGCAGGAACGGAAACCACACGCTGACCAGCAGCGAAGTGCTGCCGGTGGCGGTGGCAATTGCGATAACAGCCCTCCTGTGGATGGCGTCTGCCGGGTCCGCTGTGTTGTGCGTCATCCTGTTCCAGTGGCGGGGCCGTGACCGCAGCGTCGCGCGCATGCGCAGCGCGATGCCAAGTTTCGCGGCCGCATCGAAATGCTTACGCCGTCCGCGCTCCTGCTTCGCCCGGCTCCTCCAGCACCAGCATGCTGCCTGCGGGAAACCGGCGCTTGAGGTCGTCGAGGTCGGGCGATTTCCGAAACGCGATGCCCACGGCCTGGCCGCGCGCGTCCATCGACGACAGGCGCTCGACCACGCTCACCTCGAGGCGCTGCGCCGCTGCATCGCCGAGCGCAAGCGGCGCGCTCAGCTGCCCGACGCGCACCGCACCTGAGCGCACGTGGCCGACGATCACCGCGCCGCGGCCGGCGAGGTAGATCGCGTTGCTGACTTCGATCTGCGCGCCCGTGCCCGCAACTTTCGCCATGGCGGTGGATTATTCCAGCGGCATGCCGCTGTCGCGTACCGCGGTCTTCCACACTTCCACCTGTTCCCTGGTGTACGCGGCCAGCTCTTCGGGCGTCGACTCCTGCACTTCGAACGCCTGGCGCTCGATCTGCGCGCGCACTTCGGGCCGCCTGAGGATCGCGGTGATCTCGCGGTTGAGGCGCGCCACGATGTCGGGCGGGAGTTTCGCCGGCCCGAAGAACCCGGCCCAGGGCACGATCGAGAGCCTGGGCGCGCCGGCTTCCGCCATGGTGGGCGCGTCGGGCGCGGCGGGGCTGCGCTGCGGCAGCAGCGTGGCGAGCACGCGCAGGCGCCCTTCCTTCGCCGGGCCGAGCGCGTTGGTCGGCGTGGCGAACATCAGGTGCACGCGCCCGCCGATGAGGTCGATGCTGGCGGGGCCCTCGCCCTTGTAGGGCACGCGCACCATGTCGAGCCTGGCGAAGCTGGCGAGCTGCACCGCCGCCATGATGCCGGTGGTGGTCGCGCCGGCGTAGTTGAGCCTGCCCGGGTTGGCGCGGATGTAGTCGATCAGTTCGTTGACGCTTTTCGCCGGCACCGACGGATGCGTGAACAGGAAATAGGAGAACGTGCCCACCTTGGTGATCGGCGTGAACGCGGCCACCGGGTCGTAGGGCGGGCTCTTGCGCATCGCCGGCACCGCCGACATGGCGCTGCTCGTGGCCATGAACAGCGTATAGCCGTCGGGCGGCGACTTCAGCACCGCGTCGGCGGCGATCGCGCCGTCGGCGCCGGGGCGGTTCTCCACCACCACCGGCTGGCCGAGCGCCTGCGCGAGCGGCGGCGAGATCACGCGCATGATGGTGTCGGCCGCACCGCCCGCGGGGAAGGGCACGATCACCCTCACCGCCTTGTTCGGGTACTGCGCGGCGGCGCTCGCCGCCAGCAGCGCGAGCACGACGCCGGCCGCAACGGCTGCAAGTATTTTTCGCATCATGGTTTTTCCCCTCGGTTATTTATATGGCGGACAATCGTTGTCACTATTCCGGATCGAGGCTGGGCAGGCCGTCGATGCTGCGCGCGTTGTGTTGTTTGCGAAACAGGGGCAGGCCTTCGATTTTCTTGGCATCGGCCCAGCGCGTGAGCGTGTCGCGCTCCTCGACGTATTCGAACTTCGGCACGCCGTAGCCGCAGGAGTCGCTCACGCGCGTGATCTCGGCGTGGATGATCGCCCGCGCGCCCGGATATTCGGGGAACAGGGAAATCAGTTTCGGCCACGCGGGCGATGCCGGCGTGGCCACCGCGCCCTTGCCGTGGAAGCGCACGATCTTGGGCGGGCCGGCGAGCGCGCAGAACATGAACACGATGCGGCCGTTCTCGCGCAGGTGCGCGATGGTCTCCGCGCCGCTGCCGGTGAGGTCGAGATAGGCGACGTGGCGCGCATCGAGGATGCGCAGCGTGTCCAGGCCCTTGGGCGAGCAGTTCACGTGCCCCTCGGCTGCGAGCGGCGCCGTGCCGACGAAGAACAGGTGCTGCTCCTCGACCCAGGCGATGAGTTCGGGGGTGATGCCTTCGTAGAGTTTGCCCACTGCTGCTCCTTTTCGCGAATTATGCGCCGCTGCCTACGGGGATTGTAGTGCTTGAGAATGATGGCAGATGCAGTCATCCGAAAGATCCTGGCAGCCTGCTTGCGAACGCGCGCCTGGCGATAGCGGCGTTTGCGCAGGTATCAGGAATTCACAGCATAATCCGCATCTGCGGCGCCCGGCCATTTCGGCCTTGAGGAAAAGCCATGTACCAGCTCTACTATTACCCCGGCAATGCCAATCTCGCGCCGCATATTCTGCTGGAGGAAATCGGCGCGGACTACAAGCTGGTGCTGGTCGATCGCACGAAGAATGAGCAAAAGAGTCCCGCCTACCTCAAGCTCAACCCGGCTGGCCGCATCCCGGTGCTGGTCGATGGCGACCTGGTGCTGTACGAGACGGCGGCGATCTGCCTGCATCTGGCCGACCGCCATGCCGCGGCCGGGCTGGCGCCTGCGCTGGGCAGCAAGGAGCGGGCCGAGTTCTACAAGTGGCTGGTCTACCTCACCAACACCGTGCAGGCCGAACTCATCCTCTATTTCTATCCGGAGCGCCTGGCCGACGATGCCGCCGCGGCGGCCCGGATCAAGGCGCATGCCGAGAGCCGTACCGGTGACATGCTCGACCTGATCGAGGCGGCGCTGGCCGCCGGCACGGGCCCGTTTCTGCTGGGCGCGGAGTATCGCGCCGTCGATCCCTATCTGCTCATGCTGTGCCGGTGGACGCGCGCAATGCACCATCCGGCGCGCAAGCGGCCGCATATGGCGCGCTTTCTCGAAACGGTCATGGCGCGTCCGGCGACGCAGCGGGCCTTCGCCGCCGAAGGCATCGCCGCACCGTACTACTGAACAAATCGTCCCTCCTGCGGATTGCCTGATCGGGAAACGCAGCCGCAAGCCATCTCCGGCAGCGGCTACACCGCCGGCGATTTCGGCGCCGTGGTTGCGGCGGCCTGCCCGCCTGCCTATGCCCACCTGCTTATTGACAGGACGCGCTTCGGCCGGTAGCGTAGCGCGCAGTCTGAAATGCGCTGGGCCGAAACATGCGAAGACGCATCTTCCTGCAGACCTGCGCCGCGGCGACGTTCGCCGCGACCCCGGGGTTCACGCTGGCGGCCGACGCCAGCCCCCGTTACTACGCGCGCGCGCGCCTGGTCGGGCCGGAAGGCAAACCGCTACGGGCGGCCAGCCTGCCGGCGCATGTCAATTTCGTGTTCAATTATCCGTTCGCGGCTACCCCGTGCTTTCTGCTGAATCTCGGCCGGCCGCTCGAATCGGGCGCGTCGCTGCGTACTGCCGATGCACACACCTACCGCTGGCAGGGGGGCGTCGGCCCGCAGCGCAGCATCGTCGCTTACTCCGCCATCTGCGCGCACAAGATGAGCTACCCCTCGCGCCAGATCAGCTTTATCAGCTATCGCGCCGAAGGCACGCGCCAAAGCAGGCGCTCCAGGGTCATCCGCTGCTGCTCGGAGCACAGCGAGTACGATCCCGCGCGGGGCGCGGCGGTGCTCGCCGGTCCGGCGCGCCAGCCCCTGGCCGCGATCCTTCTCGACTATGACGAGCGCGCCGACGAGTTGTATGCGCTGGGAACGCTGGGCGGGGAAATGTTCGACCAGTTCTTCAGCAAGTTCGAATTCCGCCTGTCACTGGATTTCGGCGGCAAGGCGCATCAGGCTGCCGGCGAGAGCTGCGAGGTAGTCGAACTGACGAAATACTGCAGCCAGCAGGTGCAGTGCTAGCCGCTGCCGGCGAGCGGATCCCGGATCGGCGACACAGACAAGGGCTGACCGCCTGGCCGGCGGTCCGGCGTCACGCGCCATGGCCTCGGCGCATTGGTCGCGGGTCACGGCAGCGGCTTGCGTGACGATGTGCGCGTCTTCGCGCAGGAGCGCTGCGCCTTCATCGCGCATGGTCGAACAGCGCATTGAGGCCCGGCAGCGCCGCCGCCACCGCGCGCTCGCCCGCCTCGATCGCTTCCCTGGCGCGGTGAAAATCGAGCAGGCCGAGGTGGGCCAGGCGCGGCGCCACGATCGCATCGGGCGGATCGCCCGCCATGCGGCTGCGGGTGACGCGCACCTGCATGATGTTGATGCTGGTGGTCACCACCTCGAGTATGGACGGCAGCTTGGGCGTATCGTCGTCCGCTCGTGCGGGGATGAGCGTGCCCAGACGTTCCTGCAGCTTGCGCCGCCATACGCTGATCTCGGCGGCGGGCGCCTCGCGCTCGGGCTCGGCGCGGTGGCGGCGGCTGAGGATGTCGGAACTGAGGTCGACGGCGATCACGATATCGGCGCCCATCGCGCGCGCCAGCGATACCGGCACCGGGTTGACCAGGGCGCCGTCCACCAGCACGCGGCCCTCGTGCACCACCGGCGTAAACAGGGCGGGCAGGGCGATGGAGGCGCGCACCGCCGCCATGGTCGAGCCCTGGCGCAGCCAGACTTCGGCCCCGGTGTGCAGCGCCGTGGCTACCACGCCGAAAGGCATCGGCAGGTCCTCGACCGGCCGGTCGATGAAATTGCGGCGGAAGAACGCCATCAGGCGTTCGCCCTTGATCATCCCGCCGTTCAGGCGCACATCCATGAACGAGAGCACGTCCGCAATGCCGAGGCCGAGCAGCCATTGCTCGAAGCGCGCGAGCTCGCCCGCGACGTAGGCCGCTCCCACCAGGGCGCCGATGGAGGTGCCGCACACCAGGTCCGGCCGGATGCCGGCGCGTTCCAGGGCATGGATGACGCCGACGTGCGCCCAGCCGCGCGCCGAGCCGCTGCCCAGCGCCAACCCCACGCGCGGCTTGCGTGCGCTCATGCGCGCCCTGCCGGCACGGCGCCGCCCGATTCACCTCGATGCGTCACGGCGTGGCCTGTTATCGCTGATTGCAGGAGTTTCACAGGATCGGGGCGCGGGAGCGGGGTTAGCCCCCAGTGGCGCGGCCGACGCGACTACTTCCAAGTGAGATTGAGCTTCCGGTTCGCGGCAGCGCAGTCTCGAAGATAGAGATTGATCAGGCTTTGGTACGGGATGCCAACTTCCTCGGAAACCGCCTTGAAGTAGGTGATTGCGTCTTCGTCGAGCCGGATGGTAATTTGCTTCTTCAATTGTGAAGCATACGGATTCTTTCGAGACTTGGAAAAATCGTATTCTTTGCGCATGGGGCACCTTTATGGATAGAACTTCGACTCACGGGCCGTGGCCTTGCGTGCTGAGATGATGCGTATCACGTTCGCTTCGCTTCGATAGCAATGGCAAACCAGAAGCAGGCGAAGTGAACTGCTCAAGCCCAACAGAATGAAGCGCTCTTCGCCTTCGGAATGCTCGGGGTCATCGATCAAGCGGGCACGTTCGTCGAAGAACGCCGACCGAGCTTCATCGAAGGAAACACCGTGCTTCCTTGCATTGGCCGATGCCTTGCTCTCGTTCCACTCGAAGCGAAGCGTGCTCATGCAGGTATGATAAATACACTGTAGTTACAACGCAAGCCAGGTGGCGCGGCATTCCGTCGCCTGGCCGTACGCGCGCAGGAAGTAGCGATTCAGCGGCCCGCGTCAGGGCGCGTAGAGCGCTTCGACAGCGATTCCGTCGCCGCCGCGGCAAGCGAGCAGCAGGGCTTCGTCGGTGCGCGGTCTTGCTCCAAGTCGATAATCGCGCCGCTGCACCGCCGGCCCATTTGCCCGTAAGATGTTCGCCCATGTCGCGCCAATACATGAACTGGACTTCGCTCTTGTCCCACCACCGCCTGGGCGGTCCGCCCGCGGCCGGGGTCGGGCCGCGCTCGGCGTTCCAGCGCGACTTCGATCGGATCGTGTTTTCGTCGGCGTTCCGGCGCCTGCAGGACAAGACGCAGGTGTTCCCGCTGGCGAAGAACGACTATGTGCGCACGCGCCTGACGCACAGCCTGGAGGTGGCCTCGGTCGGGCGCTCGCTCGGCGTGCTCGCGGGCGATCACGTGCTGCGCGCGCACCCGGAGACGGCGGCGACCGGCTGCAGCGCAGGCGATTTCGGCGCCATCGTCTCCGCCGCCTGCCTCGCCCACGACATCGGCAACCCGCCGTTCGGGCATGCGGGGGAGGCGGCGATCCAGTCCTGGTTCAACACTTCCGCACTGGGCGCATCCGTGCTCGCGCGCCTCGCCGCGGAGGAGCGCGCCGATTTCGAGCGCTTCGAGGGCAACGCCCAGACCTTCCGGATCCTCGCGCGCCTGGGCATGCCCGACAACGCGGGCGGGATGCAGCTCACCTGCGCCACGCTCGCCGCGGTGGCGAAGTATCCGCGCGCGGCGCACCTGCCGTTTCCCGCGCCGGCCGGCATCTCGGCGAGGAAACACAATTTCTTTCACGCCGACCGCGAGCGCTTCGATGCGGTGGCGCAGGCGACCGGACTCATCCGGCGCCGCGCCGGGGCCTGCTGCTGGTGCCGCCATCCGCTCGCCTTCCTGGTCGAAGCGGCGGACGACATCAGCTACTGCGTGATCGATGTCGAAGACGCTTTCCGCGCGGGGGAGATGCGCTACGCCGAAATCGAGCCGCTGTATCGCGGCATCGTGAGCGACCCGGCGGCGTGGACCAAGGCAGGCGCGATATCCACCGACGAGAAGCGCGTCGAGTACCTGCGCGCGCGCACCATAGACGCATTGGTAGGAGAGGCGGCCGAAGCGTTCGCCGCGCGCGAGCAGGCAATGCTCGAAGGCGGCTTCGACCAGGAGCTGATCGCCGTGATCCCGCACGCGCAGGCGCTGGAGGCGTTTCGCGCGCTCGCGCGCGACCGGGTCTATCACTCGGCGGTGGTGTTGAATCTGCAGAGCCCGGGCGCGGCGATCCTGGGGGAGTTGCTGGATGCGTTTGTCGGCGCGGTCGAGGCTGCCGCAGGCGGCGCAGTCGAGGCCGCCGCGAGCGGCGCATTCGCGCCCGGCGCGCGCGCGCTACTGGAGTTTCTGCCGGGGCAGTTCCTCTCGGCCGACGGCAGGCCGGCGGCCGAGCTCTACGCGCGCGTGCTCGCGATCACCGATTTCATTTCCGGCATGACCGACTCGTACGCGGTGGCTGTCGCGGCGAAGGTGAGGGCGTTGCGCGAACTCGGCGGGCGATAGCACGGTTTCGCTTTCGCGTATCGATTGCCGCGGTCGAATCCGGAATGGACGGTCCTGCGCCGGACCGGACTCGCGCACACCGGGAAGCGGCGCTACACCCCGAAAACCTTCAGCACGGCATCCGTAAACCCCTGGAGACCGCGCCCGGCTATGCCGCTTGCCCGTTTCAAGTCCGGCATTTCCTCGTACACATACACACCGGACTCGCCCGTGAACAAATCGTTGAACAGGCCCTCCTTGCCGCTCCAGTAGGACATGAACGTCTCGCAGCGGGTATTGGCGTAAGCGAGGTTGGCACTGAAGCCCAGGGTGGCGGCCTGATTGATCAATCGTCCCGTTCCGGCTGATTCGATGCGGATGCCGCGGCAGCCTTTCATGACCAGCTGCCCCGGACCGTGGAACACCAGGAAGCGCAATTGCAGGGTCAGCCAGCCTTGCAGGCTGCCCAAACGCCAGTGCCGGGTGACGCGTATGGGTCTATCCCGGTCCTGTATCACTCCGGCCAGAGAGCGCGGCTGACAGACGAAGCCGGCGCCGTCCGCCAGGTCGATAATGCCGACCTCGCTCAAGGGATCCTTGGTTGCCGAAACAACGACCGGTTCCACTCCGGCAGGGCTGACCCGGGTCAGCATGTACATGCCCGAGAGCAGGCTGGCGAACGGAAAGCGCGCATCGAGCAGCCACTTGGTGTTCTTTCCGGCCTGCAGCGACGTGCTTTGCAGGTATTCAGGCTGGATCAGCAATTCCTGCTTCTCCCCCAGCACGATCGCCTGTGAAACGGCGGACATTTTTCCGCCGCCGTGTGTCTGCTTCCCTTGCGCGGACGGGGAAACAACGCTGCCCCCTGCCGCAGGCAGAATGCGTATCGGCGGGCGGCTCGTGACCCATGGCGCAACGATGTAATAGAAGAAAACCTTGATGCCGAGCGGAAGCAGCATTAGGCCGAGCAGGACAGCCAGGGCGATGGGCAGTTTTTGCCCGGCCACGGCCAGCAAGCGCGCGACGTAGTTTTTGCGCAGCTCGTCGTCGATAGCGGCTATCTGTGCATCGATCCGCGCGATGTCGCCCTTTTTCTGCATGGTCAGGGCATTCAATTCTTTTTTCCACGATTCGATGAATGCCGTTTCCCTGTCGATCGCCTCCTGATAGCCGGCAATCGCCTTATCGAGCAAGGCAATCTCTATCCAGGCTTCCGATAGCGGAAGCTTGCGCGCCCAGGGGTGTTGGTCCCACAGTTTTTGCCGCTCCGCCTGTGCCCGGTTCAGCATCGACCCGGTGTCCACAACGGCGAATGCCGACTTCCTCGAGCGCTCGCCGGCGTTGCGTGTTTGCGCTTCGATTTGCTTCGAAAGCGCGCCCGTCCGGGCGACCAGACCGGCGCGGTCGCGGTTGAGTTGCTCGACCTTTTTCAATCCGCCCTGGAGCCAAACCCCTGCGATCAGGACGGCCAGAATAAGCAGCAGCGTGAGCGCCTGCCGCAGCAGCCAGTTGAAGATTTCCGAGAGAAGTTTGCTCACGATCCGGGCCGGGTTTTCCTAGCGCGCCGTTTGCAGTTCCCGGTAAATGCGTTTGACCTCTGCCGGACCATGGACGCGCTCCAGCCTGCGCACGATGAAATGGCCCTTGCCCATATCCTGGAAATGATCGATGAACAAAGTGTTGATTACCGCGCCGCCAAAAGCGCCCAGCACAGGCACGGCTTGTGCAGCCGCTTTCTCCGATACGACGATGGAGAAGCGGGATGCAATCAGCGCAATCAGGCGGACCATGGCCGGAGCGCCTTGGTGCGACAGGCCGCTCTTGGCCAGATGCCGGACCGCATCGGAAACGGCTTTCGCCATCGCCGCCCGGGCAGTGAAATATCCTGTTTCGCTGCCGTCATCGCTCCGCGAGCCTCCGCCCAGCGCCAGTACCTGAACGCATTGAAGCCGCGCTTCAGGCGTCTTCAGGTTTTCACCCTGGCTGCGCGCGATGTCGGCGATCGAACGCAGCATGATCGTCGTGGTTACGGGAAGCTCGATGGTGAGCGCAGGCAGGCCGAACGCGCCTCCAGCCGCGCCGGTTGTCCCTACCGCCAGTTTGTGCCACCAGTTCGATGGAGCTGGCGCGCGGCGGTGATCCATGGTCCAGAGAGCGACCTCGAGTGCCGTGGCTATCGATTTGCGTGTGGCCTCGTTGACCAGCACATTCCATTTCTTCGGCAGCAACGCGAACCCCGTCTCGATCGGGGCGCCGACATAGTTGCTGATCTTGGCGGCCAGGCCGGGGGTTTCGAGCAGGCGCTTTGCCGTCCTCAGGTCTGCAATTTCCGCGGATGAAAGTGCCATGCACGATTCCTGGATTGAGGCGGCGATGCCGCGCCCGAGGGGCGGGCGCCGAGGTGCCTGGGCTGCCTTCGCCGCCGGTTCGCGCGTCAGCGGCTCAGAGCTTCGGGATGCGTATGCGGCTGACCATGAGCGAGCCGGAAACCGCGAAAATGAGCACCATCGGATGCAGCGTGAAGCCGGCAAGCACCACCTGTCCGAACCAGAGGGACTCGCCCAACGCGCCCTGCGTGGCAGCCGCGAACATCAGCATTACCAGCAGCAGCGAAGTCGGGATCGGCGTTCCCTCGAAGTACTTCACCTTGCCTTCGCCGTCAGACAACGCCTCGGCGGTGACGTTGTAGCGCGCCAGTCGGGACACCCCGCATGCAACGAAATAGGCGAGGACAATCCGGTCGTACAGGCCCTGCATGCCGCAACCGTACGCAATCACGGCCGGGGCCACGCCGAAGGAGATGACATCGGCGAGGGAGTCGAGCTCGCGGCCCATCGCGGAAGTCTTCTGCCGCCACCGCGCAATCCGCCCGTCCAGGACATCGAAGACCAAAGCGGCAAGCACCAGCCCGCAGGCAAAGTAGACATGCCTGACGTCGCTGCTTTGCAGGTAGGTCATCATGGAAAACAAGGCCCCGATGCCGCAGACCGCGTTTGCCAGCGTGAACCAGTCGGCAAGATGAAACTCGCGAATCATGGAGAAGGGTTTATTTGGTTTATGCGTGGTCATGGCGGACAGAATATCCTACTGTGGCAAGAAATGATAACCGCGATCGCGCGCTGGGTGAGCACAGGCGCCGAAGAGTTCCCTGCGCCCGCCCGAAACCGTGGCGCAAATCAACAATCCGAATTGAAATGGTTCCATATCTGTCTTTGCGTTTGCTGGTTCGACGGGGTGTTGAAAAAATGGCGCCGAGTCGGCTCAGGGTACCGTCAATCCCCTGATTGCTCAATAGTGCCATGCTCGTGCGCGATACCCGGCGCCTGATCCGGCGAAAAGTGCGGGCGGTTTCGAGCAAATACCATTACCATTACCACGGTAGGAAAGGGCGTGCGCGCTGCGCTGTGCAGTCTGGGATGATCATGACATTTGTTTGCGTCTCCAAGCTGCGCGCTGTAGCCGGCTTGCCTTGATTGGAGGGCATTATGAAAAGAAATGCCATGTTACGGAGCATCCCCGGTCCGCGCCGCGCGCCGGACACTCCCGCAGCGGTCCCCGCGCCGGGCGAGATCGCGCAGTGCCGGACCGTATGCTCGAGCTGCAAGCTGCGCGAGCTGTGCGTCCCCTGCTGCGGCCTGACCCGCTCCGAGATGGAGGTGGCCGACCGCCTGGCGTTCAATCGCTTGCGGCTGCGGCGCGGCGAAAGCCTGTACCGTAGCGGCGATCGCTTCACCTCCCTGTATGCGGTGCGCAATGGCTTCTTCAAGTCCCTGGCTCTGATCGAGAATGGCCGCGAGCAGGTAACCGGGTTCTCGATACCAGGCGAGGTCCTGGGCATGGACGGGATCGGGCCGGAGCTGCATACCTGCAATACCGTCGCCCTGGAGGACAGCGAGGTCTGTGCCATTCCCTTTGCCGGGTTGCAGGCGCTGGCGCACGAAATTCCCGGCCTGCAGCACCACTTCTACAAGATGATGAGCCGTGAAATCGTGCGCGAGCACGGAGTGATGCTGCAGTTGGGCAGCATGAATGCCGAAGAACGCCTGGCGATGTTCCTGCTGGATCTGTCGCAGCGCTTCGCTGCGCGCGGCTGCTCGCCGTCCGAATTCAATCTGCGCATGACGCGCGAGGAGATAGGCAGCTATCTGGGCCTCAAACTGGAGACTGTCAGCCGCACTTTCTCCAAGTTCCAGGAGGAAGGGTTGATCGCCGTGCGGCAGAAATTCGTCCGCATCCGGGATAACGCCGGCCTTAAACGGGTGATGGGCCGCCAACTGTGATGAACCGCCGCTGGCGCGGCGGATGGCCTCCATCGCGTGCAGCGCGCGCGTCCGCGTCGCCGCAACGATCAAGAGCGGCGTTTGACCTCGCTTCCGATGGCTAGGATACTTATCGCGCGCGGGTGATTTCTCCAGCCATCGAGCCGCGCATCATGTCTTGATCACTATTAATCGCGAGGAACCATGATCCACGAACTGCGTATCTACCACTGCATGCCGGGCCGGATGGGCGATCTCAACCATCGTTTTGCCAACATAACGCTCAGGATATGGGAGAAGCATGGCATTCGCCAAGTGGGCTTCTGGACGGTTTTGATCGGCCCGTCGAACCATGCCCTTTACTACATGCTCGAATGGGAGAGCCTCGCCGAGCGCGAACAAAAGTGGAACGCATTCGCCGGCGATCCCGAGTGGCTTGCCGCGCGCGCCAAGACGGAGGCACAGGGCGCGATCGTGCAACAGATCGAGAACTACATGCTTACACCCACGGCGTATTCGAAAATCAAGTAAGCGCGCAGCAGATGGCTTGAAGATCAACGGGCAACGGGCTGATCGAATTCGACCCCCGGATTTGGCTCGGCCCGACGGCGCGCCGGCGGCAGTTGCGGCTTAGGATCTGCAACAAAACGAGGCAATCCCTACTCCCATACCCCCCCTAAGCCGGACAAGCCGGAACCAAACAAAGTATCTCCGGCCGGGGAAAAGCCCTTATCCTACGAACAAGGGGGCGCGCCCCCCCGTGTAAATCCCCCCGCGGATGCGCTGTCGCCATTTATCGAAATCTTCGCCATTTCTGTCAACTCTCAACTTATAAGAGACTAAACGAGGCGCATGAGACCTCGGGCACGGAGCCGGGTTGGCGCAGAGTTCCGTTAGTCCCTTGACAGCTCAACCGGGTCATCAGAAAACGCCGAGGGCCAGGCCCGCCGCCATCGCCGCGCCGATATCGCGGCACGCGCGCAAGCCCCCGGCGTCTATCGTTTTCGGGCGCAGGATTTGTTCAGGCGACTGGGCGTGGGTGCAAACGATCAGGGAAGGCGCGACCGGTTTCAGGCGCCACCCCGTGGCGATGCGCTCGATCTGCCGCGCGGCATTCTGGCCGTCGCTGCCGGCGCAGATCAGGCTCGCGTAGGGGCGGCCGTTGAGCCGATCGAGCACCGCGTAATAGCTGCGGTCGAAAAAATCTTTCATCAGGCCGGAGATCGCCGCGAGGTTTTCCGGCGTGGCGAAGATGTAGCCGTCGGCGCCCAGCAGGTCGTCCGCTGCCGCGTCGGGGGCGCGCAGCAGCCGCACCTGCAGCAATGGCTCCGTGGCCGCGCCATCGGCCGCGGCCTGCGCCATCTGCAGCGTGCCGCCGGTCATGGAGTGATAGACGATCAGCAGCGTCTTCATCGCGGGCGCGGCGCGCCCGCGCGCCCGGCCCGGGCATCCGGACTGACGCGAACCGCGCTGCCTTGCGGGTGGCGGGCGTCTTTGGTGTCGAACCGTTCCGCGGCGGGCACGGGGCTACTGCTCGCCTGCCGCGATCCGGCGCAGCGCCTGTTCGAACACGCTGGCCGGATGCCCGCCCTGTATCAGGTGGCGCTCGTTGACGATTACCGCCGGCACGGCGTTGATGCCCTGTTCGAGGTAGAAGCGTTGCTGCTTGCGCACGTCCCCGGCATACGCGTCGGAGGAAAGGATTTCCTTTGCGCGCGCGCGATCGAGGCCCACCTCGCCGGCGAGACGTATCAGCACTTCGTGCGCGCCCGGGTTCTCGCCGTCGGTGAAATAGGCCCTGAACAGGGCGTGCTCGAGCGCCAGCTGGCGGTCTTCAAGCTCCGCCCAATGCAGCAGCCGGTGGGCGTCGAAGGTGTTGTAAATGCGGCTGCGCTGGTCCAGTGCGAAAGCGAACCCGACCTCCTCGCCGCGCGCGCGTATCATCGCGCGCGTCTGTTCCGATTGCTCTGGCGTCGCGCCGTATTTCTGCGCCAGATGTTCGGTGATGTCCTGGCCCTCGGGCGGCATCTGCGGATTGAGTTCGAACGGCTGGAAATGGATCTCCGTTTTCACTTCGTCGTCCAGACTGGCAATGGCCGCTTCCAGCGCCTTCAACCCGATCACGCACCAGGGACAGGAGACGTCGGAGACGAAATCGATTTTCATCGGGGTGTTCACCTTAACGGTTCCGGCGCGAATGTCATGCCGTTTTCACCGCCTTCAACTGAAAGCCGATGCGCGGGAAGTGCACATGGACGGTGCCGGCGCGCGCGTCGCTGCGGCGCAGGGTATAGCGCGTGCGCGTGGCGGCAACCAGCTCGCCCTCGGTCGGCTCCAGGCCGAAGCTCTCGGCGGTGATGCTCACCCTGCTGCCGAGCGCGATGCCGTGATCGTCCTGGAATACGTCTTTCTCGACGCCGGCCGGCGTGGATTTGGCGGCCGTGGCGATTGCGGCCGCTGCGTCGGCGTGCTCCACGCTGCCCTGCCCGAAGGCGGCCATGCGCCCCATCCAGGCGGACAGGCTGGGCGTGGCGTCGAAGATGCCGGCCAGCGGCGCGATGCGCTGGGTGAACCAGAGCGCGTGATAGCAGGAAAAATCCGCCAGACTGGGCTGCCCGCCCATCACAAACGCTTGCTCGTCCACCATGCTCGCAATCCGGCGCAGGTACGACCTGTACGCGGAGGTCGCATCGGCGGCGGGCATGCGGCCTGCGCCGGCGCGCATCTTGGCGCGGTCTTCGGCGAAAGCCTTGGCAACTTCGGGCGCTTCGTCCCTGAACATGAATGCGGCGCCCGCCGGGCTGAAGCTATAGCCCATCGCCGCCCAGAACAAAGTGGAGTCGGCCCACTGCGCGACGATCCTCACCGCCCCGTTGCTGCCTTGCGGATAGAGACTGGGCACGGGCTGGCGATGCTCGAGCACGTCGCAAATGAGCGCGGTGTCGCAATAAATGTCGGCGCCGATCTGCAGCAGCGGGGTGCGCCGGTAGCCGCCGGTGAGCGCCACCACCTCGGGCTTGGGCATGATGCGCGGGATGATCACCGATTTCCACGCCAGTTTCTTGTAGCCGAGTATCAGGCGGATTTTTTCGGAAAACGGCGAGCTCGGGTAATGATGCAGGATCAAATCAGGCATGGCGGCTCCTTTCGGGCGGGTGCGCAATTTCAGTCCCGGCGCGGGTCCGGGGAAGTGAACTCTAACACCAGTTGGCCGGAGAATGCGGCGGCAGGGCCGCGGCCCCGGGGCCCAGGTGGACATGAGGGCATGCGCCCCCGAGGTCGGGGTGCGCGCGCGCCGTTGCGTACCCTCAGTAGCCCGCCTTGTGCGGAATCACGCCGCGCACGCCGCCGCGCGGGTTGGGCACGTCGCCCCTGTATCGCGGGATTACGTGCAGGTGTGCGTGCCACACCGACTGCCCCGCGGCTTCGCCGCAGTTGGCGCCGACGTTGAATCCGTCCGGCGCGTAGCGCGCGAGGAGCAGTTCCTTGAGCGGCAGGACCAGGCGGAAGCAGTCGGCGTATTCCGCGTCGGCGAGCTCGAAGATGGTGACCACGTGGCGCTTGGGCACCACCAGCGCGTGCCCGCGCGACACCGGGTAGGAGTCGAAGAACGCGAGCGCGTGCGCGTTCTCGGCCAGGATCTCGCGCTTCGGCTTGCAGAAAATGCATTCGGCCGGATCGATGCCGGCGTTGGCGCCGCCGTCTGCGCCGTTGCGCGGGCGCGCCATCAGTTCCGCTCGTGCGACAGTTGAAAATCCTCCACGCCGTCGAAAGCGGCGAGCTCCTGCGCCAGCTCGCCGATGCGGGTGCCGCGTTTCTTGTCCAGGGCGACCGCGATGAAATTCCATTCCGGCCGGCCTTCCTCGAGCCGGATCGACATGGTGCCGCGGATGATTTTGTAGCCGCGCTCCCGTGCCATGCGTCCGAGCGCCTCCTCGCGCGGCACGAAGTCTTTGCGAAAACGCAGCATGATCGCCACCGCCTGGCGCGAGGGCAGCCAGTCTTCCAGCCTGGACACCCACATCATGCAGGTGACCGACAGCAGCGCCATCACGATGGCCGCGGGGTAGAAGCCGATGCCCACGAGGACACCGATCGCGGACGAGGTCCAGATCGACGCGGCGGTGGTGAGTCCGCTGATGCTGAAGCCCTCCTTCATGATCACGCCGGCGCCGAGGAAGCCGATACCGGTGACGATTCCCTGGATGATGCGCGTGGGATCGACGGGGCCGAAAATTGCGGTGGTTCCCCCGTACCAGTGCAGCGGGTAGCCCGCGATCACCATCAGCGCGGCCGAAGCCATGCACACCAGGCCGTAGGTGCGCATGCCCGCGGCGCGGCCGTGGTAGGAGCGTTCATAGCCGACCAGCAGCCCGAGCAGCAGCGCGCCCAGCAGATTGAAAATTACAACGACGTTGATTGCGAATTCAGGCGCGGACCAGGATCTGGTCAGTGCGTCGAACGTAAGCAGGCTCATGCGCGTTTCTCCAGTGCCGCCAGCGACGGTATCACGGCATCGCGCCCTGGAGTTTGACGCCGGACAATAAAGCGGCAGCGCAATGCCGGTGCGCCGGCTCCAGCCGGGCGCGACCCGACTCTGGTACCTTTCGCGTATGGGCGCATCCAAATCCCGGTTCAAGCTCTTTTCTGCGCGCCGCGACCGCGATGCGGCGATGCCCTTCATCATGCTGACCGCGCTGATCGACATGGTGGCGATAGGCCTGATGATTCCCGTATTGCCGGCCCTGGTCGGCAGCTTCACCGGTTCGCAGGCGGACCAGGCCTTCTGGTACGGGGTGGTGACGTTTGCGTTCAGTCTGGCGAACTTTTTCGCTTCGCCCATCCTGGGCGCGCTCTCGGACCGCTACGGCCGCCGCCCGGTGCTGCTGCTCGGGTTTTGCGGGCTCGCGCTGAGCTTTTTCGCCACCGCGCTCGCGACCGCGCTGTGGATGCTGATCGCCGTGCGCCTGGTGAGCGGCGCGATGCAGTCCAATCTCGCCATCGCCAACGCCTACGTCGCCGATATCACCCCGCCCGAAGGGCGGGCGAAGCGCTTCGGCCTGCTCGGGGCAATGTTCGGTGTCGGTTTCATCCTCGGGCCGGTGGTGGGCGGCCTGCTGGGCGCGATCGATCTGCGCCTGCCGTTTTTTGTCGCCGGCGGTCTTGCCCTCGTCAACCTGCTGTACGGCTACTTCGTGCTGCCGGAGTCGCTGCCGCCGGAGCGCCGGCACGCGGTTCACTGGCGCGCGGCGAATCCGGTCGCCTCGCTGCGCGATCTGGCCCAGTTGAAGGGCGCGGGACGGCTGGTCGGCGTGATCGCGTGCAGCGGCCTCGCGCAGTTCCTGCTCTATACCTCCTGGGTGCTGTACACGACGTTCAAGTTCGGCTGGGGGCCGCTGGAGAACGGCTGGTCGCTCGCGGCGGTCGGCATCGTCTCGGCGGTCACGCAGGGCCTGCTGCTCGGGCGCCTGCTCAAGCGCTTCAGTGCACAGCGCCTCGCCGTGCTCGGGCTGGTGTCGTCCACGCTCGCCTACGCCGCCTGGGGCGCAGCCACCCAGGGCTGGATGATGTTCGCGATCATTTTCCTCAACCTGCTCGGCGCCACGGTTTCGGCTGCGATCCAGAGCATCATTTCGGGCGCCGCGGACGCGCGCAGCCAGGGCAAGACGCTGGGCGCGGTGAGCGGCCTGAACAGCCTGACGGCGGTGGTCGCGCCGGTGCTCGCCGCGCCCCTGCTGGTGATGGTGTCGCATCTGCCGCAGGGGGACTGGCGCATCGGCGCGCCGCTCTACGCCTGCGCCCTGCTGCAAGGCGCGGCGCTGCTGCTGGCCGTCTCGCACTTCCGCCGCGAACGCCGCCTGCGCCGCGGTTGAGCCGCGCCCGGCGCGCGCGCCGGGCGCAGCCGTTGCCAGCGCGCGCCGCGCCGTGCTACGGTCGCGATTCTGTCCTGGGGGAGAAACGGCATGTCCGAGGTGATCGCATTCAGGCAAGGCGGCTATCGTTACATCAAGGCGGTGTTCCAGTATTCGGGCGGGGTGGCGGCCGAACCCGGGTTCGAGATCGAGCGCGCGCGCCTGGCACGGCCGCTGCCGCTCGCCGCGGGCTTCGCCGCGGTCGAGGCGCATCTCAAAGCGCTCGGCCGCCCGAGCACCGCGTTTGCCGCGTGCGAGCTGCGCTCGGCGGCACCCTTCAGCGAGCAGGGTTTCCATGACTTCAACCGCGAATACGTGCAGACCCTCGCGCGCTGGGGCATCTACAAGGACGGGACCAACCCGGTGGCGCGCACCAACGTCTGCCCCGAGTACGACGCGCCGCCTGAGCCTGCGCTCTACGCCTTCTCCTACACCGTGCCAGCGCCGCTGGCGCAGCGCGGCAGCTTCATCATCGCGGGCGGCGGCGAGGCGCGCGACGGCGCCGGCAGTTTTGCCGAGCGCACCGTGCGCCACGGCGAGACCTTGCCCGAGGCGATGCGCGAGAAAGTGCGTTTCGTCCTGACGGAAATGGAGCGGCGCCTGGCGGCGCTCGGTCTTTCCTGGAAGGATGCGGTGAGCACCCAGGCCTACACGGTGCAGGACATCGGCGCCCTCGTCGGCGCGGAGATCGCGGCGCGCGGCGCGGCGGCGGGAGGGCTGACGTGGCATTACGCGCGGCCGCCGGTGATCGGTCTCGAATACGAGATGGATGTGCGCGGCGCGGCGCGCGAACTGCTGATCTAATCCCGTGGCCCATCCATCACCGGGTGAGGGGCGGGAATCGCCGCCGCTCTCCAGCGCCTACCTCGCGCTGGAGAGCGGCGACTACGCCTCGACCGACCTGACCCGCGGCCCCTGGCATCCGGATCATCAGCATGGCGGCCCGCCGATCGCGCTCGCGGCGCGCTGCATCGAACGCGCCGCCGCGGCGCTAGAGCTCACGCACGTCGCGCGGCTGACGGCCAACCTGCTGCGCCCGATCCCGATCGCCGAACTCGCGGTCGAGGTCCAGACCGATTACGCCGGGCGCAACGTGGCGCATTTTTCCGCGCGGATGATGGCCGGCGGCAAGGACGTCGCCCGCTTCACCGCAGTCGCGCAGCGCGAAGCCGGGTTGGAGATTCCGGCCGAACTTGCGGGGCATCCGCTGCCGCAGGCGCCGCTTTCGCTTGCGCAGTCGCCGCCGGCCCCGTTCCTGTTTGCGAGCGAGACGACCGGCTACCATGAACTGATCGAAGGCCGGATCGCGCAAGGCGTTGCTTTTCGCGGCCCGTCAGCGGTGTGGTTCCGCCTGCGCCATCCGCTGGTCGCAGGCGAGGCGCCTAGCGGCTTGCAGCGCGTCGCGGTCGCCGCGGACTCGGGCAACGGCATCAGCGCCACCCTCGACTTCCACCGCTATATTTTCGTGAATTCGGATCTCACCATCAACCTGCTGCGCAAGGCGCAAGGCGAATGGATCTGCATCGACGCGCGCACGCTGCTGGGGCCCGACGGAGGCGGCCTGGCCGAGGCGCGCATTTTCGATGCCGGGGGGCTGGTCGGCCGATCGACGCAAAGCCTGGCGATCCGCCTGCGCCAGTGAGACAGGATCTTGCTGCTGTCATGGGGCGCCCCAGATCAACCCTTGCCTATCCGGTTTATTGCCAAAGTAGTTGGGAATGCGAAGAGGCGGCATCGGCTTTCGCAGGGCGGATTGGCGCAGCGTCCCACAGGGGTGAATTTCGGCAATAAACCGGACCGGCAAGGATCAACCGAATGGCCGTGTACCGATCAGCGCGCCGTGCAGCCAGAACGCAAATAGCGCCCACAGCAATACGCCTACGGTCACGGTGGCTGCCGTGGCGCCGGCGCTTCCGGCAGGATATTGCGTACCCGCGGCGCGGTCGCGTTTTTTCGCAGCGATAAAACAGACCACCGCCCAGGCGAGGAAAGCGCCAAACAACAGCACGCCGGCGAGCCTGCCGTTGGCCAGCAGGTGCGCAAGCGCCCAAGTCTTCACGCTGAGAACCATAGGGTGGTGCAGGCGCGACTTTATCGCATTGCGCGGCACATAGGCCGCCGCGAGCAGGACGAACGCGATCAGGGTCAGCAGCGCCGCCACATGCCGCATGGCCACGGGCGGGGTCCAGAGCACCACCGGCGCCTGCCGTGCCAGGCCGAAGCCCCATGCGATCAGGCCAAAACCCAGAAGCGATACCACGGAGTAGATGCCCTTCCAGGCGCCCTCGCCGAGACGCTTGCGCTGCGCCGCGCGCCAGTCGTCGGCGACGATGCGCGTCGAGTGCGCGCCCAGAAAGAGGATCAGGCCAAGAATAAGAACTGTCATGATTTGTTGTCGCCCTCCGGAACGGCGCCGCGCCTTTTCAAATTCCTATACCCCATTATATTGGGATATGCCGACGTCCGACTGTCTGGAGCAAATGGAGATGTCCGGTCTTGCAGCAAATGAGTTGTCCGCTTCCTGCAAAGGAATCTGGACACACTGGCCGTCAATCTGGTAAATGTGCGACTATTGTTTTCGCTGACCCGACCTCGCTCATGAAAGGACCACTGCCCGAAATGGATATACGCTCCCTTGTCCGAAAAATCCCCGACTACCCCAGGCCCGGAGATACTTACTACGATCTCACCACGCTGCTTGCGGACGGTCCCGGCTTCCACGCGGTGATCGATTTGCTCGCGGCGCGCTATGCGCCCCGCGGGATCAGGAAATTCGCGTGCATGGAATGGCGCGGCTTCGTTATCGGTGCGGCGCTCGCCTACCGGCTGGACGCGGGCTTCGTGCCGATCCGCAAGCTGGGCAAGCTCCCGGGCGCGACCATCGGACGCACGCACGAATTCGGGAACACCTCCGAGCCGATCGAGATGAGCGTGAATGTCATCGCACCCGGGGAGGAGGTGGTTCTGGTCGACGACATGCTCGCCACCGGCGCGGTGAGCGAAGCCGCGGTAATGCTGATCCATGACGTCGGCGGCAAGGTGGCCGAGTGCTGTTTCATCCACGAGCTGGCGACGCTGGAGGGCCGCGCGCGGCTGGAAAAGCGCGGACTGAGCGTGTTCACGCTCTGGTCGGATTAGCGCCGGCGCGCCGGACTTCGAGTTCACCTCGAAATGAGGGGACATCCCCTCTGGGGACTTCCTTCGGGCGCGTCCCCTCATGCTCCTCTGTATCAACCGCTGCAAAATTCATTTTGCAGCGGGTTCTCAGCCGATGAAGGGATGCGCGCGGATGTAGACTTTTTCTTCGCGCATGGTGCGGGCGAGCAGCTTCACCAGCGCGAACACGGCTTCGATGTGCGGCGTCGGTTCGCCGACGATGCGCCCGATTTCGATCACCGAGCCGACGAGGGCGTCGATCTCCGGGTCGCGCCCGGCCTCGACGTCCTGCAGCATCGAGGTCTTGTGCTTGCCCACCCGTTCGGCGCCGGCGATGCGCTTGTCCAGGGTCACGCGAAAAGTGATGCCGAGGCGGTTCGCCACCGCCTGCGCCTCGCGCATCATCGCAGCTGCGAGTTCGCGCGTAAGCGGGAACTGGCAAATGTCGACCAGCGTAGAGTGGGTGAGCGAGCTGATCGGGTTGAACGTCAGGTTGCCCCACAGCTTGAGCCAGATCTCGGCACGGATGTTGTCCAGGATCGGCGATTTCAGGCCGGCGCGCGCGAAAGTCGCGGCAATCGCGGTCACGCGCTCGCTGCTCGCGCCGTCGAGCTCTCCCAGGGGGAAGCGGTCGCCTTCGATGTGGCGCACCACGCCGGGTGCGGCAAGTTCGCACGCAGGATAGACGACGCAGCCGATCAGGCACCGCGGATCGACGGCCGCGGCGATCGCCCCCTCGGGATCGACGCTGCTCACCACGCGCCCGTCGTACTCGCCCCCATGGCGCTGGAAGTACCACCAGGGAATGCCGTTCTGCATCGGGATGATGACGGTATCTTTGTGACACAGCGCGGCGATCTGCGCGGCCACGGGCGGTACTTGATGCGCTTTCAATCCCAGGATGACGACATCGTGCGCTCCGGCCTCGGCCGGCGTCGCAGCGGCGCGGACGTTTTGGGCGACCTGCTCGGTGCCGTCGTGCATGATCACGCGCATGCCATGCGCACGGATCGCCTGAAGGTTGGCGCCGCGCGCCACCAGGGTCACGTCTTCGCCGGCGAGCGCGAGTTTCGCGCCGACGAAGCCGCCGATAGAGCCTGCACCCACAACGCAAAAATTCATGTCCGCACCTTGAAATTGGAGCTTAGTACAAAACAGAGGGGATGCATCCGCTCATGTCTCCCGAAATTGCGTGTGCAACGGAAACACAGGCCTGTGCGAAAAACGCCCCGGCTTCTGCAACTGTTATTGTTTTTTGGACCGAAAACGGATGTTGCAACGCAACAGCTTGCGCCGTCAACTAAATCGCGGCCGCAACCGGCAAAAAAAATTGATTAACCGATAAATTCCGGGCGCGCATTATCCGATCTGACCGGCGACCAGAGTTACAGCGCCCTAGCCGGAACGGGTGCTGTGGTTCCGGGCTGTCCGGGGAAGACCGCAGACGCGCGAGACAGATCTCCCTTCAGGTCCGGTCGAATTTGCGCAAATCGGGCGGGAAGGCGCCCGGGGCTAGCGCGCAAAGCGCAGGCACAGCTGCAGCAACTCGTCCCAGACGTCGCCGCGGGCCAGCCCCTTGACCGTGCGGTCGATGCGCGCGGCGTGGCGCAAGGCCTGGCCGAGCGCCGCCGACTTGAGCCGGCGCGCGGCTTCGGTCACCAACTGCTGGCGCACTCCGCCCCAGACGCGGTTGTTGCGGCAGAGCTGCTGCAGATCCTCGCCCTGGGCCAGGCCGGCCTGCACCTTGGCCACCGCGCGGATCTCCTCGGAGAGCACCCACAGTATCTTCGGTGGGGCCTCGCCTTCGCTCTTGAGGCCGTCAAGCATGCGCGCGAGGCGCGCCGTGTCGCCCGCGAGCATCGCCTCGTTCAGCTTGAACGCGTCGTAGCGCGCGACATTGAGCACGGCGCCGCACACCGGATCGAAGGCGAGCTCGCCTGGCGGAAACAACAGCCCCAGCTTCTGGATTTCCTGGTGCGCGGCGAGCAGATTGCCCTCGACGCTGTCGGCGAGGAATTGCAGCGTCTCGCGGTCGGCTTTTTGCTTTTGCCGCGCCAGGCGCGCCGCGATCCACTGCGGCAATTGCGCGCGCTCGACCTGGAACGTGTTGATCAACACGCCGTCGCGCGTCAGCGCCTTGAACCAGGCCGTGTCCTGGGTTCTGCGGTCCAGCTTGGGCAGCGAGACGATGGTAAGCAAGTCCGGCACGGGCGCGGCGCAGTACTGCACGATCGCGGCTGCGCCTTCGGTGCCGGGTTTGCCGCCGGGTATGCGCAGCTCGATCAGTTTCTTCGACGAGAACAGCGACAGGTTGGCGCCGCTCGCCGAAAGCAGGCTCCAGTCGAAACCGCGCTCTACCGCCAGCACCTCGCGCTCGGCATAGCCCTGGGCGCGGGCCTGGGCGCGAATCGCGTCGGCCGCCTCGAGCGACTGCAGCGGCTCGTCGCCGTGGATGACGTAGAGGTTTGCCAGACTGCGCGCGAGGTGGCGTTCCAGCTCCTCAGCGCGCAGCTGCATCTTTTGCCTCGGGTTCGAAGGCTATCGGTTCGGCGGGCGCGGCGGCGAGGCGGCGCAGGATCTGCTGCACCATGTCGCTTTGCATGTCGCGGTACAGCAGCTGTTCTTCCGATTCCTTGGACAGCACCTGCGCGTCGCTGTAGGAAATGTCGCGTGTGGCCCGGATTTCGCTTCGCGGCAGGTAATCGCGGCCGCGGGCGTCGCGCACGCGGAAGCTCAGGCGATAGTGCAGCTGGAGTTCGCGCACCCGGCCGGCGCTGTCGAACGAGAGGATGGTCTTGTCACGCACTTCGGCAACCAGGCTGAGAATCGCCTGCGCCTGGGCCGGATCGTTCACCAGCCTGGTGTGGGTGCCGGCGATGATGTTGCGCTTCAACTCGGTTCCGAGCAGCGAGGTTTCGGGAAGGGCGACGTAGAGGGTCTCGAATGGCAGCCTGGCCTGCCCGCGCAGCTGGAAGCCGCAGGCTGCGGTCAGCAGTCCCAATACGACGATCGCCACGGCACGCATCGACTCTCCGCAAAGCTTGTGCATTCAAACTACCACATTCACCAATCGCCCGGGCACGACGACGATTTTCTTCACCTTCTGGCCGGCGACGAATTTTTGTACCTGCTCGTTGGCGATGGCGGCGGCTTCGATCGCGTCCTTGCCGGCGGTTTTGGCGACGCGGATATTGCCGCGCAGCCTGCCGTTCACCTGTACCACCAGATCGATCTCGTCCTGCTCCAGCGCCGCCGCGTCGGGCTCGGGCCACGGGGCATGCAGGATGTCCTCGCCGTAACCGAGCTCGCGCCACAGCGCATGCGTGATGTGCGGCGCGATCGGCGACAGCAATCTGAGCAGGATCGACATGCCCTCGGCGAGGATGGGTTCGTGCGCGGCGCCCTGCGCGCTGCCGCTGTTGGCCGGGCCCGCGGCGCGTTCCAGCGCATTCAGGATTTTCATGCAGGCCGAAGCGACGGTGTTGAACTGATGCTTGTTCAGGTCGTAGTTCGCCTGCTTCAGCGTCAGGTGTATCTCGCGGCGCTGCTCGGCCCGATGCGCGGCATGGCCCCCCGCGCCGCGGCCGAGTTCGCCGCGGTGCTCGTAAGCGTACGCCCATAGCCGTTTCAGAAAGCGGTAGGCGCCCTGCACGCCGGAGTCGGACCATTCGAGCGTCTGCTCGGGCGGGCTCGCGAACATCATGAAAAAGCGCGCGGTGTCGGCGCCGTAGTTCTCCATCAAGGACTGCGGGTCGACGCCGTTGCTCTTCGACTTGGACATGGTGCCGATGCCGCCGGACTCCACCGCCTCGCCGTCGGCCTTGAGCACCGCATGCGCGCGCTGGCCCTTGTCGTCCAGGCGCCACTCGATTTCGGCCGGGTTGTAGTAGGCGATGCGCCCGGCGCCGCTCTTGCGGAAGTAGATCTCGTTCAGCACCATGCCCTGGGTGAGCAGGTTCGCGAACGGCTCCTCGAATTCGACCAGGCCGAGGTCGCGCATCACCTTGGTCCAGAAGCGCGAATACAGGAGGTGCAGGATGGCATGCTCGATGCCGCCGATGTACTGGTCCACCGGCAGCCAGTAGTTCACGCGCGCGTCCACCATCTGCGCCGCGCCCGGGCAGGCGTAGCGGATGTAATACCAGGACGAATCGACGAACGTGTCCATGGTGTCGGTCTCGCGCCGCGCGGGTTTGCCGCAGCGCGGGCAGGCGCAGTCGCGAAACGCGGCGTGCTTGTTGAGCGGATTGCCCGAGCCGTCGGGCACCAGGTCTTCGGGCAGGACCACTGGCAGGTTTTTGTCGGGCACCGGCACCGCGCCGCAATCCTTGCAGTGGATGATGGGAATCGGCGTGCCCCAGTAGCGCTGGCGCGAGATGCCCCAGTCGCGCAGGCGCCACACCACCTGCTTGTCGCCCAGGCCCTTGGCGCGCAGGTCGGCGGCGATGGCGTCGGTCGCCTCGGCGTAAGCCAGACCGTCGTACTTGCCCGAATTGATGCAGCTGCCGTATTCGGCGTAGTCGGCTTTCCACGGCTCGGGCACGGCATCGCCCGCCGGATGGCGGATCACGCACTTGATCGGCAGCTGGTATTTCAAGGCGAAGGCGTAGTCGCGTTCGTCGTGCCCGGGCACGCCCATCACCGCGCCTTCGCCATAGCTCATGAGCACGTAATTGCCGACCCACACCGGGACCTGTTCGCCCGAAATCGGATGGGTCACGGCGAGGCCGGTGGGCATGCCTTTCTTTTCCTGCAGCGCGATGTCGGCTTCCTGCACCCCGCCGCGCTTGCACTCGTCGATGAAAGCGGCGAGCTGCGGATTATTTTTGGCGGCATGGGTCGCGAGCGGGTGTTCGGCCGCCACGGCGCAAAAGGTCACGCCCATGATGGTGTCGGCGCGGGTGGTGAACACTCTGAGCAGCTTTTGTTCGCCGTCGATGGTATAGGGAAAACCGAAATTCACGCCATGGCTCTTGCCGATCCAGTTGGCCTGCATGGTTTTCACCCGCTCGGGCCAGCCGGGCAGCGAACCCAGCGCGGCGAGCAGCTCGTCGGCGTAAGCGGTGATCTTCATGTAGTACATCGGGATCTCGCGCTTTTCCACCAGGGCCCCGGTGCGCCAGCCGCGGCCGTCGATGACCTGCTCGTTGGCGAGCACCGTCTGGTCGACCGGATCCCAGTTGACCGTGCCGGTCTTGAGGTACATCAGGCCTTTTTCGAGCATGCGCAGGAACAGCCACTGGTTCCATTTGTAGTACTCGGGCCGGCAGGTGGTGACTTCGCGCGACCAGTCCAGGGCGAAGCCCAGCGACTGGAGCTGCTTTTTCATGTAGGCGATGTTGTCGTAGGTCCACTTCGCCGGCGGCACGCTGTTGGCCATGGCGGCGTTCTCGGCCGGCAGTCCGAATGCGTCCCAGCCCATGGGTTGCAGTACGTTGTAGCCGCGCATGCGGTAAAAGCGCGTGAGCGCATCGCCGATGGTGTAATTTCTGACGTGCCCCATGTGCAGCTTGCCCGAGGGGTAGGGGAACATCGACAGGCAATAATATTTCGGGCGCGCGGTTTTTCCCGGCGGCTCCTCGACTGCCTGAAATGCCTGGGTTTGCTCCCAATGTTTCTGGGCGGCGCGCTCGATGGTTTCGGCGTGGTACTGGGCTTGCATGGAGGTTTCGCTGTGTGAGGATGGCGCATTATACAAGCCCTCCCCTGGATCCCGCCTGAAGCGGAAGTCGCAGTTGCGCAAGTGCTTCGGCAGAACCGCCTGAGAGTTCATTTCAAAATGAGAAGGTGCGCCCCCTCATACTCCCCTATGTCGGCCGCTGCAAAATTCATTTTGCCGCGGATTCCAAGCACGTCGCCCAGCCCGCGCATGCGGCCAGGGTTCTCGCGCTGGCGCCGGAAATCGGGCGATGCGCGAAATCTCCGGCCGCCAGCACCTGCTGCTGCGGTAAAATCGCGCTTCGAAAAATCGCCTGCCGCTCGATGTCGCTACTCGCCAATCTCAACCCTGAGCAACTCGCCGCCGTCACCCTGCCGAACCAGTCCGCGCTGATCCTGGCGGGCGCGGGCTCGGGCAAGACGCGGGTGCTCACCACGCGCATCGCCTGGCTGATCCAGACCGGCAACGTCAGCCCGGCCGGCATACTCGCGGTCACGTTCACCAACAAGGCGGCGAAGGAAATGCTCACGCGCATTTCCGCGATGCTGCCGATCTCCACCCGCGGCATGTGGGTCGGCACCTTCCACGGGCTGTGCAACCGCCTGCTGCGCGCGCATCACCGCGACGCCGGGCTGCCGCAGCTGTTCCAGATCCTTGACTCGGCCGACCAGTTGTCGCTGGTGAAGCGCGTGCTCAAGGCGATGAACGTGGACGAAAACCGCTTCCCGCCGAAGCAGGTGCAGCATTACATCAACGCCAACAAGGAAGAAGGCAGGCGCGCGAGCGAAGCCGAGGCCTACGACGAATTCAGCCGGCGTTACGCCGAGATTTACGCCGCCTACGACGAGCAGTGCCAGCGCGAGGGCGTGCTCGATTTCGCCGAGCTGCTGCTGCGCAGCTTCGAGCTGCTGTCGAAAAACGAAATCCTGCGCGAGCATTACCGCGCTCGCTTCCGCCATATCCTGGTGGACGAGTTTCAGGACACCAACCGCCTGCAGTACCGCTGGCTGAAGCTCCTCACCGGGCCTGGCAGCGTGATTTTCGCGGTCGGCGACGACGACCAGTCGATTTACGCCTTCCGCGGCGCGAACGTCGGCAACATGGCCGATTTCGAGCGCGACTTCCAGGTCGAGAACGTGATCCGCCTGGAGCAGAATTACCGCTCGCACGGCAACATTCTGGATGCGGCCAACGCGCTGATCTCCAACAACCGCAAGCGCCTGGGCAAGAACCTGTGGACCGCGGCCGGGCACGGCGAGCCGCTGCGCATTTACGAGGCGCAGACCGACGGCTACGAAGCGCACTGGCTGGCCGAGGAAGTGCAGGCGCTCAACCGCGACGGCCTCGCGCGGCGCGAAATCGGCGTGCTCTACCGCTCCAACGCGCAGTCGCGCATCCTCGAGCACGCGCTGTTTTCGGCCGGCATACCCTACCGCGTCTACGGCGGGCTGCGCTTTTTCGAGCGCATGGAAGTCAAGCACGCGCTCGCCTATCTGCGCCTGATCGCCAGTTCCGAGGACGACAGCGCATTCCTGCGCGTGGTCAATTTTCCCGCGCGCGGCATCGGCGCGCGTTCGCTCGAAGCGCTGCAGGATGCGGCCAAGGCGGGCGATACCAGCCTCTACAACGCGGTGCCGCAGCTCGCGGGCAAGGCGGGCAACGCCCTCGGCGCCTTCGTCGCCATGATCGCGGCGCTGCGCAAAGAGACCGAAGGCCTGCCCCTGCCCGAGATCGTCGAGCATATGCTGGCGAAGTCCGGGCTGCTTGCGCATTTCCAGGCGGAGAAGGACGGCGCCGACCGGCTGGAGAACCTGAAAGAGCTGGTCAATGCGGCGGCGCTGTTCGTGCAGGAACAGGACGAGGCCCAGGACCTGGCCGCTTTCCTCACCCATGCCGCGCTCGAGGCGGGCGAGCACCAGGCGGGCGAGGGCGCGGACGCGCTGCAACTGATGACCGTGCACTCGGCCAAAGGCCTGGAATTCCAGGCGGTATTCGTGACCGGGCTGGAAGAGGGCTTGTTTCCGCACGATCAGAGCCGCAACGAGGCGGACGGCCTGGAGGAGGAGCGGCGCCTGATGTACGTGGCGATTACGCGCGCGCGCTCGCGCCTGTACCTGTCGTTCGCGCAAAGCCGCATGCTGCACGGGCAGACGCTGCCGAAAGTGGCCTCGCGCTTTCTCGACGAGATCCCCGCCGGCCTGGTGAAGTGGCTGACGCCGCGCATGGGCGCCGAGCCTTCGCCCGGGCCGGTGCTCGCTTCGGCGCGCGACGCCGCGATACCCAGGAGTCAGCCGCGCGCGACCCAGATGGGCTGGCGCATCGGCCAGAACGTGGTTCACGCCAAATTCGGTCAGGGCGTGATCGTCGATGCCGAAGGCCAGGGACCGGATGCGCGCGTGCAGATCAATTTCGGCCGTCAGGGCATGAAGTGGCTGGCGCTGGAATACGCCAAGCTGAGCGCGGCCTAGAGGTTTTTATCGCTCAGCCTGCCCCCATGGCCAGTGCCAGTCTGTAAGTGATGAACGAGGCGGCATAGGCCAGCGCAAACAGATAGCCCAGCATGATCAGCGGCATGGTCCAGCCGCCGGTCTCGCGCTTGACCGCCGCGATCGTGGCCAGACACTGCGGCGCAAACACATACCAGGCGAGCAGGGACAGGGCGGTGGCCAGGCTCCAGCTCTGCGCGATCAGCGGCGCGAGGGCTTGCGCAGCGTTATCAGCCGTCGCCGAGAGCGCATACACGGTGCCCAGCGCGCTCACCGCCACTTCCCGTGCCGCCAATCCTGGCACCAGCGCAATGCTGATCTGCCAATTGAATCCGATCGGTTCGAACACCAGCGCCAGCGCCTTGCCCAGCAATCCCGCCAGACTGTACTCGATCGCGGATCCAGTTGCTCCGTCCGGCGGCGCCGGAAAGCTCGCCAGAAACCACAACAGGATGGTCAGTGTGAGAATGATGCCGCCGACCCGCTTCATGAATATCATCACCCTTTGCCAGATGCCGATCGCGATGTTGCGTACGGTCGGCAAATGAAAGCTGGGCAATTCCATCATCAGCGGGCGCACCTGGCGGCCGGCGGCGGTAAATCGTCTGAGCACCAGAGCCACGGCAAGCGCACCGACAATACCCGCAAGGTACAGGGCCGACAGGACCAGCCCCTGCAACTCCAGCCCGCCCCACACCTCCCGCTTTGGAATAAAGGCGCCGATCAGCAGCGCATAAACGGGGAGCCGGGCCGAGCAGGTCATCAGCGGCGCGATCATGATCGTCACCAGCCGGTCGCGCGGGTTGGCGATGGCGCGCGCGGCCATGATGCCGGGGATGGCACAGGCGAAACTCGACAGCAGCGGGATGAAGGAACGTCCGCTCAGGCCCACGCCGCCCATCAGCCGGTCGAGCAGAAAAGCGGCGCGCGGCAGGTAGCCCGACTCCTCCAGTACCAGGATGAAGAAGAACAGAATCACAATCTGCGGCAGGAACACAATTACGCCGCCGGCGCCGGCAATCACGCCATCCACGATCAGGCTCTTGAACCACATATCCGGCAACACCGCACTCGCCGCCGCGCTCAGGCCGGCGGTAGCCGTCTCGATCAGGCTCATCGGCGCCTCGGCCCAGGCAAATACCGCCTGAAAAACGAGGAACAGTATCAGTGCCAGCAGCATCGGCCCGATGACCGGGTGCAGAACGACGCGGTCGATGCGATCGCTCGGCGTGTGCGGCACGACTTCGTCCAGGCCGAGTCGTTGCAGGATGCGGCGCACCGCGACGTGGTCGGACTCGTTGCTGTGGGGCTCGCCGGTCGCTGCCGACAGGGCAAGGCTGTGCGACGGCGTCGTCACGGCCGCGGAGCGCCATAGCTCCGTGTCATCGAATAGCGCGAGCAAGGGCGCGGCGCCCGCGCTCTGAATGGCGACGGTGCTGACTACCGGCAGCCCGAGTTCAGTCGCCAGCGCCTCCGGTTCGACTTTGATGCCGCGTTTCTCGGCCAGATCAGTCATGTTGAGCGCCACAACGCAGGGCAGGCCAAGTCGTTTGACGGCAAGCGCCAGACGCAGATTGCGCCGCAGGTTGGTGGCGTCGACTACGCACACCACCAGATCCGGCCGCTTCTCGCCGGCGGCACGACCAAAGAGCACATCACAGGTCACGCGTTCATCGGGCGAGCGCGGATACAAGCTGTAAGCGCCCGGCAGGTCGAGTACGCGCAGCAATCTGCCGGCGGGCGTGGTGAGCCGGCCCTCCTTGCGCTCGACCGTCACACCAGCGTAGTTGGCGACCTTCTGTCGGCTGCCGGTGAGCAGATTGAACAGCGCGGTCTTGCCGCAGTTTGGATTGCCGACCAGCGCCAGCAGCGGCCCGCTTGGGTGGAAGTGGATGACGGCTTGATTCATGCCTTGCGCTCCTCAAGACGTGCCTGATCCAGCGGCGCCACCCGCACGCAGGCCGCTTCGGCCCGGCGCAAGGCAAAGGTCGACTGGCCAATCCGGACTACCAGTGGATCACCGCCGGGCAGACCGCGCGTCATCAACATCACGCGTTCGCCGACGATGAAGCCGATTTCTTCCAGCCAGCGCGCCCATTCGGGCGCGGCAGGCGGCGCCTGAACCTGCCGCACAGTCAGCGCGTGACCGATCAATGCTAGATCGAGAGTCGCGCCTGAAATTCCATTTTCCATGTTTTTCACATTGACCTCCGGAATTGATCCTTTTTTCCCACTTAGCGGAAGCGCCAGGTAATGCCCGCGGTGGCGGTATGCTTTGTCGCGCTGGGACTATCGTTGTCGGACGAGCGCAGAAAGCCGAGGGCGAAATCGAGATCCTCGCTCGGCGAGTAGATCGCGCCCAGCTCGACGAAATTCGAGCGCGCCCTGACGCCCGCGGCACGTGCGGATTCCGTTCCCAGATCCAGGGCGAGCTTCCATTGATCGGTGACATCCCACACGGGGGCGATCGATGCGCGCGTCGTCGTCGTGTCCGGATTGTTCAGGCTGTCCCCGTAGCGGTCACGGCCCACGCCGGCATTGGCGTGTATCGCACCGAATGGAACTTCCTGGGTGAGGATAAGCGTCAAGTTGGCGGAAGTTCTGCCCCTGCCCAGCCCGGCAGCTTCGCGACCGGCGCTGACCGGTAACAGGATTTCCGGCTTGAGCGCGAAACCGGTCTTGCTCTGTTCGTTTTCGTAAAACCGCCACTTGGCGCCGAATGAAGGATTGCCGCCGCCACTCGCGTCGCCCGCGGAGGTGCTAGCTCGAATCCGGGCGTAGCTGAGCCCGGCAAACACATCGAGCGTCTCGGTCAGGCCACGCGTATAGACGACGGGCACGGTGCGCAAACGCTCAACGTTGCCGGCGACTTTTGCGCGGTCCTCATTAAGCGAAAGCTCGAGCTGGTTGCCGCCACTGCCCTGGGTGCCCGTATCGTCGGTAACAAGAGGCTGGAAGGCAGAGACCGAAGCGGAAAATCCGGCAAAAGTCACCAGCACCACTTGGGCTGCAAAGCGTTTGGTCGATTTCATGAATATATTGCGCAAAGGAAATTGGCACTAAAAAGCAGCGGTATATGAGAATTGTTCTTATTGTAGATGAGAACAATTCGCAATAGCAAGAGATATTTTTGTGAAGCGGAAAAAGGGAGGACGTTCACCGCAAGGCGCAATAGAACGCAAGAAAAGGCTTAATAAGCCACGGAGAATACAGAGAAACCCGTTTAAAGCAGCAGACGCATCGCGGGGCGCCTGCGATGAAACGACCAACCAGGGATTCGCTTCCCAGCGGGACGAAGGCGCGAACTCAATCGCCGGCCGGATCCCCGAACAGCGACAACTGGGTCGCCAACGACAGCACCGTTTCCTCCACCGCGCGCTTGGCCTCGCCCAGGGTTTTCGCCTCGCCCGCGCGGCTGCCCGCCTGCCAGCGATAAATGCCGTTCTTGCCCTTGCCGTCGAGCGCTACCCAGCCGATTTTTTTCTTGTCCTGCCAATAGCCGTGGCTAGCGTAACCACGCTCCCAGAACGGCTTGGCTTTGCTATTTCGGGTCGCCATGTGCGCTAGCTTACCAAAGTGCTCCCTGGGCTACCAGCCAGTAGCGCGCGAAGCGCCCGGCGGCCGACCATAGCGTCACCGCGACCCAATTGAGCTTGACCCAGCCCGCGGCGAGGCACAGGCCGTCACCGACGAACGGCAGCCAGGCCAGCGCCAGCAGCGGGCTGCCGTAGCGGCTGACGCGCTCGAGCTGGGTCAGCGGCTTTTTCGAGCCGATGTAGCGCCCGATCAGATAGGTGGTGAGTCCGCCCAGCGTGTTACCCAGCGTGGCCACCGCTATCGCGGGCCAGGCGAGGTCCGCGTGCAGTTTGAGCACGGCAAACAGCGCCGCCTCGGAACTGATCGGGACCAGAGTCGAGGCGAGGAAGCTCGCCCCGAACAGCGATGCGAGGCTCGCACCGGCGCCAATCAAGCCAACGCTCCGCCAAACGCGCGCCGGGATGCGTCCCACGGGGACTTTCCCGTCGAGCGGGATCGAGACCTTCGGTCGCCTTGCCGCGGCAAAGCACATCCTGCTACCCTTGGACGCCTACGGTTCATATGAATAAGAGGGGATACCTCCCCTCATGCTCCCCTAAATCGGAGGCCATTTCGGCAATTCCGGAATGGCCCCTTAACTTGAATCGACTCGCCATGCATCCCGACTACCTCGAAAAGATCCTCAAAGCGCGCGTCTACGACGTGGCGATCGAATCGCCGCTGGAGCCTGCGCCCATCCTGTCGGCGCGCCTGCACAATACCCTGCTGCTCAAGCGCGAGGACATGCAGCCGGTATTCTCGTTCAAGCTGCGCGGCGCGTACAACAAAATGGCGCAGTTGCCCCCGGCGACGCTGAAGCGCGGGGTCATCGCCGCCTCGGCCGGCAACCACGCCCAGGGCGTGGCGCTGGCGGCGCAGCGCCTGCACTGCAAGGCGGTGATCGTGATGCCGGTGACCACGCCGCGGATCAAGGTGGACGCGGTGCTTGCCCGCGGCGCCGAGGTGCTGCTCGTGGGCGACTCCTACGACGAGGCTTACCGCCATGCGCTCAAGCTGGAGAAATCCCGGAAGCTCACCTTCGTGCATCCTTACGACGATCCGGACGTGATCGCCGGCCAGGGCACCATCGGCATGGAAATCCTGCGCCAGGCGAAGACGCCGATCGACGCGATTTTCGTCGCCATCGGCGGCGGCGGGCTGATCTCGGGCATCGCCGCCTACGTCAAGCGCCTGCGCCCGGAGATCCGTATCGTCGGCGTGCAGCCGGTGGATTCCGATGCCATGGCGCGTTCGCTCAAAGCCGGCCGGCGTGTGCGCCTGGCGCAGGTGGGCCTGTTCGCCGATGGCGTCGCGGTGAAGCAGGTGGGGAAGGAGACTTTCCGCCTGTGCCAGCAATTCGTCGACGAGATCATCCTGGTCGATACCGACGAGATCTGCGCCGCGATCAAGGACGTGTTCGAGGAGACCCGCTCCATCCTCGAACCGGCGGGGGCGCTGGCCATCGCCGGGGCGAAGGCGTATGTGGAGAAAAAGGGCGTGCGCGGCCAGACCCTGGTGGCGGTGGCCTGCGGCGCCAACACGAATTTCGACCGCCTGCGTTTCGTCGCCGAACGCGCCGAGGTGGGCGAGCATCGCGAGGCCATCCTCGCCGTCACCATCCCCGAGCGCCCCGGCAGTTACAAGAAATTCTGCGCCACCCTGGGCGCGCGCAACGTCACCGAGTTCAACTATCGCATCGCCGGTTCGAAGGAGGCGCATGTGTTCGTCGGCGTGGAGGTGCACGATCGCGACGAGACCGCGCGCCTGATCCGCAAGCTGCGCCGCCACGGCCTGAAAACCATCGATCTGTCCGACAACGAGATGGCCAAGCTGCATGTGCGCCATTTGGTCGGCGGGCATGCGGCGCTGGCGAAAAACGAGCTGTTGTACCGCTTCGAGTTTCCGGAGCGGCCGGGCGCACTGATGCGCTTCCTCAACAGCATGCGCCCCGACTGGAACATCAGCCTGTTCCATTACCGCAATCACGGCGCCGACTACGGCCGCGTGCTGGTCGGCATGCAGGTGCCGCCCAGGGAAATGCCGCAATTCCGGCGATTCCTGCATGATCTGGGCTATCCGTTCTGGGACGAGAGCCAGAACCCGGCGTACCAGCTGTTCCTCGGTTGACCTCCTGATGCAGGACTGCGGAGTCCGTTTCTGGCTGGAATCGTGTGTTTTGGTGCGGATAAGAAGCATCCGCACCAAAAACACACGGTTGGCGCGCGCGGCGCGCGCGGCGCGCAAGTCCGCTGGTGACATGCGACAGTGCGACCGTACTTAAGGCGCCAGATTGACGAACGCTCCCGCAGACTTAAGACATTCCGTCCGTATCCTCGCCAAAATATCCCGGCGCAAGCCCGTCCGCGTAGCAAACAGGTGAACTGAGTTCGATGCGCCGCGCCTGCGGCACGCCCAGGAACTCGAGTCTGCCCTCATCGCGCCGGTATACGCCGCGCTCGGTGACGACGTAATCCATGGGGATGTCCCAGGGCTGGGGGTGGATGGTGTCGATCGCGGCGAGCTCGTAGCTCACGCCTATCACCAGCGGTTTGCGCGCGTGCAGGCGCTCCAGCGTACGGTCGAAAAAGCCGCCGCCGTAGCCGAGGCGGTAGCCCTGCGCATCGAATCCGTTCATCGGCAGCAGCACCGTGTCGGGCACCAGTTCGGCGCCCGCCTTGGGATAGGGGATGTCGAGCTTGCCCAAGTCCATTTTCACGCCCGGATGCCATTCGCGAAAAATGAGCGGCGCCTTCGGCGCGACCACTACCGGCAGTGCCGCGGTCGCGCCCTGCTCGCGCAACCAGCGCAGCAGGTGGCGCGCGTCGTACTCGTTGCGGATGGGCCAGCAAAAGGCCACCACGCCCCTGGCCAGGCCGGGGAACCCGTATTGCAGATGCCGATCCATCGCTAAACGCCAGGCGTGCAGCCGCTCCGCGGGCAGCGCCTGCCTGCGCGCAAGCAGTTCGCCGCGCAACTTCTTGCGCCAGGCCATCAATTCAGCGTGCTGCATATATTTGACGCGCGTCATCCATCTGGTTTGTAGAGCGTTTATACTAAATTTTCTTTGGATTTGGCCGTAAAGCTGAATATAACACCTATGCTACGTGCCCTTATCCTCGCCCTCATCCTGGCGCCGGCCGCGCTGCAAGCGCGCGTGCCCCAGCCGCAGACGCAGGACGATATCTTCCTCGCCGCGCGCGCCGCGGCGCGCGCGGGCGACTACGACCGGCTCGCCCGCTACCACGCGCAGCTGCAGGGTTATCTGCTCCAGCCCTATGTCGAATCCTGGCTGCTGCTGCCGCGCCTGGAGAATGCGTCAGCGCAGGAGGTGCGCGCTTTTCTCGCGCGCGAGGAAGGCAGCGTACTCGTGCAGCAGGTGCGCAAGGAATGGCTGAAGGCGCTGGGCAGGAAGCGGCAATGGGATCTGTTCCGCGCCGAATATCCGTTGCAGATCGGCGAGGACAGCGAAATCGCCTGCTATGCGCTGCAGGCGCGCTGGCAACAGCAGGACGCATCGGCCCTGGACGAAGCCAGGGCGCAGTGGTACGCGCCGCGCGATTTGCCCGAAGGTTGCGTGCCGCTGGCCGAGGCGCTCATCGCCCAGGGCCAGTTCACCAGCGGCCAGGTGTGGGAACGCATACGCATCCTGCTCGAGGCGGGAGCGGTCAGCGCGGCGTGGCACACCGCCGGATATCTGCCGGCCAGCCATGCGCTGAATCGCGGCCAGCTTTTTGCGGCGGCCGCCGGCGCGCAGCGCTTTGTCGATGACAAGAAAAAGAATCTGTCGCAGCGCGCGGTGCGCGAGCTCACCATGTTCGCCCTGGATCGGCTGGCGCGCAGCGACCCGCTCGCGGCTGCAGGCTACTGGGACAAGAAGCTGCGCGCGCCATTTTCCGCCGAGGAGCAGGGCTACGTCTGGGGCCGGCTCGCGCTGCAGGCGGCGCGGCGCAATCTGCCTGAAGCGCTCGAATGGTACGGGTATGCAGAGGCGGCGGGGACGCAATTGTCCGAAGAACAACTCGCCTGGCGCCTGCGCGCCGCACTGCGCCAGGGTGACTGGGGCGAGGTGCAGGTTTCGGCGGAAATGATGTCGCCGCTGCAACGCAACGAACCGGCCTGGATCTACTGGCAGGGGCGCGCCGCGCAGGCGCGCGGAAATGCTGCCGCGGCGCACACCCTGTTCGCGCGCATCGCCGGCGAACATCATTTCTATGCCCGGCTCGCCGCCGAGGAACTGGGGCTCGCCTTCACCATTCCAGCCAGGGGCTATACGCCGACGGCACAACGGGTGGCCGCCATCGGGCGCGAGCCCGGGTTCCAGCGCGCGCTGGCGCTGTATCAGCTGGGCCTGCGGCTCGAGGCGTTGCGCGAATGGGCCTGGTCGATACGCGGCATGGACGACAAGCAGCTCCTGGCGGCGGCCGAATTCGCGCGCCAGAACGAAATGTACGATCGCGCGATCAACACCGCCGACAAGACACTGGCGCTGCACGATTTCAGCCTGCGCTATCCTGCGCCTCATCGCGAGGCGCTGGCCGAACATGCGCGCGCGCAGCGGCTGGAAGAAGCCTGGGTACTGGGGCTGGTGCGCCAGGAAAGCCGCTTCATTTCGGCGATCAAGTCCTCGGCCGGAGCGGCCGGCCTGATGCAGCTCATGCCGGCGACGGCGAAATGGGTGGCCGGGCGCATGCGCATGCAGGACTATTCCTGGGCGCGGGTGACCGATACGGGCGTCAATGCGGCCCTGGGCACCTATTACCTGCGCCATGTGCTGGACGATCTCGACGGCAATCCGGTACTCGCCGCGGCGGCTTATAATGCAGGGCCCGGGCGCGCGCGCCGGTGGCGCGGCGCCCGAGCGCTCGAAGGCGCGATCTACGCGGAAACCATACCGTTCAACGAAACCCGCGACTACGTCAAGAAAGTGATGAACAACACCATGTATTACGCAGCCATGCTGGGAGGGCAGGAGCGCTCCCTGAAAGCGCGCCTGGGCATGATCGCGCCGCGCGGCGGCAACGATCGCCTCGCGGCGCAGCGCCAGACCGAACCGGAAGAACCGCAATGAAACTCGAACGTATAGCCGTCCTCGGCGGCAGCGGCTTTATCGGCCGCCATGTGGTGCGCATGCTCGCCGGACAGGGCAAACAGGTCGTCGTGACTACGCGCCGGCGCGAGCGCGCCAAGCACCTGTTGATGCTGCCGACGGTCGATGTGGTGCAGGCAGACGCGTGCGATCCGCCGCAGCTCGCCGCCGTCCTGCGCGGCTGCGACGCGGTGATCAACCTGGTGGGGGTGCTGCAAAGCCGGCCGGGCGAGCCTTACGGCGTCGATTTCCGCCGCGCGCATGCCGAGCTGCCGCGGGACCTGGCGGCGGCGTGCGAACATTTGCACATTCCGCGCCTGCTGCACATGAGCGCGCTGAACGCGTCGAGCAAGGGCCCGAGCGCCTATCTGCGCTCCAAGGGCGACGGCGAGAACTGGATGTTCGCCGAAGGCAAGCGCCTCGCGATCACCGTATTCCGCCCGTCGGTGGTGTTCGGAGCGGAAGACAGCTTCCTCAACATGTTCGCGCTGCTGCAGCGCTTTCTGCCGGTGGTGATGCTCGCTTGCCCGGAGGCGAAATTCCAGCCGGTCTATGTTGAAGACGTGGCGCGGGCCATGGTGCACGCGCTGGACGAGCGCGAGAGTTTCGGCAAGACCTACGATCTGTGCGGCCCCAGGGTCTACAGCCTGCGCGAGCTGGTCAAGTTCGCCGGCCGCGCGAGCGGCCACCCGCGTCCCATCATCGGCCTCAACGCCAAGTACTCCATGCTGCAGGCATGGATCATGGAGTGGCTGCCGGGCAAGCTCATGAGTCGCGACAACGTGTTGTCGATGTCGCTGGCCAGCACCAGCGCGGCGCCTTTCCCGTTCGGCATTCAGCCCACCGCCGTCGAGGCGGTGGCGCCGGCCTACCTGCAGGGGACCTACGCGCGCTCGCGCTTCAGCCTGCTGCGCTGCCGCGCCGGCAGAAAGACGCACGCAGCGTGAAGCCGCTCAAGCTCGCAATCGCCAACAAGAACTACTCCTCCTGGTCGATGCGGCCGTGGGTGCTGCTCACCCAGGCCGGCATCGCGTTCGAGGAAATCCAGCTCAAATTCAGCGATGAGGGCAGCGTCCGTGGCGTAGAACCTTACTCGCCCACGGGCCAGGTGCCGGTGCTGATCGTCGATGGCGAGCCGGTATGGGATTCGCTCGCGATCTGCGAAGCCGCGGCCGAGCTGTTTCCCGACAAGTGCCTGTGGCCGGCCGACCCGCGCGCGCGCCAGATCGCGCGCTCGATCTGCGCCGAAATGCATGCGGGTTTTCGCGGTTTGCGCGGCGCCATGCCGATGAATATCCGCGCTTCGCTGCCGGGCAAGGGCATGAGTCCGGCGGTGCAGAAGGATATCGACCGCATCGTCGAAATCTGGGAATCCTGCCGCGCGCGCTACGGCAAGGGCGGGGAGCTGCTGTTCGGGCAGTTCACCATCGCCGACGCGTTTTACGCTCCGGTGGCGACGCGCTTTCTCACCTACGCCGTCACGCTGCCGCCGGCGGCGCAGCGCTACGCCGATGCGCTGCTCGCGCTACCGGCGGTGCGGGACTGGATGGTGCAGGCGCGCCGCGAAACCGAATTCGTGCGCGCCGACGAGCCTTATGCCGAAAAACCCGCCGCAAAGTGAGTTTTGCATCGGCCGATCCGGGGAAGTATGGGGCGAGGAGATATCCCCTCGTTTTGCGGTGAATCCTAGCGCCGGCCTGACCCCGGTCTGATACGGCAACAGTCTTCCGGTGAAGATTTACGCAGTCGGCGGCGCAGTGCGCGATGAACTTCTGGGGCTCCCGGTGAAGGACCGCGACTACGTCGTGGTCGGCGCCACGCCGGCGGACATGACCCGCCTCGGCTACAAGCCGGTGGGCAAGGATTTCCCGGTGTTCCTGCATCCGAAGACGCGCGCGGAATATGCCTTGGCGCGCACCGAGCGCAAGACCGCGCGCGGCTACAAGGGATTCCAGGTCTATGCCGCGCCCGACGTGACGCTCGAACAGGATCTGTCGCGGCGCGACCTTACCATCAACGCCATCGCCCGCGACCAAGGGGGCCACCTGATCGATCCCTACGGCGGTGCGGCCGACCTGAAGCGCGGCGTGCTGCGCCACGTCAGTCCGGCGTTCGCGGAGGACCCGGTGCGGATCCTGCGCGTGGCGCGCTTTGCCGCACGCTTCGGCTTCAAAGTGGCGCCGGCCACGCTGCGCCTGATGCGCGCGATGGTGGACGCGGGCGAAGCCGATGCCCTGGTTGCAGAGCGCGTGTGGCAGGAACTGGCCGTCGGGCTGATGGAAGCCGCGCCGTCGAAAATGTTCGCGCTGCTCAGGAACTGCGGGGCGCTCGCGCGCGTGCTGCCGGAACTGGCCGCGGCCTGGACGCGTCGCGGGCAGTATGCGCGCTCGCGGCGCGCGCTCGATTACGCCGCCGCCCAGGACTATGCGCTCGAGGTGCGCTACGCCGTGCTCGCTTGCGCGCTCGCCGGCGTCGACGCGCCCGAGCGCGAGCTGCGCCGCATGAGCGCGCGCCTGCGCGCACCCGGGGACTGCGCCGACCTGGCTCTGCTCGCCTTGCGCCACTTTGAACAAATCGGTTTTGGCGCGAAGCTCAAACCCGAGGCGATCGTCGCCTTGCTGCAGGCGTGCGACGCCTGGCGCAGGCCGGCGCGCTTCGAGCAGTTGTTGCAGGCGGTCGAGAGCTCGAACGCCAACCGCGTCCGGCCGTTCACCGCCGCGCCGCGGCTGCTTGCTGCGCTCGGCGCCGCGCGCGCCGTGGACGCCGGCACCATCGCGGCGCGCGAATCCGAGCCGCACAAGATCGCCGCGCGGGTACGAGCGGCGCGCGTGGCGGCGGTGAAATCCGCACTCGCCCTCAAGTAGGAATGTGAAGCGGCGCGCCCAAGGGCGGCACTACTTCGCGTGACGCACGAGGAAACCGACTATTTCCTCGACCTTCAGTTGCGGCTCGCCGGGAACATCGCGGTTCCCGACCACGCGGTTCATCCACTGCATGTTCTCTTCCATGCGCGCCACCACCGCCGGCCATTCCTTCGCCGTATGGCGCCGCGGATCGGGCAGCACGTGGCATTGCTGGCAGGCGAGCTTGAATGACCGCCCCTCCGGCAGGTCCACGGCGGGATATTTTTTCGGGTCGAGCGCGCGCTGGCCGTGTTTGCGCAGGTACGCGACTATGACCCGGGTTTCTTCCCCGGTCGGGGCCGACACGCCGGCCATCATGTCCTTCATCAGCACGCCCATGTTGCCGCGGCCCTCCATGCGCAGCACCATTCGCTCGACGATGCCAGGCCATTTTCCCGGATTGTGCATGGCGGGGTTGGCGAGGTTATGGCACTGCACGCAGTATCGCAGCGTCAGTCGCGCGCCGCGCGATTTGGGCTCGGGCAGCTGCGCGGCTTCAAAGGCGGGCGGAAGGATGCGCTCGAGCATGGGCCCGTGCGGACTCCCGGCCCAGCGCCTGCGCGCGTCTTCCATCGTCTGCATGGCATCGACCGGGACTTGAGCGTGGGTTGCGGAAGGCCAGCACACGGCCAGGACCTGGAGCAGGAAAGCGAGGCGGCTCATCGCGGCAAATTATACTGGCGTAAGCCTGCGGCTGCAGGTGCGACTGAAGCCAGTTCGTCGCTCGCCTGCAAGGATAGGGCGTAAGGGGTGGTCGGAACAAGGGGGCCCGGGGAAGGGGTGGGACCCATCCCTTCCCACCCGGCCCCTTGTTCCCCAAAGGGACTTTCCCCTCAAAGGGGATTGAGGCCTTCGGAGCATCCCAAACCGCTAACCCGCTGGCGCGGCGATCAGATCAGCCGCGCGAGCAGGGTCAGCGCGATCGACAACACGATGGTAGTGGTGAAGGGCAGGTAATAGTCCCTGCCATTGCGACGCAGCGTGATGTCGCCGGGCAGGCGCCCGAGTCCGAATTTTCTTAGCCACGGTGTGCACAGGGTCAGCACGGACAGGGCGACGATCAGGGTCAAAAGCCATTTAAGCATCGAATCATTGTAAACTGCCGCAACGAAGAAAAACGGACAGGGAGCAGAAAATGATCGACCTCTATACCTGGAAGACGCCCAACGGCCGCAAGGTTTCGGTGATGCTGGAGGAATGCGGCTTGTCTTACAACACGCACGCGGTCGACATCGGCAAGGGCGAGCAGTTCACGCCGCAGTTCCTCGCGCTCTGCCCGAACGGAAAAATTCCCGCCCTCGCCGATTCCGACGGCCCGGACGGAAAACCCATCGCCCTGTTCGAATCGGGTGCGATCCTGGTCTATCTCGCCGGCAAGACCGGCAGGCTTCTGCCCGCATCCGACCGCGGCAAGTACCTCGCACTGCAATGGCTGATGTTCCAGATGGGCGGCGTCGGCCCGGTGTTCGGCCAGGTGCACCATTTCCTGCGCGCGGCCAAGGAACAGGTGCCCTACGCGATCGAGCGTTACAGCAAGGAGAAAGACCGACTCTACGGCGTGTTGGATAAGCGTCTGGGCGAGGCTGCGTATCTCGCCGGCGAGTATTCGATCGCCGATATCGCCACCTACCCCTGGGTGGCGCGCCACGAGTGGCACCGCACCGAGCTTGGCGATTTTCCCAACGTCAAACGCTGGTATGACGTTATCGGCGCGCGCCCGGCCGTTCAGCGCGGCATGGCGATTCCGGCGTAGGCGCCGCGCCGGCGATGGGTACGGCTTCCGGCTCCGGTGTGCTGGAACAGCTTGAAATCATCGAGACCGGGCCCAGCGGAGGCGGCGGGCGGCCGCTCTTGTTCGTGCACGGCGCTTTCGCCGGGGCCTGGTGCTGGTCCCGGCATTTTCTGCCTTATTTCGCCGGGCAGGGCTTTCGCGCCTGCGCCGTGAGCCTGAGCGGACACGGCCGCAGCCCCGGACGCGAGCGCCTCGACTGGCTTTCCATCGCCGATTACGTGCGCGATCTGGAGCAGGCGGTAGTCACCGTTGGCGGTGATCCGGTGCTCGTCGGCCATTCCATGGGCGGTTTCGTGGTGCAGAAGTACCTGGAGCGCGCCAGCGCGCCAGGCGTCGTACTCATGGCGCCGGTGCCGCCGCAGGGGCTGTTGTCGGCCTCGATCGCGCTGGCATTCTCCAATCCGGGCCTGTTCGCCGATCTGAACTCCATGCTGCACCGCGGCCGCGCTTCGCTCGCCAGCTTGCAGCACGCCCTGTTCGCGAGCCCGGTCGCGCTGGACCAACTGCAGGTCTATTACCGGCTGATGCAGCCGGAATCGCAGCGCGCGATGTGGGACATGACGTTTTTCGATTTGCCGCGGCTGCGGCCTGAACGCTGTCCGCCGATGCTGGTGCTGGGTGCCGGGAGCGACATCCTGGTGCCGCCGTCGCAGGTTGAGGAGGCGGCGCGCGTCTACGGCACGCAGGCGGAGATTTTCCCAGGCATGGGGCATGTGATGATGCTCGAAACCGACTGGCAGAAAGTGGCCGACCGCATCATCGAGTGGATGAGAGCGGAGCAACTCGACGGTATCTAGGGCCGGGCAGGCTCCCATTCTCCGTTCAACGGCTCATCGGACATCGTCCGATTGACTATTTGCGGGCGACAGCGCGGCAGGTACAGTGCGGCAACGCCACCACCCGATCGCGACCATCAAGCTGCAATTGGCAGCCCTGCGACGCAAGTTGCAGCCGCAACATCTGCGTCGGCGGCATCATTCGGCCGCTTGCCGACTGACCGACCGTCGACAGCACAACGGAATCATTTTCGGCAAACGAATCGGCAGTGAGCGTCACGACCTTGCCAAGCAGCTCGCGTGCTGCGTCGTTCAGTTGCGCGCGACATTGCGCCGTGCTTTCGATCAGCACAGCCGGTGTCGATGGCATGCGCGGGCCGGCGCTCGCACAACCCGCAATCAGCGGACTGCCAAGCAGGCAAACGAGTGCGCCGGCCACGGGGTGTTTCATTTGCCTGTACGGTACAGTTTGACGGTTTCGAGTGGATGGATCATGAATTCCATGTCGGGGTTCAGGACATAGGGATTGTGCGTACGGGCGTTCATTGAAGCGGTAGTCTGCGCGCTGCCCGCGGATAGCGAAAGCGTGGCAGAAGCGGCCACCATCGTCGCTGCCGGACAGCTGCCCGCGAGCTGGTAACCGAGGGCCGTGGCGAGCATTCCTTCGGCAGGGTCGCCCAGAGCGTGATCGAGATCATCAGTGGCGGAACAGGTCGCCGGAATGCCGGTAACCGGGGTCGCCACACCTTTGTTGTTGCGGCCTTCGAACTCGAGGCCAAAGAACGCCAGAGTGCAGTTGTTGGCCTGTGTGAATCCGTATGGCTTGCCGCAAGTGGTACCACCCACCAGTACAACATCGATATCGATGCCACGCAGCGCGCTGATGAATGCCTCGCTCGCCGAGCAGGTGCTGCCGCTCGTAAGGACCGAAACCCGCCGCAGGTTCAGCGCGCTAAGGGGCTCGCCCGCGCGAGCGCCGTTGCCGAAAAAATTGGTGATGGTGCCGACAAATCCGATACTGGTGCTCTCGGCGCTGCGTTTGTCGTTGAAGACCAGGGTTTCGAATACTTTGCCGCTGCTTTGCACCTGCCCCGCTACCATATAGCCTAGCTGCGCGGCAATATCGACGAAACCGCCGCCGTTGTAGCGCAGATCGACAACCAGATCGGTGACGCCCGCCGCGGCAAAACGCGTGAACGCATCCGCCAGCTGTACTTCGCCCAAGGGCGTGGCGAAACTGTTGTAAGCCAGATAAGCCGTGGTGGTGCCGGGTAAAACGCGATCGACGATGACTGGTGAGGTGGCAAAGGTCGCGCTGGTCACGGTCAATGTGCGCACCGGTCCGCCGAGTGCGTCCTGCACGCCGACTTCCGACGAAGTGCCGGCGGCACTGTTGAACAGCTTGTCCGACAGCGCCGCCGGTATGGAGAACGATGTGGCTACGCCGTCGATGGAGGCGAGCACCATCCCTCGCGCAAACCCGGCCGCCGCCGCGGGCCCATTCGGATCCACATAGGCGATTCGAATGATGCCGCCATTGCCGGTATCACGCCGCAGCGTGAAGCCGACATTGGTCGCGGTGCCGCTTTGAAAAACGGCGTCGGCCTCCGCCTGGGTCAGCACGAAGCTGAAACGATCCTTCGACGGTACTCCACCTACCGTGTAATCGAGAAAAAGGTTTTCTACCGTGTTGGTGTAAGTATCGGGATCAATGCCCGTCAGCGGCGCGTCGCGGTAGAACAGGTAGTTCTCGTTCAGCCAGGAACGCACCCAGTTCTTCTGACGATTATCGGTGCAGGTCCCCTCGCTCCAGTCGCTCATCAGGGCGCCCGCGCCCGACGCGGCGCTCACCAGCATGCCGGCGAACTGCGCGGAGGGCGCGATGTCAACTGCCGCCGCAGATGAGCCGTCGCCGCCGCCGCTACCACCACACCCCGCCAGCAGATAGGTACAAATGGTTATGCACGACAATGCGGTGGCTCGGTCCAACCGGGCAGCAAGGTGTGACGGTGGCAACGGCAAGACCTTCTCCAGCAGGTGCGCAAACATATTCATGTTCATTCCCAGGCTCGCCGCAAACGCGCTAGCGCGGCAGTTGCACGATGAACCGCTCTATGCCCGCGAGCAGCATTTCGACCGCAATTGCGGTGAGCACCAGCCCCATCAGGCGCTCCAGCGCGATCACGCCGCGCCTGCCGATCCAGCCACTGATGCGCTGCGCCGAAATCATCACCAGGGCGGACACCAGCATGGCGAGGCTGAGCGCCACCACCCAATCCAAAACACGCTGCGGCTCGCGCGACACCAGCAAAAGCACGGTGGCGAGCGCGGACGGCCCGGCAATGGCGGGGATCGCGAGCGGCACGATGAACGTGCCCTTCTCTCCGGTGTCGCCGAAAATGCCCTCGGCGTGCGGGAACACCATGCGCAGCGCGATCAGAAACAGGATCAATCCGCCGGCAATCGCCAGCGCATTGTCCGACAGCCGCAGCAAATGCATGAACTTGTCGCCGCCGAACATGAAGGCGAGCAGCACGCCGTAGGCGATGGCGCATTCGCGTAGCACCACTCTTGTGCGCAGCGGCGCATCGACGTGTTTGAGCACGGAGATCACCAGCGGCATATTGCCGAAGGGGTCCATCACCAGGATCAGCAGAATGGCGGCGGAGACGATATCCACGGCGATCTTCTACAGGGAGGCACGCCGGTCGCCGCTGGCGAAGCCGATCAGCGGCGCGGCATAGTCTTTCCCAAATGCGATGACCTTGAACAATTCGCCCATCTCCGCGGGCGAGAGCAGCTGTTGCGCCGCGGCCGCCTGCGGCAGATAGGCCGCCGCATTTTCCGGCGGGGTGCGCAACAGGATGTCGGTGATGCCGCAGTTGATCAGGAACTGCGCCTGGCCGGTGTAGCCCAGCAGTTCCAGTCCTGCTTCCTGGCCGGCGCGCGCGACGGCGCTGAAATCGATATGGCTGGTGATGTCCTGCAGCCCGGGCAGGAAAAACGGATCGGCATGTGCGCGGTGACGGTAGTGGCACATCAGCGTGCCTTGGCTGCGCTCGGCATGGTAGTACTCGTGCGCCGGAAAGCCGTAGTCGATGAGCAGGATCACGCCGCGCGCCGTCGATTGCGCCAGCGTGCGCACGAAAGCGCAGGCCACCAGCTGGATTTCGGTCTGGTAGCCTTGCGGCAGCCGCAGCGCCTCGGCCGCCGTGCGCAGCTCGGCGGCTGCCGGTCGCCAGGTCCAGGCAAAGGTCTGCTCCTGCAATCCGACGCAGGCCTCCTCGATGCCGGCGGCACCGGCTCTGACTAGGTGCGCCGGCATCGCGTCCAGTACCTCGTTGGCGATGACCAGGCCCTGATACAGCGTCGGCAGCCGGTTGAGCCAGACCACGCGCTCCAGCAGGTGCGGCACCTTGAGCGCGAGCAGATCACGCTCGCGCTCGCGCAGATCGGGGCTGACTTCGAGAATATAGTACTGGCGGGGCAGCCGCTCCAGCCGTTCCAGCTCCGCCAGCAGGGCGGCGGCAAGCGCACCTGAGCCGGCGCCGATTTCCAGGATCTGGTCGAGGCCGGATCCCAGCACCTCGGCCGCCTGGCGCGCGAGCGTCTGGCCATACAGCGGGGTCATTTCGGGCGCGGTGGTGAAATCGCCTTCGCGCCCGAGCTTTCTCGCGCCGGCGGTGTAATAGCCCAGGCCGGGCGCGTACAGCGCCAGCTCCATGTAACGCGCAAACGGGATCCAGCCGCCGTTGGCGGCGATCTCGCCGCGGATCAGTGCCGCGAGCTGTTCGCTGTGCGCCAGCGCTGCGGCCGGCGGGGTGGGCAAGTCGGACATATTCGAGATAGGGAGCTCTGATCCAATCTGTCCCGCTATCAGAGCTTCCTCTGACTTGGGGGATATACGCCCCGAAGGAAGTCCCCTCGGGGGACAAGGGGGCCATGCCCCCTTGTTCAATCATGCATAGTGCGCGAATCCGGTAAAATCTTCAAATCATGTCTGCGCAGCTGCACAACAAGACTATCCTCGTCACCGGCGCAGCCAAGCGCGTCGGCGCGGCGATCGCGCGCCGGCTGCACCGAGCCGGCGCCAGGCTGGCGCTGCATTACCACTCGTCCGAGCGCGAGGCGCACGCCCTGCAGTCGGAGCTTAACCTGCAGCGCGCGCAGTCGGTGATCCTGGTAAAGGCCGATTTGCTGGAAACCGCCGGCCTCGCGGAAATCGTGAAAACCTGCGCCGAGCGCTTCGGTTCGCTTGATGCGCTGGTCAACAACGCCTCGGCGTTCTTTCCGACGCCGGTCGGCGCGATCAGCACGGCCAACTGGGACGAACTCCTTGGCGCGAATCTCAGGGCGCCCCTGTTCTTGTCCCAGGCGGCGGCGCCGTATCTGAGGAAGGTTGCGGGCTGCATCGTCAACATTACCGACATCCACGCCGAGCGGCCGTTGAAGAACTACGCGGTCTACAGCATTGCCAAAGCGGGGCTGGATGGTCTCACCAAGTCGCTCGCGCGCGAACTCGCGCCTGAGGTGCGCGTGAACGCCGTTGCGCCCGGGCCGATCGCCTGGCCCGAAGACGGGTCGTTCGACGAGGTGACGCGCCAGCGCGTGATCTCGCATACGCTGCTGAAGCGCATCGGCGAACCCGATGACGTCGCACGCGCGGTATATTTCCTGATTGCGGAAGCGCCGTACGTCACCGGGCAGATCATCGCGGTCGACGGCGGGCGCAGCGTGAACATGTAAATGAACGCCCCCGATCACAAGCAACTGGAAAAGCAGCGCTTCGAAGCGAACAAGCTGGAGAAGCGCCTGTGCCGCCTGGCCGGGCAGGCGATCGCCGATTTCAACATGATCGAAGCCGGCGATCGCGTCATGGTCTGCCTCTCGGGCGGCAAGGACAGCTATGGCCTGCTCGACGTGCTGCTGAAACTGCGGGCGCGCGCGCCGATCGCGTTCGACATCGTCGCCGTCAACTTGGATCAGAAGCATCCGGGTTATCCCGCGCATGTGTTGCCCGATTACCTGAAGTCGCTGGGCATCGAATTCCTGATTGCGCAGCAGGACACCTATTCGGTGGTCAAGCGCCTGATCCCCGAGGGCAAGACCATGTGTTCGCTGTGCTCGCGCCTGCGCCGTGGCGTGCTCTACCGCTTGGCGGGCGAGCTCGGGGCGACCAGGATCGCGCTCGGCCATCATCGCGACGACATTCTGGAGACCTTTTTCCTGAACCTGTTTTTTGGCGGCAAGCTCAAGGCCATGCCGCCGAAGCTGGGCTCGGACGACGGCAAGCACGTCGTGATACGCCCTCTCGCCTACGTAAAAGAAAGCGATCTCGCGCGCTATGCCGAGGTGCGCGCCTTCCCCATCATTCCCTGTGACCTGTGCGGCTCGCAGGACCAGCTGCAGCGAAAACAGGTGAAGCAACTGCTGCGGCAATGGGAAAAGGAATTTCCGGGTCGGGTCGAAACCATATTCAACAGCTTGCAGCGGGTAACACCCTCGCATCTGCTGGATCGCAAGCTGTTCGATTTTCCCGGCGTCAGCGCCGCGGGTGTGGCCGCCGAGGATGGAGACAAAGCGTTTGATGCAGAAGACTTTTCGGCCATAACGACGGCGATGTCGAGGATCACGCCGACGTCAGAATAGTCTGATAATCAATCGGAGTTTGTCAAACCCAGCTTGCCATGCTAGACTTTTTCGCATGAATTGCGCGGAACGATTGGTATCGATTTTCGGCAGCCAGGCCGAGGTGGCCCGGCGCTTGCGCCTGGATCGTGCGGTCGTCAATAACTGGGTCAAATCCGGTTATGTTCCGGCGCGCTGGGCGATGGAGGTCGAGCACGCCACCGAGGGCAGGGTCGCGGCGGTCGAGGTCCTCAACGAAGCCAACGCCAAGAAGCCGGTCCGAGTCAAATCGCGTCCCGACGATCTGTTCGGGTCGCATCTTCCAGGGAGTGACGCCATGAGTGAATTCGCACCAGTCAAACGCATCCATTCTTTTCATCCGCCGCAGCGCACGTTGATGGGCCCCGGCCCCTCGGAGATCAACCCGCGCGTGATGGCGGCGATGAGCCTGCCGGCGATCGGCTATCTCGATCCGGTGTTCGTGGAGATGATGGAGGAACTGAAGTCGCTGCTGCGCTACGCGTTTCAGACCAAGAACGCGCTCACTTTCCCGGTCTCCGGCCCCGGTTCGGTCGGCATGGAATATTGCTTCGTCAACCTGGTCGCTCCCGGCGACAAGGTCATCGTCTGCAGGAACGGCGTGTTCGGCGGGCGCATGATCGAGAACGTGGAGCGCGCCGGCGGCACGGCTATCGTCGTCGAGGATGCCTGGGGCGAGGCGATCGACCCGCAGAAGCTGGAAGACGCGCTGAAGAAAAATCCCGACGCGCGCCTGGTGGCATTCGTGCATGCCGAGACCTCCACCGGGGTGCAGTCGGACGCGAAGGCGCTGGTGGAAATCGCGCACAAGCACAAGGCACTCACCATCGTCGATGCCGTGACTTCGCTCGGCGGCACGCCGGTGCTGGCCGACGAATGGAACATCGACGCGATCTATTCCGCCAGCCAGAAATGCCTGTCGTGCACGCCGGGCCTGTCGCCCGTATCCTTCAGCGACCGTGTGGTCGAACACGTCAAGGCGCGCAAGGACAAGATCCATTCCTGGTTCATGGACATGAACCTGCTGCTCGGCTACTGGGGCGCGACCAACCGCACCTATCACCACACGGCGCCGACCAACAGCCTGTACGCGCTGCACGAGGCGCTGCTGATTCTCAAGGAAGAGGGCATAGAGAACGCGTGGGCGCGGCATACGCGCCATCACCTCGCACTGAAAGCCGGTCTCGAAGCCATGGGTTTGAAGTTCCTGGTGAAGGAAGAGGCGCAGTTGCCGCAGATGAACGCGGTGTACATACCCGAGGCGGTCAAGGCGCGCGAAGCCGAAGTGCGCAAGACCCTGCTTACCGAATTCAACCTCGAGATCGGCGCCGGCCTGGGGCCTTTGGCCGGCAAGATCTGGCGCATCGGCCTGATGGGTTATTCGTGCAAGCCGGAAAACGTGATGCTGTGCCTGTCGGCCCTCGGTTCGGTGCTCTCCGACATGGGCCTGCCGATCCACGTCGGCGACGCCGAAGCGGCCGCGCACGGCGCCTATGCCGCGCTGCACGCCAAGGCGGCGCAACAGAAACAGCAGCAGAAAAAGCGCGTGGCTTGAAGCGACCGCTGTTCCCCTGACCGGAGAAAGCGAAATAACGGCGGCCCCGCGGGGCCGCCGTTATTTTGGAGTGCGCCCGGCAGAGCGCGCCCACCTGGGGCGATCCCGCGCTTATAACCCCCGGCAATAAGCATGCTCCGATCGCTTCGTTGCGGCGGCGCAAGGCGCCGCTATACTTCGCGCTTTCCATTCATCTGGAAGACCCAACGTGAACATCGAAACGCTCGCCCTGCATGCCGGTTACAGCCCCGAGCCCACCACCAAGGCCGTGGCGGTGCCGATCTATCAGACCACGTCCTATGCCTTCGACGATACCCAGCACGGCGCGGATCTGTTCGATCTAAAAGTGGCGGGCAATATCTATACGCGCATCATGAATCCGACTCAGGACGTGCTGGAGAAGAGAGTCGCGGCGATGGAAGGCGGCATCGCCGGACTCGCGCTTGCCTCGGGCTCGACCGCCGTCACCTATTCCATACTCACCATCGCCGAAGCCGGGGACAACATCGTTTCGGCGAGCACCCTCTACGGCGGCACCTATAACCTGTTCGCGCACACCTTACCGCAACTGGGCATCGAGACCCGCTTTGCCGACCATCGCGATCCGGAAAGTTTCGGCAAGCTGATCGATGCCAGGACCAAGGCGGTCTACGTCGAATCCATCGGCAATCCGCTGGGAAACATCACCGACCTGGAAAAAATTGCCGCCGTCGCGCACCGCCACGGCGTGCCGCTGATCGTCGACAACACCGTGCCCACGCCCTATCTGCTGCGCCCGTTCGAGCATGGCGCGGACATCGTGGTGCATTCCCTGACCAAGTATCTCGGCGGCCACGGCAATTCCATCGGCGGGATCATCGTCGATTCCGGCAAATTTCCCTGGGCCGAGCACAAGCAGAAATTCCGCCGCCTGAACGAACCGGATGTTTCCTACCACGGCGTGGTCTACACCGAGGCGCTGGGCCCGGCTGCCTACATCGGCCGCGCCCGGGTGGTGCCGCTGCGCAACACCGGCGGGGCGATCTCGCCGTTCAACGCCTTCCTGATCCTGCAGGGCATCGAAACTTTGGCGGTGCGGATGGAGCGTATCGTCGAAAACACACTCGCCGTGGCGCGGTACCTGAAGGACCACAAGAAAGCGAGCTGGGTCAGTTACGCCGGACTGCCGGAACACAAGGACCACGCGCTGGCGAAGAAATATATGGGCGGACGCCCGTCCGGGATCCTCACCTTCGGCGTGAAAGGCGGTCTGGCGGCCGGCGCAAGATTCCAGGATGCGCTGAAGCTGTTCACCCGCCTGGTCAACATCGGCGATGCCAAGTCGCTCGCCTGCCATCCCGCGTCCACCACGCACCGGCAGTTGGCGCCTGCGGAATTGGTCAAGGCCGGCGTCACCGAGGACATGGTGCGCCTGTCCATGGGCATCGAACACATCGACGATCTGCGCGCCGACCTGGAACAGGCGCTGCAGGCGGTGTGACGGCGCCGCGCCGGGGATATTGTTGCTAATATTGCACAGCCACACCTAATCGCAACGGAGGAATCATGCATATCGCCAACGATGTGACCGCGCTGATCGGCAACACCCCGCTGGTGCACATCAACCGGCTGACCCGGGGATGCGTGGCCGAAGTGGTGGCGAAGCTGGAGTACCAGAATCCGGCCCACAGCGTGAAGGACCGCATCGGGCTGTCGATGATCGAGGCGGCCGAAAAGGCGGGACGCATCAAGCCCGACACCATCGTGCTCGAGCCCACCAGCGGCAATACCGGCATCGGCATCGCCATGGTGTGCGCCGCGCGCGGCTACAAGTGCACCCTCGTCATGCCCGACACAATGAGCAAGGAGCGGCGCATGCTGTTGCGCGCCTACGGCGCGGACCTGGTGCTGACCCCGGGCGCGGAGCGCATGCCGGGCGCGATCAGGAAGGCCGAGGAAATGGCCGCCGCCGACCCGCGCTATTTCATCCCGCAGCAATTCGAGAACCCGGCCAATGTCGAGGTGCACCGGCGCACCACGGCGGAGGAAATCTGGCGCGACACCGACGGCAAGGCGGATGTTCTGGTGTCCGGTATCGGCACCGGCGGCACTATTACCGGCGTGGGCGAGGTAATCAAGGCGCGCAAGCCTTCATTCAAGTGCATCGCGGTCGAGCCCGATGCTTCGCCCGTGCTCTCCGGCGGGCAGGCCGGCCCGCATCCGATCCAGGGCATAGGCGCGGGCTTCATCCCGAAGATACTCAACACCAAAATTTACGACGAGATCGTGCGCGTGAAGAACGACGACGCGATGGATCTCGCCCGGCGCATGGCGCGGGAAGAAGGGCTGCTGGTTGGCATCTCCTCCGGCGCCGCGATGTGGGCGGCGCTCGAAGTCGCCCGTCGCGCCGAGAACAAGGGCAAGCTGATCGTGGTGATCATCCCTTCGTTCGGCGAGCGTTATCTCTCCACGCCTTTGTTCGCGGGCCTGGCGGACTAAGAGGCAGTTTCAGCGTTGCCGATGCCGCCCCTCACGTGAGGGAGCATGAGGGGAGGTATCTTCTCATTTTGCAATGAACTCCAAGCATCGGCGGAATACCCGCCGCCCGCGCCGGAAGTCGGGGCGCTCCGGTGTTTTCGGGCAAATTGTTGCTCTCGATCAATGCCTCGAATCAGGAAAACCGGTATTTAAGCATCGTGAATGTGCAGATGCGGTCCGCGCGCGCCCGATTTGGGTGCGGCAATTCCGATTGCGCCGCAACAGCCGATCGAACGGCAATGCGGATCTGAACTGGGCGGCACAGGGACCGAACCCGCGATCCGGGCTCGCGACACCCTATACAATTTTTTCTACACAACAGGAAAGAGGAGTTTCTTATGGGTATCACCTACAAAATTCTGATCATGGGCGCTTCCTACGGTTCGCTGTTGGGAACCAAACTGGCGCTCGCGGGGCATACGGTGAAGCTGGTATGTCTTCCCGCCGAGGCGGAATTGATCAACAACGAAGGCGCCATCGTGCGCCTGCCGGTCAAAGGCCGCGACGGGCTGGTTGAAGTCAACTCGAAAAAGCTGCCAGGGCAAATGTCTGCCGGCGGCACCACTGCATTCAACCCGGCTGATTTCGATCTGGTCGCGTTGGCCATGCAGGAGCCGCAGTATGCTTCACCAGGCGTGCGCGAGCTGCTGGACGCGGTCGCAAAAGCCAAAGTTCCCTGCATGTCGATCATGAACATGCCGCCGCTGCCCTACCTGGCGCGCATTCCCGGCATCGATGCCGCCGCATGCAGAGGCTGTTACACCGACCCGGGCGTATGGGACAACTTCGACCCCAAGCTGATGACGCTATGCAGCCCGGACCCGCAGGCATTTCGCCCGCCGGAAGAGAAAGTCAACGTGCTCCAGGTCAGGCTGCCGACCAACTTCAAATCGGCGCGCTTTGACTCCGACGCGCACACCGCCATCCTGCGCCGGTTGGAGTCGGATATCGAAGCGGTCCGCTTCGACAGCGGCGCGGGCAAGATCGAGCTGCCGGTCAAGCTCAAAGTGCACGATTCCGTGTTCGTGCCGCTGGCAAAATGGAGCATGCTGCTGGCGGGCAACTATCGCTGCGTGCAGAAGGACGCGATGATTCCGATCAAGGAAGCCGTGCATTCCGACATCGAAGCTACGCGCTCGGTGTACAACTGGGTGGCGAAATTGTGCATGTCACTGGGCGCCGCAGAGAAAGACCTGGTGCCGTTCGAAAAATACGCCAACGCGGCGCTGTCGCTGGGGAGCCCTTCCTCCGCGGCGCGGGCCCTGGCTGCCGGCGCGCGCAATATCGAGCGCGTGGACCGTTTGGTGCAGACCATAGCGGCGCAGAAAGGCATGCGCTCCGAGGTGGTGGATCGCACGGTCGCGCTGGTCGATGGCTGGCTGGACGCCAATCGGCGCAAGGCCTGACAGCGGGGGCGTTCCCGCGCGGGGCAAGCCGGATTCCTGCTTCAGGTCCTGATCCGCGGGTTCTCCGGGATGCGCGCGTGTTGGGACTGGCGGCGCACCGCTCACGTCTTATCGCATCCCGCGGCCGTATTTGTGCAGCGCACCGGCCGAACCCACGGGCCGGTGTGCCCTCTCGTTTCACCCGGTGGAGCCCAAGGGCTATCTGCCGCGCCCTCGCCGGCGCGGGAGGGGTTGGCCAAATGCAGGAAGAAGAGAATGTCTTCGTGGCGCTTCCAAGCCGGAGAGAAATTGAGTAGATTAAGGTTCCTGAGGAGACAAGGGGGAACCCCATGAAAACCATATTTGCCAGTGCCGCGGCCGCGATCCTGCTGTCCGCTTGCCAGACCACGCCTTCGGAACCGCCGCGCGCGACGGCGCAGTTGCTGCCGACCGCGGGCAACAAGACCTTTGGCGAGGCGACTTTCGAGCAGATAGGCGACAAGGTCAGGGTCTCGATATTCGTGCAAAACCTCAAGCCGGAACAGGAGCACGGACTGCATATCCATGAGGTCGGCGACTGCAGCTCGGGCGACGGCATGAGCACCAAGGGGCACTTCAATCCGCACGGCAAGCCGCACGGCCATTACGGCAGCGGGGACCGTCATGCCGGCGACCTGCCGGCGCTCAAGGCGAACAAGAGTGGCCGAGCCAAGGTCGAGGCCGATGTCGACATCATTACCGTTGCGCCCGGGCCGGCGAGCGTCGTCGGCCGCGGCCTCATCGTCCACGCCGCCCCCGACGATTACAAAACCCAGCCGACCGGCAATGCCGGCGCGCGCATTGCCTGTGGCGTAATCCGGGCCGGCTGAAGATCGGCCGCGGTAGCCGCGGCAGCGTGAACACGTACTGCCGCTGCGCCACTGGCGCGAGCACGTTCTGCTCGACCCATTCTCGGTACGGCAGCACGCTCTCCTGGTCGTGGCTGGGGCAGAACTAGCGCGTCCCGCACGACTAAGGCGAGCAGGAACTCGTGGCGGCAGGCGTCGCAGTAGCCGCGCGAAGCCCTCGCGCGGCTCGCCCCAGGCGATGAAACGCTCGATGACTTGCCGCTCGAGCGCTCGCCATTTGGCCAGACTCGCGCAACTCCTCCGCATGGCGCTTCGCGCATTGCCACAGCGGGTTCGGGCACAGCGAGCGCGCTCGATAGCGCCGCCCCCGGGTGAGGTCGCACCCAGGCAACCACCCGGCTAATTCTTTTGATCTTGAGCGCCGGGGCATACTTTCAGAGACAATACCGCCAGGCAACCCAAGGCAATCAATCCCAAGCCTGACAAGCTGGGCCAGCCGGGCGGAACAAAAAGGAGAACGGAAGTTCCACCAACCACGGTCATCATCGTCAAAGCCGACAATTTCACCTTCAGTGAAATACACTTCTTTTTTTCCCAATCCCCGATCACGGGGCCAAACACACGACTACCCAACAGCCAGGCATGCATTCTGGGTGAGGACTTGGCAAAACAGGCCGCCGCAGCCAAAACAAATGGAGTTGTGGGCAACAGCGGCAGCACCACGCCTGCCCCGCCAATCAAGAGAAAAAAAACACCCAAAATAGACCAAGGATTCATGGAGCCACTTCTACTCTTCGATTGACATCGGAACACTGCTGATTGATTAAGACAATAATGTACGAAGATTCGTTGCTTGTTTTTTCCCCTTTCAACCCCGTGTACCCGGCAAGGGGGTATTGAAAGGAAGCCGCTGTAGCCAATGTTTATGTGGCCGGCGTTCTTAGTCTCTTATCAGTCAAGAGTTGACAGAAATCGCACAGATTTCGATAAATGGCGAGGATGCATCCGCGGGGGGATCAACGCCCCGAAGGAAGTCCCCTTGGGGGACAAGGGGGGATGCATCCCCCCTTGTTCGTGAGATAAGGGCTTTTCCCCCGCCGGAGACACTTTGCCTGGTTCCGGCTTGTCCGGCTTAGGATTTCTGAACAGGAAGGAGTGGCGATGAGACTCAGCAAACGCCGGCTTTTTTGTACGATGCTGCTGGCGCTGGCTGCATTGCCCGCGGCAGCCCAGGATGGGAAGGGCGACGTCATCTATGTGCCGACCCCGCAGATCACGGTGGATGCAATGCTGCGCATGGCCAGGGTCGGCCCCGGCGATTTTCTCATCGATCTGGGCTCGGGCGACGGCCGCATCGTGATTACCGCCGCGAAACAACTCGGCGCGCGCGGTTTCGGCGTCGACCTCGACACTTACTTGCTGAAGCTGGCGCGGGAGGCCGCGAAGAAGCAGGGCGTGTCCGAGCGCGCGCAATTTTTCGAACAGAATCTGTTCGAAACCGACCTCTCGCGGGCCACCGTGATCACGAGCTATCTGCTGCCCGAGATGAACGAAAGGTTGCGGCCCAAGCTGCTCGCTCTCAGGCCGGGCACGCGCGCCGTCACCCATGATTACGACATGGGTGAATGGCCTCCCGACGAGCAGAAGACGCTGAATGTTCCGGAGAAAACGGTGGGCGATTCGGGCAAAAGTCATATCTTCTTCTATATCGTGCCGGCAAAAATCGCCGGAAAATGGGAGTCCCTGATTTCCACCGGCGGTCGCGGCGTCGTCTACCAGTTCGCGTTCGACCAGAGTTTCCAGCAGGTGAGCGGGGATGCGCGGGTCGACGGCAAACCGGCGCGCCTGCCCCTGTTCAAGTTGCGCGGCGACCAGATCAGTTTCGAGGCGGATCTGCCGCAGGGAGCGGGGCTGGTCAGGCACCGCTTTCAGGGGCGCGTCAAGGCGGATGCGATCGAGGGCACGGTGGCGATCGGCGCACAAAAGCCGCTGCCGTGGAAGGCGCAATTGAAGGTGCGCGGCGAGCTGCGCATCGGTGCACTTGATTCGGCGGCAGGTGTCCTGCGATGAGCGCAGAGACGCGCGCAGCGGCAGTCCGACCGCGGCCGACGCTCACCCTGCTCGACGCGGTGGCGATGATCGTCGGCATCGTCATCGGCGCCGGCATTTTCAAGGCGCCTTCGATCGTCGCCGGCAGCGTCTCGAGCGAGCAGGTGTTCATCGCGTTGTGGATCGCGGGCGGCGTCATCTCCCTGGTCGGCGCGCTGTGCTACGCTGAGCTGGGCAGCGCCTATCCGAACGCCGGCGGGGAATATTTTTTTCTGTCCCGCGCTTTCGGCGGCAAGGTCGGCTTTCTGTTCGCGTGGGCGCGCATGAGCGTGGTGCAGACCGGAGCCATTGCCGCCATCGCCTTTGTCTTCGGCGATTATGCCAGCCAGCTCCTGTCGCTGGGTGCAAAAGGCCCGGTCATCTACGCCATGCTGGCGGTGATCGCCGTCACCGCCCTCAATGTCGCCGGTACGCGCGGAAGCAAGCGGCTGCAGACCATCCTGACCATCGCGCTTGCCGGCGCGGTGCTGGCCGTGATCATCGCGGGTTTGGGTGGAACCGCCGCGCCGGCGGCGGTTGCGGCAGCGCCATCCTCATCCGCGCCGATGTTTTCGCAACTGGCGCTGATTTTCATTCTGCTCACCTACGGCGGCTGGAACGAGGCGGCGTATCTCACGGTCGAGATCCACGACGCGCGGCGTAACATCGTGCGCGCGCTGATGCTGGGCATCCTGATCGTAACGGTGCTGTACGTGCTGCTCAATCTGGCCTATCTCAACGTGCTGGGGCTGGACGGCATGAAGGCGTCGAAGGCAGTCGCCGCGGACCTCATGCAAGCGACGCTGGGCGATGCCGGCGCGATCGTGCTGAGCCTGATCGTGATGGCCGCGTCCCTGTCCACGCTCAATGCCACGGCGTTCACCGGCGCCCGCACCAATTACGCCCTGGGCCGCGATTACCGGCTGTTTCGGATGCTGGGCGTCTGGCAGGAGCGTTCCAACGCGCCGGTCCACGCCCTGGTCGTGCAGGGGGGGATGGCGCTGGTGCTGGTGCTGTTCGCGTCGATGACGCCGGACGGTTTCGAAACCATGGTGGCTTATACCGCGCCGGCGTTCTGGCTGTTTTTTCTGCTCACGGGCATATCGCTGTTCGTGCTGCGGCGCCGGCAGCCGGTCAATGCCGATGCTTTCCACGTACCGCTTTACCCGCTGACGCCGATGCTGTTCTGCGCCATGTGCGGCTACATGCTCTACTCGAGCGTGAACTACGCGATGTCGAAAGACCCGGGCAGCCTGGGCGCGCAGCTCGGCATCGGCGTGCTGCTCTTGGGCGTGCCGCTGGCGCTGCTCGCGCGAAAAGGGGCGGCCAATTGATCCGGCAAAACGGATACGATCTCCCGCCCCATCACCGTTCCGGCATCGGCAAGCCCGTATCGGATCGGTGTCAGTTCGGACTTGACCTTGTGGATACCTTCGCCGGGCACTACCTGTATCAGTTCGGGGACCTGCTGGGAACCACGACGTTCAAGATCTGCCGACGTTCGGCAATGCGCACCTCGTTGTACTCCGTGCGTATTGAATCCTCGACTCCGGTTTCACTCGACGACACCCAGCCGCCCGCTATGCGAGCCCATGTACCACAATCTCCCGCCGGCATCGACGATCATCTTGCGGATGCCGGTGTTGGAGGAGGGCAGTTTCACCACGCGCATCTGTTCTGTCCCGGGATCGAAACGCACCACGGTGTCGGTGTTGATTTCGTTCACCCACACCATGCCGCCGCCATCCACCGCCACGGCATAGGGGCCGGCGTCACCCGCCGGCAGTTGATATTCCTTCACCACTTTCATCGCTGATGGATCGAGTTTTGCAAGCCTGCCATTGCCGTAGAGCGCAACCCACAGCATGCCGTCCGGCGCAGTCGCAACGCGGCGCGGTTGCGACCGCGAACCCATATCGACTTCGCTCATTTGCCCGCTCCTGGGGTCGAGTCTGCCCATCTTGTTGTCGCCCATGCGGCAAAACCAGACGTTGCCGGCTTTGTCGAGCGACAGGCCGTAGGGCCCGCCGGAAGTCGGATACTCCCTGATCGCGCCGGTTTTGGTGTCGAGGCTTGCGACTTTGTCGCCGCTTTGCATGGTGAACCATATCGTGGCGCCATCGTCGGTGATGACCAGGGTATGCGGTCCGCCCCGGCCTGACGGCGTTTTGAACTCGGTGATCTTGCCGCTCGCAGGATCGAGCCGGCCGATGGTGCCGTTGCCGTTGCCGGTGGTCCACACGATGCCCTGCTTGTCCACCAACACGCCGTGCGGGCGGTGGCCCGAAGGCAGATCCCATTCCCTGAAGGCCTTGGCCTTGGGGTCGAAGCGCGCTACCTTGTTGCCGCTCATCACCGCGATATAGATGCTGCCGTCGGGCGCGGGCGCCGGGTCGCGCGCAAAGCGCGGCGTCGGCACCGGCCATTCCGTAACCTTGCCGGCGAGGTTGGGGTGGGCGCCGGGCGTGACGCCGTAATTGGAGCCGCCGGCAAACGCGGTGATCGGAACGATGGCAAACAGGCAGGCAAAACGCTTCATTGCTTTGTCCTCCTTTGGCGGGGCGACAATTCATTATGCGCTATTGCCTGCGCTGCTTGCAGCCTGCCACCGCGGCATCCGCGGCGCGCCCCATGCCGGGCGAGGCGGGCGTTCAACCCCTGCGCGGCGGTTCGTGATGGTGCAGCTTCTGCGCCTCGCGCTCGAGCGGATCGCGCAAGCGCAGCAGCTTCGCCTGCCTTTTCGTGATCAGCGGGTAGTGCCGCGCCGCGTCCAGTGCCCAGCCGACGTCCCAGCAGTTTTTCTCCTGCGTCACCCATGACTTCGGGTCCAGCCGGCGCAGGTCGTAGGCGACGGAGTAGCTGCGCAGCGTCTTCTGGTGGCGTTTGTTGCAGTACTCGTGGAAGTAGGACATCGCGAGCTCGCGCAGGCTGCGATACACCGGATCGCGCCAGCGCAGCACCGGATGATTGGTCTTGGAAATCGCGCCCCAGCAACCGTTGCGGCGGAACAGTGTCACGATATGGTCGTAGTCGCGCGTCGCTTTCAAGTCCATCAGCAGCGGCGGCTCGCCGTGCACCCACAGCGCCGCGGCGGCGATCATGGCGCCCTCGATGCACAGCGCGCGGCGCTGGTTCAGCGCTTCGCGCACCGACAGGCAGGTTTCGCCGCCGATCTCGAAGTTCTGCGGCATGGTGTCGATGTAAGCCTGGATTTTCTCCGGGGTATTGAGGCGCCTGAGGATCGCGAATTCGGCCCTGGTGAGTCCCAGATCCTCGCGGCTGGCAACGCGTTTCTTCCTCATTGTGTCCGCTGGCCGCGCTTGACCGGTCTTGCCGGCCGGGCGGTCTTCTTGATTGCGGCCTTTTTGCCCGCTGGCTTCGCCGGGAGCGCCGTGTTTGCCGGCTGTTTCTTCGCCGATCCGGCCGACTTTGCGGCCCGCGCTGCTACTTCCGGTTTGGCTTGCGCGATTTTTCTGGCGGCCTGGGCTTGCCTGGCAACCTGCTTTTTCGCATTCGTGCGCAAGGCCGCGGCATAGGCGGTGCGCGCCCAGGGCAGCATCAGCTCGGGCGATTCCATCGCGTCCTCTGGCGCGCGGAAGAAATTGAGCGTGGCGCGCTTGCCCTGGCGCGCATAGCCGAAAATCTCGCAACCGGCCTGCTCGAACTCGATGCGGTTCATCTCGTCCGCCTTGAGGTAGAGCGTGTCCTTCGACACGATGGCGAACATCAGGCCGTCCAGGTACACGCCGTGGCCGCCGAACATGCGGCGCGCCCCGACGGTGCCGAACGGTCCGAGCAGCTCCATCACATAGTCGACGAAATCATCGGACATCTACTGGATCCGCCTGTCGTTGAACTCCTGTGGCGGATTGTAGAGCCTGGTGCCCCTCCAGCCAAGCGCGGCCGGCCCGGCGCCGGCCAGGCCGACGCTGTCCCTCAGGCCGCGTTCCTCTGTGGGTCTGGTTCCAGGCGCCGTCTGAACAGGGGCTCGGGCCGCTCGACCGAAGCCTGGTAGGCCTCGCTGAAGTCGTCGAATGCAGAGAGTGCCTGCTCGGGGTCTTGATCCGCGCGCAGGGCAAAGGCATCGAAGCCGCAGCGCGCGAGGTAGCAGAGCTGGTCGCGCAGCACGTCGCCGACGGCGCGCAGCTCGCCGCGGTAGCTGTAGCGCTCGCGCAGCAGCCGCCCGAGCGAATAGCCGCGGCCGTCGGTAAAGCTGGCAAAGTGCACCGCAATTACATCGAAGCGGGACAGATCCGGCGCAAGCGCCGCCGGGTCTGCATCCGCTTCCAGCCACACCCCGATGCGCCCGAGGCGAAACGACAGCGCTTCGCGTTCGCTCGTCCACAGGGCTAGCGGCACGATTACGTCGCCGCTGAATGGCAGCGCCCCGATTGAATCCCGTTCAAGCAGCTGCCAGTCGTCTTGCACTAAGGCGCGGCGTTTGATGAGCTGTGCCATATACGTATTCCTTGAAAGGGTCGATGCCGATGCGGCGTACGGTGTCGATGAAGCGCTCTTCCTCGCCTTCGCGCTCGGCGAGATAGACCTCGATCAGTTGCTCGATGACCCCGGGTACCTGGTCCTGGGCGAACGCAGGGCCGATCACTTTGCCGAGCGACGCGTCCGCGCCCTGCGCGCCGCCGATGGAGATCTGGTAGAACTCCTCACCCTGCTTGTCCACGCCGAGGATGCCGATGTGGCCGATGTGGTGATGGCCGCAGGAATTCATGCAGCCGGAGATGTTGAGGTCGAGTTCGCCGATATCGTGCAGGTAGTCCAGATCGTCGAAACGCCGCTGGATCGCCTCGGCCACGGGGATGGACTTGGCATTGGCGAGCGAGCAGAAGTCCCCGCCGGGGCAGGCGATGATGTTGGTGAGGAGGCCGATGTTGGGCGTCGCCAGCCCGAGCGGCTTGATTTTGCGCCACAGCGTGTGCAGGTCGGACGCGCGCACGTCGGCGAGGATCAGGTTCTGCTCGTGCGAGACGCGCAGCTCGCCGAATGAAAAGCGCTCGGCGAGCTCGGCGATCGCATCCAGCTGCGCCGCAGACGCGTCGCCGGGCGCGGCGCCGGTGCGCTTGAGCGACAGCGTCACCGCCGCATAGCCCGGCACCTTGTGCGGGTGAACGTTGCGCCGGTGCCAGTTGGCGAAGGCCTTGTCCGCGGCGAGCATCGCTTCGACAAAGGCGTCCTTTTGCGGCAGCCCGGCGTAATCGGGTCGGGTGAAACGGGTTTCGATGCGGCGCACTTCCTCTTCGATCAGAGTCGCCGGGCCGTCTCTCAGGTGCGACCATTCCTCCTCGACCTTCTGCGCGAACACTTCGGGCGTCAGTTCCTTCACCAGGATCTTGATGCGCGCCTTGTACTTGTTGTCGCGCCGGCCGTAGCGGTTGTACACGCGCAGAATCGCGTCGAGGTAGGTCAGCAGGTGGCGCCAGGGCAGGAACTCGCGGATCGCGTGGCCGACGATGGGCGTGCGACCGAGGCCGCCGCCGACGATGACGCGAAAGCCGACCTCGCCGTCGCCACTGCGCACTGCATGCAGGCCGATATCGTGCACCCAGGTCGCGGCGCGGTCGGCCGCGCTGCCGCTGACTGCGATCTTGAACTTGCGTGGCAGGTAGGCGAACTCCGGATGCAGGGTGGACCACTGCCGTATCAGCTCGCACCAGACGAAGGAATCGACGATTTCGTCCCGGGCCACGCCGGCGAAATGGTCGGTGGTGGTATTGCGCACGCAGCTGCCCGAGGTCTGGATCGCATGCATCTGCACCTCGGCCAGTTCGGCCAGGATCTCGGGCACGTCTGTAAGGCGGGGCCAGTTGAACTGGACGTTCTGGCGCGTGGAGAAGTGGGCGTAACCCTTGTCGTAGGTGCGTGCTATGCGGGCAAGCCGTCTCAACTGCGCCGACGAAACGAGGCCATAGGGGATCGCCACGCGCAGCATCGGCGCGTAGCGCTGGAGGTAGAGGCCGTTCTGCAGACGCAGCGGGCGGAAGTCGTCTTCCGACAGCTTGCCCGCCAGATGGCGGCGCGTCTGGTCGCGGAACTGGCTTACGCGCTCGTCCACGATGCGCTGGTCGATTTCGTCGTATAGATACATGGTGTCTGCGGCCTGCCGGTCTGCCCGCCCTCGCGGGCAGGCGGTTATAGGAATTGCCAATACAGGCCGTAGCGTAATAAACTCGTGTTATAAGAAGAACGAATAAATAGTCATATCCATATAACGAAGCGATATGTAGATCAAGGCCATGAATTTCCAGCAACTGCGCTATGTGCGCGAAACCGTGCGCCGCGGGCTCAACCTCACCGAGGCCGCCAACGCGATGCATACCTCGCAACCGGGGGTGTCGAAACAGATCCGCGAGCTCGAGATCGAGCTCGGCTTCGATATTTTCGTGCGCCGCGGCAAGCGTATGTCCGCGATCACCGAGCCGGGAAAGGTGGTGCTCGACATCATCGAGCGCGTGCTGCAGGAAGCGGAGAATCTGAAGCGCGCGGCGCAGGACTTCAGCGACCGGGATGCGGGCGGACTCACCATTGCCACCACTCATACGCAGGCGCGCTACGCTCTGCCGCGGGTGGTGGGGGAGTTCAAGCGCCGCTATCCCAAGGTGCATCTGACCCTGCAGCAGGGCAACCCGCCGCAACTGGCGGAGATGGTGCAGGCCGGCGCGGCCGACATCGCCATCGCCACCGAAGCGCTGGAGCACAGCCCCGGGCTGCTCGCGCTGCCCGCATACACCTGGAGCCATTGCGCAGTGGTGCCGCCCAGGCATGCCTTGCTCAAGGCCGGTACGCTTACCCTGGAGGCGCTGGCGAAATATCCCATCGTCACCTACGATACCGCATTCGCCGGGCGCACGCATATCGATGCCGCCTTTGCCGCGCGCGGCCTCGCCGTGGACGTGGTGCTGTCGGCGATAGACGCCGACGTGATCAAGACCTATGTCGAACTGGGCCTGGGCGTCGGCATCATCGCCGCCATGGCATTCGATGCGAAACGCGACCTGAAGTTGCGCGCGATCGACTGCGCGCACCTGTTCCGCTCCAACACCACGCGCGTGGCGCTGAAGCGCGGCAGCCTGCTGCGCGGCTATGCCTATGAATTCATCGAACTGTTCGCCCCGGCCCTGAACCGCAAGCTGATCGAGCGCGCGCTCGCCGGCGAGGGCGAGTTGTACGAGCTCTGAGCATGTCCCGTGGTCTCGCGCGCGAGTTGGTGCGCCTGGGCTGGCCGGTGCTCATCGCGCAGCTGGCGGTGATGGCCAACGGCGTGATCGACACCATCATGGCCGGACGCTACGGCACGCTCGACCTCGCCGCGGTGGGCATAGGCTCGAGCATCTATTTTTCGGTGTTTGTCGCGCTGATGGGCGTGCTGCTCGCGCTCACACCCATCGTCGCGCATATGTACGGTGCGGGCCGCCACGCGGACATCGGCGAGGAACTGCGACAAGGCGCCTGGCTCGCGGCCGCGCTGGCGCTCGTCTCGCTCGTGCTGTTCGCCTATCCCGATCCTTTTCTCGCGGTGGCCAGGCTCGAACCGGCGCTGGAGGTCAAGGTGCGCGCCTACTTGCACGCACTCGCCTGGTCGGTGCCGGCCTCGCTCCTGTTCCGCGTCTTCTACAGCTTTTCCACCGCGATCTCGCGCCCACGCACGGTGATGGCGCTCACGCTCGTCGGCCTCGTGCTGAAAGTGCCGCTCAACGCGGTGTTCATGTACGGCAATCTGGGCGCGCCCGAATTGGGCAGCACCGGCTGCGCGGTGGCGACCGCGATCGTCTCCTGGGTCGTGTGCGCGCTCGCCTGGGCCTGGTGCTGGTTCGAACCCGGCTACCGGCCGTTCCGGGTGTTCGCGCGCTGGTCCTGGCCGGACGCGCAAGCGCTCGGCCGCATCCTCTCCCTGGGCCTGCCGATCGGTCTGACCTTTCTCATCGACGTGACCGGTTTCACGTTCATGGCGCTGTTCATCGCGCGGCTGGGTGTGCTTTATTCGGCTGCGCACCAGATTGCTGCCAACTTGGCCGTGCTTACCTTCATGCTGCCGCTCGCGCTCGGCAACGCCGCAAGCGTGGTGGTCGGGCAATCGCTGGGCGCGCACCAGCACGCGCGTGCGCGTGCCGCCGGTCTCACCGGCCTCGCGCTCGCGCTCGTCTGCGCCGCGGCCGTAGGCGCGGGCCTGTATTTGTTCGCCGACGCAATAGCCGGCCTGTATACCGGCGACGCCGAATTGTGCCGCGTCGCCGCCGGACTGCTCGCTTTCGTCGCCGTGTATCATTTGTTCGACGCGGCGCAGGCGGTTGTGGTCAACGTATTGCGCGGCTATAAGCGCGCGGTGGTGCCGATGCTGATCTACGCTGTGGCGCTTTGGGGCGTTGGCCTGGGCGGAGGCTATGCGATCGGCCTGAGCAGCGTCGATCTTGCCTGGCTCGGTTTGCATCCGCCCATGGGGGCGCCGGGTTTCTGGCTCGCCGCGATCGCGAGCCTGGTGCTCGCAAGCAGCCTGGTTACCCTGTATTTCCTGCGCGTGAGCCGCGCCGCTACAACCAGCGCTGCATCGAATAGCCGCCGATAAGCGGTCGCTGCATGGCGACCCGGAGCATCTGCCGGCCCCACTTGAATTCCTTGTACAGCACGACGAAGCGCCACAGGTCGCGCAGCACCTTGGCGCGGTCGCGCCAGCCCAGGGCCATCAGCGCGGCGGGGAAGTCGGCTTCATGCGGGCGTTCGAACGCGATCTTGAGCGGGTTCCACTGATCCGAGGTGCGGCGCACTTCGGAGGCGATCATGCGGCGGTACATTTCCTGCACCGGGCGGTTGCGCGCACGCGCTTCCACCACCGCTTCGCCGCTGATCGCGCCGGAGTGCAAAGCGCAGCTCATGCCTTCGCCGATCATGTTGAGGAAACCGGCGGCCTGGCCGGTGATCAATACATTGCCCTTGCCGAACACGTAACGGTTGATCAGCGACGGCCCGAAATTCTCGCCGCAGCCCTCGTCCTCGGTGTGGGGCTGCAGACGCACGCCATGCTTTTCGGCCAGATAGTTCACGACGTTTTCGTGCTTCTTCGCAAAATTGTCGCCGCGCTTGAAGCCCACGCCGACGATCTGCCGTCCGTCGCGGGCATGGCTCCAGGTGTAGTGCCCCAGTCCGGGATGGAACCAGAAATGGAAATAATCGGGACTCAGCGGGCAATCGATGATGTCGTGAAATTTCTGCCCAACGAAGAACCAGGGGATCGATTGCGGGTAATCCGGGTAGATCGAGCGTATGACCAGGGAGCTCGGCCCGTCGGCGCCGATCACCTGGCGCGCGCGGTATTCGACCGGCGCGCCGTTCTTGCGTGCATGGACGAGCACATGATCGCCGTTATCCTCGAGCCCGGCAAACGAAGTCTGGTCGTGGATTTCCGCGCCGCTGCTTTTTATCGCCCAGTAGTCGGCGTATTTGCGGTGCAGATGCGGCGTGCTGCCGCCGAAAAAATCCATCGGCATCGACACCATGCTGGGGAAATGGAAAGTTACGCCGCGGCACGAAGTCGGCTGGTGCAGCGCTTCGCGCGGCAGCGGGCCGAAGTTCTCCAGCAGGAAGCGATGTCCGCGCGGCGACAGGATGCCGCTGCAGATCTTGTGGCGCGGCAACTCCTTTCTCTCCAGCACGATGGTTTCCAGGCCGGCGTCCACCAGGCGCTTCGCGGCCGCGGCCGCCGACAGGCTGGCGCCGACTATGACTACGTCAACTGAGCGCATGAAAGTATGCCGTGGTCATGATTTTCCATCATCCGCCAAATCCGCCAGGTGCACCACAGGGAGTCTGCTTACCCGCTCGAACGCGGCGCCGTCTTCCATGCTCTCCACCACGATGCGCGTGACCTTTCGTCCCTGCAATATCCAGCGCGCCTGTTCGCTTGCGTCCGCGCTGCCATCGGCCGCGTCGATCGCGGTCTCCCACCCCAGTCTTTGCGGCAGGCTGCGCGCCGCGGCCGGTATGGCGATGCGCTGCAAGTCGAGGTTGAAGGCACAGCCTGCGACCGAGCGCAAGCCGTCATAATGCCTGACCAGGCGCTGGTAGTCGGCATGATAGGCGCGCGGCTCGATCACATACAGGTCGCCTGCGCGCAAAGCGCCGCGCACGTTAGCCAGGCTGCTCAAGGCTTCGCCGACGCTTCTAATCTTCGACCGCGGCAGCCATTGCTGCAAGTGGCGCAGCAACAGGCCGTCGGCGACGACGATCTTCTTCAGTCCACGCAGCGGTTGCAGGAATCGCGCGAGGCGTTGCGCCGGAACCGCCGCACCCGCCTCCAGCGCCAGAGCGATATCGGCGCCGGCGTCGTGCGCCAGCGCGATCGTGCCCGTGCCACCGAGCAGGGCCGCCGCCCGCGCCAGGGTAGCGGGGCGCGCGCGCAGCGCCGGGTCCGGCAGCAGCACTGCCGCCAAGGATGTCCGCGGCGCGTGCGGCCGCGCCGCCCGCTCCTCCATCCGGGCGCGCAAGCTTTCTGCAAGGGCAGGCTGAGCCAGTTGGCGGCGCAGGTCCAAAGTCAATGCGACCAGTCCGATTTCCTCCGGGCACACCGGCTCGCACGCGGCGCAAAGGGTGCAACTCTGGACCGAGGCGGCGATGTCGGCGGCGGCGGCGCCGTACTGCAGCGCCTTGGCGCGGCCCAGAGGGGTCAGGCCGATGTCGCGGCTGCGGCGCCATACCGGGCACACCAGCAGGCACAGGCTGCAGCCGCTGCAGGCGGCATGATCCTTATGCGGCTGTGGCGTGTTGTTGGTGAAGCCGAGCATATTCGTCAGAAAATCACGTGGCGATTGAGGATCATCGCCGGGTCGGCCCGGCGCTTCATGGCCAGGTGCCGGTCCACCAGGGCATCGCCGAACACGCGCCGGATATAGCCTTTCATCATGCCGCCGAAACGATAGTAACTGGCGCCGATGTCCACGCCGATGTCGTAGATCTCGTTCTTGAACGACTGCAGATAATCGCGGCTGTACGCCCGGCCATCCAGCATCGGCTCGAACTCGCAGCCATAGGCCCAACCTGCCGCATCCGGCGGGATGCAGCTCATTTCGTAATGCGGGCCATGCTCCGGTCGCAGTTTGATGCCGACGAGGTAAAGCGTGTAGTGCGGAAAATACCTGCGGCAGACCGCGTTGCCGCGCTCCACCGCGAGGGCGAACTTGGCGGCCGAGGTCGCCAGGTCCGGGATCACCATCTGCCGGCTGCCCCAGAACTTCCACACCGCGCGCGAAAACACCACGCTGCGGTCGAACATGGTTCCGTCGCGCATGTATTCCGGGCGCCGCAGCTCCGGAAAAAGCTCGCGCTTGCGCTGTAGCAGATACCAGGCTTCGCCCAGCTTCCACGGCCGCAGGACGTAGTGGATGAGCGTGCGCAGTCCGAAACCGAATTCGCCGCAACCGCGCAGGCGCGCGCGCCAGTCTGCCATGAATGCGGCTTCACGCTCGTCCGAGTCGAAGGCCACGAGGACGTTCACCGCGCAGTCCATGATCGTGAGTATTCCGGAATAGTCGCTGGCGTCGTTGCGGTCAAGCAACTGCAGGTCCTCGATTGCGGTGGACAGCGACGCATAGTAGAAATAATGCATGCGCAGCGGCGTATAGCGGCGCACGCGCAGCGTGGCCGCGGTGATCACGCCGAATTGGCCGTAGCCGAGTATCACGCGCTGGAACAACTCCGCGTTGTGCGTGTCGGAACATTCGACGATTTCCCCGGTCGGGGTAACGACCTGCAAGGCCAACGCCTGATCGGCGCTGCAGCCCAGGCGTGCCGAATTCACGTCAATCCCGCCCACGCCCAGGGTGCCGCCGACCGACGACGTCAGGTTGAGCGGCGCCGACAGGTAATCCAGATCCTGCCGGCGCAGCTCCTCGGCCAGGCTGTGCCAGAAGATCCCGGCTTCGGTGCGCACCGTCAGTGCCTCGGCGTCGATATGCAGCACCCGGCTCATGCCGGTCATGTCCAGCAACACGCCGCCGAACGCCACCGATTCGCCTTCAGTTGTCAGGCCGCCGCCGCAAACGGTGACCGGCACGCGGTACTCCTGCGCGGCGCGCAGCAGCAACGCGACCTGTCCGGTGCTGCGCGCAATGACCACGCCGTGCGCCAGTCCGTAGGCGGTGCCGCCGGCATCGGTGGCGAAGGTGGCGCGCGCAGCGGTGGTTTCGAGAAGCTCGATGCCGCGCGCGCGCACCGCGGCGGAAAACTCCGGCCAGTTCGGGCCGCTCCAGCGCGCCGGATTGGTCTGCTGGCGCTTGATTCCCCGCAGGGCATCGGGCGCAACATGGCAGGGACCCAGGGTGCCGGGTTCAACATCGGTTACGTGCAAGCAGGAACTCCAGTCCGGTGGCAATGCCGCAATGATTTGGCGCGCACTGACCGGGCAAAGAACTTGAACGCCGGGTCAGCCAGGCTGGCCGGTATTGTACGCCGCGGTGCGCAGCGGGAGGCGCGGCGTGAGGAATGCGCCGCTGCCGTCGCCGCGATTGGCGGCGGCGATGCGGCCACCGTGGAATTCTGCGATCAGCCGCGCAGCAAAAGCGCTCACCGATCCGGCGCGTGCTGAAGAACAAGCTGGAGAACCATGCGCAGCCCGGAGCGGAGCAACGCATGCTCATCGATAGACAATATCCACGTTCCATGCATGGGCAAGATCAAGGCCTGCACGGCAATGGGCAGGCTAGCCTTTTTCAAAAACGTTCAGTCCAAATGAACTAGAACTTGACACTGGCAATTATGCGGCGCACATTGAGAACGATTACCATTAAAGCAGCTTCAGACAGCCCGGCCAGACGAAGTCATCCCTCGATGGGCCGGTCCTTCCTGAATGAGCCGGTCCTTCCTTATTGTGCGCAGGCGTGGGCTCAGCCCTTTGTCCGATCCACGACGTGCACTAGGAGACGAAGTGCGATGACCAGAATCGGACTCATGCTGTTCCTTGTGGTTGTCCCTCTGGTAATCGCATCCTGCGGCGATCGCAATGAATCCAATGCCGGCAGCAGTTCGCCACCCGGCACTGCCGCCGTGTTGCAGTTCCAAAGCAGCGACGAGGTGCTGACGCTGCCGAGCCTGCAGGTGGCTCAGAACGTCTATAGCGGCGTAACCCTGCGCCTGGCAAGGAATGGGACCTGGCAGCTCTTGTCGATCGGCCCCATGCGGCCCATGTCCGGCGGCGAGTCCGTTCCGGCGGTTCTGAACGCACCGGGTACCACCGCCATCGATATGAACTGGCGGCCTGCCGACGCCACCATCACGATAGCCCGGCTGCACATCGACGCAAAGGTGATCGGCAATGCCGCATTGCGGCTGGCCGGCGCCACATGGTTTTTGGAGGCGGGTTCGCAGGAGTTGATGGCGGTCACCCTCGCGGACTTCAGCGCGAATCCCAGCTTGGTGGCCAGCGAAGCGCACCACGTGGTGCTGCAATCAGCCCCCGAGAGCGGCACACAGCGCTTCCCCTTGCGGCTCAGTGCCAAAGTCTACAAGTTCTGCATGGACGGGCAGGACGAGGGGGCGGACAGAATCAGCCTCCTCGACCTTGCAGGCAATGAGGTGTTCAGCCTGAAGGCGGGCGACGCATGCATCGACATAAAACCGGCCGAAGGCTTGTACACGATGCAGCATGAATACGGCGGCTCCGGCACGAGACGCACGGTTTTCATGCGCCCGGCGGCGACAGCGGCAACAGCGTCGGCGCAGGCGGCATCAAGGCCGATTCGAACTGCCAGTGTCCTGAGTGCCCAGGACGCGGCCTACCCCGAATACTGGGCGGCCTACTTCGACAACTCGACGAGCATATTTACCGGCTTCGGCGTGACGCAGGGATTTCTCAGCTACAGCCAGCTTTTCGGCACGCAATTCCCATTTTGTTTCGGCATTGTCGGTGCCGTGGCCCAACTCAATTTCGACGGCACTCGCTTCTTCCCGATCACCAGAAACAGCCAAGGTGTACCGACCAGTTTGGGTGTTCCCGTTCCTTGCCACCAAGGCGAGGTGTTTTACTTGACCTACCCGGAGGCGCTGACGCTGTTCAGTCCGACACAGGTCAATTGGACGAATTACATACCGCAGACCACGTTGGGCATGAATTACCTCGGCTCGAACCTGTTTTCGCTGCAACTGATCCTGGGTGTGCACATCACTCCTCTCGGCTTCTCGTTGGGGAATAGTTTGAATTCCCTTCAGCCGGGCCAGGAATTCTTCACCCAGACCTTCCGGACCGCGTATCGCTATTTTTCAAACGGACTGCCGCCTTCGATGGCGGCCGCGGGCGGAGGGTGGAATCTGGTCAAAGGCCAGGTGGCGATGTTCTCGGGGACCAACTGCACCGGGCGGGCGATGATCGCGGAGAATTTCAGCCTGCCGTCTCCCCAGCCGCTTGGCGACATCGGCTGGTTCACGGGGTCGCTGCAACTCGGTCTGGATACCGCGCTGACCGTCTATGCCGATCCCCTCTACGGCGGCGCGTCCCGCATCATCAACGATTCAGGCTGCCTGAACAATGTGCTCGCGCCCGCGGGAGCGACGCCGGGATCCATGCAGGTCAGCATCGACACCGCCACGATCGTCATCCAGACGAACCAGTGCGAATACTGCAATCTGACTGGCGTGGATCTTTCGGGGCTGGACCTGTCGGGCCAGGGAGGCGTCAAGCTTCAGCACGCCAATTTGGCGGGCGCCACGATCAACAGCACGAATCTTACCGGCGCCGACTTGAGATTTGCGATCCTGCAGGGCGCCAACCTTTCCCGCAGCAATCTCGAGGGCGCGAACCTATGTTCCGCGCAATTGAATGGCAGCGCAGCGCTCGCCAATGCCGCCAATTTCTTCGGCGCGCATTTGAAGAATGCCAACCTCGCCCTGGCCAACCTCGACGGCGCCTCTTTCAACTCCGCAAGTTTCTACAGCAGCTCCCACCAGGCGGCCTGCCAGCCTACGGATTGCGCGACCTATGCGGCCCCGACCTGCGCCAGCGCCTATGGGGCCTCGATGAACAATACCCAGTTCAATTCAGCCTATGTCTCCAATGTCGACATGGGCACCGTGACCGGCGCCGGCGTCGACTTCTCCGGAGCGATCGTTGTGGGAACTTCTTTCGCTCTGGCCAATTTTTCCCACAACGCTGCGACCTCGGTTTCCACCAAATTCATCAATACCTATCTGCAAGGCGCAAACTTTACCAACGCCACGCTCACCTTCGCGGACTTCACAGGTGCCTATGTGGATTTGGGCAGCACCTGCATGCAGGCCAGCCTGATCAAGGAGTTCGCGAATTTCCCCGGCTACAAGCTGCCGCAGAGTACCGGCAGTTTCACTTGTGTCGCGGGTACGCAGACGGCATCCATGTGCATACAGACTGTATTCCCGGCGACGCCCGCCTATCCGGTAACCGATTGCACCAATACCTGTGCCGACGGGTCGGGCGGCGGAGGTCCGACGGGCGGCAGCTGCGCATCGTGCTCCGCGCAGAGCTGGACCGGCCTGGGCAATCCCAACGTGCCGACCTCCGCTTGTGTTGCGCCTCCCGCACCGCTTTGCGGGTCCGCCTTCGCGAGCATCATCGACCACTGCTGGTGAGCACCGGCAGCCCACTCATCAGTCAGCGCCGTCCCCGGCGCCTCTATGGAGAAACCCCATGAAGAACCATGACAGCTCGGCGATGAGCCCGGAGCGCCGGCACTTCCTGAAGCAAACGGCAGGCGCCGGTATGCTGGTCGGCGTCGGGCCCTTGTTGATCAATTGTGGAGAAAGAAGCGCTTCGGCCGGCGCCAAAACGGAAGCGCGTAACTACTTTTTCGATCTGAGCAATGCCGATCCGGAAGCGGACTACTTTCTGGTGGCAGGGTCGAATCACCATCCCTTGAGCCGGGCGACTGCGGCGCAGATCGCACAGGCCCAGGCGGCGGAACCGGGTTTGCAGCAGATCGGCAGTCAAAGCCTCACTCATATAGGCGAAGCGCTGCAACTGCCCACCAGAATCCAGATGTGTTACGTCAAGGGCGTGGCCAAGGGAAGGGCGCCGGGCGAATGGACCATGCACACCATGTTCTACCATGTGCCTACAGCCACGGCCGCCGCGGCCGGGATCCAGGTGGCGCAATCCTGCGGCAAGACCGGTCCTTCGTCGCTCAAGGCGGCGTTCAACGCCTGCCTGAACGACATCCTCACCGGCATCAGCGGACAAGCCCTGGCACAGAACAACAGTTTCTGCGTCGGCCCCCAATACGACAATTTCAAGGACTATTTCGATCACGCGGTCGCCCTGGTCTGCCATCACCCGGAGGTCGGCTCGTTCGACGGGCCGACCCTGAGCTATGTGCAGCAGAACATCGTCTGTACCGACATCAACCTGCTGAATCTCGCTGTGTCGCTGTACGAGCAGGGCCCGGCAAGCACCACTCCCGGCGGCTGGGCCACGCTGGTCGAATACATCGACCCGGACACCGGCCTGCAAAAGTTCGCTTCCAATGGCGACAAGCTCTATTTCACCCAACACTCGGCAACGACGCTGCAGCTCACGGGTGCCGCAATCAACAGCGTACTGCCGAAAGTCAAGAACGATCCCCTGCTGGGCGCAAACATCACCGGCCTGAGCAAGGCGGATCTCAACACCGGGCTGCAAGGCAAGATGTGGGTGACGAAGAACGGTACTCCGACCCGCCTGCCTGCGGCGGCGAGTTCACAATCATTGAGATCGAGGCTGCTCCTGGCGGCCGGCGACGCGGGGCCGACATGGACACCGAGTGACGTGTCTGCGGGCAGAGGCTTCAGCATCGACTCGGTCACGGGCGATGCCGCCCGCACGGTCACTTTCAGCGTGTCGAACTGGTATCTCCGCTATCTCGGGCTCTATGTGCGGTATCTGGACGCGGCCAAGAACGTCATCCCCCTGTCGAGCCTCGATTCCGCCACAAATCTGCAGTTCATACCGAGTCTGAGCGGCACCTACGACGGCTTTCTGGCCGTCGTCAACCAGGAACTGGTGATCCTGGGGATTCCCGTCATGATGGCGACGCAAAGCTTCAGCGTGACGGTTCCCAGCGCGGCCGCATCCGTCCAGATCATGGCCGGGGGACTGGGCAGCGGAACCAACACCTACCCGGAAACGGTCACGCCAGGTGCGGTGATGACGGTGGTGATCGATCTCGCGATCCCGGGCTTGTTCCTCGCCATGGCCGCCGCACAGGGCTATGCCTCCTTGTCGACGACGCTCGCGACCTCCACCAAGCTGCTCATCAGTACCGCCCAGGCGTTTCTGCTCGCGGTGACCGATGCCGCGGTCGGTGGCACCTACCACGATGCCTCCGTCTTCAAGAACCTGATCATTCCCATCGCTTCCACCCTGCTGAAAAGTGCCATCGCACTCAATGCCGAGGTCACCGCCAGCCTGACGGTGGGCGGGGCCGAGGGGGTCGCGGACGACGCCATGCCGTTTGGCATCGGCCTGCTCGTGCAGGCGGTCATGGCGGCGGGAACAGCGGCTTCCATTATCGAGACCAGCGCGGAGGTGGCGAACGCCCCCTGGACCTTTGTCACCCAGATCGACGCGACGCATGACCTGACCGTGACCATCAATCACGACCCGGCCGACACGCAGGGGTTTCCCGCAACCGCCACCTACTACAAGCTCACCGCGGTGTGCGACTCCGGCTCTCCGACCGAGTCCGGCAGGATTTCCATGCCGACGACGACGCAGACCGCCCCCCTGACCTACACGTTCCGGGGGATCCCCTCGGGGGGAATGGTCACCGTCACCACGGCTTTCTATTCGGCGGACGACTGGCTCGCCGGGGCCGGGTCCACCGGAGCGGTCGACAACACGCTCGACGCCGCCTCGATCACGATCAAGGAAAACCTGGTGCCGCTCAGCGCGGCGACTGTCTATACGCACAAGCAGAAGCTGGGCCTGGACGGCTCAGGCGATCATATCTGGATAGCGGGCCAGCAGCCCACAGTCCAACAGGCACAGTGCAACAACGTCTCCGGCAATCTGTGCAACCTGGTCGGCATTACCGTCAGCGAACCCTTCGGCGCCGTCGGCTATGTATGGCAGTCCTTCAGTTCGGGGGTAAGCTCATTCGGCACGGGCGCAACCGGCCAGCTCTACCAGTTTGCCAATGTCTCTTTCACGCAGAACCCGCAACGCGGCTACCTTTTCTCGGGCGGCGGCTTTCCATCGCCGCCGCGCATGTCCTATAACCGGGCGAGCCCGACCAGCCAGAACTACTATGTCGACACGTCCACCGGCAATGCTATCGTCCGCCGGATCACCATGACCGCCGTGGATTCGCCCCCGACCTTTGACTCGCCGGGTTCCAACCGGGCGGTGGGCAGCTTCAATTTCCTTCCGGACGCCTTCCTGATCCACCCGACCGGCAAGCTCATCAGCATCAATTCGGCGCTGAGCAAGCTGGAAGTGCTGGTGCCCTCCGCCACCCCCGTGGCCGACGCCAGCGCGCCGTTGGCACAGGCATTTGCAGGCCCTGGCTCCAGGGACGGGCTCATGAACGGCCCGGTCTGCGCCGTGGTGGCGCCGGGGGGAGCGATTCTGGTTCTCGAGCAAATCAATAACCGCATCCAGGCATTCGACACCGGGGCCAATCCGACGCTGTTCTTCGCCGGTTCTTCGACGATGCCGCTGAAGGCCCAGACAGGCAATGTGGTCTACCTGGACATGGCCATCGAATTCGTGGGCTACATCTACGTGCTGTCCCAGAACACGGGCACGGGCCTCTACAGCATGGACATCTATACGCCGACCGGTCAACTGCTCGCCACGACCAACAATATGAACGCGTCAAAACTGGCCATCGATCTATTCAGGAATGTCTTCACCCTCAACTTCGAAACCATCCAACCCGTAGGCGACCTGACCGAGCCGTCCATCAGTCAGTGGATTCCAAGCACCTAGGAGGACGAATTGTCGTCAAGCAGTCAACGCTTCCTTGAAGCCTTGGGGTCGATTCCCCTGGTGTGCAGACTACTGTGGCCGGCCCCAGACGCCGCGGCCGGAGTGAATCTTGTATTCCTGCGCCAGGGCAGGTACTCGCGCTGTGTTCAAGCATTCCGGAGGTCAGTATGAAAGCGATCCTTCGCGCCGCCGGGTGGATAGTCGACAGCCCTTATGTGACCTTGGCCAGCGGCATTATTTTGATCGCTTCGGCGATCTTCCAAATGATGGATACAGGCTTGGAGCGCGCGTTAGGGGTGGATATCGGCACCCACCATGGCGTGCTGCTCTTCGGCATCCTGCAAGCGTGCCGGGCTCTTGTGGATATGGGAGACGGCGGGGGGAGACTCAAACAAGGATTGAAGCACTCGATGCGGCGCGAACAAGCGTAAGGCCGGCGCTTCAGGTCTCGCGCATTCGCACCACGATTTTCCCCAGGTGCGCGTTGGATTCCATGCGCGCCTGCGTATGCCGGGATCCAGTCCGATCGCTTTCAGCCGCTCGGGCTTGTCGGTCGGGTCCGACGCGCCGATCACCTTCGCGCCCAGCGCTTCTTTACCACCAGACTTGCTCCGATCGCTCCCCTGCCGGGGGGCGCGCAGGGAGGCGCAAATAACATAAGGTGCATTGTGCGCGGTTCGGGGCGGGTTCAAGCCCGCGAATGCGGCGCGCCGGCAAGCCGTTCCGACTTCGCGGCCGGGTTAATTCGCCGATTCCTTTTACAGCCCGAGCCGCTGCCATATCGTCGAAACCAGCCCGGCCTGGTTCATAGTGTAGAAATGCAGGCCCGGCGCGCCCTGCGACAGCAGGCGGTCGCATAGCTCGGTCACCACGTCCAGGCCGAAGCTGCGGATCGAAGCGATATCGTCGCCGTAGCTTTGCAGCCGCAGCCGCAGCCAGCGCGGAATCTCCGCGCCGCAGGCGTCGGAAAAGCGCGCGAGCTGGGAGAAATTGGCGATCGGCATGATGCCGGGCACGATCGGCACATCGATGCGCAGCGCCTCGCAGTCGTCGATGAAGCGGAAATAGGCGTCGGCGTTGAAAAAATACTGGGTGATCGCCGCATTCGCGCCTGCGTCGACTTTGCGCTTGAACGCCTGCAGGTCGTCCTGGGAAGAGCGCGCCTGCGGGTGGAACTCGGGATAGCCGGCGACTTCGATGTGGAAATGATCGCCGCTGGTCTGACGGATGAATTCCACCAGTTCGTTCGCGTAGCGCAATTCACCCGCGCCGGCCGCGCCCGAGGGCAGGTCGCCGCGCAGGGCGACGATATGGCGCAGGCCATGAGACTGATACAGCGCCAGCGTGGCCGCGAGGTCGGCGCGGGAGGAACCGATGCAGGACAGGTGCGGCGCGGCGTTGCCGCCGTCCTTCTGGATTTCGAGCACCGCTTCCAGCGTGCGGTCGCGCGTCGAGCCGCCGGCGCCGTAGGTGACGGAAAAGAACCTGGGTTTGAGCTGGATCAACTGCCTCCAGGTGGCGCGCAGCTTGTCCATGCCCTCCGGCGTTTTCGGCGGGAAGAACTCGAAGCTGAACGTGGGGGGATATTTCTTCTGCGATTCCATGGCGGGGGAGCGGGACTGGCGGCGAGGAGGGGCGCAAGAACGCCCCTCCATACGCCCGCCGTTTTCCTCAGTAGCGATAGGAGTCCGACTTGTACGGGCCCTGTTTCGGCACCCCTATGTATGCCGCCTGCGCGTCGGTAAGCTCGGACAGCGTGGCGTTGAGCTTTTTCAGTTGCAGGCGCGCGACTTTTTCGTCCAGGTGCTTGGGCAGCACGTAGACGCCGATCGGGTACTTGCCCGAGCCTTTCTGCGCCTCGCTCCAGAGTTCGATCTGCGCCAGGGTCTGGTTGGCGAAGGAAGATGACATGACGTAGGAGGGATGGCCGGTGGCACAGCCCAGGTTCACCAGGCGCCCTTTCGCCAGGAGGATTATGCGTTTTCCATCCGGGAAAATGACGTGATCGACTTGCGGCTTGATCTCTTCCCACTGGTATTGCTCCAGCGAAGCGACGTCGATTTCGTTGTCGAAGTGGCCGATGTTGCAGAGGATGGCCTGGTTTTTCATTTTCTTCATGTGATCGTGCGTGATCACATGGTAGTTGCCGGTGGCGGTGACGAAAATGTCGGCCTTGTCGGCGGCGTAGTCCGTGGTAACCACGCGGTAGCCTTCCATCGCCGCCTGCAGCGCATTGATGGGGTCGATTTCGGTGACCCACACCTGCGCCGAGAGCGCGCGCAGCGCCTGCGCGCTGCCCTTGCCCACGTCGCCGTAGCCGCATACCAGCGCGACCTTGCCGGCGACCATTACGTCGGTGGCGCGCTTGATGCCGTCCACCAGCGATTCGCGGCAACCGTACAGGTTGTCGAACTTCGACTTGGTGACCGAATCGTTGACGTTGATCGCCGCGAACGCGAGCTTGCCTTCCTTGTGCATCTGGTACAGGCGATGCACGCCGGTGGTGGTTTCCTCGGTCACGCCTTTTACCGCGGCAAGGCGCTTCGAATACCAGCCGGGTTGGGCGGCGAGTCGTTGCTTGATCGCCGCGTACAGGCATTGCTCTTCTTCGCTGCCCGGTTTGGCGAGGATGGAGGCGTCCTTCTCCGCGCGTGCGCCCAGGTGCAGCAGCAGGGTGGCGTCGCCGCCATCGTCCAGGATCATGTTGGACAAGCCGCCGTCGGACCACTCGAAAATGCGGTGGGTGTAATCCCAGTATTCCGCCAGAGACTCGCCCTTGTAGGCGAACACCGGCACACCGGTGGCGGCGATCGCGGCCGCAGCGTGGTCCTGGGTGGAATAGATGTTGCACGAGGCCCAGCGCACTTGCGCGCCCAGCGCCTGCAGGGTTTCGATCAGCACCGCGGTCTGGATGGTCATGTGCAGAGACCCGGTGATGCGCGCGCCCTTGAGCGGTTGTCTTGCGGCGTATTCCTCGCGTATCGCCATCAGACCCGGCATTTCGGTCTCGGCGATGCGAATTTCCTTGCGTCCCCAGTCGGCCAGCGACAGGTCGGCTACTTTACAGTCGGTGAAGCTCTTGCTTTGCGGTACGGCGCTCATCACGCGCTCCTTTCGTTCGAGAAAAAAGTTCGTGAGCGCCGTTGCGGTTGTGGACACCTCGAGCCTGGCGGGGAGTGAAACCCGTCGCAACGCTCCTCAAGGGAGGCGCATTCTACCTCAATTGCGATGCCAGGCGCTAGCCTGGCCGACTGCCTGCCGGGATCGCCCGTCCGGCTTGGGTCTTGCGACGGTTTGCGTGCCGCGCCATGCCCAAAAAAAACGGGCGGCCCGAAGCCGCCCGTTGCTGGCGAAGCTGGCGAACGAATCCTCAGGCGGCAACAGCCGCCATCTTGATCCCCGCATCCGCAGCAAGCGCCTGCGCCTTGTCCATCGCTTCCCAGGTGAACTCCGGCTCGTCGCGGCCGAAGTGGCCGTAAGCGGCGGTTTTTTCGTAAATCGGGCGCAACAGGTCGAGCATTTGCACTATGCCCTTGGGGCGCAGGTCGAAATGCCTTTGCACCAGTTCGGACAGCTTTTCGTCGGAAATCTTGCCGGTGCCGAAGGTCGTGACCATGACGCTGGTCGGGCGCGCCACGCCGATCGCGTAGGACACCTGAATCTGGCACCGGCTCGCCAGGCCCGCGGCGACCACGTTCTTCGCCACGTAGCGCGCGGCGTAGGCGGCGGAGCGGTCCACTTTGGAGGGATCCTTGCCGGAGAAAGCGCCGCCGCCGTGCGGAGCCGATCCGCCGTAGGTGTCGACGATGATCTTGCGTCCGGTGAGGCCGCAGTCGCCCTTGGGGCCGCCGATCTCAAAGGCGCCGGTCGGGTTGACGAGGTATTTGATCTGGCCTTTGATCAGATGCTTGGGCAGCACCGGCTTGATGATCTGCTCGATCACCGCCTCTTCGATCTGCTTGTGCGTCATGCCGGGCGCGTGCTGGGTGGACAGGACCACGGTGTCGATCATGTCCGCCTTGCCGTCGGCGTAGCGTACGGTGACCTGCGATTTGGCGTCGGGGCGCAGCCAGGGCAGGCGCCCGTCGCGGCGCAGCTCGGACTGGCGTTCCACCAGCCGGTGCGAAAGGAATATCGGCAGCGGCATCATTTGCGGGGTTTCGTTGCAGGCGTAGCCGAACATCAGGCCCTGGTCGCCGGCGCCCTGATCGAGGTCGAGGCCCCTGCCTTCGTCCACCCCCTGGGCGATGTCCTTGGACTGCTCGCCGTAGGCCACGATCACGGTGCAGGTGTGCGTGTCGAAACCTATTCTCGGATCGTCGTAACCGATGCGCTTGATGGTCCTGCGTGCCACCTCGCTGAAGTTGACCCGCGCGCCGGTGGTGATTTCACCGGCGAGCACCACCAGATTGTCCTTGACCAGCGTTTCGGCCGCGACTCGGGAGGTTTTGTCCTGGGCTAGAATAGCGTCCAGTACCGCATCGGAAATCTGGTCTGCGACTTTGTCCGGATGGCCTTCGGAGACCGACTCCGAGGTGAACAGGAAAGAGCTCATCGTTGGGTTCTAATGGATTGAAAAAGGGCCGTAAGGATAGCATGCCTTGATGAATTGCCAAAGCGAAACGGTGTGGTCCTAGGTCTGGCGCATCTGCTCGCCCTCTTGCCTCTATCCGTTCTGCACCTTTTGGGTGCGCTCTGCGGATGGCTCGTCTATCTGCTTGCGCCGCGCTATCGGCGTTATCTGTCGACCAATCTGCGCGCGGCGGGGTTTACCGAAGATGTGCTTCTGCGCCGGGCGATTGCCGAGGCCGGCAAAGGCTTGCTGGAACTGCCCGCGATCTGGCTGCGCCCGCACGCAACAGTGGCGGGCTGGGTGGTGCAGCTCACGGGCTGGGATCTGGTAGAGGCCGCGCTGATGCGGCGCCGCGGCATCATTTTTCTTACGCCGCACCTGGGCTGCTTCGAAATCACCGCGCAGTACTATGCCTACCGCGCAGGCGCGCAAGCTGCGCTCACCGCGCTCTACCGGCGGCCGAAGAACAAAGCGGTGGAGCCGCTGATGCTGACGGGTCGCAACCGACCCAACCTGCGCTTGGCCAGCGCCGATCTGCGGGGTGTGCGCGTGCTGCTGCGTGCGCTCAAGCAGGGTGAAGCGATCGGCATCCTGCCCGATCAGGCGCCGGGCGTGGGCGAGGGCGAGTGGGCGGCGTTTTTCGGCCGCCCGGCCTACACCATGACGCTGGCCGGGCGGCTGGCCGAGGCCTCGGGGGCGCAGGTGCTCCTCGCCTACGCCGAGCGCCTGCCCCAGGGCCGGGGTTATCACCTGCATCTGGCGCCCATGCCCGCGCCGCTGGCGGGCGAGTCGCAGGCGCGGGCGCTGAACCGCGCAGTGGAGGACCTGATCCGGCTATGCCCGGCGCAGTACGTGTGGGGATACAACCGCTACAAAGTGCCGGCCGGGGCGCGGGCGCCAGAATGAAGCGGCAACGCAGCAGCGACAGGCATGGCCGTGAATGCCGCGGCTATGCATGCTGCAGCTTGCGCCTTGCGCCGACAGGCTCATGCTGACCCGCAGCGCGCTTGCGCTCATCTGGCTGTTGCGGCTGCTGCCGCTGCCGCTGCTTGCCGCGATCGGCAACGGTTTCGGCACGCTGCTCTATGTGCTCGGCCGCGAGCGTCGTCAGGTGTGCCTGATCAACCTCGCGCGCTGCCTGCCCGGGCTCGCAGCCGGCGAGCGCAAGGCGCTTGCGCGGCGCCATTTCCAGGCTTTCGCCCGTACTTTCTTGGAGCGCGCCATCCTCTGGTGGGGGTCGCCCGCGCGCATCCGGCGGCTGGTGCGCATCGAGGGCAGGGAGCATTTCGAAGCGGTGCGCGGGGCGCCGCTGATCCTGCTCGCGCCGCATTTCGTCGGGCTGGACATGGGCTGGACGCGCCTCGCGCTGGAATTCAACATGGTGTCGATCTATTCCAGGCAGAAAAACGAGGTGTTCAATGCGGTGCTGTTTGCCGGGCGCCAGCGCTTCGGCGAGCAGACGTTGCTCGCGCGCCAGGACGGCGTGCGCCCGGCGCTGCGCGCGATGCAGGCGGGAAGGCCCATTTACTATCTGCCGGACATGGATTACGGTCAGCGCGATACCATTTTCGCGCGATTTTTCGGCGTCGACGCGGCCACCATCACCGGCGTGTCGCGCCTGGCTAGGCTCGCCGGCGCGCGCGTGCTGCCGTGCATCACGCGCATGCTTCCTTGCGGCCAAGGCTACGCGGTGCGCTTCCTCCCCGCATGGGAAAATTATCCCGGCGCGAGCATCGAGGCCGACACCGTGCGCATGAATGTCTTCATCGAGGAGCAGGTGCGGCAAATGCCGGAGCAGTATCTGTGGGTGCACAAGCGCTTCAAGACGCGGCCGCCGGGGGAGGCGTCATGGTATTGACGCCGTCGCCAACTGTTTCGCCGCTTCGCGGTTAAAATCGATTCATGGCATTCACCAATCCTGGGCCCGAAGAGATCAAAGCGCTGCTGCAGCGGGTGAAGAACATCGCCGTGGTCGGCTTCTCGCCCAAGCCCGGGCGCGCGAGCCACGGTGTCGCGCGCCAGATGCAGCGCTTTGGGTTTCGCATCATCCCGGTAAGGCCCGGCATCAGCGAAGGCCTGGGCGAGAAGGCCTACCCCGATCTTGACTCGGTGCCCGAGACGGTCGACCTCGCCAATGTGTTCCGCTCGGGCAAATACATCCCCGAAGTCGTGGATCAGTGCCTGCGCCTGGGGATCAAGAACCTCTGGCTGCAGGAAGGGGCGGAGGACGAGGCGTCGGCCGAGCGCGCGCGCGCCGCAGGCATGACCGTGGTCATGGGCCGCTGCATCATGCGCGATTACACGAGGCTGTGCGATGGCTAAGAATCCGTTGCAAAATAAATTTTGCAACGGCCAATATAGGGGAGTATGAGGGGACGCGCCCGGAGGAAGTCCCCGGAGGGGATGTCCCCTCATGTTGAAATGAACTCTAGGGCCGTGAAGCTGAGGTTCACCAAAATGCAGGGTGCGGGCAACGATTTCGTCGTGCTCGACGGCGTCAGCCGGCGCCTCGCCCTTACGCTGGCGCAGTTGCGGCGCCTGGCCGACCGGCATTTCGGCGTGGGCTGCGATCAGATTTTTTTGGTGGAGCCGCCGCGCACGGCGGGTACCGATTTGACGATACGCCGGGAAGGCGCGGACAATCCGGTGTGGCTGACCGGTCCTGCGGTCACTGTGTTCGAAGGGGAAATTGAAATCGATGAAAGCTGAAGAAGTCGTACGCTACCTGCAGGACCATCCCGGATTCTTCGAGGACTATGCCGAATTGCTGGCGCAGATCTACATTCCGCATCCGCACGGCGGCCGCGCCATTCCGATCGCCGAGCGCCAGATCCTCACCTTGCGCGAAAAGAGCAAGATGCTGGAGGGCAAACTGGCGGAACTGATCCAGTTCGGGGAGGAAAACGACGCAATCGGCGAAAGAATGCACCGCCTGTGCCTCGCGCTGTCGTCCGCCGGCGACCTGCAAGCCATGCTGCAGGCGCTGTATTACAACCTGCGCGAGGACTTCGCCGTGCCGCATACGGCGCTGCGAGTCTGGCGCCCCGATCCTGGCGCGCTCGCCGGATCCGAATTCGCGCCGGTGGGCGAGGAACTGCGCCGGTACGCGGGGAGCCTCGAGCATCCGTTTTGCGGCGCCGACGCGAATGCGGAGGTGCTGTCCTGGTTCGGCGATACGGCGGCGCAGCTGCGCTCGTTCGCCTGCATGCCGCTGCGCGATGCCGGCAGCGAGTGCTTCGGCATGTTGGCGCTGGCGAGCGAAGATTCAAAGCGCTTCTACCCGGAGATGGGTACGCTCTATCTCGCGCGCCTGGGCGAGCTCTTGAGCGCGGCGCTGCAGCGTTACCTCTAGCCATGCCGGCGGATCAGGCGAGCACGACCCAGCCCGATCCCCGCCGCGAGTTGCTCGGGGGCTACCTTGAGCATTTGTCGCACCAGCGCCAACTCGCCGCCGGCACGCGCCGCAATTATCTCAAGGACATCGAAGCCCTGTTCGAACTCAATCCGGGCGTGGCGCTGGCACGCATGCAGCCGCAGCATATCCGGCGCAGCGTGGCGCAACTGCACGCGCGCGGCCTGTCCGGTCGCACCATCGCGCACATGCTGTCGGCCTGGCGCGGCCTGTTCACCTGGCTTGCGCGTCATCGCGGCTACAGCGCCAATCCCTGCCTGGGCCTGCGCGCGCCCAAGTCGCCCAGGGGGTTGCCCAAGGCGCTCTCGCCCGAGGCGGCCGGACAGCTGCTGGATGCGCCGGCCGAGACACCGCCCGACCTGCGCGACAAGGCGATGTTCGAACTCGCGTACTCCTCCGGGCTGCGCCTGGCGGAACTGGTCAGCCTGGATATTGCGCACGCCGACACGATTCGCCGCGATGCCGAAGTGACTGTGACCGGCAAGGGCGGCAAGACGCGCAGCGTGCCGGTGGGCGCGAAAGCGCGTACGGCGATCGAGGCCTGGCTGCAGGCGCGCGCCCGGCTTGCCCGCGCCGGGGCGCCGGCGCTGTTCGTCGGCGCCCGCGGCGAGCGCATCGCCGCCGGCGTGGTGCGCGCGCGCCTCGCGCTGTGGGCCCGGCGCGCCGGGCTGCCGGTGCACGTGCACCCGCATGTGCTGCGCCACTCGTTCGCGACGCACGTGCTGCAATCCTCGGGCGACCTGCGCGCGGTGCAGGAGATGCTCGGCCATTCGAGCATTTCGACGACCCAGGTGTATACGCATCTGGATTTCCAGTACCTGGCCAAGGCCTACGACGCCGCGCATCCGCGGGCGAAGAAAAAGTAGGCAACCGGGCGCCGGCGACTGTTCCCGGCGAAAACGGCTTATCATGCCGGCCGATGAAGCAATTGATCCTCAAGCCGGGGCGCGAGAAGTCGCTCCTGCGCCGCCATCCCTGGGTGTTCTCCGGCGCGGTGGCGCGCGTATCAGGCGACCCTGAAACGGGGGACACCGTGGCCGTGCGTGCGGCCGGCGGCGAATTCCTCGCCTGGGCCGCCTATAGCCCGGTGTCGCAGATCCGCGCCCGCGTTTGGAGCTGGGATGAAAGGGATGCCATCGACGCCGGCTTTCTGCGCGCGCGCCTGCGCCGGGCAATGGATGCACGCGAACGGCTGATAGCCGCCGAGGCCGACGGCGCCTTGCGCCTCGCGCACGGCGAATCCGACGGCCTGCCCGGCGTCATCGCAGACCGCTACGGCGAGGTGGTCGTGCTGCAGCTCCTCTCCGCGGGGGCGGAGCGCTGGCGCGCCGAGCTCGCCGACGCCGTGCGCGAATTGACCGGCTGCGCGTGCGTATTCGAGCGCTCGGATGCCGACGTGCGCGAGCTCGAAGGACTGCCCGCGCGCAGCGGGGCGTTTTACGGCGCTTTGCCCGCCGAGGTGCAGATGCGCGAACACGGCCTCTCCTACGGCGTGGACGTGGCGCGAGGGCACAAGACCGGCTTCTATCTCGATCAGCGCGACAACCGCAAGCGCATCGGCGAACTCAGCCGGGGGCGCGAAGTGCTCAATTGTTTTTGCTATACCGGCGGTTTCACGCTCAATGCGCTCGCGGGCGGCGCTGCGTCGGTGCTGTCGGTGGATAGTTCCGCCGCCGCGCTGGCGCAGGCGCAGGACAATCTGCGCCGCAATGGCCTGGATGCCGCGCGCGCCGAATGGCAGGACGCCGACGTATTCAAGCATTTGCGCACTCTGCGCGACCAGGGCCGCAGCTTCGATCTGATCGTGCTCGACCCGCCAAAATTCGCGCCGACGGCGGCGTTCGCGGAAAAAGCGGCGCGCGGCTACAAAGACATCAACCTGCTCGCGTTGAAGCTGCTGCGCCCAAGCGGATTGTTGGCAACGTTCTCCTGTTCCAGCGGTATTTCGGCCGAGTTATTTCAGAAGATCATCGCTGGCGCAGCGCTCGACGCCGGCGCGGACGCATCCATCGTCGGCCACTTCGCCGCTTCCGCCGACCACCCGGTGCTGTTGTCCTTTCCCGAAGGGGACTACCTCAAGGGCCTGCTCGTCAGGCGCGCCTAGGCGATCATTCGCAACCATTGCGCTTGCGCCGGCCGGTGTAGCGCCGGCCGGATGCGCACGCAAGCCAAAACCTGAGAGAATATCGGCCATGAAACCCTCGGAAGCACTCGCTATCCACCGGGACAGACTGATTGCCATCGCTGCCGGACACGGCGCGAGCAATCTGCGCGTGTTCGGATCGGTGGTGAAGGGAGTTGACAAGGAAGGCAGCGACATCGACCTGCTGGTAGATGTGCGGCAAGGAACGTCGCTCTTTGAGCTTGTCGGTATGCAACAGGATTTCGAGGATACGCTGGGCGTGAAGGTGGATCTTCTCACCGAGCCCGAACTGCATCCCCTGATCAGGGACCGAATTCTGTCCGAAGCGCGCGCCTTATGAATGAACGCGACAGGTTGTATGTCGCGCATCTCGCCGAAGCGATAGAACGCATTCGTCGTTTCACCAAGACCGGCCGCGCCGCGTTCATGGCGGATGACATGATTCAAAGCGCGGTCGTTCGGCAGATCGAGATTATCGGCGAGGCGGCGCGAAATCTCAGCCGCGAATTGAAGTCTGACGAACACTCCGTACCTTGGAGAAGAATTATCGGGACGCGCGACAGGCTGATCCACGGCTATGCCGAGGTGAATTTGGACACGGTCTGGGCGATTGTTGAGTACGACCTCGCGGAATTGGATCGAGAAGTCAAACGCATCCTCGGTCAAGCGTGACGCATACCGACGCTCGACTAGCGCAAGTGCGGGCAACTCAATGCAGTGATCAGCCGGGGCTATCCAGCACCTGCCATTTCAAGAGAATTATTTCGGCAACGCCATACCCCGTATGGCTGGCAGACAGATCAAAGTGCCAAAAAATGGCAAGTCACCGCTATATATTGACCCGGGATTTAACATGAAACCACAGGAAATGGTGCCGGTAACCATACTCACCGGCTTTTTGGGCAGCGGCAAGACGACGCTGCTGAACCGCATACTGAAGGAGCAGCACGGCCGGCGCATCGCTGTCATCGAAAACGAGTTCGGCGAGGCCGGCATCGACAACGAGCTGCTGGTGCAGGACGCGGGCGAGCAGATCATCGAGATGAACAACGGTTGCATCTGCTGCACCGTGCGCGGCGACCTGGTGCGCATCCTGGGCGAGCTGCAGGCGAAGCGCGAGGCGAAGCAACTCGATTTCGAGCGCATCATCATCGAGACCACGGGCATGGCCGACCCCGGCCCGGTGGCGCAGACGTTTTTCATGGACGAGGACATCGGCAACTACTATCTGCTCGATGCCATCGTCACCGTGGTGGACGCCAAGCACGCGCACAAGCAGCTGGACGACTTCCGCGAGGCGCAGGAGCAGGTGGGCTTCGCCGATCGCATCCTGCTGTCCAAGACCGATCTGGTCAGCGCCGAGGAGCACGAGCAGTTGCGGCAGCGCCTGGTCAAGATCAATCCGCGCGCGCCGATTAAGCCGGTGCATTTCGGCAATACGCCGCTGGCGGACATACTCGACATCCGCGGTTTCAATCTGAACGCGATTCTGGAGATCGAGCCCGGTTTCCTGGACGAGGCCGAGCACGAGCACGACGACGCGGTGCATTCCTTCGTGTTCCGGGCGGATCAGCCCTTCGACGGGGTGAAGCTGGAGGAGTTCCTCTCTGGCATGATCCAGGTGTACGGCCCGGACCTGCTGCGCTACAAGGGCGTGCTATGGCTGGCCGAGAACGAAAACCGGGTCGTGTTCCAGGGCGTGCACATGCTCATGGGCGGGGACGTGGGCAAGCCCTGGGGAACGCAGGAGAAGCGAGCGAGCGTGATGGTGTTCATCGGCAGGAATTTGCCCGAAGATCTGTTTGTTCAGGGCCTGCAGCAGTGCCTGGTCAAATAGCGCAAGCAGCCGAGTTGGAATAGTATCGCCATATGTCGGTTCTCTTCGATCAGGGCGCGCGCATGCTGAAGTGCCTGTTGCTCGCCTTCACGGTGCTGTTCGCCCAGCAGGTGGCGCAGCTGCACGCGCTGGCGCACGCACAGGATCAACTGGCGCAGCCGCATAAAGGCAAGCCGGCTTCGCACCCGCTCGAGCAGTGCGTGGCATTTCATGCCATCGACAGCGCGCTGGTCGCTACCGCGGCGCTGCAGAATTTCGATTTTCTCCAGTCCGAGCACTCGGACTGGGTTCCCACCGAGGCGCAAGCACGCGCTGTCTACCGCCTTCCCTCGCGCGCGCCTCCGCGCGCCGTCTAGCTTCCCCAGCTTGTTTCGCGCCCCACGGCCGCCGGCCGCGCGGGCTCATGGCCCATTCCGGGCGAATTGGGAAAGGAATCGAGACATGATCAAGCAAACACTCATGGCGGCCGCCGTGGCCGCTGCCTTGGCAGTGCCGGGCACGGCAGCAGCCGTGACGGATATGGAAATGAAGGAACTGCGTGAGCAGGTCCGGCAGATGAAACAGGAATACGAACGGCGCATCGACGCGTTGGAGCAGCGCCTGAAGCAAGCGGAGGCGGACACGGGCAAGGCGCAAGCCGCGGCTTCGCGGGCGCAGGCGACTGCGGTTGGTGGCGAGGCCGCCGCGTCGTCCGCGAGCGCCAGGCCGGCGGGAGAGAACGCTTTCAATCCAGGCGTTTCGCTGATACTCAATGGCGTGCTGGCCAATCTGTCGCAGGATCCGGCGCGCCACCAGATCACCGGCTTCACCCCCACGGGGGGCGAAGTGGGGCCGGGCAGCCGGGGCTTGAGCCTTGGCGAAACCGAGCTCGTGTTCAGCGCCAATATCGATCCGAATTTTCGCGGCACGCTGATCGCCGCGCTCGGCGCCGACGACAGCATCGGGGTGGAAGAGGGCTACATTGAGGGCATCGGCTGGTCGCGCGGACTGGGGATCAAGGCAGGGCGCTTTTTCTCCAGCGTCGGCTATCTGAACGAGCTGCATCCGCATGCCTGGGATTTCGTCGATGCGCCGCTGGCAAACAAGGTGTTTCTCGGCAATCAGCTTGCCGACGACGGCGTGCAGCTGAAATGGGTCGCGCCGACCGATACCTTTGTTGAACTCGGCGCCGAGGTCGGCCGCGGCCGCAGCTTTCCGGGCAGCAACCGCGACAAGAACGGCGCCGGCGCGGCGAACCTGTTCGCGCGCCTGGGCGGGGACATCGGCGCGAGCACGGCGTGGCGCCTGGGCCTGTCGCATCTGCGCACTACCGCGCAGAACCGCAATTACGATGACCTCGATTCGACCGGTACCCAGGTGAACAACAGCTACAACGGTTCGAGTCGCCTGTGGGTGCTGGACGGCGTGCTCAAATGGGCGCCCAACGGCAATTCCGGATACAACTCTTTCAAGCTACAGGGCGAATATTTCCGGCGCCGCGAGGCGGGCAGCTTCACCTACGATACCGCCGCGGCCTCGCTGGGCACGCAAAGCGATGCCTATCTTTCGGCGCAGTCCGGATGGTATGCGCAAGGCGTGTATCAGTTTATGCCGCGCTGGCGCGTCGGCTACCGCTATGACCGCCTCGACTCCGGCAGCGTGAAGCTGGGCCTGGTGGACAGCGGCGCGCTCGGCGCGGCTGATTTTCCGATCTACGCCAGGAACGACGCCACGCGCAACACCCTGATGTTCGATTTCAGCCAAAGCGAGTTCAGCCGCCTACGGCTGCAGCTCGCGAGCGACAAGTCGCGGCTGGGGGCGACGGACAATCAGTTGTTCCTGCAATACATCATGAGTCTGGGCGCGCACGGCGCCCACAAATTCTGAGGACGGGCGAGCACATGAACAAAGCAACCGCATTGAACGCAATCAAAAAGACGATCGCCCAGGTGGTGCTGGCGGCGGGGGCGCTGCTGCTCGCGCAACCGGCCGCCGCCGAGTTGCGGGTACTCGCCTGCGAGCCGGAATGGGCTGCGCTGGTACAGGAACTTGCCGGCGACAAGGTGTCGGTATACAGCGCCACCACCGCGCTGCAGGATGTGCACCACATCGAGGCCAGGCCCAGCCTGATCGCCCGGGCGAGGAATGCCGACCTGGTGATGTGCACCGGCTCGGAGCTGGAAGTCGGCTGGTTGCCGCTGCTGCTGCGACAATCGGGCAACGAGCGGATCCAGCCGGGCGCGCCCGGCTACCTGGAAACCTCCCAGTTCGTCCCGCGGCTGGAGATTCCCAAGCTGCTGGATCGCTCCTTGGGAGATATCCACGCGGCGGGCAATCCGCACATCCACCTCGATCCGCACAATATCGCCAAAGTCGCGCAAGTGCTGCGCGACCGGCTGGCGCAACTCGATCGCGTCAACGCCGAACTCTACCGTACACGCACTGCGGCATTCCTCGCGCGCTGGGACGCCGCGATCCAGCGCTGGGAGGTGGAGGCGGCGCCATTGAAGGGGCTGACCATGGTCGTGTATCACCGGAACATGAGCTATCTGAACGCATGGCTGGGACTGCGCGAAGCCGGCAGCCTGGAGCCCAAGCCCGGCGTGCCGCCGACCACCGCGCATCTTGCCGATCTGGTCGCGCGCATGCAGGCCGCGCCGGCCAGGGTGATTGTGTACAACGCCTACAACAACCCTCAGGCGGCGCAGTTCCTGTCTGCACGCAGCAAAATACCCGCAGTCATGCTGCCTTACACCGTCGGCGGCAGCGATGGCGCGAAAGATCTGTTCGGCCTGTTCGACGACACCCTCGCGCGGCTGCTGGCGGTGCTCAAATGAACAATCCGGCGGCGGTCCTGTCCATACTCGGGCCGGCCTTCATCGCCGGATTGCTGGTGACGGCGGCTCTGGTTCCTTTCGGTTTCGAGGTGCTCAAGCGCGGCATCGTGTTCATCGACCTCGCGGTGGCGCAGATCGCGGGCTTGGGCGTGATTTTCGCCGACTTCCTCGGCTGGGAGCCGCAGGGGGTGGCGGTGCAGGTTTCAGCCCTTACCGCCGCGTTGGCCACGGCGCTGCTGCTCACCTGGACGGAGCGGCGCTGGCCCGAAGTGCAGGAGGCGATCATCGGCGTGGTGTTCGTCCTGGGCGCGAGCGGCGCCATCCTGTTGCTTGCCAGCAACCCTCACGGCGGCGAGCACCTTAAGGATCTGCTCGTGGGCCAGATCCTGTGGGTGAACCCCGCCAGGCTGCCGCTGCAGGCTGCAATCTACGCAGCCCTGCTGGCCCTCTGGCTCGGCTTCGGCGCGCGTCTGGGGCGCGTCGGCTTTTACGCGCTGTTTGCCTGCGCCGTGACCTTTTCGGTGCAGTTGGTCGGGCTTTACCTCGTTTTTGCTTCCCTGGTTCTGCCGGCGCTGGCGACTTACTATGCATCACGCCAGCGCCGGCTGAAAGCCTACGCCGTCGGCGTGCTCGGCTACGCTGTGGGGCTGCTGGCGTCTTTGTGGCTGGATCTGCCTTCGGGCGCGATGATCGTGTGCGCTATGGCGCTGATCGCGATGCTGGCCGCCAGCTTGGAGCGCCGGCCCGCAGATTGACCAATTATCGGGTTGATTCCGGCAAAACCACCCCAATGTGCAGAAATTGACCGCGTTGGACCTCCATATGGAACAATTCCGTGGCACCACCATCCTGTCCGCGCGGCGCGGCCAAAATGTCGCGCTCGGCGGGGATGGCCAGGTAACCCTGGGCAATATCGTGATCAAATCCGGCGCGCGCAAGGTGCGGCGCTTGTACCACGACCGCATCCTGGCCGGATTCGCCGGCGGCACGGCCGATGCGTTCACTTTGTTCGAGCGCTTCGAGGCCAAGCTGGAAAAGCATCAGGGCAATCTGCTGCGCTCGGCGGTGGAGTTGGCCAAGGACTGGCGCACCGACCGCATACTACGGCGTCTGGAGGCGATGCTGGCCGTGGCGGACCGCGAGACCTCGCTCATCATCACTGGCATGGGCGACGTGCTCGAACCGGAACTCGGCCTGCTCGCCATCGGCTCGGGCGGCCCCTACGCGCAATCGGCGGCGCGGGCGCTGCTGGAAAACACCACGCTTGGGCCCAAGGAAATCGTCGCCAAGTCGCTGGGCATCGCTGCTGATATCTGCATCTATACCAATCAGCAGCAGGTAATCGAAACCCTTGAGTGAGGAAACCGAAGCAGGGTTGGCGTTGTCCAACCTGCTTCGGTAATAAGCCATGTCGCAAATGACCCCGCAGGAAATCGTCCACGAACTGGACAAGCATATCATCGGCCAGGACCGCGCCAAGCGCGCGGTCGCGATCGCACTCAGAAACCGCTGGCGCCGGCAGCAGGTGGCCGAGCCCCTGCGCTACGAAATCACGCCGAAGAACATTTTAATGATCGGGCCGACCGGCGTGGGCAAGACCGAGATCGCGCGGCGCCTGGCGAAGCTCGCCGACGCGCCGTTCATCAAGGTCGAGGCGACCAAGTTCACCGAGGTCGGCTACGTCGGCCGCGACGTAGACACCATCGTGCGCGATCTGGTCGAAATCAGCGTCAAGCAGACGCGCGAGCAGGCCATGCGCAAGGTCAAAGCCCGGGCCGAGGATGCGGCCGAGGAGCGCATCCTCGACGTGCTGCTGCCGCCTGCCCGCGGCGCGGTTGCGTTGGAGCGGCAGGACGCCGGCCCGGCGCCGGTCTCCGATAGCACGGAAGCCTCGGCGACGCGGCAGAAATTCAGGAAAAAACTGCGCGAAGGCGAGCTTGACGACAAAGAGATCGAGCTCGAAGTGGCAGCGGCGGCGGCGCAAATGGAAATCTTCGCGCCGCCCGGAATGGAAGAGCTGACTTCGCAGATCCAGGGCATGTTCCAGAATCTGTCCGGCAGCCGCAAAAAAACGCGCAAGCTGAAGATCCGCGAGGCGCTGAAGCTGGCCGCCGAGGAAGAGGCGGCGCGGCTGATAAACGACGAGGACCTGAAAACCCACGCGCTTGCGAACGCCGAACAAAACGGCATCGTTTTCCTCGACGAGATCGACAAGATCGCCAGTCGCGCCGAGATGTCGGGCGCCGACGTGTCGCGCCAGGGGGTGCAGCGCGATCTGCTGCCCCTGGTCGAGGGCACCACGGTCACGACCAAATACGGCCTGGTCAAGACCGACCACATCCTGTTCATCGCCAGCGGCGCCTTCCACATGGCCAAGCCCTCCGATCTCATTCCGGAGCTGCAGGGGCGGCTGCCGATACGGGTGGAGCTCGATTCGCTGTCGGCCGCCGATTTCGAGAATATCCTCACCAAGACCGACGCCTGTCTCACGCGCCAGTATCAGGCCCTGCTCGAAACCGAGGGTGTGAAGCTGGTGTTCGAGCCCGAGGGCATCAAGCGCCTGGCCGAGATCGCTTACGCCGTCAACGAGAAGACCGAGAACATCGGCGCGCGCCGCCTGTACACGGTGATGGAAAAGCTGCTGGAGGAGATTTCCTTCGACGCGGGCAAGCGCAATGACGAGACCATTACCATCGACGCTGTCTACGTCGATGCGCGGCTGAAGGAGTTGGCGCAATCCGAAGACCTGGCGCGGTACGTGCTGTAACCTTCAATGGAGAAAAGAATGAAACATTCCACACGAGCCGTCCTGTTCGGTTCCATCGGCTTGGTGCTCGGCGGCGGCCTCCCGACCAGCGTGGTGCATGCGCAGGAGGTGACCATCAAGGAGCCCTGGGTGCGCGGCACCGTGCGCGGCCAGAAGGCGACCGGCGCCTTCATGCAGCTTACCGCCAGCGAGTCGGCTACCCTGGTCGCGGTGGAGAGCCCGGTCGCGGGCTCGGTGCAGATCCACGAGATGAAAATGGAAAACGACGTGATGCAAATGCGCCCGATCTCCAGGCTGGACCTGCCGGCGGGCAAGTCGATCGAGCTCAAGCCGGGCGGTTACCATGTCATGCTGATGGACCTGAAGCAGCCGCTGAAAAAGGGCGAAGCCGTGCCGATCAAGCTGCGCTTCGAGGCCAAGGACAAAACGTTCAAGACCATCGAGATTCAGGCGCAGGTGCGTGAACTCGGCGCGAACCCGAAGCATTGAAGCGCCAGCCCTTGAATCCGGTCCTGCCCTCCCCATATTCAGTTTACTGGCCGCAAGGCCGCTAACCGACAATTTGGAAAGGAGCATGATCATGGCGAATATTTCGCGTTATGACCCTTTCGGGGACGTATTCGACGACCTTCTGAAAGGCTTTTTTGTGCGGCCGATGGCGTATGAGGGACAGGCCGCCGCGCCCGGGCGGATCAAAATCGATGTGAGCGAGAAGAACGGCGCCTATGTGGTGCACGCCGAGATTCCCGGGGTGAAGAAGGAAGACATCCAGGTCAACATCGACGGCGACCAGGTGTCGATCAGCGCCGAGGCGCACGCCGAAAAGGAAGTGAAGGAAAACGAGCAGGTACTGCACCGCGAGCGCTACTATGGCAAGGTTGCGCGCGCGTTCCGCCTCGGAACGGATATCGACCAGGCGGCGGCCAGCGCGAAATATACCGACGGTGTGCTGGAACTTACCCTGCCCAAGAAAGCCGACGTGGCCGGACGCCAGTTGGCCATCCAGTAACAGACGCAGGCGGTATCGGGAAAAGGCGGCGCGAGGCCGCCTTTTTTCGTTCCGCGAGCGGTAAAATACGCGCGTTCCCATAATGGCTAATCCCATGTCCAAGCCCGCCCTGCCCGCGCTCAAGGCCCAGACCCTGGCCGAAGCGCTGCCTTACATCAAGCGCTTTCACGGCAAGACCATCGTCGTCAAATACGGCGGCAATGCCATGACCGATCCCGCCTTGCAGAAGAGCTTCGCCCACGACGTGGTGCTGCTGAAGCTGGTGGGCATGAATCCAGTGGTGGTGCACGGCGGCGGCCCGCAGATCGAGGCGCTGCTCAAGCGCATCGGCAAGACGGGCGAATTCGTGCAGGGCATGCGCGTTACCGACGCCGAAACCATGGACGTGGTCGAGATGGTGCTCGGCGGCGCGGTCAACAAGGACATCGTCACCCTGATCAATCAGGCCGGCGGCAAGGCTGTCGGCCTGACCGGCCAGGACGGCGGGTTCATCCGCGCGAAAAAACTGATGCTGCAGAACAAGGACAAACCGAAGCAGATGCTGGACATCGGCCAGGTGGGTGAGATCGACTCGATCGATCCGCAGGTGATTTCGGTGCTGGAAGCCGGTGGTTTCATCCCCGTGGTGGCCCCGATCGGCGTGGGGGCCAACGGCGAATCCTTCAACATCAATGCCGACCTGGTCGCAGGCAAACTCGCGGAGATTCTGAAGGCGGAGAAACTGGTGCTGCTCACCAATACCCCGGGCGTGCTGGACAAGGACGGCAAGCTGCTCACCGGCCTCACGGCAAAGCAGATCGACGCCCTGTTCGCCGACGGCACGCTCTCCGGCGGCATGCTGCCCAAGATCAGTTCGGCTCTGGATGCGGCCAGGAGCGGGGTGAAAAGCGTGCACATCATCGACGGCCGCGTCGAGCATGCGTTGCTGCTGGAAATTCTCACCGACCAGGGCGTAGGCACGCTGATACGCGGCAAGTGACATCGATCCCCAAACTATTTGGTATTTCTCGTTGTTGATCGATAATTGGAGCAGGCGAGAGTCCAAAAATAAAATAGCCGCGTGGGTTGCGCGAGTATGTGTTGGCGTCAGACTTGCTTTTTTCTGTATCGATGCAGACCGTCTCTGGAAAAGTTGCTGTCGGTGCAAATTGTAAGAACTTGACATCGTTTCTTCGGGCCAACTCCAAGATGGACCCATGAAATCTTCTTCGATGTGCCGTATTCGAGAATCAATTGGTCAAACCGAATATCGGAATTGGTGATTTTCTTGCACACACTGAAGGGAGTGCCAAATTTCTTGCAAGTGAAATCAGCGGCAAGACCCTGCGTGTGTTGTGAAGTCTTGCTTCCACCAATGGCAGCATTTAATGCTTTACTGCGGTAGCCGCTTGAAATTGAGATTGAATGGCCGAGAAGTTCTACGACCTGTTCTAGAGTGGATGCAAGGTGCCTCAGGTTGTTTAGAGCCGCCTTGGTGGGTGTATTGCGGATTCCCTTTTTCAGTGCTGTGTCCGAATAGATAAGGTCCGAGAGTAAAAAATTTGGCGAAAGCCGCTGCTTAGTAATTGGTCGTACCCTAGATATCTTGGTTGCCTTTCGTTTACTTTTCATGGTGATACTCCCAGAGCCCAATGGGCGATTCGTCATTAGATTGACTTAAGGCGTTGGCGCGAATTATGCCGTAGATAACGCTATTTGCGCCCCAGAAACTGTCTTGGTGGGAGTAGGCATGCGCCGCAGTTCGCTAGCGTAGAAGAAAGCTTCTTCTTACTTGGCGAGTAGATAATTGGGGGTGCCGCCTTATACCTTTGAGGGAGAAATGCAAACCAAGCTGACCTGGGTTTTCGACCTCGACAACACCCTGCACAACGCGTCGCCGCATATCTTCCCGCATATCAATCGCAGCATGACCGCTTATCTGCAGCAGCATTTGCGCTTGACGGAAGAAGATGCCGGCAAACTGCGCGCGCATTACTGGCACAGTTACGGCGCGACGCTGCTGGGCATGATGCGCCATCACGGCACCGATCCCGAGCATTTCCTGCGCGAGACGCATGCGTTTCCCGATCTGTCCAATATGGTGGTGTACGAACGCGGGCTCGCCGCCATGTTGCGTCGCCTGCCCGGCCGCAAGCTGGTCCTGTCCAACGCGCCAAGACTTTACGCCAGAGCGGTGCTGCAGATGATGGGCGTAGAGAGCCACTTCGATGCCCTGCACTGCATCGAGTCCACCGGCTACCAGCCCAAACCTTCGCTCGCGGCCTTCCACAGCCTGCTGCGCGCGCACCGCCTCATCGCCTCGCGCTGCGTCATGGTGGAGGACAGCCGGCAGAACCTGCGGCCGGCCAAGCGCCTGGGCATGAAGACGGTGTGGGTCACGCGCGAGCCGCACGCGCCGGCTTACGTCGATGTCAAGACCGCCTCAGTGCTCGCCCTGCCGCGTCTGATGGGGCGCCTGGGGTAACAAAAAGGTTAGCACTCACCAACCGTATGAGCTAGAATCTGCGCACATCTGCATGCGCAATGAGGCGATCATGGCGACCCGCACCGGCGAACGCAAGAACCAGATCCTGCAAGTATTGGCCGAGATGCTGCAGGCCCCAAAGAGCGAGAAAATCACCACGGCAGCCCTCGCCGCCCGGCTCGACGTATCCGAAGCCGCGCTCTACCGCCACTTCGCCAGCAAGGCGCAGATGTACGAGGGACTGATCGGCTTCGTCGAGGAGACCGTGTTCGGCCTGATCAACAAGATCAGCGCGGAGCAGGACAGCGGATTGAAGCAGACCCACGCCATCGCCGCCATGCTGCTGTCTTTTGCCGAGAAGAATCCCGGCATGACGCGCGTGCTGATCGGCGACGCGCTGGTGAACGAGGACGAGCGCCTGCAGGTGCGCATCAACCAGCTGCATGACCGGCTGGAGGCGACGCTCAAGCAATCGTTGCGGCTGGCGCAGACGCAGGGGGAGATCGACAAGGACGCCGATGCGGCTGCGCAGGCAAACCTGATGCTTGCATACATCATCGGCCGCTGGCACCAATACGCCAAGAGCGGCTTCAAGCGCCTGCCGACCGAGTTGTGGCAACAGCAGGGGCCGATGCTGCTAGGTTAGGAATAGCAGCGAATACAGCGTAAGCGTTTTATCCAGATCGCCGATTGCGCGCGGATGTGCTTTTCATCCGTGCGCAATCGGCGATCCGCGCGGACGGGGCGCCGTCCGCGCAAGTTCGATCGCCGCCGTTCGATGTATCCCCCTGCGCTCGCCGGTGTCGGCACACCGTCATTGCGCGCTGCGCGCGCCAACCGTGCTTTCCGTACGGATGAAAAGCGCATCCGTACGGAAAACACGGTTACGGTTAACACCAAGGCAAGGACGGCGTGTGGGTTTTATCCAAGATCGCCGATCGCGCGCGGACGCACTTTCGTCCGCGCAAAATCTCGGCTCTGCAACTAGGCCGATGACCTGGAGCACACCTTGCACGCCGGGTCCTTCGCCAGTCTGACCGAGCGCCACTCCATTCTGAGGCTATCGAGCAGCAGCAGGCGGCCATTGAGCGTGTCGCCCGCGCTGCAGAGCAGCTTCAGCGCTTCGGCCGCCTGCACCGTGCCGATGATGCCGGTAAGCGGCGCGAACACACCCATCACCGCGCAGCGAGTTTCCTCGGCTTCGGTGTCTTCGGGGAACAGGCAGTTGTAGCAGGGAGCTTCGTCCTGGCGCAGATCGAATACAGTCACCTGCCCGTCAAAGCGCACTGCGGCTCCCGACACCAGCGGCTTGCGATATCTGACGCAGGCGCGGTTGACCGCATGGCGGGTGGCGAAATTGTCGCAGCAGTCGAGCACGACGTCGGCGCTCGCGACCAGTTGGGCCAGGCGTTCGCCCTCCAGGCGCTCGGGTATGGCCGCAACTTCGATTTCCGGGTTCAGTTGCGCCAGCGCGTCCTTGCCGGAATAGGCTTTTGCCCGGCCCACGGCAGCGGTAGTGTGCAGGATCTGGCGCTGCAGATTGGTGAGGTCGACCGAATCGCCGTCGGCGAGCGTAATGCGGCCGACGCCGCCCGAAGCGAGATACATGGCGGCGGGGGAGCCCAGACCCCCTGCGCCGATGATCAGCGCATGCGCGGCGAGCAGTTTCTCCTGGCCCTCGATGCCGATCTCGGGCAGCAGGATATGTCTGCTGTAGCGCAGCAGCTGATCGTCATTCATGGGAGCGGGAAAGGCAAAGCGCCAAGCCTGAACCGAGGGTTGTCCTCGCGCGGCTCGCGCCAGGCGCTAGTTGTTGCGGACGATCGGCAGGCCCTTGAGCATGTTGACGGCCTGGGTCAGCTGAAAGTCCTTGTCCGAGCCGAACTCTATGGGCTTGGCCGGTTCCTCGCCGTTCTCGCCCTTGGGCTTGGGCTTGTCCCCAGGGCGCGCCGCCGGCTTGTCTGGCGTCACCGCGCTGTCCTTGTCGTTGGACAGGTGCTTGTTGAGGTCACTTTCGCGCAGGAACGCGCGGGTATCGATGCCGGGTTCTTCGACAACGATGTCCGGCGTGATGCCCTTGGCCTGGATCGAGCGGCCGCTGGGCGTGTAATAACGCGCGGTGGTCAGTTTGATCGCGGTGTTGTTGCCCAGCGGCATGATGGTCTGCACCGAGCCTTTGCCGAAAGTCTGGGTGCCCATGATCAAGGCGCGCTTGTGGTCCTGCAGCGCGCCCGCCACGATTTCAGAAGCCGAGGCCGAGCCGCCATTCACCAGCACCACCATGGGTACCGTCTTGACGGCGGCCGGCAGGAGTCTCAGATAATCTTCGCTGTTGCCGCGCAGATAGTCCTCGGTGCTGGCGATGTACTTGCGCTTGGCGTCCTCGGTGCGGCCATCGGTCGTGACTACGATGGACTTGGGCGGCAGGAACGCGGCGGAGATGCCGACGGCCCCGTTGAGCAACCCGCCCGGGTCATTGCGCAGGTCCAGCACCAGGCCTTTGAGCTGGCCGTCCTTGTAAAGGGTGTTGATGTGCCGCACCACGTTTTCGCCGGAGCGCTCCTGGAACTGCACCACGCGCAGGTAGCCGTAGCCCGGTTCGATCACCTTCGACTTCACGCTTTGCACTTTGATCACATCGCGCACCAGGGTGAATTCCAGCGGCTTGCTTTCGCCCTTGCGCAGCACGGTGAGCTTGATCGGTGTCTTGGGCTTGCCGCGCATGCGCTTCACCGCGTCGTTCAGGCTCATGCCCTTCACCGGTGTTTCATCGAGTTTGATGATCAGGTCGCCCGTCTTGATGCCGGCGCGGAAGGCCGGGGTGTCTTCAATCGGGGAAACCACCTTGACGAAGCCGTCCTCCATGCCGACCTCGATGCCCAGACCGCCGAATTCGCCTTGCGTGCCGACCTGGAGTTCGCGGAACGCGTCGCGGTCCAGGTAGGCGGAGTGCGGGTCCAGGCCGGTGAGCATGCCGTTGATGGCCTCGGAAATGAGCTTCTTGTCCTCGACCGGCTCGACGTAATTGCTCTTGATCGCGCCGAACACCTCGGCGAACGAACGCAGTTCCTCCACCGGCAGCGGCGAGCGCGCCGCTTCTTTCTGGGCGATGGCGGAGAAATTGAGGGACAGCAGAACGCCTGCCAGTGCCCCCAGCAGAACCAGACCCGTCTTCTGTAACTTGCTTTTCATGGCAGACACCACCCTTCTACTTCAAAGACACCCAGCGCAACGGATCGAAGGCTTTGCCCTGATATCGGATTTCGAAGTATAAACCCGAATCCGGGTTGCCGCCGGTGTTGCCTACCGTGGCTACCGCGTCGCCGGTTGCGACCGCATCGCCCACCTGTTTGAGCAGCGCCTCGTTGTTGCCGTAAATGGTGAGGTAGCTTTGGCCGTGGTCGATGATCATCAGATTGCCGAAGCCGCGCATCCACTCGGCAAACACCACCCGCCCGCCGGCGACCGCGCGCACTTCCTGCCCGCTGGCGCCGCGAATGAACAAACCCTTCCAGCTCAGCCCGCTGTCAGTACGTGGACTGCCGAAGTGGTTGATTAGTTCCCCGCGGGTGGGCAGTCTGAGCTTGCCTTTGAGCGATGCGAACGCTCCGTCGCGGCCAGCTTCGGGCAGCTTCTCGTTGCGCCGCCCGCTTGCGCCGGGGGAAATGACCTTTCCCAATTCCTCGACCAGGCGCGACAGACGCGCTTCGTCGCGCTGCAATGATTTCATCTCGCGGCGTTGCGACTGGATTTGCGTCGCCAGCCTCGCCAGCACTTGGCGCCGTTCGACCTGCTGCGCGAGCAGTTCCTTGCGGCCCTCGCGTTGTCGCGACTCCAGCTGCGCCAGTTCGGTGCTCCTGTCGCGCGCTTCGCGCGCAAGCTGCGCCAGCCCCGCGAGGTTGGCCCGCAGCGCGCGGATGAAATCGGCCTGGGCGCGCGAAATGTAGCTGTAGTAGTACAGCTCGCGCGCGGCCTGATTCGGGTCGTGTCCGGACAGCAGCAGCCTCAGGTAGTCCTGCTGACTCGAGGCGTGGCGCATGGCCAACAGCTGCCCGAGCTCGCGCTGTTGCGAGGTGATGGCCGCCTCCAGCTTGCGCGACTGTTCCGCCAAGCGGACGAGATCGGCGCGCGCCGCCCGCTGCTGCGCGCCGACATTGCGCAGCATGCGGTTGGCCTCGGATACGCCGCGTTCCGATGTGCGCAGCGCGTCGCTCGCCTCCGACCGGTCTTCTTCGGCGCCGCTCAGATTTGCTTTCAGCGCTTCGATACGCCCGCGCAGTGCGTCCAGTTCGGTCTTGCCGGTGGCGTATGCCGGGTGCGCGCCGACCAGCGCCAAAGCCAAAAGCAATTCGCCGGCGCAGGGAGCGCAGAGGAGGCGGAGGAAGCTCGAGTCACTCCTCCGCGCTGTGCGCGCCCCCTGCGCCGGATTCAAGTCCTCGCCTTGCCCTGGTTCGCGACCGCCTGCATGGCCTTTTCGATTTCTGCGGTATCGCCCAGATAGTAGTGGCGGACGGGCTTGAGGGCGTCACCCAGTTCGTAGACCAGCGGCACCCCGGTGGGGATATTGAGGCCGACGATGTCCTGGTCGCTTATCTTGTCCAGGTACTTCACCAGCGCGCGGATGGAATTGCCGTGCGCGGCGATGAGGACGCGCTTGCCCGCCCGTACGTCCGGGGCTATGGACTGGTTCCAGTAGGGCAGCACGCGCGCCACCGTGTCCTTGAGGCATTCGGTCAACGGCACCTGGCTGGGCGCGAGCCCGCGGTAGCGGGGGTCGTTGCCGGGGCAGCGCTCGTCGCCCTGGGTGAGCGCGGGCGGCGGGACATCGTAGCTGCGGCGCCAGGTGAGCACCTGCTCGTCGCCGAATTTGGCCGCTGTTTCAGCCTTGTTCAGGCCCTGCAGAGCGCCGTAGTGGCGCTCATTCAGGCGCCAGGAGTGCAGCACCGGTATCCACATCTGGTCCATGCTCTCCAGCGCCAGCCACAGGGTCTTTATCGCGCGCTTGAGCACTGAAGTATGCGCGAGATCGAACACAAAACCCGCCTCGCGCATCAGTTCGCCGGCTTTCCCCGCCTCTTCCACGCCCTTCTCGGTCAGGCCGACGTCGGTCCATCCTGTGAACCGGTTTTCCTTGTTCCAGACGGACTCTCCGTGCCTGAGCAGAACGACTTTTTTCATGATGATCCCTTATTACCGTACGGTAATCCTGCGAATATTTTATAATATTCCAATATTGGAAACCGTGAACGGGCCGCCCCGGAGCGAGATATTTTCGATTTGCGCGATAAGCAGGGGGCGATGGGGCGTGCTGCGCGCGCAATGACGCCGGTCGAGGGGATGGGCGAAATCCCCGGCGCCATTCCGGTCCAAGTCGTGGAGGCCGTTTCGGGATTTTCGAAACTGCCCCTGAATTGGGGGAGCATGAGGGGCTGGGGACGAGGTGGGACCCTTCCGTTCCCACCAGACCCCCTCATTTTTGTGATGCGCTATTAGGAGCAGCTGTGAAATTCGTAATGGACAATATTTTCCTCATCGCGGTCGCATTCGTCAGCGGCGCGATGCTGGTGTGGCCGCTGCTGCGGCGCGGCGCCGGCGGCCCGTCGGTGAATACGCTCGAGGCGACGCAGATGATCAACCGCCAGGATGCGCTGGTGCTGGATGTGCGCGAGCAGGCCGAACATGCGCAGGCGCACATCCTCAATTCGCGCGGGCTGCCCTTATCGCAGCTCGAGGCGCGGGTCGGCGATATCGAGAAGTTCAAGGACAAGCCGGTGATCGTGTATTGCGCTACCGGCAATCGTTCGAGCGCAGCCGCCGCAACACTGAGAAAGCGCGGTTTCTCCAACGTGTTCAATCTGAGCGGCGGCTTTGTGGCCTGGCAGCAGGCCGGTCTGCCGGTGCAGAAATAGGCATACTTGGAACCCGTTGCAAAATGAATTTTGCAGCGGGCCAATTTAGGGGAGCGTGAGGGGAGGCGCCCTGAAGAAAGTCCCTTCGGGGGATACCCCCTCACACCGAAAGAGATTCTCATGCCCAAGATACTCATGTACAGCACCGCCGTCTGCCCGTTCTGCCAGCGCGCCGAGATGCTGCTCAAATCCAAAGGCGTCGCCGAAATCGAGAAAATCCGCATCGACCTCGACCCCGCACGGCGCGACGAGATGATGGAAAAAACCGGCCGGCGCACCGTGCCTCAGATTTACATCGGCGGGGTTCACGTCGGTGGTTTCGACGACCTGGCGGCCCTCGATCGTGCCGGCAAGCTCGATCCGCTGCTGCGTAGCCAAGCCTGACAGCGATAGCACGCCCCCTTCAACTACTGGAACCAAAATGAGCGAACCGCAGCAGCAGCCGACATTCGGCATCGAGAAGATTTACATCAAGGATCTATCGTTGGAGATTCCGCATGCGCCGGAAGTATTCCTGTCCGGCGAGCAGCCGCAGGTGGATGTGCAGCTGCATAACGAAGGTACGGCCATAGGCGAGGGTCTGTACCAAGTGGTGCTGACGGTTACGGTGACGGCGAAGGCAGGCGACAAGACGATGTTTCTGGTGGAGGCGGCGCAGGCCGGCATTTTTCAAATCCGCAACGTGCCGGAAACCGACTTGGAGGCCTTGCTCGCGACCGCCTGCCCGAACATACTTTTCCCGTATGTGCGCGAGGCGGTGTCAGACGTTATCGGCCGTGCCGGCTTTCCGCCGGTGTATCTCGCGCCGGTGAATTTCGAGGCGATTTACCTGCAACGGCTGCAGGAGGCGCAGGCGCACGCCGGACCGAAAATCGAGATCGCGCATTAAGACCTTGTTACAGCATGCGGGGGCGCGCCCCCCCGAATTCCCCTGGATCAGGGGCTGTTTTAGTCATTCTGAAACCGGCTCAATGGGAATGCGCGGCCTGTTCATGCTGTTTCTGCTGCTTGCCGCGCCGGCGGTCTCGGCGGGGGAGTTTCGCTCCATCGGCGAGAATGCCACGCCGATGTACGATGCACCCTCGGTCAAGGCAAAGGCGCTGTTCGTCGCGAGCAGGTTTTACCCGGTGGAAGTCATCGTCCAGGTCGACAATTGGACCAAGGTGCGCGATGTCGCCGGCGATCTCGCCTGGGTGGAGAAAAAGTACGTGTCGGACACGCGCACAGTGGTGGTTACGGCGGCGCTCGCGGATGTGCGCGAGAAGGCTGAAGACGACGCGCCGCTGGTGATTCAGGCGCGGAAGGGCGTCGCGTTGGAAATCGTCGAGCTTGGCGTGGGCCCCTGGGTCAAGGTGCGTCACCGCGACGGCCAGACCGGGTTCGTGCGCGCGAACCAGATCTGGGGTCTGTAGTTGCCCACCGCGTCCATTCGCGGTAAGAAACCATGAGGATTACCGTACTTGGCGCCGGCGCCTGGGGCACGGCAATCGCCGTCAGTCTCAGCGCCAGACACGAGGTGGTGCTGTGGGGACGCGACCCCGGGCAATGCCGGGATATCGCCGCTGCGCGCCGCAATCAGCGCTATCTGCCTGAGATCGTCCTGCCGCCGCAGCTCGCAATTGAGGCCGATTATGGCGCCGCCCTTTCCGCCGCCGAACTCGTGTTGGTGGCGACGCCGACGGCGGCGCTGCGCGACATGCTGGCCCGGCTCGCGCCCCTGCAAAAGCCGGCGGTGTGGCTGTGCAAGGGTTTCGATCCGCAAAGCGCTGAACTGCCGCACCAGATTGCCGCGCGCGTGCTCGCACCCGGCAGCGCTTATGGCGTGCTATCCGGCCCCAGCTTCGCGCTCGAGGTCGCGCGCGGATTACCGACGGCACTCACGCTCGCCTCCGCCGATGCCGGCTTCAGTCAGGCCATGGCACGCGCCCTGCACGGCCCGCGTCTGCGCGTCTACTTCAGCAGCGATATAACCGGAGTGGAGATCGGCGGCGCGGTAAAGAACGTCATGGCCATCGCCACCGGCATCGCCGACGGCCTGGGCTTGGGCGCCAACGCGCGCGCCGCCCTGATCACCCGCGGGCTGGCCGAAATCACGCGCCTGGGGGTGCGGCTCGGCGGCCGTCCGGAAACTTTTACCGGACTCACCGGCGCCGGCGATCTGATCCTGACCTGTACCGGCGAACTGTCGCGCAACCGGCGCGTCGGCCTCGGACTGGCACAGGGTAAAGAACTGGATGACATACTGCGCGAACTGGGACACGTGGCCGAGGGCGTGCACACCGCCGCCGCGGTCGAAAAGCGCGCACTCGAGTTGGACATTGACATGCCGATCACTCGGGCGGTCTGCGCCGTTCTTTTTGGCGGAGTTTCGCCGCGCGAAGCGGTGGAACAGTTGCTCGCGCGGGACCCCAAGGGCGAGACCTAGACCTAGACGGCCCCGGCAAAGCGCAGCTGGCGCCAGGCTTCGTACACCGCCACGGCGACCGCGTTGGAGAGATTGAGGCTGCGGTTGCCTGGCCGCAGCGGCAGACGCAGGCGCTGCTCCGCCGGCACGCTGTGGAGTATTTCCGGCGGCAGGCCGCGGGTCTCCGGTCCGAACAGGAGCGCGTCGCCTTCGCGGTATTCGGGCTCGGTGTAACGGCGCAGCGCATGCGTGGAAAACGCGAACAAGCGCCTGCCCTTCAAGTATTCGCAAGCCGCAGACCAATCCTTGTGCACGACCAGGCCGGCATACTCGTGATAATCGAGGCCGGCGCGCTTCAGTTCGCGGTCCTCGAGGCGAAAGCCCAGCGGCTCGACCAGGTGCAAGGTGGCGCCGGTGTTGGCAGCAAGCCGGATAATGTTGCCGGTATTGGGCGGAATCTCCGGCTGGTAGAGCACAATGTCAAACACCGCGCGCCGTCCGTGCGACCACCCAGTTCTCGACCCGCGCGGCGCCGCTGCGCTTGAGGGTTCGCGCGAATTCGTCCAGCGTCGCGCCAGTGGTCATGACATCGTCCACCACGGCAATCCTAAAGCCGGCAAGGTCGCGGCTGCATTCGAAGGCGCGGCGCATGTTGGCTGCGCGCTCGCGCCACGGCAGCGCGGCCTGCGGCGCCGTGTTGCGCACGCGCCTCGCCAGTTGCGCGTCCATGGCGATGCCGCAGAGGCGCGACAACACCTTGGCGATCTCGGCCGCCTGATTGAAGCCGCGCTCGGCCAGGCGCTGCGGATGCAGCGGCAGGGGCACGATCAGATCTATGTCTGCCGTACGGCCGATGCGTCGGTGCAATTCGTGCGCGAACAGCCCGGCCAGGGCCAGTTGTCCGCCATACTTGAGCGCCTGTATCAGAGCGTCGGCCGGGTAGGCGTAGTCGAACGCGGCGCAACTGGCGTCGTAATGCGGCGAAGCGGCGAGACAGGCGCCGCACTCGGCATTGCTGCTGCCGGCCGAGGCGCAGCGCGGGCAGGCCGACGCAGTTGACGGAAGTTCACGCGCGCAGGCCTGGCATAGCAGCTGCCCGCCGCTTGTCCCTTGGCACAGCAGGCAGTCCTGCGCCAGCAGGGTTTGCCCGATCTTCTTGCCTATATTCAGAAATGGACGCAGCGAAATTGACAAGTGGAAATGCTTCCCTGAAGATGCGTCGGTCGCTCAAGCGAGAAGAGAGTAACCATGAACCAGGTAGTGGTCAAATGAAACCCGTTATGGCCCTCGCGGGCGAGCTCGCCGCGCGCAAAACGACCAGTCAGGCCCTGGTCGAGGATGCGCTCACGCGCATTGCCGCCCCCTCCAGCGAAGGCGCGCGCGTGTTCCTGCGCACGCACCGCGAGTCGGCGCTGGCCGAAGCCCGCGCGAGCGATGCCCTGCGTGCGCACGGTATCGTGCCATCGCCGCTAGCCGGCATCCCGGTATCGGTGAAAGATCTGTTCGACGTCGCCGGCGACATCACGCGCGCCGGGTCGAAGGTGCTCGTCGATGCCGCCCCGGCCAAAGTCGATGCTACCGTGGTGCGGCGGCTGCGCCAGGCGGGCGCGATCATTGTAGGCCGCACCAATATGGTTGAATTCGCGTTCTCGGGGTTGGGCCTCAATCCGCATTACGGCACACCGAAAAATCCCTGGGACCGGGCTACCGGCCGAATTCCGGGCGGTTCGTCTTCGGGAGCGGCGGTGTCGGTCTCGGATGGCATGGCGGCGATGGGCCTGGGCAGCGACACCGGCGGTTCGGTGCGCATCCCCGCCGCGCTGTGCGGGCTCACCGGCTTCAAGCCTACGGCGAGGCGCATACCCAAGGACGGAACCTTTCCGCTGTCCACCGCACTGGATTCCATCGGCCCGATCGCGCACAGCGTGGCCTGCTGCGCTCTGGTGGACAGCATTCTCGCGGGCGATGCGCCGCAAGTGCCGCCGGCCCTGCCGCTCAAGGGCCTGCGCCTGGGCGTGGTGCAGGATTACGTATTGGATGGCCTGGATGGCGGCGTTGCAGAGGCTTTCGGCAAGGCGCTCGCCAGGCTGTCGCAGGCCGGGGCGAGCGTGACCGACGTACGCTTCGAAGCCCTGCGGCGGCTGCCGCAGATCAATCAGAAGGGCGGGCTGGTGGTGGCCGAGGCCCATGCGATACACCGCGAACTGATCGCGCGGCGCAAGGCGGATTACGACCCGCGCGTCGCGTCACGCATCTTGCGCGGCGCCGACATGAGCGCTGCCGATTATATCGACGTGTTGACGCAGCGTGCGGCCATGATCGACGACAGCGCGCGCCTGGCCGCGCCCTACGACGCGCTGCTGATGCCGACGGTGGTCATGGTTGCGCCCGCCATTGCGCCGCTGGAGGCGGACGATCAACTCTATGGCAGAACCAATCTGGCCGTGCTGCGCAATCCGAGCGTGGTGAATTTCCTCGACGGTTGCGCCCTGTCCATCCCCTGCCACGAGCCGGGCACTGCGCCGGTGGGGCTGATGGTAGTGGGGCAGGGGGGCGAGGACCGGCGCCTGCTCGCTGTGGGGCTGGCGCTGGAGTCGGCGCTGCGCCAGTGAGATCCGCGCACGCGGCTATCGCCGGGCCGGAGCGCCGGGGTTTGCGCTGAGCGCGCCTTCGATCGACCGCCGCGCCGCGCGCCGCGCCTTCGCGCGAGCGGCTGCCGGCTATGCCGAAGCTGCCGTGCTCGCGCGCGAAGTGGAGACGCGCATGCTGGAGCGGCTGCAGTACATCTTGCTCGAGCCTGGGCGCATTCTCGACGCGGGTTGCGGCGAAGGCCGCGGCGCCAGACGCCTGGCCGAGCTCTATCCGGACGCGCAGGTGCTGGGACTGGATTTCGCGTACCCGATGCTGCGGGCCGCGCGCAGGCACGACCCGTGGTTGCGGCGCGTCCTCAAGCGCGGGTGTGTCGATTACCTGTGCGCCGAATTTGCTTCGATGCCGCTGCCGGCGGCGAGCCTGGATCTTGCCTGGTCCAACCTGGCGCTGCACTGCACCGGAGATCCGCTGCCGGCGCTGAAGGAATTGTGGCGGTCGCTGAAGGTGGGAGGACTGCTGATGTTCAGTTGCTACGGGCCGGATACCTTGAAGGAACTCAAAAGCGCGTTCGCCGCGCACGACAGCGCAGTGCATGTGCATGACTTCATCGACATGCACGATCTGGGCGACATGCTCTCGGCGTGCGGCTACGCCGCACCGGTGATGGACATGGAGCTCATCACTGTCACCTATGCCAACGTTGACGCACTTTTCGCCGACCAGCGCGCCACCGGCCAGGTGAATGTGCTCGCCGGGCGCAGACGTGGACTCACCGGCAAGGGCGTATTCAACGCGGCGCGCGCCGCCTATGCGAACCTGCGCCGCGACGGCAGGCTGCCGGCAAGTTTCGAAATCGTCTACGGGCATGCCTGGAAGCCGCAACCGCGACTGACCGGGGATGGACATGCTATCGTCAGGCTCGAACAGCTACGCGCCAAGCGGCCTTGATTTGATTTCTTGATTTCTGGATTACCCGCGGCAACCCGGGGAAGATCCGGGGAAAAGCTTGATTAAGCTTCCTGCCTATGATAGCTTACCGAACTTTTTTTGGCTCAGTCTACATTTTTGGATTGGTCTACCTGCCAGTGACGAGGGAACGATGAATAGCGTGCTTGGACGACTAATTGGTGGCTTGCTGCCGGCGCTCTACGCGGGGCTCGCATCCGCCGCCTACCAACTCAATTTTCAGCCGCCCGTGACCCGGATCGCGAGCGAGATCTACGACCTGCACATGCTGATGATGTATGTGATTCTGGTGATTTTCTGTGTCGTTTTCGGCGTGATGTTCTACTCCATCTACGCCCACCGCAAGTCCGTCGGCCACAAGGCCGAGCAGTTCCATGAGAACACCACGGTGGAAATCATCTGGACCGTGATCCCGTTCCTGATCCTCGTCGGCATGGCCTGGCCCGCGACCAAGACCTTGATCGCGTTCAAGGATACGGCCAACCCGGACATCACGATCAAGGCCACCGGCTACCAGTGGAAATGGGGCTACGATTATCTCAAGGGCGAAGGCGAGGGCGTGGCATTCCTGTCCGCCCTCGCGACGCCGCAGGACCAGATTCACAACCAGAAGCCGAAGGGCGAGAATTACCTGCTGGAGGTGGACAATCCGCTGGTGGTGCCGGTGGGCAAGAAGGTGCGCATACTCACCACCGCGAGCGACGTGATCCATTCCTTCTGGGTGCCGGCGTTCGGCATCAAGCAGGATGCGATCCCCGGTTTCGTGCGCGACACCTGGTTCAGGGCCGACAAGGAAGGCACCTACCGCGGCCAGTGCGCCGAGCTGTGCGGCAAGGACCACGGCTTCATGCCCATCGTGGTTGAGGTTCTTTCGGCGGAAAAATACACGCAGTGGGTCGCCGACCAGAAACGGAAGGCGAGCGCCGCAGCGGAGGACACGAACAAGCAGTGGACCACGGCAGAACTGCAGGCCCGGGGCGAGAAAGTGTACGCCGCCAACTGCGCCGCCTGTCACCAGGCGAACGGCAAGGGACTGCCGCCTGCGTTTCCGGGGCTGGACGGCTCCAAGATCGCGACCGGCGGCAAGGTGGCGCACGTGGACATGGTGCTTAACGGCAAGGCCGGCACCGCCATGGCGGCGTTCGGCAAGCAGCTCTCGGACACCGACATCGCCGCCGTGATTACCTATGAGCGCAATGCCTGGGGCAACAAGACAGGCGACGCGGTGCAGCCGGCGGAAGTCAAAGCGGCGCGCAAATAGAGATTCGAATTTCAGGAGGAACGCATGAGCGCAGTCATCGATACACCGGGCCACGGTCACACTGATCACGGCGGTCACGCGCATCAGCCCTCGGGGTTGATGCGCTGGGTAACCACCACCAACCACAAGGACATCGGCACGATGTACCTGTGGTTCTCCCTGACCATGCTGTTCGTGGGCGGCGTGCTGGCGCTGACGCTGCGCCTGGAGCTGTTCCAGCCCGGCATCCAGATCGTCAATCCGGAGTTCTTCAATCAGCTCACCACCATGCACGGCCTGATCATGGTGTTCGGCGCGATCATGCCGGCCTTCGTCGGCTTCGCCAACTGGCAGATACCGCTGATGATAGGCGCGCCCGACATGGCGTTCGCGCGCATGAACAACTGGAGCTTCTGGTTGCTGCCGGTGGCGGCGTCGCTGCTGGTGATTTCGTTTTTCGTCCCCGGGGGCGCCCCCGCGGCCGGCTGGACCATTTATGCGCCGCTGTCCACGCAGATGGGCCCGGGCATGGACCTCGGCATTTTCGCACTGCACATCATGGGCGCCTCCAGCATCATGGGCTCGATCAACATCGTCACCACCATCCTCAATATGCGCGCCCCGGGGATGACGCTGATGAAAATGCCGATGTTCGTATGGACCTGGCTGATCACGGCCTACCTGCTGATCGCGGTGATGCCGGTGCTCGCCGGCGCCATTACCATGGTCCTCGCCGACCGCCACTTCGGCACCTCGTTCTTCAACGCCGCCGGCGGCGGCGATCCGGTGATGTTCCAGCACATCTTCTGGTTTTTCGGCCACCCCGAGGTGTACATCATGATCCTGCCCGCGTTCGGCATCATCAGCCAGGTGATCCCGGCATTCGCGCGCAAACCCCTGTTCGGCTACGCCTCGATGGTGTACGCCACCTCTTCGATCGCGATCCTGTCCTTCATCGTCTGGGCGCACCACATGTTCACCGTGGGGATGCCCACCGCCGGGCTGCTGTTCTTCATGTACGCCACCATGCTGATCGCGGTGCCCACCGGGGTGAAGATATTCAACTGGCTCGCCACCATGTGGAAAGGCTCGATGACTTTCGAGACGCCGATGCTGTTCGCGGTCGGCTTCATTTTCGTGTTCACCATGGGCGGCTTTACCGGCCTGATGCTGGCAATCATGCCGGTGGACGTGCAGTTGCAGGACACTTACTACGTGGTGGCGCACTTCCACTACGTGCTGGTGGCCGGGTCGCTGTACGCAATTTTCGCCGGCACCTATTTCTGGATCCCGAAGTGGACCGGCCGCATGTACGACGAAACCCTGGGCAAGTGGCATTTCTGGCTGTCGCTCGTGTTCTTCAACATCACCTTCTTCCCGATGCACTTTCTCGGCCTCGCGGGCATGCCGCGGCGCATCCCCGATTACGCCAGCCAGTTCACCGGGTTCAACGAAATTGCCACCATCGGCGCGTTTGGCTTCGGCCTCAGCCAGGTGTTGTTCCTGTATATAGTGCTCAAGGTCAGCGTGTTCGGCAAGGGCGAGAAGGCCCTGGCCAGACCGTGGGAAGGCGCCGACACGCTGGAATGGACGCATCTCCCGAGCCCTGCGCCTTATCACAGCTTCCATGATCAGCCGGAAGTGAAGTGATGCACGGGACCAGCATGGATGACGGAAAAATGGGCAACAGGCGGACCGCTCTGGCGCTGGCCGCGGTCGCGCTGGCGTTCTTTCTCGCCATCGTGCTCAAGTATTGGCTGGCGCAATGAGCACGCTCGCTGCACGCGCCGCCCTGGCCAACCGGCGCATGCTGAAGAAGCTGCTGGTGGTGGCGCTGGGCATGTTCGGCTTCGGCTTCGCTCTGGTGCCCTTGTACGACAAGATATGCGAGATCGCAGGCCTGCGCAATGTGTGGCAACCGGGCCAGGTCGAGGCCGGCGCGGTGAACACCCAGGTGGATCTCACGCGCACGGTGACCATCGAGTTCGACGCCAACATCCGCATGCTGCCCTGGACCTTCAAACCAATGGCCTCGAGCGTTGAAATCCACCCGGGCGAACTGACCCAGATGGTGTACGAGGTGAGGAATACGCTGGCTGAGCCGGTCACCGGGCAGGCGGTGCCCAGTTATGGGCCTCGGCTCGCCGGGCAGTACTTCAGGAAGCTGGATTGCTTTTGCTTCACCCAGCAGACGCTGGCGGCGGGCGAGGTGCGGCAGATGCCGGTGGTGTTCGTGATCGATCCGGATCTGCCCAAGGACGTCAACACCATCACGCTTTCCTATACCTTCTTCCGCGTCGATGGCGCGAACCGCAAGGCGGGCCAGGGGTGACGGTGGCGCAGGTACAAAAAAAGGCGTCGCCGCTGCAGGTGGCCAAGGCGGTATTCTGGTCCTTCCTCGGCATACGCAAGCGCCGCGACTACGAGGCGGACAGCGTGGAGTTGAAGCCGCAGCAGGTAATCATTGCCGGCTTGATCGGGGCGGCGTTTCTTGTTTTGGGTTTGATATTGCTGGTGCGTTTGGTCATCGGCAGGCTGGCATAAATGGAGGAGAAGAACATGAGCGACCAGGCTCAACATTATTTCGTACCGCAGCCATCCCACTGGATGATCATCGGCTCGTTCGCGCTGCTGTTCATGGCCGGCGGCGCGGCGTTGTGGTTCAACGGCGCAGGCTTCGGCCGCTATGGCGTGCTGGTCGGTTTCGCCCTGCTCGTGTTCATGATGTTCCGCTGGTTCGGCGACGTGGTGCGCGAATCCGAAAGCGGCAAGTACGGCAAGCGCGAGGACATCTCGTTTCGCTGGGGCATGAGCTGGTTTATCTTTTCGGAAGTGATGTTTTTCGCCGCGTTCTTCGGCGCGCTTTTCTATGCCCGCGTGCTGGCCGTTCCCGATCTGGGCAGTCTGGCCAGCAGGGAACTGCTGTGGCCGGATTTCAGCGGCCAGTGGCCGAGCGCCGGTCCGGGGTTCAAGGACCAGTTCACGCCTATGGCGGCTTGGGGCGTACCCGCGCTCAACACCCTGCTGCTGCTCACCTCGGGTGTGACACTCACGATCGCGCACTTCGGCATGATCGAGGGCAACCGCGGCAAGCTGAAGCTGTGGCTGTTCCTGACGATTGCGCTGGGTGTCACCTTCCTCGGCTTCCAGATTTACGAATATTCGCACGGCTATTCCGAACTCAACCTCAAGCTGAGCACCGGCATTTACGGCACGACCTTTTACATGCTCACGGGTTTTCACGGCTTTCACGTGACCGTCGGCGTAATCATGCTTACCACCATGCTGTTTCGCTCGATTGCCGGCCATTTCAAACCGCAGCACCACTTCGCTTTCGAGGCGGTGGCCTGGTACTGGCACTTCGTCGATGTGGTGTGGCTGCTGCTATTCGTTTTCGTCTACTGGGTATAGCGCCGGCGGACCCGCAGCCGGCGTTCGCGGGAGCACGGACAAGGAGGTGGAGGGGTCGCGCTGGACGCATGGGACGCGCCGCACACCGTGCGGCGCTCTTCTTTAGCGCTTCACCGGGCTGGCTCTGAATCCCTGAAACTGCCCTAGGAAATCTTTCCCGGGATCAGGCCGAAGTAGTATCCCGCCATCAGCAACAGGAACAGGGCCACCGACAGGCCGACGCGCAGTGCCAGCGCTCTCACGATGCGGTCGGACCGGCCGCGGTCGTTGACCAGGAAAAACAGCGCCGAGCCCAGGCTGGCGATGATCAGTACGACGAACAGAATAACGACGATTCTCATTGCAGGCGCCAACGGAATTTTGTGAGTGTATCCCAGTCGATCCAGCGTTACTAGAAATGCGGTCCTTTCATGCTAGGTGACCGGCGCTTCCGCCCCGCGTTCCTGCCCGGCGTGGCGGCGCTGGCAGCGATCGTGTTTACCGTGTCCCTTGGCAACTGGCAGTTCCGCCGCGCCGAGGAAAAGCTCGCTCGCGGGCGCGACCTGGACGACGCGGCGCGCCGCGCGGTGCTGGTGCTGCCGTCGCGCCCGGTCGATGCGCAGGACTACGAATTCAGAAGCATCAGCGTGCGCGGAGAGTATTCGGCCAAACACACGGTCCTGCTCGACAACAAGGTGCTGCGCGGCGCCCCCGGCTACGAGGTGGTGACGCCGTTGAAAATAGCCGGAGGTGACATGTATGTGCTGGTGAATCGGGGCTGGGTGGCGGCGGGGGTGCGACGCGACATCCTGCCGCAGATCCAGACGCCTGCCGGAACCGAGACCGTCGACGGTATCGCGGTCGTGCCCAGCAGCCGCATACTCGAGCTCAACGCAAAGACCGAGGAAGGCAGCGTGTGGCAGAACCTGGTGCTCGCGCGCTACGAAAAATGGTCGGGGTTCAAGCTGCAACCGATCGTGCTGCAGCAGACCGGCAACGCTGCCGACGGCCTGGTGCGCGCCTGGGGACGACCGGACACCGGCGCGGACAAGCACCGCGGCTACGCCTTTCAGTGGTATGCGCTCGCAACGACGATTTTGATTTCCTATGTCGCATTCAGCTTCAAACGTGCAGCCTGATCCGCGCCCCGGGCGCAGGAAGATGCTCGCGATCGCGGCCTTGTGCTTCGCGCCTTTCGCCGCCGCCGTGATCGCCTACTTTTACTGGCAGCCGCAGGGCGGCATGAACTATGGTGATCTCGTTGCCGCGCGTCCGCTGACCGATCCGCCCCTGCGCCACCTGGATCAGCGTGGGTTCAGGCTGTCCGAGCTCAGGGGCAAGTGGATACTGCTGCAGCTGGATGAGGCCGATTGCGCCGCAGCCTGCCGCGCCAAGCTGTATAACATGCGCCAGGTGCGCCTCGCCCAGGGGCGCGAGATGGAGCGCGTCGAGCGCGTCTGGCTGATCCAGGACGAGGCGCCGCTGCAGACGCAGCTGATGCGCGAATACGACGGTACGCGCATGCTGCGCGCCGCCGGCAGTCCGATCCTCGTCGAGTTTCCGCCGGCGGGCGGGGCGCGCGATCACATCTATCTGATCGACCCGCTGGGCAACCTGATGCTGCGCTTTCCCAAGGATGCCGATCCGCGCAAAATGCACAAGGACCTGGCGCGCCTGCTGCGGGCTTCGCGCATAGGCTAGTCGCCTGTGCCCATCATGATAAACTGGTTTGCTATTCTCCCGCGCTAATTTCATGGCCACGCAGCTCATCTTGCACGACACCGCGCAGCGCATGCGTCAGTTTTACGCCCTGACCAAGCCGCGGGTGACCATGCTGGCCGTATTCTGTGCGGTGATCGGCATGTTTCTCTCGACGCCGGGCATGGTGCCCTGGCGGGTGCTGTTCGCCGGCACGGCCGGCATCGCCCTGCTTGCGGGCGCGGCTTTCGCCATCAACTGTCTGATCGAGCGCGAGATCGATGCCAAGATGGCGCGCACCCGGGCGCGCCCGTTGCCGCGCGGGGAGCTGACGTCCTTGCAGACAATCATCTTTGCCGGGGCGATCGGGGGCATCGGCATGTTCCTGCTCTACCGCTATGTCAATGCGCTCACCATGTGGCTCACGTTCGGCACCTTCGTCGGTTACGCAATCATCTACACCATCTTGTTGAAGCCGGCTACGCCGCAGAACATCGTTATCGGCGGGCTGTCCGGGGCAATGCCGCCACTGCTCGGGTGGACTGCGGTGACGGGAGAAGTGGCGCCGGAGGCGCTGCTGCTGGTGCTGATTATCTACGCCTGGACGCCGCCGCATTTCTGGGCGCTGGCGCTGTACCGCACCGAGGATTTCACCCGTGCAGGTCTGCCCATGCTGCCGGTCACCCACGGCCAGAAATTTACGCGGCTGCACGTGTTGCTGTACACCCTGATTCTGATCGCGAGCACCCTGCTGCCTTTCGTCTACGGCATGAGCGGCTGGATCTATCTGGTTGCCGCGCTCGCCCTGGACGGCATGTTCCTCTATTACGCGGTCAGAATCTACACCGCCTACAGTGACCGGCTGGCGCAGCAGACTTTCCGCTTTTCGGTCGTCTACCTGGCCGGCTTGTTCACCGCGCTGCTGCTGGACCACTATGTCTGAGACCATGACCCGACTCGCAACACTTCTGCTTGCGCTCACGTTTGCCGGTTGCGGCATGCCGCAACCGGCATTCAAGAACACGGATGTCACCGGCACCGACTGCTGCAGGGATTTCCAGCTGACCGACCATCATGGAAAGTCGCGCACGCTGGCGGATTTTCGCGGCAAGGCGGTGATAATGTTTTTCGGCTATACGCAATGTCCCGACGTCTGTCCGACCACCATGGTCGAAATGAAGGCGGTGTTGCAACAGCTCGGGGCGGACGCGCCACGCGTGCAGGTCCTGTTCGTCACCCTCGATCCGGAGCGCGATACGCGCGAGTTGCTGGCCAACTACGTCCCGGCGTTCGATCCGGGCTTCGTCGGCTTGTACGGCGACCTCGAGACAACGGCGAAGACCGCCAAGGAATTCCGCGTGTTCTACCAGAAACAACCCGGCCCGACGCCCAGCAGCTATACGCTGGACCACACCGCCGGCAGCTATGTCTTCGATCCCCAGGGGCGGGTGCGGCTGTTCGTGCGCCACGGCGACGGCGGCGCGAACCTGGTCGCCGATCTGCGCAGCCTGCTTAGACAGGGGCAATGAAGGCGCTGAGAGCTCACAGGTATGGCGCCTCAAATGTCGCCACATGTCACGAACCGAATTGCGCGCTGCGCGCGCCAACCCTGTTTTTGGTGCGGATGAAAAACGCATCCGCGCCAAAAACAGGGTTATGGATAAAAGCAACGACAGCTTGGGGTTGCTTTTATACAAGATCGCCGATTACATGCGGATGGGTCTTATCCGTATGTAATCGGCGATCCGCGCGGACGGTATTTGGTCCGCGCAACTTCGAAAAACAGCTTGTTACGCCGCTTCGAGCAGCCCCTTCATTTTCTGCATCGCCTTGACCTCAACCTGGCGGATGCGTTCGGCCGAAACCTTGAATTCGGCCGCAAGGTCGTGCAGCGTCGCCGGATCCTTCTCGCGCAGCCAGCGCGCTTCGATGATGCGGCGGCTGCGCTCATCCAGGCTGGCCAGGGCTGTTTGCAGGCCCAGTGCGCCGACGCGCTCGTTTTCTTCGGATTCAAGCAGCCGCGAGGGCTCGTTGTTCGAATCGGTCAGGTAGGCGATGGGCGCGTAATTGTCCTCGTCGTCGTCATTGGCTTCCAGGGCGACGTCCTGGCCCGAGATGCGCATTTCCATTTCCCTGACGTCCTCCGGCTTGACGCGGAGTTGCCTGGCCATGTCTTCGATCGCGTCCTGCGACAGCGGCCCCAGGCCTTTTTTCATCGAGCGCAGATTGAAGAACAGCTTTCTCTGCGCTTTGGTCGTGGCAATCTTCACCAGCCGCCAGTTCTTCAGAACGAACTCGTGCATTTCAGCCTTGATCCAGTGGATGGCGAAGGACACCAGGCGGACGTTGCGTTCGGGGTCGAAGCGTTTCACTGCCTTCATCAGACCGATGTTGCCTTCCTGAATCAGATCGGCGTGTGGCAGGCCGTAGCCCAGATAGCCGCGGGCGATGGCCACCACCACGCGCAAATGCGAGACGACCAAAGCGCGAGCGGCGTCTATGTCGTTCTCGTCGCGGAGCTTGCGCCCAAGGCGCAACTCTTCCTCCGCTGTCAGCAGCGGAAAGCGGTTCACCGTCGCAATATAGGTTTCCAGGCTTCCGACCAGGGAAGGCACGGGTAAGGTCATAACTTGATTCATGTTTTGACTCCTTCTCAACGTAGCGTTCAGCAGCGCCTTCAAAGCCCTTGCGCCGAATCGCGCCCTGAAACATGTTTAATTTTAGCACTCCCGCCCTTCGAGTGCCAATGGTTGGAAGAAGTTCCACCGATTCCGACGGCGCGGCCGCAGTGGCCATCCTGCAGCCTTTATTTTGGCTCTATCCCATATAAGTGTCTGCTCACTGACATGTAGGCTCCCAGCCAGCCCAGAATGGCGGCAAAGGCGAGCAGAGCAAGGCAGTCGGGAAGGCCGAAGAAACTTAGCCTGAAGTCCGAACCGTAAAGCTGCGCCAGTTCGAGGATCCGGCGATTGAGGATCTGCATGCACAGGTAGACGATGGTGAGGGCGGCCATCCCCCCGAACGCGCCTAGTATGAGACCCAGGTGGAAAAAGGGGCGACGGATAAAGGAGTCGGTTGCGCCTATCAGCTTGCTCACCTCAATCTCATCCTTTTGCGTCAGGATCTGCAATCGTATGGTGTTGAACGCCACCGCCACCAGGCCGCAGGCCAGCAGCGAGGCCAGGATCAGCACCGCCATCCGGCCGAGCGCGAGCAGGCTTTCCAGCCGCTTCACCCAGGCCGAATCCAATTGCACATGGGCGACTTTGGGCAAGGCCTTCAGTTGCGGTTCCAGCTGTTGTAGCTCGACCGCGCCGGCGCCGGTGTCGAGCACGAAAGCATCGGGCAGGGGATTGGTCTGCAGCGCGGTGATGACATCGGACAGGTTTCCGGATTGCTTCAGACCCTCCAGAGCCTGTTCGCGCGAAATGAAACGCAGCGCGCGCACACCCGGGATCTGTTTCAGGCGCGCTTCCAGCGCGGCGATGTCCGTCTTGTCCGCATCGCGGGCGAGGAACAGGCTAACCTGCGGATGGCCGGTGACCTGGCCCGCGACCCTGCCCAGGTTTTGCAACAGCATGTAGCCGCCCAGTGGCAGCGCCAGGGCGATGCCGATCACCATTATGTTGAGCAAGGTCGCGAACGGATTGCGCGCCAGCCGCTTGAGCGTAAGGACCAAGGTCTGACTATGCTGGCGCAGCCAGGTGCTCATCGCGCCAGCCTGCCTTGGCTGAGCGCCAGCACGCGCGGATTGAGGCGCTGTACCAGGGCTTCGTCATGGGTGGCGATCAGCACCGTCACGCCGACCTGATTGAAGGAGCGAAACATTTCCACGACTTCGGCGGCGGAGGCGGAGTCGAGGCTGGCCGTCGGTTCGTCGGCGAGCAGGATGCTGGGACGGTTCACCACGGCGCGTGCGATGCACAGGCGCTGCTGCTCGCCCCCCGAGAGCGTGATCGGGTTGGCCTTTTCCCGCGCCAGCAGGCCCACCTTGTCCAGTGCCGCGCGCGCACGCCGCGCCGCGTCCTTGTGGGTATGGCCGGTGAACGCGAGCGGCAGCATGACGTTGTCGAACACGCTCCTGTCATAAAGCAGTTTCTGGTCCTGAAAAACAAGCCCCAGATTGCGCCGCAGATAGGGTATGGCCGCGCGGCGCATGCTGCCGATATTCTGGCCGTTCACCAGCACGGTGCCACTGGTCGGACGCTCGATGGCCGGGATCAGCTTGAGCAAGGTGCTCTTGCCCGCGCCCGAGCGGCCGGTAATGAACACCAGTTCGCCGGTTTCGATGCCGAAGGAGAGTTCGCATAGTGCCTCGTGGCCGCCGCGATAACTCTTGCGCACCTGGCTGAAGCTGATCATCGAAGAGTGGGGGATAGGTACAAGCTCAGTCCGAATCGACCAAGGCGGCGGCAAAGTCCTGCGCCAGGAACGGGCGCAGGTCGTCAATGCCCTCGCCGATGCCGATAAAGCGTATGGGCACCGGACGCTCTCTGGCGATGGCGGCTATCACCCCGCCCTTGGCCGTGCCGTCGAGCTTGGTAAGTATCAGCCCGGTCAGGCTCAGGGCGTCATCGAAGGCCTTCACCTGGCTGAGCGCGTTCTGGCCGGTATTGGCGTCCAGCACCAGCAGCACCTCATGCGGGGCGCTCGCGTCGGCTTTGGCGATGACCCGCTTGACCTTGCGAATCTCCTCCATCAGATGCAACTGGGTCGGAAGCCGACCGGCCGTGTCGGCGAGCACGATGTCGATCTTGCGCGCGCGCGCCGCCTGGATTGCGTCGAAAATTACCGCCGCCGGATCGCCTCCCTGCTGGGTGATCACCGCAACCTGATTGCGCTCCCCCCAGATGGCGAGCTGTTCGCGCGCCGCTGCGCGGAAAGTGTCCCCGGCAGCGAGCAGCACGCTTTTCCCCTGCGCCTGGAAATACTTCGCCAGCTTGCCGATGGACGTAGTTTTGCCGGCGCCATTGACCCCGGCCAGCATGATAATGAAGGGGTGATGCCCTTCCGTCGCCAGCGGCCGCTCCAGCGGCGCAATCAGGGTGGCGAGCGCTTCCTGCAGCGCGAGCTTGAGCTCGCGGCGTTCGGTCAGCCCCTTTTTCCTCACCTGCTGGCGCAGGCTCTCCAGAAGGAACTGAGTGGCCGCCACCCCCGTGTCGGCACAAAGCAGCGCCGTTTCCAGCTCCTCGTACAGCGCGGCGTCGATCTTGCCGCCGCCGAACAGGCCGCCGACTTGCGCGCGCGTGCGTGCCAGCCCGGCCTTGAGTCGTTCGCTCCAGGATGGAACCGGTGCCGCTGCGTCGGGTTTTTTGAGGAAACTGAACATGGAGGCTCGCGCGGCGGGCAGCAAAACCCGCTAAGATACGCTGCGATTTTAGCAGAAGGGTGTCGATGAAGATTCTCTTGTTTCGCTGTTCGTTTGCGCTTATTGCGGCCATGGTCATGACTGCCGCCGGCGCGCAGACCGGCGTGCAGGAGTACAAGCTCGCCAACGGCCTGCGCGTGATCGTGCAGGAGGACCATCGCGCCCCCACCGCGGTGCACATGGTCTGGTACCTCGCCGGCAGCATGGACGAGGTCAGCGGCACCAGCGGCGTGGCGCATGTGCTCGAACACCTGATGTTCAAGGCCACCAAAACCGTGAAAAGCGGCGAGTTCTCGCGCCGTGTCGCCGCTGCCGGAGGACGCGAAAATGCGTTCACCAACCGCGACTACACCGCCTATTTTCAGCAGGTGCCGAAGGCCGCGCTACCGATGGTGCTGCAGCTGGAAGCCGACCGCATGTCCAATCTGCTGGTGACCGAGGCCGAGTTCTCGCGCGAGATCAAGGTGGTGATGGAGGAGCGGCGCCTGCGCACCGAGGACCAGCCGCGCGCGCTGGTCGCCGAAGCGCTCAATGCCGAGGCCTATTTCGCCCACCCCTACCGGCGGCCGGTCATAGGCTGGATGAACGATCTCGCCAACATGAGCTATCTGGATGCGCGCGACTGGTACGCGCGCTGGTACGTGCCCAACAATGCTTTCGTCGTGGCGGTGGGAGACGTCAAGGCGCAAGAAGTGTTCACGCTGGCGCAAAAATACTACGGCCGGATCAAAGCCAGGCCCCTCCCCGCGCGCAAGCCACAGCTCGAACCGGAGCAGCGCGGCGTGCGCCGCCTGGTGGTCAAGGCACCGGCCGAATTGCCCTATTTGCTGATGGGCTGGAAATGTCCGGTGTTGCGCGATGTGGACCAGGACTGGCAGCCGTACGCGCTGGAGGTCCTGGCAGGAGTGCTCGACGGCAACGAATCGGCGCGGCTGAATCAGTCTCTGGTGCGCAACAGCCGCCTGGCGAGTGAGGTGGGCGCGGGCTACGATATGAGCGCGCGTGGGCCGGGAATGTGTTTGCTCGCGGGAACTCCCAGCAAGGGTAAAAGCGCGGCCGAACTGGAGGCGGGCCTGCGCGCCGAAATCGCGCGCCTGGTGCAGGACGGCGTGACTGCGGAGGAACTCGCGCGGGTCAAGGCGCAGGTGGTGGCGAGCCAGGTATTCAAGCGCGATTCGATTTTCGGCCAGGCGATGGAGATCGGCCGGTTCGAGACCGCGGGCCTGTCTTACCGGGATATAGACCGGGCGCTCGAGCGCGTCAAACTGGTAAGCGCCGAGCAGGTGCGCGCCGTGGCGAAGCAATACTTCGTCGACGATCAACTCACCGTGGTCGTGCTCGACCCGCAGCCGCTGGACCAGGCGCAGGCGCGGCCGGCGCCGTCCGGTATAAGGCACTGAAGTGGTGTGCGGCGTGAAGTGCGAGAGAAGAAAACGGGTTCGTCTGGTTTGGGCGGCTGCATTGTGGATTGCGGCGTGCACAGCGCAAGCTGCGCTGCCGATCCAGCATTGGATCACCCCCTCGGGGGCGCGCGTCTATTTCGTCGAAAGCCGCAGCATTCCGATGCTGGACATCAACGTCGATTTCGACGCCGGCGGCCGGCGCGTCCCTGCCGACAAGGCGGGGCTGGGCGGGCTGACCCATACTCTGATCAAAGCCGGATCCGCCGCGCGCTCGGAGGAGGAGATCAGCCAGCTCATCGCCGATGTCGGCGCGCAACTGGACGGCAGCGTGGACCGCGATCGCGCCGGCCTCGCCCTTCGCACCCTGTCGAGCGAACGCGAGCGCACGCAGGCGATCTCGACTTTTGCCGAGATGCTGCAGACGCCGGCGTTTCCGGACGCGGCGTTTGCGCGTGAGAAGGCGCGTCTGGCCGATGCAGTCAAGGAGGACGAGACCAAGCCCGATGCGATCGCAAGCAATGCCTTTTACCGCCTCCTCTACGCGGCGCATCCTTACGCGCTTGCGCCGACGCCCGCGACCGTACTGCGCATCGGGCGCGCCGATGTCGAAGGCTTTTATCGCGCAAATTATGTCGCCGAACGGGCCGTGGTCACCATCGTTGGCGACGCCGATCGCGGGCGCGCCGAACGCATCGCCGAGCAACTGACCGCGGGGTTGCCGCGCGCGGGCGGCGGGCCGCTCCCGCTGCCATCGGTGATCCCGCCGCCGGGCCAGACGCTGCGCATTGCACATCCGGCATCGCAAAGCCATATTCTGCTTGGATTGCCGGCGATCGCGCGCAACGACCCGGACTATTTCCCGCTGCTGGTGGGCAATTACGCCCTCGGCGGCGGCGGCTTCGTTTCGCGTCTTTACCTCGAGGTGCGCGAGAAACGCGGCTACGCCTACAGCGTCTACAGTTACTTCCTGCCGCTGGCGCAGGAGGGCCCGTTCCAGATCGGCTTGCAGACCAAGAAAGAGCAGGCCGACGAAGCGTTGGCGCGTGTGCGTATCGTGCTCGACGAATTCCTCGGCCGCGGGCCGAGCGCGGCCGAGATAAAGGCGGCAAAGCAGAATCTGGTTGGCGGTTTTGCGCTGCGCATAGACAGCAATCGCAAGCTGCTGGAGCAGGTCGCGATGATGGGGTTTTACCAGTTGCCGCTTACCTGGCTGGACGATTTCGCTGCCCGAATCGACAAAGTGAGCGCGGCCGAGGTTCGCGCCGCTTTCACCAGGCGTGTGCGCCCGGGCAATCTCGTGACCGTCGTCGTCGGCAGTGGCGAGAAGTAATCAATTACGCATCATCGGCGGCGAATGGCGCAGCCGCCGTATCAGTTTTCCCGATCATGAGGGCCTGCGCCCCAGCGCCGACCGCGTGCGCGAAACCCTGTTCAACTGGCTGGGACAGGACCTCAGCGGCCAGCGCTGCCTCGACCTGTTCGCCGGCAGCGGCGCGCTTGGCTTCGAGGCGCTGTCGCGCGGCGCGACTTGCGTCGTGATGGTGGAAAAGAGCCGCCGCGTATGCGAAGCGCTGCGCCGCAATGCAGGCTTGCTGGCGGCGAAAAACCTGCAAATACACTGCGCCGATGCGCTAGAATTCGCCACTGTCGCGGCGGCAGATGCGGCGGCGCGTTTCGACGTGGTATTTCTCGACCCTCCGTTTGGTTCGACTCTGCTGGCGCAGGCGCTGCCGCGGGTTGTGCCGCTGCTGCGGCCGGGAGCACGGGTTTACCTCGAGAGCGCTAAGGAATTCGCACCGTCGGGCGGCTGGCGCATACTCAGGCACGGCCGCGCCGGGCAGGTGCACTACACTTTGGTGACCACTTTGGTGACACATGGCGACTAGGGCAGTCTACCCGGGAACATTCGATCCCCTCACACGCGGGCACGAGGACTTGGTGCGGCGCGCGGCCCTGGTGTTCGACGAACTGATTGTCGGCGTCGCCGACAGCCGCGGCAAACAGCCGTTCTTCACCCTGGAAGAACGCGTGGCCATGGCGCGCGAGGTTCTGGCGGGTTACGCCAACGTGCGCGTAGAGAGCTTCCGCGGCCTGTTGATGAATTTCATCCGCACCCAGAACGCGCGCGTTGTCCTGCGCGGATTGCGCGCCGTATCCGACTTCGAATACGAATTCCAGCTGGCGGGGATGAACCGCAACCTTTATCCGGATGTCGAAACCCTGTTCCTGACTCCCGGCGAGCAGCATATGTTCGTCTCCGCCACCATGGTGCGCGAAATCGCGACGCTGGGCGGGGACGTGAGCAAATTCGTTCAGCCGGCGGTAGAGCGCTGCATCAAGGACAAAGTCCGGCAGATGGGCGGCTGATATGGCGCTGATGATCACCGACGAGTGCATCAATTGCGACGTGTGCGAGCCGGAGTGCCCGAATGACGCGATCTCCCAGGGGGAGGAGATCTACGTCATCGATCCGGCCAAGTGCACCGAATGCGTGGGCCATTTCGACGAGCCTCAATGCGTCGCGGTCTGTCCGGTGGACTGCATACCCCTCGATCCCAAGTATCCCGAGACCAGGGAAGAGCTGCAGCAGAAATATTTGCGTCTGATGGCGCAAAAGCAGAACGGCTGAAGCACCGCTTCCGGCCAAATAGCCTGCTACTTCTGGCAAGTGGGGCAATAGAAGGTGGAGCGCTGGCCTTGGCGCAGCGCCCGGATGGGCGTGCCGCAGACGCGGCAGGGCAGCCCGGCGCGGCCATATGCGTAGTATTGCTGCTGAAAGTAGCCTGAACTCCCGTCGCTGTGGACGAAATCGCGCAGGCTGCTGCCACCCGCTGCCAGCGCCTGTTTCAGCGTTGACTTGATTGCAGCCGCGAGTGCCTCGCAGCGCGCCAGCGATAGCCGCCCTGCCGGGGTGCGCGGATTGATGCGGGCGTGGAACAGGCTCTCGTTGGCGTAGATGTTGCCGACGCCGACAACGACGCTTGCGTTCATCAGGACCAGCTTGACCGCCGCCTTGCGCCCGCGCGTGGCCGCGTGCAGAACACGGCCCGTGAACGCGTCTTCCAGCGGCTCGACGCCCAAGTCAGCGAGCAGCTTGTGGTGCGCAATATCGCCTCCTTGCCACAACACTGCGCCAAAGCGGCGCGGGTCACGCAGGCGCAGCAACCTCTTGCCCAGCAGCAGGTCGAAGTGTTCGTGTGCTTGCGCTACGGTCCCGGCATCCATGATGCGCAGGCTTCCGGACATGCCCAGGTGCAGGATCAGCCATCCGGCGCGCCCGTTGGCGCTGCAGTCGATGAGGATGTATTTGCCGCGACGCGTGACCCGCGCGATACGCCGGCCGGTGACGAGCGTCGCCAGATTGAGCGGTATCGGCCAGCGCAGCCTGCGCTCGCGTACGCGCACGCCGGTGATGATTTTCCCGGTCAGATAGGGCTCGATGCCGCCGCGCGTGATTTCGACTTCGGGTAGTTCAGGCATGGGTTGCGCAGACTGGTTTTCCTTGTACTGGCGGACAAATATACCTAATATGTACGTCCCACGCTAAGCCATCCGCGCAACAATGTCCTTTCCGCGTCATCCCGTCCTCCCGGTCCTCCCTGCTCTCCCTGTCCTCCGCTGGATTTTGGTTGCAGGCTTGGGCTTTGCGCTTGCTGCATGCGCGCAGCAGCCGCAACAGCAGTCAGCGCCGGCAGCTGCGCCCGCGGCAATTCCGGGCGAGGCCGGGCAGCCCGCACCCAAGGTGGCTGACGCACCGGCGGCCGAGGTCGCAGCCGAGCCGGCAGCTGCGGCCGAACCGGACCTGCCCAACCGGGATCTTACCGAGGCGGTGCTGTACGAATATCTGCTGGCGGAAATCGCCGGCCAGCGCGGCGCCGTCGGCCTGTCGGCGCAGGCCTACGCCGATCTGGCCAAGCACACGCGCGATCCGCGCATCGCCAAGCGGGCAACGGAGGTCGCCTTGTACGCGCGCATGCCCGGCGCCGCGATCGAAGCGGCCAGGATATGGTACGAAACCGAACCGTCCTCGATGCAGGCGCTGCAGACACTTGCCAGCCTGCTGATCGGCGCCAAGCGACAGGACGAGGCGCTGCCCTACTTGCAAAAGCTGCTCGAAGGCGACGACGGCGCTGAGGGTTTCCTGAAGCTGTCGCGTCTGCTCGCCAATAGCCCGGACAAGGCGCTGACGCTAAAACTGGTGCAGCAACTGGCGCAGCCCTACCCCAACGCTGCGCAGGCGCATTTCGCCGTCGCCCAGGCAGCGGCGGGTGCCGGGCAGGGTGAACTCGCCCTGACCGAGGTGCGCGCGGCAGCGGCGCTCAAACCGGACTGGGATCTACCCGCGCTGCTCGAGGCGCAGCTGCTGCAACGGCAGTCGAACGCGCTGGCGCTGCGGCGTCTGGCCGCTTTCCTCGAGCGCCATCCCAAGGCGCGCGAGGTGCGCATGAGCTATGCACGTCTGCTTGTGGCCGAACGCAAATATACCGAGGCGCGTGTCGAGTTCCAGACGCTGTCCAGGGATTTTCCCGATAACGTCGAAGTGGTTTTTGCCGTCGGCGTGCTGTCGCTGCAACTGCAGGACTACGCGCTGGCGGAAGCAAACTTCAAGCGCTTGCTGGCGCTGCCCTACCGCGACAAGAACACGGCGCGCCTGTATCTGGGTCAGATTGCCGAGGAGCAGAAGAATTATCCGGAGGCGCTGCGCTGGTATGAAGAAGTCGAGGGTGGCGAGCAGTATCTGCAGGCGCAATTGCGTTATGCCCTGGTGCTCAACAAGCAAGGCAAGCTGGACGCGGCGCGCGCGCACCTGCGGGAAGTCGAGGTCGGCAGCGACCAGGCGCGGGTGCGGCTGTTGCTGACCGAGGCGCAGATGCTGCGCGATGCCAACCGGCTGCGCGAGGCCTTCGAGCTGATCGGCAACGCGCTGCAGAGCATGCCCGACCAAGCGGAGTTGCTATACGACTACGCCATGCTGGCGGAAAAGCTCGAGCGCATGGACCTGCTCGAGAGCAACCTGAAAAAACTGATCAGCCTGCAGCCAGACCATGCGCATGCCTATAACGCGCTCGGCTATTCGCTTGCCGATCGCAACGTGCGCCTGCCCGAGGCACAGGGACTGTTAGAGAAGGCGCTGCAGCTTTCACCCGACGACCCGTTCATCACCGACAGCATGGGCTGGCTGATGTACCGCATGGGTAAGCACAAGCAGGCGCTGGAATTCCTGCGCAAAGCCTACAGCGCGCGCCCCGACGCGGAAATCGCGGCGCACTTGGGCGAAGTGTTGTGGGTCGCGGGAGAGCGCGGCGAGGCCGAGAAGATCTGGCTCGAGGCCACCGAAAAGACCCCGGGCAACGACGCCCTCAACAGCACCATCAAGCGCTTTAAGCCGTAACTTGTGCAAGGTCGAAGCAAGCATCGTGTCTTCGGTCTGGAAAAAGCTCTTACCTGACGAACAAGGGGGGGATGCATCCCCCCCTTGTCCCCCAAGGGGACTACCTTCGGGGCGTATATCCCCCCCGCAGATGCGATCGCGCCATAAATCGAAATCCTCGCCGATACTGTCGACGTCTGGCGTTCACAATAGACTGGCGTAGGGCCGGAAATCCACGTAATGCGATACGCATTTATCTGGGTTTGCCTGCTGCTTGCCGGGTGCGCGGCGATCGAACAACAGCCGGCGCCGGCGGGACCTGTCGGCGAGACCTTCCATCTTTCGGGCCGGGTGTCGGTGAAATATGGCACCGAGGCGGCGAGCGGAAAAATCAGCTGGCAGCATGACCCGGCCGGCGACGATTTGCTAATTTCGGACCCGCTCGGCCAGGGCGTGGCGCGCATCGTCCGGCGCGACGCTTTGGTAAGCCTTACTACTTCCGATCAAAAAGTGTACCAGGCAAGCGACGTAGAGAGCCTGACCGGACAGGTGCTGGGCTGGCGCCTGCCGCTGGCGGGTCTGCCCGACTGGGTGCGCGGTCGCGCGGCTGCAGGTGTGCCGGCGCAGACACGGCTGGACAGCACGCAGCGCCTCGCCGAGTTGAGGCAATCCGGCTGGCTGGTGGAGTTCCTCGATTACAACGGCGCCAATGGCTTGCCGGCGCGGCTGCGCCTGTCGCGAGAAGAGGTGGAGATCCGGCTGGTGATCGACCAATGGCGGGGCGCACCATGATCTGCTGGGGGGAAACCTGGCCCGCGCCGGCGAAGCTCAACCTGTTTCTGCACGTCACCGGGCGCCGCGCCGACGGCTATCACAGCCTGCAGACCGCGTTCCGGTTGATTGATCTGGCCGATACGCTGAGGTTCAAGCCGCGCGAAGACGGCAGGGTCACGTTGCGGCGGCCGCTTGACGGCGTGCTGCCCGCACAGGATCTGTGCCTGCGCGCCGCGGCCCTGCTCAAGCACGCGACCGGGCATCAGGGCGGCGTCGAAATCGAACTGGACAAGCGCATTCCCATGGGCGGGGGACTGGGCGGCGGCAGTTCGGACGCGGCCACCACCCTGGTCGCTCTTAATTACCTGTGGCGACTGGACCTGAGCCGTGGGGAGTTGCAGCGACTGGCCGTCCAACTGGGTGCCGACGTACCCTTGTTCGTGTTTGGCGAGAATGCTTTTGCCGAAGGCGTGGGCGAAGAATTGACGCCGCTTGCGCTCCCGCACGCCTGGTATCTGGTGCTGGTACCGCCGGTGCAGGTGCCGACCGCTGCCGTGTTTGCCGCTCCAGAATTGACACGGGAGGCAAAACCGATCAAAATTACGGCCTTTTTCGACGGGCTGAAACGACGCGCCTTGCGTAATGACCTCGAGCCCGTGGTGTGCAGTCGCTATCCTGAAGTGGCGCGCCATCTGGCCTGGCTGAGGCAGTACGGCGAGGCGCGCATGAGCGGTTCCGGCGCCTGCGTGTTTGCCGAATTTTCCACTGAATCCGCGGCGCACGCGGCCCACGCGCAGTTGCCGCCGGCAATGCGCGGGCTTGTGGCGCGTGGCTTGGACCGTCATCCGATGTATGCGTTGAGCGAGTAGCCGGGTATTGAAGAAAGGGGGCGCGCCCCCTTTAATATCCCCCAAGCCAGAGGCTGTTGAGATGGGAGTGTTTTGGTAAGCGAATCATTTTTCGGCTGTTTCGATAGCTTTTCAACAGCCTGTTAAAGTTTTGGGGAGTCGCCAAGTGGTAAGGCACCGGATTTTGATTCCGGCATTCGTAGGTTCGATCCCTACCTCCCCAGCCAGCAATCGATGGACCAGCCCCTGCCGAGAGGCAGGGGTGAGCAGATAGTTCCCGCGCTGATACAACCAGGCTTCAGACATGGCTTACGATCACCTGATGATTTTTGCCGGCAGCGCCAATCCGCAATTGGCTGCTGCGGTGGCAAAACGCCTGAACCTGCGCCTGGGCAGCGTCAGCGTCGGCCGCTTCTCCGACGGCGAGGTGATGATCGAACTGCTGGAGAACGTGCGCGGCCGCGACTGCTTCGTGCTGCAGTCCACCTGCATGCCCACCAACGACAATCTGATGGAAGTGCTGATCATGATCGATGCGCTGAAGCGCGCATCGGCCGCCCGCGTCACCGCCGCGCTGCCGTATTTCGGCTACGCGCGCCAGGACCGCCGGCCGCGCTCGGCGCGCGTGGCGATCAGCGCCAAGGTGGTCGCCAACATGCTGGAAGCCGCGGGCGTGGACCGGGTATTGACCATGGATTTGCACGCGGACCAGATCCAGGGTTTCTTCAATGTGCCGGTGGACAACATCTATGCCGCGCCCATCCTCCTGGGCGATCTGTGGAAGCACGGCTACGAGGATCTGCTGGTGGTCTCGCCCGACGTCGGCGGCGTGGTGCGCGCGCGCGCCCTGGCCAAGCGCCTGGAATCGGACCTGGCCATCATCGACAAGCGCCGTCCCAAGGCGAATGATGCCGAGGTGATGAACATCATCGGCGACGTCAACGGCCGCACCTGCGTCATCATGGACGACATGGTGGACACCGCCGGCACTCTGGCCAAGGCGGCGCAGGCGCTCAAGAACGAGGGTGCAGTCAAGGTGCTCGCCTATTGCACCCACCCGGTGCTCTCGGGCGGGGCGGTCGAGCGCATCGCCAATTCGGCGCTGGACGAAGTGGTCGTCACCGATTCCATTCCGCTGCGCGAGGACGCGAAGAAGTGCGGCAAGATACGCGTGCTTTCCGTGGTCGACATGCTCGCAGAAACGATATTGCGCATCAGCAACGAGGATTCGGTGAGCTCCTTGTTCAGCGAGTGAAGAAAGAGCATTAGTTTCGGATCAAACGCTTTTTAAACGGCGGTACCTGGTCGCGGGGCCGCCATAACCAGGAGTGCAACATGCAAATCGAAGTCAACGCGCAAAAGCGCACCAAGCAGGGCACCGGAGCGAGCCGCCGCCTGCGCCGTGAAGGCAAGACCCCCGGCATCGTCTACGGGGGCAAGGAGCCTGCGGTCGTCATCGAGCTCGATCACAACGCGCTGTACCATCAGCTGCGCCAGGAGGCTTTCCACGCTTCCGTCCTGACGCTCAATCTGGAAGGAGCGAAGGAGCAGGTGCTGCTGCGGGCAGTCAACATGCACCCGTTCAGGCTCGAGGTCCAGCATATCGATTTCCAGCGCGTCTTGGCCGACGTGAAGATCCAGATGAAAGTGCCGCTGCACTTTATCAACGCCGATATCTCGCCGGGGGTGAAGCTGTCCGGCGGCATCGTCAGCCACGTAATGAGCGATCTCGCGATCCGCTGCCTGCCGGCGGACCTGCCCGAGTTCATCGAGGTGGATCTGAAGGACCTGGCGCTCGGCAACATCGTGCACGTCAAAGACCTGCAGATGCCCAAAGGTGTGGAAGCAATCCTGCACGGTGGCGAGAACCCGCCTGTGGCCGTGGTGCAGATTCCGCGCGCGATGGTGGCGGACGAGGCAGCCGACGCTGCTGCGGCTGAAGCCGCAGTGTCGGCAGCAGAGGTTCCGACCAGCAAGCAGTCCGCCGAACCGGCCGCCGCGGAGAAGGGCGGGGACAAGGGCGAGAAGAAGTCCGAGAAATCGGACAAGAAGTAGCAGGCCGCTTGTCCGCTTCGACAACAGGCAGGGGCCAGCGCCTCTGCCTGTTTTATTAGAGCGGCGCCATCATGCCGATCAAACTCATCGTCGGCTTGGGTAATCCAGGCAAGAAGTACGACGACACGCGCCACAACGCCGGTTTCTGGCTGGTCGAGCGTCTCGCCGCGCAGCACCGGCTCACGCTGAGAAAAGAGCCCAAGTTTCACGCCCTGGCAGCCAGACTGGACGCCGCGTCAGGGCCGGTGTGGCTGCTGCTTCCGCAGACCTGGATGAACGAATCCGGCTCGGCGGTGGGCGCGCTGGCGCAATTTCACAAGATCGCAGCCGATGAAATCCTGGTGGCGCACGATGAACTCGATCTGCCTCCCGGGGGCGTGAAGATCAAGCAGGGTGGCGGCCATGCGGGCCACAACGGCCTGAGGGACATCATCGCCAAGCTGGGCACGCCCGATTTCTGGCGGCTGCGCATAGGCATCGGCCATCCGCGCGATGTCGCCGCGACTGAACAGGAGGTAGCCGATTTTGTGCTTCACCCGCCGCGCAAGGAAGAACAGGCTTTGATTGACGCGGTGATCGACCGCGGCATGGCTGTGTTCGACCTGATACTCGCGGATAACATGGCGGCGGCCATGCACAGGCTGCACACCAAACCCAAACCTCAAACTCCCGGCAATCCAGGCTCGGCAGCGTGAAATGAACAAGGGGCTGCGGCCCCGTGCATGCCCTCAAACTGGTTTAAGGCCTCACATATGTCTCTCAAATGCGGTATCGTCGGTTTGCCCAATGTAGGCAAATCCACTCTATTCAACGCGCTCACCAAGGCCGCCATCGCGGCGGAGAACTATCCTTTCTGCACCATCGAGCCCAACGTCGGCATCGTCGAGGTGCCCGATGCGCGGCTGGCGCAACTGGTGTCCATCGCCAAACCGCAAAAGACGATTCCTGCGGTGGTGGAGTTCGTCGACATCGCCGGCCTGGTTGCCGGGGCGTCGAAGGGCGAAGGCCTGGGAAACAAGTTTCTCGCCAATATCCGCGAAACCGACGCCATCGCCCACGTGGTGCGCTGTTTCGTCGATGACAATGTGGTGCACGTCGCCGGCAAGATCGATCCGTTGAGCGATATCGAGACCATCAACACCGAACTGGCGCTGGCCGATCTTGCAACCGTGGAAAAAACCATGGCGCGCTACGTCAAGGTGGCGAGGTCGGGTGACAAGGAAGCGCAGCGCATCATGGCGGTGCTGGAAAAGGTGCTGCCGGTGTTGAATCAAGCAAAGCCCGCGCGCAGCCTGGCGCTGTCGCGCGAGGAGCAGCAGGTGCTGCAGCCGCTATGCCTGATGACGGCCAAGCCGGCCATGTACGTTGCCAATGTCGACGAAAACGGGTTCGGCGGTAACCCGCTGCTCGCGCGGGTGGAGGAATATGCCAAGGCGGAGGGTGCGCCGGTGGTCGCCATCTGCGCCGCCATCGAGGCGCAGATGGCCGACCTGGACGACGGGGAGAAGCAGATTTTCCTGGCCGACATGGGCCTGGAAGAGCCGGGCCTGGACCGCCTGATCCGCGCCGGCTACACGCTGCTCGGTCTGCACACTTATTTCACCGCTGGTCCGAAGGAGGTGCGCGCCTGGACCGTGCACATCGGCGCGACCGCGCCGCAGGCCGCCGGCGTGATCCACACCGACTTCGAGCACGGCTTCATCCGCGCCGAGGTGATTTCGTTTGCCGATTTCATCGCCTGCAAGGGCGAACAAGGCGCCAAGGAAGCGGGGAAGATGCGTCTGGAGGGCAAGGACTACGTAGTGCGCGACGGCGACGTCATGCATTTTCGCTTCAACGTTTAATCGATTCGGCGCCGCTACGCCGCGCTGGGTTTGCAGGATGCAATGCGCGCCGCGCGTCCCGCGCGAATCAGACGCGGTCTTCGATCAGGTGCTGCGTCAACCATCCGCCATTCCTCGGCCGCCCGAACAGCGCTTTCGCCGTTCCGAACACTGACCGTGGCTTGATCGAGGCTGGCGAGCGCTGCGGCGCACTATTCGAAGTGCGCCATGCGCAAGTCTTTCGGGGAGTTCATGAAGGTCTCCATAGGACAGCATGTGCCCGGACGGGTAATCGCGTTTGCCGATTCCAGCGCAAATAGGCGCGCTGTCGCAGGCATGCGCGACGCGAAACCGGTTTAAGTCGGTTGATCTTGAACGAGGCAGCCAGGCGCTTCGCCGCGTTCGCGCGATGCAAGGCGGTCCGGAGAAACCACCTCAAGGAGCGTTCGTTGGCGCTTCAATCGCATCGGCCTGCGCTTGAATCAGGAACGTGCGTTCGTTACCACCTGGCTTGCGCTTAGGTAGGCGTCCTGCGTGTCGCGGATGTGGCTCTTCAAGATCGCTTGCGCCTGGCTCAGCCTGCCCTCGCGGATTTGTTTGACGATAGTCGCGTGATTCGCCTGGCAGTGTTCGATCTGCTCGCTATTCGCGGGCAGGCGCCAGCGCAGGGCGTGGATCTTGTGCTCGATTAGCTGATAAGCCGCGCGCAGATAGGTATTGGCCGAGTGCTGCATGATGATGTTATGGAATTCGGCATCAAGCTCAGGGAGCGCGCGGGCTTCCGGCGCGCGGCCTGCTTCCTTCATGGCGCGCAAATTCCGTTCCAGCGCCGCAATCAGTCCCTTGCGATCGACCGTGAGCGCTTCGCCCAGCGCCGCTGCCTCCAGGATTTCGCGAAACCGGCATATTTGCACCACGTCCTCGGCATCGACGCGGAACACATAGGTGCCGCGCTGCGGGTGTATGTCCACCAGTCCATCGGCGCGCAGCCGCAACAGCGCTTCGCGCACCGGGGTCTTGCTGATGCCCAGCTCCAGCGCGAGGGCGGCCTCCGATATCTGTCCACCCAGGCCGAGCTTGCCTTCGACGATGCTGGCGCGGATGCGCTCCACCGCCATGTCGGTGAGCGATTTGGGGCGTTCGATCTTGGTTGCGCTGGTCATTTGCTGCTCTTGCCGGTTGTGCCTCAGCCGCATCATACTCCAGTTTGCAGGCCTCAAATATCATATCTGAGATATGATATAGTAGTTGCAGCACAGGGCGGGAGGGGAAAGGTAATGACAACGGCGGGATCTCCGGGCGGCAGCTTTGAATGCGAAGGCAGCGCACGGCGCGATTCAACCAATGATATCGGTCAAAAGGTCGCGGCGGATTTTCGCTAGCATGACCCGCCATGGCTAACGAACCGCAGCAATCCCGCCGCCCCCCGGTCGCTGCGGCGCCGCGGTTTCCCCGACTCCTGGCGGCGGCCACATTTCTTGCGCCGCTGCTGTTTCTGCTGCTGCTTTGGGAGGTGGTGGTTCGCGCGTTCGGCGTCAGTCCGCGGGTATTCCCGGATGTCGAATCGGTTGCCCGCGCCGGGCTTGAAACAGTCCAGGACGGCACACTCGTGCGTCACATCGGCGCCAGCCTCGGCCGTGTCGCGGTCGGCACCGTGCTCGCGATCGTCATCAGCATTCCGCTCGGCGTCGCCATGGGCCTGAGCCGCGTGGTTTCCGGCTTCCTCACCCCGCTGTTCCGCTTCTTCTCGGTGCTCGCCGGAATCGCGTGGATTCCGATCGCCACGCTTTGGTTCGGCTACGGCTTCGGCGCGATCACGTTCGTGATCTTCAACGCCGTATTCTTCGTCGTCGCTTACAACACCCTGCTCGGGGTCTCGAGCATTCCGCTGCCGCTCAGGCAGGCCGCGGCTTCGCTCGGCGCGCGCGGCTGGACCATGCTGGTCCAGGTGATACTGCCGGGCGCGCTGCCGAACATCGTCACCGGCATCCGCACCGGGCTCGGCTTTGCCTGGCGCGGCCTGATCGCCGCCGAGATGATCGCCACCAACGTCGGCCTGGGTTACATGCTGTTCCTCGCGCGCGACTTCTACCGCACCGAGGTCATCGTATTCGGCATGATCGTGATCGGCATCCTGTGGCTGCTGATCGACAGGCTGCTGCTCGCGCCGCTGGAGCGAGCGACGATCGAGCGCTGGGGCATGGTGGTACGTACATGAGACTGCTGCTCAAAGCCTGGAGTCTGTACGCGAGATGGACCGCGCGCTACCCGGCCGCGCGCTCGATCGTGCCGTTCGTCCCGGTGCTCGCGCTGTGGGCCATCGCCGCGGAATCCGGCATGTTTCCGCGCGTGTTCCTCCCGGGGCCGGCGGAGGTGGTGCGCTCGTTTGGCTCGCTCATGTACAAAGGCATTCTGCCGGACTACTTGCAGGACAGCGTGGTGCGGCTCGCGGTCGGCGCCGCCGCGGGGATGGCGATCGGCATCCCGCTCGGCGTGCTGGTCGGCTTGAGCGCCCGCGCGCGCAAGATGCTGTGGCCGATACTGCTGTTCTTCCAGGCGATCGGCGATATCGCCTGGCTGCCGATACTGCTGATCTGGTTCGGCTTCAGCCTGACCACGATGACGTTCGTGATCGTCTACACGGTGCTGTTTCCGGTGGTGCTGAACACCGCGCTCGGCGTGCGCTCGGTGCCGCTGGATCTGCACCGGGCGGCGCGCAGCCTGGGCGCATCGCGCGCCCGCGTGGTATGGGAGGTTGTGCTGCCCGGGGCGCTGCCGAACATCATGACCGGCCTGCGCAACGGCCTGGGCTTCGGCTGGCGCGCGTTGATCGCAACCGAAATCATCGTCGGCACCAGCGGCATCGGCTTCCTTATGTTCGATGCGCGGCGTGCCGGGTCGGTGGTTGAAATCCTGCTCGGCATGATCGTGCTCGGGCTGCTCTGGTACATCGTCGACGGCTGGATCCTGGCGCCGATCGAGCGCGCCACCGGGCAGCGCTGGGGGTTGGTGACGCAATGAAAAGCCTGACGCTGCGCAATCTTTCGAAAACCTACTTCGATCCCTACGCGGGCGCGCATGTCACGGCGGTGCGCGACGTGTCGCTCACGGTCGAGCAGGGGGAATTCGTTTCCATCGTCGGACCGTCCGGCTGCGGCAAGACCACGATCCTCAACATGATCGCCGGCTTCATCCCGGCCTCGAACGGCGAAATCCTTCTGAACGGGCGCGCGGTCGTGGGTCCCGGGCCGGAGCGCGGCGTCGTGTTCCAGTCGTTCGCCCTGTTTCCGTGGAAGACCGTGCTCGAGAACGTCGGTTTCGGCCCGAAGATGCGCGGCCTGCCGAAGAAGGAATGCGAGAAGATCGCGCGCGAGTACCTAGCGCTTGCCGGGCTCGCGCACGCCGCGGACCGCTATCCGAACGAGCTCTCCGGCGGCATGCAGCAGCGCGTGGGCGTGGTGCGGGCGCTGGCCAACAACCCGGAACTGCTGCTAATGGACGAACCGTTCGCGAGCGTCGATGCGCAGACGCGCATGACGCTGCAGGAGGAGCTCACGCGCATCTGGCAGGAGCGCCGGCCGACCATCATATTCATCACCCACGACGTGAGCGAGGCGGTGTTCCTCGCCAACCGCGTGGTCGTGCTGTCCAAGGGGATGGTGCTGAAGGAACTCGAAGTCGCGCTGCCGCGCCCGCGCGTGTGGGACAGGTTGATCGAGGACGCCGCATTCAAGGCGCTCTCCGGCCAGGTGCTGCAACTGGTGCGCTCGGCATGAGCGTCGTGCGCGACATAGTGCAAACGCCCCGGGCCCGCCTCGTGCTCGGCGCGCTGGTCTGCTACATCGCGTGGCAGGGATGGCTGTATATCGCGGCGCCCGGAAAGATCGCGCCCGGCTTCGCCGCGGATGCGCAGAAGGTCAACATACTGGTCACGCTGCCGTTCCCGCCGGAGCGCTTCCATGTCATCGCGTTTCAGAAGTACGGCAGAGTGTCCGGAACACAGGACAATTCAATCGAAGTTCGTGGTGTCAACAAGGCGAATCTGTCCGCCGTCGCCCGGCCTTATTGGGTGACCCGGGTGGAGCCGCTGCCTATAGGAGGGTAATCATGAAGCTGAGAGCATTACTGATGTGCATGGTTCTGAGCGTGTCCGGGCTGGCATTCGGACAGACGCCCGTCAAAGTGAAGGCGGGCATGGTGGCCGCAATCGACCAGATCGGCCTGCCGATCGCGCTGGAACGGGGTTTTTTCGAGAAGGCCGGGCTCGACGTCACCATCGTGCGGCCCTATCCGACCGGCGTGGATGCGCTCAATGCCTTGCAGGCAGGCGAGAGCGATCTGGTGCAGGTCGGGGTGCCGATGATAGGCGCCGTGTTGCGCGGCATGGATCTGGTCGCGCTCGGCAATTACACCGGCAACGCGCACAAGTTCGGCTCCGACGCCACCATGGCGCTCGTCGCGAGCGGCAGCTCCGGCATCACCAAGGGTAATCTGAAAAGCCTGAAAGGCAAGAAGATCGCGGCCTCGTTCGGCACCATCAATCACCTCTACATACTGGCGCTGCTGGAGAAGGCCGGTCTGACGCCGGCTGACGTCACGCTCGTCAATACGCCGCCGCCGGACATGACCGTGGCGCTGCTGTCGAAGGGCATCGACGCATTTTCGTGCTGGGACCCGTGGCCGATCGTGGCCTTGAAGGACGTGCCGGGCGCGGTGGAAATCATCCGCGGCGGCGAGGTGATTTCCTCGGTGGGCTACAACGTCGGCATGCGCTCGTGGGTGGAAAAGAACGGCCAGACGGTGGAGAAATTCCTGGCGGCGCTCGCCGAGGCCGACCAGTGGATGCGGGCCAACCCGAAACAGGCGGCACAGGTGGCAACACGCTGGATTCCCGGTCTCAAGGTCGAATTGGCGGAAACCGCCATGCAGTTCAACGTCCAGCAATCCGACCGGCGCCTTTCTGCGAACAGCTATCGGGGTATGTGGAGCGCCGAGGACCGGCTGAATCGGCTCGGCTTTATCAAATCCACCTTCGACGTGAACAAGCATTTCGAGCCGAAGTACATCCTGAAGGTGATGAAGGATCAGCCGAAACTGTTCGCGGATCTGCCGGCCATCCCTGTCAAGGAGGCGATCGGGCCCGGGTTCGTGTTCAAGCCCTGAGTCCCTCCTGCTACGAACCGTCGGCCGGCGCAGTGCGGCCGGCGGTGCAGACGAAGGTTCAGACCCGGCCGGGGGAACGCCCGGACGGGATTCGATGAGTTTTGACACTGGGAAGTGAACGTGAGCGGATCGAGTGCAGAGGAACTGCGCGCGCGCCTCATCGCGCAGCGTGTGGTGCCGGTGCTGCGCCTTGCCTCGGCGGACGAGACGCGCTTCGCCGTCGACTGCCTGATCGAGGCCGGATTCGGCTGCATCGAGCTGACCCTGACTACACCGGGCGCAATGGAGCTGATCGCCGAGTTGCGCGCGCGCCTGGGGGCCGCGACGGCCATAGGCGCAGGCACGGTGCTCGATCTGGCGAGCGCGGAGCGCTGCCTCGCCGCGGGAGCCGAATTCCTGGTATCGCCGTGCATGGTTGCGGGCATGGCGGCGCGCGCGCACGCCGCCGGGCGCATCGCACTGATCGGCGGCTACACGCCAAGCGAGGTACTTGCCGCGAGCCGCGAGGGCGCCGATGTGGTCAAGCTGTTTCCGGCTGCGAGCGGCGGGCCGGCGCACCTGGCCGCGATCCACGCGGTATTCCCGCAGATTGCGCTTTGCCCCACCGGTGGCGTATCGCTGGCCAACATGAAGGACTATTTCACCGCCGGCGCCGCGTTCGTCGGCGTCGGCAACAACATCATCGACACCGCGGCGCTGCGCGCAGGCGAGCGCGCGCGAGTCGTCGAACACGCACGCAAGTATTTCGATGCATAGAAATATCTATAGGAGTCCTGAACATGCAACTGCAAGATATCGTCAAGGGTTTTCGTGAGGTGGCGACCGCCTCGGTTGCCGATGCGGTCGACAAGCTCGCCGGCAAGCGCGGCTATATGGATCATCCGATCAAGCCGCGCATCAACGACAAACGCGTGGTCGGACCGGCCGTGACCGTACTGGAAGGGCCGACCACCGAATTTCTGCCGCCGCAGCATGCGCTCGATCTGATCGACTCGGCCGCGGCGGGGAGCGTGATGGTGATAGGCATCAGCGGCGAGGCGGATGTGGCGATCTGGGGCGGTTTGATGACGGCCGGCGCCTACGCGCGCGGGTTCGAAGGTGCGGTGCTCGATGGCGGTGTGCGCGACATCACGGAAATCCGCCGCGACTACGATTTCCCCGTGTTCTCGCGCTCGGCCTCGCCGGGCACGACGCTGGGGCGGTTCAAGACGCTGGGCGCGAACATCCCGGTGGTGTGCGGCGGCATCGAAGTAAACCCGGGCGATATCATCGTCGCCGATATCGACGGCGTGGTGGTGGTACCGAAGGCGCTCGCCGCCGAGGTGCTGAAAATGTCCCAGGAAATCGACAAGCGCGAGCTGGAGCAGGCCAAGCTCATCGTGCAGGCGCGCTCGCTCAAGGAAGGCTTGGCCAAGTACGGCAGGATCTGAACATGGCTGATATCGACGTGCTCGCCATCGGCGAGCCGATGATCGAGTTCAACCAGACCCGGCCGGGCGAGCCGAACTATCTGCAGGGTTTCGGCGGCGATACCTCGAACATGATCATCGCCGCCGCGCGCCAGGGGGCGCGCGCCGCCTACGTCACGCGCCTGGGCGAGGACGCGTTCGGTCGCATGTTTCTCGATCTCTGGCGCGGCGAGTCGGTCGATATCTCCGGCGTGGCGGTGGACGCTGCGGCGCCCACCGGCGTGTATTTCGTCACCCACGATGCCTCCGGACACGTATTCAGCTATCTGCGCGCCGGATCGGCCGCCAGCCGCATGCGGCCCGAGGATCTGCCGCTAGCGCTCATTCGCTCGGCGAGGTTCGTCCAGGCATCCGGCATCAGCATGGCAATCAGCGCCAGCGCTTCGGACAGCGTGCTCGCCGCATTCGATGCGGCGCGTGCGGCCGGCGGGCGCGTGGCCTTCGACTCCAACCTGCGCCTGAAATTGTGGCCGCTGGCGCGGGCGCGCGCGCTGATCACCGCTGCGGCCGCGTTGGCAGACTATTTCTTTCCCAGCATCGAGGACGCGCAGGCGCTCTCCGGTCTGAAGGACGCCGATGCCATCCTCGATTGGGCGCATCGGCTGGGTGCCAGGGCGGTGCTGCTCAAGCTCGGGCCGGAAGGCGCGCTGGTGAGCGATGGCTCGAAACGGGAGCGCATCGCCGGCTACAAGGTGAAGGCGGTGGATGCAACCGGAGCCGGCGACTGTTTCTGCGGCGCGTGCCTTGCACGCCTTGCTGCCGGCGACAACCTGTGGGATGCGGCGCGCTACGCCAATGCGGCTGCGGCGCTGTCGACCACGGGTTTCGGCGCCGTTGCGCCCCTGCCCAGGCCCGAGGCGGTGAGAAAGCTGCTCGCCGGCGCGAACGGCTGAGCCAAGAGGGACGCTGCAGTGACGAAAGATGTCGACGTGTTGATCATCGGCGCCGGCGCCTCGGGCGCGGCTTTCGCCTGGAGCATGGCTGATACGCGGATGCGCATCCTCTGCCTGGAGCAGGGCGACTGGATGAATCCGGCCGACTATCCGAGCACCCGGCGCGACTGGGAAGTACGCATGGATCGCGAGTTCTCCCCGAACCCGAACATCCGCCGCCGACCGGAGGACTATCCGGTCAACGACAGCGACTCGCCGATTTCGGTGCTCAACTTCAACGGCGTCGGCGGCAGCACTATCCTGTATGCGGCGCACTTTCCGCGCCCGCATCCGTCGGACTTCCGCGTCAGGTCGCTGGACGGCGTCGCCGACGACTGGCCGATAGACTATGCGACGCTTGAACCGTACTATGCACTGAACGACCGCCAGATGGGGGTCGCGGGCCTGGCCGGCGATCCGGCCTACCCGCCGCACGAACCGCCGTTGCCGCATGTCCCGCTCGGCCTCGCCGGCGAGACCATGGCACGCGGGTTCAATGCGCTCGGCTGGCACTGGTGGCCCTCGGACACCGCGATCGCGACCCGGGATTACGCGGGCCGCGCCGCGTGCGTGAACCTCGGCCCGTGCAAGTCCGGCTGCGCCCAGGGCGCCAAGAGTACCGTCGATATCACCTACTGGCCGGTCGCCCGGCGCGCCGGCGTGCAGTTGCGCACGCGCTGCCGGGTACGCGAGATTCTGGTCGACGACAAGGACATGGCCACCGGCGTCGTCTACTACGATGAGCTGGGCGTCGAGCACCTGCAGCGCGCGGAGGTGGTGGTCCTCGCCTGCAACGGGGTGGGTACGCCGCGGCTGCTGCTCAATTCCAGGTCTGCGCGCTTCCCCGACGGCTTGGCGAATCGCTCCGGGCTGGTCGGCAAGAACCTGATGCTGCATCCCTGGGGCATGGTGCGGGGCACATTCGATGCGCCTCTCGAATCGTACCTCGGTCCGCTCTCCTGCTGCATCCTGAGCCAGCAGTTCTACGAAACCGACCGCAACCGCGGCTTCGTGCGCGGCTACAACATGCAGGTCACGCGCGGCCTCGGTCCGGTCGCGACCGCGCGCATCGGTGTCGCGCGCGGCGACATCCCGTGGGGCGAGGGGCACCACGAGGCCTTCGCCCGCCGCTACGGCCGCCAGATAGGCGTCGGCATCTGCTGCGAAGACCTGCCGGAAGAATGCAATACGGTCACGCTGGACCCGACACTGAAGGATACCAACGGCATACCGGCGCCGAAGATCACCTACCGGCTCAGCGAGAACACCGAGCGCATGCTGCGCCACGGTCTTGAGCGCGGCACCGAGGTGATGCAGGCGGCCAGCGCCTGGGATATCTACAGCGACGGCCCGGTGCGGCAGACGGGCTGGCACCTGCTGGGGACGGCGCGCATGGGCGAGGACCCCGGGCGTTCGGTCGTCAACGCATGGGGCCGCAGCCACGACGTGAAGAACCTGTTCATCATCGACGGCAGCGTGTTCGTCACCTCGGGCGGCGTCAACCCGACGCCGACCATCCAGGCGATGGCGCTGTACATCGCCGACGTGATGAAGCAGCGCCTCGCCAACCTGTTCGACTGAGCAGGGACATGAGCAAAGATTCCGTCGAAATCACCGATTCCGGGCAGCGCGTAATCCTGGACATCGTGCTGAACATGATCGTGCCACCGAGCGCCGACGGGCGCATGCCGGGCGCCGCCGAGGTCGGCGTGCCCGCTTACCTGGTCGCCGAGGCCGCGGACGCCTTGCCTTTGCTGCGCCAGGAATTGGAACAGATCGAGCGCCGCTCGCGCGAGCGGTTTGCGCGGGGATTCGCCGAACTGGAGCAAGGTGAGCGAAAAAACCTGATCGGGGAGATGCGCGCGCAGGCGAGCGCGTTCATGCACCGCCTGGCGATGGAAACGCTCGCCTGCTATTACCAGCACGAGCGCGTAGTCGAAGGACTGGGCAGGGAAGCGCGCGCGCCCTACCCGAAGGGCTACCAGGTGGTGCCAGGCGACCTGTCGCTGCTGGAGCCGGTGCGCGCGCGCGGAAAGATCTACCGCGACGCGCCGTGACCGCAGGTCGCGCTAGAGTTCGCCCTAGAATGTCCCCGGATAGCCGCCGCCGTCGATCAGAAAATTCTGTCCGGTGACGAAGCCGGCCTGTGCGCTGCAAAGATAGGCGCAGGCGTCGCCGAACTCGGCGGGGTCGCCGAGGCGTCCCGAGGGATTCTGTTTCATCCGGTCCTGGCGCACTTCCTCGACGCTGACGCCGCGGCTCTTCGCCAGGATCGCAAAATTGGAGCGCAGCCGGTCGGTATCGAACGGGCCGGGCAGCAGGTTGTTGATGGTGACGTTGTGCGCAACCGTCTTGCGCGCGATGCCTGCGATGAAACCGGTGAGACCGGCGCGCGCTCCGTTGGACAGGCCCAGGGCTTCGATCGGCGCCTTGACCGTGCTCGAGGTGATGTTGACGACGCGCCCGAATTTGCGCGCGATCATATGATCCACGGTGGCCTTGATCATTTCGATCGGCGCGATCATGTTCATGTCCAGCGCGGCGATCCAGGTATCGCGGTTCCAGTTGCGAAAATCACCCGGTGGCGGGCCGCCCGCGTTGTTGACCAGAATGTCCGGCTGCGGGCAGGCGGCAAGCACCGCGGCGCGGCCGGCTTCGGTCGCTATGTCGGAGGCAACCGCGACGACCTCGACCCCGGTGGCGGCGCGAATTTCCTCCGCGGTGTTCTCCAGCGCTTCCCTGCCCCTGGCGGTGATCACCAGGTTCACTCCTTCGCGCGCGAGCGAAAACGCGCAGGCGCGTCCCAGGCCCTTGCTCGACGCGCACACCAATGCGGTTTTGCCGCGAATTCCCATGTCCATCCTTGCTCTCCTTAGTATTGATTACGAAATGAGGGGATCGCTTCCCTCATGCCAAGACGAGGCGGTCACCGAACGCGGTACTGGAAGATCGGGTGTCCCGTGCCGGTGTCGCGCGGGCCGATCACCTGCGTTTCGACCCGCCGAAAATGGAACCCAGGACGCCGCGCACTATTTCACGTCCGACCTGGGAGCCGATGGCGCGCGCCGCGCTTTTCGCGGCCGATTCTATCGCGCCCTCGCGGCGGCCGCCGCGCGGGCCTGTCGTTCCCCCGAGGATGCCGCCGAGCGCGTCCATGATTCCGCCGCCCGCCGTTTGTGCCGGGCCGGTGCTGGCAGCTTCCTGTCCGCGTTCGGGGGGCGGGCCCTGGCGCGCCTGCGCCCGCCCTTTGAGTTTCTCGTAGGCCGATTCGCGATCCGCCGTCTGTTCGTAATGACCGAAGATGACCGAGCCCTGGATCACAGCCCGGCGCTCCTCGGCCGTGATCGTGCCGATTCTGCTCGCCGGCGGCAGGATGAACGCGCGCTCCACCATGCACGGCCGGCCCTTCTCGTCGAGAAAGGAGACCAGGGCTTCGCCCACGGCGAGCTCGGTGATGACGGTTTCGACCTTGAGCTTGGGATTGGCGCGCATGGTTTCGGCGGCGGCTTTCACCGCTTTCTGGTCGCGCGGCGTGAATGCGCGCAATGCGTGCTGCACGCGGTTGCCCAGCTGTCCGAGCACCGTGTCCGGAATGTCGAGCGGGTTTTGCGTGACGAAATAGACGCCTACGCCCTTGCTGCGGATCAGGCGCACCATTTGTTCGATTTTCTCCAGCAATGCCTTGGGCGCCTCGTTGAACAGCAGATGCGCTTCATCGAAAAAGAATACGAGCTTGGGTTTTTCCGGGTCGCCCACCTCGGGCAGGTGCTCGAACAGTTCGGACAGCATCCACAGGAGGAAGGTCGAGTACAGTTTGGGCGCGCCCATCAGGCTCTCGGCGGCGAGGATATTCACCATGCCGCGACCTTTCCCGTCGGTCTGCATCAGGTCGGCGATGTTGAGCGCCGGCTCGCCGAAGAAACGGTCCGCGCCCTGCTGCTCGAGCTGCATCAGGGCGCGCTGTATGGCGCCTATGGACGCGGCCGAAACGTTGCCGTACTGGGTGGTGAATTCGCTCGCGCTGTCGCCGACGTGCTGCAGCATCGCGCGCAGGTCTTTCATGTCGAGCAGCAGCAGGCCGTTGTCGTCAGCGATCTTGAAGGCGAGCGCCAGCACCCCTTCCTGCGTGTCGTTGAGGTTCAGCATGCGTGCCAGCAGCAGCGGCCCCATGTCGGACACGGTCGCGCGCACCGGATGCCCGGCTTTTCCGAATACGTCCCAAAACGTCACGGGACAGGCGGCGAAGGCGAAGTCCTTGATCGCCAGCGCGTCAAATCGCTCCTTCAGCCTGGGCGACATGGCGCCGGCCTGCGCCAGCCCCGACAGGTCGCCTTTGACGTCGGCCATGAACACGGGCACGCCGATCGCGGAAAAGCCTTGCGCCAGGGTCTGCAGCGTCACTGTTTTGCCGGTGCCGGTGGCGCCGGCGATCAGGCCGTGGCGGTTGGCGAGCGCCGGCAGGAGCGCGAGTTCATTCTTGCCGGATTTGGCGATGAGCAGGGGTTCGGGCATGGGAATTCTCGCTTGTCGGGGGCCGCAGCTACGGGGCAATGCTAAAATTATAAACTTACGAAGGCAATCGAGGCGGCAATCATGGCGGGACATTCCAAGTGGGCCAACATCAAGCACAAAAAAGCGGTCACGGATGCCAAGAGGGGCAAGATTTTCACCCGCCTGATCCGCGAGATCACCGTGGCGGCGCGCATGGGCGGCGCCGATCCCAACATGAACCCGCGCCTGCGCCTGGCCATCGAAAAAGCGCGCGACGTAAACATGTCCAAGGACAACATCGAGAATGCGACCAAGCGCGGCGCGGGCGCGCTCGAAGGCGCCAACTACGACGAGGTGCGCTACGAAGGCTACGGCATCGCCGGCGCGGCGGTGATGGTGGATTGTCTCACCGACAACCGTACCCGCACTGTGGCGGATGTGCGCCACGCCTTCGTCAAGAACGGCGGCAATCTCGGTACGGATGGCTCGGTAGCTTTCATGTTCAAGCACTGCGGCCAGTTCATATTCGCCCCGGGCACGAGCGAGGACAAGGTGATGGAGGCGGCGCTGGATGCGGGCGCCGAGGACGTGCTCAGCAACGACGACGGCTCGGTCGAAGTGATCTGCGCGTTCAGCGATTTTTCCGCGGTGAAGCAGGGACTGGAGAAGGCGGGCCTGAAGCCGGAACTGGCCGAGATCACGATGAAGCCTTTGAGCGAAACCGCCATGAGCGGGGATGACGCGACGCGCATGCAAAAGCTGCTCGATGCGCTGGAGGCGCTCGACGACGTGCAGGACGTCTATACCACGGCGATGATCGGCGACTGACACGGCGAGAGCGGCGCTATAATCCGGCGATGGCCGAAACCACAATAACCATACTCGGCATCGATCCTGGCTTGCGCATAACCGGGTTCGGCATCATCCGCAAGAGCGGCAGCAAGCTTGCCTACATAACCAGCGGCTGCATCAAGGCGCCGGAATCGGATCTGCCCGGGCGGCTCAAAACCATACTGGAGGGTCTGCGCGAGGTGATCCAGGCGCATCAGCCACAGCAGGTCGCGGTCGAAAAAGTGTTCGTCAACGTCAATCCGCAATCCACGCTGCTCCTCGGCCAGGCGCGCGGCACCGCCATCTGCGCCGCAGTGCTGGAGAGCCTGCCGGTGGCAGAGTACACGGCGCTGCAGGTGAAGCAGGCGGTGGTGGGCAACGGCCACGCCAAGAAGGAACAGGTGCAGGAGATGGTGCGGCGCCTGCTCGGCTTGGCCGGCAATCCCAGCGCGGATGCGGCCGATGCGCTCGCCTGTGCCATCTGCCACGCCCATGGCGGGCAGGGTCTGGGCTCGATTGCCACGGCGGGCTACCGCGTGAAGAGGGGGCGGCTCGTATGATAGGACGCATCGGCGGAATATTGGTCGAGAAGAACCCGCCGCAGATCATGGTGGACGTGCAGGGCGTGGGCTACGAGATCGACGTGCCCATGAGCACCTTCTACAACCTGCCCAGCGTGGGCGAGCGGGTGACGCTGTTCACGCACTTGATCGTGCGCGAAGACGCGCACCTGCTCTACGGCTTCGGCAGCGAGTCGGAGCGCAAGGCGTTTCGCCAGTTACTCAGAATCAGCGGCGTCGGCGCGCGCACCGCGCTGTCCCTGCTCTCGGGCATGAGCGTTGCCGATCTGGTGCAGGCGGTGGCGGCGCAGGAAGCCGGTCGGCTGACCAAGGTTCCCGGCATAGGCAAGAAGACCGCCGAGCGGCTGCTGCTCGAGCTGAAGGACAAGCTCGGCGCCGAACTCACCGCGGGCGTGGCGGTCAACCGTGCCGCGCCGGCGTCGAGCGACGTGCTCAATGCGCTGCTCTCTCTAGGCTACAACGAGAAAGAGGCACGCTATGCGCTCAAGCACCTGCCCGAAGGCCTGAGCGTGTCGGACGGGATTCGCCGGGCGCTGAAGGCGCTGGCGAAGGGTTGAGGCGGATCGAAAGACGTGTATAGGGAACCATGTACTTCGACCAGATCAGGGTGGCGCGGGAGTCTGGGAGTTTATTGCGGGAAAGTTTAATTGGACGCTTGATTGTTAAAGGTTGAAGGCCTATCCTTTAACAACAGTCGCGCCAATTAAAGCAAACTTAACATGCCTGCCTCTGTTCATTCCCGTCTGGGCAATTACGAGACGACCAGCATCGCGGGTGAGCGCGTGCGTGCCTTCGTGCCGCCGCCGCTGCCGCCGGTCCCGCCGCTTGACCTCAACGCCGAGCGCCACGATCTGCTGGAGAAGGCAAACCGCAGTTTGGGCCGTCTTGATGGCGTCGCGACCCTGTTTCCCGATCCGGCGCTGTTTCTCTACATGTACGTGCGCAAGGAGGCGCTGCTTTCTTCGCAGATCGAGGGCACGCAATCGTCCTTCTCCGACCTGCTCCTATTCGAGAGCGCCGAGCTTCCCGGCGTCCCGATGGACGATGTCGAGGAAGTGTCCTGCTACGTTTCCGCAATGAATTACGGCCTGGACCGCCTGCGTGGCGGATTTCCCCTGTCGCTGCGGCTGATCAAGGAAATTCACAAGACAATGTTATCCAGCGGGCGCGGCAGCACGAAAGCGCCGGGCGAGTTCCGCACTTCGCAAAACTGGATCGGTGGTACGCGTCCCGGAAATGCCAGGTTCGTGCCCCCGCCGCCGAACCGCGTTATCAAATGCATGGGGCTGCTGGAAAAATTCCTGCATAACGTCCCGGTCAAGACGCCGCTGCTGATCAAGGCGGCGCTCACACATGTGCAGTTCGAGACCATTCACCCGTTTCTTGACGGGAACGGCAGGGTGGGGCGTCTGCTTATCACTCTGCTATTGTGTGCCGAAGGCGCACTTGCCCAGCCAATGCTGTATATCAGCCTTTACTTCAAGAAGCACCGCGATGAGTACTACGACCTGTTGCAGCGGGTGCGCATCAAGGGCGCATGGGAGGACTGGCTCGATTTTTTCCTGCTCGGTGTGATCGACACCACCGATCAGGCAGTGCGCGCGGCGCAGCACATCCTCGAGTTGTTCCGCGGCGACCGCGCGCGCATCGAAAAGCTGGGTCGTGCCGCGGCGTCTGCGCTCAGGTTGCACCATGCCTTTCAGGAAAGAGCGGTGCTGTCGATTCCCGGCGCGGCGAAACGCGTGGGCGTGTCGCAACCCACCATCACCAGCGCGATGGCGCATCTAATCAAGCTGGGCATCGTGCGCGAATCCACTGGACGCAAGCGGCGCAAGCTGTACGTGTACGATGCTTACCTGAAGATTCTCGGTGAAGGGGCGGAGCCGATACGATGATCAAGATCGCGTTGAAAAAGCCGCGCTGCCGGCTGCGGCCAGCACGGCGGGTAAAATAGCGCATGGCCATTGAAACCGACCGCCTGATAGCCGCCGATCCCGCCTCGCCGCAGGAAGAGGCGCTCGAGCGCGCGCTGCGGCCCAAGGCGCTGTCGGAGTACGTCGGCCAGGAGAAAATCCGCGACCAGCTCGGGATATTCATCGAGGCGGCGCGAGCGCGCCGGGAGTCGCTCGATCACGTGCTCTTGTTCGGCCCGCCGGGTCTGGGGAAAACGACTCTGGCGCACATCATTGCGCGCGAGATGGGGGTCAACCTGCGCCATACCTCGGGCCCGGTGCTGGAGCGCCCGGGCGATCTCGCTGCCCTGCTCACCAATCTCGAACCGAACGACGTGCTGTTCATCGACGAGATTCACCGCCTGTCGCCGGTGGTGGAGGAAATCCTGTATCCGGCGCTGGAGGATTTTCAACTCGACATCATGATCGGCGAGGGCCCGGCGGCGCGTTCGGTCAAGCTCGATCTGCCGCCGTTCACGCTGGTCGGCGCCACTACCCGGGCCGGCATGCTAACGAACCCCTTGCGCGACCGCTTCGGCATCGTCGCGCGGCTGGAGTTCTATACCGCGCCGGAGCTGCAGAGAATCGTGGATCGCTCCGCCGGCCTGCTCAAGATCGAAGTCGCGGCCGAAGGCTCGCTTGAAATCGCGCGGCGCTCGCGTGGCACACCGCGCATCGCCAACCGCTTGCTGCGCCGGGTGCGCGATTATGCCGAGGTCAGGGCGAGGAGCGGCGTGAGCCGCGAGGTCGCCGACGCGGCGCTGCAGATGCTCGACGTGGACGCGCTCGGCCTGGACCTGATGGACAGGAAGCTGTTGCTGGCCGTGATCGAGAAGTTCGCCGGCGGCCCTGTGGGCGTGGACAATCTTGCCCACGCCATCGGCGAAGAACGCGACACCATCGAGGACGTGATCGAGCCTTTCCTGATCATGCAGGGCTATTTGCAGCGCACGCCGCGCGGGCGCGTCGCCACGGTGACGGCTTATCGCCATTTCGGACTGGCGCTGCCGCACGCAAGCGCGAACGGCGATTTGTGGAGCGGACCGGGCGAATCCTGAAACCGAAATGAGCAAGAGGCCATTTCAGAATCAACGAAATGGCCCCTGATTTTAGGGGAGCATGAGGGGAGATATCGCCTCATATTGTAATGAACTCGGAATTTTTTTCCTGGCCCGTGCGCGTCTACTACGAGGACACCGACACCGGCGGCGTGGTGTATTACGCCAATTACCTGAAGTTTTTCGAGCGCGCGCGCACTGAATGGCTGCGCAGCTACGGCCTGAATCAGGATAAACTGGCGCAGGAGGAGGGTCTCATTTTCGTGGTGCGGCGGGCGTTGCTCGATTTCGTCCGCCCGGCGCGGCTGGACGATATGCTCGAAATCACGGTTGAACCGCTGAAGCTCGCGCGTGTCTATGTGGATCTGGCGCAGGAGGCGCGCTGCGGCACGCAAGTGCTGGCGCACGCCGAGATCCGGGTGGCTTGCCTGAACCGGCGAAGTTTCAAGCCCGTCCCGATACCGCAATTCTTCCGGGATAGGCTCTGAATTGGGGGATTCAAGAAAAGGGACCGAGGGAAAGGGTGGGACCTTTTTCTTCCCACCCGGCCCCCTTTTTACAAATTGCTACGCGAGCCGATAAAAAAATGAACGTAACCCAGGACCTGTCGATACTTTCCCTGATCACCAACGCCAGCGTGTTGGTGCAGATGGTGATGGCGCTGCTGCTGGTTGTGTCGTTCATGAGCTGGCTGTTCATTTTCCGCAAACTGTTCGCCATCCGGCAGGCGGGGATACAGACGGAGAAGTTCGAGCGCGACTTCTGGAGCGGCAGCGACATGAACGGCCTGTATCAGAGCGCAGTCAACGATCGCCACCGCGCCGGTTCGCTCGAGCGCATATTCGAAGCGGGCTTCCGCGAATTCGCCAAACTGCGCGCGCAGCGCGGCGCCGACCCGAGCATCCCGGTGGAGGGCGCGCGCCGCGCCATGCGCGCCACCTATCAGCGCGAGATGGACAACCTGGAGCGGCATCTCTCCTTTCTTGCCTCGGTCGGTTCCGTCAGCCCCTACGTCGGCCTGTTCGGCACGGTATGGGGCATCATGAACGCGTTTCGCGGCCTGGCCAACGTCAACCAGGCGACGCTGGCGCACGTCGCGCCCGGTATTGCCGAGGCGCTGATCGCCACCGCCATCGGCTTGTTCGCGGCGATTCCGGCGGTAATCGCCTATAACCGCTATGCGCACGACATCGATCGCCTCGCCATCCGCTTCGAGAGCTTCATCGAGGAGTTTTCCAACATTCTGCAGCGCCAGTCCGGCCTGGGCAAATAGGGAAGCGAGCGATGCCGCGTCCGCGCCGCGCAATGAACGAAATAAACGTCGTGCCCTACATTGACGTGATGCTGGTGCTGCTGGTGATTTTCATGATCACCGCGCCGCTGGTGAATCCCGGCGTGATCGATCTGCCCTCGGTGGGCAAGTCTGCGCAGCCACCCGAGCTGCCGCTGGAGGTGGTGATCAAGGCCGATGCTTCGCTGCTGCTGCGCGAGAGGAGCAAGACCGCGGCGAGCGAGCGCGCGGTGTCCAGCGCCGAGCTGGTCGCGGCGTTACAGCAAAAGCAGAAGACCCATCCGGATCAGGCAGTGGTGATCGCAGCGGACAAAGACGTGCGCTACGAAGCGGTGCTCAAAGTGATGGATGAGCTGCAAAAGCAGAATGTGCGCAGGGTCGGGTTGCTGGTGAAGCCCGCGGCACGATGAGCGTGGCGGCCGGCGCGCTCCCATACGAGGAGCCGGGCAAGCTATCTTCCGCGGTTCTCGCGGTGCTGGTGCACGTGCTGCTGGCGGCGTTCCTGTTCTTCGGTGTGCACTGGCAGAGCCGGCAGCCGGAGGCGGTGATGGTCGAGTTGTGGAACAGCCCGCCCGCGCCTGTGGTGCCACAGGTTGAGCCCAAGCCCGAGCCTAAGCCCGAGGCCAAGCCGGAGCCCAAGCCCGAACCCAAGCCGGAGCCCAAAGTCGAAAAAGCGATCGAGCCGCCCAAGCCTGACATTGCTGTGGAAAAAAAGAAAGAAATCAAAAAGGAAGTGCCGAAAACGGCGGAATCCAAGCCGAACAAGCCGGAACCCAAGCTCGATCTCGACCGCCGCAAGGACATACGCGCGCAGCTCGAGCGCGAGTCTGCGGCGCTCAACCAGCAGCTGGAGAAGGACAGAATCCTCGATCAGATGCGGCGCGAGGCGGCAATGTTCGCCGCAAAAGCCGACGCGGCGTACATCGGCAAGCTTATAGGCGCGATCAGGAGCAACATCGTGCTGCCGCCGGATATCGTCGGCAACCCGGAGGCGATTTTCGATGTGGTGCAATTGCCCACCGGCGAAGTCATGTCGATCAAGCTGCGCAAATCCAGCGGCCACAAGGCTTACGACGCGGCGGTGGAACGGGCCATATTCAAGTCATCGCCCTTGCCCAAGCCTGACCGGCCGGAGCAGTTCCGGCGCAGTCTGGAAATCAAATTCCGGCCGTTGGACGTAAAGTGATGAGGCGGTATGTATAATTCAGTGACCACCGATGTATCAGGACATTTGATGCGATATCTTCTGGCTTCGATTTGGCTGCTGCTCGCGCTCGTTTGCTCCAGCGCGCAGGCACAGCTGTCCATCGAAATCACCGGCGGCGGCGCCAACCAGATTCCGATCGGTGTGCTGCGCTTCGCCGGTGAGCAGGTATTGCCGCAAAACATCAGCGATATCGTCGAAGCCGACCTGCAACGGAGCGGACGCTTTCGCATGTTGTTCGCCGGCAGCATCGATCCGCTGCCGACCGAGGCGGCACAGGTCAATTTCGACGACTGGAAAGGCCGCAGCGCCGACGCATTGGTCATAGGCAGCGTAGTGCGCCTCGCCGACGGCCGCTTCGAGGCGCGTTTCCGGCTGCTCGACGTGCCCAAGCAAACCCAGATCGGCGGTGTTGCATTTACCCTGAACGCGCAGCAGGTGCGCGCGACCGCGCACCGCATCGCCGATATGGTCTATGAGAAGCTGACCGGCGACCGCGGCGTGTTTTCCACGCGTATCGCTTATGTGGTGAAGCAGGGGAGCCGCTACGAGCTGCGCATCGCCGACGCCGACGGGGTGGGCGCGCAGACCGCGCTCGCCTCGCGCGAGCCGATCATTTCCCCGGCCTGGTCGCCCGACGGCACACGCCTCGCCTACGTGTCGTTCGAGAACAAGAAGCCCGTGGTGTACGTACATTCGCTGGTCTCCGGGCAGCGCCAGGCGGTGGCGAATTTCAAGGGGTCCAACAGCGCGCCCGCCTGGTCCGCCGACGGCAAGCAACTGGCGGTGGTGCTGTCCAAGGATGGCGGTTCACAGATCTACCTCATCGGCGCCGACGGCAGCAACCCGCGCCGCATCACCAACTCCGGCTCGATCGATACGGAACCTTTTTTCACGCCAGACGGTCAGGCAATATACTTTACCTCCGACCGCGGCGGCAGTCCGCAGATTTACCGCATGAGCGCAAGCGGAGGCGAGGCCACTCGCGTGACCTTCGACGGCAGCTACAACGTATCGGCGCGAATTTCGGGCGACGGCAAGACCCTGGTTTATATTGCGCGCGACGGCGGGCGTTTCCAGCTGAAATCGCTTGATCTGGCGAGCAAGCAGGTGCAGGCGCTCACCGATGGGCAGCACGACGAATCACCCAGTTTCGCGCCTAACGGCAAGATGATTCTGTATGCTACGCAGACCAACAACCGCGGATCGCTCGCGGCGGTTTCGAGCGACGGCAGGGTGAAGCAGCGTTTGTCGGTGCAGGCGGCGGATGTGCGCGAGCCCGCCTGGGGTCCGTTTTTCAATAACTAGATGAACAGGAGAAAGGAATGAGGAAGCTGTTTGCTGTTGTTGCGGTGGTGGCCCTGCTGGCGGGCTGCGCCAGTACGCCCAAGGAAGACAAGGCCACGGTCGAGGATCGTACGCCGTCGACAGCCGTCCCGGCACCCTCGGGCGTAACCACGGTGACGCCGGTCGCGCCCAAAACGGATCAGCTGCCCAATGCGCTCAAGGATCCGAACAACATTCTTTCCAAGCGCAGCATTTTTTACGACTATGACAAATACGACGTCAAGGACGAGTACAAGCCGCTGCTGCAGGCGCACGCCCGTTATCTCGCGCAGAACCGCAACGCCAAGATGCTGATCCAGGGCAACGCCGACGAGCGCGGCAGCCGCGAATACAACATCGCGCTGGGACAGAAGCGCGCCGACGGCGTGAAGAAGCTGCTGCAGCTGATGGGCGTGCAGGAAAGCCAGGTCGAATCGGTGAGCCTGGGTGAGGAAAAGCCGCGCTGCACGGAAACCACCGAGGCTTGCTACAGCCAGAACCGGCGCAGCGACATGCTCTACGGCGGCGAGTACTGATCGATGAAGCTGAGCGCCACGCTGTTGCTGGGACTTTGCCTGGCGGCCGGCGCTGCGCGTGCCGGCATGTTCGACGACGAGGAGGCGAGGAAGGCGGTCGCCGTGCTGGGCGTTCAGGTCGAGGCGAACCAGAAAGCGGCGGAACAGCGGCTGGCCAGGATCGAAACCCTGGTGCAGGACCGCTCGATCGATCTCGCCAGGCAGATCGACGAGCTGAAGCAGGAACTGGCGCGCATGCGCGGCCAGCTCGAGGTGCAGGCGCACCAGATCGAAACCCTGGACCGGCGGCAGAAAGACCTGTACGTCGACCTGGACGCGCGCCTGCGCAAGCTCGAAGCGAGCGCGCAGGCGCAGGAGAAACAGGCCGCCAGCGCGCCCGATCCGGTCGCCGAGGTCAAGGCCTACGAGGCGGCGCTGAACCAGTTCAAGCTCGGCAACTACCAGGCTTCCGTTGCCGCATTCCAGAGTTTTCTCGCCGCCTATCCAAACAGCCAGCAGGTGTCGAGCGCGCAGTACTGGATCGGCAATGCCTACTACGCACTGCGCGATTACAAGATGGCGATTGCCGCGCAGCAGAAGTTGCTCGCGTCCTGGCCCGACAGCGCCAAGGCGCCCGATGCGCTGCTCAACATCGCCAGCAGCCAGGCCGAGATGGGCGAAACGCGGGCGGCGCGCGAAACCCTGCAGGCGCTGCTTAAGAAATATCCCGGCACGCCGGCGGCGGATCAGGCCAAGCAGCGTCTCGCGGGCAAGCGTTAGCCGGGAATTCCAGGTGTCGTTTGCTCGGCCTCTCGTCCCCGATCGGAGAGAGTGATCAAGCTTCGGGCAGAACCATGCGCAAAGCCGTCGTACTTCTCTCCGGAGGTCTCGATTCCGCCACCGTGCTCGCGCTGGCGGTGCGTGAGGGCTACGCTTGCCATGCGTTGTCGGTCGATTATGGCCAGCGCCACCGGGTCGAGCTCGAGGCCGCGGTGCGTGTCGCGCGCGCGCTGGGTGCGGTGGAGCAGAAGACCGTCAGGATAGACCTCACCGCCTTCGGCGGCTCGGCGCTGACCGACGACCATATCGCGGTGCCGACAGGGGGCGTGCAGAAAGACGGTATCCCCGTCACCTACGTGCCGGCGCGCAACACCATCATGCTCTCCCTGGCGCTTGCCTGGGCCGAGGTGCTGACGGCCGAGGACCTGTTCTTCGGCGCCAACGCGGTCGATTACTCCGGCTATCCGGACTGCCGGCCAGAGTACATGCGCGCCTTCGAGCGCATGGCCAATCTCGCCACCAAGGCAGCGGTGGAAGGCCACAGGCTCACCCTGCATACGCCCATCATCGCGATGAGCAAGGCGCAGATCATCGGGGAGGGCGTCAAGCTGGGCGTGGACTACGGCCTGACCGTATCCTGCTACCAGGCCGATGCCGAAGGCCGCGCTTGCGGGCTGTGCGATTCCTGCCGCCTGCGCCGCGCGGGTTTCGAGGCCGCCGGCGTGTTCGATTCGACCCGCTATTTCCCGGATCGTGCGTGATGCCCATGAATCCGTTGCAAAATGAGTTTTGCAACGGCCAATATAGGGGAGTGTGAGGGGACGTGTACCCTCATTTTGAAATGGACTCCGGGCCTGACGGCTGCGGGACGCATAGTATCTACTTGCGCGAATCGGCGCTTAGCGCCTGAATTAGGGCGAATTCAAACGCAATAAGCCCGGATTTCATTGACACAAGCACCCCGGCAAATTAAAATCGCGCCTCTTTTCGGGTCGTTAGCTCAGCCGGTAGAGCAGCGGACTTTTAATCCGTTGGTCGCCAGTTCGAATCTGGCACGGCCTACCAATATCAATGCGGCTCACAGTGATGTGGGCCGCATTCGTTTTGGCCCACACCGGGGTGCCTTTCCGCGCTGCCGCGCCTCCTCAATCCACCGAATAGAGGGCATTTTCCGTTTGGTATCCGGGTGTTTGATCTAGGTCAACACACCCCGGCACCCGCGGGAAGATACTAGCGCGGTCCCATTGGTGGAATATGCGTCGAATGGCATCAAGTTGAATCGTCAGTCCAGGGAGTCGGCAAGCTGGCTCGCGCGCAGCGCGGTCTCGGAGAGATGCCCCGGATTGAATCTGGTAAAGCCGAAAGCAGGTCTTGCAAAGCCCGTCAGCAGCGCAGATGACGACGGGCCGGCCGATACCACCAAATTCCCCACTACCCGATAGATTAGCAGGCTAAGGCGGCCGATATGAAGGCGAATGCAATGTCCAATTTTAAAATCGTGGCTCGGGAGGATTTCTCCGATGTCACTTACCTGCTCGAGGTGCGCCATCCGCTGATGGCCAAGGCCGCGAGGCCGGGGCAGTTCGTGATCGTCATGCTGAACGAGCACGGCGAGCGCATACCGCTCACCATCGCCGACTTCGACCGCAACAAAGGAACGATCACGCTGGTGATCCAGGCGGTCGGAAAGACGACCAAGCAGATGCAGCAGGAATGCCAGGTCGGCACATCGCTCTATGGCATGGTCGGCCCGATGGGCATACCCAGCCCGATCAGCCACGCGAAGAAGGTGGTGTGCGTGGGCGGCGGCCTGGGCGTGGCGCCGATCTTTCCCCAGGCGCGCGGCTTCAAGGAGGCCGGCGCGTACGTGATCGCGGTGCTCGGATTCCGCAGCAAGGATCTGGTCTTCTGGGAAGACAAGTTCCGCTCCTGCTGTGACGAACTCATCCTGTGCACCAACGACGGCTCGGCGGGGATGAAAGGTTTTGTCACCGACGGCATCAAGGTCGCGCTGGCGGGGCACGCCGACATCGACGAGGTCGTCGCGATCGGCCCGCCGGTGATGATGAAGGCCTGCGCCGATGCAACGCGCGCGGCGAAGATAAGGACCATGGTGAGCGTCAATCCGATCATGGTCGATGGCACCGGGATGTGCGGCGGCTGCCGCGTGAAGGTTGGCGATCAGGTGAAATTCGCCTGTGTCGACGGGCCGGACTTCGACGGCCATCTGGTCGATTTCGACGATCTGATGGTGCGCCTGCAACGCTATACCAAAGTCGAGAAAGACGCGCATGAGCGCTGGTCGGAAAGCTGCCGCATGACCAAGCAGGTCGGTCCGAGCGCGCTGCACGCGCTGAAACGCGGCGGCCAGAACGAGCTGCTCGAGTTGCCCGATCCGTTCGAGGACGCGCCGGGTGGCTAGATCGTTTTGATGGTTGATGTCGCGGCATTATGGCGCCGTTAGATCACTGCGCGAATGTCCGCATAGACGCTTGAGGATAGTGAGATGGCAAAGAAGAAGACGATACGAAGCATTCCGCAGGAACGCACGCCGATGCGCGAGCAGGATCCCCAGGTGCGGGCGAAGAATTTCGAGGAAGTCGCCTGCGGCTACAGCCTCGAAGACGCGCTGCGCGAATCGGAGCGCTGCCTGATGTGCCCGGACCAGCCGTGCGTCTCAGGTTGCCCGGTGGGAATCAATATTCCCGGATTCATCCAGAAGTTAGGCGAAAAGAATATTCGCGGCGCCTACGATATCCTGACCGACACCAATCTGCTGCCGTCGATTTGCGGCCGCGTCTGTCCGCAGGAAAACCAGTGCGAAGGCGTGTGCACCGTGGGCGATTCGCTCGAAGCGGTCGCCATAGGCAGATTGGAGCGCTTCGTCGGCGACACCGCGCTCAAGGAGGGCTGGGTCAACATTCCCTATATCGAACCGAACCGGTTCAGGGTCGGCATCGTCGGCTCAGGGCCGGCCGGCATGGCCTGCGCGGCGGACATGGCCAAGGCCGGTTGCGACGTCACCGTCTACGAAGCCTTCCATGAGCCGGGCGGGGTGCTGAAGTACGGCATCCCGGATTTTCGCCTTCCCAATACGGTGATCGACGCCGAGATCAACAACCTGAAAAAGTTCGGGGTCAAGTTCGAATGTAACACCCTGGTCGGGCGGCTATTCACCATCGAGCAGATGATCGACGAAATGGGCTACCACGCCGTGTTTGTCGGCGTCGGCGCCGGTTATCCGACGATGCTCAATGTTCCCGGGGATTCGCTCAACGGCGTACTCTCGGCGAACGAGATGCTGACGCGCTGCAACCTGATGCGCGGCAGGGATTTTCCGAACTTCGATACGCCGATGCCTATCGGCAAGCGCGTCGCCGTAGTCGGTGCGGGCAACACCGCCATGGACGCCATGCGGGTGTCCCTGCGCCTGGGCGCGGAGAAGGTTTACTGCATCTACCGCCGATCGCGCACCGAGGCGCCGGCGCGCGCGGAGGAAGTGCATCACGCCGAGCAGGAAGGCGTGGAGTTCCACTGGCTCACCAACCCGGTGGCGGTTCTCGACGACGGCAAGGGCAACGTGCGCGGCATGCGCTGCGTGCGCATGGAACTGGGCGAGCCGGACGATTCGGGCAGGCGCCGGCCGGTTCCGGTCGCGGGCAGCGAATTCGATTTCGAGACCGATCTGATCGTGTACGCGATCGGCACCAACGCGAATCCGATCATGGGCCAGACGTCGAAGCTGAAACTGAACAAATGGGGCTATATCGGCGCCGACGAGAACCTCGCGACTTCGGTGGCGGGCGTGTTCGCCGGCGGCGATATCGTTACCGGCGCAGCGACTGTGATCCAGGCGATGGGCGCCGGGCGCAAGGCCGCGCGCAGCATGAAGGCCTTTCTCGGCATCCGCGATCCCGCGCTTCCCTATATTGGCGGGGACGCGAGCGCCGCGGGCACTCTATTCGGGATCGGCACCACGGAGCGAAATTTCGCGCGCGTGCGCGTTGCCTGAGGCCTGAGGGTCCCTGATCCTTTGCCTTGCAGCACAAACACCTAACAGCGGCTACGGAAAAAATATGAACGATATGACCATAGAGAAGTCGGTTAAGAAGGCCGGTAAGAAAACGGGACCGGCCGCGGGCAAGAAAGCGGCGATCAAGCTGAAAGAGCACATTGTCGAAATCATCAGCGATTCCGGCGAAGGCGCGCAAAAGTGCGGCCAGTCGCTGGGCGCGATCGCGGCGCAAATGGGCAACGGCATCTGGACCACGGAAATCATCCCCGCCGAAATCCGCCCGCCGGCGCGCAGCGTCGCCGGGGCCAGCGGCAATCGCATCCGCATCGGCTCCGGCTACATCACCAACGGCGGCGACGAGACCGACCTGGTGGTGGCGTTCAACGAGCAGGTGCTGCTCGGGCGGGTGCGGGCGAAGGAACTCAAGCCCAACTGCATCATCCTGCTGGAAGACATGTGGCGCACTCACGCCGATCCGAAGATCGTGGCCTCCTACATCGAGACCCATGACCGGGTCGTGGCCGCCGGCTACAGGGTGTACGAAATCCCGATGGAGCGGGAGTGCCGCACCATGGTCGCGGATCCGCGGCGCGGCAAAAACATGTACGCGCTGGGCATGCTGTGCTACATCTACAGCCTGGAGCTGAAGCTCGCGGTGGATCAGATCGTGCTCGCTTTCGGCAAGAAAGACCAAAGCGTCGTCGATTCGAACATCAAGCTGCTCGAAGCCGGCCATAAATGGGCGGAAGCCAATCTCGATTTTTGCTACAGCATCCCGGCAACGCGCTCGACCGAGCCGCAAATCGTGGTCAACGGCAACACCGCGCTGGCGCTGGGGGTGCTCGCATCGGGGATGGAGATCTGCGCCATGTACCCGATCACGCCCGCCACCTCGGCCTCGCACTATCTGTCCGATGTGTTCGAGAAGGTAGGCGGCATGGTGCACCAGGCCGAAGACGAGATCGCCGCCTGCGCTTTCGCCATCGGCGCCTCCTACGCCAGCAAATGCACGGTCACGATCACTTCCGGCCCGGGCTATTCCCTGAAACAGGAGGCGATCGGGCTTGCGGTCATGGGCGAGATTCCGCTGGTGGTGGTGAATGTCCAGCGCGGCGGCCCCAGCACCGGCCAGCCGACCAAAATGGAGCAGGGCGATCTCATGACTGCGATTTTCGGCAGCCACGGCGACGCGCCCAAGGTGGTCATGGCGCCCGGTACGATCGAGGAGTGCTTCTACTCGATCATTACCGCGCGCAAGATCGCCGAAACTTTCAACATGGTGGTGGTGGTCCTGTCCGACGCCGGCCTCGCCACCTCGCAGCAGCCTTTCGCGCGTCCGAAATTCAGCGAGACCTGGATGGCGCCGCCGGTCGACCAGAGCCCCGTTCCCGAAGGCGCCAAGCCCTACGACTGGGACGAAACCACCGGCCTCGCGCGCCGCTTCATTCCAGGCCAGCCCGGCGGCATGCACACCCTCACCGGGCTCGCGCATGACCGCGACAGCCACGTCGCCTACGACGCCGAAATCAACGAACAGACCCTGCGTTTTCGCAGCCTGAAGCTGGCGGCGCTGCAAAAAACGCTCAAGGCGCCGCCGGTGTTCGGCGATCCCAAGGGCGATCTGCTGGTGATCGGCTGGGGCAGCACCAAGGGCGCCATCGAGGAAGCGGTCGCGATGATGCGCGCCGAAGGGAAGAAAGTGTCCTCGATGCACCTGCAGTTCCTGCAGCCCCTGCCTCCGGGGATCAAGGAAATCATGCAGGGGTTCAAGAAGGTGATGACCATCGAGAGCAACTGGAGCGACCGCCCCGAGGACAAGATCATCGACGAAACCAATCGCCGCTATTCATCCGTGGCGATCCTGCTGCGCTCGCGCTACCTCGTCGACATCGACTGCTGGAGCGAGGTCAAGGGCCAGCCGATCAAGCCTGGCACCATCCGCCGCGTGATGCTGGAACAGCTGAAAAAGTAATAGCTAAGAGGCCATTTCGGAATTACCGAAATGGCGCCTGATTTAGGGGAGCATGAGGGGATATCCCCTCATTTGGAAACGAGCTCTAAGAAAGGTGATAAAGCCATGAACATGATGTCCGCCACCGAGTGCCTGTTGCAGATGAGCGACGAGCACTTCGAACTCGAAGACTATCAGAGCGGTGTGCCGCGCTGGTGCACCGGCTGCGGCGACAACGCCATTCTTGCGGCGGTGCAGCGGCTGTGCCGCGACGAGGGATTGCGGCCGGAGAAGACCGTGTTTGTATCCGGCATCGGCTGCTCCAGCCGCTTCCCGCATTACATGAAGACCTACGGTTTTCACGGCATACACGGGCGCGCGCTGCCAGTGGCCGAAGGCGTCAAGATGGCGCGCCCCGATCTGACCGTGTTCGTCAACACCGGCGACGGCGACTGCACCAGTATCGGCGCAGCGCACTGGATCCACGCCATACGCTACAACATGAACCTCACGGTGTTCCTGCACGACAACCAGATTTACGGCCTGACCAAGAAACAGGCTTCGCCGACCTCGCCGATCGGCACCAAGAGCAACACCACCCCGCGCGGCAGTTACCTGGAGGCTTTGAATCCTCTGACGGTCACGCTGGGGGTGCAGAACGTTTCCTTCGTCGCGCAGGCGGCCGACTGGATTCCGGAGGTTCTTTTCGACATCGTCAAGGCGGCCTATCACCACAAGGGCTTGTCGTTCGTGCGCATCATCCAGCGCTGTCCGGAGTGGTTGCCGAAGGCGCTGGACCCATGGATGCACGATCCCAACAAAGTGCAGCTTCTCAACCACGAGAATGGCCTGCAGCTGAGCGCCGGACTGTCCCGGGTGTACAAGAACCAACTGGAGCACGACCCGTTGAACATCGACCGGGCGCGCGAAATCGCCTCCAACACCGACATCATTCCGGTCGGAATTTTATATAGCAACCCGGCGGTTCCCTGCTACGAGGACCTGCGCCGTTCCGACAAGCTGCGCACGCCCGATCTGACCCGGGCGGGGCTCAACGCGGAGCTGGACAAGTACACGGTGTGGCCGCAGGAAGCGAGAGAAAAGGTCGCCTAGGGCCGCCGGCGCGCCGTGCGCGCCATAACCGAAACGCAGGAGACTCAGGGCATATTACAAGATGAGGGGAAATTTCCCCTCATGCTCCCCTAGATCAGGGCCGATACGTTAATTTCGGAATGGCCCCTTAACCAGCAAGGCGGGTTGATAAAGACATGGAAGCGGACACTCAAGCACACGTTGCTTTTTTTCTGACCGGCAGGCGGCCGAGCGAGCACCTGGACGCAATCGACGGGCTGGATTTGCGCCCGGCGCTTTTCGCCGCTTATCGCGAGCTCACCCAGCTGCGCTACGATTTCCCGCTGCTGCTGGTCGCCAAGCCTGCCGATAAGCTGTTCGTGCAGTCGCTGTCGGGTCTCGTAGACGCGGCGCTCGCCATCGCCGCGCGCGGCAGCGACGCCGAGCGCATGCGCAAACACGTCCTGCGGCTGGAACAGGAAATTCGTGTCCTCGTTTCCGGCGGCGCCAGCGGGACGCTCGCCGCGCTTTGGGACCAGGCGGCGGGCCGGCTGGCCAAGGGTACGGTCAAAGAGGGCGCGGACAAATCGCTGGAAGACAGCTTGCGGCGCACCCGTGCCGCGATCAAGATCGACGGCGAAGTGGCAGACTGCGACGCCGCGCTGCCCGCCCGCCTGCTGCGCCATGCCTGGAGCGCGGTGCAGAAACAGAAGGCCGCAGAATTTCGCAAGGATCTGGACCGGCTGGTACTCAAGCTCTCTGACATTCTCAAGGCGGATTTCGAACGCTCGGAAGCCGGGCGCAGCGCCAAGCACCTGAAAGCGGCGGTAGGGACGGGATTCGGCGATGCGTTCGACTTCGATGCGATGTCGCGCCTGCTGTCGAAGGCGCTGCCCAAGGACGCGTTTCCCGAGAGCCGGCGCAAGCGCATACGCGCGCTGCTCGACGTATTGAGCGCGCAGCAGTTCTTTCCGTCCCCAGACGCGCCCGCGAAAAAGGCGGCCGCAGCGCAGCCCTATTCCTTTCTCTTTGACAGTTGCGCCGACGCGCTGGCCGCGTTCCGCGAGCGCATGCCCAAGCTGATCGAACTCGCCCGCGCCATCGCCATCGCCGAGCTCGAGATCGACGGCCAGTACAGCGAAGCCAAGCACGACGCCTTGTTCGAGCAGTTCGGCGCGAACGGGCTGGACCCGCAGGATCTGGCTCCGTTTCCCGACTATCTGGTCTGCGTCAACGCCGGACGGCTGCAGGCGGACGAGCACGCCCAGCTGATGGAAATCCTCTCCGCGGGTTTGCCGATCAAGGTTTTGCTGCAGATCGACGACATACTCGAAGAGTCGGCGAGCGGGGACGGCAACCTCACCTCGGGCATGCGCAGCCGGCAGATCGCCAACATGGCCATCGGCCTCAACGAGGTGTACGTGCTGCAGTCCTCCAGCTCCAACCTGTTCCAGTTCCGCGAGCGCATGCTGCGCGGGCTGACCTATCGCGGTCCCGCCCTGTTCAGCGTGTTTTCCGGCGCGAGCGCCGAGGCCTCCGGCCTGCCACCCTACCTGATGTCGGCCGCGGCGATGGAGTCGCGCGCGTTCCCGGCTTTCACCTACGATCCGTCAGCGGGCCCGAACTGGGCGTCGCGCTTTTACCTCGAAGCCAATTCACAGGTGGATCTGGACTGGCCGATCCAGGGCTTTGCCTATGAGGACGAGGAGCACCAGAGGGTGTCGGAGGATCTTGCCTTCACGCTGGTCGATTTCGTCGCCAGCGACCGCCGCTACGCCAGGCATCTCGCGCGCGTTCCGCGGGAGAAGTGGAACGGCAGCATGATCCCGGTGGACGAGGCACTGACGCGCGAGCGCAAGGGGCTGCCGGACAAGGTACCGAGCGTACTGATGGTCGACGCCGACAACGTGCTGCAGAAAGTGATCGTCGACGAGCGGCTGATCCGGGAAGCGCGCCGCTGTCGCGAAATGTGGCACAGCCTGCAGGAACTGGGCGGGGTACACAATTCGCATGCGGAAAAACTGCTCGCGCGCGAGAAAAAGGCCTGGGAAGAGCGCATGCAACAGGAGGCCGAGACACAGGCGCCTGCCGCCGCAGCGCAGGCCGTACCCGCCGCGCCGAGCGCGTCCCTCACGCCAGCCGCGCCGAGCGCGTCTGCGGAGCCGGAGCGCTCGCCCGACGAGGCCTATATCGAGACCCCGCGCTGCTCGACCTGCAACGAGTGCACCACGATCAACAGCAAGATGTTCGCCTACGACGGCAACAAACAGGCGTACATCGCCGATATCAACGCCGGCACCTATGCGCAACTGGTGGAGGCGGCGGAGAGCTGCCAGGTGTCCATCATCCACCCGGGCAAGCCGCGCAACCCGAAAGAGCCGGGCCTGGAAGAACTGCTCAAACGCGCCGAGCCGTTCCTGTAGTCGCGTCCGCTGATTTGCGCGGACGAAAAGCCGTCCGCGCGGATCGTCGATTGCGCGCGGATGAAAAGCGCATCCGCACGCAATCGACGATCTCGTATAAAAACCCGCGCTGTCCTTGTTTTTCATCATAACCACGTTTTCCGTACGGATGCTTCTTATCCGTACGGAAAACGTGGTTGGCGCGCGCAGCGCGCAAGCCTGCTCCCCAGTTTTCACTCCATGCATTGACCGCGACCGAACGGGAGAGAACAATGCCCGCTCCGCAGTCGACTACAGGCTTATCCAGTGCCATCCGGCGTCCGCCGCATCATCCACGTGGACATGGACGCGTTCTACGCGTCGGTGGAACAGCGCGACGACCCGGCGCTGCGCGGCAAGCCGGTAGCGGTCGGCGGGCAGCCCGGATCGCGCGGCGTGGTGGCCGCAGCCAGTTACGAGGCGCGCATGTTCGGGGTGCGCTCGGCCATGCCGATGGCGCGCGCGCTGCGCCTGTGTCCGGAGCTGGTCATCGTCCGGCCCGATTTTCCGCGCTACCGCGCAGCGTCGCAGCGCATACTCGAAATATTCCGTTCGTGCACGCCCCTGGTCGAACCGCTGTCGCTGGACGAAGCCTACCTCGACGTAAGCGACAATCTCTGGGGCGAACCTCTGGCCACGCCGGTGGCGAAGCGGCTGAAACAGCGCATCCGCGAGGAGACCCGGCTGACGGCGTCCGCAGGCGTGGCGCCGAACAAGTTCCTCGCCAAGATAGCATCCGGATGGCAGAAGCCCGACGGCCTGACGGTGATCTCGCCCGGCCGGGTCGAGGCGTTTTTGCAGCAACTGCCCGTAGACGCGCTGTGGGGCGTCGGTCCGGTAACCGCGGGAAAGCTGCGCAAGATAGGCATTGAGCGCCTGGTGGAGGTGCGCGCGGCCGATCCGGCTTTGCTGCAGCGCGCAGTCGGCAACCTGGCCGACGTGCTGCGACGGCTGGCCCTGGGCGACGATCCGCGGCCGGTGGTGCCCGACCGGCCCTACAAGTCGTCGAGCAGCGAGAATACCTACAACGAAGATCTCCTCGAACTCGGCGCGATTCGCACGGAGATCGAACGCATGGCGCGCCAGAGCGCGGAATGGCTGGCGCGCAAGGAATTGCTCGCGCGCACGGTGAACATCAAGGTCCGCTATGCCGATTTCACCACCATCACGCGCAGCCACACCGCCGCGGCGCCAACGCGCGACGCGGGCGAGATCGTTGCGCGCGCGCTCACGCTGCTCGAGCGCACCGAGGCCGGGCGCCGGCCGATACGCCTGCTCGGCGCCGGCGTGCACGGCCTGTGCGGGAACGACGCCGTCGCCGGTTTCCCGGGCGTGCTGAGATTCGGAGACTAGGCCGCGGGCGCGGGTGCGGGACCCGGTTTTGCATTCGCGCGAAATAGACCGATAATTTGCCGGCGGCCATGTCCAATTTTCTGCTCGATCTAAGTTTTGGCGTCAGACGCTCCGATGGCTATGTGTCGGACATCTGGCGCGCATCGACCACGCGCCTCGGCGATTTCCACCTCGGCACCAGCTCGATTGCGGGCGTGGAGGAATACCGCTTCAACAAGTCGGGCAAGTGCCGCAGCGCGTACAGCGGCGCCGAGGGCGCGCCGGCAGCGCTGCGCGACCGCGCCGGCTTCAGGTGGCGCCGCGCCGCCACGCCCCCGCGCGGCAGCGGCAGGGCCGCGCGCGTGGCCTGGATCGCTTTTCCCACCGACTACCTCTCAAGGCCGACAGTGGAACACGACGGCGAGATATTCTGGATCGCCGCCGCGCCGGCCCGCGGCGCGACCTATGTCGAATTCGCGTATGCGGCGGAGCCGGAGCAGGGAATTCGCGGCGTGCTCGATGTGATGCAGGACCGGACGCTGGTGCGCTGCGCCGCGCTGCCGAACGGCGAAACCCTGGTCATTTTTTGCTATCACGCAGATTGGGAGAATAAGGACCTGCGCGTGCCGGGAAACGGCATAGCCGCCGACATCCTGTTTTCCGCGGACGACCCGCTGGCGTCGGGGCGCCCCCTGCGGCATCGCTTCGGCCCGGCGCCGAAGGACGCGGAGGCGGTGCTGCTGCTCGAAATGGGCGGGGCTGCGATTACCAATTGATCGCTGCGCGCCATCGAAGTCCAGAGAATGACGGGGTCGATTGGATTTTTCGGTAACATGGCAGCCCTGACCCAAATCGCGCTGCCCATGCTGCCCCAGCCGCTGATCTTCCTCGACCTCGAGACCACCGGCATGGCGGCGGCGCAGGAGCGCATCACCGAGATCGGCCTGGTCGAGGTGGCCAAGGGCGAGTTCGTGGGCAGCTGGAGCCAGCTGGTCAATCCGCAAAAAAGCATCCCGCCCTTCATCCAGTCGCTCACCGGAATCACCAACCGGATGGTGCGGGATGCGCCCAGGTTCGAGCAGCTCGCACCGGACTTGTTCGAGCGGCTGGCGGGCAAACTGCTCATTGCCCACAACGCGCGCTTCGACTATGGCTTCCTCAAGGCCGAGTTCGCGCGCCTGGGCATGGCCTACCACTCGCGCGTGCTGTGTACGGCCAAACTCTCGCGCAAGCTCTACCCCGAACACCGTCGCCACAACCTCGACAGCCTGATCGAGCGCCACGGCCTCGGCTGCAGCGCGCGCCACCGGGCGCTGGGCGATGCCGAGGTGCTGTGGCAGTTCATGCGGAAAATCCACGCCGAGGTGGACGCCGCGCGCATCGATGCCGCGCTCAAGGCGCAACTGGACGCGCCCGGCGTGCCTGACGCCGCTTAGCCGCCGCTTGTCCAATTCGGCAGTTCAGCCGGCTGGCAGCGCGATGCCAGCGGCGTGTGCGGTAGCTGGAACTTGGAGGTGGTGTACCGACCAGCGGACAAGGCGAGTCACGCAAATACAAAGCTGCTGTCTCCGCCATTGAAAGGCGACGCCTACTCGATCAGCGGAACGACGCCGGCGCCGCGGAAGGCGTGGCCCATCATGATCATGCCGGCGTGGGGAGTGTCCAGGCCGGCGCTGAAATAAAGGAAGTGGAATACTTCGTCGGCGCGCCCGGCATCGACCAGCACGGTCAGGATCTGTTTTTCGTCGGAATAGACGCGGTGGCGCAGGCTGTGCGTGCCGATGCCGCGCGCATGATGCGCAATTGCGCTGATGACGCCGGTTTCGCGGCGCAAGGCTTCGAGCACCTCGGTTCCACGGCCGGCGGGCATGATGCAGATGAGCACGCGATACTCCCCGCGCGCGGGCAGATCCGCCATGGCGGGCGCCGGCTTATCCATGATCGCCGGAATGATGACCAAAGCGCGCCGCGACCTCGGAAGGAACGTAGGTTGCCATTTTCTCCAGCGGCATCATGTAGATCATGCCCATTCCCGGTGTGTCGAGCTTGGCGGCGACGTAAACACGCTCGAAGATGTGATCGGCATGGTCTGCAGGGGCAACGATGTAGAGCACTTCTTTTTCCGCATTGACCGTGATGCCGAGCACGCCGAGGTGCTTCTGCCGCACGCCGGTTCCGCGCGCGTAGAAAATGGTGGCGCCCTGCGCCCCGGCTTCCGTGGCGGCATCGACCACGGCGTCGGCCGAACCGCGCTGGACGATGCAGGTGATCAACACTGCATCGGTCAGCACCACGATCTCGTCGCGTCGTTTCATTCAGCCTGCCTCCTTTGCTTCGATTTCAACTTTCGCCCGCGCTGCGCCGGCGGATCCACAGTCCGACAGCCAGCACGCTGATTATCGGCCCGGCCGAGGCCATGGCGAGGATGCCGAAACCCTCCGCCGCACCGACCGCCTTGCTCAGGCCGAGGCCGAGGGCGAGGACCAGCGGGACCGTCACCGGCCCGGTGGTGACGCCCGCGCTGTCCCAGGCCAGGCTCACGTATTCCTCGACCGACAGCAGCGTGCATGCGAGCGCCACGGTGTAGGCACCGAGCAGCAGCGGCAGCATGGGCCACTGGAATATGATCTTGGCCACGCCCACAGCCGTGCCCAGGGCCACACCGACGGCGACGGCCTGGATCAGCAGCCTGCGCGGGTAGGCGCCGTCGGTGAGGTTTTCCACCGTCGCGCCCATGGCATTGAGCGCGGGCTCCGCTATGGTGGCGCCGTATCCGATGGCGGCGGCGAACAGCAGGGTCAGGGCCACGCCGAAAGGATAGGGGTAGAGCGGTTCGCCGCCGTTGACGGCATTGAAGGCGGACGGAACCACATTGCCAGCCTGGCCGCCCAGCGGGATCAGGCCTATGGTCAGCCCGAGGTTGAACAAGGTCATGCCGAGCACGGCCACCACTACGCCATAGGCGACGAGCTGGCGATGGGCAAGTCTTTCTCCAAGCACAAAACGCTGGACCAGCCACAACAGCAGGATAAGAGGGGCAATGGCCCGAACGGACGCCAGTATTTCGGCCACCGGCGTCTCGTTCCACCATGCTGAGGCGCCGCCGGCGCCAATGAGCGCGGGCAACGCTGCCGGATCGGGCACTTCCGCGACGAGGCCGACGGCGACCAGGATCACTGCCATCGCCGGGAACAGCGAGGCAAGCGTGACGATGCCGAAGCCGGAGAGGGGGTTGTCCTGCTGGCCCGCGGCGGCAGCGACGCCGATCCCCAGAGCCAGCACCAGCGGCACCGTCACCGGTCCGGTGGTGATCGCGCCGCAGTCCCAGGCGAGTCCCAGGATCGGCGCCAGACGCGGATCGAGCCCGGCGTAGACGGAAGCGGCCAGGCAGGGCACGAGCACCGCAATCACCAGCGTCTTCATGGGCCATGCGTAGATGAAGCGCAGCATGCCCAGCACCACGGCGGCGCCGACGCCGGCGCCGACGGCGAGCACCAGGCGATCGGGATAGCGCGTGAGCAGCAGGTGCAGCCAGGGCGTGCGCGCCGGGTCCAGCCCGGCGCCCGCGGCGCGCAATGCGCCGATCGCCGGTTCGGCGAATGTCGCGATCCCGCCGAGCAGGAACGCAAATACGAGCACGACTGTTGTGGGCGAGCGGTCGGGCAGTTTGAAGCCGATGTTTTCTGAAAACGGCATCAGCCCGTACTTGACCCCCTCCATGAACAGCATCAGCCCGAGCATGACCGCGAGCATGCCGAACGCGATCTCATCCCCCTCCCTTACCGTGGAGCGCAACGCGGCAATCTGGAACAGCGCAAGGAACAGCGCCAGCGGCACCACCGCGCGCACCTGTTCGAGGAAGCGCACGCTGACATAAGGCGTGAGCAGGCGGTGCAGGTCGATGAGCCGCAGACCCGGCGCCTTGCCATGGCGACCCACTTCGGCATGCACCTGGTTGTAGCTCACCAGGCGCTGCTTGACGCGCACTGCACTCAGGAACTCGCCGTAGCGCAGTCTGGGAGCAGGAGCGTCGGGATTTTCGGGATGCTTGGCTTGAGGCCGCGACACAGTGGGAGACACACAAGAATCAGGCAGCATCGATTCTAGCCCGATTGCCTGGGGAGGTACCAGCACATCGTTCATATCGGGCACATCGTTCTTTCCGTGAGGAGCGCATGCGCACTCGCACTCGGGATCGTGCGCCGGCCGGGCCGGCCTGCGGCCAGGCGTGCGTGGCGCTTATAACCGCGGCATATAGGCGGAGGAGACAAATGGCGATTTCGCTGCCGCCGTTCTCGCCTACCAGCAGCAGCGCTATTTGCGCACGACACGCGTGCAACTGACCGCGCGCTTCTACAACGACATGTACCACGCCGCCGATGCCGTGCACGACCCGCGCCGGCAATTGCTCGCCGGGCGTACGCCGGAGCAGGCGTATAACGGCGTCGCCTGGCTTTACGACGGTATCCAGCTGCCGCCTTGCAGGCGTTCGATGAGCCTGCGCACCGGCACAGGTATCGCGGCGCCGTGCGCCTCCTCCAGGCTCAGCCACATCTGGCCCTGCTCACGCGCGGCCGGGGCGAGTTTCTCGACCCGGCACAAGAGCGGCTGGATTTGCAGCTTGAAGTGGGTAAAGCCATGCGCGAGCGGCGCGAGCGGCCGCGGCGCGGCGATGCTGCAGCCATAGTTCGCGCGGCAGTGCGCGCGCACGCGGGCTGCGTCGGCGAGCTCGGGCAGGCTCCACAGTCCGCCCCAGATGCCCGAGGGCGGACGCTTTTCCAGCAGCACCTCGCCGGCTCGGACGAGCAGCAGCATGTGCGTGGTGCGCGTGGGCACGGGCCGCAAAGGGCGCGGCGCGGGAAAATCCTTGACACGCCCTAGTGCGAGAGCACGGCAGCTTTGCGCCAGCGGGCAATCGGTGCAGCGAGGCTTCGCGCGCGTGCACAGCGTCGCCCCCAGATCCATCATCGCCTGGGTGTAGCGTCCCGCGGCGCGCGCTGGCAATTGCTCCTCGGCCAATTGCCACAGGCGATTCTCAACGAATTTCTCGCCAGGAAAGCCCGCCACGGCGAAATGCCGCGCGAGCACGCGCTTGACGTTGCCATCCAGAATGGGCGCGCACGTGCCGTAGGCGAAAGCGGCGATCGCCGCCGCGGTCGAGCGGCCGATGCCGGGCAGCGCCTCGATCTTTTCGAGCGCGCGCGGAAACGCGCCGCCGTGGCGCTCGGCCAGCAGCTGCGCCGCGCGCTGCAGGTTGCGCGCGCGCGAGTAATAGCCCAGCCCGCTCCACAGCCGCAGCACTTCGTCCTGCGGCGCGCCGGCAAGCGTGGCGATGTCGGGGAAGCGCTCGAGGAAACGCCGGTAATACGGAATCACCGCGGCGACCTGGGTCTGCTGCAGCATGATCTCGGCGACCCAGATGCGGTAGGCGTCGCGCGTGCCCTGCCAGGGCAGATCGTGGCGTCCGTGGCGCTTGTGCCAGGCGAGCAGGCGGGCGGAGAAGGTAGATTTATTTTTGATTGGCGACACCGAACGGTACATGCCCGGTCGCCACATGCACAGCGGCCGAGTCGCAATGGCCCTGCTGGTCGTCGAAAAAAATATCGGCGCCGAATGCCTTGAGAAAGCGGCCCTTGTCCAGGCCGCCGAGGAACAGCGCCTCGTCGATGCGGATATTCCAGGCGCGCAGGGTGCGGATGACGCGCTCGTGCGCGGGCGCGCCGCGCGCGGTCACCAGGGCGGTGCGTATGGGCGAGCGCTCCGGCGGGTATTCGGACTGAATGCGGTGCAGCGCGGCGAGAAAACTCTTGAACGGTCCGCCCGATAGCGGTTCCCTGGCGGCATGGGTTTCGCTCCTGTCGAAAGCCGCCAGTCCGTCGCGCTTGTACACCTGTTCGGCTTCGTCGGAGAACAGCACCGCGTCGCCGTCGAAGGCGATGCGCAGTTCACCCTCCAGCGCCGGGTTCTGCCCGACATTCGAGGGCAGGATGGTGGCCGCGGCATGCCCCGCGGCCAGCGCCTGGCGCACGTCCTCGGGATTGGCCGACAGAAACAAGTGCGCATCGAACGCCGGCACATAGGGGTAGGTGCTTTCGCCGCCGGTGAAGGCCGCGCGCGAAATGTCGAGCTTGTAATGCCCGATCGAATTCATGATGCGCAGACCCGTGTCGGCGGTGTTGCGCGACAGCAGGATCACTTCCACCCGCGGCGGATCGTGCCGGTTGAGCGCCAACAGCTTGTTCACCAGGCCGAAGGCGATGCCCGGCTGGAGGACTTCGTCTTCGTGCTTGCGTTGATAGGCGTGATAGGCGGCCACGCCCTGTTCGTCGAACACGCGGTTGCTCTCCTCCAGGTCGAACAGCGCGCGCGAGGAAATGGCGACGACCAGTTTTCCGTCAAAGGATTCGGGCATGTGCGAGAGCTTTCTGCTGGTGCGGGTCAGCGTGACGCCGGAGGAGCATTGTTGGCCACGCGCGCCAATTGCGCAAGGGGCGCGCTTTGCCTGCGCGGTCGCGGCGCGCGCGCAAACAAGCCAGGGGGCTATTACCTGAAGGCCCAATAACGACGCGGACTTTCAGCCAATCCGGGTGCGGGCTCAAAGCGCGAAATCGGGATGGAGCGGGAGACGAGTCTCGAACTCGCGACCTCAGGCTTGGGAAGCCGGCGCTCTGCCAACTGAGCTACTCCCGCCCATGGGGGCAGATTCTAAAGCATTTCCGCAAGTTCTTCATCACCGCGCTGCAGGCGGCTGTGCGAGGGGCGTCATGATTTTCGTCAAATTCGAATCAAATAAAGCAAATCCCAGGCAACGTCGGCCCAAGACAAATGTCCTTGTGACAAAAATCAATAAGCATTTCTTCTAGTGGCCGAGCATTGATCCTCGCGTCATCCGTATGCAGATGAATGGAGGAAGCTACCATGTCTGAACTCGAGCACAATGAGGTTTCGCGGGAAACGCCGGAAAGCGATCGGATTGCATCGCCGAGTCGGCGCACGTTTCTAAAAGGCGTGGCCGGCGCAGGCGCGGCGGTCTCCCTGATCAGCAAGGGCGCCTGGGCCAACGGTGAGATCGGCTTCTGGGCGAAGGATCTCCCCAACGACAAGCTGACCGAGATGTTCAACACCATCGTCCGCATCCGCTGGCACGAGCGGACCATGGTGGACAAGATGATCACCGACCCCAAGTACCGGGGCTACAACCACTTTTATGCGGGCCAGGAGGCGGTCGCCGTGGGCGTCTGCTCGGCGCTGAACAACAAGGGCCCGTTCAACCAGCTCGACCTGGTGTACAGCACCCACCGGCCGACCGGCCACGCCATCGCCAAAGGCGTGGACATGAAGAAAATGGCCGCCGAGAACGACTTCCGCGCCACCGGCCTCAACGGCGGTTACGGCGGTGAGATGCATCTCTCGGACAAGTCCTGCGGCTTCATCGGCGCCGACGGCATGATCGGACCGGGTCACGTGATCGCGACCGGTTCCGCCTTCGCCTTCCGCGCCCGCGGCAGCAAGCAGGTATCCGTGGTGTTCGGCGGCGACGGCACCTATGCCACGCCGCACTTCCATGCCGCGCTCAACAACGCGGCGCTGCTGCAGCTGCCGTTCATTTACGTGCTGGAGAACAATCTCTATCACCAGTACGCGCACTATTCCTATTCCTGCCCGATGAAGGACATCGCCGACGCGGCCCGCACCTACCGTATACCGGGCGTGGTCGTCGACGGACAGGACGTATTCCAAGTCTACAACGCCGCGAAAACCGCGGTGGACCGGGCACGTGCCGGCGAGGGTCCGACCCTGATCGAGGCGAAGACCTATCGCTATTACAACCACTGGGGTGCGCCCGGCGCGGAGGCCGGCCAGCTCGGTGCGTTCGGCTACGACCCGCTGGCGATTTCCTCGTTCCGTCCGGAGCGCGAAGTGCGCGCCTGGATGATGCGCGATCCGGTGGACATCTGCCGCAACACCCTCGTCAACTGGGGTGTGCTGACGCGCGCGCGGGCGGATGAGATCGAAGCCGCGGCGAAGAAGGAAGCGGTCGACGCCTTCGCGTGGGCCGACCAGCAGCCGTTCTGCAAGCCGGAGGACGGTCTCAAGAACGTTTTTGTCGAGGGCGTAGTAGCCGCCCGGCAGTTTGGCTGAGGAGAAAACCATGGCACGCAAAAGCTGGATGTATGCAGTCCTCGAGGCTGTGCAATACGAAATGCGCAAAGACAAGGACATGATCTGGATTTTCGAGCTCACCCCGCCAGTGGCTTCCACCCCCGGCAAGCCGGTGATCAATCTGGAGAAAGAATTCGGGCGCAAGCGCGTGGTGAACACCGGCATCGACGAAAACTGGATGGCCTCGTGCGTCCTGGGCGCGGGCCTCGCCGGGTCGAAGGCCGTGACCTACATTCCCTACCAGGGGAACTGCATGTGCTTCCAGGTGATTCAGAACCACGCAGGCAAGCTGCGCTCCATGACGGGGGGAATGGCGTCGATGCCTATCGTGTTCCTTCTGGAGATGACCGGACAGACGCCGGGTTTCGCCGGCCAGCATTCGGACTACGAGATCGACACCTATTATGCGCACATCCCCGGCGTCAAGACGGTCGTTCCGTCCACGCCCACGGATGCGAAGGGCATGATGGCCGCGGCGATCCGCGATCCCAATCCCGTCTGCTACCTTTACCCCGCGGGGCTGCGCGATATGATGGAAGATGTGCCGGATGACCAGTACGAGACGCCATTGGACAAGGCCGCCGTGCGCACCAGCGGAAGCGACATCACCATCGTCGGTTCGGGCGGCGGTATGCCCGAGGTACTCAAGGCGACCGAAGCCTTGCAGAAGCAAGGCATGAAGGTCGAGGCGATCGATCTGCGCAGCTTGAAGCCGATGGACACCGAGACGCTGGTGAAATCGGTGCAGAAGACCAAGCGCCTGTTGACCGTCGACCAGTCCTATTACACCCTTTGCCCGGGTGCGGAAGTGATCGCGCGCGTGGCGGAAAACGTCCGCGGCGCGCGCTTCAAGCGCGTGGCCTTCCCCGACGCGCCGCCGCCGGCGGCGCCGGAGATGTTCCTGTGGATGCGGCCCAACGCCGATCACATCATCGCCGCGGCGAAGAAGCTGGTCGGCTGATGGATGCCGATCGGGAGCCGTCAGCAACCTGCACTAACTGCGGCAGCGCCAGCCTGCGCGCAAGCCAGGTGCGCTCCGCGTTCTGGCAGGATGACCGGCTCGTGGTCGTGGAGGACATTCCCGCGCTCGTCTGCGGGGCATGCGCCGAGCAGTTTTACGACGATGCCACGGTCGTGGGGCTGGATTTGCTCCGCGGCGCGGGTTTTCCGGCGGAAAAGGCGCGCGCCGAATTGCGCGTGCCGGTGTTTTCCTTCGGCGACAGGGCCGCGGCCAAGAGCGGGCCATGACGCGGGCGGCAAGGCGCGGAGGGCGGCTGTTCCTGGCCGTTCTCGCCATTGCCGCCTGCGTGTTCGCACAAGCCGCGGGCGAAGACAACGCTTTCATGCCGAAGGGCGGCAGGGCGCTGTTACTCGACCTGCTCGGCGCACCGACGGACCAGGCAGAATTGCGCGCAATTGCGCAAGCGCGCCGCACCGAGCCGGAATGGCGCGATTTCGTCGCCGCGCGCAAGCAGGCGCTGAGCGAGCGTGAGCTCGCGACGCTCGCAGCCTATCTCGCTGTGAACATGCCGATGTCCGATGACGCCGCGAAACGCGACAAACTTGCCTTGGCGCTGCCGCCTGACGGACGCGACCTCGCCTGGAACGGATGCCAAAACTGCCATTCGCTGTTCGCGAGTCACCTGACGCAGCGCCGCAATGCGCAGGGCTGGCGCAACATGTTCCTGTCGCCGTTCCATCGCGAGCTGAAAATGAGCCCGCAGGAGCGTGAGGAGTTCGCGCGCTATTCGGCCCTCAACATGCCGATGAAAATCGAGGACGTGCCCCAGGATTTGCGCTTCTGACCGGAGAGATTGCCATGAATATCACCCGTCCTTGCGCGCGCGCCGCCTGGCTCCTGACCGCGGCATTCCTCGTCGCAAGCCCGGCACAGGCAGCCGACGTGTTCGACTTTATTCCTTTGGGAGGCAGAACGCTGCTGGCCAAGGCCTTCGCGAGCCGCCCGCCGGCCGATGAAGTGAAGGGGCTGCTCGCCGGAAAACGCACGCGCGAAGAGTGGCTGGTCTATTTGCGCGAGCACAGCAAAGCGATCGCGGGACTGAAAAGCTTGAGCGAGAAGGAGTTGCTCACGCTCGCCGACTATCTGTCGTTCAACATGCCGCTGCCGGCCGCCAAGATTCCCGCGAACCCCGCCCAGGCGAATTGGGAGAAGCTGCTGCCGCAGGACGGGCGCGACTTTACGCTCGATTATTGCCAGAGCTGCCATATCGTCACGGTCGTGATCACGCAGAAGCGTTCCAGCAATGCCTGGCTGGGCTCGATGAACAAACCAAGCCACATCCAGATTAAGCTGACGGGCGCCCAGCGCGAGGCGCTGGCGAGCTACCTCGTCCTCAACGCGGCGATCCCGATCGACCTGGTGCCGGAAGAACTGCGCGCCGGCGGCGCCACCTATTAGCGGCGCAAGGCGGCTGCGACGCCGGGGGTGTGACAGATGCTGTTCACCTCGCTCGAATTCTTCGTCTTCCTCCCGCCGGCGCTGATCCTGTTCGCACTGCTTCCGGCCGGGCGACGCTGGATCTGGCTTCTGCTCGCAAGCTACGCCTTCTACGGGGCGTTTCGACCCTTCAACCTCGTATACCTGGGCGCGGTGACTCTCATCATCTGGGGCTGCGGCGTGGCGCTGGAGCGCACGTCGCGCGAGCGCTCGCGGCGCCTGCTCCTCGTCGCCGGCCTGGTCGTGGTGATCGGCTCGCTTTTCGCCTTCAAATTCTACGACTTCATCGCTGGCGAGCTGGAGCGGCTGGTCGGCGAGACATTCGGCTCGGAATACGCGATTGCGCTGCCGCGGCTCGCCGTGAGCACGCCGGTCGGCTATTCCTTCTATGCCTTTTCGGCAGTGAGCTACCTCATCGATACTTTTTCCCGGCGCCTCCCGGGACAGCAGAGCACCGGCCAGGTCGCGCTCTACCTGGCCTGGTTCCCCAAAATCCTTGCCGGCCCGATCGACCGCGCCACGAATTTCCTGCCGCAACTGTCGGCCGGGCTGCGCGCGGATCCCGAGCGGCTGGTGCTCGGCTTGCAACTGATCGGCTGGGGCTTGGTCAAGAAAGTGGTGATCGCCGACAACCTCGCGCCCATGGTCGACAAGATCTTCGGCATCGCAGCCTTTGCCTCGCCGATCGATCTTTTGATCAGCGTCTATTTTTTCGCTTTCCAGATCTACTGCGACTTCTCCGGCTACACCGACATCGCGATCGGCGTGTCGCTTCTGTTCGGACTGCAACTGATGGAGAATTTCCGCCGGCCCTATCTCGCCCGGAGCACGGCCGAATTCTGGGGCGAGCGCTGGCACATCTCGCTCGGGCGGTGGTTCCGCGACTATCTCTACATCCCGCTCGGCGGCAGCCGCGCCGGGCCGGTGCGCCAGTACCTGAACCTGATGCTGGTGTTTATCGCCAGCGGCCTGTGGCACGCGGGGCTAGGTTACGGTGTCGGCTGGACCTTCCTCGTGTGGGGCGCGTTGAACGGCGCGTATCAATGGGCGGGCGTGGCGACACGCCCGTTCTGGAGCCGCGTCGGCGAACGCCTGCCGCGCGTAAGCGGGAGCCTGCCGCTCGCCGCGCTGCGCGTGCTGCTGACCTTCCACCTGATCGCGATCACCTGGGTGTTTTTCCGCGCGCGTTCGCTCGGCGATGCATGGCTGATTCTCAAGAAAATCGCCTTGAACCTCGTCGAGATTCCGTCCCTGCTGTCGAGATTCCCGTTCACCACGGAGCATTACACCGCCTTCGCCCTGATCGCATTCCTGATCGGCGTCGAGATCGTCGATGAGCGCCGGTCGATTTTCCAGAGATTGGCTGCCGCGCCGGTGGCGGTGCGCTGGGCCCTCTGGTATCTCGCCATCCTCGCCCTGCTGATCCTCGGCCGGTGGCAGGCGCGCGAGTTTATCTACATGCAGTTCTGACGCATGCAACGCCTAGTCAAATCCGCGCTCCTGTTCGTCGTGATCGGCCTCGCGCTCTACGCCGGCATCTATTATGCGGCCGAGCGGCTCATGTTTCACACCGGGCGCAGCAATCCATTCTTCAAGATCGCCACGGCGCAGGAGAGCGCGGTCGACTGGGTGATCCTCGGCGCGTCGCACGCCATGCCGCTGGATTTTGCCGACTTCAATGCGCAGATGGAGCGCGAGACGCGGCTGCGGATCCTCAACCTGGCCGCGCCCGGGGCGGGGCCGCTCTACAATCGCTTCGTTTTCGAACACTTCCTGCGCGCGCATCGCGCGAGGAATGTACTCTACGTGGTGGATTCCTTCGCGTTCTACTCGCGCACCTGGAACGAGGAGCGCTTCGCCGATGCCAAGCTGCTCAGGCGCACGTCGTTCGAGCCCGCCATTGCCCGTCGCCTCTGCGACTACGCCCGGGATGAAGGCGTGGACCCGCGCGCCGTCCTAGACTATGTCGCCGGATTCTCCAAGATCAACAACCGGGAACGCTTCGAGCGCGACGCCTGGGAAGGCGAGAGACAATTCGAGCGCGTCTATCCACCTTCGGCCAGCGCCGTAAAGAAACGCATCGCTTACCTGTACCCGGACAAGACCGCCGCGGCAGCCCTGAGCCACTACCTCGAGGCGCTCTCGACGCTCATCGCAACTGCACGGCAAGCAGGCGCGAACGTGGTCGTCATCAAGATGCCGACGCCGTCGCAGTACCGCAGCCAGCTTCCAGACGAGGCGGCGTTCGACCAAGCGATGGTGCGCCTGCTGGCCGCCGCCGACGTGCGATTCCATGACTTCTCTAAAGCGATCGACGAACCGCGCTTCTATTTCGACACCGATCATTTGAATCGGGCCGGGCTGACGGAGTTCCTTGCCCGTTATCTCAAACCGGTCCTCGTCCCGGCGAACGGCGGCCGACTGAGGCAATAGAGCAGACATCGTCTCCTGGTCTTGGGAGACCGGCGCGCTGCCAACCGGCTGCTTTCGGCGCCGGGTCGAACCTCGGCCCGCGGCGTCCTGCGCGATGGCTGATGCGGGGCCGGCGGGCTCCAAGAATCCGTAACAAAGAAAGTCATTGTGTTAAGGCCTGACTTAGAATCCGTTGCCAAATGAATTTGGCAACGGCTGATATAGGGGGGTATGAGGGGACGTGTCCCCTCATTTCGAAATAATCTCTTAGGGGAGCACGAGGGGAGATATCCCCTCGCTTTGTTACTTTAAGCCGCCGGCCCAAACCCGGATCTGGCGTCATCAAGTGGCCGGCGTTTGAGTCGGGGCGCGCAGGCGGGGTCCGGGTGCACGCCCTGCGCGAGATGGTCGAGAACCAGTCGCTTGCCTTCGATGCGTACCAAGTCCATGAATCCTTGCGCAATCGCTGAAATCTGTTTGCCGATCGGATAGACGAAGTGCCAGTGGCGCTCGAGCGGGAACCCTTCCACGTCCAGGCAGGTCAGCTGTGATTGCTCGGTCTCGAGACCGAAGCTGTAGCGCGACAGAATCGACACGCCGAAGCCGGTGAGAATCGCCTGCTTGATCGCCTCGTTCGTGCTCAGCTCCATTGTCACCCGTGGCTTCAGATGGTGCCGATCGAAAACCGCCTTTGCCGCCAGGCGCGTGCCTGATCCGGGTTCTCGCATCAGGAACGGCTCCTGCGCCAGGCGTGCGAATGAAATCTTCTTCTCCTGCGCCAAGGGATGGTCGGCGCGCGCAAAAACGACCATCGGATTGGGCAGAATCGTTTGCGTGACGACTTCCTCCGACCCGGGTGGATCGGCGAAGATGTAAAGATCGTCCTGATTGGCGGCGAGGCGTTCAATCAGCCCCTGGCGGTTGTGTATCTGCAATGACACTTCTATGCCGGGATAGCGGCGGATGAATTCAGCGAGCATCCGCGGCGCGAAATACTTCGCGGCCGTGCTGACAGCGAGGCGCAGGCGCCCGGAGTCGAGGCCGCGCATGCCGGCCAAGGTATCCTCAAGATCCGACAGCGTGCGAAATACTTCCTTGCAACTCGCCTGAAGCCTGCTGCCGGCTTCGGTCAGATAGATGCGCTTGCCAATCTGCTCAAACAGGGGCAGACCGACGGTTGCGCTGAGTTTCTTGATTTGCACCGAGGCTGTCGGTTGGGCCATATGCAGCTCTTCCGCGGCGCGGGTAAAACTGCCCAACCTGGCGCTGGCTTCGAACATGCACAGCTGCGGGAGCATTCCGTGCCTGAGGTAACGGTGGATATTCGACTGCGGCATGGCGATTTCTCCTGAAAGATTGCCAATACCGCCATGCTCAAATGCACAGCGGCCTTCACCTCACTGGCGAAGGCCGCTGTCCGGAAAAGGACCTTCGCCGAGCTGGCAAAGGTCTCGCTCGCATTGCTTCGAGCAATGCCGGGACGACCGGGGCGGAGCCCGTATTGACGGTCGCGCCGTAGCAGCCAACCGGCTGCCGAAGCTACTCCCCTTTGGAGGGGCGCCCGGCTTACGCCGGGACACACAAGCTATATATAGCAGACAAGATCCTCCGGATCAAGGTTTCCCTGCGCCGGCGATCCATTACGAATCGTAATTCTCGCCATTACTCAATATTGCCGGGTCTTCGGTTTCATAATGCCATGTATCACAAACTTCAAATTTTCTTCGGCGGCGCCTGCGTCCATACTTGGTTCAACAGAGCATGTTGCAGCCCACGCGGCGAATGCCGGTCCGTGGAAACAAGAACTGAATGGAGGCTGATATGCAAGACAGAGAAGCCCACGGCAAGCCGATCGAAGAACTCGTTAGTGGTCTCGAGACGCACCTCGAACGCGGTTTGACCGGGCAGGAGGCCGAGGCGCGTCTGGCGAAGTTCGGCGGCAACGAGCTGACCGAGCGGCCGCGGCCGGGATTTCTCGCGCTCCTCTGGGATCAGTTCAACAATTACCTCGTGATCATTTTGATCATCGCGGCGCTGGTTTCGCTCGCGCTCGGGGAGTACGTCGATTCCATCGCCATCATGGTCATCGTGGTGCTGAACGCGGTGGTCGGTGTGATCCAGGAATCGAAGGCGGAACAGGCGCTCGCGGCGCTGAAGAAGATGGCCGCGCCGAACGCCCAGGTCATTCGAGACGGGCAGCAGATGACGATTCCGGGCCGGGAGATCGTCGGGGGCGACATCGTCCTGCTCGAAGCCGGAAACTATGTTCCCGCCGATCTGCGCCTGGTCGAGAGCGTGAATCTGAAGATCGAGGAGGCCTCGCTGACCGGCGAATCGGTGCCGGTGGAGAAGAATGCCGGGGTGGTGCTGGACAAGGAAATACCGCTCGGCGACCGCAAGAACACCGCCTTCATGGGCACGCTGATCACCTACGGACGCGGCAAGGGGCTGGTGACCGGCACGGGCATGAACACCCAGATCGGCCTCATCGCCGAAATGATCCAGTCGTTCGAGGCCGAGGACACGCCGCTGCAGAAGAAGCTCGAGCATCTGGGGAAAGTTCTCGGAACGGCGTGCCTTGCCATCTGCGCGCTGGTGTTCATCTATGGCCTGTTTCGGGATACGCATCTGGCGGACGCCCTGGACGGCGGCTTCCTCAATTATCTGGAGGCCGAGAAGAAGGACATCATCAATCTGTTCATGACCGCGGTGAGCCTGGCCATCGCCGCCGTTCCCGAAGGCCTGCCGGCGATCGTGACCATCTGCCTCGCCCTGGGGATGCAGCGGATGATCAAGCACCACGCATTGATCCGCAAGCTCCCCGCGGTGGAGACGCTCGGTTGCGCGACTGTGGTCTGTTCGGACAAGACGGGCACCCTGACGCAAAACCAGATGACCGTGGTGCAGGGATGGACCGGCGGCAAGCGCTTCCGCGTAACGGGAGAAGGCTATGACCCGAGCGGGCAGTTTTTCGTGGGTACGCAGCCCTTCGATCCGCGCACGGATGCGGATGCAAGCGTACTGCTCCACGGTGCATTGGTCTGCAACGACACGAAACTCGAGGAAAGAAGCGACGAAGCGGGCAAGCGCTCGTGGCAGATCATCGGCGATCCCACCGAAGGCGCCATGGTCGTTGCCGCAGCGAAGAGCGGGTACCGGCGCGCCGAGCTGGAAAAAGCCCTGCCCCGGATTCAGGAGATTCCGTTCGATTCCGAGCGCAAGCGCATGACCACGATACACAGCGTAGCTGGCGCGCATGCCCAGGCCGGGTTCCAAGCTACGGTCTCGGGCCTCGGCGCTGCGCCGGTCATCGCCTTCGTCAAGGGCGCGCCCGATGTCATCCTCGATCTGTGTGCGCAAGGGCTGGAATCCGGCCAGGCCGTCGGGCTGACGCAGGAGATGCGCGCGGCGATACTCGAGCAGAATCACGACATGGCGAGCAACGCGCTGCGGGTGCTCGCAGTGGCCTATCGCCCGCTCGCGGAAGTCCCGGCAAGCGTGACCCCGGAAACGGTGGAGAAGGATCTCGTCTTCGTCGGGCTGCTCGGCATGATCGACCCGCCGCGGCCGGAGGTGATCGATGCCTTGAAGGTGGCTCGCGGCGCCGGCTTGAAGAGCGTCATGGTGACGGGCGATTACAAGGACACCGCCGAGGCCATCGCCCGGGACATCGGCCTGCTCACCCCCGGCGGGCTGGTGCTGACCGGTCCGGAAATCGAAAAGCTCAGCGACGCGGAACTCACCGCCCGGACCGACAGGCTCGAAGTGTGCTGCCGCGTCTCGCCCCAGCACAAGACCAGGATCGTCGATGCGTTCAAGGCGCGCGGCCACGTGGTGGCGATGACCGGCGACGGCGTCAACGACGCGCCGGCGCTGAAGCGGGCGAACATCGGCGTCGCCATGGGCATCACCGGCACGGATGTGGCCAAGCAGACGGCGGACATGGTTCTCACCGACGATAATTTCGCCAGCATCGTCGCGGCGATCGAACAGGGGCGGATCATCTATTCCAACATCCGCAAGTTCGTCTACTTCCTGCTTGCCTGCAATGTCGGGGAAATTCTCATCATCTTCGGCTCCATGCTGGTGGGCCTGCCCATCCCGCTGCGGCCGGTTCAGCTGCTTTGGCTGAATCTGGTCAGCGACGGCGCCCCCGCGCTTGCCCTGGGGCTGGAGAAGGGCGATGCCGACATCATGAAGCACCCGCCGCGCTCCCCGACCGAGCCCGTCATCAACAGGGATATGGCGATCGGCATCGGGGTGGTCGGCGTGGTCGACGCGCTTGCCATTCTTGCGGTCTTCTACCTGGCCCTGCAGCGCTACCCCGGCGAGCTGGTGGCAGCCCAGACCATCGCCTTCGTCACCCTGTGCAGCTCGGAGCTGATCCGCGCCTTTACCGCCCGCTCCGAGTACCACAGCATTTTCTCCATCGGCGTGTTTTCCAACCGCTGGATGGTCTGGGCCGTGGGGGTGTCGTTCCTGCTGGTGCTGATGGTGGTGTACGTGCCATTCCTGAGGCCGTTCTTCGACACCGTTCCTCTCACTCTGGACGACTGGCTGTTCATGCTGCCGTTCTTCTTCGCCTCGCCGGTCGCGATGGAACTGCTCAAGGTTTACTTCCGCGGCCGCACGGCAACGGCGATGGAAACGGCCACCATATCTGGCGCACCTGTCGCCGGCCTGGTGCAGCCGCGTGCAAGTCTCGCATCGATGTCGCAACAGTTCGCAGGAGGGAACACCATGCTAAAGATACTTGTCCCGGTCGACGGCTCCCGTAATTCCCAGTTCGCGGTGAAGCAGGTCATCAAGGAATTCATGAACAACACGGCGATGGAGATTCACCTGCTAAACGTCCAGACGCCGTTTACCCAGTACATCGCGCGCTTTGTCAGCAGGAAGAACCTTCACGACTACCACCGCGATGAGGCCAAAAAGGTGCTGGACCCGATCAAGCAGATGCTCGACGGCTTCGGTGTCCCCTACTCGGCGCACGCCGAAGTGGGCGAGCAGGCGAAAACCATCACCGATACAGCCCGCCGTTTGCGCTGCGACCACATCGTGATGAGCACGGCGCGCAAGAACTCGCTGACGCGGATGGTCGAGAATTCGGTCACCAACAGGGTACTCGAACTGACTACGGTGCCGGTCGAGTTGGTCGCGGGCGACTCGGTGTCGAAGTGGGAGCGCTACGGCATTCCAGCCGCCCTCGGCACGGTGGCCGCGTTGGTTATTGCGGCCGCGGATTGAGGCGCTGCCCGGTAGCGGCACAGGTGCAGCTGCGGGACAGCAAGAGGCGCTGCGCTTGAGCGCAGGCGGGGGCAAGAACGTACCGCGGCGGCTGGTGATATTCGGGGCGATCAAGCGCTCGGAAACGATCGCCCGACCATGTTGGTCCAGCGGCTCGGCGTCGTTGTCGAAATCCATGACGCCCTTCGCGATGATCCGGCCTGGCGCGGACGTCCGGGATATCAGGAACCGTTCAGGGTACCGCGGGTCGCGCACGCTGACATAGCCGAAACCGTCCGCACACCCTGCTTGTATCGGATGTGCTTGATTGTCACCAGGAGTTCATTTGAAAATGAGGGGACACATCCTCTCATACTCCCCTATATCAGCCGTTGCAAAATTCATTTTGCAACGGCTTCCAAGTCTTCGATCAAGGCTTTTGTGTTGAGCTTCGGCCGGGCGACAGCGTCAGAGAGCATGACGCGTGCGAGCGATACCACGCCCGGTATCCCGCATGCCCGGTGCATGCGGGATGTGTTCTTCCCCAGGGCGGCGGAACGGCATAGTGCTTTGCCGGCTGCCGTCCTCCTCATGTCTTCCTCCTCATTTCGATGATTCTGGCACGGCGCCGGCCGTGTTTTGGGGATTCGATCCATATCATGGTGGATATCATTCATCCACCGGGGAAAAAAGAACCTGACTCGGTTCCAAGGGAGTTCCCGCCGGCATTGCCTGGATACCATGGCCGGCGCGAGTCTTGATCTTCTTGTGTGGTATGCCCTGGCGCGCCGCAGTATAATTCAGCGGCCATTTGTGGCACACGGAAGTTGACGCAGGCGCGGACTCGGAGGCATAGCCAGATGGAATTTGTAGCGGAAATTCAGACACCACAATTCTGGACCGGTTTGTTGATGATCATCTGGGTCAACATCGTGCTGTCCGGCGACAATGCGGTGGTCATCGCTCTTGCGGCCCGTTCGTTGCCGCAGCGGCAGCAAGGCAAGGCGGTCGCATGGGGCGCGGGCGCCGCGGTGGTGTTGCGGATCGTCCTCACCATCGTTGCCGTCGCGGCGCTGAAATGGCCTTACCTCAAGCTTATCGGCGGACTGCTGCTGCTGTGGATCGCGACCAAGCTGTTGATGCCCGAGGACGGCGGCGGCGATGTCGAAAGCTCGGATAGTTTGATCCAGGCGATCAAGGTCATCCTGATCGCCGACCTGGTGATGAGCCTGGACAATGTGATCGCGGTGGCGGCAGCGGCGAAAGGCAGCACTCTGCTGCTGGTGCTGGGACTCACGATCAGCATTCCACTGGTGATCTTCGGCGCCACCATACTGATGAAGCTGATGGAGCGTTACCCGGTCATTATCACGATCGGCGCGGGTCTGCTCGGCTGGGTGGCCGGTGAGATGCTGGTCACCGACGTGACGCTGGTCGATTGGATCAGCAACAACATGCCGTGGATGCACATACATCTGCCGCTTTTTGGCGATATCAGCTGGGCGCAGATACTGGGCGTCGTGTTCGTGGTCGTGGTCGGAAAATGGATGGCGGCGCGCGCCGAGAAAGCGATGGAGAAAGAGAAAGTCGTTGATCTTGCCGCCGGGGAACAGCAGGAAGGATAACCGCGGTTCAGCAAAGGGAGTCAATCAATGCTTCGGGTTTTGATACCAATTGACGGTTCGGAGAATTCACTGCGCGCGGTCCAGTTCGTGATCAGGAAGCTGCCGCTCTACAAGGAGCCGCTGGAACTTCATCTGCTCAACGTTCAGCACCCGTTTCCCGGCACGATCCAGGGCGTCCGTCACGAGGCCGAGCAGTTCCACCATGATGAGGGCGCGAAGGCTCTCGCCGAAGCGCGCAAAGCCCTCGACGCGACCGGTATCAAGTATGTCTACCATATTGGCATCGGCGACAGCGGCGAGGTGATTGCGCATTTCGTCAGGGAGAAAAAGATCGAGCAGGTCGTAATGAGCACGCGCGGCATGGGCTCGGTCGCGAACATGTTGCTCGGGTCGGTGGCGAACAAGGTGTTGCACTTGGTCGACGTGCCGGTGCTGCTGGTGAAATAGGGCGGCGCGTTTCCGGCGCCCGGTCAGCAGCCGGGACGCAGCCTTGGAATCCGTTGCAAAATGAATTCTGCAGCGGCTGATACAGGGGAGTATGAGGGGACGTGTCCCCTCATTTTGAATTGAACTCTTAGCCGGCTTCAGAGCGAAGTTTCGAATTTTCTGGATCGCCCGCGCAGTTGCTGCGTTCATCGCTTGCCGTCGTCCGTGACAGGTGAGACAGGCTTGCACACCGTCATTTTCTCCTGGCAGGGCTGTCCCGGGCCGGACTTGGGCGATTTCGGATAAGCGGCGCAATCGATCCAAGTACTGCCTGGTGGCAGCCGCTATCGCGCACGAGAGCGGAAGAAGCCCTGTATGCAAGACAGACACGCCCACGGCAAGCCGATCGAAGAACTCGTCAGCGGCCTTCAGACACACCTTGAACGCGGTTTGACCGGGCAGGAGGCCGAGGCGCGTCTGACGAAGTTCGGCGGCAACGAGCTGACCGAGCGGCCGCGGCCGGGATTTCTCGCGCTCCTCTGGGATCAGTTCAACAATTACCTCGTGATCATTCTGATCATCGCGGCGCTGGTTTCGTTCGCGCTCGGGGAGAACGTCGACTCCATCGCCATCATGGTCATCGTGGTGCTGAACGCGGTGGTCGGTGTGATCCAGGAATCGAAGGCGGAACAGGCGCTCGCGGCGCTGAAGAAGATGGCCGCGCCGAACGCCCAGGTCATTCGAGACGGGCAGCAGATGACGATTCCGGGCCGGGAGATCGTCGGGGGCGACATCGTCCTGCTCGAAGCCGGAAACTATGTTCCCGCCGATCTGCGCCTGGTCGAGAGCGTGAATCTGAAGATCGAGGAGGCCTCGCTGACCGGCGAATCGGTGCCGGTGGAGAAGAATGCCGGGGTGGTGCTGGACAAGGAAATACCGCTCGGCGACCGCAAGAACACCGCCTTCATGGGCACGCTGATCACCTACGGACGCGGCAAGGGGCTGGTGACCGGCACGGGCATGAACACCCAGATCGGCCTCATCGCCGAAATGATCCAGTCGTTCGAGGCCGAGGACACGCCGCTGCAGAAGAAGCTCGAGCATCTGGGGAAAGTTCTCGGAACGGCGTGCCTTGCCATCTGCGCGCTGGTGTTCATCTATGGCCTGTTTCGGGATACGCATCTGGCGGACGCCCTGGACGGCGGCTTCCTCAATTATCTGGAGGCCGAGAAGAAGGACATCATCAATCTGTTCATGACCGCGGTGAGCCTGGCCATCGCCGCCGTTCCCGAAGGCCTGCCGGCGATCGTGACCATCTGCCTCGCCCTGGGGATGCAGCGGATGATCAAGCACCACGCATTGATCCGCAAGCTCCCCGCGGTGGAGACGCTCGGTTGCGCGACTGTGGTCTGTTCGGACAAGACGGGCACCCTGACGCAAAACCAGATGACCGTGGTGCAGGGATGGACCGGCGGCAAGCGCTTCCGCGTAACGGGAGAAGGCTATGACCCGAGCGGGCAGTTTTTCGTGGGTACGCAGCCCTTCGATCCGCGCACGGATGCGGATGCAAGCGTACTGCTCCACGGTGCATTGGTCTGCAACGACACGAAACTCGAGGAAAGAAGCGACGAAGCGGGCAAGCGCTCGTGGCAGATCATCGGCGATCCCACCGAAGGCGCCATGGTCGTTGCCGCAGCGAAGAGCGGGTACCGGCGCGCCGAGCTGGAAAAAGCCCTGCCCCGGATTCAGGAGATTCCGTTCGATTCCGAGCGCAAGCGCATGACCACGATACACAGCGTAGCTGGCGCGCATGCCCAGGCCGGGTTCCAAGCTACGGTCTCGGGCCTCGGCGCTGCGCCGGTCATCGCCTTCGTCAAGGGCGCGCCCGATGTCATCCTCGATCTGTGTGCGCAAGGGCTGGAATCCGGCCAGGCCGTCGGGCTGACGCAGGAGATGCGCGCGGCGATACTCGAGCAGAATCACGACATGGCGAGCAACGCGCTGCGGGTGCTCGCAGTGGCCTATCGCCCGCTCGCGGAAGTCCCGGCAAGCGTGACCCCGGAAACGGTGGAGAAGGATCTCGTCTTCGTCGGGCTGCTCGGCATGATCGACCCGCCGCGGCCGGAGGTGATCGATGCCTTGAAGGTGGCTCGCGGCGCCGGCTTGAAGAGCGTCATGGTGACGGGCGATTACAAGGACACCGCCGAGGCCATCGCCCGGGACATCGGCCTGCTCACCCCCGGCGGGCTGGTGCTGACCGGTCCGGAAATCGAAAAGCTCAGCGACGCGGAACTCACCGCCCGGACCGACAGGCTCGAAGTGTGCTGCCGCGTCTCGCCCCAGCACAAGACCAGGATCGTCGATGCGTTCAAGGCGCGCGGCCACGTGGTGGCGATGACCGGCGACGGCGTCAACGACGCGCCGGCGCTGAAGCGGGCGAACATCGGCGTCGCCATGGGCATCACCGGCACGGATGTGGCCAAGCAGACGGCGGACATGGTTCTCACCGACGATAATTTCGCCAGCATCGTCGCGGCGATCGAACAGGGGCGGATCATCTATTCCAACATCCGCAAGTTCGTCTACTTCCTGCTTGCCTGCAATGTCGGGGAAATTCTCATCATCTTCGGCTCCATGCTGGTGGGCCTGCCCATCCCGCTGCGGCCGGTTCAGCTGCTTTGGCTGAATCTGGTCAGCGACGGCGCCCCCGCGCTTGCCCTGGGGCTGGAGAAGGGCGATGCCGACATCATGAAGCACCCGCCGCGCTCCCCGACCGAGCCCGTCATCAACAGGGATATGGCGATCGGCATCGGGGTGGTCGGCGTGGTCGACGCGCTTGCCATTCTTGCGGTCTTCTACCTGGCCCTGCAGCGCTACCCCGGCGAGCTGGTGGCAGCCCAGACCATCGCCTTCGTCACCCTGTGCAGCTCGGAGCTGATCCGCGCCTTTACCGCCCGCTCCGAGTACCACAGCATTTTCTCCATCGGCGTGTTTTCCAACCGCTGGATGGTCTGGGCCGTGGGGGTGTCGTTCCTGCTGGTGCTGATGGTGGTGTACGTGCCATTCCTGAGGCCGTTCTTCGACACCGTTCCTCTCACTCTGGACGACTGGCTGTTCATGCTGCCGTTCTTCTTCGCCTCGCCGGTCGCGATGGAACTGCTCAAGGTTTACTTCAGGAAACGGGTGGCGGGAACGATGGAAACTGCGTAGGCGTGCTGTGTTATTTAAGCCGCGCGCCGCAGTTCGAGCAGAAACGATCGTCTGCGGCCCGCGGGGTGCCGCACTTGACGCAGGAACCGGCGCCGCTCGCCTGATCTGCGGATGTCTTCGCGCGCCCACGCCACCACAGCAGGGCTGCGCCAGTGCCGATGAGCAGCGACACGGCGAGGATGAAAACCAGGACCCCCTTGGTCACCTGGTCACTGGAGCCTGCGGCCGGCGCGGGCGTCGGCTCGGGGGCTTTCTGGCCCAGTATGTCTGTGGACGTGCGCGCGTCCGACTTCGTATAACTCACTTTGATGGGCAGCGGTTTTCCCGCTTTGTGTACGCCCAATTCTCCCGAACGGTAGCGCAGACCGTCCTGGCCGGACGCGGTTGCGTCAAGATTCGGCTGCACCGAAAAATTGTTCGCTGCCGCGGGTTCCTGCACCACCACACTCAAGTGGTCCACGCCGAAGTCGCCCGGCCAGACATAGGTGTAACTGCGCTCGGGCTTGCCGGTCGGCAGGAGGTCGTAGAACTCGACGTGGAAGAAGCGCTCCGGAACCTTGAAACGGAGCGTGATGAAATCGTTCGCGTCTTTGCGTTCGTATTGCAGATTCAGCAGGTTGCCGCCTGCCGCCGCCGCGTACGCCATCGCCGACGGACCGCCGGTAGAGGCGGCAATGCGCAGCGTCACGTCGGCCGGCAACCTGGCATCTGCGGCGAGTGCGCCCCTGAGTATCACCAGGGCTGCCGGGCGGTCGAATTCGGGCCAGATCTCGATTTGCATGCTTGCCAGTTGCGGGTTGCGCAACAGCGCGCCACTGCCAGAGGGGCCTGCAGCAAATGCTGGAAGGAGCATGAGCGCCAGAACCGCCATCAATAGGCGCGACGCCAGGACTGCGCGCGCGCCACCGGCGCTTGGTCGGTACATCGAGGCTTGCATGTTCGTTTCTCCTTTGCTCGCATTGCCATTGTCGCGCGGAACGATTATACATATTGCATATAATATAATTTGTTCGTTATACCCCATCTGGGTATTTGACAAATACCCAGATGGGGTATAGCATTTCTGCCGTTATTTCTTCGGTCGAGGTCGCACCCATGGAATCATCCTCTGCACTTCGCTTGGACTTGCCACTGGAAGGCATGACTTGCGCAGCCTGTGCCGCGCGCATCGAAAAAAGCCTGAACAAACTGCCCGGGGTGGTCGCGAACGTGAATTTTGCGGCCGAGTCTGCGCGCGTGACGGTGGAGCCGGAGCTGAATTCGGCGGCCGGCGTGGTCGCGGCAATCCGGCGCAGCGGCTATTCGGTGCCGCTTCAGGCGGCCGAGTTCCAGATCTACGGCATGACCTGCGTCGCCTGCGCGACGCGCATCGAAAAGGTGCTGAACAAGATCGAGGGAGTGGAAGCGAATGTCAATTTCGCCAGCGCGACCGCGCGGGTCCGCTACGTGCCCGGTCTGGCCACGCCCGAGCAGCTCGCCGGGGCGATGCGCAAGGCCGGGTACGAGGCGAGCGAACGCGTCGAGGCCAGCGCCGAGGAGGAAAAGGCGCGCCGCGCTGACGCGTATCGCGCCGAGTTGCGCCTCTTGTGGGTATCCATCGCCCTGAGTCTGCCGCTGCTTGCGGGGATGTTTTCGATGTTCGGGGACGCGCACAGCGAACTGCTGCCGCGCTGGCTGCAACTTGCGCTCGCGACACCGGTGCAATTCTGGATCGGCCGCCGCTTCTACGTCGGCGGCTACAAGGCATTGCGCGGCGGCGGCGCCAACATGGACGTGCTGATCGCGCTCGGCACGAGCATGGCCTACGGCCTCAGCGCCATCGTCACGCTCGCCGGCCTGCAGCATCAGCACGTCTACTTCGAAGCGAGTGCGGTCATCATCACGCTGGTCCTGATGGGCAAGCTGCTCGAGGCGCGGGCCAAGCTCGGAACCTCGGCCGCGATCGAGGCGCTGATCCGCCTGCAGCCCAAGACCGCGCGCGTGGAGCGCGACGGCGTGCTCGTCGAGCTGCCGGTCGCGAGCATGCAGGCGGGCGATATATTCGTGGTCCGCCCGGGCGAAAGCATACCGGTCGACGGTCTGGTAGCCACAGGGGAATCCGGCATCGACGAGAGCATGCTTACCGGCGAGAGCCTTCCGGTCGGCAAGCGGCCCGGCGACAAAGTGTACGCCGGCACGCTCAACCAGCAGGGACTGCTGCGCTGCCGCGCCGAGGGCGTGGGCGCGGCGACCATGCTCGCCGGCATCATCCGCCTGGTGCGCGAGGCGCAGGGCACGAAGGCGCCGATCCAGCGGCTGGCAGATCAGGTTGCGGGCGTGTTCGTTCCGGTCGTGGTCGCGATCAGCGCGCTGACCTTCGCGCTGTGGTGGGGCATCGGCGGGGAGCTCGCGCCGGCGCTGGTAAACGCGGTCGCGGTGCTGGTGATCGCGTGCCCGTGCGCGCTCGGCCTGGCGACGCCGACCGCGATCATGGTCGGCACCGGGCGCGGCGCGCAGGTGGGGGTGCTGGTCAAGAACGCGGTGGCGCTGGAGCAGGCGGAGAAGATACGCACGCTGATCGTCGACAAGACCGGCACGCTGACCGAGGGCAAACCGGTGGTGACGGATGTGGTTCCCGCGGCAGGGTTCTCCACCGCCGACCTGATCGCGGCGGCGGCGAGCCTTGAATCAGGCTCCGCGCACCCGCTCGCGCACGCGGTGCTCGAACATGCGAAGCAGTTGGCTGTGACGCCGACGCCGGTGCGCGATTTCCGCTCCGTCACCGGCAGGGGCGTGCAGGCGGTGCTTGCCGTTCCCGCGCTCGGCGGAGAACGGATGCTGCTCTTGGGCGCGCCGGAGTTTCTGGCGGAATCGGGCCTGGCCGTCGACGCCGCGGCGATCGGACCGCTCGTCGAGCAGGGCAAGACCGTGATCGCGGTCGGCGGGGCGGGGCGTGTCCTCGGCTATCTCGCGATTGCCGACAAGTTGCGCGCAAGTTCGCGCGAGGCGGTCGCCAGGCTGAAACACATGGGCATCGAGGTGGTGATGCTGACTGGCGACAACCCCGCGACAGCGAAGGCGATAGCCGCAGCCGCCGGCGTCGGCAACTACAGGGCCCAGGTGCTGCCGGGCGACAAGGCCGCAGCGGTGGCCGAATTCAAGTCCGCGGGGCAGGTGGTCGGGATGGTCGGCGACGGGGTCAACGACGCGCCGGCGCTGGCTGCGGCCGACGTGAGCTTCGCCATCGGCGCGGGTTCGGATGTCGCGATCGAGGCGGCGGACATCGCGCTCATGCGCAACGACTTGCTCTCGGTTGTCGACGCCATCAGCCTGTCGCGCGCGACGCTGAGCAAAATCCGGCAGAACCTGTTTTTCGCTTTCATTTACAACGTGCTCGGCATCCCGCTCGCCGCGGCCGGGATGCTGAATCCGGTGATCGCCGGGGCGGCGATGGCCTTGTCTTCAGTATCGGTGGTCAGCAATTCACTGCTGTTGCGGCGGTGGCGGCGCGACTGAGCGCGCGGGTCAGCGGGTTTTTGTCTGTTCAATCCTGAAAACGAAAGGAGACTTCGATGCAAACGGTGACTTTAGGGATTTCCGGTATGACCTGCGGCGGCTGCGTGCGCAGTGTAGGTAATGTTTTGAAGGCCCTCGATGGAGTGACGAAAGCCGAGGTGTCTTTGGAGAAAAATAGCGCCGTCGTAGAGTACGATCCCGGCAAGGTGCAGGTGGAGCAACTCAAGCGCAGCGTGGTGGAGGCGGGGTTTGAAGTCGCGCCCTGATGCGGGGGAGTGCGAGCATCACGCGGAACACGCGGTGGTGCAGCCGAACAAGTCGGCCCTGCTCAAGCGCCTGAACCGGATCGAAGGGCAAACGCGCGGTGTGGCGAAAATGGTCGAAGAGGATCGTTACTGCGTCGACGTGCTGACGCAGATCTCGGCGATCCAATCGGCGCTCGACGCGCTCGCCCTGCAATTGCTGGCGAGCCACACCAAAGGCTGCGTTCGCTCGGCGATCCGCTCCGGCAACGGGGAAGCGGCGATCGACGAACTCATGACCGTGGTAAGGCGCTTCGGCCGCTAGCGGGGCTGCCAGTTCAAGAACCAGGGCGTAATCCGGCGGAGGTGTCCGAGCCGCGACCGCTTGACCGGAGTTTCATCAAGGCGGTTTTTTTCATGCACCCTGCCGGGCGCGCGAACGGAAAGGCCGCCCGAAGGCGGCCTGTTCTTGAGACGGAAAGATCAGCGTCTGTGCGCTATGGTTTTGCCAGGCTTTCCACGTCGTGGCAGGCGCCGCAACCCTTGGTATAGGGGATCGGCATCGCCTTGCCCGGTTCGACTCCCTTCACCCCCTTGTTGTCCTTGCGCGGGACGTCGAACAGGTGCGAGGTGATGTCGTTCACCCAGTAGTTCTGTCCGTCCTTGGTCGTGGCCCCCTTGCCGTAGCCCGCACCGGTCTGCATCGTCTTCGTCATGTGGCAATCGACGCAGTAAATCTGCATGCCGTGCTCGAACCCGACCTTCTGCTTGGTGTGGGGTTTGATGCTCACAGCTTGGTGACACGAGGCGCACAGCGAGTTCTTGGCGTCGCGCACCTCCAGCTTGAGCTGGTTTTTGACCTCGGTCTTGCCGTGCGGCTCGTGGCAGTTGTAACAGGACAGGGTCTGCGTGCCGTTGAGGTAATGCTTCGACCGGACCAGGTCGGTCCCCTGCTGGTGATGCGACTTGGAATGGACCCCGTCCCCCCAGAAGTCCCTCTGCGCCGCGTCCTCCCGCGTGGTGTGGTTGATCAGGTAGTCGTTGCGGCTGGTGCCAGGGGTCAGCATCCGGTTGTCCTTGTTCACCGGCTGGTCGTTTTTCAGGTTCCCCTGCGGCCGGCTGTGGCATTGGGTGCAGATCACCGTGGCCCGCTCGGCGGCGAGCTTGGCCGGGCTGACGATGGTGGCCGCCTTTTTCGCCATGGGTGACTTCACATGCTCGGAGCCCGGGCCGTGGCAGACTTCGCAGCCGATGTTCAGTTCGTTCGGAACGCCGTCCCCATCGATATCCGCTTCGCCGTTCGGATCGTTGACGGCGCCGGCGACGAAATCACCGGTAACGGTGGGGGTGAGCGTGTAGCCAGTGTAATGGCAGGAGGCGCACTCCTTCTCGAAGGATTTGGCCTTCGGCGGGTCGATCAGTTTGCCCGCCTCCGCATTGAACAGCCAGTCGCCGTGGTAGTCGCGCCACGGTTTCCTGGACCGGTCCTTGTATTCTTCCTTGCCGGTCGGGTTGTACTGGAGGAAGGGATACAGATGGTCGCCGACGCGGTAGAGATAGCGCTGCTTGTTCACGCCGCCGCCGTAAGTCATCTCGACGGTGTAGGTCCGCTCCGCATCGGCGGCGTCCTTCGCGTTCTTGGTGCGGAACTTGAGCTTGCCGTCCGCGTCCTTGAAGAAGGTGGCGGTGAAGTTGAGCGCCGCGGGGTCGGCCGGCGCTTTTTCGGAAATCAGGTATTTATCGAACCCGCGCGCCTTGTCGAACCCGGAGAAATAAAAAGTCGCTCCGGCCATGAGCTTTCCGAGCCCTTCGTTCATGGCGGGAAAGCGGGAGAGATCCTGCAGCTTGCTCGGTTTGCCGACGACGCTGATGCCCAGCTTGTGCATCGTCTTTTTGATCGAGCTGTAGTCGCTGTGGCAGCCGAGGCACTGCGAGCTGCCGACGAAGCTGGCGTTGTCCGGGCTCTTTCCGGAAACGGCGATCTTGAGCGGCGTCTGCGCAAGCTCGGCCGTCGTCATCGCCTTGTTCGACAGGCTGCCTCCCGGAAGATGCTCCTTGTCCGAGGGCTCGACATAGACGAAGTACTTGCCGTCCGCCACTTTCGGGATGGAGAAACTGCCCTTGTCGTCGGTGGTCCCCTTCTGGTACTTGTCGCGGTTGGGAGCGAGGGTGTCCTCCATCGGTTCGTCGTTGGGGCTGTTTATCTTTCGGTCGATCGGCGCGGCCTTGCCGAGATTCACCACGTCGGCCGCGGGGATGAGATAGACCACTGCCTTGGCGACCGCCTGTTTGGAGCCGTCGCTGACGGCGCCTTTCACGTTCGCCGCAGCCGCCGCGGCGTGCGACAACGGCGCGAACAGAGCGAGACAGCAGGCAGACAGCATTAAAAACCGGGTAGTGCGTTGGCGCATCATTTGCCCCTCCGAGTGATTGCGTTTAACGAAAAATCGAATTCATCTGCTACAAGCCATGAAAAAAGCAGCGCGCATGCCAGGGCTCGCCTCAGGCAGATTGTTCCGCGGGTTTGCACGCCACGTTTGCACACCACACCTGGATCGCTGCTCGATCGCACTATCTTGCCGTTTCATCCTTCAGCACCTCGCGTACCAGCTCGCGTATCTTTTCCCGCAGTTCCCCCAGCGTGCGTTTCCCCTTGGCCGTCGCGACGTAGTACTTGCGCTGCTTTCCGTTCACTACTTCCTGCGTCGAACGCAGGCACCCCAAGCCTTCCAGATTGTGCAGGATCGGGTAGAGCGTTCCCGGGCCTATGGAATAGCCATGGTGCCGCAGTTCCTCGATCATCTCGAGTCCGAAGATCTGCCCCTCGGCGGCATGATGCAAAACGTGCACGCGCACAAATGCGAGAAATACGCCGCGTGTTATTGTATTGTCCATCGTTATCGATATCCGATAGTATGACGATATGCTTACAGGCGCCATAGTGCAGCAACGGCCGCCTTTGACCTGGATCAAACAGCCTTGAAAAATGCTCCCGCCATTCCGCGCAGCATCTGGATGCTCGGTTTCGTGAGCCTGTTCATGGACGTTTCGTCCGAACTGATACACGGCCTGCTGCCGGTATTCATGGTCACCAGCCTCGGCGCGAGCGCCTTTGCCGTGGGCATCGTCGAGGGCATCGCCGAAGCCACCGCCCTGATCGTCAAGGTTTTCTCGGGTGTGCTCAGCGACTACCTCGGCAGGCGAAAAGCCCTGGCCGTGATCGGCTATGGCCTGGGCGCGTTGTCCAAACCCCTGTTCGCGCTTGCGCTGTCGGTGAACTGGGTGTTCGCGGCGCGCTTCATGGACCGCATCGGCAAGGGCATACGCGGCGCCCCGCGCGACGCGCTCGTCGCCGATCTGACCCCACCGGCGATTCGCGGCGCGGCCTACGGCCTGCGCCAATCGCTGGACACGGTCGGCGCCTTTGTCGGCCCCTTGCTCGGCGTGGGGCTGATGCTGTACTGGGCGGGGGACTTCAGGACGGTGTTCTGGTACGCCGTGATCCCGGCCTTGATCGCCGTGTTGCTGCTGGTATTCGGCGTGGAGGAACCCGGCACGGGCGCAAGTCGGCGCCAGCCCGTCAATCCCATTCGCTGGAAGACGCTGGCCGAATTGAGCGGCGCCTACTGGTTCGTCGTCGCTGCCGGCGGCGTGTTCACCCTGGCCCGGTTCAGCGAGGCATTCCTCATCCTGCGCGCCCAGCAACAGGGCTTGCCCGATAGCTATGCGCCGCTGGTGCTGGTGGTGATGAACCTCGTCTACGCGTTCTCCGCTTATCCGCTGGGAAAACTGGCAGACCGCGTGAGCCATATGGCCCTGCTCAGCGGCGGGCTGGTCACGCTGATCATCGCCGACCTGGTGCTGGCCGAGGCGCAGGGGCTGGCCGCGGTCGCGCTGGGCGTGGCCTTGTGGGGCCTGCATCTGGGCATGACTCAGGGCCTGCTCGCAACCATGGTGGCAGATACCGCGCCGGCGCATTTGCGCGGCACGGCTTTCGGTTTTTTCAATCTGGCGAGCGGCATTGCGATGCTCGTCGCCAGCGTGCTCGCGGGTCTGCTGTGGGACCGGCTCGGCGCGGGCGTGACGTTTTACGCCGGCGCCCTGTTCGCTCTGGCCGCTCTGCTGATGCTCGCGCTGCGGGGCAGGCGCCCGGCTGCGGCCTGATGCAATTCCGGAAGAGGCGTCGCTCAACCATTACTTCATCATATGCGGAAGAAATGTGGCAATCCCGGGGAAAAAGAAGAGCAGGGCGGCACAGGTGACAAGGGCGATGAGGAAGGGATAGACGCCCGCATAGATCACTTTGAACGGTTCTCCGGTGATGTTTTTCACCACGAAGACTGCGATTGCCATAGGCGGGATAAGGACGCCGATCATCAGGGTGATGCCGATCATGATGCCGAACCAGATGGGGTCAAACCCGAGCTTGATCACGGCGGGATAGAAGATCGGCGTGGCCAGGATCATGAAGGCCAGATCGTCGATAAAGGAACCGCCGAGGAGGTAGATGAAAATGATGACGAGCATGATGAGGTTCTTGTGCAGGGGCAACCCGGCGACCCAGTCGGCGGCAATAAATGGGATGGACGAGACGGCGAGGAAATGCCCGAAGACGGCGGAACCGCCGATAAGGAAAATTACCATGCAGGCAGTGCGCAGGGATTCGTCGAAGGAGGTAAGAAGGTTCTTGAACGGGAATTGCCTCTTGGCATAGGCCAGTATGAGTACCGCAGCGGTTCCGATGCTCCCTGACTCGGTGGGCGAGAACCACCCCTGCATGAGCCCGCCGATGACGACGACGAAAATAATCCCGACCCAGAGGAACTCGGAAGACGACTTGATTCTCGCTTTCCATGTCGATCTCGGGGCCATGGGGGCAATGGCCGGGTTGATCTTTACCCAGCCGTAGATGACGAAGATAAAGAAGAGCGCTATGAGGAGCGCCGGGATGATGCCGGCGAGGAAGAGCTCGCCGATGGACTGCTCCGTGATGATGCCGAAGATGATAAGGGGGATGCTGGGGGGAAGCAGGATTCCCAGGCTGCCCACGGAGGCGACGACGCCGGTGGAGAGCTTCTTGCTGTAGCCCAGCCGTTCCATCTCGGGGATCGCGATTCCGGCAAAAGTGGCGCAGGTGGCCAGGGTGGAGCCGCACATGGCCTTGAACAGCGTGGCCCCCACCACGGTGGTCATGGCGAGACCGCCGGGGATATGGCCGACAAACTTCTGTGCCGAGTCGTAGAGCTTCTTCGCAATGCCGGAGTGCGAGGCCACCTGCCCCATCAGGACGAAGAGGGGGATGACGGTCAATCCATACGAGGTGAAGGTATCGAAGAAGTCTTTCACCACCTGGTTGGAGGCTGCGCTCCAGGTGCCGAGATAGCCGAGGCCGATAAAGCCCACCACGGTCATGGCATAGGCCAGTTCGATACCCGTGAGGAACATCGCCAGCAGCAGGCAAATGCCCAGTATGCCGGTGGTTACCTCATCCACGGCGGGCTCCCACAATGTCACGGATTTGCGACACGAGGGTGAGACACTGGACCAGGCAGGTGAAGGCGAGCCCAAGGGAGATCGGGTAGAAGGGAACTTTGAACACGGGGGTGACCTCGTTCGACTTGACGAGGTCGAGGCTCATGAGCACGAAGTTCCAGCCCATCCAGAGGAACAGGGCGATGCTCAGGACCCGTGTGGCAAGCCGGATGGCATCGCGGGTATTCCCGGGGACCATCTCCAGGAGGAAATCGACGGTCACGTGCCCCTTCAGGAGCGAGGTGTAGGGGACGGAGAAACCGACCACTACCGCGCCGAGGAAGGAGATGACCTCGTAGTCTCCCACGATCGGTTTCCCGAAGGCTCTCATGGTTATGCCAGCCAGCGTGAACAGCAGCATGAACGCTAGGGTGAGCCCTGCGATCAGCAGAAGCAGCCTGCACATTCTGCGTACAAAAATGTTCCAGCCGTCCACTTCTGTCCTCCGTTACAGAATAGGGGGATTTTGCGGCAGGCCGGAGCCCGCCGCAAAATCAGCGTCCATGGCTTACTTGGTTGGAGCAGTCTTGACGAAATCGAGGGAGAACTTGAGGGCTTCGTCGCCGGGCAGGCCTTTTGCTTTCATATCGCTCACATACGCGTCGAAGACCGGTTTCATTTGTTCTCTCATCTTGGTCTCGTCCTCGGGGCTTGCTTTGGTGAATTTGTGACCTTTCTTCACGGAAAACTCACGCGCTTCATCATCGATCTGACTCCACATTTTCGCGTGCTTTTCCAACCACTCCTCGTTCAGTTTGTCGATGATCTGTTGGATGTCCTTGGGGAGGCCGTTCCATTTCTCCTTGTTCATGGCAACGAAAAAACTATTGGTGTTGGCGCCGCCATAGTTCTCCCAGGTAAATCCGGCCACGTCAGAAAACTTCCATCCCTTCAGGGTTTCTATGGGGTTGAGCACGCCCTCGGCGAGGCCCCTCTTCATCGCATCGTAAGTCTCCGACATGGGCATGGTGGTGGGGGTGGCGCCGGCCGCGGCAACGATCTTCGACGTATTGGCATCGCTCTTGAACCTCATGCCCTTGAGGTCTTCCATCTTGGCGACAGGAGTTTTGGAATGCCAGATAAACGGACCCGGCCCCATGAGAAAGAAAATCTTCACATCATCCAGTTCCTTCGGTTTGAATTTCTTATAGTAGGCATTCGCCAGGTGCGATGCCTGGTAGCCGCTTTTCACGCCGAGAGGAAGTGTAAGCACCTCTGTAAGAGGCATTCTTCCCGGCGTATAGGAAAGTATGGAGAGACCTATATCGGTGATGCCTTTTACCACGGCGTCATAGGTTTGATTGGCCGGAGTCAGAGTATTTCCCGCGAACTGGCGCACCTTTACCCTGCCATCCGTTCGCTTTTCCAGTTCCTTGGCCCACTGGTCGATCAGGACGCTCTGCGCGTGCAGAGGCGGCAGGAAATTGCTGTACTTCAGGCTGACGACAGGTTCGGCCGCGAAGGCCGGCGCGGCAAAGATGCAGGAAACCAGTGCTGCCGCCCAAGCCGCCAACAAGGGCGTGTTACGGTGACTCTTGACCATAATGGAACCTCCTTAAGGTTGTTTCCGTTATGCTACGGATTGTTGGTGCTGCTCATTTCATCGCAAAGGAACCAGTTTGCTTTTTTCCCCCGGACTGCTGCAGGATTCTTTTCCTGGCTACCCGCTAGCGTACCGCAAATCCGCTTTGACCACCTTGCCCGTGGGGTTTCTGGGAAGGCTGGCGACAAATTCCACGAATTGCGGGACCTTGTAGTCCGCGAGGTGTTCGGCGCAGAATTGTTTGATCTCCTCTTGCGTGGCTGTTTCGCCCTGTTTCAGGGCAATGACCGCTTTTACCGCTTCGCCGAGGACGCTATCGGGGACGCCGACAACAGCCACTTCCAGAACTTTCGGATAATTGAATATGAGATTCTCCACTTCCAGTGAGAATATTTTTTCCCCTCCCCGGTTGATCATGTCCTTCTTGCGGTCCAATATGTAAAGGAAACCCTCGTCATCGATCTTTCCTATGTCGCCGGTGCGCAGCCAGCCGTCCACCATGGCCTGCCTGGTAGCCTCAGGTTTCTTCCAGTATCCCTTGAACACCTTTGCGCCCTTCAGCAGTATTTCGCCTGTGCCCCCCCTGGGCAGCTCATTCTCGTCATCATCGACTATCTTCGCGTCTCCCAGGGCAAGAAGCTTCCCCGCGGCCCTGATCTTTCGCAGCGCGTCCTCATAAGGGGTGGTCGAGACTATGGCGTGGCTCTCTGTCAGCCCGTAGCCCACGCTCATCTTGAGATTGGGCAGTTTGCTCGCGATGCCCCTCACCATTTCCTCGCTCGCGGGGGACCCGCCGAAACAGGCTACCCTGAATGCGGAGAAATCATATTTTTCGAAATCGGGATGATTGATCATCAGCCAGATGATATTGATGACTCCCGTATAGTGGGTTATTTTCTGCCCCGACATGACCTCCAGAAAATCACCGGTCTTGAATGACCTGAGGTAGACCGCCCCGGCGCCGCCGAAAATCGGCGAAAGCATAACCATGGCAAGACCGGTAACGTGGAACAGGGGAATACAACAAATCATCCGGTCCCGCGGTTGATACTGCAGGAAATCGCTCACCAGCATGGCCGTCAGCACGAAACCCCGCTGATGCAGGATCGCACCCTTCGGCTTCCCGGTGGTTCCCGAGGTATACATGATCGCCACATCATCCGATTCCGTAAGCGTTGCTTGAGTGAACGCAATGTCCTCGTGATCTCTCAACCGGGCAAAAGGCAGCGTTCCTGCGGGCGTATCTGCTCCATTGAAAAATATCTTCTCGATCGTAGCCAGCCGGCCCCTCACCGAATCGATCGCGGGCCAGAACTCCTCATCGACGATCAGCGCCTTGCTCTCGGAGTCATTTATCTCGTAGGCGAGCTCCTCCCCCTTGAACCGCGTGTTGAGCGGCACGAGGATCGCCCCCAGCTTCATCACTGCAAAGAAACTGAGCGCCATCTCCACCTGAATGCCAAGGAGCACGGCGACATGGTCTCCCCGTCTTATCCCATGCGCTTCGAGTCCCGCTGCGATCCTGTTTACGATCGAATCAAATTGTCTGTAGGTCAGACGCCAGTTCCCGCCGATAAAGCCCTCCCGGTCCGGATATTTCGTGACGGTATCCTGCAGCAGCTCAACAACATTCTTCGGTCTGTTCTTGAAGGCAAGGCCCCTGCAATCGGGCCATTCCGCCTCCACGATCTCCCAACCTGACCTGCTCGCCAATGTCTCCATGATCCACCCTCCATCTTTCTGGCATCCGTTCGAGAACTCTATCGTTCTTCCTCTTTGTGTTGCGGGAATCAAAACCGAATCTGGTGCATGGGAATGCGTTGATGAGGCGGCGTACCTTTGCTGAACTGCGGGTATGAGCTTGAATCTTCAGCGACGACAAGGCGGCACGCGACCATGAACAAGGATAAGGTAGTCGTGATGCGAAAGCCAGAGCAGGGCAGGGTGTCGCGCTCCGATGATGACCTGTGGCTGGAACTGTCGTAAAATCAGCCTCGTCCCGGACGCGGTTGCGTGGCAGAACGCAATTTCCCCGGAACAGGAACATGGCTTGCACTGCAGCCCCATCGTCGCCGAATCCGCCCGCTTACATAGGCCCCGAAAGTGATAGTAGTCAACGTTAACGGCGCCGCCCAGCGCTTCGAGCCGGACACCGACATTGCCGCCCTGCTTGAGCGCCTGCAGCTCGCGGGCAAGCGCGTGGCGGTGGAGCGCAACGGCGAGATCGTGCCGCGCAGCCGTTTCGCGCAGACGGCGCTGGCCAACGGCGACCGGCTGGAGATCGTGGTCGCGGTGGGGGGCGGTTGAGCATGGCCCAGGTTCATCATTTCACTGCCAAGCTGACCTGGACCGGCGCAACCAAGGGGACCGCCAGCTCCTACGAGAGCTATTCGCGCGACCACCTGATCGAAGTCCCGGGCAAGCCGCCGCTGCCGGGTTCGGCCGACAAGGTGTTCCGCGGCGATTCCTCGCGCCATAACCCGGAAGACCTGCTGGTGATGTCGCTGTCGGCCTGCCATATGCTCACCTACCTCGCCGAAGCGGCGCGCGCGGGCGTGCTGGTCGTCGGCTATACGGACGAAGCCAGCGGCACCATGCAATTGAAGGATGGCAAGATGCGCTTCACCGAAGTCAGCCTGCGCCCGCAGGTGGTCATCGCGAAAGGCGGCGATCCGGCGCAGGCGCAGCGGCTGCACGAAAAGGCGCACGAACATTGCTTTGTCGCCAACTCGGTCAATTTTCCCGTCTCCTGCGACGCGCGCGTGAGCGTCGCTGAAACTGTATAGGCATCCAATGGACTCCCTCACCATCGCAGGCAAGGCCTATGCCTCGCGCCTGCTCATCGGCACCGGCAAGTACAAGGACTTCGACGAAACGCGCCACGCCGTGGAAGCGAGCGGCGCGCAGATCGTCACGGTGGCGATCCGCCGCACCAACATCGGCCAGAACGCGGGCGAGCCTTCGCTGCTCGATGCGCTGCCGCCGTCGAAATATACCTATCTGCCCAACACCGCCGGCTGCTACACGGCGGATGACGCGGTGCGCACGCTGCGCCTCGCGCGCGAACTCCTCGACGGCCACGAACTGGTGAAGCTGGAAGTGCTGGGCGATCCGAAGACGCTGTTTCCGAACATGATGGAAACGCTGAAGGCTGCCGAAACCCTGGTGCAGGAAGGCTTCAAGGTGATGGTGTATTGCAGCGACGATCCGATCCTGGCCAAGCGCCTGGAGGAAATCGGCTGTGTCGCGGTGATGCCGCTCGCTTCGCTCATCGGCTCGGGCATGGGCATACTCAACCCCTGGAACCTGCAACTGATCCTGGAGAGCGCCAAAGTGCCGGTGATCGTCGATGCCGGCGTGGGCACCGCGTCGGACGCCGCGATCGCGATGGAACTCGGCTGCGACGGCGTGCTCATGAATACGGCGATAGCGGGCGCGAAAAATCCGGTGCTGATGGCACAGGCGATGAAAAAAGCGGTGGAGGCCGGGCGCGAGGCCTATCTCGCCGGGCGCATGCCGAAGAAGCTGTACGCGGCCGCGCCCAGCTCGCCCACCGGCGGCATCATCGGCAAGGCCGCCTGAGGCCGGCCCGGGCAAGGCCCGGCCCCGGCGCCGTCCAGCCCGATGCCCGCATCCTCCCATCCGCCGATCCGCAGCTTCGTGCTGCGCCAAGGCCGCGTCTCCAACGCGCAGCGGCGCGCGGTCGATACCCTGCTGTCGGTCCACGGTATCGCCTACGCGCCGGGCGCACTCGATTTCGACCAGATATTCGGCCGGCGCGCGCCGACGATATTGGAGATCGGCTTCGGCATGGGCGAGACCACCGCGCAAATCGCGCAGGCGCACCCGGAGAACAACTACCTCGCCATCGAAGTGCATACGCCGGGGGTGGGCAGCCTGCTCAAACTCATCGCCGAAGGCGGGCTCGCCAATCTGCGCCTGATCCAGCACGACGCGGTCGAAGTGCTCGAGCACATGATCGCGCCCGCGTCGCTCGCCGGCGCGCATATTTTCTTCCCCGACCCCTGGCCGAAAAAGCGCCACCACAAGCGCCGCCTGCTCCAGCCCGGATTCGTCGCGCTGCTCGCCTCGCGCCTCGCGCCGGGCGCCTACCTGCATGCCGCCACCGACTGGCAGGAGTACGCCGAGCAGATCCTCGCCGTGTTCGGCGCCGAGCCCGCGCTCGCCAACACCGCGCCGGGATTCGCGCCGCGCCCGGACTACCGGCCGCTGACCAAGTTCGAGAGCCGCGGCCTGAAGCTCGGCCACGGCGTGTGGGACATCGTGTTTCGTCGCATCTGATTTCTCCCTTGGCGCGCACGGCCCGGCGGCGAATGTGGCAGCCGCGGGGCAGCGCGCGCGGTCCGAGCTGCCGCAGCGGTGTTTCACCGATTTCATCCAAACGGATGATGCCGGCGGAATGCCTTCGCCCTACGATCAATCCCGAGCGACATCCTGCGGGAACCACCCGGGTTTACCTGCGCTGAAAGGACCAGCCTGGCGCGGCGTGCTCAGGTTGCAGACCATCGCGCGGAAAGGTCGCTGGACTTGGCCTAACAAAATCGAGGAGAGAAAAATGAAACGAATGCTGTGCGTGGCATCCATGTGTCTGGTCGCTCTGGCGCCAGTGCTGGCTCATTCGGGTGAGCGCAATCTCAACCGTTCCTTGCGCGGCGATTTCGCCTTCTCCGGCGAGGCCGTGTGCCTGGGTTCGCGTGCAAACAACGCGTTTGCCGATTTTCATGCGCACAATCCGGGTTCATACATCGCGTCTTACGCGGTGGAAGGCGTGCTGCGCTTCAACGGCGACGGCACCGGGACTACCGTAAAAGGCCGCGCAATCACGATCAACCACAACGCGAACCGCGATGCGAATGGCAACTTCCTGAGCTTGGGCACGGCCCTCGTTTCGACCTTCAAAGGCGATTTCACCTACGACGTCGCACCCGACCGCAGCATACGCGTCGAGCGGCAGCCGCTCGTGATCACCCAGACAGTCGGACCCAATGCGGGCCAAAGCACGATCTGGAAAGGTATCAAGTTCGACGGGCATGTTTCGGAGGATTTCAAGATGCTGAGCGTTGCGACCGCGGAATCGGATTCGAATCCCGCTGGCCTGGTGCTCGAATACGGCTACTTGCCCGACGGGGTGACGCTCGAGCAAACGCGCGCCTGCCATCGCGCGCGCACCCTGGTGAAAATCGGCGGCGGCGGTGGGCGCGACGCGCGCCTGAGCGCTTACCCGTTCGGCAGAGACTAGCGCTGGAACGTCGCGCCCGCGCTCTCCAACACCGCGCCGGGGTTTGCGCCGCGCCCGGATTACCGGCCGCTGACCAAGTTCGAGCGCCGCGGCCTGAAACTCGGCCACGGCGTGTGGGACATCATTTTTCGCAGGACCCGGTAGCCATAGGTACCCGCATTGCGTCACCTCTTCCGATCCCTTCTCCCGGCAAGCGCGGGCAGCCGGGTGGAAGGTCTGCTTGCACAATTTCTGCGTCTCCGCACCCGGACCACTGCCGCCGCCGGGGTTCACGCCGATCGAATGACAGCAGCACAGCGTGGACATTTCCAGGACCAGCCTTGCGAGAAGACTGTTAATGAACTATATTCGGTCTTTATTGATCGTCCGGGAGAGGCCATGGATCACTCGTCTCAAATCAAACCGATTAGCTACCTGAAGGCCAATGCCGCCGAGGTGCTGCACCAATTGACCGAAAAGCGCAGGCCCCTCGTAATCACTCAAAACGGCGAGGCCAAGGCTGTCATCCAGGATATTGCTTCCTACGATGAGACGCAGGAAACCCTCGCACTGCTGAAAATACTGGCGCTCGGCAATCGCGAGATCGAGGATGGCAAGCTAAAACCTGTCGCTGAAATTGTGAAGCGGCTTCGCACCAAGAAACCTCGTGCGTGATGCGATACAAGGTACTTCTCACCGAGGGCGCGGAACACGATCTGGAAGAGATTTACAGCTATATCGCGCAGTATGATTCACCAAGCAGTGCGGACGGCGTGCTGGACGGCTTGACTCAGGTGGCTGAGAGCTTGTCCACTTTCCCGGAGCGCGGTTCGCATCCGCAAGAATTGCTGGCACTCGGCATCCGCGAATATCGCCAATCGTTCTTCAAGCCCTACAGGGTTATCTACCGGGTAATCGGGAAGCAGGTGATCATCTACGTGATCGCCGATGGCAGGCGGGATATGCAGTCGTTGCTGTCACGCCGCCTGCTCGGCGCATAGCGGCACGGCGTCGTCGATGACGCATAACCCGCCCTGAGCGGTCATGCAAAGGCCGGCACGATCAAGCCGGCGAAGTTCAGGATCTGGCCGGCCGTAGCCCATGGCGACAGGCAACGCCAGACCCCTACTGGCCGCTCAGCCTGCATGCGAATTCCCGGGCCGGCTTGGCCGATTGCCGTTCTGTCTGCGTGGAACTGCGCGATACGGCGGCCTGTTGCAGACAGTTCGGGTAGCGCGCTCAGGCAGGCTTGGGCTTCCCCATGCGTTCGAGGATGTCTTTGGGGATGAAGTTGACCAGCTCGGTCTTGTCGGCTTCGACCAGCTCGACGTAGCGCCTGACGACGTCGGCGGGGTCGAGCTGGCCGACGGTGATGCGCTTCACCAGCGAGTCCATGATCGCCACCTCTTCGGGGTCGGCGGTGTTGCGATCGAACCAGTCGCCCGGATGATTGGCCATGCGGTCGTTGAAGCCGGTCGCGTACGGGCCCGGGTTGATGAGCGCGACATCGATGCCGTACGGCGCCAGCTCATTGCGCAGCACGCCACCCATCGCCTGCAGCGCGTGCTTGGTCATCGCATACGGCCCCGACCCGATACCGGCGCGAACGCCGGCGATCGACGACACGATCAGGATCCGGCCGGCGCGCTTGCGCTTCATCGCCGCCGCAACGCGCTGGGTGATGGCGAAGGTGCCGAAGACGTTGACCTCGAACACCGCGCGCAAACGAGTCATGGGAATGCTGGCGAGCGGGCCGGTCTGGCCGCGGCCGGCATTCGCGATGAACACGTCGAGGTCCCACTGATCGACCGTGGCCACATCGGCGGGGTTCGTGATGTCGAGCTTGGCGACCTTCAACTCCGGGTGGGCGGCCGAGAGTTCGGCGGCCTGACTATCGGTCTCGACGGTGGCGATGACGGTGTGGCCGCGCGCGGCGAGCTGAATGGCGGCGTCGTGGCCGAAGCCGCTTCCGGCGCCGGTGATGAGCACGGTTTTCGACATGGACTTCTCCTGTGTGATCATGCGATGTGGACGTCGAGCGCGGCTTGTCGGCCGTGCGTCGACCTGTTCGAGGGCGTATTGCAGCGCAGGTCAGGTAATGGCGGGTACAACTGGTGAGTGGCTGGTAAGGCCAATAATACGCACTGGGCTGTGGTTTCGTAAAGCGGACAGCGCAAGATCTGATTTTTTTCTAGGGTGCGCTTTGGGCGCGTATGAGCAAGCGGCGCAGTCGGCCACCAACAGCCGCTAGTGCGGCGAAAAAACTTCCCGCCTCTCAGACCGCAGTTCACCACATTGCTGACCTTCAGGACAAGCAAGCCGAGGACTACTGATCTTGAAGTCGGCCAAAGCTGCTGCTTGCACTGCGATCTATCGACGTCCGCGATGCAGTCAAATCCTGACATTGAACTGGTTTGGCAGACCGAACAGCAGCTTTGGCGAACTGGTTTCGGCAGGATTCGACACACCATGCGTCGGACAACCGCGGCGCAACTGATAACCTAGTCTAATGTTCGTCGTGGACAATCTCCCCGCGCCGGACCACCGCGCGGCAGGCAGCCACCCCGAGCCAGTAAACAAGCTCTGCCGGAGAATCGACGTCCCAGAGCGCGAAATCCGCATCACGCCCAGGCTCGAGCACGCCGTGCCGGCTGGCCTTTCCGAGCGCCAGCGCTGCATTGCAGGTATAGCCCTGCAGGGCTTCCTCCAGCGTCAGTCCGAACAGCGTGCACGCCATGTTCATGGTAAGCAGCGGCGACAGTGCAGGCGCGGTACCGGGATTGCAGTCGGTGGCGATGGCCATGGGTACGCCATGGCGGCGGAACAACTCGACCGGCGGCCGCTTGGTTTCGCGCAGGCAATAGTAAGCGGCCGGCAGCAGCACCGCGACGGTTCCCGCCCGACTCATGGCCTCGACGTCGGCCTCGGCGACATGCTCCAGATGATCGGTGGACAGGGCGCCGTAGCGCGTTGCAAGCTGCGTCGCACCAATGTTGGAAAGCTGTTCTGCGTGCATTTTCACCGGCAGCCCGAGGCGCCCGGCGGCCTGAAGCACGCGCTCGCTCTGCGGCACGGAAAACGCGATGTTCTCGCAGAACACATCCACCGCATCCACGAGTCCCGCTTCGGCGAGCGCCGGCAGCATGCCGCCGCAAACGAGCTCGATGTAGTCGTCGGGCCGGCCGCGATACTCCGGCGGCAGCGCGTGCGCGCCGAGGAAAGTCGTATACACCGTCACCGGCAGCTCGCGCCCCAGACGGCGCGCCACGCGCAGCATTTTTGTTTCGGCTTCTAGGTCCAGGCCGTAGCCGGACTTGATTTCCACCGCGGTCACGCCCTCGGAAACGAGGCGGCGCAGGCGCACCGCCGCCGATGCAAACAGTTCGTCTTCGCTCGCTGCACGGGTCGCGCTGACGGTGGAGACGATGCCGCCGCCGGCGCGCGCAATCTGTTCGTACGATGCGCCCGCCAGCCGCCGGCGGAATTCGTCGGCGCGATTGCCGCCGAACACCAGATGCGTGTGGCATTCCACCAGCCCCGGCGTGACCCAGGCGCCGGCGCCGTCGTGCTGCACGAAGCCGGCGGCCGGTTCGAACGCCGGCAATCCTGCTTCCTCGCCGATCCAGGCGATCGTTCCTGCGGCGACGCCGATCGCCACCGATCTTCCGGCACGATCGCTGCCGTCGCCGGTTTTCAGATTGCGCCAGAGCGCGTCGAAATGCGGTTTCACCGTCCCGCGTCCCGGAGTAGCGCATGCCGCCGGCAGGCGGCGACCGCAAGCTTATTTAGCATGTGACGAATGGCAGCTTCAGCCCCTGCGCCTTGGCAGTCTTGACCGCCGATTCGTAGCCGGCGTCGGCGTGGCGCATCACCCCGGTCGCCGGGTCGTTGAATAGCACCCGGCGGATGCGCGTCGCGGCCGCATCGCTGCCGTCGCAGACGATCACCAGGCCTGCGTGCTGCGAATAGCCCATGCCGACGCCGCCGCCGTGGTGGAAGCTGACCCAGCTCGCGCCGCCCGCGGTGCTGAGCAGGGCATTCAGCAGCGGCCAGTCGGACACCGCGTCGCTGCCGTCCTGCATGGCCTCGGTCTCGCGGTTCGGGCTCGCCACCGAGCCCGCGTCCAGATGGTCGCGGCCGATCACGATCGGCGCCTTCAGTTCACCGCGCTTCACCATTTCGTTGAACGCGAGGCCCGCCTTGTCGCGCTCGCCCAGGCCGAGCCAGCAGATGCGCGCCGGCAAGCCCTGGAACGCAATGCGCTCGCGCGCCATGTCGAGCCAGCGATGCACATGCGCATGCTGCGGGAACAGCGCCTTGATCTTGGCGTCGGTCTTGTAGATGTCCTCCGGATCGCCCGAGAGCGCCACCCAGCGGAACGGCCCCTTGCCTTCGCAGAACAGCGGCCGGATATAGGCCGGCACGAAACCCGGAAAATCGAAGGCGTTCTTCACCCCCACGTTCTTGGCTTCCTGGCGGATGTTGTTGCCGTAGTCGACGCAGGGTATGCGCATCGCATGGAAACTCAGCATCGCGCGCACATGGTTGGCGATCGCCTCGCGCGCCGAGATCGCCACCTCCTCCGGGTCGGTGCGCCTCAAGTCGCGCCATTTTTCCAGGGACCAGTGCTCGGGCAGGTAGCCGTTGGCCGGGTCGTGCGCCGAAGTCTGGTCGGTCACCAGCGCCGGGCGCAGCCGGCTCGTCTGCGCGCGCTTGAGGATTGTCGGCAAGAGCTCGGCCGCGTTGCCCAGCAGCCCCACCGAGACGGCGCGCTTTTCGGCGCAGGCGCGCTCGATGATCGCCAGCGCCTCGTCGAGCGTGTTTGCGCGCTCATCGAGATAACGCGTGCGCATGCGCGCGTCGATATGCGCCGGATCGCACTCGATCGCCAGCATGGACGCGCCGGCCATGGTGGCGGCCAGCGGCTGCGCCCCGCCCATGCCGCCCAGGCCCGCGGTGAGTATCCATTTGCCCGACCAGTCGCCGCCATAGTGCTGCCGGCCGGCCTCGGCGAACGTTTCGTAGGTGCCCTGCACGATGCCCTGGCTTCCGATGTAGATCCACGAGCCCGCCGTCATCTGCCCGTACATCATCAGGCCCTTGCGGTCGAGCTCGTTGAAATGCTCCCAGTCGGCCCACTTCGGCACTAGGTTCGAATTGGCGATCAGCACCCGCGGCGCATCCACGTGGGTGCGAAACACCCCCACCGGCTTGCCCGACTGCACCAGCAGCGTCTCGTCCTCGTTCAGGCCGCGCAGCATTTCCAGGATCTTGTCGAAGCAGGCCCAGTTGCGCGCGGCGCGGCCGATGCCGCCGTAGACCACGAGGTTGGTAGGATCCTCGGCCACTTCCGCGTCGAGGTTGTTCTGGATCATGCGGTAGGCGGCCTCGATGATCCAGTTCTTGCAGGACAGTTTCGTGCCGCGCGGCGCGCGGATCACGCGGGCGGCGTCGTGCCGCGGATCGTCGATCACGGGATTCGGATTCCAATCGCTCATTTGCGAGCTCCTTTGCGGAAAATCTTTCAATGGTTCGCCACGGCCCTCAGCGCAGGCCGAGGTAGGCCGCGGCGAGTTCGGGATCGTCGCGCGCGTCGGCGGCATTGCCGCTCCACACGGCGTGGCCGGATTCGAGCACGCATACATGGTCGGCCACGGACAGCACGCGGTCGGTGTTCTGTTCCACCAGCAGTATCGTCATGCCGTCCTGCTTCAGCCGCAGCAGCGCGTCGTAGCACAGGTCGACCATTTTCGGCATCAGGCCGAGCGAGAGTTCATCGATCATGATCAGTTTCGGCTGCGCCATCAGCGCGCGGCCGATCGACAGCATCTGCTGCTCGCCCCCGGACAGGTTGGCGGCGAGCGACCCCAGCCGTTCGCCCAGGCGCGGAAACAGCGACAGCACATAGTCGCGATCGGCCCTGAACTTGCCCGCCGGATGGATCAGGCCGCCGACGCGCAGGTTGTCTTCCACCGACAGGTCCTTGAACAGGCGCCTGCCCTCGGGCGCGATTGCGATGCCCCGGCGCACGCGTTCGGTGGCGGGCAGGCTGCCGATGTCGAGTTCGTCGAAAACGATGCGTCCCGCCTGCAGGTCCACATGGCCGGCGACGCACATCAGCGTCGAGGACTTGCCCGCGCCGTTCGGCCCGATCAGGCCGGTGATGGTGCCGTGCGGGACGACCAGCTCGAGTTCGCTCACCGCGCGAAACAGGCCGTAGCCGCAGGAGAAGCGCTCAAGCCGCAGCATGGCTCTCCCCTTGCCTCGCCGCGGCGCCGGTGCCGAGGTAGGCAGCGCGCACGACCGGGTTGTTCATCACGGCTTCGGGCTCGCCTTCGGCGATCTTCTCGCCGTTGTCCAGCACCACCAGGCGCTTGCACACGCGCAGGACTTCGCCCAGGTTGTGCTCGATCACGATGATGGTGGTGCCGCCGCGGTTGATTTCGGTGATAGTGTCCGCAAGCTGGCGCGCCTCTTTCGAATTGAGCCCCGCGAGCGGCTCATCCAGCAGCAGCAGCCGCGGCGCGAGCGCCAGCGCGCGCGCAAGTTCCAGGCGCTTGAGTATGCCCATGGGCTGGATCTGCGGCGATTCGTCCGCGTGCTGTTCGATTCCCAGACGCGACAGAAGCTGGCGCCCGATGTCCAGTTCGCGCGTGCGCCGCCGGTGGAACAGCGCCTTCAGCGGCGAGGCCGTCTTGTCCAGGCCTGCGGCCAGCGCGACGTTGTCGATCACCGACATTTCGCGAAACGGCCGGACGATCTGCTGCGACAGGGCGAGGCCGCGGCGTATGCGGATGTGGGTCGGCAGACCGTCGAGCGGCCGGCCGTCGAGTTCAACCCGGCCGGCGGTCTGGTGCACGACCCCGGTAATGACGCGAAGCATGGTCGTCTTGCCGGCGCCGTTGGGGCCGATCAGACCCAGGAGTTCGCCCTGGGCGACGTCGAATGAAACGTCTTTCACCGCAGTCACGCCGTCGAACTGCACGGTTACCGCCGCCACCGAGAGCAGCGCGCTCACTTCGCCCCCCGTCGGTCCGGGTGGAAGATGCGCGCGACCAGCGCCGCCATGCCGCCCGGGCTGAAGCGCATCATCAGGAACAGCAGGCCGCCGTACACCAGCAGCTTGTAGTCGCCGATCACCTGAAACCACGAAGGCAGCACCGAGAGCACGGCAGCCGAAACGGTAACGCCGATGACCGAGCCTATGCCGCCGACCACCACCATCGACAGCACCGTGATCGATTCGATGAAGCCGAAGCTGTCCGGCGCGATGAACCTCAGGTGCTGCGCGTAAAGCCCGCCGGCGAGCCCGGCGAGCGCGGTGCCCAGCGCGAACGCGGTCAGCTTGAAGCGCGGCACGTCTATGCCCATCACGCGCACCGTGTCCTCGTCCTCGGCGATCGCCCCGAATACGCGCCCCATCCAGCAATTGCGCACATAGACCGAGAGCAGGGCCGCCGCCGCCGCCGCGAACACGGCGAACAGCATGAACGCGAGCTTGGACATGCCGGCATCGGGGATGGCCGAGATGCCCATCTCCGCGCCGAGCGCGTCCTGCTGCCTGACGATGCCGACGAAAAGAAAGCCCACGCCCATGGTGGTGATCGCGAGAAAGTCCGCGCGCACGCGCAGGCTGGCGAATCCCACGATCACGCCGATCGCGCTCGCGAGCAGCATCGCCGCGGGCAGCGTCAGCAGGAACGGAACGCCGAGCTTTGCCAGGATGCCGGAAGTATAGGCGCCGACGCCGAGGAAGGCGGCATGGCCCAGGCTGATCTGCCCGCAAAAACCGGTGATCAGGTTGAGCGACAGCGCGAACAGCACGCTGATGGCCATGGTCGTCGCGAGGGAGATTTCGTATTCCATGCGTCAGGATTTCGCGAACAGACCCTGCGGCCGCCACATCAGGACCAGGATCAGGAAGGCGAAGGCGATCGCGTTGCGGTCGAGGAAACGTCCGAGATAAATGGTGCCGAAGGACTCGACCACGCCGAGCACCAGCGCGGCCACCAGGGTCCCGCGCACCGAGCCCAGTCCGCCGAGCACGATGATCGCGAGCGCCTTGTACGAGGGCACGCTGCCCATGGTCGGCTCCACCATATTGTTGAGCACCGACACCATGACCCCGGCGAACGCCGCCAGCGCCGAGCCGACGAAAAAGTTGATGTCGCCCACCCGGCGCAGCGAAATGCCGAAGGACTCCGCCATCTGCGGATCGGACACCGTCGCCTGGCAGGCCACGCCTATGCGCGTTCGGGTCTGCAGCAGGCTCAATACGCCGATGATCGCTGCGCTGCCGAGCACCACGACGAGTTCCCCCGCCTTAAAGCGCAGCAAGCCGAACAACTCCACCTGCCCCTGCAGGAAAGCGTATTTGTAGGTCAGCCCGGAGGGGCCGAAGATAATACGGAACAGCTCCTCCGCCGCGATGTACAGGCCGATCGAGGCGATCAGCGGCACGAACGGCGGCTGATGCAGGATCGGCTGGTAGCACAGCCGGAACACCAGGATGCCGCCCAGGCCGGCAACGATCATCGCGGCGACGATAGCTGCGGCGAGGCTGCCGGTCTGGTTCGCGACCACCACGCCGACGTAACCGCCCAGCGTGAAGAACGCCGCATGGGCGACGTGCAGGATGCGCAGCAAGCCATAGACCAAGGTCAGCCCCAGGGCGATCAGGGCATAGATGCTGCCCTGGATCAGGCCCTGGGCGATCAGTTCTACATAAAGCATGCGGCGGCTCCGGGCGCAGCGGTCGAGCGCGCTCCCGCGCCGACAAGTCCTAGATCCCGTTGCAGAATGGATTTTGCAACGGCCCGATATGGGGAAGCATGCGGGGAGTCATCCTCCCATATTGAATCGGACTCGCGCCGCGGGAACGAAACCGCGCTTCCTTACTTCGCCCTGGTCGGCGGAGCGAGCAGCACCGGATCGGAAATTACCGAATGCCGGTGGAACGCGCGGCCCTTGACCACCTGCACCTGCACGTCCTTCTTGACTTCGTGCAGGTCGTTGAACGTGAGCGTGCCGATAGGCGTGCTGAACGTGCCCGCGGCGATCGCGTTTCTGAGCGCTTCACCGCCCTTGCCGCCGGTATTCTTCAGGCCCTCGATGGCGATGCTGGTCGCGGTGTAGGTCGATGCGGCGACCATGTCGGCGCCGGAATTGTAAGCCGCACGGTATTGCTTCAGGAAGGCCTGCGTCACCGGCGAGGCCGAGTCGCGATCGAGCGAAGTGGTGACCAGTGTGCCCTCGGATGCCGCCCCGGCAATTTCGATGAATTTCTCCGAGTCGTAGCCTTCCTGGCCGACGACCGGAACCGTGACCCCGGCCGCGCGCAGTTGGTTCACCAGCGGGCCGGCGGTGAAGAAATAGCCGGACGCGTAGATCAGTTCCGGATTGTCCGCTTTCACCTTGGAGATCAGCGCGCCGAACTGGCGGTCGGGCATGCCGTATTCGTATTCGTTGATGATTTTCACGCCGAACCTGGGCGCCGCCTCCTTGAAGCCGGTTGCGAGCGCCTGGCCGAAGTCGTTCTTCAGCGTGATCAGCACCACGTTCTTCTTGCCCAGATCGCTCGCCAGCTTGGCACCCGCGCGTCCCTGCACCTCGCCCATGGTCGCGGTGCGGAAAACATAGTCGCCGGTCAGAGTCACGTCCGGATGGATCGAATACGCCACCACGTAAGGCACTTTCGCCGCCTGGAACAGCGGTGCCGCGGCGCGGGTCGAGGCCGAGTACGAACCGGACACGCCCGCCACCACTTTGTCTTTCTCGATCAGCTTGGTCGCCGCCGGCGCGGCTTCCTTGGGCGAGGCCTGATCGTCGTAGATCACCAGTTCGATCTTCTCGCCCTTGATCCCGCCCTTGGCGTTGGCGTCGGCCACCGCCAGCTTGGCCCCGTCCAGGGCCGATTTGCCGTCTGCCGCGGCAAAACCCGTCAGCGGCACGTTGATGCCGATTTTCACCTGTGCCCAGGCGGGCACGGCGAACTGCATCGCGAACGCCGCGCTCACGGCTATTGCCAGTCTCGTGTAGCTCATGTGATTGCCCCTTGTCAGAGATTGATTAACAGTGATTGACGCCGTCATGCTCGCCTTAGCCCAATCGATTCCGCCGCCAGCGCGCCGCCTGCGGCGGCCGGCACAATCCGGCTGTTGTCCATGCAAAGCTGCAGCGCCAATGTAGCACCATAATTTTTCCGGCGCAAGGGGTTGTATAGACAACTGGAACTGCGCAGAATAGCGGCCTGGGAAACGGATTTGCGGGGACGGCGAGCGATGCGCACCGGCGGCAGGACGGCGAAGGCGGAACACCCGCGCAAGGCGCGCTTGCCGTCGTTCCAGCAGATCAAGAACCACATACTCGAGCGCATCCACGCGGGGGAATGGAAGGACGGCGACCAGATTCCGACCGAGGCTGCGCTCGGGCGCCAGTTCGGCGTGGCGCGCATGACGGTCAACCGCGCGCTGCGCGAGCTGACGGCCGAACAGAGCCTCACCCGCATCCAGGGCGTGGGCACCTATGTCGCCCAGCACAAGTACCAGTCGACCCTGGTCGCGATCCGCAGCATCGCCGACGAAGTGCGCGGGCGCGGCCACGACCATGCCTGCGTCGTAGTCCTGCTGGAAAAACTCAGGGCCCCCGCCGCGCTCGCGCGCCAGTTCGAGGCGCGCCGCGGCCTGCGCCTGTTCCATTCCATCCTGGTGCACTACGAAAACGGCGTGCAGATCCAGGTGGAGGACCGCTGGGTCAATGCCGCGCTCGCGCCGGATTACCTCGCCCAGGACTTCACCCATTCGACGCCGAACGAATACCTGATGCGCGTGGCGCCGCTGCAGGGCGTCTCCTACCGCATCGAGGCCAGCCTGCCGCCCGCGGACATCCGCAAGCGCCTGGCGATGCCGGCGGGCGAGCCCTGCCTGGTCCTGTACCGCACAACGAGATCGCTGGGCGTGGTCGCATCGGTCGTAACCATGTGGCACCCGGCGAGCCGCTACCAGTTAGCCGGATCGTTCTAGCGCCCGGACAAGGCCCGGGCCCAACCTCAGCGAGGACAACATGAGCCACCGCGTCGTCGAATGCGTGCCCAATTTCTCCGAAGGCCGCGATATGGCCAAAATGCGCCGGATCACCGAAGCCATGGAGTCGGTATCCGGAGTGAAGCTCTTGGACGTCGATCCCGGCGCCGACACCAACCGCACCGTGGTGACCTTCGTCGGCAATCCGGACAGCGTGCTCGAGGCCGCGTTCCGCGGCATCGCCATGGCGGCGAGGGAAATCGACATGCGCCGGCACGCGGGCGCGCACCCGCGCATGGGCGCGTGCGACGTCTGCCCCTTCATTCCGGTCGAGGGCGTTAGCATGGACGATTGCGCCGAACTCGCGCGGCGCCTGGGCGAGCGCGTCGGCCGCGAGCTCGATATCCCCGTCTATCTGTATGAACACGCGGCCAGCCGGCCCGAGCGCAGGAATCTGGCGGTAGTGCGCAAGGGCGAATACGAAGGGCTGGAGAAGAAGCTGCAGGACCCGGCGTGGAAACCGGACTTCGGGCCGGCGCGCTTCAATCCGGGCTTCGGCGCGCTAATCACCGGCGCGCGCGAATTCCTGATCGCCTACAACATCGACCTCAACAGCACCGACAAGGCGCATGCGAGCGACATCGCCATGGAGCTGCGCGAAAAAGGGCGCGTGGCCCGGCGCAACCAGACGAACACCTATTATTCGAGCGGCAAGGAACTGCGTTATGGGGAAGGATTGTTTCCCTGCGGCAACTGCGAATTCGACGGCAAGGATTTCGAGGAAACGGAACAGCACTGCCGCGAAACCCATGGCTACGGCTTGCGCGACCTGCTGGCGTCCAACGACATCGATGCCGCCAAGGGCGTGGCGGGGCAGCGAGTGTACCGCGCGGGCCGGTTCAGGGAATGCAAGGCCATAGGCTGGTACGTGGACGCGTACAAGCGCGCGCAGATTTCGATCAACCTCACCAACTGGCGCGTGACCTCGGCGCGCGACGTGATTGAGGCTGCGCGCAAGCTGGCTGGCGCGCGCGGGCTCGTGGTGACCGGCAGTGAAATCGTCGGCCTGGTGCCGTTCCAGGCGCTGTACCAGGCCGGGCGGGCCTATCTCCAGGACCAGGGCAAGCGCGCCTCCGTGCCGGTCAGGGACGTGCTCCAGGCCGCGGTGCTCAGCATGGGCCTGAACGACGTGGCGCAGTTCGAACTGGAGAAGAAAGTGTTGGGCCTGCCCAAGGCCTACGCCGGCGGCCTGATGGACAGCACCGCGCGCGAACTGGTCGATGAGGTGAGCCGCGGCACGCCGGCGCCCGGCGGCGGATCGATCGCCGCGCTCGCCGGCAGCCTGGGCGCAGCGCTCGCCTCCATGGTGGCCAACCTGACCCAGGTCAGAGCCGGCAGCGAAGCCGACGCGGCGCTGAGCGCGGCGGCGGAGCAAGCGCAGCGCGTGAAGGACGAGCTGATGCTGCTGGTGGATGAAGACACCACCGCGTTCAGCGCCTACATGGAAGCGCGCCGCCTGCCCGCGGTCAGCGCCGCGGAAATCGCGCTGCGCAACGCCAGGATGCAGGACGGACTCAAGCGCGCGGTCGAAGTGCCGCTGCGCACCGCGCGCCTGAGCTATGAAGCCATGCAGACCGCCGAGACCGCCATGCGCTGCGGCAACTCGAATTGCATCACCGACGGGCTGGCGGGCTGCGCCATCGCTTATGCCGGCGTGCGCGGCGGCATCTGGAACGTGCTCATCAACCTGAAGGACATCGCCGACGCGGGCTACGTCGCCGAAATTCGGCCGGCCTGCGCGAAGCTACTCGAGGATGCGGGCGCCCTGCTTGCGCGCGCGACCGGGGAAGGGGATGCGCGAATTGAGCGGATGCTGCAGGGGTAGGATTCCTTCGGCGTGCCGATTGCGCTATCGCTCAGACGCCGGCACTTCGGCGAGGTCATGCGAAAACATGCGCCAATCCCTCCAAAGGCGGAATATTGCTTGCGCGACGCGGATTTCTACGTATTCATTCATATGGCCCCGATCCGGTTCAGCCGTTAGCTGCCAAAAAGAAACCGGTCATTCAGATCAGGCAATGGCCTATGACCGGCCTAGGCTTCGCACCGGTCAACGAGGATCTAGTGGCCTATGGCACTCTTGGCCGAGGATTCGCCAATCAAGATATTTGCGCGGAGGTCCGCACGTCGGCCTTATGTGGAGCTCCACATAAGGCCGACGAGCACTCATCCACTACATGAACGTCTAGCGGCGGCAGTACCCCACATAGCTGACCTTCACCGCTTCGTGGCCCGAGTTGACGGCAGTGGGTCGAGTCCTGTCCCTAGCATCTTTCGAAACCGGACGCTCGCGCCTGGCCCAACGGGGACAGTCAACTCAACGGGTCGAAGGAGGTCGCGTTCGTTGATGTGCCGCACACCGGAAGATCAACGATCTCGATCCCCCTTCCTCGGTCCCGCTTGACGGGGGAGGGGACCCGAAGGGGTGACGAAATGTGGATGCTGGAAATTACAAGCCAAGCTTCGATGCGAGATCGTTGAAGTCCTTCGCATTGAGGTCGAAAGCGTTCTCCGGCTTCAGGTCTTTTTTCGCCGGATCGCCGAATTCCAGCGGCCGCTGCACGAAGGCGGCACGCAGGCCCGCCGCTTGCGCCGCGCGCAGATCGTTCTTGTGCGCCGCCACCATCATGACTTCGTGCGGCTCGAAGCCGAGCATGGCCGCCGCGCCCAGATAGGCTTCGGCATCGGGCTTGTAATGCTGGAACAACTCGGCCGAGAGCACGCAATCCCAGGGCAGGCCGGCATTCTTTGCCATATTGGTGAGCAGGCTGACGTTGCCGTTCGAGAGCGTGGTAACGAGATAGCCTTTTTTCAGGCGTTTCAGACCGCGCACCGCATCGGGCCAGGGGGCGAGGCGGTGCCAGGCGCGGTTGAGCTGGTCTTTCTGTGCCTCGTCCAGCATGTCGAGGCCGGATTCCTCGAGGATACGGTCGAGAATGCGCCGGTGCAGGCCGTCAATGTTGGTCCAGGGCAGCCTGCCCGAACGCACTTCCTGCATCGCCGGCTGGTAACCGGCGCGCCAGGCATCGGCGAACGCAGCCCAGTCGGCGCGTATGTCCAATTCCTTTCCGAGCCTGCGACCTTCGCGGGTGATGCTGCCGCGCCAGTCGACCACGGTGCCGAACACGTCGAACGTCAGCGCCTTCACTGCGCGCAGCGCGGGAGTGAGTTTCTTCGTCATTGGCGTCCTCCGCGGGTGATCAAGGCCCTATTTTTTCACACTCTTGCGCAATGCAGGGCGAGTAAATCGCGCGCTCCGGCGTCCCGCGGCGGCACGATGCGCTATGATTCGAGGAAGCGTCACGGAATAGCGCCGCACATACGCAGATCGCACATGCTTCATTCGGAACAAGTTGCCGTAGCGGCCTCACACCCGATATTCGAGGCACGCGGTCTTACCAAAATCTACCAGATGGGCGAGGTGCAGGTGCCGGCCTTGCGCGGGGTGGATCTGGATTTGTACGCCGGTGAGTTCGTCGTGCTGCTGGGACCATCGGGAAGCGGCAAATCGACCCTGCTCAATATCCTGGGCGGGCTGGACACCCCGACCAGCGGGTCGGTGCGTTATGCCGACCACGACCTGAGCCTGGATGACGACGCTTCGATGACGCAATATCGCCGCTCCCACGTCGGCTTCGTGTTTCAGTTCTACAACCTCATCCCCAGCCTTACCGCGCGCGAGAACGTCGCCCTGGTCACCGAGATCGCCGCGAGCCCGATGACGCCGGAGGAGGCGCTGGCGCTGGTCGGGCTGGGCCAGCGCATGGACCATTTCCCGACCCAGATGTCGGGCGGCGAGCAGCAGCGCGTGGCGATCGCGCGCGCCGTGGCCAAGCGCCCGCAGGTGCTCCTGTGCGACGAGCCGACCGGCGCGCTCGATGTCCAGACCGGCGTCATGGTGCTGGATGTGATCGCGCGGGTGAACCGCGAGCTCAAGACGACGACGGTGGTGATCACGCACAATGCGGTGATCGCGGCGATGGCCGATCGCGTGGTGTATTTCGGCGACGGGCTGGTGGCGCGCATCGAGACCAATGCCGAGAAGAAGCCGGCGGCGGGGCTGCGCTGGTGAGCGCGCTCGACCGCAAACTCTGGCGTGATCTGTGGCAGATGAAAAGCCAGGCGCTGGCCATCGCCCTGGTGGTGATGTGCGGTGTCGGCACCTATATCATGTTTCTCACCACCCTCGGGGCGCTGCGCGTGACCCAGGACAGCTACTACCGCGACTACCGCTTCGCCGAGGTGTTCGTCAGCCTGAAGCGGGCGCCGCAGCCGCTGCGCCAGCGCCTGCAGGACATAGCCGGCGTGGATCAGGTGGAGACGCGGGTGCTGGCGCAAGTGCGCGTCGACATGCCGGCGTTCGCGGAGCCGGTAACGGCCTTGATGGTGTCGGTGTCCGACAGCGGCCGCCATGGCCTGAATGCGCTGCATCTGAGCGCGGGGCGGCTGCCGGCGCCGGAGCGGCCCGGCGAGGTGGCGGTGGGCAAGGCGTTTGCGCAGGCGCACGCGCTGCAACTGGGCGATCGCTTCTACGCCATTCTCAACGGCCGCCGCCAGGCGCTCACCCTGGTGGGGACCGCGCTGTCGCCGGAGTTCATCCAGCAGATGCGCCCCGGTTCGGTATTTCCCGATTACAAGCGCTACAGCGTGATGTGGATGGGGCGCCGTGCCCTCGGTCAGGCCTACGACATGCACGGCGCGTTCAACGATGTGGCCCTGAGCCTGCGTCCCGGCGCCGATAGCCAATACGTCATCGACAGCGTCGACGAACTGCTCAGGCCCTATGGGGGCCTAGGCGCGTATGCGCGCAAGGACCAGCTTTCGCACCGTTTTCTCAGCCAGGAGCTGGAGCAACTTGGCACTCTCGCGAGCCTCTTCCCCGCCATGTTCATGGGCATCGCCGCGTTTCTGCTCAACGTGGTGATCGGGCGGCTGGTGGCGATGCAGCGCGAGCAGATCGCCACGCTCAAGGCCTTCGGCTACGGCAATCTCGCGGTCTTGTGGCATTACCTCAAGATGGTCTCGTTGATCGCCGGTCTGGGCATCGTCAGCGGTACCGCGCTGGGGGTGTGGCTGGGCCAGGCGCTGTCCGGCATCTACATGGAGTTCTATCACTTTCCCTATCTGAAGTTCAGCCTGCAGCCCGTTACGGTGATGGAGGCTGCCCTGGCCAGCCTGCTGGCGGCCGGGGCGGGGACGGTATTCGCGGTGTGGCGGGCCGCCTCCTTGCGGCCGGCGCAGGGGATGCGCCCGGAGCCGCCTACCCGCTATCGCGAGACCTGGGTGGAGAAACTGGGCCTCAAGCGCTGGCTGTCGCAACCCACGCGCATGATCATCCGTCACATCCAGCGCCGCGCGCTGAAATCCATGCTTACCCTGCTCGGCATCGCCATGGCATGCGGCATCATCCTCACCGGCCTGTTCCAGCGCGACACGGTCAGCTACATGGTAAATATCCAGTTCGGCATGGCCCAGCGCGAGGATCTGTCGTTGACGTTCACCGAGCCCACGTCCTACCGCGTCCGCTTCGACTTGCTCGGCCTGCCGGGGGTACAGCATGTGGAAGTGTTCCGGGCCGTGCCGGTGCGGCTGCGTCATGGACATCGCAGCTATCGCACCGGCATTCGCGGCGTCGAGCCCGGCGGCGACATTCAGCGCCTGCTCGACGCGGACTTGCGCCCGGTCGCCTTGCCCGCGGACGGCCTCCTGCTCACTGACTTTCTTGCCAAGATGCTCGACCTGCGCGTCGGCGACCGCGTGGTGGTGGAGGTGCTCGAAGGCAACCGGCCGGTGCGCGAGGCCACCGTGGCCGGGCTGGTGCGGGAGTATCTGGGGGTGTCGGGCTACATGGACCTCGCCGCGCTGAATCGTTTCATGCAGGAAGGCCCCACCCTTTCCGGCGCTTACCTCAGCGTCGACAGCGCGCAGCTGCAGTCGCTGTATGCGCGGCTGAAGGGCATGCCGCGCGTCGCCGGGGTGGCCGAGCGCGTACAGGAAATCCGCAATTTCAACCGCGTGATGCAGGAGACCATGCTGTTTTTTACCTACGTCGCCACCGTGTTCGCCGTGATCATCGCCTTTGGCGTGATCTACAACAGCGCCCGCATTGCACTCACCGAACGCGGCCGCGAACTCGCCAGCCTGCGGGTACTGGGTTTCACCCGCGCCGAGATCGCCTACATCCTGCTCGGCGAACTGGGCATCCTCACCCTGATCGCCATCCCGCTCGGCCTGTGGCTGGGTGAATGGATGTGCTATTACATTGCGCATACCATGCAAAACGACCTGTTTCGCGTGCCGGTGGTGCTGGTGCCGCAAACCTATGCTTTTGCCGCGGCGGTGGTGCTGGTCTCCGCGATATTATCGGGCCTGGCGGTACGGCGCCGCCTGGATCAACTCGACCTGATTGCGGTCCTGAAAACGGCGGAGTGAACCTATGAAGAACAATGTGCAATGGCGACGCCGCGTCGCATTTGCGCTCGTCGCGGTCCTCGTTGCGTGGGGCCTCTACCAGGGTTTTCGCCCGCAGCCGGTCGAGGTGGACCTCGGCACTGCGCGCCGCGCGCCGCTGCGGGTCAGCGTCGAACAGGAGGGTCGCACGCGCGTGGTTGACCGCTACGTGGTCACCGCTCCGGTGAACGGCTACGCGCGGCGCGTGCGGCTCGAAGTGGGCGATGTCATCGAGCGCCGCGCCACGCTGGTCGAGCTCGAGCCCTTGCGCGCCGAGGTGTTGGACGTGCGCCGCCGCGCCGAGGCCGAGGCCCATATCGCAGCGGCCGGGGCCGGGGTCAGCGCCGCCGAGCAGCGTGCAAACGCCGCCGCGAGCAATGCCAACCTGGCGCAAAAAGAACTCGAGCGCGTGCGCGTACTGCGCCGGGCAGGGCATGTTTCCGCGGCGGCCGAAGACCGCGCAGCGAGCGAGGCCGAGCGCAGCGCGGCGGAACTGCGCTCGGCGCAATTCGCCGTCGCCACCGCGCGCCACGAACGCGAAGCCGCACGCACCGCGCTGAAATATGCCGCGAGCGGCGGCAGTGCCGAGCCGGTGGCGGTGCGCGCCCCCGTGTCCGGGCGGGTGCTCAGGATCCCGCACAAAAGCGAAGGCATGGTCGCGGCCGGCCAGGCGCTGATCGAGATCGGCGATCCGCGTGCACTGGAAGTCGAGGTGGACGTGCTGTCGGCCGACGCCGTGCGCATCCATCCCGGCACCCGCGTCGCCTTCGAACGCTGGGGCGGCGAAGGCGCGCTCGAGGGCGCGGTGCGCGTGATCGAGCCCGCCGGCTTCACCAAAGTCTCCGCCCTCGGCGTGGAAGAACAGCGCGTCTGGGTCATCGTCGCCTTTACCTCACCCCCGGCCCTATGGCAACGCCTGGGCGACGGCTACCGCGTCGAAGCCAGCTTTATCCTGTGGGAAGCGGCGGACGTCCTGCAAATCCCCGCCAGCGCTTTGTTCCGCGACGGCAAGGACTGGGCCGCCTTCGCCGTCGAACAAGGCAAAGCCGTCAAACGCCGGGTGGAGATCGGGCAGCGCAACGGCCTGAGCGCGCAGGTCGTCTCCGGCATCAAGGCGGGTGAACAGGTGATCGTCCATCCGGGTGATCTGGTGCGGGAGGGGGGGAGCGTGGCGTCGAGATAAGCATTTCCCTGCGTTCCTCCGGTGCGGCTTCGCGCGGGCGAAGGTTCCTTGCCTGGGTCGTCGGGCCGGCTGCGCAGAAGCGCATGGCTATTGGTTCTATGCGCTGCGACTCAAATCGCGCCCCCGTTATTGCGGCATTTCGATTTTGCGCGGACGAAAAGCCGTTCGCGCGGATCGCCGCTGGCGCACGGAAGAAAAGCGTATCTGTGCGCCAGCGGCGATCTCGTATAAGAACCCCGAGCCGTTCTTGTTGTTAACCGTAACCGCGTTTCTTGTACGGATGCGTTTCTTATCCGTACAAGAGACGCGGTTGGCGCGCGCAGCGCGCCAGGTGTTGCGTCGCGTGCGGCAACATATGAGACGCCTTGTATAAAGCCAATCGGCCGCTCGCGTGAAGGCACGCAGCCCAGCTCACGCGGTATAGGGCATCGCCTCCAGAAAAGGCGGCAGCGGCGAATCCAGCGTGGAACAAATCGCGCGCAGCAGTTCGGCATCGGTCACAGAGAGCTTGCCGTCGGCGAGCGCGCACTGCACCAAGGCTTTCACCAGCCGCGGCTTTTGCATCGGCGCGAGCTGGTTGAGGCGTGCGAGTGCCGTCTTCACGTCGGCGAGGCTGATGGCGCGCGCATCGATCAGTTTCAGCGGGATGCCGAGTTCCTTCAAACCGTGGTCGAAAGAGGCGGCCGCCTCGCCGTCAGTCGCATGCGCGATCAGGGACAGGATCAGCCGCGCGTCTGCGGCGAGCGGCTCCAGCTTGCGGTAGGCCACGGGCACGGCGCGGCCGGCGCGCGCGCCCAGCGCCGCTTCCAGCATCGTCGCCACGACGAATTCCTCCAACGTGACGCGCCGGTCGGCCGCTATCAGTTGCTGCAGCAGAAGCAGGAACGCCGCGCGCTGGTCCGCTGCCAGGCTTTTCAGCGTCGGCGTGGCGAGCGCGATCAGCGGCAGGCGCGCAATCCTGCCCAGGCGCTGCACCTCGGCCGCAACGGTTGCCGCCCGCTCGGCGTCTTCGCCGCCTGCACGCAACAAATCCATTTGCGCGGGCAGCGCCGGCCCGCCCAGTGCGAACACCAGGCCGAACATGGCCTGCTTCGCGCCTTCGACCTCGCGCGTCAGCTCGCGCGCATGTTGCGGCAGCGACTCGAGCAGGGAAGCGGCGTAGTCGACGTGCCGGTTGGAAACGTTGCCCATCGCGGCGATCACCGCGCCGGCCTCGGCCCGGACCCCGGCCTGCGTTTCGGCCGCGGCGTTGCGGCGCTCGCCCGCGCTGCGGCCGAATTCATTGGCGGGCGCGAAACCGCTGACCGCCGCGATTTCGGCGGGCTCCGGCGCGACGGGCGTCGAGCGCGCCACGATTTCGTCGATTGCCACCGGGCGGCCGTAGATGCGCTGCAGCCGCTCGCGCAGCGGAGGGTGGGTGGCCATCAGGCTCTCGAATCCGGAAGCGATCCCCTCGCCGAAGAACATGTGGCTCGCTTGCGCGGCGCGCGGGTGGTCGATGCGCGATCCGGCCCGGCTGATTTTTGCGAGCGCCCCGCCTATGCCATCGGGGTTGCGCGTGAACTGCACCGAGGAGGCATCGGCCAGGAATTCGCGCTGGCGCGACACGCTCGCCTGGATCAACCGGCCGAAGAACACGCCGATGTAGCCGATCGCGATCAAGCCAAAACCGAGCAGAACGAAGGAGGAGCCTCTGCTGTCGCGGCGTGAGCTGGATCGCGCCAGCACGCGACCGAGCGTGGTCAGGAGGAGTATCCCCCCCAGCACGCCCATCAGGCGCAGGTTGAGGCGCATGTCGCCGTTGAGGATGTGGCTGAACTCGTGCGCGATCACTCCCTGCAGTTCATCGCGATTCAGCGTCTCCAGCGTGCCGCGCGTGACCACCACTGCCGCCTGGCTGGGCGAGTAGCCCGCGGCGAAGGCATTGATTGCGGGCTGATCGTCCATCACGAAAACCTGAGGCACGGCGGTGCCGGCGGCGATCGCCATTTCCTCGACTACGTTGAGCAGCCGGCGTTCCGCCAGGTCCTTGCTTGCGCGCGCGAGCGGCCGCGCTCCCATCATGCGCGCCAGGGCGGCGCCGCCACTGGCGAGGCTCATGCTCTGAACCAGGCTGCCCGTGGCGATCAGCGCCAGCGTGGCGAGCGTCACGGATGCATAAAAGGAGGCGGGTGCGCCGATCCGTTTGGCCCCCGGCAGGTGATCGGTGGACATGCCGATGAAAGCGAGAGTCGCGACGACGTTCACCGCGACGACGATTGCCACTACCGCCAGCAGGAACAGCACGACCAGGCGCCGGGTGTTGCGCCGCGCCGCGTCCTGTTGCTCGAAGAAATTCATCTGCGCCCTGGCCGCCCCCGGCCGCCGCCGGCCTAGCTGAACGATACCTTGGGCGCCTTGCGCTCCTCGGCCGATTCGGTCGCCTGCAGCAATTCCGCGCCCTTGAACTGGAACATGCCGGCGATGATGGTGTCGGGGAACGACTCGATGCGGGTGTTGTAGCTCATCACCGCGTCGTTGAACGCCTGGCGCGCGAACGCAATCTTGTTCTCGGTGCTGGTGAGTTCCTCCGACAACTGCATCATGTTCTGGTTGGCCTTCAGATCCGGATAGGCTTCGGACAGGGCGAACAGGCGTCCGAGCGCGCCCGAGAGCCCTGCCTCCGCCGCGGCGAGGCCCTGGATCGCCGCGCCGTCGGCAGGGTTGGCTGCAGCGCGCTGATTGGCGCCGACAGCGGTGTTGCGCGCCGCGATTACCGCCTCCAGCGTCTGGCGCTCGTGCGCCATATAGCCTTTTGCGGTTTCGACCAGGTTGGGGATCAGGTCGTAACGGCGTTTCAACTGTACGTCTATCTGAGCGAACGCGTTCTTGAAGCGGTTGCGCAGTGCGACCAGACCGTTGTAGATGGAGATGGCCCAGATGAAGGGCGCAGCGAGTAGCGCGAACAAAATGATCAGCCCGGTCCAGTTCATGTCGTTCTCCTTTAGGCTGACCCGCCCTGAGGCAGGAACAGTTGCAGCAGATCGTTCAGAAACCGCTGCCCGCGTCGTGTAGGCGCGATGCGGACATGGTCACGCGTAATCAGACCACGCTCGACCGCTTCCCGCAAGGGTCGCTCGACGGCGGCGAGGGCGAGCCCGGTGCGCTCGGCGAACAGCCCCGGCTCGAAACCCTCGGTCAGGCGCAGCGCATTCATCATGAATTCGAAGCCCAGATCCTTGGCTGAAAGCGCATGCTCCTCCAGCAGGGGCGAGCCGGCTGCCGTCTTCTGCATGTATTCGCGCGGTTGCTTGTAGCGCGTCTGGCGCAGGACGCGATCGGGAAACGAAAGCTTGGAATGCGCGCCGGCGCCTATGCCGAGGTAGTCGCCGAAACGCCAGTAGTTGAGGTTGTGCCGGCATTCCCGGCCCGGCCGCGCGAAGGCCGAGGTCTCGTAGTTGGCGTAGCCCTCCCCGGCAAGCCGCTCTTCGACCATGTCCTGCATGTCGGCCGCGAGTTCACCGTCCGGCAGCGGCGGCGGATAGCGGTGAAACAGGGTGTTGGGCTCCAGCGTGAGGTGATAAGCCGAAAGGTGAGTGGCGCCGAAGGCTGCCGCTGTGTCGATGTCCTGTTCGGCCTGCGGCAGCGTTTGTTGCGGCAGGGCGTACATCAGGTCGAGGTTGATATTGTCGAAATGCGCTTGGGCAATGCCGATGGCGCGGCGCGCTTCTTCGCCGTCGTGGATCCGGCCCAGTGCCTGCAACTGCACGGAATTGAAGCTTTGTATGCCGATCGACAGGCGATTCACGCCGCAGGCGCGGTAGTCGCGGAACTTGGCCGACTCGAACGTGCCCGGATTGGCTTCCAGCGTGATTTCCGCATCCGCCGCGAGATTGAGCCGGGCGCGGAACGCCGCCAGCAACTCCTCTATCGCCCGCGCGGAGAACAGGCTGGGTGTGCCGCCGCCGAAAAATATCGAGTATACGCGCCGGCCCCAGATCTGCGGCAGGGCGAGTTCCAGGTCGGCGATCAGCGAGCGCACGTAGTCCTGCTCCGGTGCCTCGCCCTGACTGTCACCCCGGACTTCGTGCGAATTGAAATCGCAGTAGGGGCACTTTTTCACGCACCAGGGAATGTGCACATAGAGCGATAGCGGCGGCAGCGTCTTCAGGTTTGCGCTACCCAGTTGCGAAACGACGGCGGTGTTTTCAACGGACATCGATGCAGCGGGCAAGCGCCTTGCGCGTCAGGGAAAACCGCGCAATTTTTCGACCAGCTGGCGCAAGGCCTGGCCACGGTGCGACAGCCGGTTCTTCTGTTCGGGATCGAGCTCGGCCGCGGTCTTGCCCAGTTCCGGCAGAAGAAAATGCGGATCGTAGCCGAAGCCGTTGCGACCGCGCGCCTGCGCGCCGATCTCGCCCCACCAATAGCCCTCGCCGATGAGCGGCTGCGGATCGGCCGCGTGGCGCACCAGCACCAGGGCGCAATAATAGTAGGCGCGGCGGTCGGTGCAGGCCGCGAGCGCGGCAACCAGCTTGTCGTTGTTGCGCGCGTCGCGCTCCTCGCGGCTGGCGCCATTGCCGGCGTAGCGCGCCGAATGCACGCCGGGCTCGCCGCCGAGCGCGATCGCGCACAGACCGGAGTCGTCCGCCAGCGCCGGCTGGCCTGCGCGCGCGGACGCATGGCGCGCCTTCGCCAGCGCGTTCTCGATGAACGTGAAGTGCGGCTCCTCCGCGTCTTCGATGCCCAGCGCGGCCTGGGTCAGGACCTCGCAGCCCAGCGGACCGAGTATGGCCTGGATTTCGCGCAGCTTGCCGGCGTTGCCGCTGGCGATGACGAGTTTTTTCATGGGACGCATTCTACCCCGGCCGCATCGCTTTATCACCGCTGCGCCGCGCAGCAGCGCACGACCGGGCGGCCATTGCAGCAGTGCGCTACCGCCCGCGGCCGCAGCATTCCGGTGAATCGGCGACCATCAAATTTTCAGGGCGGAGTCGTGAAATGTGGCCAGCGCGCTCGTCACCCGCCTGTTCGGGTGTCTCCGTCGCATTCGGAAGAAAGGCTTGATCGACGCAGGCCGGCAGCATCGGCAAAAGTCAGTCGGCGCTGGGCGCGATCACGCGCATCTGCCGCGTCGACGCCCAGGCGGCGCGCCGGTTCAGCCCCGCTTTTTCGCTTCGGCTACGGCATCAGGCGGAGCAGTTCGCGGCGCAGCGGTATCTTCTCGTCCAACTGCCCGGAAATGCTCTTGCATACGCCGCGGCAGAGTTCCACCATGGCCGTATCCGCTGCGCGGTAATAGACGCGATTGCCTTCCTTGCGCCGCGCGAGCACGCCGCTTCGATGCATTATGCCCAGGTGGCGCGATACATTGGTCTGGGTAGCGCCGATTTCCTCGACGATTTGCGACACGGTCTTCTCTGTTTCGCATATCGAATGCATGATGCGCAGGCGCATGGGCTCCGAAAGCACGCTGAAATATGAGGCTACGGCGTCAAAGGCGTCGATAAGTCGATCCATTTGGTTTCCTGCTTTCGCTGCTTCCTCGAACGACTATATGAGTGCTTGCGCATATTGTCAATAGCTTCGCTCGAATGATTTCGCTTGAGGGGGCGCGCAGGCGGTGCCGCCATCCCGGATACGTTCTGGCGACGGCCGCAAGACGGATCCATCACTTTTTCAGATCGGAGCCATTCGATCTTCCGATCTGACGGCCGCTGCAGCAGCCGATCACGTTTTCCGATAGGGGAAATTACATCTTACGATTTTTCCTTTGCCGAACGATGGAGGACTATATGCGCATAGACCCATATACACATACCAAAAGAATCAGCGGAATTCCCTATACCCGATCGCGCCCACGGCCGCCCCGCGTTGCCTTGATTTGCCGGCCACCGCGGTCTTCCACAGGCGCTGGTTAACCGCAGGAGATGCCGATAGTGCGCACTGGAATACTCATGGCTGCCGTGACCGCTTGCATGCTGCTCGTCGTTTCAGCGGCGCATGCCGCGTCCGACCCGACGTCGGCAAAATTGTTGAAGTCCACGGCTGACCACAGCAAGTTCAAGGTGCTGCAGGAGGAATTCAGCTCCGGGCCGGAAGTCACCAAGGCCTGCCTCAGCTGTCACACCGAGGCCTCAAAGCAACTGCACAAGACCGAGCACTGGACCTGGGAATACAAGAGCCCGGAGGGCCAGCTGCTGGGCAAGAAGCACATCGTCAACAATTTTTGCACCTCGGTGGCTTCGAATGAGGCGGCCTGCAATTCCTGCCACATCGGCTATGGCTGGAAGGACGACAAGTTCGATTTCACCTCGGAAGTCAATGTCGACTGTCTGGTTTGCCACGACACCACGGGCAAATACTCGAAACCCGGAGGGTTTGCCGGAAACGTCGTCACCAAGGATACGGAGTTCCCTCCCGGCTCGGGCAAGATGGTCAGGGCAATCAACCTGAAGGCGATCGCGCAGAAGGTCGGCAGGACCAGCCGCGCCACCTGCGGCGCCTGCCATTTCAACGGCGGCGGCGGCGACGGCGTGAAACACGGCGACTTGGACAGTTCGCTCGAGTCGCCGGAAAAGGCGCTCGATGTGCACATGGATGCGGAGGGATACAACTTCGCCTGCGCCACCTGCCACCAGACGGAAGATCACAAGGTGCCCGGCAGCCGCTATGCGCCAACGGCGCAAGACAAGGGCGAAGCGCATTTGCGCGGCAAGGAATACAAGACCATCCCGACCACCTGCCAGGCCTGCCATGGCCAGGCACCGCACAAGAAAATCGCCAAGCTCAACGATCACACCGACAAGGTGGCCTGCCAGGCCTGCCATGTGCCCACTTATGCGCGCGGCGGCATTCCCACCAAAATGTCCTGGGACTGGTCCACCGCGGGCCAGAAGGGGCCGGATGGCAAGCCGCTGATCAAGAAGAATGCCGAAGGCCACGTGATCTACAACGGCATAAAGGGCGACTTCACCATGGCCGAGAACGTCGTGCCCGAATACATCTGGTTCAACGGCAAGGTGAAATACACGCTGCGCGAGGACAAGATAGAGAAGGGCGGCAAGCCGATCCAGATCAACCGCTTCGAAGGCAGCGCCAGCGACGGTAAGTCGCTGATCTGGCCAGTCAAGGTTTTCCGCGGCAAGCAGGCCTATGACCCGGTGAACAAGACGCTGGCGGTGACCCATTTGGCGGGAAACGACGATAGCGCCTACTGGACCAACCTGAACTGGGAAAAGGCCGTCGCCACCGGCATGGCTACGGTCAACGCGTCTTTCTCGGGCAAGGTCGATTTTGTCGAAACCGAAAGCAGCTGGCCGATCACCCACATGGTGGCGCCGGCCAAGGACTCGCTGCGTTGCCACAACTGCCACGCATCCAACGGCCGTCTGGAAAAGGTGCCCGGAGTCTACATTCCCGGCCGCGCCAGCGATCACGCCGGATGGCTCGACACCGCCGGCTGGGCCATCGCGGCGCTGACGCTGCTCGGCGTGCTTGGCCACGGCCTCGGACGCGTCATCGTATCCAAGCGTAAGCACTGAAAGGGAACCGATCATGGCACGCATCTACATATTCAAGCGTTTCGAGCGCTTCTGGCACTGGGCGCAGGCCGCGCTCATCATTTTCATGCTTTTGACCGGCTTCGAAATCCATGGCAGCTACGCGCTGCTCGGCTGGGAACAGGCGGCGGACCTGCACACCACCGCGGCATGGACGCTGATCGGACTGTGGCTGTTCGCGATCTTCTGGCACTTCACCACCGGCGAATGGAAGCAGTACATCCCGACGGGCAAGAACGTCTTCGCGGTAATGAATTACTACTCGGTGGGGATTTTCACCGGCGCGCCGCACCCTTTCCGCGCCACCCAGTTGAGCAAGCACAATCCGCTGCAGCGCCTGGCCTATCTCATGGTCAAGTTGTTCATCAACCCGCTGATCTGGGTGAGCGGCCTCGCCTACCTTTACTACAACGAACTCGCAGCAACGAAGATCGCCGCCATGACCGGCCTGAATCTCGGCACGATCGCGCTGGTGCACACCGCGGCGGCATTCATGATGCTGATTTTTCTGATCGGCCATCTCTACCTCTCCACCACCGGCCATACGCCGCTCGCCCACATCAAGGCGATGATCACCGGCTGGGAAGACCAGGATGAACCGGTGCGGGAACGATCGACGGAGGGCGCCCGCGCCAAGGCGGCCAGAGCGAGCTAAGCGTGGCGATCGGGAGCATACGGATCACCGGAGCACGACACCGAACATCAATGATTCAAGCACAAGGAGCAAGATCATGACCACGAAATTATCCCCCTTCAACGTGCTGTCGCTGTGCCTGCTTGGCTGCGGCCTGGCCGCGGGCGCGGCTAACGCCGCCGACGGCGACTGGAAACGCGGCCGCATCTACTACCGGCAGGTGTGCACCTCCTGCCACACCGCCGAGTTAAAGAAACCCATCGCGCCCAACGACAGGACCAAGGCGGAATGGGCAGCCTACTTCCAGGCCGATAAGCACGGCAAAGACACGGTCAAGCTCTATTTCAGCAAGCAATACCGTGACAGTATCAAGGCCAAGAACGCGGCGGCGGCGAAATTCGCCGAGGTGCCCGAGAAAGACCTATTAGACGACGTCAAGGCTTTCCTGCACAAGAGCGCCAAGGACGGCGATGCGCCGGCCGGCTGCAGCTAGACATGAGCGAAGGCGCAATTTGGCGCAGCGGCTTCAAGGCCGATTACGAGCGGATTTTCGTCGAACCGTGGTCGCCCTACGTGGGCGCCATCCTGCTGGTGCTGGTCATCCTCGGCCTGATGATCAGCGGCCTGTTCTGGGGCGTGTTCGGCGGCCTCAAACTGTGGGGCGACTGGTTCAACAGCGCCATCGGCCTGGGCGAGGCGCTGAAGATCAAGGCCGAGCTCGACGGCCCGCTGATGCACCGCATGTCGCTGATGAACATTACCCTGCTGACCGGGGCGTTCGCCGCGGCGCTGATGTCGCGCCAGTTCCGCATCAGTCGCGCGCCGAAACTCGAATACGTCTGGGGCGCGCTCGGCGGCGCCCTGATGGGCATCGGCGCCACCCTGGCCGGCGGCTGCACCACGGGCGGCTTCTTTACGCCGGCACTGCATTCCTCGCCGGCTGGCTGGATGATGGCGCTGGGCCTCATGGCCGGGGCCGTAATCGGTCTGAAGCTCCTGCTCTGGACGCTGGAAAACATCAGCTGGGGCATGCAGGCCCCGGCGTCGGGCGCGCCGTCGTCGCACGAACGCTATCCGCTGCTCGGCATCCTCATCGCGGCGGCAATCGTCACCTGGACCCTCATCTGGGCTTACGCCGCGGACGAGAAGCTCGCCAACCGCGCGATCATCGTGATCGCCGGCTTTGCCATGGGCTTCATCCTGCACCGCTCGCGCCTGTGCTTCGCCCGCGGCTTTCGCGAGCCCTTCATGACGGCCGAGGGCGACATGACCAAGGCGCTGATCCTGGCACTGGCGATCGCCATTCCGCTGGCCTCGCTGCTGTTCCAGAAGAAAGTGATCGATCCTTACATCGCCATTCCGGCGACCTTCTGGGTAGGCTCTCTCCTCGGCGGCGTGATCTTCGGCGTGGGCATGATCTTCGCCGGCGGCTGCGCCTCGGGCGCCATGTGGCGCGCCGCCGAGGGAAACCTCAAGCTCTGGGTAGCGGTCGCCTTTTTCGCCTGGGGCGGCTCGACCTTCTCCGGTCTCCTGCGTCAGTGGGACGTGATGACGCCCGATGTGAATCTCGACGGCCTCGAGTTTACCAAGGTCGGCATCCAGGCCTATCTGCCCGACATGCTGGGTGGCTGGCAGTGGGCGTTCATGGCGGGATTCGGAATTCTGCTGCTCTGGTACATCCTGGTCCGCTACAACGAATCATCCGAAAAATTCACCGTTTTGTAAAACCTCATTTCATTGACCATCAAGGAGATCACTGTGCGTACACAACTGAAAAGCCTGGCCGTCGCGCTGATGCTGGCTCTGCCCGCAGCGCTGCCCGCAGTCATCTGGACCACCCCGGCGCATGCCCAGGCGGCAAGCCTGCAGGCTGCGCAGGCCAATTACTACAAGAACCTGGTTGATTTCGATTTCGTCAAGCAGTGGGTTGCGATTCCGCCCAAGAAGGGTGTGATGCTGATCGACGCGCGGCCGGCCGCGCGCAAATTCAATCCCGGCCACATCCTCGGCGCGATCAACATTCCCGACGACAAGTTCGAGCAGATGAAGGATCAGCTGCCGCAGGACAAGAGCATGTTGCTGATCTATTACTGCGAAGGCCCCGAATGCGTGCTCAGCCACAACTCCGCCAGGAAAGCCGAAGCGCTCGGCTACACCAATGTCAAGGTGTATACCAACGGCTATCCCGAGTGGGTCGCCAAGGGCGAGTTCGCAGCGGTCGCGGGCGCCTACGTCAAGAAACTGATCGACGAGAAGGCCAGTTACACGCTGGTCGATTCGCGACCCAAGCGCGTTGTCGACAAGGACGGCATCATCCCCACGGCGATGCACATTTCCGACAGCGAGTTCGACAAGCACACCGGCAAGCTGCCGGCGGACAAGGCGACCGAGTTGATCTTCTATTGCGGCGGGCTTGAATGCGTGCTGAGCGGCAATTCGGCCGAGAAAGCGCGCAAACTGGGCTACACCAACGTCAAGACCTACGCCCTGGGCCATCCGGACTGGCTCAAGCTCTACGGCGCGCCCAAAGCAGCGGCTGCGCCCGCCGCCGCGGCGGACGCAGCGAAAGCGGGTGTCAAAATCGAGACGGGCAAGGAGAAAGGGTCGGTTTCGACGGCATGGTTCGAGCGCACCATGAAAGAGAATCCGGGCGCGCTGCTGGTGATCGACATCCGCGACGCGAAGGAGTACGCGGCAGGCACGATCAAGGGGGCGGTCAATATTCCCATGGCCGAACTCGCGCAGAAAATCGGCTCCCTGCCCACAGACAAACCGATCGTGTTCATCTGCTCCACCGGCGCACGCTCCGGCGAAGCCTACGATACCGCCAAGCTGCTGCGCGCCGAGTTGAACGCTTATTTTCTCGATGCCAAGGTGCGCTACGCCGGAGACGGAACCTTTAGCATCCTCTAGCGCGGCGAGCGCCGCGCAGGGAGTCAGGCCGCGCGCTTTTTTTGTTTCGGCCGCGGCAGCAGGCGGAGCAGGTCGCCGCGCAGCGGTTTCTTCTCGTCGAGTTGCGCGGCGATGCGGCTGCACACGCTGCGGCAGATTTCCACCATTGCCGCATCCGCCGCGCGGTAGTAGACCTGGTTGCCTTCCTTGCGCCGCGCGAGCACCCCGCTGCGGTGCATCAGGTTCAGGTGGCGCGAGATATTCGTCTGCGTGGCGCCAAGCTCCTCGACGATTTGCGACACGGCCTTTTCCTGTTCGCATATGGCATGCATGATCCGCAGCCGTGTAGGCTCCGACAGCACGCTGAAATATGCCGCTACGGCATCGAAGGCGTGCTCAAGTTTGTCCACATTATCTCCATTTGCGTTCGATGCCACTGCATCGGCAGTTGGGCATATTATCAGTCATGCGATACACCATCCGCAGGATTTTTTTCGAGGAGACACGATGGACCATGAAGCCCGCTGGAACGCCCGCTACCGCGACGCCGGCGACGATTACCTTTTCGGCATCGAGCCCAACCATTTCCTGGCGCGGCGCGCCCACCTTTTCCGGGATGGGCATAGCGCCCTTTCCGTGGCCGACGGCGAGGGCCGCAATTCGGTGTGGCTGGCCGAGCAAGGCCTGAACGTGACGGCGGTGGAAATCTCCCCTATCGCCGTGGCCAAGGCGCGCAAACTCGCGGCCGGGCGTGGCGTGCAGGTGAATTTCATCGTCGCCGATCTGCTCGCTCCGGACTGGCCGCCTGCCGCACTGGAGAGTGCATTCGACTGTGTGGTCGGCATTTTCATCCAGTTTGCCGGCGCCAGCGAGCGCCCGCGCCAGTTCGCCGCCATGCAGCGGGCTACCCGCGCCGGCGGGCATATCCTGCTTCAGGGCTATACGCCGCGACAGCTGGAGTACAAGACCGGCGGGCCTCCGACAGCGGAAAACCTGTACACGCCGGAGATGCTGCGCGCAGCGTTTGCCGATTGGACCATAGAGGAACTGGTGGAATACGAAGACGATATCGCCGAAGGTTCCGGCCATCGCGGGCGCTCCGCCTTGATCGGCATGGTGGCGAGAAAGCCGCAATCCTGAGACGTAAAGCGGGTCGAAAAAAAAGGGCGGGATAAGCCGCCCCCTGAGTCGCGTAGCCTACCTTCCCGGCCGGTTGAAGGCCATCCCCCTGCCGCCCATCATGCCGACGCCAAAGCCCTGGTCGGCCAGCGCTTTTTGTTCCGGAGTCAGAACCGCGTAGAGATCCTTGAAAGCAGCGGTTCCTTTTTCCATCTGCTCCTGGCGCTTTTTCATGATCTGGTTGCGCAACTCGAGACGTTCCGGCGCCGTAGCCTGGGCGCTGCCCTGCACGGTGGTCCGCCACGCCTGCATGGCTTCGGCCTGTTGCTTCGCATGGTCGGCATACGCTTTCCACGCGGATTCCTGAGCCGGGGTGATCTTGAGTTCGGATTTCAGGTAGGCATTGCGCGCATCGGCCATTGCGCCTGGATTGCCGAAACCCTGCGGCCCCATGCCGCGCCCCATCGGTCCGTATCCCATCGGTCCCGGTCCGCCTCCGGGCCCCATGCCCCGCCCCATGCCGGGTCCAGGTCCATATCCGGGACCATATCCCGGTCCGGGTCCCATGCCGGCTCCCTGGCCATATCCGGGACCCTGTCCCATGCCCCATCCCGGTCCGTGACCGTAGGGGTGCGCGCCGACCACCGTAGCGGCCAGTCCGAGTGTCAATGCCGTGGCGACGCCGATTGCGATTTTTGTTACCCGTTTCATGATAGTTCTCCATTCAGTGAGGTTCGTTGCTCTGCAGCTGCCAAATTTCTTTGCCGCATCGGTTCCCATTGCACCATGCGAATGTAAGCCGTCCGTTCCATTTTTGTACGCCACCGCATCGAAAAACGCGGCTTGATACACTACGCTACAAATTCTTTCCACCGAGCGCAGCCTGACGGTTATAAATGCTGACATGGACACCCCGGACCACATTCTGATCGTCGACGATGACGCCGAGATCCGCAGCCTGCTCGGCGAGTACTTGCGCAAGAACGGCTATCAAGCCGGCGCCGTCGCCGACGGCAAGGCGATGTGGGCTGCGCTTGCGCGCGGCAAGGTCGATCTGATCGTGCTGGATCTGATGTTGCCGGGCGAGGACGGCCTGACGCTGTGCCGCAAGCTGCGCGCCGAGTCCGACACGCCGGTGATCATGCTCACTGCGCGCGGCGAGGAAACCGACCGCATCGTCGGCCTGGAGATGGGCGCGGACGACTACCTTGCAAAGCCCTTCAGTCCGCGGGAGCTGCTGGCGCGCATCAAGAGCGTGCTGCGGCGCACCCGCAGCCTGCCGCGCAATCTGCGCGCCGACGAAGCCCGCGCAATCCGCTTCGCCGGCTGGCGCCTGGACGCGGTGGCGCGGCACCTGGTCTCGACCGAGGGCGTGGTTACGTCGTTAAGCGGCAACGAATACCAGTTGCTGCGCATTTTTCTGAGCCACCCCAACCACGTGCTCACGCGCGACCAGCTCATGCTGCTCGCCAAGGGCCACGAGGCCGACCCGCTTGACCGCAGCATCGACATCCAGGTCAGCCGCCTGCGCCACCGCCTGTGCGACGGTCCGGCCGATCCGCAGATCATCAAGACGGTGCGCGGCGAAGGCTATGTGCTTGCGGTGCCGGTCGAGGTGGAGAGATAGTGCGCATTCTGCCGCGCAGTCTTTTCGGACGGCTGGTCCTGATTTTGCTCGGCGGGCTGATATTCGCGCAGATCGCCACCGCCTACATCAATCTGACCGAACGCGACCAGCTGCTCTTTCGCGCTGGAGGAATGCGGCTGGCGCAACAAATGGCGGATATCGTCAAACTGCTCGATTCGCTTCCCGCGGCGGAGCGCCGCAGGGTCGTCGCCGTGTTCAATGCCCCGCCGCTGGCGGTGTCGCTCGACCGGCCCCGCATCGTGCCGGACAAGGCATCGGCGGAGACCGACTTCCAGCAATCGATGTTCAGCACCGTGCTGCGCTACGCCCTCGGCGAGGATGCGCAGGTGAATGTGGTCAGACTCGAGGGCGCGCCGGCGGGCTTCCGCCCGGGGCCGCGCAGCGGGGCGCCGGACATGCCCATGATGCAGGGCCGGGGCTGGGGGCGCGGCATGGGGCCGGGATACTCTCCGGCGGGCACATTCTTTACGGTGCAGATCGCGCTGCGGGACGGCGCCTGGGTGACCTTCGATTCCCATCTTTCGCCCCAGGCCACCGGCATGCCGCTGCGGCTCGCCCTGACGCTGCTGATCCTGCTCGGAACGGTGATCGCGCTTTCGCTGATTGCGGTGCGCTGGGTAACGGGACCGCTCGCGACGCTGGCGACGGCCGCGGAAAAACTGGGCGAGGACATCAACCGCCCGCCTCTGCCCGAAACCGGGCCGATCGAAGCGCAGCGCGCCGCGCGCGCATTCAACACCATGCAGCGGCGCCTCGCGCGCTTCATCGCGGATCGCACGCGCATTTTCACCGCGATGTCGCACGACCTGAAAACGCCGATCACCCGGCTGCGCCTGCGCACGGAGATGCTGGAGGACGAGGCGCTGCGGGCCAAGTTCGTCAAAGACTTGGAAGAGATGGAGGCCATGGTCAGCCATACGCTGGATTTCATGCGCGACGCGAGCACCGGGGAAGCGGTGCAGCGCGTCGATGCGATGGCGCTGCTGGAAAGCCTGCAGACCGACTATCAGGACACCGGCAGCAGTGTCGAGATCGAAGGCAGCATCGGGCGTCCGTACACGGGACGGCCGCTCGCGCTGCGGCGCTGCCTCACCAATCTCGTCGACAACGCCATCCGCTACGGCGGCCGCGCCAAGATCAAGGTGGAAGACGCCGCGGAGCGGCTGACCATACACATACTCGACGACGGGCCGGGCATCCCGCCGGACGAACTGGAACAGGCGTTCGAGCCGTTTTTCAGAGGCGAGGCTTCGCGCAGCCGCGAGACCGGCGGCACCGGGCTCGGCCTGGGCATCGCGCGCAACATCGCACGCGCGCACGGCGGCGACCTCGTATTGCGCAACCGTGCTGAAGGCGGGCTGGAAGCGATACTTACGCTGCCGCGGACTGTTGCTGCCTGAGGCGGCAAGCCGGCGGCAAACGCAGTTATCCGGCGACGCGGCAGATGATTTCGGTCGGCGCGATCAGGCCGGCGCTGATGTCGGCTATCATGTTCTTGACCTTCTGCCCTGCATTGGCGCCCATGACGAGATGCAGCCCGAGCGGCGCCGGCCCTGCGGCCGCCCCCCGTGCTCGCATTTGGGCGAACACCTCCAGCGCGAAATCGCGGCGGTCTCGCTGTTTGAGCACTTCGAAGCCTGCCGCGGCGAGCAGGCGCCGATAGGTCGCGGCGTCGGCGACGAAACTGGATTCGGGACCGCTGGCCCAAGGCACCGGATAGGATAGATCCCCGTCCGCGAGACGCATCACGTCGTAGATTCCGAACAGGCCCGACGGCGCCAACACCCGGCGCACTTCGGCGAACAGCCTGGACTTGTCTTCGATATTCATGCCGACGTGGAACATGTAGGCCGCATCGAAACTCCCCGGCGCGAAAGGCAGGGCCAGCGCACTCCCCGCCTGACAGGACACGCGCTCGCCGAGGCCGACCCGCGCTGCCAGCGCATTGGCCACGGCTACGTACTCGCCGGACAAATCGATGCCCGTGACCTGGCAGCCATGTGCGTCGGCAAAATATCGCGCCGCTCCGCCCAAACCACAGCCGATGTCGAGCAGCCGCATCCCCGGCCGCAGACCGAATTGCTCGGCAAACGCGATCGTCGCCTGCCGCCCGCCAACGTGAAACTCGTCGACCGGCGCAAGGTCCTTCGGCGTAAGCCGGTTCAAATCCTTGCCCGCCGCCGCGAGCGCGCCCAGTATCGCTTCCTCCAGCGAGCCGTGCGCATAGTGCCGTGCCACTGCCTGTTCGATCTCCATGACCTCACTCCTTGTTCGCGTGCATTGCCTCGGATCAATGCGGCTGGAACAGACTGCCGTCCATCGCGCCGCGTATGCTGCGCACCAGTGTCACGCTCCAGAACATCGCGAGCAAGCCAAAGGCGACGAGTCCGAGGCCAAAGATGCCGGGCAGCGGCACAACCCCGGCCAGCTTGAACGAGGCAACGGCGAAGGCGCCGGTGGGAAAGGTGAATGCCCACCAGGACAGGGCGAAGGGCAATTGACCGCGCTTCCAGTACGAATAGGTGAGCAGCGCCGCCATGCACAGCCACCAGACGCCGAATCCCCAGAGCAGCAGCGCCGCGATATGAAATGGCGCCTTGTCGAGGACAAAGGGCGAGGCGTCGGCGAGCGCGATCAGGCTGATCGGCATCACGCCGAGCGGCCCCAGATTGATCCAGAAAGTCGGCACCATGGGTCCGGGCACCGGCTTGTGCAGAACGAAACGGAACATGGTGATGGCCTGCAGCGCCAGCCACAGAAGCGCGCCGCTGCCCAGTCCGATATAGCACAACAGCAGCATCCATCCCTGCGCGGCACCGCCCGCGGCGAGCGCCAGCGGCGCGCCCGCCACCGGAATCACCACCAGGCCGACGGGCGGGATGAACATGCCCGGTGTGACATGATCCAGCATCACCTGTTCGCCGAGGAATTGCTTGAACAGGATCAAAAAGCTGAAGCCGAACGCGAGCACGGCGCCAGTCCACCACAGCGCCAGCGCAATTTGCGGCGCCTTTACCAGCTGGATGAACTGCACCGCGAGCACCAGCAGCGCAATCGCCACGGTCGGGACAAAATTTCCGACCACGGGATGGACCAGCGCGCCGGCTGCCTGCGGCCGCGCATGAAACCAGCGCAGGGTCCAGGGCAGGAGCAGGAGCAGAAACAGCACGACGTTGAACCAGTGCAATGCCACGGCCACCGCTGCCAGCGGCGTGAACTCGTGACCGAGAAACGCCGCTCCCAGCGCCAGTACACCGGTGCCCATCACCGCTGCAAACCAGGACGGTGCGAAATTTTTGACGATCTGCTGCGTACTGACGGACATGGATGCGGACCTTTCTCGAGTGAATGCGACGGGGGGCTTGTTGCTGCCGGGTCTGGGGGGCTGGCTCAGCTATAGCGCGAGAGGATATCGAGCGCCTGCTTGATCTGGGCAGGCGCACTTCCTTTCGCGCTGAGGCGCGATTCGATCAGACAGCCGACCAGAGAATGAAACGCCTTGTCGAGGGCACGCCGGGCCGCGGAAAGCTGCTGCGCCACCGATTCGCACGGGGCGTCCTCGTCGATCAGCCGTTGCAGACCGCGGATTTGACCCTCGATGCGCTTGAGGCGGAGGATCAGCGCCTTCTTGTCCTGTTGCCGATGCAGATGGTCCACGCGGAATTCCTTTCAAACTGAGCTATGCAGCAATTCGGAACAGCGTAACTGTTGACGTGATTCTATACTGGGGGTAGTATCCGTGTAAAGACAGTTTCCGGCCATCTCCAGCCTCCACCCCTGCCTAGTGCCGTGCCCAGACCCCTATGCAACAGCTCGTTTCCCTGCTCGAACAATACGGACTTTCCTTCGTCTTTCTGCATGTGCTGATCGAGCAGGCGGGTGTTCCGCTGCCGGCTTATCCCACGCTGATCGTTGCCGGCGCGCTCGTCGCGCACGCGAACTACGACGTTCCCCAATTGCTGCTCGCGGCGGTCGCAGCGTCGCTGATCGCGGACTTCGCCTGGTACCTCGCCGGTTCGCGGCTCGGCCGCCCGGTGCTGCGCACGCTTTGCCGCATCTCCCTGTCGCCCGATTCCTGCGTGCGCCAGACCGAATCGATCTACCTGCGCTGGGGCGCGCCATCCCTGCTGGTCGCCAAGTTCATTCCCGGTTTCGCCGCGGTCGCGACTGCGCTTGCCGGTTCCATCGGAACCCGGCTATGGGTGTTTCTGCTGTTTGACGGACTCGGAGCCTTGCTGTGGGCCGGGCTCGCGGTGGGCCTGGGGGTCGCCTTCCACAACGCGGTGAACGAGGTGATCGAGGTGCTGGAGCAGCTCGGCAAGTGGGGCCTGGTCGCGATCATCGCCGCCTTCGCCCTGATCGTCATGTTGAAGTGGTGGCAGCGCCAGCGGTTCTACCGCCAGTTGCGCATGGCGCGGATTTCGGTCGCGGAACTGCGTGATCTGCTCGATCGGGGCGAGCTGCCGGTGATTCTCGACGTGCGCTCGCCGCTCGCCCAGGGGCAGGGCGGGCGCATTCCCGGCGCGATCGCGATCAATGCGCAGACCCTCGGCGCCACACCCCCCGAGCTGCGCGCAGACGGGGAAGTGATCGTCTATTGCGCCTGCCCCAACGAAGCTTCGGCCGCACTCGTTGCAAAGCGGCTGATGCAGCAAGGCTATTCGCGCGTGCGGCCGCTGCAAGGGGGTATCGACGCCTGGATTGCGGCGGGCTATGCGATCGAGCGAGGAAACGTCTGAAGTAGCGCCGTTCAGTCGCGATAACCAACTTCGCGCTGGTGCCGAATGCGCAGCATTCGAACGATTTCCCGAACCGGGTCGAAGCGGTACAGGGCGAGGTAGCCCGAGGCGCCGCGCAGAATCACCAACTCGCGCAACTCTCCCTCCACGCGGCGGCCGATGAGCGGGTGGTCGGCAAGGATCTCGATCGCATCGGTCACACGCGCCAGAACGGCAGGAGCCGACTCCGGGGCTTGCTCAAGCAGGAATTCGGCCAGCCGCTCCAGATCAGCGAGCGCTTCGTCGGCGTAGATTACTTGCGCCACTTCACCGGGCTTGGACGCTTCGCCCGCTTGCCGCGCACCTTGGCCGAGACGTATGCGTGCACATCCTGCATCGCATAGCCGACCCCGCTCTCCTGCATGGCAACATCGGCGCCCGCGGCGTCATCGAGAAATGTGCGATAGCGCTTGGCCGCTGCAACGTGTTCGGACAATGCGCGCACCATGACCGCGTGGGTAGTCTCGCCGGAACGCCGGGCGAGTTTCTCCAGCTCGGCCTTGAGCGTGGACGGCAATTTTATGCTGGTGGCGGCAGTGGCCATGGCTCGGCTCCCTAAGGTAGTCGCATTGTACTACGGCAGAGCGGCGTTGGTGCGCATGCGGCTGACGCGACTACCATCGGCGGCGCATGCTGCGCTGCCGGCGCGCTCTGCCTCGATTACAGGCGGCGGAAAATACGGCAAAACATCCGGCCGACTTGCGCGCGACCCGGGGTCACTCCGAAACAGTGCAGTCCGGAACATTAAATCTACGCCGCAAATATCCTTTGTTGTTAAACTGAAAGCCAGGATCACGGTGTCCGTCCACACAAGACAACGTTCTCGCGCGCATTGGAGGCAGGCATGGCTGAAACGACGACTGATGTTCTCGCGCAAGTCCGGCACTGGCGCGAGGCCGGCAAGGGTGTCGCGCTCGCCACCGTGGTCGGCACCTGGGGTTCTTCGCCCTGTCAGGCCGGCAGTCATCTCGCGGTGAGCGACGACAGCGCGTTCGTGGGTTCGGTCTCCGGTGGCTGCATCGAGGGCGCGGTGGTGACCGAAGCCCTGCAGGTGATCGCCGACGGGCGAGCGCGCCAGCTCGAATTCGGCGTCACCGACGAAATGGCCTGGTCGATAGGCCTTGCCTGCGGCGGCAAGGTGCAGATCTACGTGGAGCGGGTCGAATGAAGCTCGACCAGCTGGCGCAGATTCTCGCCGCCCAGGCGCAACAGCGTCCCATCGCGCTGGCGACGCGGCTCGCCGACGGCGCGCAGTCCCTCTACGACGGCGTGAGCTGCACCGGCGCGCTCGCATTGAGCGCCGAGCAGCTTGCGCAGGCGCACGGCCTGCTCGCGGCCGGCCGCAGCGCCACCCTCGCGGCGAGCGAGGGCGCGATTTTCCTGCGCAGCTACGCGCCTGCGCCCAAGCTGGTGGTGATCGGCGCGGTGCACATTGCACAGTTCCTGGCGCCAATGGCGGCGCTTGCCGGATTCGAGGTGATCGTCATCGATCCACGCCAGGCCTTCGCCAGCGCGGCGCGCTTTCCCGGCGTCACGCTGGTGGTCGAGTGGCCTGGCCCTGCCTTGGCGCGCATTGGCCTGGATGAGCACACCGCGGTGGTGACCCTCACCCACGATCCCAAGCTCGACGATCCGGCACTCTGCGCCGCGCTGCAAAGCCCGGTGTTCTACATCGGCGCGCTCGGCAGCACCCGCACCCACGCCAAGCGCATCGAGCGCCTGCGCGAGCACGGCCTCGCGCAGTTCGCGCCGCGCATCCACGCGCCGGTGGGCCTCGACCTGGGCGGCCGCGCCGCGGCCGAGATCGCGGTTTCCGTGCTCGCCCAGGTGATCCAGGAACGCTACCGGCGCGCGCCCTGAGACGCCCGTCCCTGTTGGCTGACCGGGTTCAAGCTCAGCCCGCGGTGGCGCAGCTTTCCTTCACGCCCAGCTTCTTCAGTATGAAACCCAGCGGGCAAAATCCGCTGAACCCGAACTGCAGCAGGTTGGCGCCGACGAAGGCGGTGAACCACAGCCAGTAGCTGCTATGGAAAATCGGGCTCGCCTCCACGCCCAGGGCGAGCGAGAGCAGGATGAAAGTTCCCGCGAAGACGTGAATCAGATCGTTGACGGTCATGGTAATGCTCCTATCGGTCAGTTAGGTTGAAGAGAGCTCAAATGGGATGCGCAGGCGCGGGATGCTATCCGGCCGGCCGCGCCGGCCAGCGCTTCCAGTTCGCCGCGTAATACAGCACCGGAATCACCAGCAGCGTGAGCACGGTGGAAACCAGGATGCCGAAAATCAGCGATATCGCCAGCCCGTTGAATATCGGGTCGTCGAGGATGAAAAAGGCGCCCAGCATCGCCGCCAGGCCGGTCAGCACGATGGGCTTGGCGCGGGTGGCGCCGGCGTTGATCACGGCATGTTCGAACTCGGCCCCGCCCTCCATCTGCAGGTTGATGAAGTCCACCAGCAGGATGGAGTTGCGCACGATGATGCCGGCGAGCGCGATCATGCCTATCATGGAGGTCGCGGTGAACTGCGCGCCCAGGAGCGCATGCCCCGGCATCACGCCGATGATGGTGAGCGGGATCGGCGCCATGATGACCAGCGGCACCAGATAGGACTTGAACTGCGCCACCACCAGCAGGTAGATCAGGATCAGGCCGACCGCATAGGCGAGGCCCATGTCGCGGAACGTCTCGTAAGTCACCTGCCACTCGCCGTCCCACTTGACCGCATAGCCGGCGTAGGCGTCCTCGGGCTGGGAAATGAAGTATTCGCCCAGGGTTCCGCCCTGCGGCAGGATCTTCCCCATGACCCGGCCGCGGATGTCGAACATGCCGTAGAGCGGGCTGTCGAGTTGGCCCGTCATGTCGCCGACCACATAGACCACCGGCAGCAGGTCCTTGTGATAGACGGTCGCATCGCGCGCGACGCGCTCGGCGCGCACCAGTTCGGTCAGCGGGATGAGCGCGCCGCCGGCGGCACGCACTTTCAGCCGCAGCAGCGATTCGATGCGGCTCGCCTGCTCCGGCGGCAGCGATATCCGCACCGGCACTTCGTACTTTGCGCCGCTGTCATGCAAAGGGGTGACGTCCTCGCCGGCAAGGCCGATGCGAATCGCGGCGACGATATCGCGCTGCGCCACGCCCAGCAGCGCAGCCTTGGCCTGATCGACGCGCAGGCGCAGCTTCGGCGCGGCCTCATCCACGCTCGCGTCGACGTCGACGATGTCCGGCGTGGCGGCGAAATCCGCGCGCAGTTTTTGCGCCACCGCGATCTGGCCGGGATAGTCCGGGCCGTAGACTTCGGCCACGATCGGGGCCTGCACCGGCGGGCCGGGCGGCACCTCCACCACCTTCAGCGACGCGCCGTGGCGCCTGGCGATCGCCTGCAGCGGCGCGCGCACGGCGAGCGCGATTTCGTGGCTCTGGCGGCTGCGCTGATGCTTGTCCGCCAGGTTCACCTGGATGTCGCCGAGCTCGGGCGACTGGCGCAGGTAATACTGGCGCACCAGGCCGTTGAAGTTGATCGGCGCGCTGGTGCCGGCATAGGCCTGATAGTCGGTGACTTCGGCGACCGTGGCCAGATAGGCGCCCATTTCCTGCAGCACGGCGGAAGTCCGTTCCAGCGGCGTGCCGGTGGGCATGTCCACCACCACCTGCAGTTCCGACTTGTTGTCGAACGGCAGCATTTTCAGCACCACCAGCTTCAGTCCCGCCAGCGACACCGCCGCGAGTATCAGGACGAGGATGCCGGTGTAGAGCTTGATGCGCGCCGCACCGCCCTTCGCCCCGCCCAGGAACGGCCCGATAACGCGGCGGAACAGGCGCAACTCTTTGGTCTCTTCCGGCTCCTCGCCGTGGACAGGCGCGTGCGGCTTGAGCAGCTTCAACGCGAGCCAGGGGGTGACGATGAAGGCGATCGCGAGCGAAATGATCATGCCCATGCTGGCGTTGATCGGGATCGGGCTCATGTAGGGGCCCATCAGCCCGCTGACGAAAGCCATCGGCAGCAGCGCCGCGATCACGGTGAACGTCGCGAGTATGGTGGGGCCGCCGACTTCGTCCACCGCTTCCGGGATCAGCTCTGCCAGCGGTGTGTCGGATAACGCGCCGCGGCGGTGGATGTTCTCCACCACCACGATGGCGTCGTCGACCAGGATGCCGATGGAGAAAATCAGCGCGAACAGCGACACCCGGTTGAGGGTGAAACCCCAGGCCCAGGAGGCGAACAGCGTCGCCGCGAGCGTCAGGATCACGGCCGCGCCGACGATCACCGCCTCGCGCCGCCCGAGCGCGAGCCATACCAGGGCCACCACCGACAGCGTCGCGAAAATCAGTTTCTGGATCAGCTTCTGCGCCTTGTCGTTGGCGGTCTCGCCGTAATTGCGCGTGAGCGACACCTCCACGCCGTCGGGGATGATGCTGCCCTTCAACTGTTCGACCCGGCGCGTCAGGCGCGAGGCGACGTCCACCGCGTTCTCGCCCGGTTTCTTGGCGACGGCGATGGTCACCGCCGGGAACTCGCCGCGCGCCTTGGCGCTGCCGGCGACGCCGTTGCCGTGCCAGACGTAATGCGCGGGCAGTTCCGGGCCGTCCTGCACCTCGGCCACGTCTTCCAGATAGACCGGCCGGCCCTGCCCTGCGCCGACCACCAGGCGCTTCACCTCATGCGCCGATGCGAGGAACTGTCCGGTCTCGATCTGGGTTTCGCGGTTCCCGTCCACCAGGCTGCCCGCGGGCATGGCGACGTTGGCGGCGATCAGCGCCATGCGCACGTCCTGGGGCGTGAGGCGCCAGGCGTGCAGGCGCTCGACATCGAGCAGCACCCGCAGCGCGCGCCGCGCGCCGCCGATGGTCGCCACGGTGCGCACGCCGGGCACGCGCTGCAGCTCGATCTCGGCCGCATGCGCGATCTGCTGGAGCTGGTAGGCGCCGCGCGCGGGGTCGGCGGTCCACAGCGTCAGGCTGACGATGGGCACATCGTCGATGCCCATCGGCTTGATGATGGGCTCGCCCACGCCGAGCGAAGGCGACACCCAGTCCTTGTTCGAATTGATGGTGTCGTACAGGCGCACCAGCGCCTGGGTGCGGTCCTCGCCGACCTTGAACTGCACCGTGAGCACCGCCATGCCCGGCTTGGTCACCGAGTAGACGTGCTCGAGGCCGGTGATGCGCGAGAGCACCTGTTCGGCCGGCGTGGTCACCAGCGATTCTACGTCCTTGGCGGAGGCGCCCGGAAACGGGATCAGCACGTTCGCCATGGTGACGTTGATCTGCGGCTCTTCCTCGCGCGGGGTCACCAGCACCGCGAACGCCCCGAGCAGCAGCGCGATCAGCGCGATGAGCGGAGTCATCTGCGAGTGCAGGAAGAGCTGGCTGATGCGTCCGGAGATGCCCATGGTGAATTTGTGGTCCGTGATTCGTGATTCGATGTACGGAATGAGGCGGGGCTGAGCCGCGCCAGGCTGGAATTGGGCCGGCCCCGCTGCGCGCGCCTTGCCTTACTTGCCGCCGCGCTTCAAAGCCGCCAATGCAGCGATCGGGTCGAGCGCAACCTTTTCGCCGGGTGCGACGCCGGCGAGCACTTCCACTTCCTCGCCCCCTGCCGCTTCTCCCAGGCGCAACTGGCGAAAGCGGATCTCGCCGTTCTCTCCCACCACATAGGCCCCCGCCACTTCGCTGCGCCGCGCTACCGCGGACGCCGGGATGAGCAGCTTCTTCGTCCGGCCGACGGCGAAATAGGCGCGCGCGAACATGCCCGGATACAGGCCTTCGATACCCGGCGGCAAATCCAGCCGCACCTGCGTCGTGTGAGTCTGTGCATCCGCGGCCGGCAGGATCGAAACTCTGGACGCCTGCGCGCGCTTGTTCAGCGCCGGGAATTCCACGCTGGCGCTGGCGAGCTTGCGCACCGCGTCGAGCCGGTCCTGCGGCATGCTCGCGGTGACGCGCAACTCGCCCGGATCGAAACCGGTCATCAGCGGCTTGCCCGGCACGGCCATCTCCCCCAGCTCGACATGGCGCGCGGATACCACGCCGGCGTAGGGCGCGGTCACGGTGGCGTAGCCCCTGGTGGCCGCGGCCTGTCCGCCGCCGGCCTCGGCCACGGCAAGCTGCGCCTTCGCGGCCTGGTAGTCGGCTTGCGCCTTGTCCATCGCCGCCGCGCTCATGAATTTCTGCTCCACCAGCCTTTGCGTGCGCTCGAATTGCGCCTTGGCATTGCGCAGCGTCGCCGCGGCCTGGGCCACCTGGGCCTGGCTCGCGGCATAGGCCTGATTCACTTCGGCGGGGTCGATGCGCACGATCACCTGGCCCTTCTTGACCCGGTCGCCGACATCGAAGTTCACCGCCACTATGCGGCCGGAAATCTGCGCCGCCACCGTCGATTGCTTCACCGCCTCGACCACGCCTTCGGCGGCGTAAGTCTGCGCTACCTCGCGGTAGTCCACGGTGGCGGTGCGCAGGGCAGGCGCATCGGCAGCAGCAGCCGGCGCGAGCGCGACGGCAAGCGCCAATCCCGCGGCGCGCAATATGAAAATGTGTCGAGTAATCATGGCGCTCATTGTAGCGGCAGACCTATGGGGGGTATGTGACTTAGGTTACCGAACTGCTTCCAGCCCGGTCGAGCGTATGTGAACTAGCTTACCGGACTGCTGGCGTACCGCTGTGATATGCGTCAAAGCAACGACGGATCACCCTTTCCGCACCTGGCCCTGCTGCAAGTTCGCCTGCTTGGAATCCCCGGGGTTAAAAGGGTGGACTACAACCATGTCGAACGAGAATCTGCTTTCACGCATTACGGTTGATCCTGCGATCTGCCACGGGAAACCGTGCGTGCGCGGCCTGCGCTATCCGGTAGAGACTATTCTGGAATACCTGGCCGGCGGGGATTCGACCGACGATCTGCTGGCGGAATTTCCCGACCTGGAGCGGGAGGACATCCTCGCCTGTCATGAGTTTTCGCGAAAAATGCTGGCGACCAAGAGCGTTCATCTGACGCTCGCATGAAATTTGTCGTGCTGGTGGAGATTGACCGGCTGGCGGTCAAGCCGGTGGCGTGATTTCGCCGCTACTGCATGCCCGCTTTCTTCGGCATTGCGGAATCATGCGTAGCCCGCACGCCCGCAGTTTCCGCCGCAATGCTCGCCTATAACGGGCGCCTAGCGGTGCAACTGGAAAGAAAAAGTGGTTGACCGCGGTCGCGTAGGTCTGCTCATCGGCCTTAACAGTCATTCACGCACAAAGGGTAGTGCGTCTGCTTTCAAGCAACGAGCGGTCAGTTCTATGCTTAACTACTGAGTCACCGCATTCACCTGTTTCACTCGGGCCTTACCCAGTCCACTCGCCCGCGTCGCACGAAGAAATGCGAGCGGCAGCCTTCTCGTAGCCAAACTGACGGCGTAAGCGTTGGGGTCTCATCTGGCTCCATTCGTAGCTTCCAGCGAGGCGTGGCCTCGGGGATAAGCGTAATTTCGATGGGCTGACCGCAGCCGCAGGGGCATCGCATGCCGACGCTCCAGTCTTCACCGGCGTCTCGAAGCAGCACGAGGTTGCGGCGGGGCAGCTTCTCGGGCAGGGCTTCACCTTCAATTACTTTGATTCGGCGAGCGGGGAGAAGCCGCTCCAGCGAGCGCAGGACCCAGATTGGCCATCTCATTTGTCTTTTTCCTCCTCAGTGAGTACCGGCAGCCCGAGCAGCGGCTCTTCGTCGCCCAGTGCGACCAGGGTCGACGTGCGAGCCGTGAACTCGTCTTCCGCGGTGAACTCCTCGATGGCTTCTGCGAGCATGAATCGCGTGCGGGCGTAGCGCCTGTTGGACTCCTGCCGAAAAAGGTAGGCGCGCGCGATGAACTCCATGACGCACGCACTCGCCGCACGCATGTTCAGCGTGATGACTGCCGGTGCCTGCTCCGGAACGCCGTCGATGTAGCCGCGGCGCACTTGGTCGGCATGGGCCTCGGGGTCCGCCTCGAGCAGCGCTTCAGCAGCCAAGCTGCCCGGCGAGTACACGCCCCGGTCGAACAGGCTGCTGCCGTCTGGCTGGACGTAGTCAATGCGGCCGGTTACCTCATCGACGGCGACGTCGCCCTCCGGAGTCTTGCGCGTAGAGATGCCCACGCCGACGTCGAACAGCGGCAGCAGGAAAGCCTGCGCGAGCCGGTCAGCGACGCTGCGCGCCCGCAGCTTGTCCACGCATGAGAACAGTACGTCAGCCTCGGCTGCGGCCAACACCGCGTTGCGGGAGAGCACGTCGGCGTTGATGGGCACTATGTAGGGCTCGGTTCGGTACTGATTTGCCCTCTCCGCGAAGACAATCACCTTGGACAGCTTGGCCGCGGCGTCCTTCTTGACGGTGTTCAGGATTCGGTTGAGGTTCTTGTCCTCCACGTTGTCGAACTCAATGACGATGACACGACCGAAGCCGAGTCGGCATGCCTGCTCCGCGGCAACGGAGCCCGTGCCAGATACGCCAACGACACACGCGATCAGACGGCCCAGTTCTGTCGTCATCGCACTCGTGAAAGCCATCGGCCGCTTGACTGCTCGCGACTGGTCGTCGCCCCAGAAATACAATAGGTCCGTGCCGACGACATTGACCAGATCGATGCGCTTGGACCTCATGTCGGGGGAGTACACTCGCCCGAAGATGAAGCCGTTCGGCAGCATCACGGCCGTTCCGTGCAGGTCGCCGTGTGCGGCGAAGATGCACGGGATGATTTCCTGATCGCTGCGGTCGTCGACGGAAGAGAACTGGGGCGTTCCGTCCGGGTGGGAGTGGATGAGGATGAGCGTGAGCTGCCGGCGTTCAGCGACGTCGATTCCCTGCTCGATGTAGTTGGACGGCCAGGTGATGGAAACCTCGTTCCGTCGGCTGCAGGCCGCGTACGGCACGGAAATCACGTACCGGACTAGCAGGCGCTGGCGTTTTCCAGGAACCCGGGTGCACACGAGCACCGCGGCCGCCTCCTTCCCGTCACCATTAAAGAGGTGCCGCTGCAGCCGCTCGTGCGCCCGTTGCGTCATCGCAAGGGTGCACTTAGTGGTCATTCGCCGAACTCGCGCGTTAGGGAGTGCTCCACCAAGACCAGCTGGGTCGCCACGTTGTCGCTGAATGGGTCCCACGGGTTGGCGCTGTTGCGGTGCCGCGACCAGCCCTGGAACTGGACTCCTTCGATGACCGCCGCGATTTGGGTGTTCGGGATTGCCACCCCGTCGCAGCGCGCCACCGCCGGGTCGAAATAGAACATGTCGAGCTGTGCTTGCGGGTAGTCTTTGGGGATATTCAGGGCGAGCCTCACCTTGGCCGGCTTGTAGCCCGGGAGCAGCGGGTAGTCATGAATGATGAGCCAGCGCCGCTGGTCGCACTTGATGGTCTCCCACTTCAGACCCGTAGCGTCCAGATGCGCCTCGTCGACCTCGAGGAGGCGGAACTCGCGGCGCAGCTGGGGCGTAGATGCCTCGCCGTTGTCCACGTTGCGCTGCATCAGGCGGATGCGCTCGATGCCGGGAGTGGTCAAGTCCACGTCGAAGTTGACGTCGACCTTCTGCTTCGGCTGGCCGGCGACCAGGAGGAAAATGTCCCAGGCCTTCGTCGGGTCGAACCCGGCCTGCCTCATAGCCTCGCCGACCTTCACGTGCGGGACTGTGAACTCCAGCGTCACGCCCTGGACCCGGAGCTTCCAGATCTTCGGGCGTGTGACGAACTTTTCCACCCCGGGACGGGCCAGGTCCACCACCGTGGCCGGTTCCACCACCTGCGGCTCGTCGTCGGTGCGCCGGAGGACCAACTGCAGCGTGTCAGGGACCTTTGCCAGCTTGCGCAGGGTCTCGCCCGAGATGTGGCGGGCGGCCCAGACCATCTCGGCGTCGTCAACGGTCACCGAATACGACCGGTCGCCAAGGCTCAAGATAAACTCGATGCTAGCCTTCAAGTCGGGAGTCTCGGACAGGCGGATGGTCTCGAGGTCGCCCGAAGGCAGCCGCTGCAACAAGAGCGCTTCGGCCTGCGTAGCGTTGGCCGCTTCCAGGATTTGGGCCCCGGTGGGGCTGGCATGCGGCACCTCCAGATCGAAGAAGTTCAGGGTTTCGTCGGTGGCCAAGCGCACGGTGATCTGATCGGGTTTCATATTGGGTCCTTTTCGGAGGAACAGCCCCCCTCACTTACCCATGCTCTGTTTGGCAGCCCACTTGCCACGAAAGCTGAAAAAAGAATTACAGTGTCCCTAGATTGTGGCAAGTCCCCTTTAAAACAGAGCATGGGTAGGGAGGAGGCAAAGTGCCAACGGACGAAGACGATGAGCAACGAGAAGACGAGGAAATCGGCACCCAGCCGGGCGACGACTTGGCGACAACTGACGAAATTCGTAAGGCCATCAGGAATCTGTACCGCGACGTATCTACGCGAAAGCGGCTGGTCGCAGTCGCGGCCCTAATAGTTAGGGGCAAGCCGCACCTTAAGCGTCAGTTCGAACCTGAAGACCTCTTTCAGGAGGCACTTGAGCGCATCGGCAGAGAGCTGCGAGTGTGGCCGAAAAACCGGGTGGATTTCCCCGGGTTGGTCATCGGGGTGATGAAAAGCTGGTCGCACAGCCTGGAGAAGAAGAAGTCCAGAGAAGACGACGGGGTGGTCATGGAGCACGAGTTGACATCTGCAGATCGCGGCGATGACGCGCCCAATCTGGAGGAGACAGCTAGCGATTCCAGTACGCCCCTAGACCAACTGGAGGCGCAAGAGCACGATGCAAAGAGGCATAGCCTGCTTGCGATCCTGAAGGCGCAGTTCGGGCCGCAGAAGTTAGAGACCAAGATTCTGGAAACCATCATGAATGCGTCTTTCGAAACTCACGAAGAAATCCGTTCTGCACTTGGCGTTGGAGAAGCTGACTACCGCAATGCGTGGAAAGTGTTGATGCGCGCCGCGAAGAACCTCGAACCCAAGGAGTGAACCATGAATGCAAAGAAGATCCCGGACCAGCGGTTTCTGGATGCACAAATTGCCCTCATCATGGGAACGCCGGATGCCGAACTCGACGAGCTGCTGCAAGCGGCCGGATTCGACGCACAGGACTTGGCCGCGCGCGGCGCCGGCGCCGTGGAACGGGCACTGGCTGTCATCGAGCAGGCCGACAAGGCCTCGGCGGTATTGGAGTCGCTGCCCGTCCCTCGGCAGCGGGAGGTTGCTAGTCGGCTAGGCATCCGCCGCAGCGTGCTTGCCGCGCTGGCCGAGCACCGAGCTGTGGTCGAAACCATTCCAAAGCGCTTCCTGCATAGGCTTGCTAACGAAGTCGAAACCACGCTGGAAGCCATGAGGCTTGCGCTGATGGGGCCAGTTGCCGCAACTGCCTCTCAACACAAATCGGACAAGGCACCTGAGTTGCCCAAGCAGGTCACGTTCGAGCAGCTTCTCAGAGACGCTGCGATGACCGAGGACGAGATTGCCGAACTGATGCGCGACGACGCCTGACATGGATGCAGTCGAACTCGCCCGCCAGCGCGCGGCCGAACTCCACAATAAAGCGGTCCAGAGAGGGCTCGACCCTTGGATGGCTTACGAGTTCGCCGTGGACGAGGCTCTCCGCAACGGGTACGACGTCGAAGATGTCGTGCCCGGAGCAGTAATGCTCGATGGCGGGCGGGCGAAGCTCTTGCCCAGCGGGTCGCTGATTCTTCACGAGAAGAAGGGCTCGCAGTTCGAGCAGGCGCTGCTTGTCGCGCACGAACTCGCACACGCGCTGCTCGGGGATGCCGAGGACTCCACTCCCGCGAAGAAGATGAACTTCGCACGGAGCTCGGAACCTTCGCCGATTGGCGAGGACCGGGTGGTCGACTACAGCCGGAAGCAGCGGCGTGAGGTCCAGATGGATCTCTTTGCAAGGGAGTTCCTGCTTCCGCGCGCGTACCTGCGGAAGCTTCACATCGACGACCGCATGACCGCTCTAGACATCGCCACGAGGCTCGAAGCACCCTACGAGGTGATTGCGCAGCAGCTTCTCGATGCTGTGCTCCTGCCTTCAGTAGCGCTCGAATCTGAGTCGACCGAGGAAAGGCCGCTCAATGACCGACAGACGGAAGCGGCTCGCCACAGGGGAGTGCCGTACCTTCTTGGAGCCGGGCCAGGCACAGGCAAGACTCAGACGCTGGTCTCTCGGGTGGAAGGACTACTGTCGGACGGGGTAGACCCGCGGCGCATTCTCCTTCTCACGTTCTCCAACAAGGCGGCGGCCGAAATGGCCGAGCGCATCGCCAAGAAACAGCCGCAAGCAGCGGCGGCACTGTGGGTCGGTACGTTCCACGCCTTCGGTCTGGACATGATTCGCCGTTTCCGTACAGCCTTGGGCATGCCCGCGGAGCCGCGCATGCTCGACAGGACTGAAGCGGTCGAGCTCCTGGAGAACGAGTTCCCTAGGCTCAACCTGCAGCATTACCGCGACCTGTACGACCCGACGCAAGACATCAACGAAATACTCAAGGCTATCTCGCGTGCCAAGGACGAAGTTGTCGGACCGCAGGAGTACGCGCAGCTCGCAACCCAGATGCGCAGCAAGGCTTCGAACGAGGAGGAAATTACGGCAGCCGAGAAGGCGCTGGAGGTAGCCCAGGTCTATGGTGCCTACGAAGACTTGAAGCGAGAGCGCAACTGCGTAGATTTCGGCGACTTGGTGTACCTGCCCGTGAGGCTCCTGGAGGGCACCGCGGACGTCCGAGAACATCTGCAGGTTGCGTATGACCATATCCTGGTCGACGAGTACCAGGATGTGAATCGCAGCAGCGTGCGACTGCTTCAGGCCCTGAGCCCGAGCGGTCATAACCTCTGGGTCGTAGGTGACGCCAAACAATCCGTCTACCGCTTCCGCGGTGCGTCCTCCTTCAACATTTCCCGATACGGGAAAGACGACTTCGTGGGTGGACAGCGTGGGCAGCTTGAGGTGAACTACCGTTCTCTCAAACCGACTGTTGACGCGTACTCGAACTTCGCTCAAGGGATGCGCGCTGGTGGCGCTGCAAGTCAGCTGGAAGCATTCCGGACTGAGGTCGGGATGGTCCCCGAGCTTCGAATCGCGACGGGAGCGGACGCGCAAACGGTCGCCATCGCCGACTGCATCGAGGAACTGAAGACACAAGGGTTCGCGTACCGCGACCATGCCGTGCTCTGCACCGGTAACGAGAAGCTAGCCGAGCTCGCGCGTCAGCTGGAGATGCTGGGGGTCCCGGTGCTTTTCCTCGGAAGCCTGTTCGAGCGGCCAGAAGTCAAGGACTTGCTTTCATTTCTTTCGTTCATGCTCGATTCCAGGGCGATGGGTCTCGTCAGGGTCGCCTGCCTTCCGGCCTTCCGGATGGACATCCAAGACGTGGCTACTGTCCTGGGATACTTGCGACGAAATGAAGGGAAGCCTCTGGAGTTCATGTCTAACAGAGACATTCCTGGGTTGAGTCCCGTCGGTGCGGACGCGCTGGCCAGGCTGCAAGCTGTCTTCGCGGGCTTTGAAGCCACGGATTCGCCGTGGGATGTGCTTGCGACCGTCCTGCTTGACCGAACCCGGCTCGCCGCTGACGTGGGCAGTGCTGCCTCAGTCGCGTCGAGAGCTCAAGGTATTGCCATCTGGCAGTTCATGAACTTCGTGAAGTCGCAGCCTGCCGGGTCGGGGTTGCGAATCTCGTGCCTACTTGAACGCATTCGCAGGCTCTTGCGTCTGAGCGACGACAGGGACCTTCGCCAGTTGCCGGCCGCTGCACAGGGAATCGATGCGGTGCGGCTCATGACCATTCACGGCGCCAAGGGGCTGGAGTTCCGCGCGGTTCACATTCCGGGACTCAATGAGGACACGATACCCGGTAGGCGGAAGCGTGCCCCGGCATGCCCTCCCCCGGAGGGGATGGTTCAGGGTGCGTCAGGGACGGTGGCCGAGTTCCTCGAGGAGAGCCGCGCCGAAGAGCAGGAATGCCTGTTCTATGTCGCTCTGTCCCGGGCGAAAGACCGCTTGGTGCTGTACGCATGCACAAAGGACCGAGCGAATCGCAATCGCAAGCTTTCGGACAACTACCTGGCGCGACTGGGAGTAGGGCTCATCAGGAAGAACGTCACGCCGACCCGGCCCCTGCCGTCCCCACCTGAAGACGCACCCATCGTTCTGAAACTCGCTGGCTCGTTGCAGCTGAGTGAGCACCAAATCGAGCTTTTCGAACGGTGCCCGAGGCGTTTCCTTTATACGCATGTTCTGCAGACGGGCGGTCGCCGCACAGCGACGCCGTTTCTGCAGATGCACGACGCAGTTCGCGCCATCTACAAGAAGATCGTTGCTGGCGAGATATCCTCGAGTGGGGGACAGCTCGTCGCCGATGTCGAATCCGCGCTGCGCACCGAAGGGCTTAGCGAGCATGGGTATTTCACCCATTACCGCGACTTCGCCGTTGCGATGATTCAGTTCTTCACGGAGTCTCGACGTGGCCATACGGCCAAAGAGCCCACGGCCCTGCGAGTTGCGTTCGGCGCCGAGGAAATCATCGTCACACCGGACGACGTCCTCGTGGCAGAAGATGGCGCAATGAAAGTGCGAAGGGTTAGGACCGGCCATAGCAGGTCTGAAGATCATGAGAGCATCGGCGCGGCCGCTTTCCTGGCGGCCGCCGCGCAGGCTTTTCCGCAGGCGACTGCGGAATTGGTTTACCTGGCAGACATGCAAGCGCAACCGATTTCGCTCACGCCGAAGAAATTGGACAACCGCAAGGACACCATCGGCTGCCACCTTCAGGCGATTCGCGGTGGTCGGTTCCCGGCGAATGCGTCTTCATTCACGTGCCCGAATTGCCCGGCGCTGTTTGTTTGTGGTCCCGTGCCTTCTGGACAACTCCAACCAGAAATCAGGTACGCGAGTGGGGATGGCTCATGAGCGACCCGTCTTGAGACTTTGTGGCCCCATATTTCTGTTCAGAAGGGAGGCAATCGCCCCACAACGCACTCGTACTAGCCACCAGTTGGCCGCGCACAGCTGAAAAGCAGACGCGCCACTTCCACGGTACGAACGTCCGCTCCGGCCGACGTGCGGAGCGGCTGAGTCTAAGGAGGAGGAACACGGCAAGGCGAACATGGGTCTGTGGTCAGATTTCGAGTGGGGAATGATTAACGGCAAGTTATCTGCCCTGCGGTGGTCGTTGGGTGACGAATGGGACATGCTCGATACGTAGAGCACCGCCCTCATATGTCCTTGGCTTAAGTCGAGCGTAGAATGGCTAGGCTCTCGGGGGAGGTAGCGGATGAAAGCCGAAAATTGGAGGCAAGTAGCACAGCGGCTCAAAGAAGCTACCAAATGCGTAACTGAACAGCAAAGAAAGATCGCCGCTCTCGCTGGAATCTCGATAGGGAGGCGCGTGCCGAAAATTGTTGCCGCTGCTCAATTACAGGGTGCGCTGGCAAACGAGCTTCACCTGCCGGTGCAGGGCGCCGCACAAGACTATGCTCTAGCTTTGATTGAACGGTTGTGGTCTAGGGCAACTTCACCGGCATCACCGAAGACTCAAGAAGAAGCAAACGCGTGGATCGAACATCTATATTTGCTGAAGCGTCGAGCGGCCCTCTTAAACCTGCACCCCGAACCAGGCGATATAGTTGTTACACAAAATGGCGGTCATGCAGAGCTTTCGTCGATTGGGACTAATGGACGTATTTACTTTACGGGTGGACATGGGCGGGGCGCCTGGCCGGACAATGTGACTATCGTGGCCCGTGCATCGGATACGTCTCCATCTGCAAACGAAGCTCGACGTAAAGCTCAGAACGCGGCGTCTACAAGCGGACGAGCTATAGAATGGTCCTATGCTCGGGACCAAGATTTGCGCGATTTTCGGGTTATGAACAAGCCAGCGCAGAGCGATCTCCTCAGTCTAGAGGACGTAATAGAGTCGGCGAAAGATGAGCGACCGATCCAGAAGTTTTTACAAGAGAACCCTGCGGTCCTTGCACTCTTAGTACGTCGTAGCGATTGTTTCGTGATTCCACAGAAACGACTGGGAAGTCAATATGTGCCCGACTTTGTTGTTGGTGATGTGGATTCTGCTGGCATTCACTGGCACCTCGTCGAACTAGAAAGCCCAAGAGCGCCCATGTTCACCCGAGACGGCAAGGCAATTGCAAAGGAAGCTCGTAAGGGTATTGATCAGATTGCAGATTGGCGTGAATGGCTCGACAGCAATGTGGCATATGCACGACAACGACAAAGCGAGAACGGCCTTGGCCTCTTCGACATACGGAGCGACGCGCCAGGACTTGTCCTGGTTGGGCGGCGCGCGACATTGTCCAATGCAAACGAGGCTTTGCGAAACCAATTGCGTACTAGCAACATCATATTGCATACCTATGATTGGCTTATTGAGTCGCTTCAAGGATCATTGGATTTCCCTGGACCGCCGGCGAGCAATCCTTTCGCAATTAGGCGAAACTAACAAAACAATTACCTCGGCCCGAGGGACAGTGGCGTGGTCAAGGGCATAGGTTTCAGCATCCCGCAAGAATACTTCCCGAATGACTTGGATTGCTGGCACTGCTTGAGGCAGTAATAGAGGTCGGAGGTGGGGATGTGGCCGAGCTTGATGGCTACGGCTCGTGCAGTAAGTGGTTTCCACTTTGTTCCGGCGCGTTCAGCGTTGAGGCGGGTACCAGTTGTCCCAATCGTGCTTTCGCTTGTTCCCGTGGTAAACGACGAAGCCCCATGGTTGAGTCGATAGGTATTTTTGCCTGTAGGGGGTGCGCGTCGTTTGTAGGGTCCATCCCGCTTCATCGTTCATCCCGAAGCTCGACCATCTCCTAATAGAAATGCGGGATTCTGCCTAATGCGCTCCGACCTAATTCGCGGGCAATGGCCGGTGACGGATCAACATCGGCCGCCTTTGTCGCACACAGGCAGCGTCGGCAATGGCCGATGTGCTGTCGTCTGATCCAAATTACTGAGCGTCAGCAATGGAGTTGGCTGCGGACGCCCAGCGGAGCTTTTCCTCCGCCTCGCCAGTGGCGGATCATGGCCGGAAGCACGAATTCCCGACGCCGCCCAGTAAACCGACATTGGGATATTCGGCGCGGCAGTCAGTGACCGCAATGGGGTACTACCCTCATGCCGTCACTACCGGCCATCACCGGACTGACAGAGCACGCAACACAGTAGGTCGCAAAGCGGACAGATACAGCTACCGATAGGTTTGAGATGTCGTTTGGCTCTTACGCAAAAAAATCTTCAATTGCCTTTGCAACATCTACGGGCCTCGTAATGGTCGGTACGTGCCCGGCGCCTTCAATGATAACTAGCCTGCTATTGGGAATTCTTGCCGCCAGGTTTTCGGAGGCGGCGACGGGAGTAATAACGTCCCGGCTCCCATGGATAATGAGTGTCGGGAGCGATATTTCCGAAAGCCGACGCTCTACATCTACCGCCTCAAGGCACTCCATCAGCTGAATTGCTGCTGGACCGTTTGACCGGTTGACGGTTTGTTTGGCCCAACGGCGTTCTGCATTGCAGTCTTCTTCTGGAATGCATGCATTCACGAACAAATCCATCGTTCCGGGAAAATCCGTCTTGCAACCTTCCATAAAACGCGCGGCGCCTACCGTCCTGCCTCCGTAGTAGCGGCCATCGACGATGACCAATCCTTTAAATCGACTCGGATCACGCAAAGTGGCTTCCAAAACGACACATGCGCCAGACGACTCCGCCGCCAAAACACACTTCTCAACCGACAGCGCGTCGAGAACCCTAAAGAGATCCTGCACGAGAAGTTCGAATGTGATCGCTGGCGCATGATTTACCGTGGCGCCCGTGCCTCTATGGTCATAGGTGATCGTGCGCCACGAGCGGCTGAGATGCTCGAACGGTTGGTACCATAGTTCGCCACTCCCAACCCAACCGCCATGCGCAACCAGGGTATCGGGGCCTTTACCGAAGGCGCTTACGAACAGTTCTGCATCGTCTAGCTTCAGGAACATGATTTCCCCAAATTGACTGCGCTATCCATTGTGGCCCGATCCGCTAGGGCTGGTTCACCTACAATTTCACAGGTCAGCGGATGCGACCTGAAGATTCAGGATAAGTCGGCTGAGCGCATCAATCAACCTTGTCCGAAGTAGGGCCTATTTGATCATCTCGGCGGTTCATCTGCGCGATTGAGTGCGGCGGATATGACCGGCGCCTGAGGGTCAGCTTCTGACCGGGTGCTGAAGCTCAATAGAGCACAGCCACTGACTGCAATCGCTGCATTGCGGACGCCAATGCAGCCAGCCGGGATAGACCGCAAAGGGTCGAGAGTGTGAGTAGCGATCTTCGATAAGCCGCCGATCGAAATCTTCGCCCTCGATTCTGCGTCTGGAACCGTCGAGCGGCAGCGATGCATCGTTGAGCTGCCGTCCGAGCCGCATATCTTCAATGGCCGTTCAGGCCGACGAGCAGACGTACGCGCTGGGCACCCTGAGCAGGCGCGCCTGGCCGAACCGGGACGGTCGAGTCATCTGGCTCAAGGCAGTCGCGTTCATTGTTGTATCGCGCAAGGCGACATCAGCCACGCGATACGGATACCCGCAATCAGTGCAAGGCCCCCGCAAGCAGCCTGCGATACTCGCTCACCAGCCCGGGCTGATCCTCGGCCAGATTGAACACCTCGACCATCAGCTTGCGCGCACTGGTGCGCAAGGCACCCCGATCACTGCGCACCACCTCCAGCAGCGCGGCGAGCGCGGGCTCGTAGCGCTTTTCGGCAGGCAGGCGCTCGCCCGGCTGGCCATATGCTGCACGCGACGAGGACGAAAGCCGCGACTCGATTTACAACGGATTGTTATTTTCTTGCGGATAGATTACGAATAGCGTAATGTGTATGCACATATGCAGACCATTACCGAGAGGGTGTTCAAGCTGGCGCCGCCGGGCGGGTTGTTCGATGAGACCGTCATTCACAACCTGTTTCCGGATAGCAGCGACGGCGCCCGGGCGCTGTTGGTGCACCGTGCTTGTCAGGCGGGCGAAATCCTGCGCCTGAAACCCGGACTTTTTGTGCTCGGCCCACCCTATCGTAAGTCCGAACCGCATCCGTTCGTGGTGGCCGGTGTGCTGCATGCCCCGTCTCATATCAGCCTGGAATCCGCCCTGGCGCATCACGGCCTGATCCCCGAAGCGGTCTACCAGGTGAGCAGCGTAACGCTCGGGCGCAGCCGGGAATTTTCCACGCCGTTGGGGGTGTTCAGTTTCCGCCGCGTGCCGGCGCGCGCGCCGCGCGCCGGGGTCGAGGCGGTGGCGGTGGCGCGTGACGCCTGGGCGTTCATCGCCTCGCCGCTGCGTGCCATTGCCGACGCGGTCTACCTCAACAAGGAGATCACCTGGAACCGGAATGGCATCGGCTACCTGACCGAGTCGCTCCGCATCGAGGAGGACGATCTAAGGTCGCTCTCCTTCGACGCGCTGGATGAGATTCTGGACAGCCTCTGCAACCGGCGCGTGCGGACATTCGTCGAAGGGATGAAACGAGCCGTCAGCCATGCTGAATAAGTTCTTGAGCGCGAGAATCCGCGACTATGCACCGACGAATCCGGTGGAGCAGGAGAACGTGTTGCAGGAACTCATGCAACACTATGTGCTGTCCAGCCTCTCGCGTGCGGGCATGTTCGTGCAGGCCATGTTTCACGGCGGCACCTGCCTGCGCATCGTCTACGGGATGAACCGGTTTTCGGAGGACCTGGATTTCCTGCTCAAGCAGCCCGATCCGAATTTCCGCTGGCAGGGCTACCTGGAGTCCGTCCGGAAGGACTGCGCACAGGAAGGCATTGCATTCGAAGTGCAGGACAAGGCCCAAGCCGGAACGCCCGTCCGGAAGGCGTTTCTGAAAACCGATTCCATCGGCAAGATTCTGACGCTGGACCTGCCCTTCGAGCGCTATCAGCCGCGCAAGATCCGCATCAAGCTGGAGATCGACACCAATCCCCCCGCGGGCTCGACGTTCACGACCAGCTACATCACGTTCCCGGTGACGGCGCCCGTGACCACGCAGTCCCTGGAATCCGGCTTTGCCCTGAAACTGCACGCGCTGCTTTGCCGTACCTATGTCAAGGGCCGCGACTGGTATGACTTCGTGTGGTACGTCGCGCGTAAGACCAAACCCGATCTGAACCTGTTGCGCCATGCCTTGCACCAACAGGGGCCATGGGCCGGACAAAAGATCGCGGTGACCTTGCCCTGGGTGCAGGACAACATGGACGCGGCCATCCGGCGCATCAAGTGGACCGCGGCCAGGGATGACGTTCAGCGCTTCCTGCCGCTACGCGAGCAGGAGGGTCTCCGCGCCTGGAGCATGGACTTCTTCCTGCACCAGCTCGCGCGCATGAGCGCGGCAGAGAGTCCATGATCGACGAAGGAAAGCAGGCGGAGGCGACGAAGATACCCGGTCGAACGTCAATCATCTTGGCCGGCGTTGTTTCGCACGCCGATGCCGCAGCACGCAGCCGGCGATGTGGTTGTTGGCCGCTCAGTACAGCGCCCCGGCCAGCAGCTTGCGATACTCGCTCACCAATGCCGCCTGATCCTCGGCCAGATTGAACACCTCGACCATCAGCTTGCGCGCACTGGTGCGCAAGGCACCCCGGTCCCTGCGCACCACCTCCAGCAGCGCCGCGAGCGCGGGCTCGTAGCGCTTGTCGGCAAGCAGGCGCTCGCCCAGGGCGAGGCGCGCGGGCAGGTCGTCCGGATTGGCGGCGAGCTTTGCCTCCAGTTCCTCCAGCGCCGGCAGTTGCTGGCTTCTCTTCCACAAATCGAGCACGGAATAAAGCCTTTCCGCGCGCTCGTCGCGCTCGCGCTCCGGAATCGGCGCGAACATCGCGTCCGCCTCGGCATGGCTGTTTTTCGCCAGCAGCAGTTCGACCAGATCCAGCCGCGCCCCGTGGTTGGCCGGATCGAGTTCGAGCGCGCTGCGCAGATGGCGCTCGGCCTCGTCGAAATCGCCCTGGGCCACGAGCGCGCGCGCGCTGCGGCGCAGCTTCTCGCCCGGCGTCGGGATCAGGCGGTCGATGAAGGTGCGCACGCCGGCCTCGGGCAGCGCGCCGGTGAATTCGTCCGCGAGCTTGCCGTCGATAAACGCCTTGACGTTGGGGATGCCGCGCACGCCGAATTGCGCCGACAACTGCGGATGCTCGTCGGAATTGACCTTGGCCAGCAGGAATCTGCCCTGGTATTCAGCCGCGAGCTTCTCCAGGATCGGTTTCAGCGCGCGGCAGGGAGCGCACCAGGGCGCCCAGAAATCGACCAGCACCGGCACGCCCGTAGACGCTTTAAGCACGTCGCGCTCGAAGGTATCGGTTCCGGTTTCAAACGAATGGGTGTTCATGGCGGCTCCAGCGGATATTTGTGCGATATATGGGGTCAGGTGCGGCCGATTGCAAGCGTCGCTTGCAAGCGCGCTGGCCCTATCCCGCGCTTTCTTATAGCATCCGCGGATGCATCTTCCCGATTACCACGGCGGCAGCATCGTCAACCTGATGCGTTCGATCGAACGCGCGCTCGAGGCGAGGCCCTGCGACGCCGCCGCGGCCTATCCGGAGCTGGATGCCCTGCGAGCCGCAGCGCTCGCGGGCGCGCGCAACGTCGTGCTGCTGGTGATCGACGGCCTGGGCTACGATTACCTCAGCGGCGCCGGTGCGGGCGGCGCGCTGCACCGCCAGCTCAAGGCGCGCATCAGCTCGGTGTTCCCCCCGACCACGGCCACTGCGATCACCTGCTTCCTCACCGGCGTCGGCCCGCGGCAGCATGCGCTTACCGGCTGGCATATCTGGCTGCGCGAACTGGGCTGCCTCGCGGCGACGCTGCGCTCTCGCCCGCGCCACGGCGGCGAACCGCTGTCCAAATCCGGCATCGCCCCGCGCAGCCTGTACACGGCCGAACCCATGTTCGACCGGCTGGCGGCGACCAGCCATGTGGTTTCCCCGGCGAACATCATCGATTCCGACTACAACCTCGCGCATTGCGGGCGCGCGCTGCGCCGGCCGTACAAGGAATTGCCGGAGCTGTTTTCGACGCTGGCCGAAATCGTGCGCAGCGGCAGCGGGCGCCAGTTCATCCACGCCTATACCTGCGACTTCGACGAAACCGCGCACAGTTTCGGCAGCGCGAGCCCGGAACTGCAGCAGAAGTTCCGCCAGATCGATGCCGCCTACGCTCAATTCCTGGATCAGATCGCGGGAACCGGCACGGCGGTGATCGCGGTCGCCGACCACGGCTTCATCGACTCGCCCAGGCAATCCTGCATCGAACTCGAGGACCACCCGCAACTCGCGCAGATGCTGATGCTGCCGCTGTGCGGCGAGCGCCGCACCGCCTATTGCTATGTCGAGCCCGGGCAGGAGGACGCGTTCGAGCATTATGTGCAAACCCGGCTGGACCATTGCGCCGACCTGTACCGAAGCGCCGATCTGATCAAACAGGGCTGGTTCGGCCTGGGCCCGGCGAACCCGCGCCTCGCCGAGCGCGTCGGCCACTACACCCTGCTGATGAAGGACGATTACACCATCAAGGACTGGGTACTGGGCGAGGAGCGTTATCTGACCCTGGGTGTCCACGGCGGCGTGAGCGCGGCGGAGATGTACGTGCCGCTGATTCTGGCCGAAGCGTAGAAGAAAGCATTCCCTCCATGCTCGCGCTCAAACTATTGCTGGTGCCGGCGTTCCTGCTGCTGATCTCGCTCGCCGGCAGGCGCTGGGGACCGGAAATCGCCGGCCGGCTGGCGGGCCTGCCGGCGCTGACCGGCCCGATACTGTTCCTGCTGGCGCTGGAGAAAGGCGCCGCGTTTGCCGGCACGGCGGCCATCGTTTCCCTGTCCGCCGTGTTCGGCGCGGTCGTGTATATCCTCGCCTACGCGCGCGTGTGCGCGCGCCATCCGCTGGGGCTTGCCCTGCTCGCCGGACTGGCGAGCTGGTGCTGCGCCGCGCTCTTGCTGACAGCGCTTCCGCTCACCCCGGTCGGTTCGCTCGTCATCGCGCTATCTGCCCTCGCCATCGCGCCGAAATTGTTTCCGCGCATAGCGGCGCCGCTGTCGCCCGCGCCGATGCCCAAACGCGAACTGCCGCTGCGCATGCTGGCGGGCGCCGCGCTCACCCTCGCCGTGACCTCGCTCGCGGCGGCGATCGGGCCGGCGTGGAGCGGCATGCTCGCGGTGTTTCCGGTGCTCGCCATCGTATTGTCGGTGTTCTCGCATCGCGCTTCCGGCCCCGCATTCGCCGCGACTTTGCTCAAAGGCATGATCCTGGGGCTGTACGCATTCACCAGCTTCTGCCTGGTGCTGGCCGCGCTGTTGCCGCTGCACGGAGTGGCCGTTTCGTTTTCGAGCGCAACCGCAGTGGCCATCGCGGTTCAGTGGACCCTGATGTCGCGCCTGCGCCGGCGCTAAGGCCGGGCGCGCGGCATCGCTGCGCGCAGGCGGGTTCACGCCCGCGGCCGCGTCCAGGTTTCCGACCACGCCAGGCAGCAGCTCGATCCGGGCTTGCCGAAGCGATCCTGCAGGAACACCTTCGCCGTCGCGGCTTCGCTGTTTACCGAGAGCTGCGCGCTGCGCGCGGGCAGGAACGTGCTGTAGACGCCGATCGGACGCTCCATCGCTCCCGGCGGCATGGTGAGCACGAACGGCGCCATCAGATCCCAGTAACTCAGGATGATCTCGTCCTCGTCGGAGACGATGCGCTCTTCCACCGTGCTGAGCGAATTGCCGCTGCGCTCGAATTCCGCGTCGATCAGCGGCAGCGACTCGGAGGCGAAGTCCTTGTACAGCAGCACTTCGATGGTGCGCTGGAGAAAGCGCGCGACAGCCGCGTTGTCGGTATAGACGCGCGGCCCCTTGCCGGTGAGCGGGCTCTCGATGAACAGCGCGTGTCCCTGTCCGGCGGGCGACCACAGCACGCGCCAGTGGCTGACGCGGTCGGCGATGGTCTTGCCCCCGTCGTTGGAGAGGCGGATGAACGAATTCTCCCCGGTCATCACGACGTCGTGCGGGTCAACCATCTGGGTGTCGGTCATGGGTTTGCTCCTGTTCTGCGGACAATGGGTGTGCCGGAAATGCGCATGTTGGGAAAACGACTGGGCGGATGAATGATAGCACCGCATCGGACAGTGCGATGCCGTGGCGCTGGAGGTTGGCCGCAAGAAAGCCGGATGGCGGCTTAGCGAACCCTCTGGACGCGCGGCAAGCGCATATGCTACAAAGCCGGACGCGCCCCGCGGCGCGGCCCAAAACACAAGAGCAATCGCTTTTCACCGGAGGAAACATCCATGGCGCATTTGGCTAGAGGTTTACTGGCACTCATCCTATCGGCATTTGCGGCGCTGCCCGCCGGCGCGCAGAGTTACCCCAGCCGGCCGGTGCGTATCATCGTCCCGTTCGCCGCCGGCGGCCCGGCGGACATTTATGCGCGCTTTCTCGGACAGCACCTGCAAAAAGCGCTGGGCCAGCCGTTCGTGATCGAGGACCGCCCCGGCGGCGGCTCGGTTCTCGGCACCGACGCGGTGGCGAAATCCGATGCGGACGGCTACACGCTGCTGATGATGTCCAACACGCACACGGTCAACGAATCGCTGATTTCGAACAAGCCGTTCCAGTTGCTGCGCGATTTTGCGCCGGTCTCCCCGGTGAACTATTCGGATCTGGTGCTGGTCGTGCACCCTTCGGTCGCGGCGAACACGCTGGCGGAATTCATCGCGCTCGCCAAAGCCAAGCCGCACGTGCTCAACTACGCTTCATCGGGTCCCGGCACGCCCTACCACATGGCGGGCGAACTGTTCAAGGCGATGGCCGGCCTGGACATCGTCCACGTTCCCTACAAGGGCAGCTCGGGCGCGCGCACCGATGTCCTCGGCGGGCAGGTGCAGATGATGTTCGATGCGATCACGACCATGGCGCCGAACGTGCGCGCGGGCAAACTCAAGGCGCTGGGCACCACGGGCAAGGCGCGCTCGCCGGTGCTGCCGGACACGCCCACGGTCGCCGAAGCCGGCGTACCCGGCTACGAGGCGGTCATCTGGCTCGGCGTGATGGCGCCGGCGGGCACGCCCAAGGCTATCATCGAGCGCCTGAACACGGAGATCAGGAAGATCGTGAACAGCGCCGAGGTGAAGGAAGCCTGGGCCAAGCAGGGCGCGGCGCCGCTCAACATGAGCACGGACGAGTTCGCGCAATACCTGCGCGACGACATCGCCAAATGGGCCAAGGTGGTGAAAATCTCCGGCGCCAAAGTCGACTGAAACGATGAGCGCGCAGTCCGGAGACGCCGCTGCCGCCCTGCGGCTCAGCGTCAACGGCACCGAACACGAGGTCAGCGCCGCCGCGGACACGCCGCTCCTGTACGTGCTGCGCAACCAGCTCGGACTGAAGGCGGCGCACTTCGGCTGCGGCACCGGCCAGTGTGGCGCCTGCAGGGTGCTGATCGACGGGCGCGCCGTAGCCTCCTGCGACACGCCGCTGTGGGCGGCGGCGGGCAAGCGCATCACCACCGCCGAAGGCCTGGGCGATGCGGCGCATCCGCACCCGCTGCAAAGCGCGCTGATCGCCGAACAGGCGGGACAATGCGGCTACTGCCTGCCGGGCATCCTGATCAGCGCCGCGGCGCTGCTCGCGCGCAATTCGATGCCCGGCGAAGCCGAGGTGCGCGCCGCGCTGGATCAGAACCTGTGCCGCTGCGGCTCGCACAACCGCATCGTGCGCGCGGTGCTGCGCGCGGCGCAACCGGCACCCGGGCCGTGAATTTGGCATACCGGCTTGCTGCTGACGGGTCCGGTAATCTGCCGCGGCTCCCTGGCAGCCTGCACCTCAACCGGCGCCTGTCGCAGTGGCTGCGCTTCCTGCCGGATGGCACGATCGAGGTACGCTCGGGCAAGGTCGAGATCGGACAGGGGATCGCCACGGCGCTGGCGCAGATCGCCGCCGAGGAACTGGACGTCGGCGTCGAGCGCATACGCATGCTGCCCGCGAGCACCGCGGGCAGCCCGGACGAGGGCGTGACCTCGGGCAGCCTCTCGATTCAGGAATCGGGCAGCGCGCTGCGCTACGCCTGCGCCGAAGCGCGCGCGATCTACCTCGACGCCGCGGCCTTGCGGCTGGGCGTGCCGGCCGCGTCGCTGGCGATCGCCGGCGGCGAAATCGTCGGCGCGAGCGGCGCGCGCAGCAGCTACGCCGAACTCGCCGACGACGCCCTGCTCGAACGCGAAGCCACGGCGAGCGTGCCGCCGAAGGCGGCGTCGCAGCATCGCATCGTCGGCAGCGCGCACGCGCGCCTCGATCTGCCGCGCAAAGTGTACGGTGAGCCGCGCTTCCTGCACGACCTCGACTTTCCCGGCATGCTGCACGCGCGCGTGCTGCGGCCGCCCTCGCCTGCGGCGACGCTGATCTCGCTCGACGACACGCGCGCACGCGCCCTGCCCGGCGTGGTCGCGCTGGTGCGCGACGGCAGTTTCGCCGGCGTGCTGGCACAGCGCGAAGAGATTGCGCTGAAAGCGCTCGAGGCACTGCGACTGGGCGCGTCGTGGCAGGAGGCGGAAACCCTGCCCGACGCCGCCGCTCTGGCCGACTGGCTGCAGGCGCAGCCGGCCGAAACCCGGCGCGTCGACGAACGCGGCACAAGCGCCGCGGGCGCAAGGGCACACACCCGGCGCGCCCGCTATACCCGCCCCTATCTCGCCCACGCCTCGATCGCGCCCTCCTGTGCCGTGGCGCAATGGGAAGGCGGGCGCCTGCGCGTCTGGTGCCACAGCCAGGGCATCTACAACCTGCGCACCGATCTGGCGCTCGCGCTCGCGCTGCCACCGCAGGACATCGTGGTCGAGCATGTGGAAGGCGCCGGTTGCTATGGCCACAACGGCGCCGACGACGCCGCCTTCGATGCGGCCTTGCTTGCGCGCGCCGCCGCGGGGCGCCCGGTCAGGCTGCAATGGTCGCGCGCCGACGAGCTTGCCTGGGCCCCATTCGGCCCGGCGATGGCCATCGAAATCGAAGCCGATCTGGACGCCTCCGGCGCGATCCTCGCCTGGCGCCATGAAATCTGGAGCAACGGCCACAGCAGCCGGCCCGGACGCGCCAGGACGCCGGCGCTGCTCGCGGCGGCTCAGCTCGAACACGCGTTCGAGCGCCCGATCGCAATCAACCCCCCGGTGGCGGCGGGCGGCGGCGCCGAGCGCAACGCGATCCCCGGCTACGATCTGCCGGCCTGGCGCATACTCAGCCACCGGCTGCTCGCCATGCCGATCCGCACTTCGGCGTTGCGCTCGCTCGGCGCGTTCGCCAATGTGTTCGCGATCGAATCCTTTCTCGACGAGCTCGCCGCCGGAGGCGGCGAGGACCCGCTCGCGCTGCGCCTGCGGCTCCTGTCCGAACCGCGCGCACGCGCGGTGCTCGAGGCCGCCGCGCGGCGCGCGAACTGGACCGGATGGGCGAAGGGCGAAGGCCGCGGGCACGGCATCGGCTTTGCCCGTTACAAGGGCAGCGGCGCCTGGTGCGCCGTCATCGCCGAGATCGAGGCCGGGCGCGAGATCCGCGTCCTGCGCCTGGTGATCGCGGTCGACGTGGGCCTGGCGGTCAATCCGGACGGCGTGGCAAACCAGATCGAGGGCGGCGCGATCCAGGCGGCGAGCTGGACGTTGAAGGAGCAAGTGCGCTTCGATCGCACGCGCATCACCAGCGCCAGTTGGGACGACTATCCGATCCTGCGTTTTTCCGAAGTGCCTGCGGTCGAGGTGGAACTGCTGCACCGGCCGCAGGAACCCTCCCTGGGTGCGGGAGAAGCCGCGCAGGGACCGACCGCGGCCGCCATCGCCAACGCGGTGTTCGATGCGCTGGGCGTGCGCGTGCGCGACCTGCCGATCACGCCCGAGCGCATCATCGCCGCGGCGAATTGATTTTTGACGAAGAGGGATTTTGATGCGACTGCACATACTGAGCGGCGGCGCCGCGCAAAGCGTGGTGAACGCGCTCGCCGGAGAATTCCGCGCGGCGACCGGATACGAGCTCGACTGCAGCTTCAGCGCCGTCGGCGCAATGAAAGCGAAGCTGCTCGCGGGCGCGCCCGCCGACCTGGTCATTCTGACTCATGCGTTGATCGCCGAACTCGCCGCAGGCGGGCAAGTGCTGCACGATAGCTGCGCCGACCTGGGCCGCGTGCGCACCGGCGTCGCCGTGCGCAGCGGCGACGCCCTGCCCGACATCGCCAGCGCGGACGCGCTGCGCAGCGCCCTGCTTGCCGCCGCGGGCATTTACTTCCCTGATCCGCAGAAAGCCACCGCCGGCATCCATTTCGCGCGCGTGCTGGACACCCTGGGCATCCACGGCGAGGTCGAGTCCCGGCTGCGGCCCTATCCGAACGGGAACACGGCGATGCGCGAACTGGCGCAGGCCCAGGGCGCGCGCCTGATCGGATGCACCCAGCTCACCGAGATCAGGAACACGCCGGGTGTGAAGCTGGCCGGGATGCTGCCGCGCGAGTTCGAACTCGCGACCGTGTATTGCGTCGGCGTATGCACCGCCGCGGCCAGCCCCGACGCGGCTCGGCGCTTTGCGGCACTGCTCACGGGCGAGTCCTCGCGCGCGCTGCGGACGAACGCCGGATTCGAACTCGGGACGGCGTGAACCGAGGCGGTCACGGCCCAAGCGGGCGCGCAGCATTTCCCGTCCGAATCCGGCCGTGACGGGGGTAAGATAAGCGCACCCATCACTCCAAATCGAGGCGGCCATGAACAGACTGTGGCTTGGGCTGGGTTCGCTCCTGGCATTGATCGCGATCGGCGCTTATTTCTGGCTGCAACAGGCGCCGCCGCAACTGCCAACCCCGGTCGCGGTCGTGTCGCCTGCCGCGGTCGCGCCGCCTCCCGCCATCGTGACGGCAAAGCCGGCGATCAATTATCCGGTCCCGCTGCCGCCCGGCATGGCGGAACTCCCGCCGATCGAGCAGTCCGACGATTTCGTCAGGGAACGGATGGCGGAACTGTTCAGTGCCCAGGCGATCAAGACACATTTCCTGATTGAAAACTTCGTGCGCCGCGTAGTTGCCACGGTGGACAATCTTGCGCGCTCGTTCGCGCCGCCAGGCAAGTGGCCGCTGCGCCCGGCGCCCGGGCGTTTCAGCGTCGAGACCGGCGCGGACGGGAACGTCATCGGCGCGAACAACGCCGCTCGCTACGGCGCATTCGTCGCGCTGGTCGAATCAGTGGACACGGAGCGCGCGGCCGCGCTGTATCGGCGGCTCTACCCGCTGTTCCAGCGCGCCTACGAGGACCTCGGCTATCCGGGAAAGTATTTCAACGATCGCCTGGTTGCGGTGATCGACCTGCTGCTCGAAACGCCCGAACCGTCCGGCGCGCTGAAAGTCGAACTGCCCGAAATCCGGGGCCCGCTCAAGCCGACGCGCCCCTGGGTGCTTTACCGCTACTCCGATCCCGCTCTCGAGGGCCTGTCGAGCGGGCAGAAGATCCTCCTGCGCATGGGGAGTGAAAACGAAAAACGGCTGAAATCGAAACTCGCTGAATTTCGCAAGCTGATTGCGGGAGAGAAAGTGAGTCGCTGACATTCGCCGCGCTTGCGCAATTCCGATCGGTCAACGCCGAACGGAAAGTCCGCAAACAGGCGATTGGGGTGGCGTCGACATCGGGACCGGCATCGGCGTCGCGGTCCATCCGAGCGGCGGCCGGGACGCGGACACGCTGCCAAGAGCTGCCGCCATGTACGGCAACAACGGTCGGAGATGAATTCTTTGTCGCGCGGGATTCAAGAAACGATGAACCGAAAGGCGGCGTTGGACAGCACGGGCGAGAGTGGGCCGCCCTGCGGTACGCCCCTGTGCGTGGGTTCGATATTGCCTTCCAATAATCCGAAGGTAACCAAACGCTTCTCACTGTAAGCGTGACGAACGTCTTCACGCGTGATCGTGAAGTTGTCCCAGATGGCCTCGCAGCCGACGAAATCGAGCCCGTGATCCTTGATGTTCTTCCGGCGCTTAGCTTCGTCCCAGGCGGTCACAAACAAATTGGAGTAACAAAATACTAGTCACGCAAGAGAAACAATCGAAAGATCTAACAGTTATTCAACGGACCCACCGGTCCGTACTTTCGAGATTTGCAGAACCTGCCGATGCGCGGTAACTACTTGATTCATTGATGACGCACAAGGGGTGTCCGTCCGCATATGTAATGATAGTGCGGACCGATAACGTTGGGTTGCCGTTGGCTTTTTTCGCGAGCGTCTGCTTTGGAGGAAATTCTCGGCAGTCCGGTTCTGGCGGGAGCACGCGCTGGGACCTGGTGCCGCAAAGCTGCCGCTGGGCAATTCCGCAATTTTCGCCGCCATCGGCTACCGGAGCCTGCCGTCCCCGTCTCGACGTCCAGCAATGACTGCGGCAAAATGGCGGCAAACCCGCGGCGCCCGCCGACAATCTTATGAGCTCCGAGCTGATTGCCGGGCTAGGCGCCGCGGTTAAGGTCTTACAGGCTTCCTTTAGGCTCAACGGACGAGTCCTCCATGTTCGCAGGACACATTGGCGCAGCACTCGCATGCGGGCGCGCCGAAAGGCGTGTCAATGTTGGCACGTTCATTTTTGCCGCGTTACTACTGGACGCCGTGCTGTGGCTTTTCATTCTTGTGGGTTGGGAGTCCGCGACAATTCCTCCCAGCTTCGTCAGCACTCATCAGGCTGAGTTTGTCTTCCCTTACTCGCATGGGTTGCCTGCAAGTATTGCGTGGTCGGCATTGGCGGGTGCGGTCCTCTTGTGGTTTCAACGCCTGAACGAACGCAAATGGCGCTGTGCAGCGCTCGTCGGGGCGGCAGTCTTTTCGCATTGGCTCCTCGATGCCCTGGTCCACATTCCAGAATTGCCATTGCTGGGTGCGGACTCAGCGGTGGTGGGGCTGGGCCTTTGGCAAAACATGCCGGTTGCGCTTGCTGTTGAAGGGTTTATCGTGGCGCTTGGTCTTTGGTTGTTCATTCCGGGCGCCAATTTGTCTCGTGCCAGGAAAAGCGGGCTAGTGGCTCTGTGCACGCTCGTACTCGCTTTCACCATCGTGGGCATGACCATGGCGCCTCCGCCGCCCTCGGTTGCCGCCATGGCTGGTAGCTCCCTGGTCACGCTCATGGTCGTTGCCGCAATCGCATTCTGGCTCGGCAAAGTTCCCCGGCAAACGCGAGCCTGACTATGCACTCACGGATTTCCTACGCCCGTTTTCTCCTCGCCGCTGCACTCGCCCTGCTGTCCGCCGTCGCGCAGGCGTCGGTGGGATTGACCGAACTCGCCGGTAAGGATGGCGACGGCCCTGTAACGATCTTCTACCCTTCAAATAGCGAATCCCAGCCGGTGGTACGCGGCCCTTTCACGGTCCAGGCTGCGTTGCAGGGCGTCCCCATGGGTGGCAACGGGCGCTTGATCGTCATTTCTCACGGCTCGGGCGGCACACCGTGGGTACACGCGGACGTGGCCCGCGCCTTGGTGGAAGGCGGCTTCGTGGTGGCCGTGCCCGAGCATCGGGGCGATAACCACAAGGACAACGGCTCACCTGGGCCCGAAAGCTGGAAGCTCCGACCGGCGGAAGTTTCGCGCGCAATTGACGCGGTCGGGCGGGATTCGCGCTTTGCGCCATCACTGAAGTTGGACCGGGTGGGCATGTACGGCATGTCGGCGGGCGGCCACACTGCGCTCACCTTGGCCGGTGGTCGCTGGTCACCGGCGCGCTTTCGTCAGCATTGCGAAGAGCATATCGCCGATGACTTCAATGCCTGCGTTGGTCTGGCGACCCGGTTGACTGGCGGTATGCTGGACGGACTAAAGAAGACAATCGCACTAAGCGTGATTCGCCTCCGTTTCGGCGACGCCAAGTGGTACACGCATGCCGACCCGCGCGTCGCCGCGGTGGTTGCAGGCGTTCCATACGCGGCAGACTTCGATATGGCCTCGCTCGCCAGTCCGCGCGTGCCGCTGGCGCTGGTGACCGCCCGGCAGGACAAGTGGCTGGTGCGGCGCTTTCACAGCGACCTCGTGCTTAAGGCATGCGCCACGTGCGAGCGGCTCGCCGATTTGCCCGAGGGCGGTCACGGAGCGCTTCTGTCGCCATTGCCGCCGGGACTGACTGGTCTCATTGGCGAACTGCTGAACGACCCGCCTGGCTTCGACCGCGCAGCGCTGCCGCAGGTGGAGCGCAAGATTGTGGCATTTTTCCGCAAGCAGTTGCTCCCATAGAAACCGGTACGCAATTTGCGGCAAGCCGCACAACTCGATAGCTCGGATTCTACTCGTCGTCTTCTTGTACATCGTCATCGTACTGGCGCTGTTCCGCCGGTTCTGTAAGCTCTTCGGATTCCATTCTCTGCCTCTCCAATCAATCGGTTTTCAAAGTTCAATAACTGTAGCAGTCGATTGTTACTGTTTCGTGTAGTTCACCAGTGAGCCGTAATGGCGGGCCAAACCGCTGAAACCGGCGAAGGTGTTACCTGGACGCTACGGATTCGCTGCGAAAAACATGCTACGTCGACCCGGCGACAATGGAAAACGGGAATAGGTGCTGAATTCGGGCTCATTCCTGCGCTATAGAGCAGCTTCGCCACCAGGCCTCGAACCTTGAAGCCCGGGCATTTACACAGGTCTAGCAATACGAGGGGACAGGTCCCCTCGTGCTCCCCTAGATCAGCCGCCTAAGGGCAATTCTGCCAGGCGCTCCTACTTTCTGAGCTTGCCCCAGAGCTCATCCAAGCGCGCATAGCGGCCGCAACCGCTAGTGTAGAACTTGTAGCGCACCGGGTTCTTGCGGTAGTAGTCCTGGTGGTAGTCCTCGGCCGGCCAGAACTCGGCTGCCTTGACGATCGGCGTCACGATCGGCTGCTTGAACGGCTTTCCCTTCTCCCACTTCGCCCTGGAAGCGTCGGCAAGCCGCTTTTGCTCCTCGTCGTGCCAGAAGATCGAAGGCCGGTATTGCGAGCCGACGTCGCAGAATTGCCGGTCTTTCACCGTGGGATCGTGGTTTACCCAGAACTGATCGAGCAGCCGCTCGTAGCTTACCTTCGTCGGGTCGTACACAACCTGAACCACCTCGGTGTGGCCGGTGGCGCCCGACGACACCTCCTCGTAGGTCGGGTCTTTCTTGCTTCCGCCCATGTAGCCCGAGGTGGTCGAAATCACGCCGGGAACCTTATCCATCGCCTCCTCCGCACACCAAAAGCAGCCGGCGGCGAAAGTGGCTTTGGCGAGCCCCGTCGGCTGGCTTTGGGCAAAGACAGGGGGCACGGCGAGCGCGGCCAGCCAGATTGACAGGATGAGAATTCGAGCAAACATGACTTGTCCCTCCTTCACGGCGTTATCACAGTTTGGTCGGTCTTTCGACCGATTGCCTGCGGCTTGGTTCGAATCGGCACTCAGCCGGTGATGCCGATCTGCCAAGGCACGAACTCGTGGTCGCCCAGGCCCAGTTCCTCGCTCTTGGTCTTCTCCCCCGAGGCGGTGCGCAGGATCAGCTGGAAAATCTGTTCGCCCATCTCGTCCATGCTGGCCGTGCCATCGAGGATCTGGCCGCAGTTGATGTCCATGTCCTCCTCCAGCCTGACGTACATCGGCGTGTTGGTGGCGAGCTTGATCGAAGGCGAAGGCTTGCAGCCGAAGGCCGAGCCGCGGCCGGTGGTGAAGCACACCACGTTGGCGCCGCCTGCAATCTGCCCCGTCGCCGACACCGGATCATAGCCCGGCGTGTCCATGAACACGAAGCCCTTCTGCTTCACCGGCTCGGCGTACTTGTACACTTCCATCAGCGGCCCGGTGCCGCCTTTCATCGCCGAGCCCAGCGATTTTTCGAGGATATTCGCCAGGCCCCCGGCCTGGTTGCCGGGGCTGACCACGCCGTTGATCTGGACATCCCTGCCCAGCGCATACACGTCCTTCCACCAGCGGATGCGCTCGATCAGCTTTTCGCCGACCTCGCGCGAGACCGCGCGCCGCGTGAGCGTGTGTTCGACGCCGTAGATCTCGGGCGTCTCGGACAGCACCGCGGTGCCGCCGTGGCGCACCAGGATGTCCATCGCCGCGCCCAGCGCCGGATTGGCGGTGATCGAGGAAAAACTGTCCGAGCCGCCGCACTGCAGGCCGACGGTGATGTGGCTCGCGGGGACGCTCACGCGCGTCACGCGATTCGCCTCGGGCAGCAGCGCCTGAATCGCGGCGACGCCGGCCTCTATGGTTTTGCGCGTCCCGCCCGTGTCCTGCATGATGAAGCTGTGCAGCTTGGTGCCGCTGGTCAGTTTTTCGCTCTCGAACAGCGTATTGATCTGGTTGCGCTCGCAGCCCAGGCCGACTACCAGCACAGCGGCCATGTTCGGATGGCGGATGTAGCCCGCCAGCGTGCGCCGCAGCAGGTCCATCGGCTCGCCCGACAGCTCCATGCCGCAGCCGGTGGAGTGCGTGAACGCGGCGATGCCGTCGATATTCGGAAACTGCGCCAGCCGCTCCGGCGTGAACCAATCGGCGATGCGGTGCGAAACGGTGGCCGAGCAATTCACGGTCGAGACGATGCCGATGTAATTGCGCGTGGCCACGCGCCCGTCCTCGCGCACGATGCCCATGAAGCTCGCGCGCTCAGGCGCAGGCACCATGTCCACCGGCTTGTAATCGCGGGCGTAGGCGTAGTCGCGGTCGAACTCGCGAAACTCCATGTTCAGCCGGTGCAGCAGCGTGCCGGGCGCGATGTCGGTCGAGGCAAAGCCGATGGTTGTGTTGTACTTGAGCACCGCCTCGCCTTTGGCCAGCGCGCGCGCGGCGACCTTGTGCCCGGCAGGGATGCGGTTGAGGCAGGTCAGGTTCTCCTCCGCGAGGATGCTTCCCTGCGCCAGGTCGGCGCGCGCGACCAGTACGTTGTCGTTCGGGTGCAGCCGGATCGCCGCTGCGGCGAGGTTCTTCATGGCGGGGGCGTTCATACGTTCGGTTCCTTAAGTTAGAGGCGTGTTCGATCAGCATCCGGCGGCGCAATACGACCGAAGGAAGTCCCTGTGGGACGACCGAAGGAAGTCCCTGTGGGACGACCGAAGGAAGTCCCTGTGGGACGACCGAAGGAAGTCCCTGTGGGACGACCGAAGGAAGTCCCTGTGGGACGACCGAAGGAAGTCCCGCTGGGACGGCCTCGCCTATTGCGCCCTACGCTGCTGACCTCGTTCCAAGTCTAGCGCATCCTAGCAAACTCCCGGATATCCGGGCGCCAGGATTCAACGTCCCGAACGCGACGGACGAACCAAGGCGGGCGAGGAACGCTCCCGCTGCTCCCTTGGCCCCTCGTGCGCCCCTGAACCAGGCGCCTGGCGGCTAATCCGCGGGCGTACTCAATTCCGGGCAGAAGTATTTTTCGGGATTCATCCGCTTGCAGTAGCAAGCCGGGGCACGATGCTTTAGACTGTCCGTCTATTGACTTAGGCTGCACCATTGCCCAGGTTGATATTCGACTACATTTCTATCAGGAGATTTTCGTGGCTACTGGAACAGTGAAGTGGTTCAACGCAGGCAAGGGTTTCGGTTTTATTCAGGCAGATGACGGTTCGAAAGACGTGTTCGTGCATATCTCGGCGGTGGAGAAAGCCGGTCTGTCCACCTTGAACGAAGGTCAAAAAATCCAGTACGAATTGCAGAAAGGCCAGGACGGCAAGACCTCGGCTGGAGATTTGAAGTCCATCTGAACCCGGCGTTGCCGGTCGGCCCGTTCGCGACCGGTCGGCATTGCTGTAAATAGAGTCCGATAGAGTCTCCGCGGGGTAGCTCCGTGGCGGGGCTCTTGCGCATGCCAATGGAGGCGTGCGTCAGTGCGATTCGCGCACATCGCGCTCCGACTCAGGCTGCCGACGCAGCCAGTTCCCGCTGCGGCTGAAACCCGAGCTCCGCCGACAGCGCCACCGCGGCGTCGCGCACATGCTTTGACTTCTCCTGCAACGCCTGCAGTGAAAGCCGCCACATCGGGCCGGACATGCCGATGGCGCCGGCAACCCGGCCGGTGAAGTCGCGCACCGGAACCGCAACGCAGCGCGCCTCGGCATCGAATTCGCCGTCGTCGAAGGCCAGGCCCTTGCGCCTCACTTCGTCGATCTCGCGCAGCAAGGTGTCGCGCTCGACGATGGTCTTGGCGGTGAACTGGCGCAACTCGCAGGTTTCCAGATAGCGCTCGAGCTGGGACGGCGAGAGTGCGGCCAGCAGCACCTTGCCCAGGGCCGTGGCGTGCGCTGGACGAACCGCGCCGGTGCGGTCGACCATCTGGAATATCCCGGTGCCGGCGGTCTTGGCCACCACCACGATTTGCTCTCCCGAGCGAATGGCAAAATGGCTGTATTCGCCGGTCTCGCGCGTCAGTTTCTCGAGTATGGGCGTGGCCACGCTGACCAGTTCGATCTCGTCCAGGGCGCCCGCCGCGAGCGTGAACATGCGCCGCCCGATGCGGTACTTCCTCGAATCCGCAAGCTGGCTCACATAGCCGAGCTGCACCATGGTCTTGACCAGGTGAAACGTCGTGCTGTTGTGCAGTCCCACGCGCTTGCTCAGCTCCGCCAGGCTGATGCCTTCGCGATTGCGCGCGATTTCCTCGGCGATCGCGAAAGCGCGCGCGATCGACTGAACGCCGCCGTGCTCCTTGCGAGTCTCGTGCTTTTCCTCCGGCGGCGGCGGCGTTTTGGTGCGTGCGGGTTTTTTCATATTCGTCGCTCACTTTGTCGCGTTACAGGTTGAACAGGACCAGCCGCTCCTCGGTCATGTCGCGCATGGCGTAGCGCGGCCCTTCGCGCCCGATGCCGCTCGCCTTGATGCCGCCATACGCGAGCTGGTCGGTGCGCCAGGTCGAGGTGCCGTTGACGATCACGCCGCCGACGCGCAGCGCGCGAATCGCGTCGAACGCCACCTGCAGCGATTTGGTGAAGATGCCGCAATGCAGTCCGTACTGCGCGGCGCTGATTCTCTCGAACAGCGGCGTGAGGTCCGTGTAACGCTGCACCGTCACCACCGGTCCGAACACTTCCTCGCACACCACGCGCATGGACGGCTCGACATCGACGAGCACCGTCGGCGCGTAGGCCGCGCCGTGGCGTCGCCCGCCGGTCAGGGCGCGCGCACCTGCGCCGATCGCCTCCTGCACCCAGCTCTCCACCCGCTGCGCCGCCGCCGCGTCGATCAGCGTGCCGACGTCGGTCGCCGCATCCAGCGGGTCGCCCAGGCGCAGGGTCTTCACCTCCCGCACCATGCGCTCGACGAATTTATCGTAGAGGCTTGCGTGCACATAGACGTTCTGCACCGAAATGCAGCTCTGTCCGGCAAGTCGCATCGAATTGCGCGCGCACAGCGGCGCGGCCTCCTCCACCGATGCGTCGGAATGCACGATGGTCGTGCCGTTGCCGCCGAGTTCGAGTGCCACCCGGCGCAAGCCGCTCGCCGCCTTGATTTCCGCCCCGACGCGGCTCGATCCGGTGAAGGTCACGAAATCGACGCGCGGATCGCGCACCAGCGCCGGGCCGACCGTATTGCCGAACAGCAGGTTGACGAAGCCCGGCGGCGTGCCGGCGTCGGCGAACAACTCGACCAGCTTGCTCACCACCCAGGGAGACTGCGGCGGCGCCTTGAGCACGATGGTATTGCCCGCCGCAATCGCCGGTCCGATTTTGTGGCAGGCCAGATTGAACGGCGCGTTGAACGGCGTGATGCCGGCCACCACGCCCACCGGGAAGCGCAGCAGGAACGCGAGTTTGCCCGCGCCCATGGGCGTGCCGTCCAGCGGAACCTGCTCGCCCTTGATGCGGATCGCCTCCTCCGCCGACAGCAGGATCGTATCCTGCGAGCGTATCACTTCGGCCCTGGCATCCTTGATCGCCTTGCCGGTCTCGCGCGACATGACTGCGGCGATGCTCTCGGCGCGCTCCACCAGCAGCGCGCCCACCTTGCGCAGCAGCGCCGCGCGCTCGTAGCCGGGCATGGCTGCGGCCCTGGGCTTGGCCGCGGCTGCAGCCGACAGCGCGTCATCGAGGTCCTGCAGCGTGGACTCGGGCGCACACGCCACGCGTTGATTGCGATAGGGATCGCAAATGTCGCGTTCGCTTGCGCCGGCGCGCCATTGGCCGCCGATATACATTTTCAAGTGCGCCACGTCCGGGTCGGCGGCGACGCTGTTGTTCACGCGGGAATTGGACATGCCGGCCTCAATTCGGATATCGATCGATCGATCGTAAAGCGGGTGCCGTCGATGCCGGCACCGGTTAACTCAATGACGGCAAATTATACCTCAGGATCGCTTCGGTACCGGTAATATGAACTCGTGTTTGCCATTGTGAAAGTTTGTACCAACCCGATTACAATAGCATTATTGATACGCAACCGAGCTCCTGCCTTATGACAGACCGGGACTACGACGTTATCGTGATTGGCGGAGGCAACGCCGCCCTGTGCGCGGCGTTGACGGCGCGAGAAGGCGGCGCCAGCGTGCTGCTGCTCGAATCCGCCCCGCGCGCATGGCGCGGCGGCAACTCGCAGCACACGCGCAACCTGCGCTGCATGCACGACGCCCCGCAGGACGTGCTCACCGATGCCTATGCGGAAGAGGAATACTGGCAGGACTTGCTCAAAGTCACCGGCGGCCTTACCAACGAGACCCTGGCGCGGCTGGCGATTCGTGCTTCGTCGCACTGCCGCGACTGGATGCGCCGCCACGGCGTGCACTTCCAGCCCTCGCTCTCGGGCACCTTGCAGCTGTCGCGCACCAACGCCTTCTTCCTCGGCGGCGGCAAGGCACTGCTCAACGCCTACTACCGCAGCGCCGCAGCGCTCGGCGTACACGTCCGCTACGAGGCGCCGGTGGACCGGCTGGAGTTGAGCGACGGCCGTTTCGTCGCGGCTTGCATCGGCGGCGAGCGCATCGCGGCAAGGGCGTGCGTGGTCGCCAGCGGCGGCTTCGAGTCGAACCGCGAATGGATGCGCGCAGCCTGGGGCCAGATCAACGGCGAATGGGTCGCCGACAATTTCCTGATTCGCGGCACGCGCTTCAACATGGGCGTATTGCTGAAATTCCTGCTCGATGCCGGCGCCGACGCCGTCGGCGACCCGACGCAAAGCCATTCGGTGGCCATCGACGCGCGCGCGCCGTTGTACGACGGCGGCATCTGCACCCGCGTGGACAGCGTGTCGCTGGGCATCGTCGTGAACAGGCATGCCGAGCGCTTCTACGACGAAGGCGAGGACTTCTGGCCCAAGCGCTATGCGATCTGGGGCAGGCTGGTGGCGCACCAGCCCGGGCAGATCGCCTACTCGGTGATAGACGCAAAGGCGATCGGGCGCTTCATGCCGCCGGTGTTCCCGGGCGAGAAAGCGGCTACACTGCCCGAACTGGCACGCCGCCTCGGCCTCGACGAGGCCGCCTTCGTGCGCACTGTCCGCGACTACAACGCGGCCTGCCGCGCCGGCAGCTTCGACCACGCGCTGCTCGACGACTGCGCCACTTCCGGCCTCGCGCCGGCGAAGACGCATTGGGCACGCCCGATCGACACCGCGCCGTTCTACGCCTATCCGCTGCGGCCCGGCATCACTTTCACCTACCTCGGCGTGAAGGTGAACGAGCTGGCCGCCGTGCATTTCGCCGGCCGCGCGAGCCCGAACCTGTTCGCCGCCGGCGAAATCATGGCCGGCAACGTGCTCGGCAAAGGCTACACCGCCGGCGTCGGCATGACCATCGGCACCGCCTTCGGGCGCATCGCCGGCACCCAGGCGGCTGCGGCGGCCATTCAGGGAAAAATGCGTGCAGCCGCTTGACGCGCAGCCCGGCGAATCGGCGCCAGGCGCCGTAGCGACTAGTGCGGCGGAGGCCGAAGTCGCCCGCCAGCTGCAAATCTGCAATGCCTGCCGCTACTGCGAAGGAATTTGCGCGGTGTTCCCGGCGATGACACGGCGGCTCGAATTCGGCAAGGCTGACATCGACTATCTGGCAAATCTGTGCCACAACTGCGGCGCCTGCCTGCACGCCTGCCAATACGCGCCGCCGCATGAATTCGCGGTCAACGTGCCGCAGGCGATGGCCAGGGTGCGCGTGCAGACCTATTCGGACTACGCCTGGCCGCGAGCGCTCGGGCGCCTGTACCAACACAACGGCCTGACCCTGGCGCTGGCGCTGGCCGCGGGCCTGGCGCTGTTTCTGCTGCTGGCGCTCGCGCAAAATGGCAGCCTGTGGCACGAACCGCTGGCCGGAAATTTCTATCGCGTGTTTCCGCACAATCTGATGGTGTCCATGTTCACTCCGATTTTTCTGTTCGCGCTGCTGGCGCTGGCGCTCGGCGTGCGCAAATTCTGGAACGACATAGCGCCGGGCGAGCGTGCGCAGGAGGCGCCGGGCGCCGCCGCGGCCGAGGCAACGCGCGACGCGCTGGTTCTGAAGTATCTGGACGGCGGCCATGGACTCGGCTGCAACGAGGCCGACGACCGTTTCACGCTGTGGCGCCGTCGCTTCCACCATTTCACGTTCTACGGCTTCATGCTGTGCTTTGCGGCGACCGCGGTGGCCACGATCTACCACTATCTGTTCGGCTGGGCCGCGCCCTACCCGTTCGCGAGCCTGCCGGTGCTGCTCGGCACGGCGGGCGGCATCGGCTTGCTGATCGGGCCGGCCGGGCTGTTGTGGCTGAATCTCGCGCGCCATCCGCTGCACGGGGACGCTGCGCAAAAACCGATGGACCGCGGCTTTATCGCGCTGCTGTTCCTCACCAGCGCGAGCGGCCTCGCCTTGCTCGCCTGGCGCGACACCGGCGCGATGGCGCTGCTGCTGGCGCTGCACCTTGCGATGGTGATGGCCTTGTTTCTGACGCTGCCGTACAGCAAATTCATGCATGGCATCTACCGCTCGGCAGCGCTGCTCAAATGGGCGATCGAAAAACGGCAGCCGAACCGCCTGCAACTCGGGCCCGAGTGAATTTAGGTTTTGATCGCGGTCGAAGGAAACGGCATGAGTCGCGGCACCGGTGATGAGACCTATGACGTCGTGGTCGTCGGCGGCCAATTGCGACCCTCGGTACCGGCCTGGTTGCAGTAAACTAAGGCAAGACCGGCCACAACCACCGGATCAGGGGATCAACAGAACAATGACTAAGAAGACCCGCGTCCTGATAGTCGAGGACGACATCAACATCGCCCGGGTGCTGACGATCAGGCTCGAACGGCTGGGATACCAGATTGCCGGAGTCGTCGACAACGGCATCGACGCCATCCGCGAGGCCGGCGCAACGCAGCCGGACATCGCGCTGATGGACATCGTCCTCAAAGGGCAGATGGATGGCATCGAGACGGCCAAGATCCTGCAGCGCGATTACGGCCTGCCGGTCATCTTTCTCACTTCCCACGCCGACGATTCGACCATCGAAAAGGCCGAGCAAAGCGGCGCGCAGGGTTATGTCCTGAAACCGGTGCAGGAACGCGAACTGCACGCGATGATCAAGCTGGCGATGAACCGGCATCGGCGTACGGGAGAGATCTCGCACACGCTGCGCATGGCGGAGCGGGTCACCGAGCAGCTCCGACAAAGCATCGGCGAGGTGGCGCTGAAAGTCGGAGGACGCAACGAGAACTCCCTGCGCAACGAGCTCAGGCTCGCGCTCGACCTGGGCCAGTTCCAGGTGCATTACCAGCCGCGCGCCGCCCTGAACAACGGCGCGATCGTCGGAGTGGAGGCGCTGCTGCGCTGGAATCACCCGCTGCAGGGCCTGTTGCTGCCGGACCGGTTCCTGCCGATTGCCGAGGAAATCGGTTTCATCGAAGCGCTCGATGAATGGGTGCTGCGGGAAGCCGTCGCCGCGGCGAAGGTCTGGCGGATCGCACGGCCGTCGCTGCGCGTGACGGTGAACGTCTCGCCCGTGAGCATTCGGCGGGATGCGCTGCTGGCGCGGATCAACCGGATTCTCGGTGAGCTTCGATTCGACCCCGGCGGGCTCGAGCTCGATATCACCGAGAGCATTCTGATTCACCATACCGACCACGATGTGGCGATGCTGAAGGACGTGAAGTCCTCGGGCATCAGGCTCGCGGTCGACAATTTCGGGGTCGGCTATGCCGCCGTTTCGAGCCTGCAGCAGTTCCCTTTCGATATCGTCAAGATCGATCGTTCGTTCGTGCGCAAGGCCGCGACCGGGCGCAACGCCTCGGCAGTGGTACAGGCGATCATCCATCTGGCCGAAGCCATGGGGCTTGCGACCGTTGCGGAGGGCGTCGAGACGCGCGCAGAGCTGCAGATGCTGGCCGAGCACGGCTGCCACGATATCCAGGGTTTCCTGTTCAGCGCGCCCGTGCCCGCAGCCCAGATGCAGGCCTTGCTGACGCGCGATGCGCGGCTCGAATTGCCGAACCTGTCCACCGCGCACGGCCGGCTCCTTGCGCACGCTGCCCCGGGCGCGGACAGCGCCGACCCCGATCCGATCACCGAGCAGCAGCAGGAGATGATCGAGGAGCTGGTCGCGAAACGCACGCTGGCGCTGCGCGAGGCCAACGCGGAACTCGAAACCTTTTCCTACTCGATCTCCCACGATTTGCGTGTTCCGCTGCGCGCCATCATCGGCTTTACCGCCATGCTCGGCGACACGGCACGTGACAAGCTGGACGCCGAGGAGGCGCGCATCCTGGACTCGGTGCAGCGGGCCGGCAAGCGCATGTCACAGCAGATCGACGCGCTGCTCGCTTTGTCGCGCCTCTCGCACAGCCAAAGGCTGACCGAGACGATCGACCTGAGCGAGCTTGCCCGCTCGGTATTGCGCAATCTCAGGCTCCAATATCCATCCACGCAGATCGAGGCCGATATCCAGCCCGCTCTAAAGGTACAGGGCGATCCGGGGATGATACGCAGCGTGATCGAGAACCTGCTCGGCAACGCCCTCAAGTTCTCCTCCGGGCGGCCGGTCGCGCGCATCCGCGTATTCCTGGCGCAGACGCCTCGGGGCGAGGCGTTCTGCGTTGCCGATGAGGGGGCGGGCTTCGACATGGCCCACGCCGACCGCCTGTTCGGCGTGTTTCAGCGGCTGCATTCCGAGCGCGAGTATCCCGGCACGGGGATCGGGCTGGCCAGCGTCAAACGCATCATCACGCGCCACGGCGGCAAGGTGTGGGCCGAGTCCGAACCCGGCAAGGGTGCGAAATTCTACTTCACCATCCCTTCGAGTTCGTCCGTGCAGGGCTGATTTTCCGGATTGCAGGCACGCTTTTGCTGGCACTGCCCGACTTGAGCGTGTGCGCGCGGCTGGCTGGCATTCGGCCTATACCTTCCCGATAAGCCGCGCTCGAAAAACGACCAAGGGCAGCCGCAGCCGCCCTTGGTCGAATCAAACGCTGCTTACGCCGGCAGGTGGAACCCGACTAAAATTCCTCCCACTCGCCGTTGCCGCCCTTGGCGTTGGCAATCTTGCGCAGCGCGGGTTTCCCGGCCGCCTTGGCCACAGCGGCTCTGGCCGCCCCTTTCCTGACCGGCAGCTTGCTCACGCTCGCCACCGGCCTCTCGGCCTTGGGCGCCGCCGGCGCGCGCGCTTCGTCCTGCGACAGCTTGAACACGCTCACCGCCTGCGTCAGGTTCTGCGCCTGTTCCTGCATCGACTCGGCCGCCGCAGCCGCTTCTTCCACCAGCGCCGCGTTCTGCTGCGTCACTTCATCCATCTGCGTGATCGCCTGGTTCACCTGCTCGATCCCCGCGCTCTGCTCCTGGCTCGCCGCCGTGATCTCGCTCATGATGTCGGTCACCCGCTTCACCGAGCTGACGATCTCTTCCATGGTTTTCCCGGCCCGGTCCACCAGCTTGGTGCCCGCGCCCACCTTGTCCACCGAGTCCCCGATCAGCGCCTTGATTTCCTTCGCCGCCGCCGCGCTGCGCTGCGCCAGGTTCCTCACTTCGCTTGCCACCACCGCGAAGCCCCGGCCCTGTTCGCCTGCGCGCGCCGCTTCCACCGCGGCGTTCAAGGCCAGGATGTTGGTCTGGAACGCAATCCCGTCGATCACGCCGATGATGTCCACAATCTTCTTCGACGATTCGTTGATCGAGGACATGGTGCCCACCACTTCGCTCACCACCGCGCCGCCTTTGACCGCCACGTCCGAGGCGCTCGCCGCGAGTTGATTCGCCTGTTTCGCGTTCTCGGCGTTCTGTTTCACCGTGCTGGTGAGCTCTTCCATCGAGGAGGCGGTCTCCTCCAAACTGGAGGCCTGCTCCTCAGTGCGCTGGGAGAGGTCGGCGTTGCCCGCAGCGATCTGGCCCGAGGCGGTGGTGATGGTATCGACCGTTTCGTGTATTTGGCGCACCGTCCCGGACAATTTTTCCTGCATGTCCTTCATGCTGGCGAGCAGGCTGCCATCGTCACCCTGGCTGATCGCGATTTCTTCACCCAGGTTGCCCGCGGCTATGCGCTTCACTATCGCCGTCGCGTAGGCCGGCTCCCCGCCCAGGGGCTTGAGGACGCCACGCGCGAGAAAAAAGCAAAGCACAAGGAGCACCGCACAACCACCGGCCGCCAGACCCAACAAAACCAGATTGCCGGTCCAGGCGGCCTTTTCGTTTTCGACTCTGAGCGCCTCCGAGGAGCTTTCGATCAGATTGCTGGAAACCGCCATGTCTTTCTCGACAACCTTGAACCATTTGTTGAACTCGGACAGCTTGGCTTCCGCGGCCGCCGCATCGTTTCCGGCGCCCGCCGTGATCGCTTCGGCGGACTTGAAATAGCCGTCCAGGCCCTGGTCGACCTTCACGATCGCCGCCTTCACCTCGGCGCCGAACTCGGCCGCCTCGGTCTTCTTCAGCGACTGCCGCAGAAGCTCGATGTGCTCCTTGAGTTCCGTCTTGGCTGCCTCGCCGGCCTTTGCATCCTGCGCACGCGCGGCGATGAGATAGGTCAGCACATCGGAGCGAATCGCATCGTGTGCCATATCCGCCTTGATCGAATCCTGCACCGCGTCCATGCGCTGGACGTAACGCTCGTACGCCACGCCCAAGGATTGGCTCACAGCGTAGTTGCCGAGCATCAATCCCATGACTATGGCGAGCATCAGCAGCCCGAAGCCCGTAAATTTCTTTTTCAGTGTCAGCGTTGCCATGATCTTTGTTTCCCTTTTTTGAAGTTTACTTAATCAATCCTCGATCCTGCAATCCGTCTGCTTGTGACAAACGTGCAGCCCGCACGACCTTGAGGTTCAGTGAATCGTATCCATCAGCGCCATGTCGCTGCCGGTCATCAGTTTCTCGATGTCGACCAGGATCAGCATGCGCTCATCCACCGTGCCCAGGCCGGTGATGTACTTCATGTCGAAGGAGGAGGAGAAATCCGGCGCCGGACGGATCTGCTCCGCGCCGAGCGAGATCACGTCGGAGACGCCGTCCACCACCATGCCCACCACCCGCCCGGCCACGTTGAGAACGATCACCACCGTCAACTCGTTGTATTGCGCCTCACCGAGGTTGAACTTGATCCTCATGTCCACGATCGGCACGATGATGCCGCGCAGGTTCACCACGCCCTTGATGAACGCGGGCGCATTCGCGATCGTAGTGACCTGCTCGTAGCTGCGGATCTCCTGCACCTTCAGGATCTCGATGCCGTATTCTTCCTTGCCCAGCGTGAAGCTCAGGAACTCCTCCCGCCCGCTGGCTGCACCGATTGCCGGCTTTGCCGCGCCGGCGGCGATTTGCGTTGCTTCACTCATGTTTTTCGCTCCTTGCATGTTGGGAATCCGGAATATCCAAGCCCATCTCGTCGTTGACGGCTGCGTTCACATTCACCGCGGCGGACTCGTTGATCAATATCGGTCAGGCAAATTCGGAATTGCAGTCGCTCAGAAAGCGAACTTGAATCCAACGGTAACTTGTTTGGCGCGGGCGCTGTCGGTCTGCACGCCCCAGGAGGTGTCCAGGTAAAAACGTTCGGGGACAACAACCCAGCGGGCGCCAACCTGCACCCAGGCTGCGCTGTGGTTGTCGCCGAAGACCTCGGCCATCAGATCCACCGGCCCGACGGCGCCGGGACGTTCAACCGCCAGCCCCCAGATCGTGCTGTAGTTCCTGTCCGTTTTAGAGTATTGGGAGCCCAGGTTGGCATGCAGAAGCCAGCCGCTGTGGGGGACGGAGACTACCGCTTTGAGTTCGGTGGCCTCGTGTTTGAAACGGTTGCCCGGCTCCAGCGCTCCGTACAGAGCGTAAGCCAGGCTAACCCCTGTCTGTTCATCGGTGAGTTCGCGCAGAAAGGTCTTGCCCGTCAGTGCCGTAGGCCTGGTATGCTCCTCATCGGATTTTTCGGCGCCGGTGCCGAATGCCAGCTGGGTATCGTGGCCAATGCCGCAACCGAACTGCGCCCAGCGCGTGGTGACGCTGTCACTGTCGTTACTCCTGGCACGTCCGGCGTAGCTTTCGATTTCGCATTCGGCCTGACCCAGCACGCCCGCATCCTCGGTCGCCAGCGGACGGCCGGCCCAGGCGGGAAATGCGAAAGCTGATCCCAATACCAGGGCGGCGAGCGTGCCAATGCCGGCAACCGGCTTTTTCCGTATCACCAGGTTTCGATTCATTTCTCTTTTTCCATTCCCGCAAAATGATTTGATGTTCCGCCTTGCGCTATTGCGCGATGGCTTGCTCGATCAGCGCGATGTCGGCGCCGGGAGGGAACACGTCGGAGACACTGTCCACCACCATCTTGACCGCTCGCCCAGCCACGTTGATTCGGTGGTGGAACGCCTTAAGCAGTTCGCGTGACAGTGCCTTGCTCACACTCCCGTTACGGCAGGAAGGGTGAGAACTTGGGCGTAAATTTGTATGGATTGTGTAACGACAGGGACTTGATTTCCAACGGTAGGAATCGAGATGCCGCAGTATTAATCGCATCGAAACAATGCGATGCCGCCTGGACCGGGCGCTTGCGCCAGCCGGCGCCGGCTGCACCAGCGGGCCGCCATTTGACCACCGTCTGACCGCCATCGGCTGCCCCCGCGGAGGCGCCGGCCGCCAGCCGATTGGCCTGGTGCTGGTTCTCGGCGCAGCACACGCGCACCGACTCGCATCGCGGATGCCCCGGGGACTGACGTTCGGCCAACGCCTTCCCCGTAAACCCCGCTGGAAAACGACCAAGGGCAGCCGAAGCCGCCCTTGATCGAAGCCTATGCTGCTTACGCCGGCAGGTGGAACCCGACTAGAATTCCTCCAGCTCGCCGTTGCCGCCTTTGGCGTTGGCAATCTTGCGTACCGAAGATTTCATGGTGGCCACAGCGGCTCTGTCCGCAGCTTTCCTCACCGGCAGCTTGCTCACGCTCGCCACCGACGTTTCTACTCTGGCCGTGACCGGCGCGTCCATGGTGCCTTGCCCCAGCTTAAAGAATGCCACCGCCTGCACCAGATTCTGCGCCTGGTCCTGCATCGACTCGGCGGCTGCACTCGCCTCCTCCACCAGCGCGGCGTTCTGCTGCGTCACCTGGTCCATCTGCGTGATCGCCTGGTTCACCTGCTCGATGCCCGAGCTCTGCTCCTGGCTCGCTGCCGTGATCTCGCTCATGATGTCGGTCACCCGCTTCACCGAAGCGACGATCTCCTGCATCGTCTTGCCGGCTTCGTCCACCAGCTTGGTGCCCGCGCCCACCTTGTCCACCGAGTCCCCGATCAGCGCCTTGATTTCCTTGGCCGCCGCCGCGCTCCTTTGCGCCAGGCTGCGCACTTCGCTCGCCACCACCGCGAAACCCCGGCCCTGCTCGCCCGCGCGCGCCGCTTCCACCGCGGCGTTCAACGCCAGGATGTTGGTCTGGAACGCGATGCCGTCGATCACGCTGATGATGTCCACGATCTTCTTCGAGCTCTCGTTGATCGAACTCATCGTCGTCACCACTTGGCCCACCACCGTGCCGCCCTTGACCGCCACCGTGCTCGCACCCAGCGCCAGCTGATTGGCCTGTCTTGCGTTCTCCGCGTTCTGCTTCACTGTCGAGGTCAGTTCCTCCATGCTCGAGGCGGTTTCCTCCAGACTGGAGGCCTGCTCCTCGGTGCGCTGCGACAGATCCGCGTTGCCTTGCGCAATTTCCTTCGAAGCCACGTTGAACCTATCGGTCGAGGTTTTGATCTGGAGGACCGTGCTCCGCAGGGTCTCCTGCATCCCCTTCATCCCCGCAAGCAGGCTGGCGGAATCTCCTTCGCGGATCACCACCTCCTCCGTCAGGTCGCCTTTGGCGATATGGTGGGTGACTGCAACTGCGTAGCTGGGTTCGCCACCCAATTGTTTCAGCATCGTACGGAACAACAGCCAGCACAGCACGATGCAGAGCAGCACGGCCATGGCGGAGACCGCCATCACGGTGTTCTTGGCATCGCCGATGCTGACCCCAAGCTCCTGTTTGAACGTCGTTTTGGCGCTATCGCTCGCCTTCAACTCATTGAGCAGCGTCGCCTTCAGATCGCGCCACGTCGGTGTTTCCTTCTCCACCAGCAGGGCCTTGGCGCGCGCGCCATCACCGGCTTTGATCGCGGCGAGCACCTCGTTGCGTGCGGCAGTGTTGGCATTGTTGAGACCCTGCAGCGCAGCGGACGCTTTGCCGCCAGACAGCGCCTCAAGCGCTGCCAACTCCTTGAGCGACTCGCTGAACTCCTTTTCGGCTGCCTTGAGATTGACGTGCGCCTTTGGATTTTCCGGATCGAGCAGAATGTTGCGTATCGCCTGACCCCTTTGCAGGCCCTGGGCGTAAAGATTATTCAGGACACCATGCCGCGCAATGCCTTGTTCGATAAACGTCGTGAGTGAGTGCTCCACCGTCGCGGCGGAATACGCGGCGACGCCTATGGCGAGAAAGAAGGCGCCGCACACCCCGACACCCAATACGGCAAGCTGCTGCGATAATTTGAGACTGGAAAATTTCATGATTGATAACCCCACTCTAAGATTGAAACACTTCTCGAATCACGCATAGACAATTGTCTGGACAGCGACTATTGCAGTGCAGCCTGCTCCATCAGCGCCATGTCGCTGCCGGTCATCAGTTTCTCGATATCCACCAGGATCAGCATGCGCTCATCGACCGTGCCCAGGCCGGTGATGTATTTGGTGTCGAACGTCGACGCGGAAAAATCCGGCGCCGGCCGGATCTGCTCGGCGGCGAGTTGAATCACGTCGGAGACGCCGTCCACCACCATGCCCACCACCCGCCCGGCCACGTTGAGAACGATCACCACCGTCAACTCGTTGTATTGCGCCTCACCGAGGTTGAACTTGATCCTCATGTCCACGATCGGCACGATGATGCCGCGCAG